>TARA_R110002167_G_scaffold348813_1_pt1 | contig 204693 bp, 154 predicted proteins | sample TARA_R110002167 | Tara Oceans TARA_R110002167 (sample SAMEA4398238) | marine metagenome | biome: Polar Biome; feature: [MES] marine water layer (ENVO:01000295) within the mesopelagic zone...; material: water (ENVO:00002006), including particulate matter (ENVO:01000060) such... | reverse complement strand
GGAACAAAACGGAACGACTGACGAACACCGCTTTACCTGCGTTGGGGAGTGCGTTGGAAAAGCAAGTGTGGCACGGTATGGAATGTAGCGTAGCGGAATGGAATAACGGGCTACTCTTGCTATGCGGTGCTGGAAGTGGGCGAATGAAGAGAGTGAGGTACGAACGAACGGAATGAACCTACTGGAGGCACATGGGGGAAGAGATGGCCCAACTGGAACTAAACTAAACTACCCTTATAAGATTATTTTCTATTGTTGGTTGATTAAAAATCTCCATTTTAGTGTACCTAATTGCCGGGATTGGAAAATCCCGGCTGCTTCTTATCAAATTAAGATCATTTCCTTTTTTGTGTATGGTCAAGTGCAGCTCTGAGCCCTCTCGCAAGTTTTTCCACCTGGCCTGTACCCCAATAGTGCAAGAAGAAGATTCGTGGTTCCTCATGCACCATGTGGTTGTGAACCGCAACTACTTCAATGCCGTTTTCTACCAAAGCTTTGATAACAGGGGCTACTTCATCGGCAAGCATCGTGAAATCCCCTGCCACAGCTGCTTTTTCAGGAGTTCCCTGCCAGCTTGCCCAGGTATTGAAGCCCATGAATGTACTCACCGGAGCGCCATGCTCGGTCAAATTGACATCCGGTCGGCCGATCACTACCTTGTACACACCCCTGTTCATGCTTCCATTATAGCCTAATATATCTGCAATCATTGCAGTGTCCAGGGTATTCTCCACATCCGTCTTGGGACCATCAGCCGGGTTGTTTCCGCGCACTTCCTGCACCTTATCAAATACCGCTTTTACACTGGCAGCCAAATCTGCTTCATCACCCATACCTCCGATGTGCATATACATCACATTGGGACGGTTTCTGACAAAATGGTTGTGAATAGCGGTAATAGTGAGGCCCTGCCGGATCACCTCCTGCTGAACGGGCCAGAGGTCAGTTTCCGTAACCACAACATCACCCATCAGCATGGCCCCCTGTGCTGCCGGGGCAAAGGCCGCCCAGCTTCCCAGTCCCATAGGAGGGATGATCTGAAAGCCATCTACAATGATCTTAAGATCATTTTGCGGGATGGTGACTTTGTATTCGCCATTGTTTTCGGTGCCTTTCAAACCTCCCAAGGCGTTCTCAATGACCTGAATATCCAGAGACTCCAGTTCTATTTTCTCAGCATTGCGAGCAGCTGAGGGAGCGTGCATTTCCTTGTCATTCTCACGCTCTTGCTTTGGAGAACAAGAAAACAGCAATAAGCAAACTGTGATGGCAACCAGGGTGCTTCTTTGAATTTTGGTGATCAATATCATATTATCATGTTTTTTATAATGTTAAAAATTAGTAGTCTATTTAAATTTCTGTATTTCAAAATCATCAAAGTACGTCACGGCATCTGCTTTTGTCCAGAAACCCACTTTACCGGCTTTTGTGAAGGTTTTGTCCTGCACTTTGAAAAGTTCTTTATCCTCAAGAAATACCGTGAACACATCGTCTTTTACAATTAATTTCAGCGTATGCCACCGGTTTCCCATTGGCGGAACATCAACTCCATAAGTCCTTCCTTTACCCACCAGGGGCAAGTCTGTGCGTTTACCGTTTTCTACCTTGTATAATACTACATTGTTTTCGAGCGGATTGGCCCGCACTACGTAGTAGTTGTTCTTATCCGTAAACCGCCAAACAAAGCCGCCTCCCTGATCATGGTTGCCTGTAACGCCTTTCAGCCGGACGGTAAGTACCATGTCTTTTGCCGTAATGTCTTTATTGACCACTATATTAAAATGATTGTTGGGATTGTCGCTGTACAATTGTGCCAGCACTTTATTTCCATTATCCTCTGTCACTTTCCATTCCGTGCCGCCCGATCCGGTATAGTATTCCGACCAGTCGTCCGGCAGTTGACCGGCAGTGTAATTCTCAAAATCAAACCGGGTTGTTTCAGTGGGTTTTACGGAATCAGGAAATTGCGCCTGTTCATTGATTTCCTGGATTTGTTCTTCCGAGTGCCTTGATGTCGAATTACCACATGCAACCGTTACCAAAACGGATGCGATTATGGGCATTAAATAATTTACTGTTGTTTTCATAATTCCTCTCTTCAAGTTTTTAGAAATGATTTTACAAATTCAGATGAAGAACGGCTGACTTCTTCCTTTGATCCGGCAGCCTCTATTTTTCCGGCATTCATGACCACTATGTAATCACCTGTGTTCATGGCTTCTTTCTGGTCATGTGTAACATACAGCATAGTGAACTGTTGCTGTCGCTGAATGTCTTTCAAATGCCCAAGTATGCGCTCTTTTAAATGAGCATCAATATTGGCTAGTGGCTCATCCATCAGGAGTATCTTGGGTTGCAGCACCAGCGAGCGGGCAATGGCCACCATTTGTTTTTGTCCGCCCGAAAGCTGATGCGGGTATTTCCTGGCTTTATCGCTTATCCCGAATAATTCGAGCCATTCAAATATTTTTTCTTTGATGTTTGCTTCTTTGCTTTCCTTCAAGGCAAAAGCAATGTTTTTGTACACCGAAAAATGCGGCCAAAGCGCCAGATCCTGAAAGACAAAACCAACCTGACGTTGATGAGGTGGGATAAGGATGACACCCTTTTCGCTTACTTTAACTCCGTCTATTTTTATCACCCCGCTGGAAGGCCTCTCCAAACCGGCAATTAATCGCAGCACAGTGGTTTTACCACAACCGGAAGGACCCAGCAGACAGGTTGTTCCCCCTTGCTCAAAAGAATAGGAGAAATTGTTCAACACTTCTTTATCTCCATAGCAATGGGTGATATGTTGCAGGATGATCTCAGGCATATTGATATCTTTTGAACAACCATTTTCCAGCCACAAAAAACAGCGCGATCAATGCTATGGTTACAGCCAGATTGATCAGGGTCATGCTGCTGGTAAGGGCTTCCGGTGCATTGGCGCTGATGGTGAATGTTTTGACCGGCATCAGCTCCATACCGGGAGGATAAACCAGCATGGTAACCCCCAGCTCTCCCAGGCTTAAAATGAAGGATAGAACAAATGCGGCAAATAATGATGGTACCAATAAAGGCAGATTGATCTTCACAAATATTTTCCAGGAAGGTATGCCCATCACAAGGGCTGATTCCTCCAAAGAAACCGGTATTTGCCTGATACCATTGCCGATGATCCGGGAAGCGATAAAACCAAACTTGCCGAGATAGGCAAGCAGCAGAATTGCGGTAGTGCCATATATAAAATTCATGGCAGGCAGATTATAATACCTTATCAGGGCGATGCCCAGCACGGTAGAAGGAACAATAAAAGTCAGTAAAAGCAATACATTGGGCAGCCGGTTTCCCATACGGTCTTTAGCGTAGGCCGTCCAGAGGCCAACAGATGTCAGCAATAAGGTGCCCGACAGGGCAAGTTTTACCGATTGCAGGGCAGCCGGACGCATCAGTATCCATGCTTCCCTGAAGAATAAGGTTCTTCCGCTCAACGACTGTATTCCCAGCATAAAGACAGGTATCAGCAAAACCATTATCAACAATAACCAAAGCAAAGCGTGAAACAAGGCTTGCCGCTTCTGGATATTGTATTTTTTGGACACGCCTCCCTTTACCGACACGGAAAAGAATGGAGCATCTGAAAGGTAGCGGGCTTCTGCCAGCATAAGCAACAGGCATATAAACAGCAATAAAACAGATTGCCCGATAGCCAAGGGGAAATTATACAGGGCAGAAAACTGGGTAAATATCTCAGTGGTAAAGGTGCGCACGCCAAAGAAAGCAGGAACTGAAAAGTCACTGAGACTGAATATCAGGACGAGCAGGAACGAGATTGTTAAGGCAGGACGGATCAAGGGGAGGACAATTTTCACCACCATTTTCCTGAAAGGCATCAGCATTAATCCGGCTTCTTCATAACCGGCATCTACTTGGGACAGTGCACTTCCGGTAATGAGCATCGCCAAGGGGAAAAAGACTATGGTATGTACCAGGATCACACCTGCATCTGAATAGATGGCAGCATTATTTCCAAATAGCCAGAAAAAACCATCTTTCCAGGCCACCGCAAAAATATAAGGGGAAATGAGTAAAGGCAGTAGCAGCGCCACCTTGTAAATGCCGATGAAAGCAAACCGCAGTTTGTAGAGAATAAATCCACATACCGTTCCTGTGAAGGTGGCAAGCAAAGCCACTATACCAGATATCAGCAGGCTTTTGCCAACAAGAACCAATGTCTCCCTGCTAATGGAAGACAAAAGCGCTGACTTATCTTCACCACTAAGCCATTGCAGAAGCAGTAATACCAGTGGCAACCCTAGCAGCAGAAACAGCAGCAGTGAAGGAACCATCCGTATAATATGCCTGACTATTGCTCTGTCCATGCTTTTAGCCAAGATTGTATTGCTTCCAGTTTATCAGAAGTCTCTTTGTAATCGATTTTCATCGGTTGAATGTTATCCAATGAAGGAACATTTTGCGGCACTTCCGTTCCTTTGATCAGCGGCATCTGTGCACAGGATTTGGCCAGTTTCGTTTCCGTTTCCCGTGTCAGCAGGTAGTTAATGAGCTTTTTCCCGTTTTCATTTTGAGGCGAACCTTTGATAAGACTAAGCGCATTGGGCATGATGAGCGTCCCAATGCCATTTTCCTGTTGATCCAGGAAGATATAATCCACCTCATCACTTTCTTTTTTGGCTTCAAAAGCATCATCGGTATCGGTGAGGCCAAAGGCCAATTCTCCGTTCATCACCCGCTTTTTAACGTCCCCATTGCTGGCAGCTATCACCACTCCATTGGCTTTAATATCATTCACCCACTGTTCGGCTTTCTCATCGCCTAATGTCACAAATAAAGCAGCCATGTGGAAAGTGGTGGTGCCGAACAAGGGGTTGGCAATGGCAAACTGATCTTTGAAGCGGGGTTTTGTGAAGTCGAGAACAGACCGGGGCAATGAATCAGGAGAGATAAGCGTCTTGTTGTAGATCAGCACCCTGGCCCTGGCTGAAAAACCAATCCAATGGTTATCCTTTTCTTTGAACTGGGCAGGGATGAGACGGGTCTGTTCCGATTGATATGCTTCGGTGATACTTTTGGACTGTAGCACCCCGTTGCGCACCGGGTCACCGCTCCAAAATACATCGCACCGGGGATTGTTTTTCTCTGCTATCAGCCGGTTCATCACTCCGGTGGATTTGGTTTCTTCGGTATCGTACACCGCTTTTACTTTAATGCCGGTTTCTCTTTCAAAATCCTTCAATACAGGTTCCGAAAAGACCTGGTCAACGGTGCTGTAAACGGTTACTTCATCGGGTGGAGGGTTACATGCCGTGAGTAGCAGGCAAATAGTGGTGAATAGGATTGTTAGTTGTTTCATAATCCTGAAAGCTGGAAGTTGGGAGTAGGAAGCTGGAGTTTCATCATCATTGTAGTTTTTTTCGGTATGCAATAATCATATTCATCAAGTCAAATGCTGCTTTATAATTGTTCTGAAAGACATCTTCTGCCATGTACTTTCTCCGTTTTGCTTTGTGAAGGCAAGTAACTACTTCAGCAATAGACCGTATGGAATAACCCAAGAATTTGCTGTTCTCCTTGTTCGATTGAAGTATGGAACCTTCTGCAATGTTCAGAGCAATCGAATCCACTGCTCTCCGAATCTGCGAAGTCAGGTTATATATTTCGGATTTGGGGGATTTATCTGCGATCTGATAAACTTCCTCTCCCAAATTCATAGCGTTTTGCCAAATGAGTAATTTTTCAAATTTAAAGCTCACGTTTATTATTTTTATTTTGACTTAATCTGTCAAGCTATTTCAGGACATGACATGATATCCCAACTTCCCTCTTCCCTCTCCCAACTCCCTTCTAAATTACAAATCTCCAAATCAATTTTCCCAGGATGGTTGTCCTTTCAAGTTTCCAATCATTCCCTGATGTATCATAGGCCTGGTTGACAATGAAAAAGAAATCAGCCCCGATAATCGGTATCCATTGCAAACGAAAATTGAGGATGGCCTCCTCATCTTCGCTGTTCCACTGTGAAAACAATGATCCAAACAAATTCGGGTTGACTGCATATTCCATCCGGCTTCCGATCAGGTCGGTATCAAAGCTTCCTTCCGGTAAGTCAATCCAGTTTTTCTCATAGTTAGCGCCTATTTTAAGATAGCGGCTGGCTCGCCAGGAAAGTTCGTATGTACTTTCGGTACTTTTGCCTGTAAAGAAATCTCCCCAGTTTATTCTGGAATACACCGACCAGGTGCGACCACTGAATGTAGCGGCTTGTATTTCCATCCGGTTGTACCAGTAATCGCCTTCAGGTATGGTAATGCCTTCTTTGATCTCAAAAGGTTCACGCAAACCTTCTGCCTTCCTTTGCAGGTTAAACTCAAAAAATTCCCCGCTGCGTGTTTCAAAGCCTAATGGCCGGATTTCATAAGAGAACGATTGCAGTTCCCCTGTATCATCAAAGACAAAGTAGTTCATATCAAGCCCCTTAAAGCTGAACTGCCGTATCCATTTCAGAAAGTTTTTAGGCCGGGGCTTCCATTCGAGTTCTGCATAAAACTCCTGGAAATTGTCCCTGCGCAGGAAACCCACCTCCGGGTTGAAAGCGGGAGCGCTTCGTTGCCAGGCCATATCAAATTCCACCTTGTCGTTGGGATAGCTCAGATAGATGCGGTGAGCATTGGCTTTAGAATCATAATTATCAGAATTAATATTTTGAGTAAAAGAAGCTCCAATATTCAAATTTTTATCACCGAATAGCTTGGATGTACTGTAAAGCCCGTAGCCACCGGTAGTGCTGTGCCAGCGTCCATTTTCGTATTTATTGGCAGACAGAATGCCTATGGAGGATTGTTTCATCACATCCTGACGCCAGCTTACCACTGAGTAGTTGGTGGACGGAATGCTGTCCCGGCTTGCTGTCTGCATAGACAATGCTCCCAGGGTGGAATTTTTTACTTTACCCAAAATCCTTGCTCCTGCAATAATGGGAACGGTGGAACGGTCTTCGGCCAACCCAATCCTCCTGCTATAAAATGGGATAATGCTATTTCCCATTCCCATATCAAAATAGTCCTGTCCTTCCAGGAAAAACTCCCTGCGCTCCGGGAAGAACAGGGGAAATCGGGTCAGGTTGATCTGTTGCCGGTCGGCTTCCACCTGCGCAAAGTCAGTGTTTAGGGTAAGGTTCATTCGGAGGGTGGGTGTAATGAGGTAGTTAATATCGCCTCCGGCATTCCATTGCCCTTCTTCCTGACCCGGTGTAAATTCACCCCCGCCAATGGTATAAGGTTTTATCTCAATAAAATCCTTGCTGACGATACTATCCAGGCCAGCCAGGGTACCTGCCCTGTTGAGCAGTTCCAGTTCGGAATCCCGTGACCAGCCCTGCCAAAGCAGTTGCTCACGCTTTCTGCGAATATTCCGCTCAAAGTTGATGCCCCATATCTGCTCCTGTGCATCAGTGGGGAATTTTAAAGTGGAAAAAGGGATGGTTATTTCTGCAAACCAGCCTTCATCGGTAATAGTGGTTTTGGCATCCCAAACGCCATTCCAGAATTTATTAAAAGATTCACCGTTATTGAGAACCTGCGCATCCGCTCTTGCCGCATTGGGATTGATAGCAAACAGGAATCCGTTGCGGTCGTCATTGTAGGTATCAATGATCACCTCAAAATTGTCTTCTCCTCCCCAGTCAAAGTCTCTTTTCATCTCGCGGGCTATTATCTTTTGAGGATTCCTGTCATATCCCCAAAACCCGATGTACAGGGTTTTGGCAGTATATAGAATCGCAACTTCTGTTCTTTCGGTAGCCGGTTCACCAATGTTCAATTCCCGCTGTGTGAAATTGTTGATATGTACGGCTCGCTTCCATACTGCTTCATCCGGCTTGCCATCAAGCTGAATTTCTTCCTGAACGTACTCTGCGTAAATCGTATCCGGTTTACTTGTTTGGGCTTTGCAAGTAGCATAGCAAATGGCCCAAGCCAGAAACGTGATAAAGAAACGGCCCATACAAACGGAAGTTAGTTGATAGGCATTCCCTCTGTCATTTCTTCATTGGGCTGCAAGAGGATGTGATCCCCGGCATCAAGCGCGCCAAACACCTCAACCGTACTTTCGTTTTTCATGCCTGTTTTTACTTCTACCCATTTCAGCTTACCCTCTACCACCTTTCCCACAGCTTTTCTACGGAGGGTGGTCAATACAGCACTTTGAGGTACCCACATACTTCCACCGGTTCGCTGAATATGTAATTGTATTTCTGCAAAAAGCCCTGCATTCAACTCACCTTTTTGATTGTGCACGATAAATTCCCACATCTCTGTGCGGGTGTCCGGATCGATGCTTCTGGCTCTCCGGTAAAAATCTGCATTGAACAATGTCGCGGGAAATGGCTCTACTTTAAATGTCACAGCGTTCTCCGCCACAGAACTTCCGGTCAAGGCTTCCGGCACCGGTACCTTTAACCGCAATTTTTGATTGTTTTCGATCACCAACAAAGGGACACCATTATTTCCTCCGACAAGATTTCCCGGATCGGTATTCCTTTGGGTGATCACTCCGTTGAAAGGTGCCCGGATGGTAAGATAATCCAGCAATTGTTGCTTTGCCCTGGCGGTATAATCTGCTGCCACCAGCCGGGTGCTGTCAGCCATAGCTTTGTTCTTTGCTTTGATCAGGTCGGATTCTGAAACCGTACCAGGCTTTCCGGAGGCTTTCACCAACCGCTCAAAGACATCTTTGCTGCTCAAATAATCTGCTCTGGCAGACTCTACCTCGCTACGGGCTTCAGCATAAGCTGCCTTTACTTCCGGTGCTTCTATTTTTATCAGGACTGCTCCTTTTTTTACTTTATCACCAATATCCACCAGCACCTCGCTTACATATCCCTGCACCCTGGCATTCAGCCCGGCCTTTTCAAAAGCATGCAACTCTGCCGGGAGTGTCAGGGCCTGTGGGGCATTTTCGTAACTCACTGTTATTATTTCCGCTTTTTTTGCCGGCCCACCTTTGCTTTCCATGTTGCTGTTTTCAGCTTTATTCGAACAGCCAGAAACAATGGCCATATATAAAATTGGTAGGATGTATTTTCTCATTATGTTTAAACTTTACTGTTTTTTCTGGTTTCATGTAAATTTTACTACTGTCCAAAATAGGCGCTCTGCTCATCGTCCGGATCGAGTGATATGCTCTTATAGTGTTTTCTTCCCGTAAGTTGCCAGTAAACGGAAGGCAGGATGAACACGGTGGCAAACACGGAAAACAGCAACCCGCCAATCACGGCTATCCCCAGTGGGGCGGTTTGCTCGCCTCCCTCGCCCAGTCCAAGCGCCATAGGAGTCATACCAGCTATCATGGCAATGCTGGTCATGAGTATGGGTCTCAACCGATCCTTTATTCCTTCCAGGTGTGGGTTTTGTCTTTGATCTTTCCGATATTGCTCGGCTATGGTGACAAATAAAATGGCATTGGCCACCGCCACCCCTATGGCCATGATACTGCCCATGAAAGATTGAATATTGAGCGTGTTCCCACTTATCCAGATAAGAAGGAAGGATCCGGCTATGACGGCAGGAACAGTAGATAGCACTGCGAAGGAAAGCCGGAACGACTGAAAGCTGGCTGCCAGTAGCAGAAATATTACAGCTACTGCCAGCAAAAGGCCGGTGCTCAGTTCATCAAAGGTTTGGGTGAGAGGTTCTGCGAGTCCTCTGAATTTAACACTCATCCCGGCAGGTGGTTCACCCATTGCATTCACCTCATTACGTAGGGTTTTAATGGCGCTTCCCAGGTCTTTGTTATGCAGGTTTCCTGTGATGGTGATGAACCGTTGCTGGTTAAGGCGGTCGTATTCCCCAATCACGGTAGCCGGTTTCCATTTGCTCACGTCACCCACATAGACGGTTTTTCCATTTTCCGATTTAAGCGGCACCTTTTCGATATCACCGGGTTGATCTACCATATATTGTGGAAACTCTACCTGCACTTGATAAGCATTACCCGATCCGGCATCCAGCCAGTAATTGGGCTGGGTGAAACGGCTGGAAGAAGTGGAGGCCGTTACCGACCGGCTGATGTCTTCAATGGTAAGGCCCAACTGGCCGGCACGTACACGGTCGTACTCCAGGTCAATGGAAGGATAGTTCAACGGAATGCCAAACTGTACATCCCGCATAAAAGATAACCCTTCTATTCTGTTCTTTATTTCTTCAGCAAATTTTCGTGATTCAACAAGGTTTTTACCCTGCACGGCAATTTCCACCGATGTATTGGCCCCCTGGCTCATCACCTGGTCTACCAGGTCAGCAGGTTCGAAAGAGAGGCGCATTTCAGGTATGGTTTCCGCTATGCTTTTCCTGAGGGTTTCTTTGAGGACGTCCAAGTCTTGTCCTGTTTCTTTCAGCTTGATCTTGACAACTGCCTCATGCGGACCACTTGTCCATAGAAAAATAGTATTGACCGGGTAGCTCGGAGGCTGGATGCCGACAAATGCTGAAGTGATCTCTACATTTTCTCTACCCACCACCTCGTCTACTACCTCCAGGAATTTTTTTGTTTTCTCTTCAGTGTTTTCGATACGGGTGCCATCGGGCATCCTTAACCGGACTTGCAACTGTCCGGAGTTTACTTTTGGAAATATCTCTGTGCCGGTAGACTGCCAAACGGACGCAAGCATAGCAATAATGACTACCAGGTAAATACCGATGGCCCATCCGCCCATGTTTGTGATACCTTTTGTATATCCTGTTACCCGGTTTCTAAACCGTTGAAACTTTCCATCTTCGTTTTTAGGAACATGATCTTTCAAAAACCAATTGGAAAGAATGGGTACCATGGTTTGAGAAAGCAGAAAAGAGGCGATCATGGCAAAACCTACCGCCAGCGTAAGCGGTAAGAACATGGCCCGGGGCGTGCCGCTCATAAAAAAGGACGGGACAAATACGGCAAGGATGCTGATCAGGATGAGGAGTTTGGGCAAGGCAATTTCTTTGCAGGCATCCAGAATGGCCCGGGCCTTCGTCTTGCCCATTTCCTGATGCCGGTGGATATTTTCAATCGTCACAGTCGATTCATCTACGAGAATACCTATCGCCAGTGCCAGTCCGCCTAATGTCATGATATTGATTGTCTGTCCGGTCAGATAGAGGCACACTACTGCCGATAATATGGCAAGCGGTATGGTGAGAACCACAATGAGTGCACTGCGCCTGTCACCCAGGAACAGCAATACCATTAAGCCGGTAAGCACTGCTCCCAATACCCCTTCAAAGGACAGGGTTTTCAGGGAGTTGATCACGTAACCCGACTGATCAAATTCATAACTTACTTTGATGTCATCCGGCACAGCCGCCTGCATTTCCGGCAGGCTTGCCTTTATGCGCTTGACGACATCCCAAGTGGAGGCGCTCGCCCGTTTGGTTACAGGAATATACACCGAACGGCTGCCATTGATCAGAGCATAGCCTGATGCTACATCAGATCCATTTTGTACTTCGGCCACATCCCTTACATATACTGCTGGACCGGACCCTTTCTTCAAGGGAATATTGGCCAGTTCCTGAATATCACTAACCACCGTATTCTGATTTGCGATCAAGAGTTTGTCCGCTGTCCGGATGTTGCCGGAGGGAGATATGGTGTTGCCTTTGGCAATGGCCATAACCAGTTCATCCGGGCTGATGTTGTAACTACGCAGCTTGGAAGGGTCTGCCTTGATGAGCACCGTACGCTGGTTTCCGCCAAAGGGAGGAGGAGCTGACACGCCCGGGATAGAAGCAAATTTGGGGCGTACTTTAAAAAGCGCCAGATCTTGTATTTCACCCAAGGACCGGGTTTCACTGCTAAAAACCAATTGGCCTACCGGTGCGCCTCCTCCGTCAAACCGGGTAATAAAAGGGGGTACGGTACCCGGAGGCATAAATGCCCTGGACCGGTTGACCTGGGCCACTACTTCCGCCAGGGCCTGAGACATATCGGTTCCTTCATGAAAGGTGAGCTTCATCAGGGATACACCCTGGATTGTTTTGCTTTCCACCTCCTTAATCCCATTAATGTAAAGGAAATGATATTCGTAGTAGGAGGTCATAAAACCCTCTATTTGGTTGGGAGCCAAACCTCCATACGTTTGAGCCACATATATAGTGGGTGTACCCAGCTTCGGGAATATATCGATCGACATGTTCCGGATAGCCAGCACAGCAAAAAACACGATAGCCAAAAGAGCTACCATAACCGTTAAAGGTTTCCTTAAAGCAGATATTATTAGTTTGATCATCTCTACAATTGGTTTAAAAAGATTTCCAGGTTACCATTTATGGCGGCTACATACAGTAATGCTTTCCAGGCTTCCCAATAGGATCTTCGAAGTTCGATTTCTGCTGTTACCAGCTCATTCCGGGCTTCAATCAGCTCCGTAAAGGTTATCAGCCCTGCCTGGTACTGGGATTGTATGGCTTCATACGCATAACGGGCATCCTGGAATTGTACAGGTGTTTCCCCGGCAATGGCCAGTGCAGTGATTAATGTGTTATCAGCAACGGACTTTTGCTTGTTGAGGGCCAGGCGAACTTCTTCCAGTTTCTGTTTATCGGCTTCAGCTTCCAGTTCCTTTGCTTTCCACTGGGTTTGATAGCGGCTGATCTGGGTCAGCGGTATGGCAAGTTGTACACCAATGCCATAATTGAACCGGTTGATATTAAATCCGTCAGACGGGTTATCGACAAAGGTGGTGCCGTTGTTGCTGAGCTGCACACCGGAACCACGACCATAAGCAGTACCCAATACACTTAGGGTGGGCAGCCAGCTTAGTTTCTCCGCTTTATATTGGAATTGTGATGTTTTCCACTCGGCTATAGCCAACTGTTCTCTCGGATGGATCATTTCTGTATCTCCTAATAACTGTGGTAATATTCTAAAAAAGGTCGAATCCACCAGGTTTTCAGGTAAATCAGCCGCAACCAATTCCGACAGTGTTGCTTTATATTCATGAAGGATATTTTGTTGTTGCAGGATCTTAATTTTCGTCTTGGATAGTTCGGTATGAAAACGTGCCGTATCCACCCCCGAAACCAATCCGGAAGTAGCCAGGCTTACGGCTTGTTCGTAATTTGCTTCGGCTCTTTTCCGATCGCTTTCCAGTACATCCAGGATTTGAAGGGCGAGGAGGTAATCCAGGTAGGTGCTAGATAATTGCACGTTATGTTCCAATAGCGTAAGGCTTTTCATGGCCACCCCGGCCTCATAGGTGCTTTCGGCTGCTTTTATCTCATTGCCTCTGCGTCCGAAGGTGTAAGGCTCCCATTTCATGAGCAAACCGGCAGCCGAACCCCAGACCATATTGTTGAGATTCTCAGTAGATGGGGGACCGCTCACCGGTAAAATGTATTCAGGATAGAACATCCCGGTGAGGTTGTTATAAGTCGAATAGTTGGCCTGGGCAGAAGCATTAATATCGGGTATAATTGTACGCCTGGTGGATTTGACCCTTTCTCCGGATGCCTCCTTTTGTGCCTCTGCGGCAAGAATTGCGGGGTAGTTTTTTGTGGCTGTTTCCAGTAGCTGTTTTATAGGAACCTGGGTCTGGGAATGTACATTCGTCCAGGCAAAGGTAATGATGGCTACTAGCAGGGGGATCTTGAATATTCGAACCATTTTTCAATTTTGTCATTAATTATCACAAACCTATGATGCGATTCTGTAGAAATATGGGAATGGAGAGGGAAGATGGAAGTTGGGAGAAGGAAGCTGGAAGAAAGGAGAGATGGGCGGTTCATCATCATCATTGTAGTTTTTTCCGATAAGCGATATCCCTGTTATCTTTTATGTTTTAAGTTAAAAACTTCCCCCTTCAATCTCCCTTCTTCCTTACAATATAAAATAATACAGGATGCCGCATATTATACTGACCAGGATTGTTTTCAGCATGTCCCATTTCAGGATGAAATAAACAAATGCAGCAATAAGTCCGATTACCAGTGAAGGGATGTTAATTGTAGACCACTCAGGCATCATCCACCTTATCCCCAGGGAATGGCTTTCGTTTACTTTTCCAAAAAGTGTATGGATAGCGAACCACACGCCAAGGTTGAGCACGACTCCTACAACAGCAGCCGTAATTCCGGACAAGGCAGTAGTGACGTTTTTATTGCCTCTTAAATACTCAATATAGGGAGCTCCGGTAAATATAAACAGGAAGCAAGGCACAAAAGTAGTCCAGGTTACCAGTAAGGAAGCTAAGATTCCGGCCAGAAGTGGATCCATCGTACCAGATAAACGATAAGCTCCCATAAACCCGACAAATTGCACAACCTGAATGAGCGGCCCGGGGGTGGATTCTGCCATGCCCAATCCGTCAAGCATTTCCCCACTTTTGAGCCAGCCGTAATCCTCCACAGCTTTCTGGGCTATATAAGCCAACACTGCATAGGCACCACCAAAGGTGACCACAGCCGTTTTGCTGAAAAACAGGCCTTCCGAAAAGAAAATATTTTCTGTTCCTATCCACAGGGCGATCAGTACTAACGGCAGTGCCCATAAGGTTATGAACAGCAAAACTGTTTTGACTGTTTTCTTTATTGAAGGCTTAACGGGCTGAATATAACTGTCAATGAAATAATTATTCTCCTGATCCGATTTGGCCTCATGTCCTTTTATTACATGAAATTTTTCTTCCCAAATTCTGCCACCAATAAAACCGGTCAGCCCTGCCACAATAATGATGTAAGGAAAATCCACCTCGAAGAAAAATATGGCCACAAATGCCAGTGCAGCCATTATTATCATCACTTCATTTTTTAGCGCCCTTTTACCTATTTTGATGACCGCACCAATAACGATGGCCAGCACTGCTGGCTTTATACCAAAAAATATGGCTTCAACGATTCCTACGTCCCTGTAGGCTGCATAAAGAATACTCAGGATTAGAATGGAGATGAATCCCGGCAGGATAAACAGTAATCCGGCAACCAATCCTCCTTTGGTCTTGTGCAATAGCCAACCGATGTAAGTGGCCAGTTGTTGTGCTTCAGGGCCCGGCAACAACATGCAATAATTCAATGCATGTAAGAAACGGTTCTCGCTGATCCATTTTTTTTCTTCTACCAATATTTTGTGCATCACGGCAATTTGACCGGCCGGGCCTCCAAAACTGTAGATGGCAACTTTAACCCACACTTTTAGGGCTTCTTTATAGGAGACCTGTTTATCGATCATATATTATCTATATATGCTGAATATACTGGTGGTAACAGAGGAGAGGTCATGTGGTCTTAGTTCTATATTCCAACAAAAGTTATCCGTGTAATTTTTTAGCTGTTACAAACCGTTCTGCCACATTGTCCCAATTGATAATTTCCAATACAGTGTCGACAAATTCTGCCCTCTTGTTTTTGTATTTCAGGTAATAAGCATGTTCCCATACATCAATGACCAACAGGGGAACCACACCCCACTGCGTGAGCTTCTGGTGGTTTTCGCATTGCAGTAAAGTGAGGGATTGTGAGTAGGGCTGATAGCCCAATATTCCCCAGCCACTCCCTTCTACAGATTTGGAAATTTTGGAGATGTATGCTTTCAGGTTATCAAAAGAGCCAAAGTCTTTCTCTATCTGTTTCAGTAATTCCGCTTTGGGCTGTGTTTTTTTATTGGTCAGATTAGACCAGAATATGGAATGCAGGACATGACTTGAAAAATGATAGGCCAGCTTACGAGTCCACATATCTACTTGATCCATCTCGCCTGATTGAAGGTGTTTTTTGATGTTTTCCAGGTCTTTATTCGCCCCTTTTACTGCTCCTCCATGATGGAATTCATAATGCAGGTGCAGGGTTTCTTCATCCATGTGTGGTTCTAAGAATGTCTTGTTATATGGAAGCGATTTTTGGATGAAATTACCATTGCTGTCCACCAGTTTATCCATGCCATTTTCTGTTACATTCTGTGAAAAAACGTTGTTGATGGGAAGGATGCTCGCTCCACCCAATATTGCCGAATTCCTGAGAAAATCCTTTCTGTTCATCATTGAGGTCATTTTATTTTAGATAATACACGTATTTATAAAGGTAAAGTAAATCATCAAATCTGTAGAAATTTGGGAAGATCGTCTGGTTACCCGAAATCCACTTCAAAAATGTGCAACCCTTCTTCTTCACGGTAATGAAGCTCCCACCCACTTGTATCGGCTATCTTGCGGGCAATTGCCAACCCTAGCCCCCAGGTATCGGGATTACCCGATTGTTTGTAAAAACGGCTGAATAATTTGTCTTTTTCTAATACCGTCCCTGTTTCTTGTTTTTCATGCCCTGTATTGGCAATCATGAACTTTCTCTCTTTTGTTTGAATGTTCACCGTGCCATTTTCCCTGTTATGCAGAAATGCATTTTTAAGCAGGTTCTGTACCAGTATCTCGGCAAGCATCGTATTACCCTGCACGATCAAATTATTTTGTATTTCCGTTTTCACCGATATATTCAGGGCAGCTTTCTGTTCTTCATAATATTCCATTGATCGGCTGATTATTGTGTTTATATCAACCTGTTCTGAAAGGAGAAACTGCCGGTTTTCGATTTTAGATAAGAGCAGCAGGGTTTTGTTCAATTTTTTTAAGCGCTGTGTGGAGCCGATAATGCCTTCCACAATTTCCGCCTGCTCTTGTGTGAGTTCTGCCTGTCCGATAAGCCCTTCCAACCTAGACTGGATAACAGACAGGGGTGTTTGCATTTCATGGGAAGCATTTTCGATAAATTGCTTCTGGCTTTCAAACACTTCCATATTTTTCCGGGTCAGCTCATTCACAGCTTCATTCAGCATCCGGAACTCATCAATATGTGTAGATGGCAGTGCAGGAAATTCTTGTTTATCAAATCGAAAGAGCCGGAGTTTTTCGAGTATTTCGAAAAACGGGCCCCATATTTTCCGGGAGATAACGCGCTGGGATACATAAAAAGAAAGCAACAGGGCCAGGAACAAAGATCCCAGCGTGATAGCAATGGTTCCGATCATTTCAGCCGCTTCCAGGTGAGGTTTTATGATTTCCAGCCGGTAATGTTTGCCATGTAGTCTCACAAAAGTGTTCAGCATGCGGTACTCATCGAACTCGTCATCAACAGGCTCATAAATGAGGGTATCGGTATAACTTTCGTATCTTTCCTGAAAAGCAGCTTCTTCAACAAGATAAAAAGTGAAATCGTCCAGCGGATTGTCCTCTTTAAACGGTGCTTCAGGGTTTTGTTCAAGGTAAGCCAGTAGGTTGACTTTACGGTTGTACAACACTTCATCTACATTTTGAAGTACGTTCCAGCTTAGCACCAGGTAAAACAATATGGAAAAAATTCCGAAAAGCATCAGGAAATAAAGCAATTGAATGCGGGAGGTGTAAGTAAGCAGCTTCATAATGCCTGGATTTGATAACCTACCCCATAGATGTTGTTGATTTCTAGCTGTGCCCCGGCATCTTTCAGCTTTCTTTTGAGGTTCCTGATCTGAGAGAACAGAAAATCAAAACTTTGGGCCTCATCCACATAGTCGCCCCAAATATATTCGGCCAGCGATACTTTGGAGATCACCCGCTTATGATTATTGATCAGGTGTGTAAGAATAGCATACTCCTTTTTTGTAAATGAAATAAGATTTTCAAGGTCGTTTACCCCGACCAGATACTGGTCCGGTTCTATAACCAGGTTTGCAAAGCGGACAAGTTTGTTGGTTTTGAATTGTTTTCTGCGGATGATGGCTTTTATCCGGGCATTGAGTTCCGAAAAATAGAACGGCTTGGTGAGGTAGTCATCAGCCCCAAGTCCCAGGCCTTTCAATTTGTCATCCAGCGAGTTTCGTGCTGAGAGGATGATCACCCCGTCCGTCTTTCCATTCTTATGAAGTGTTTCCAGCAGATCAAATCCGCTACCATCAGGAAGGTTAATGTCCAGTATTATGCAATCATATTCATAAAGGGAAATACGCTCCATAGCAGACTGAAGCCCTGTTACAGAATCATAAATAAACCCTTCTTCGGAAGCAAAGTCTTCCAGGCTTTTTAGCAACTGCGGCTCGTCTTCTACGATGAGTAATTTCATAAATACAAAATACGGGGTTAATTCTGTAGAAACGTTGGCTTAACTATATCCTTGACAAATTATGGAAATGCGGCATTGGAGGGTCGCATAATGCTTACAGTAATCATCCACGATATTTCCTCTAGGATCGACAATACCATGAAAGCCAATACCTCATTCAAAATCCCGGTCTTTTATGTATTGCATTCATAAAAACCAAAGGTTGTCTTTTCCATAAGGTGGAATATCATCTCCCTTAAAGTGAGGAGCTATTTGAGCTACCATTTCAGGATATTTTATAGTGACCGGAAGATTTTGTTGCCTTATAGACTTCCAATACATTCTACTGAACTGATACACCTGATCTATCAACTCATTGACTGTTTTCATGTCTTTGGTAAGTTCGGGAATGGAGCATTGGATTTTTAGCTTAATGGGGAAGGGAAAGCCATCTGACTTACCCACCGGACTTCCATTGTATCTGGTATTGTTGAATAGCAGGTATCTATCCTTGCCTATTCCAATGAAGGTGCCACTATTTGGCATCAAACCTTTCCACTTTCTATCAAAAGCAACAATGTCTTCCGATTCCGTTTTGTTGATGGTGATAATGAAAACCGGAATTGATAGTCCCAGATCCTCCAATTGTTGCAGGATGGGTTGCATTTCATCTTCATTCATGGTTTTGTAGAAGTGAATAACCAATTTATCCGGGGCAGCATTGACAGTGGCATATTGCTTAACCGCAGCTCCAATTGATCCTGCGAGGATGTCGATTTCATCTTTTAAAAAATACTCAAAGCGATTGAAACGCCCATTATTGGTAAAACTAAAGGCACTTCCAATATATTGAACACCTATATCTACTTGCTTGAATGCTCCAACGCCAACGACTAATTCATTCTTTACCGGTGTATTTAGACGCCAGGGAATACCATCTAATTTAGCCAACATAGCTACAGCAATGTTGGGTAGGCTGTATCTCCAATTGATACCCTGTTCAACCATTTTTTGAGGATCAATGGCTTGAGAAGTGATTCTTCTTTTTAGAAGTACTTCCTTTAACTGATAGTATATTTCTCGTTTAGGCTTTTCTTTTTCGAATTTGCCATAAGGAGTGACATAGATTGCGATGTACTTGATTTCCGGGTCAAAATTTCTTGTGTTCAGAGCCTTTTCAATCTCAGAGATTGGATCTTCCTTGTCTTTAAAGACAACACTAAATCCTTCTGCAGTGTGAAAATACAACCCTACATAGCTCTGCATGCCATTGAATGAATCGAATCCCTTCTCAAAGTGCTCTTTAATTGTGAAGGTGTGCTCCGCATCATCAGCGTGGACTATAAAGAATAAATGAATATTGGGATAGGGACTTTTCTTAAATGGTTTTAATCTTTTGAGCGCATATTTTGGTGTGGTATCTGGCTGATTGTTGCCGAAAAGCAACTGGTTGCTCTCTTCTGACGTGGAGTCAATTCTTGAAGGAACAACGGAAAGAAAACCTGATTTATGTAATGGAATGAGCTTTTTGAATTTGGGCTGGTTCAGATATTTGCAATAGAATCCCTTGATATAGCTTAGATATACCGGATACCGGTTGTCTCTGAGAGGGAGCCCGAACGGAATGCCCAATGCTGCTTCAAGGTCTTTGTTAATAACCGGATAGCAGTTCTCCGGATCAATAAATTCATTTTCCTGACACTTTTCCCATTTGTATAAACTCTTACCGTGTAGGACTCTGTTGAAGCATTTTGGGCTGATTGTCTGAATCAATTCAGCTACACTCTGTTTTGAGATTTTGGATTGACCATCATAGGATAACACCAACTCCGGATAGTCACTAATCAATGAAATTTGAACCTTTAAAGAGAATTTCTCATATACATCATACAAGTCTGTTCCTCCTACACTTGTTTTTAACCATACCTGGTTTTCATTCACAAATCCCGTCCTAACAATTTTCTTGGCAATCTTTCGGAAATAGTAATTGATCTGATGGTTGTAGTATCTCTTAACAAAATCCTGATTCTCATTTTTGAGATCAATGGATAAAGGTTGAAATCCTTCTGCTGGATAACCAAAGGTGGTATGGAGCGTATTTGTGCTATTGCGGACTAATCCGGGGAACAATGACTCGGCTTCATTAGGGAAAAGGCTGAAATAGAGATCCTGGCACCTGTCATTACTTTCGTTTGAAAAATAGAGTGTTACGGGCTCCTTTGGCCAGTCGAATGTGAGTACATTGAAGAATAAGTCCTGATCCATAGCTCTTCGATAGGTTAAAACACCTGAGATAATTTTTTAGCCTTCAACACTTTGTCAATTGAAGTATATCGAGGGGCTTGCGGAGCAAGTCCTTTCTTGTCTTTATCCAGGGGAATAGGGGTTATGGTTTGATCACAAAAAGTCCAACATACCCGGTTTTCGGGAAGCAATTGCACTATTTTAATAATATAGAGCGCAAATGTTTTTGTCCTTTTTTGTAGGTCTGTTTTATTCATCATTTACAAATTATCATTCATAGATTTGAATGGAGTTGGCGTTCTACAAATTTCAATGCTTCTAATGCCTGTGGTTCGTCTTGGATATCGTCCATGATCTTGTCCGCCAGCCATAAGAAAAGCAGTTCATCTTCCTTTACTTTCAAAAAGTCGGCAATCCTGGAAATTTGGTCCCTTTGGGCTTTTCTCTCTCCACGCTCCAACTTACTCACCAGTGCGGTATCCACTTCGATATGGGCCGCCACTTGCCGGAGCAGTAAACCCTTTGTTTCCCGAAGCTCCCTGATCTTATTGCCCAGATAATTCATTGCCGTATTATTGACTTGTCAGAATTTGTCAAATATAAGAAAAGAAAGCGATAGTAAAAGCAAAAAGAAGTGATAAACTGATTTCAGGAATTTGAGGAAATAGAGGAAACTAAGGATTATTTGTCCTTAGGTTGACCAGTGGTGTAAATTTTTAATGGTCTGGTCGAACCTTCGGAAGGAAAGCCCAACGGGCTTATCCTTCCTTGATTTCCTTAGAATCCTGAGATTCCTCAAGTGAGGTGTTTATATAATTGTCGTGTGCCTCACGGTGAATAAGACCTGATTTCACAAAGTGGGCAATGTAGCCTTCTGCTGTCTTTGCCGGAATACTCATTGTGTTGGCTACTTCAAGGTATTTCTGGCGATTGAAGTTGCGGGGTAGGGCATACAGGAACTTCTCTTTCTTATTCATTCGTGTGGGCTTGGGTTCTTCCTGCGGAAGCTCTACAAACACTTTGCTTGAATGCTTGACCAATACCTTCACCATTGAAAGCGCAGCTTGAAAATCCCTTTCCTCACAAATTAGCTTTCGAGAAGTATCGCCCGTTTCCATGATCCGCAAAGCGGAGCATATCATGCAGATGCGGTAGGCAATTAAACCCAATCTCCTAATAGTGGCCATGTAGTCCAAGCCCTGAAGGTTCATGTACTTTTCCTGAATCTGTCCGAAAAACTGATTGAACTGTTCTTGCTGGTCTGCCGTGAGGTAGAACTGCCGGGGCTCATCCTGCATAATGACTTTGTAGAGTTCATAGAACTCATTGCCCAGGGCTTCAAAGTAATCGTCCAGTCCGTTGTCTGTTTGGCTGGCAAATACATTTTTCCATACCGGCCGCACATTCATGAAATAGAAGATGAAACGGCTGAATAGGCCGTTTTCAGCGTTGGGTATCAATGCCGAAACTTGTTTTGGCGTTCCTGAAAGGACAGTAGAAAGACAAGGGCTTTCAATGTCTACAAACTCACGGTCGGTTCTGCGATAGTAGGAAATGGTTTCATGGTGAAAAGCTTTTCTAAAGCCGTCACTGTAGTTTCCGTAATCACTCTTGAAGGCATGTGCTAAGGTATCACCTTCGGTCTCGAAAATCAGCCCTCTGCCATCACTATCACCCAAAAGCTGGTAAGCTCCCGTTGAACTGTTGTTTGCAGGAATGAACAGCATCTTCTCCGGTGGTTTGGCTGGCTTCTCGATACCTTCTTCCTTTCCTTTTTTGGCATTGTATTCGGCCATTTCCAATTCATAGTGTTGCTTATGGAGTTTAGCCTGTTCTCTCAATTCTTTGTGAACCGGATTCACCAACTGGCGGCAATGCACCAAGCGGCCTTTTCCTGCGGATGCTTGGGCTGTAATGAATAGGAACAGATTGGGGAAAACCCGTTTGCCATCATAAATGCCCGATACTTTGGGTAAACATGCACTGATAGCTCCGAGGGAACCGAGGAGTAGAATATCCCTTTCCTCTTTGGAAGTGGCAATCTCCACAACCTTTTGAAGAAATTCAGGAAGTTCAGGAAACATAGAATCGGAAAATGTCGGCATTTCTTCCGGTTCCTGATTTTCCCTCTGCTGTGGATGCTCTTGACTGCCGGTCAGTTTCTCCCTCTTGAAAGTACGCTGATCCTGCCGTTCTGCCCGTGGAGGCGTAATATCAATTCCTGCATCTTTGGTCAGGAAGAAAAAGGTTTTTAGTGAAACGCCATGACCTTTTGATTTCAAGCAATTGTCAAATTGCTTGTCGCACTCCGGAGCGGAATAGTCGGGGTAGAACTGGCTAACTCTATGAAATAGCGGCCGGCCATTCTCTCCAAATTCATCCGCAAAGGTGAAGCCGATATTAACCCAATCGCTGTAAGTGGAGGTAATATCAACCCGGTTAGCTTCAATGCTCTGGATGATGCGTTCTACTTCGTCTATTTGAGAATCTGAATTGAAAGTTGGTTGCTCAGTAACTTTTGGTTGCGGGGTTGGCTGATTAAGCCAATCCTGCGGATTGAATGTCTTTCTTTCCATGTCCTACAAGTATTTAGGATTGATGAATATTTCTGAATCATGCGGAAGGAAACATGCCCTTGAAATGTCCTTTCCGGATTGGTCTATTTCGAGTTGATAGGTGTGGGAAACGTAGTTTGCCACTGCCTTGAAATAGTCCTGGTGTTTTGCTTGCGTCAAGTGGATTGGAATTACCCATTTGAGGCCATCACCTGAAGGGGATATAAACAGTAGCTCTGTTTCAAAGTAATGGTCGTTGAGCAATGCCGCCTTGAGTGAAGGAATGTCTTCAATGTGGTCAAAATCGATTGTGAGCAAACCTGAATGTTTTTGAAGGTTTGCGTCATTGCGTTTGGAGAACGTGCCTGAGAAGGTCACATAATCAAAATTTTGAGCCTTGTACTTTCGGGCTTCCTTCGGGTCGGGAATGTTGCGTAGTGTACTGGTACACGAAGCAAATTCATTCCCTTTGATAAGGCGGTACACCTCAACTAAGGAGGCTTTCCGACTTGGTGTTACGTTGGTAACAGGCTTGGTGAAATAGCTGAAAACTGGCGGAGCCGGTTTGATTATTTCAGGAAGAGCAACCGCAGGTTGCGATTCTGCCTGTCTGTAAAAACCTTGCTGCTTACCGATACGCAAATGCAGTTCCTCATTCAGCTTGTCGAGAAGGGCTTGCCCTTCGAGGCTGAAATGCAATGCTGCAAAATCAAAGACATTGCCTTGTGCAATGACTTCTTCGGAATCGGTGTGCGTAGCGCAACCGTCAACCACTTTTACCAACAATGTAGGCTTGTCCGCATTGAAAGGGTTTTTCGCAGGTTTACAGTCCCTTCCCGAAAGGGAAAGGACTGTTTCACCCGGATAGTACTGTCGCAACACATGGGCATAGATATTCAGGCCGTAGTGCGTTTTGTCGAGAATGGCTTTTCTACTTACCTCCATAGTGCTTTGATTTTGAAGGTGAGTAATTGGATTCCAGCAAGGCTTCTATATCGGAAACCTTGTAGTAGAATTTACCATTGATTCGGCTGTAAGGAAGAACCCCACTATCCCGAAGGGATTGGAGGGTTCTTTTACTGATGTGAAGCGTTTGCATCACTACCTGTCCATCAATCCATTCTTCGCTGAACTGCTCCAAACGTGATTTATGGAAATTGAGGAGATAGGCTTTGACTGTTTTAATGTCTTGAGCGAGGGTCAAGATCATATCCATTAGCTCGTTCATAGCTTCACCCTCCCTTTCTTGATTAGGTAATCCGCTGCCCGTTGGTCTATTTCTTCCTGAGTGGAATTGCGGTTGCGAAGCAACCAGCTTTCCAACTCGCTTCTTTTGAAATAGAGCTTCTTTCCATTGGGCTTGTAGTGCGGAATGCTCCCTGCACTTGTCAACTTGTACAAGTGGGATTGGGAAAGCTCCAGATACTGACAAGCTTCATTGAAGTTTAAAACTTCCTTTGTGTAAATCCCCTGGCTCTCAATTAGGCGTTGGAGATTGTCAAGACGTTCTATTATTTCGTCCATTGTCTTACTTATTGAAGAGTTAGAAATGGACACTTGGCCAAATGTCATCCTTGATTGTCAAGGACATAGCAAAGGTCAGAAGGGGTCTCTGGTAGTCTTGAAAATGGAAATTTCAACCTGTGTAACAGGCTGAAATTCAGATACTTTAGGAGATGAGTGGAAATTTGAAATGGTAAATTGACAGAAAATTACCGCAATTTAACCGAGGGGTAAACTGGTGAGCCAGTACTGAGAGTCTATGTATTCCGCTAATGCTTCTGCATTTTGGCGGTAGTTTCTGAATTGTTTGTCGAGGTTGGTCTGATAGCGGTGGTCAAGGAATTTCCGAATATCAACGTCTTTAATCGCCTTCATTGGTTGAAAAGTGCGTGCATTGAAATATCCCTTCTTTATTAATTGGTGGTAGATGGCCGCAAATTCATTTTTCATTCCGTGCTTATCGGTGAAGTTGTAGTTCTCATCAATGTACCCATTTTGGAAAAGAGATTCTTCGAAGCTTGCAAAGCGAGTAGGCGTTTTAATGATGGTTTCATAGGGAAGAATACCCTTCGCATCATTTCTTACATCACCTGATATTGCCTTGAATAGTTTAGATGGTTGTGGTGCGGGTCGGGGGGCAGAAGGACTGGCAACCTGTATTTGTACCGCTTCGGCAATGTGTGAAGGATTTGGTGCCGTATGGTTGAAGTATGTCAGGTAAATATCATCTTCAGTAAGTGGTTCTTCTTTTAACTGATCAGGAAAGCACTCCTGAACTTCCATGTACAGGCGCACAAGCTGGTGTTTGAGGTAGCAGATAATGAAAGCTTCATCATTGGTGGAGGTGTTGGTTTGCAAGGTGCCAAACTTTGGATCGTATTGTTCAGGGCTGTAGTTCTGTTCCTGGATCACCTGGGCAATCTCCCGAAGCTTTTCATTGAGTGTTCTGGTCAATGCCATGTGAACGTGATACTTCTTGGCGTTGGCATTGATACTTTCATTCACCTGCTTGTGGAGGTGGTTCAGGTATTCAGTAGCTTCTGAATCTATCAGGGCTTGGAAGTATTTCCGCTTGTTGTTGAGTGCCTTGGGAAATGAAACTTCAAACTGGGGCTGTACCTGATAGAATGCTTTTTTAAGGTCGTTTAAATCCTGTTTAAACTTCAATTCCGAAACGCCCGACAATAACCACGGGCGAAGATCGAGAAACAGAATCCTGTTGTATGTTTCTAATGATGCGCTCATAGATTCAGTTTGATTTTGTTGGCGGCTTCCTTCTTCTTATCATCAATGATTTTGGCATAGACCTGGGTTGTTTTCAATTCCCTATGGCCTAAGAGCTTTGAAACCGTATAAATGTCTGTTCCTGCTGTAAGCTGTAATGTGGCGTAAGTATGCCGGGCGCAATGGAAAGTAATTGTTTTGGATATTCCGGCTTTCATCATCCATTGCTGCAATTTCAGGTTATGCCAGGCTGAATATTTCAGCCCTTTGAAAACCCTCTCGTCTTTGTCCTGACGTTCTCCAAGTAATCCAAAGGCTTGTTCTGAAATGGGCAAGGTTTCGGCTCCCTTAGTTTTCTTTTGTCTGAAACGGATATAGTACCCCATATCATTGGAGTGCTGCACTTCAGACCAAAGGAGTTTGTTTATGTCTGACCAGCGAAGCCCGGTAAGGCATGAAAAGATGAAAGCTGTTTTCATCTGCGGAATTTCACATTCTGCGTTTACTGCAGCTTGCAGCTCTTCCAGTGTCAAAAATTCTCTTTCCGGTTCACCTTGCTTGAATGCTTCAACTCCTTCACTCGGATTGGTTGGAATGATACCATCCTTTACGGCTTGCTTGAGTGCTGCCCTGAGTTTATTGAAATAGGAGTACTTGGAGTTTTGGGATAGTTTCTGTTCTCCGTGGGCTATGGCCTTTTTATCAAGGAAGTGTTTGAAGTCCTGGACAAATTGCCTATCCACTTCTGAGAAAGCAATGTCATAAGCGCAAAAGGCTTTCAAATGCTTGAGCATACTTGTCCAGTTCCCATGATTTCCGGGGCTGTCCTGCCTTTGGTTGGCCAGCAATTCAACATAAGCAAGGAAGCTGCCTTTTAGCTTCTCCTGATCCCGAAAGCCATAAACTCCGTTTTGGATTTCAATCTGTCGCTGTGCTCGAATGGTTTCGGCTAATTGCATAGTCTTTTTATTGACCTCTTTTTCCTCCTTTGTTCTGGCTTTCGGGTTGAGGTATAGTTTTAGATACTCTGTCTTTCTCTTGCCCTTATGGTAGTAGTCAAGGTATAGGCTGGTTTGTCCGCCCTGGTTGCGTTCTCTTAGTGTTACCTTCATGCTTGAAAAAGTTTTTCGATTGCTGCTCTTTTGATGATAGTACGCCTGCCGATCTTGGCAGCCTGGATATTCCCGTTCTTAATTTGACGGTACAGGGTCATTCTGCTTGCTCCAAGGAGTTTGCAGGTTTCCGCAATGCTGAGGAAATCCTTTTCATTGACTTGCTCTTGGATGAACTCTTGTTTTTGGATTGCAGTAGGGGCTACCTCCTGGAGCTTGGCATCCCTTTGACGTTTTTTGTATGCACGTTTGGCGCAGTTGTCTCCGCAATATTGGGTCACCGTAGTTTTGGCAATAAACTCAGTTCCGCAGTGCTGACAGATTTTGGGTACTCGAATGTTGCTGCTCATGGTGTTTCCTTTTGGTGCTTGTTTCTGTATCAGAGTGTATCCCTTTGTATCGGGATGTATCTCTATGTAACATCAATTCGCCAGTGTTTAAAATATCTGTTGCTAACAACAAGTTTGTTGCTATCAGCAACAGATTAGAAACAAATAAAAGTAAAAAATGGAAACTTAGCAACAAATAAAGGAAGTAAAAACCGCCCAAAAGCAAGTAAAAGAAGGGTTTAGTGTATCAATGGAAATGTAATTACTTTCCGATACAAAACTTACTAAAGATATTCGCAAGTAAATCATCGGTGGTGATCTCTCCGGTGATCTCGCCCAGGAAATATAAGGAGCGGCGGATGTCCATGGCCAGAAAATCATTGCTTACTTCTTCGTCCAGACCTGTTAAGACATCTAGCAGAGATTGACGGGTTCGAGTAAGGGAATCGTAGTGGCGAATATTGGTAACGATGGTGTTTCCGGTTCTGAATTTGTCCAAATTGACCAGTGCTAAGATTCGATCAGTTAAAGTTTCCAGGTTCTCTTTCTTTCCTGCAGAAATGAAAATAGTGTCGGGATAGGACTTGGTTAATTCATTGATAAATAATGGATTGGCCTTGTCTACCTTATTGGCTACTTTAAGGAAGGGGATGCCCATGTTTTCCAATTTATTGATGTCTTTGCTGATCTCAACCATGTCGGTGTCTCCCAAATCAAATAGATAGAGGATCAGTGATGCAGCCTTCATTTTCTCATGGGTTCTACTAACACCCATGGCTTCGAGCACATCAGTGGTTTCTCTAATCCCTGCAGTATCGGTAAACCTAAAAATTACACCTCCAATATTGATTTCATCCTCTATAAAGTCACGGGTGGTTCCGGCAATATCTGAAACGATGGCTTTTTCCTCTTTGAGTAAAGCGTTGAGTAGGGTGGACTTGCCCGCATTTGGTTTTCCGGCAATTACGGTTGGTACCCCATTTTTAATCACATTGCCCAAGTCAAAGCTACTGATCAATTGCTCCACAACACGGAGTAATTTTTCTACAAGAATTCTCAAATCATCTCTGCTGGCAAACTCTACATCCTCCTCTGTGAAGTCCAGTTCCAATTCTATCATGGAAGCAAAATGAATCAACTCTGTACGAAGGCTGGCAATTTCACCAGAAAATCCACCACGCATTTGATTCATGGCAGCTTGGTGAGAAGCTTCGGAATCACTGTGAATTAAATCTGCCACCGCTTCTGCCTGGGCCAGGTCAAACTGTCCATTTAAAAAAGCCCTTTGCGTAAATTCACCGGGTAGGGCAGGGCGGGCTCCTTTGCTTACCAGTAATTTAATTACTTGATTGATAATATAAGAAGAGCCATGGGTGGATATTTCCACTACATTTTCCTTGGTAAAAGATTTTGGCGCAATAAATAAAGATACGAGCACTTCATCGATTACCCGCTTTTCATCGCGAATCGTTCCAAAATGAATCGTGTGACTTTCCTGCTTCTCCAGGTCCTTGCCATAAAAAACCTGATTGGCCAGTTTTATGGCATTGTTTCCGGAGAGGCGGATTACGGCGATTGCACCTACACCTTGAGGTGTGGCCAAAGCGATGATGGTATCTTCTTTTTGACTGAAATGTAAAGCCATTAATGGTCGAAATTTTCAAGTAAAGATTTTAAAGCACTGACAAAATTTTCCGGTTCCCTGTAGCCGGGAAGTTGGGTGATGTTTTCCATGGATGCATCCATGATAATAAAATTGGGAAAAGACCTTACCCTCATATTTCGAGCCATCGATTGTTCGGAATACTCCTTGCCTTTAAATTCAAACTTCTTTTTTTTGTTTTCGGCATTTAGTTTTACAGCGTAAAAATTATTATTAACATATTCAATTACCTTGGGATCGGTAAAAGTATTTCTATCCATTTTTTTACACCACCCACACCAGTCGGTATACACATCTACAAGAATCATTTTTGGGTTGGCAGCTGTTTTTTCTATTACCTCCTCAAAACTATGCCAGTTAATCGACTCTTTTTGAGCGAAGGAAAATTGTTGAATAAAAACCAGCATCACTATAAGTCCAACTACTTTTTTCATGGCTTTTAAGTTTCTTTTTTATTACCCTTACAAATTGGGTATTCAAATTATATTTCTCATGGCCTATGAAATTTCAATAAGTCATAGGTATTATATTAACGTACATTTTTTATGCTAAGGTTTTATGAAACCCAATATTGGTCGAAACGGTTCCCTTTATTAATTGGGGTGAAGCATCACTTGAATATTAGTGGCCACTTCTTTGGAAACAAAAACCTTTTTTTGGTTGTCAATGAATAATTCTTGTGAACCATCATATTCTATTTTTTCAAGCACCAGTACCTTGGCACCTATATAAATGCCTACCTTATCCAAATACTTTAAAAAATTAGCACTTGTATCACTGACGGAAACAATTTTCCCACTTTGGCCCACAGGGACTTCTTGTAGTGTGATTCTGGGTTTGTCACTGAGTTCACCAAATTCATCCGGGATGGGATCTCCATGGGGATCAAATTTGGGAAAACCCAAATATTCATCCAAGCGACGGACGAGTAGGGGAGCCTTTACATGTTCCAGTTCTTCTGCAATTGCATTCACTTCATCCCAACTGAATTTTAATTTATCCACCAAAAAGACCTCCCAGAGACGGTACCTTCTGATGATGAATAGTGCAGTTTTTCTACCTTCTTCTGTAAGACTAACTCCATAATATTTTTTATAGTCAATCAATTCTTTTTCTGCCAACTTTTTAAGCATGTCACTAACAGATGCTGCTTTGGTATTGACAGCAGCAGCGATCTCATTCGTTGAAACTTTTTCTATGCCTTCAGTAACCAACTTATAAATGGTCCTTAAATAATTCTCCTCTGCAGCGCTTAAACTTTTCATGACTTTAATTTTCACAAATATATATTTTAGTCTTGTCTAAAAAAATATTTAATTTTTACCTAAATCACCTGTGGATAACTGTGTTCTTATCTTTTCTTCAATTTTAGATATCTATATAAAATAATTTAGACACGTCTAAAAATAACATAACACATTGATTTACAATGGTTAATACGGTTCAATTTTTTAAATCAGAAGATAGTTAGCCTTAAATGTGGAGCTTGGAAAAGTACAATTTGAGTCTTTTCCCCTTAGTTAGGGGAAGTAATATTTATCAGTAACTGTTGAAATTTTCTTTTCTCAGCCTCCCAAAACAGGTTTTCATCAGGTTGTAACTGGTAATAATCAAGGTTTAACAGACTTTTCCACACTGAACTCACCTCCTCGGTTGCTAAAAAATCAATGCATATTCCTGCCGGATACTTATCCACAATGGTTTTCCACAATGGATTTTGACTCATAAGGATAACCTTTTGAAGGGCTATTCCCTCATAGAGTTTAGTGGGTATTTTATCTTTGATGCTTGGTAGTAAAAGATAAGGTAACATCAATATATCTGCCTCCAATACTTTATTTCTAATATGTCCTATTGGTAGGGGGTGATCGGAAAGTTCAAGATGTATCCCTTCTTCTAAACCATAATTATTTGTCAGTTCCTGATAAAAACTAGTAAGTGGACAATGACCGACAAGGGTTAGTTTAGCATTTGGAAGCGCTTCTTTAAGCTTTAAAAACCACTCAATAGCAGGAATAACACCATAAACCGGGGTGATGGTGCCACAAATAATGAAATGGGGAGAAATAGGGTTAGATAGTCGAAATGAGGGCTTAAATGGACTCGAAATAGCCGCTTTATTCTCAATGACTGTATAACTATTGATGCTCGGCATCTCCGTAACATAACATTGCTCGGCAAATATATAGTGATCAATGGCGGTTTTGCCAAGCCTTTCTGATAATCTAACGAGCGATTTGGCCACAACCCGAAGAAAAGCGGGCATGGTTTGGTTGTAGGTGATGTTTTTGCCGTAGTTTTCCTGAACATCATAGATGAGATTATAAGAAAGAAAAGGTTTTGCTAAGGTGGCTATAGGAAGCAGTTCAAAAGTGGTAACAATTACCACAGCGGGCCTTATTTTAATTAGTTGACGAAGGAATTTAAAATGGACAAATATCCTTGAAAGGTTTGTTCTAGGGCCGGAAAAAATTTCTATCAGTCGAATATTTTCAACCTTTGGCGTTTTTTTTGATGAAAACCCTATGATGTTAAGGTCGTATTTATTTGTTTCACGAATTGAAAATCCCAGCTTGTATAACATCCTGGAATCATCTACCGGTTTAAGGACTGAAGCAACTATTATAGGGGGTTTTTGAGGCATAAAATTGAAAAATCAAACTAAGCTAATATTAAATTTATGGAATTACAGCATATTATTGAAAAAGCCTGGGACAACAGGGATCTATTGAATGAAAAAGATGTTCAAATCGCCATCAAAACGGTGATAGCAGACTTGGACAATGGTAAAATTAGGGTGGCAGAACCTACATCAGACGGTTCTTGGAAGGTAAACGACTGGGTAAAGAAAGCTGTAATTCTGTATTTCCCTATCCAAAAGATGAGAACCATAGAGGTTGGTCCTTTTGAATTTCATGATAAAATGGCCCTTAAAACCAATTATGCAAAGCAAGGAATTAGAGTAGTTCCTCATGCAGTTGCAAGATATGGCGCGTTTCTTGCTAGCGGAGTGGTGATGATGCCTTCTTATGTAAATATTGGTGCTTATGTGGATAGTGGAACCATGGTGGATACCTGGGCTACTGTTGGATCATGTGCACAAATAGGAAAAAACGTCCACCTAAGTGGTGGAGTTGGTATAGGAGGTGTTTTGGAACCTATTCAAGCTGCACCTGTCATTATTGAGGATGGTGCTTTTATAGGGTCCAGAGCCATTATTGTAGAAGGGGTAAGAATCGGTAAAGAGGCTGTTATTGGTGCAGGGGTAACCCTCACAGCAAGTTCTAAGATCATTGATGTAACAGGTGATGAACCTGTAGAACACAAAGGATATGTCCCTGAAAGATCGGTTGTTATACCCGGAACATTAAATAAAAAGTTTAATGCGGGTGAGTTTCAGGTTCCTTGTGCCCTAATCATCGGGAAAAGAAAGGCCTCCACTGATTTAAAAACTTCTCTCAATGATGCACTCAGAGATAACAGTGTAGCCGTATAATTTTATTTTAATTTATGATTTCGATTAAAAACCTATTAAGCATTATATTATTGACCGGGGTTTTGGTGGCCTGTGGTAATAGCGCATCAAATAAAGGTGATGCCTTTTATAATGATGGCCAATACCAAGAAGCCATTGCCGCTTACACCAGTTATTTAGAGACTAAACCAAACAATGTACAGGTGTTGTACAACAAAGGTAGGGCTCATGAAGAGCTGGATGATTTCAAAAAAGCTGAAGATAGTTTCAAGCGCGCGTTGAAACAAGAGCCTAAAAACACACAAATATTGCTAAGTCTTTCCAACTTGTATCATAACAATGATAAACCGGAATTGGCATTAATGTATGCAGACCATGCTGTATCTGTTTCAGGTGCTCCTTCAATGGCTTATTTTCTAAAGGCCAGATCCATGCACAAATTGGGTAATGTAAAGGAGGCAATTAGAGAATACAATACTGCCATAAAAATGAGCCCTAAAAATGGTCAGGCTTATTATTACAGAGGCTTGCTATATGTGGCCACTGATCAAACAGCTAATGCTTGTAAGGATTTTAAAGCAGCAGTAACCAATAACTATGCTCCTGCAAAGGAATCTGTAAAAAAGTATTGTAGATAATTTATCCCCTTATTAATAATTCCAAAGGCCTGATTTTTCAGGCCTTTTTTTTGGATAGTTTCAATTATGACTTTTTTTGAATAGTATTTAACATAATTGAACAAACGTAAATTGCTGATTATAAGGAGTATATATGAATTTACATTATCAAAAGTTTAGTAAAAATATTAGCTAAATTGAAAATAGATTTTCTATTTATTGTTTTGAGAAGTACTTTTATTGAATTCTATTTAAATTAATTAAACGGTGTTTAATTTTTTATAATCATGTATTATTCAATATGTTATGTTTAAATGCATTGGTTCGCTCTGTGGTTTTTTGATCATACGGATTATAAAGTTGAGAGCTTGTGTGCAGTGACTCTACCAAAATAGCGATTAAATAACGTTCAATTAAATTGACCTTTAATTAAAATAGTTTAAAGAATTGGTAATCAAATGATTAAGCTGGTGAGATAAATCCAAATGATAAATACCGAAGTAGGGGATTCTTTATTTGCTTTAACAAATAACAATTGGTTTTATTTACCAGCGTTTCTAAAAGGGATTAACGTTTGGTGCTTTATGATTTAGAAATGGCTTAGGGAGTCATGTACCTTTATGCTTTTAGACGTATATAAGATAATATGGAATAGATGATTTCCCATTCAATAATTAATTTTATAAGGGTTTTAATTCAATTAGGTGAAATGCGTTATGTTAAAGGTTAAAACTACTTTAAACCGACATTTGCCCTTGACAACAATCTTTTGTAGCATAATACCATTAGGTCTCTGGGGTTTACATCTCAATTTGAATGCTGTTGTGGTATTAATTGAAGTTTTCTCAGCGAGCTAATTGGGTGGATGGTGCTTGTTCAAAAGTTTCGGATGGTCCTGCTTTATTTAAATCTTATTTAAGGAAATTGAACTTTAATCAAAATGAATTAAATTATTGTAAAACAGCTGTTTACAATTAAGTATTCAAGGTTATTTTTATTAGCAAAGGTTATGACATTGATGTAATTATTACAAATAAAAAAATACGATCGATACTCTCGTGCCTTTTAAAAATTTTATTTTAATATGATCTTTCAATCCAGTTATCTCCCACTATGTCAAAGAGTAAAAGTTAAAATGAATTATTTTTCCGGAGCAGTGTGGTCGCAAAGTTCTTCAGTAAGTAGGTGACCGGTTCCTTCACAAACCGGGCAAGTATCAATTTCCATCAGACTACCATGACAGGAAGTACATGTTAATCTTCCTTTTCCTGAGCAACGTTCGCATTCAAAATACTCAAGGATATTGAAAACATTTCTTTTGGTCACCATTCCGTCTCCAGCACAGCGGCTACAACCAATCACTCCTCTTCCTTTGCAAAGAGAGCAAGCTTGTTCTGATTTTCCTTCTCCATGACATGTTTCACAAGTTCCATATCTATAGCCACGTGCATCACAGTACTGACATGAAGCAATTTCAGCTAAGGGACTCTCCAATTGTTTTTGAAGGTCTTTTGCTTGTCTGTAAAAACTTCCTTTAAACCCATTCAAGTCCAAGTATTTGTTTACAAAACTTTGACTGTTATGGTATTGCCCTAAGGCAAATAAAGTTTTAGAAAAAAGGTATGGCATTTCAGCAGGAATAGGCTGATTGCTTTCTATAATTTCTCTAAATATTGTATTGGCTGTTGTATAATCACCATTCTCCATGGCTGTATTTGCCTTGCTCATCATTGCTGATGTAGTTCCCAAGTTGGGGCTTTGGGCGTAAGTACTAAATGGCCGGGAAAATCCAATAGCAACAAGTAGGAATAAAATTATCAGGAAAGGGTGTTTTTTCATTTTTATGAATCTTCTAGACAGCAAAGTAAATACCTTTAAGGTAAATTTCAATTTTAGAAATAAACTTTAATGTTTTTTAACCAATTAGCATTACTAAATATGAACTTGGGTAAAGGCAAATAAGCATTCATAGAATTATTCATACAATCCGTTGATTTTTTAATCTGATTTGCAGGAGTTTTGAAGGAATAATCAATATTTTTAAGTGTTGGCATGTTCTCATTTAACGCTTAACGCCAAATAATTCTCTCATTTGTTTAACCAATTAGTGCAGGATTATAAATAAAAAGGATTTTCAACAACGGAATTTAAATTGAATATTTACATGAGAGTTTATGGTAATATTTTGTGATTTAATTTATGCCTAGTGGATTAAATAAATTAAATGTTTTCATATAATATAAGCATTAATTGTATTTATTTAAGATTTTATTTAGTTCATAAATTGAAAGCCCTAGTTAAGCGATTTAAAGAAAAAATACAGTAAAATTAATTTAATATGAGAATAAAATGCTCCATTTCAATGTATTTTCAGTAAATAGGCATCATCCTTTCTTAAAAAATGGAACGGTTATTGATAATTGAAAAAATCGAAATGAATTTGTTTTATTTAAGGAAACAGAAAATTATACTTTATTATCACCTAATGATTTTTGACAAAAAATAGGAATATTTTTAAAGTACAAAATAAACTTATAAATTACAGATTCAATTATTAAATTCTATTAAACAAAATTCATATGATTTCTTCACTTTTAGAGAATCTGTCACCTGAATTAATTTCAGGTTTGACACAAAAATTCGGGCTTGACCAAAGTAAAGCTTCGGAAGCAGTTAGCACTACCAAAAGTAGTTTATTTGAAAGTATTTCTAAAGAAGCAGCCGGAGGTAATTTAGATGGAATACTAGGAATGCTAAACCAAGGGAGTGGATTGACTCAGAATCCCATGTTCAAAAGTATTTTAGGCAATTTGACAGGAAGCTACGCTTCAAAATTAGGTGTTTCACCAGAAATGGCCATGTCCATCGCTTCCTTTGTATTACCTAAAATCATATCTGCAATTTCAAGTACCAAAAGCGGAGATTTAGAAAAAACAGATTTGGTAAAGATGTTAGGAGAATCATCCGGTAAAGCCATAGCAGATAAGGCTTCTGATTTACTCAAAGGTGGTTTGGGAGGCTTATTTAAATAATACTTTTATTCAATAAACTTAATTATATTATTATGTCACATTCTATTACAAAAATTGAAGGTATAGGTCCGGTAAATAAAGAGAAACTTTCTGCTGCCGGAATAGTAACTGTAGAGAAACTGCTAGAAAAAGGTGCTTCAAAAAGTGGTCGTAAAGAAATTTCAGCTGCAAGTGGGATTGATGAAAAAATAATTCTAAACTGGGTGAATATGGCTGACTTATTTAGAATTAAGGGCATCGCAAGTCAATTTGCTGAATTATTAAAGGCCGCAGGCGTAGATACTGTTAAAGAATTAAGAAACAGGAATGCCGAAAATTTACATCAAGCACTCGTGGCCACCAATGAAGCCAAAAATTTAACCAATGCTGTTCCGGCACTTTCCAGAGTGACAGATTTTATAGAACAAGCAAAAAATTTGGATCCCGTAGTGACCCATTAATTCAATAAAATTATTTATTTTTAAAGAGTAGTGCGGTTTTGAAATAAAGTTTGACCTTAACGAATAAACCTTTGAATTTGGTGGTCAATAATTATAAACCTTTTGGTTGGTCTTTTGTAGTAAAACCAATTTTGCACCTATTTCTTTAACTTGAGACCTTAATGCAAATTAATTGATTGCATTAAGGTTTTTTTATATTAATGACATATTGATGGAACAAACAGACAAATTTAAGGAGCATATCAATCTGGGCTATACCTTTAAAAAAGATTCTTTTATTATTGGTACAGGAATGTTTGATCAACAGGCCCTTAACGGGGCCCAAGTAAAAATCCCATTAAAGACCTTAAACAGACACGGTTTAATTGCCGGAGCTACAGGTACGGGTAAAACAAAAACCCTTCAAGTCATTGCTGAACAATTATCTTTAAAAGGGATACCATCAGTCCTAATGGATTTAAAAGGTGACTTAACTGGTTTGGCTTGTCCCGGAACCAATAATGAGCATATAGAAAAAAGATGTGCGAGTATTGGTGTGCCCTTTGAAGCCACCGGCCTACCCGTAGAATTGATGTCTATTAGTAATGAAAAAGGAGTTAAGTTAAAAGCTACTGTATCGGAATTTGGACCTGTATTAATGTCTCAAATCCTAGATTTAAATGATACTCAATCCGGAATTCTCTCATTGGTGTTTAGGTATTGTGACATGAAGCATCTTCCATTGCTTGACCTTATGGACCTAAGATCTATACTTAAATATGTCATCAATGAAGGCAAGGCAGAAATTACCAAGGAGTTTGGGGCTGTCTCTTCCAATTCTGTCAATACAATTCTGAGAAAAATTATAGAGCTTGAGCAGCAAGGAGCTGAAAATTTCTATGGAGAGCGCTCTTTTGATGTGGAAGATTTTGTAAGACAAGAATCAGGTCGTGGAGTGGTATCCATCATTCGATTGACAGATATTCAAAACCGGCCCAAATTGTTCTCAACATTTATGTTAAGTTTACTTTCAGAAATCTACGAGACCTTCCCTGAGCAAGGTGATCAGGAAGCACCAAAGCTCTGTCTTTTTATTGATGAGGCACATTTGGTTTTTTCCAATGCAAGTAAGGACTTGCTAGAGAAAATTGAGGCAATAGTCAAATTGATTCGTTCAAAAGGAGTAGGAATCTTTTTCTGTACCCAAACACCCACTGACGTGCCTGATGAAATTTTAGGGCAATTGGGGCTTAAAGTACAACATGCTTTAAGGGCTTTTACTGCAAAAGACCGAAAAGCAATAAATAAAACTGCTGAAAATTATCCAATTTCACCTTTTTATGAAACCTCTGAGGTTTTGACTTCCATGGGAATTGGTGAAGCACTGATTACAGCATTGAATGAAAAAGGTATCCCAACACCCTTGGTACATACTTTGTTAAGAGCTCCGGTGTCAAGAATGGGTATTTTAAGTGCAGATGAAATAGATAATCAGGTTAAAAAATCAAAGTTGGTCAGTAAATACAATGAACCAATCAACCGGGAGAGTGCATTTGAAATTCTAGAGGAAAAGCTGAACAATGCGGCACCTGAGAATCGGGAGAAAGAAGCCCCTTCCAGCAGCAAAAGGAAAGCATCAGCTAAGGAAAAGGAAAGTTTTTTTGAAGCCTTGAGCAAAAACACCATGGTAAGACAGTTGGGTAGAACTTTCTTTAGGGAATTAACGCGTGGTATTATGGGTTCATTGACAAATAAAAAAAGATAAAAGTAAGCTAAATCATCAAATTGGAGAAATTAAAGGTTGGAATAATTGGAGGAGGAGCCTCAGGTTTTTTTGCAGCGATTGAAGCTGCTAAAAATGGTGCAGAGGTTTTATTATTTGAAAAAACCAATAAAGTATTGTCTAAGGTTTTGGTGTCCGGAGGTGGAAGGTGCAATGTCACGAATGGAACCGAGTCACCTTCTGAGTTCCTGAAAGGTTACCCAAGGGGTAAGAATTTCATGAAAAAAGTTTTTAAGGCCTTTAATTCCAAGGATACAATTCAATGGTTTGAAAGCAGAGGGGTGCCACTAAAAACAGAAGAGGATGGTAGGGTTTTTCCGGTTAGTAACAGCTCATCCAGTATTGTTGAGGTGTTAAAAAAAGAAGCGAAAAATTATGGAGTTAAGGTTTTATATAAAACTGGTATACAAGAAGTAAAACTGTATGATGACAAGTTTATATTGAACAGTGAAAAAGAGAAATTTTTGGTAGATAAATTGGTGATTTGTACTGGAGGGAAACCCAAGAAAGAAGGGTATTCCTTAGTCGAACAGTTGGGGCATACAGTTCATGCTCCAATCCCATCGTTATTTACTTTCAATGCACCAACCTCTAAAATTATTCAACTTAAAGGATTAAGTGTCCCCAATGGACACGTACGATTTGAAGGAAGTCAGTTACAATATTCCGGTCCCATATTAATTACCCACTGGGGAATAAGTGGGCCTGCCGTATTAAAACTTTCAGCTTTCGGTGCGGAGTGGCTACATGAAAAAGAGTACAAAGCTATTGCACTTATCAAATGGCGAGATGAATTTACTGAAGAAGGCCTAAGGACTGAATTATTAGCTTTTAAACAAAATCACCCTTTAAAAGTGGTTCACAAAAATCCACTATTCGCTTTACCGGGTAGGTTGTGGGAATTTTTAATTGAGAAAGCGGAAATCAATCCTGAATTAAAGTGGGGAGAAACTAACAAGAAAAAAATAAATAAATTAATAGAAAATTTAATGAGATTTTCTTTAAAAGTCTCAGGAAAAACTACCTTTAAGGAGGAGTTTGTAACAGCTGGCGGGGTATCCTTAAATGAGATTGATGCCAGAAACATGGAGAGTAAATTGGTAAAAGGACTATTCTTTGCAGGGGAGGTAATAGATGTTGATGGAATTACAGGAGGATATAATTTTCAAGCTGCCTGGAGTACAGGTTTTTTGGCAGGCAGCATGTCTAGCGGTAATGAAAATTAATCGGGCTAGATTGTAGTAGCGTAAATATGTGGCACTAGATTTATTTCATAATTTTTCTAAAACCTTGAAATATCTTGGCATATTCGTTTTTTTAATTCAGTCGTTTGATTAATTTAATGACTAGGCAATTTTAGTTTTCTACTAATTGACAACTATGGAAAAAAATTACACCAATATTGATTTCACAAAAATTGAAGAGATGGTTGAGGATGATGTAGACTTCCGAAATCAACTGCTAGATGCCATAGAGATCGCTGTTGAAGAACTTGAAACTACTTATCTGAAAGGAATAGAAAACAAGGACTCCAATAGTATCAAGCTGGCTCGGCATAAAATTAAACCTACTTTAGGGCTTTTTGGACTCCAACGTTTGTCTAATATATTGTCTGAAGGTAAAAAGTTAATGGAAGAGGGTAATTTTAATTCCTGCTTAGAAGGTCATATGGAAGATTTTAAAAAAGCCACAAATGCTGTTTTAAAAGATGTGAGGGAGTACCGGGAATAAAAATTTAATTTCCTCCTATTTAGGCAGATATGCATAAAGCTTTTAGGTAACCTAAGGGTAATTAAATACTCTCATTAGTAGAAACCTGGTTTCGACCTAAAATTATGAGAAAATCGTTATTCCGAGAATTAACCTTTTATAATCGCAGCCATCCAGAAAACAGAATCCAATGTAGGACTCCGGAGGAGTGCAATTTTTGTAGTACCAGGTAAGCCTACGCAGGAAGTGCCTCAAATCAGTCAGGCTTACCATTGCGGCACTAGGTTAAAAGTTTCTCAAATCCTGATTTTTTCAGATTGTAGCACTACTTACGAATCTAAATCCAAAATCCGGTTGATTTTAGTAATTACCGAAATTGCAACCCTTTATTTTTTACCAGAGAATTTAAGGGTTGCAAATAAATACTTTTTACCCGTATCAATTTGGATGGAAAAGGTCTTTGTATCCTTCCTATTAAACTTTTTGTAAGGCTAGTTCACTGATTTTATCAGCTATAGACAAGGCACTAGTTGCTGCAGGGGAAGGGGCATTGATAACGTGCACTGCTTTGGCAGTTTCTTGAATGGCAAAGTCATCCAATAATCCTCCTTCTCTGTCACAAGCCTGTGCCCTGACACCTGCACCTCCCGAAACCAAATCAGCTGAGGTTATGTCAGGTATCAATTCCTGTAAGGCTTTAGTAAATTCAGATTTAATAAATGAGCGCTTGTATTCTCCCAATCCTGTCCTCCAATATTTACCGGCTACTTTTTGTAAGCCCGGCCAGGTCACTGCTTCCAAAAATTCATTTAAATTAAAGTCAGTTTTTTTATACCCTTCTTTTCTAAAGGCTAATACAGCATTGGGTCCTGCTTCCACACCTCCTTTTTTCATTCTTGTAAAATGAACGCCCAAGAATGGGAAATTTGGATCCGGTACCGGGTAGATCAAGTTTTTTACCAAGTATTCTCTCTCTTTTTTTATCTTGAAATACTCCCCTCTAAAAGGTATAATCCTTATGGGTAAAGGGTCTTTTTCAAGCATGGCAGCAACCTTATCAACATATAACCCTGCACAGTTAATTACGATTTTTGTGTTGATGTCTCCTGCTGAAGTATTAATTGTAATAGAATTATTTAAATCATTAATATCCAGAACCTTATGATTGAACAATACTACTCCTCCTAAGGCTGTAAATTTCTTTTCATAGACCATGGCCACCCGCTTATAATCTACGATTCCTGTTTGAGGAACATGCAAAGCACCCACTCCCTGACAATAAGGTTCAAATTCCTTTAGTTCCTCCATAGTTATGGAGCGCACTCCTTTTAAACCATTTTGTATCCCTCTCTCCATTAAAAAATTGAGTTGAGGTAATTGCTCTTTTTTAGTGGCTACAACCACCTTTCCCGTAATTTCAAAAGGGATTTCATTTTCTTCACAAAATTGTACCAATTGATGGTAACCATTGATACAATTTTTAGCTTTCATACTTCCGGGCTTGTAATACAATCCGGAATGAATAACCCCACTATTGTTACCCGTTTGATGGCAAGCTACTTCTGATTCTTTTTCCAGAACCGCCACTTTTAATTCCGGTCTTTGTGTTTTTATTTTTAAACCGGTGGCCAATCCAACGATTCCACCTCCAATGATTGTAATATCGTAAAGCATATTTCTTTTTTCTATTGCAACAAATATACACAGTAGATTGATAAATTATTTATGGCCTACTTATTTTACTTTTTGGAAGGAATTCTTAAAATAAGAAAGGTTTTGTAGGGCTAACTACCAATCGTCCTCTTCTTCAGGGGCTTGGGGCGCTTTATCTTTATAATCGGAAAAATAATTAAGAAAATTTTCTTCAGGAATTAGATTAACACTTTGAAGTAATTCATTGACTTTCAATAGTATTTCATAGCCGGGTTCTTGAATATGCAAGGGTACTTTAAATAACCTGGGGTCGTCTTTTTTTAAGCTGCCTTCTTCTGAAAAGAGAAAGGGCCATAAAGTTTTTGAACAGGAGTAAGCCATATAATCTACCGGATACTTGTCTAAGTATTCAGAAAGCTTTTCATTAATATCTGCAAAGAATTTTTCTGAAGCTCCAAGTCTCACCCTTGAACCGGCCCGAGATTTTCCTTTGGTTTTCAAATATTTTATTTGGCTTTTACCTTGTTTTTTCCTCACCATGTAGGCTCGGAAAACCTTGTGCTCTGTGTTTATTCCTTCCTCAAAATAACCTACGGCAGCTGTTCCGGCACGGACTAAAAAAATGACCCAATTTTTTTCTACTTTATAGACTTCATTTTTCTTTGGGTCAAAAGACAACGAAAAGGGTAGCCATAAATCTCCTATTATTATATGCTTTGCATAAATTCTAATTTTATGCCTATCTGCATCATAGGTTAATTCAAGCTCCCTTTCAGCAACCCATGCTAAGAATTTTTCAATATCATTTATTATCATCAATAAGTTTTTGCAAAGAAAATGGTTGATTGAGCTCAAATTGATCCGTTTACATTTGATTGCAATTGGAATTGATTTGAAAATCAAAAATAAGAATAAAGATTGCCTTATGAGTTTATTTTCTTAACGGATTTTGCTACATTAATTTTTATAAGGTCAGCGTAAGTTCGTGCCTCAATGGTCTGCCGATTAGACCAATGCCAATTAATAATTTAATCCAAAATAAAAATTTATGAATATCGCAATGCTTGGTTCGGGGTTTATCGCTCGATTTTATGCAGATACCCTTCATGCCCAAAGAAGAGTGGATCGGATTATTAGCGTTTATTCTAGAAATGCGGACAATGCAAAGAGGTACGCAGAAGACTATGGACTAGAAAGTTACAGTACCTCTATGGAAGAGATTATCATGGATGAATCTGTAGATGTAGTAATTATCTCATTACCTAACCATTTGCATGAAGAGGCAGTAATGTCCTGTGTAAAAGCTGGGAAAGCGGTATTGTGCACCAAACCTTTGGGGCGAACGGCCAAGGAAGCGAAAAGAATGCTTGAAGCAGTTGAAAAAGCCGGACTTTTTGCCGGTTATTTAGAGGACTTGTGTTATACCCCTAAATTTTTAAAGTCTGTAGAAAGTGTCAATAATGGGAGTTTGGGTAAAATATTATGGACCAAATCCAGGGAAGCACACCCGGGTCCACATAGCGATTGGTTTTGGGATAAAGATCAATCAGGGGGTGGGGCCATTATAGATTTAGGTTGTCATTGTGTGGAAATTGGACGTAACTTTATTGGAAAAAATGTACGCCCAAAAGAAGTAATGTGCTGGGCAGATACTCAGGTACATCCCATTGAGGCCGAAGATCATGCCATAGGATTGGTAAAATATGAGAATGGAGCCATTGGTCAATTTGAAGTAAGTTGGACTTTTAGGGGGGGAATGGATTTAAGAGATGAAGTGATGGGAACAGAAGGGACCATTTGGTTAAATAGTTTTCTCCGTACCGGATTTGATCTTTTTACCACCGGAAAAGGCGCTAATTATATTGCAGAAAAGGCCGAGTCAGATTCCGGCTGGTTATTCCCGGTGGGTGACGAAGCCCATGAATTGGGCTACCCACATATGTTCACAGATATGTTTGATGCAATAGATAAAGGAAGGGCACCTAGAGAAACTTTTTATGATGGCTATATTGTCAATGCTATTTTGGATGCTGCTTTCTTATCTGCCAAGAGTAAAAATTGGGAGCAGATTATAATAGAAGATTGGCGTGGAAGCGAGGGGAGAACCGGGGAGAAGGAATATAATAGCTATGATGCTGATCATTATTTAATTAAAAAGGAAATTTTGCCCAATGGAGATGAAAAATTGATCTTGAAACACAAAGATAGCGGTAAGATGATCCAAAAGACCTTAAAAAAATAACCATTTATACCCTCATTTTACTGTAAGTCATATTATCCTGCTTTTCTAATAAAAAATCCAATGTGCTGAACTAAGTTTTTGCAATAATTAGGTTATTATTGCGCAGAAAATTAAATATTTTATTAAATACTTGTCAAATGCTCAATTTTTAGTTTTGGCGGTAAGTGGATTGAATCATGCGGAAGAGTTTTACTTTATTATTAATGCTATTGTTGGCCATACCCGGGATGGCTCAAAAAATCAATGATGCCTATAGGTTAAACATAAAACGGGCAAGTTCTCCGATAATCATAGATGGAGTAATGGATGAACAGGCTTGGGCTGATGCCGATGTAGCGAAAGACTTTTACATGATTCTTCCCATAGATACCAGTTATGCGGAAGTAAAAACTGAGGTAATGATGACCTATGATGATGATAAAATCTATCTTTTGGTTATCAATCATCATGGAGAAGAAGGGCCATATTATGTCGAGTCGCTGCGAAGGGATTTTACATTTGGTAAAAATGATAACTTTTTGCTATTCATGGATACATTTGATGACCAAACCAATGGATTTTCCTTCGGAGCCAATGCCGCCGGAGCACAGTGGGATGGTATCATGTATGGAGGCGGAAGTGTGGATTTAAGCTGGGATAATAAATGGTTTTCTAAGGTTCAGAATTACCCTGACAAATGGGTTTTTGAAGCGGCAATACCATTTAAATCCATTCGTTATAAAAAGGGAATCAAAGAATGGGGTATAAATTTTAGTCGTAAAGACCTTAAGTCTACAGAAAAATCATCTTGGGCTCCTGTTCCTCGTCAATTCCCTTCTGCCTCATTGGCTTACACCGGAATTTTGGTATGGGATGAAGCTCCTCCGGAGCCGGGAATGAATGTTTCTGTAATTCCTTATGTAATGGGAGGGATGGTGAAAGACAATGTCAGGGATTTACCTTCAGATTACCAAAACAGGGTTGGGGTAGATGCCAAGATTGCTGTTAGTTCCTCTCTTAATTTAGATTTGACGGTTAATCCGGATTTTTCACAGGTTGAAGTGGATAGACAAATCACTAACTTGGATCGTTTTGAATTGTTTTATCCTGAGCGGAGACAATTTTTCCTGGAAAACGGAGATTTATTTGCGAGTTTCGGATATGAAACCATCAGGCCATTTTTCTCTAGAAGAATTGGTTTGAATGCGCCCATTCAATTTGGAGCAAGGCTAAGTGGAAAAATCAATAAGGATTGGCGTATAGGGGCCATGAACATGCAAACCGGGAAGGTAAGTGAAACCAATACCCCTTCACAAAATTATACCGTTCTTGCCGGACAAAGAAGGGTTGGACAACGGTCAAATATCGGAGTGATATTCGTTAACCGCACCAATATTGGGAGTATCCCAACCGGTGGAGAAGGTGTAGAAAACCCGATTACCAGTTATAATAGGAATGCAGGTTTAGAATATAATTTGGCTTCTTCTAATGGTAAATGGACAGGTAAAGCCTTCTATGTCAAGTCTTTCAGCCCCATAGCCTCCAATGAGAGCGCAGTACATGCTGCCAATATTAAATATTTGGGGGGAAATTTGATTTGGGAATGGAAACATGAATATGTAGCTCCCAACTATCTGGCAGAAGTAGGTTATGTACCGCGAAATGGCTATTACCGAATCAATCCGAATGCATCCTATTTGTTTTTCCCAAAAAGTAAATTAATTCTAAACCATGGCCCTACAGTTAATACCTCCTTGTTTTATGACATGGACATGAACCAAACAGATAATATTACCTCACTTTCATATGGAGTTAATTTTAGGAGCCAAAGTGTATTGACAGCAAAATATGCTTACAATCATATTATCTTGCAACAAGCCTTTGACCCTACCAATTACAGTCAATTTACCCTTGACGCTTATACCGAACATCAGTGGAATTCCTTTGGGTTGGAGTATGTTTCTAAACCGCAAAGCTTATTTACCTATACCCTTTCTTCTCAATATGGAGGTTATTTTGCAGATGGAGAAAGACTAAACCTCGCAGGGGAACTAGGCTATCGTTTTCAACCATATGTAGGTCTATCGATAACAGGGAATTACAACCAAATAGATTTGCCGGAACCATGGGGAAATACCAAATTTTGGCTCGTTGGGCCTAGGGTAGATGTAACTTTCACCAATACCCTTTTCTTTACAGCTTTCGGGCAATACAATGAGCAAATAAACAATATCAATCTTAATACCAGGTTCCAGTGGAGATTTAAACCTGCATCAGATCTTTACTTGGTTTATACTGACAATTATGTACCTGCGCCGTTTTATGTAAAAAATAGAACCTTGGCATTAAAATTTACTTATTGGTGGACCCTATAAAACTTTTGGGAGTTACCATAAAGTAACTCCCAAAAGTTTTTCTCCCAAGGGGCTTAACTTAGCCCTAGGATACAATTTCTTTTCCCATTCTCTAGGATCGCCCGGAAAGGCATAACCTTTGGGTGCTATTTTGTTTTTCCATGAGGAGATTCTCCAATTTCGTTTTTCCTCATTGTCTTCCTCAGCAGGCATCATGGATATGTATTGTGCCATACGAACCTGATCTTCACTAATATTAGACCGAATACCATGTGGAAGCTTACTATTAAAGATCAACAAATCCCCTTCCATCAATTTCACTTTTTCAAGTTCAAAACCGGTTCTGTCCGGCTTAAACCGGTCCCTATCTATAGGCTGGCCTTGTTTCCATGTTTCATAGCTTCGGTAAAGCTCGGGAATACATTGAAAACCGCCCACATCTTCATCAACTTGGTCATTAAGTGCAACCAATCCTTGGACATTTTGAGGATTTGTTTCCGGGTCGTAATCCCAATGAATAAAACCCTTAAACTCAAAGCCAGGCTTGGATGGAAGGTTTAGGTTGGCCCTATCTATACTTACCCAAAGCTTATCCATGCCCCAAATATCTGTAAAAGCTTCATAGACTTTTGGGTATTGCCTGATGTCCCATAGGTATTGATGGTTGTAAATTTCAACCATGCCACTATTGGTAAGCTCTACCATCTCCATGTCTTTAGATGCGGTAGCATACCAGGTAGCCATATCATCCGGGTCTTTTTCCTCAAATTCCCATAAGAGTTTTGCCAACCTTGAAGTATAGGATTTTGGTATAGCTTGAGGAATAATCACATAGCCATTTTTGACCCAAAAATCCCAATCGGACTCAGTCAATATTTGTAATTTTTTCCCATTGGATCTATCATTCAAGTGGAATTTACTTGAATAGGCTGTTGACGGGTTGCCGGGAATATCTTTGTGGTCTTTATTGCTGTCCATATTAAAAGTTTTTATTAAGACAAATAACCCTAATCAAATTTAAAAACAACAAGAATCAGTTCATTGATACCGAATTAATCTTTCTCACTTGAAACTATTTTTGTGAAATTCAGTAAGAATATTGGAACAATGCTGAGTAAAAGTTAACAATTTTATTCAGTTTCTCCAATGAGATCAACCGTGATTCAAATACTTAACTTGATCTGCCTATATTTCCATTAATATAATTTAGTTTTAGCTTACATTTCACAATGCTTACTTTTAATTATGATACCAAATCAGTTCAAGGAACTCTATAAAAAGCCCATAAGTTTATGCCTACTTTTAATAGGCTGTTTATTTTTTAATAGTTACCTACTAGCCCAAAGTAGTGCTTCAGTTTATCATGGCTTATTAAAGCTAAAGGAAACCAAAAAGATATTGTATGTAGCTGCCCACCCGGATGATGAAAATACTAGGCTTATTGCTTACCTGGCCAATGAAGAAATGGCTGATGTAGCTTATCTTTCCTTAACTAGGGGTGATGGGGGGCAAAATTTAATTGGTAAAGAGCTAGGGATGGAGTTAGGGATGATTCGAACTCAAGAGCTTCTTAAAGCAAGAGAAACGGATGGGGGAAAACAATTTTTCTCTCGAGCCATAGATTTTGGTTACAGTAGAAATCCCAATGAAACATTGAATAATTGGGATCGAAAAAAGCTGTTGTCTGATGTGGTTTGGGTTATACGTAATTTTCAACCTGACATTATTATTACCAGATTTAATACAACTCCGGGTATTACCCATGGTCACCATACCACTTCTGCGATTATTGCTGGAGAGGCATTTAAGGTTTCAGGCGACCCCAATGCTTTTCCCGAGCAGTTGACTTATGTGGAGCCTTGGTCTGCAAAACGAATTTTTTGGAATGCATACAATTGGGGAGGAGTATATGATCAAAAACCAGGTAAGCAATATTATCAATTCCCTGTAGGTAATTTTAACCCTATACTTGGGCTTAGTTATTCTCAAATTGCCGCCAACAGTAGGACCATGCATAAATCACAAGGGTTTGGTGCAACTGCAAGCATTGGTCATGAAATGGATCTTATAGAATTGGTGGATGGCAAATCCTTTGATGTTTCTCCATTTGAAGACCTTGAACCACGTTGGCTTCAGCTTTCCAATGGAAGTTTGATTGTCAACAAAATTAGCCATTTGATTGATACCTTCGATTTTGTGGAACCTTCCAATAATATTGAACAATTGATCGAAATAAAAAAAGAACTGAACAAAATTCAAAAGGGCTTACCCTGGGTCAAGGAAAAGCAAGGCCTTGTTGATCAACTGATAAGGGAAACTTTGGGATGGAGAGGACTTTTTCTTTCAGATAAAGAATTGAATTTTCCTGAGGCAGTGGTGCATAGCAAACTGATTTTAAATCAAGTCACTGATAAAAAAGTTAAAATAAAAACATTTGAGGTTCTTGACCGGGTGGTCAAACTAGATACGGATCTATCCAATAATAATTCCATAGAAAAAGAACTTGATTTTACCATTCCTAAAGACCATTTAAATTCCCAGCCTTATTGGCTTAGGTTACAACCAGATAATAATTTATACACAGTAAAAGATCAGGAAATGATAGGTAAAGCCTACAATTCACCGACCATTTCGGGAAAATTGACTTTTACCTTGTTGGGAGAAGAGTTTGAGGTGAACTTACCCTTGCAATTCCGCTATAATGACAGGGTGAGCGGGGAGGTAATACAACCCTTTAAAATTGTACCTGAAGTGGCTATAGCAGTGAAACAAGACAATGTTTTCCTACTTAATGAGGCTTCCGGAATAGTTGATGTAATCGTCAATTTTGGCAAAGAATTAAAAGAGGGAGTTATAAGAGTTGATGGTTTAAATAACAATGAATATAGGGTTAAAGAAATTTTTCGAGACATTAAAAACAAAGCCATTCATTTTCAAATCGAATTGAATAAGGTAAAAGGAGAAGGAAAAACCAACCATCAAATTTCCTTTGTGACCAACAATGCGGAAGAATTTGATAAAGGGATCACAAGGATTATATACCCTCATATTCCTAATTTAACTTACTTCCCAAAGGTATCCTTTAATTTGATTAGGCTAAATCTAAATCTTAGTCCTCAAACCATAGGTTACATACCTGGAGCAGGGGACAAGGTACCTGAGATCTTACAGAATATTGGGTACAGGGTCGAAATGATTGATGCATCTCAGCTAGGATCTGACCTCCAAAAATACACAACCATAATAACAGGGATCAGGGCTTTCAATGTGAATCAGGACATGGTTTCAAATAAAGACGCATTAATGGAGTATGTCAAAGCAGGAGGTAACCTTATTGTTCAATACAATACTACCGCCTCATTACTAAGTAATGAATTTGGGCCTTACCCATTAACCTTATCTAGAGATAGAGTGACGGTAGAAAATTCACCTGTGGAGCTACTTCTAAAAAACCATCCTGTTCTCAATCTTCCCAATATAATTGTGCCTGCAGACTTTGACGGCTGGGTTCAGGAAAGGGGCTTATATTTTCCGGGTTCTTGGGATGAAAGATACCAAAGTCCATTGCTGATGCAGGATCCCGGTGAAAATGCTTCAAAAGGAAGTCTTTTGCATGCTAAGTATGGCAAAGGAACGTATACCTATTCAGGCATATCATGGTTCCGTTTACTTCCTGCAGGTGTTCCGGGTGCCATCAAGCTTTTTGTTAATCTTATCGAGCAAGGTCATGAAAAATAACAAAGCATTTAACCAATGGACCAAGCTATATTGGTTCCAAATGGTAGTTTTAGGGCTCTTGATATTTTTATTTTATTGGTTAACTGAACATTATTCATGAGTTATCTCGACTGGACAGTCTTATTTGGGACTTTGTTTACCATAGCGGTTTATGGCATATATAAGACCTATGGTCCTAAGGATATGGACAAGTATATTCGTGGTGGAAATGACATGAATTGGTTGACCATTGGACTTTCTATTATGGCCACTCAGGCTTCGGCAATTACTTTTTTAAGTACTCCAGGACAAGCTTATTCTGATGGTATGCGGTTTATCCAATTTTATTTTGGCTTGCCTGTAGCCATGATTGTGATTTGCATGTTCTTTTTACCCCTGTACTATAAATTAAAAGTATATACAGCATATGAGTTTCTAGAGCAACGTTTTGACTTAAAGACAAGGACTTTGACCGCAGGTCTATTTTTGATACAGAGAGGTTTGGCTGCAGGAATCACCATATATGCACCGGCCATTATTTTGTCTACCCTACTAGGGTGGAACCTTACTTTTACCAATGTATTTATTGGAATCATAGTGATTATATATACCGTATCCGGTGGTACCAAAGCGGTATCTGTAACCCAAAAACAGCAAATGACGGTAATGATGGGAGGCATGGTATTGGCTGGTATAATAGTCATTCAGATGATCCCTGTAAGCTTTACAGAAGCCTTGCATGTGGCCGGGAAAATGGAAAAGCTTAATATTGTCAATTTTGAATTTGATTTATCAGACAGGTATAATTTTTGGTCAGGCTTCACAGGGGCGCTTTTCCTATTTCTTTCCTATTTTGGCACAGATCAATCTCAAGTACAGCGGTATCTAAGTGGAAGAACACTTACGCAAAGCAGAATGGGGTTAATGATGAATGGGTTTCTCAAAGTGCCCATGCAATTCATTATACTTTTTATAGGGGTAATGGTTTTTGTATTTTATCAATTTTATCAGCCTCCTGTTTTCTTCAATACGATTCAAACTGATAAGTTGAAAGCAAGTGAATATGTAGAAGATTTCGAAGCACTGGAAAATGAATACGCCAGTATATTTGAAAACAAAGAAAAAAGTATTCACAGCTTATTAGGTGCGATTGAATCCGAAGACGAGAAGGCTGTGGAGAAGTACAAAGGGGCAATCAGTAATCAATCCATAGCTCAAGAAGAGGTGAGGGATAAGGTAAAAGAATTGATTATTCAAAATGACCCTTTGGCTGAAACCCGAGATACAGATTATGTGTTCATGCGCTTTGTGATGGATTATTTACCCAGAGGGGTGATTGGGTTGCTCTTCGCTGTAATTTTTAGTGCTGCCATGTCGTCTACGGCTTCTGAACTCAATGCCTTGTCTTCCACCACCACCATTGATATCTACCGAAGATCGATTAAGAAAGAAGAAAGCTCTAAACATTATATGAAGTCTTCAAGGTGGTTTACAGTGCTTTGGGGAGTTTTTGCCATTCTTTTTGCCACTTATGCTACACTATTTGAAAACCTTATTCAGGCTGTAAATCTATTAGGTTCCTTATTTTATGGAAGTATTTTGGGGATATTTATGGTAGCATTTTTTATGAAATGGGTAGGCGGACGCGCTGTATTTACGGCAGCTATAATCTCCGAAATTTTGATTCTAACCCTTCACTATTACAATGGCAAAACCGTAGGAGACTTTAGTATTGATATTGGATTTTTGTGGTACAATGCCATTGGTTGCCTATTGGTGATGTTTATAGCAGCTATTTTAAACTTATTTATCTCCAAGCCCAAGGACCCAATCCTTAAGAAGGATTAATTAAGGATTGCGTAAGTGGTAGCTCATTACTTTCCCACTTAATCCTTGGGAATGGATTGATTTTGGAATGAATTTCTCCACCTTAGGGATGAAATATTTGAAAAAGAAAACCAGCTCTGTAGACTTCTTCAGAGCTGGTTTAAGAGAAAATGGATAGGTTTTAATTGACTAGAAATCATCACCTTAGATTAGTAATTGGATTTCCGTAGTCTACTCAGGGAGTTTTTCAAACACAAGGGATTAGGCTTCTTGCGTATTATAGTAACGCTTCGTTTTGGAGTAATCCTCTGTTGAAAAGAAGGGTTGAAAACTAGCCACGCGGCGGCTGATATTAAAGTGGTTTGAGCTCGGTTATGTTTGTCTATTTCATGATTCGGCTTATCAGTGGTGGTAGATTTCCCAAATCAGTTTAATGTTTTAGGAAGTTTCCAAAGTCATTTATAAAGTATCGATCAATCGTTGATTTAGAGCTACATAATCTAGGTTACCTGCTTCTTCTGCTAATTTCATTGAAACCTGGGCAGTTGAGATTGCCTCTTGCTTTTTCCCTAATGCAGCCAAAATTTTTGCCTTCAAATGGACGGTATAATATTTTGGATCTTTTTCTACCGATTTTGTCACCCACTCAAGGGCCTTATTGAGATCCTTCTGTTGGTTGTAATAATAATTGGACGCTTGAAAAAGTAAACCGGCATCATCGCTTTCTCGATCTATCAATAGTTTTTTAATTTGATCCATAACCACACGGTCTACTTCCATTTCAATTGTAAAACCTACTGAAGTTTTGTCCCATGCAATATTGAGTTGTGCACCAGAATCTGTGAGTTCTGTAAAACTTATTTGCATAGACTCTACTGGGCTTTTTAGTTTGGTTACAGGCACATTGATTCTAAGGGCATCGTCTGAAGGATCATAACCCATAGCCCCCCAAAGCTCTGTATTATTTGAAAAAATGATGGTCCATGATTTCTTTTCAGGAATGGTATACATGGCATATTTTCCTGCCTTCAATGGCAGACCATTTACCTTTATATCAATATCAAATTCGAGGGTAGTGGGATTATTGGCACCGGTTCTCCATACTTTTCCAAATGGTACCAATTCTCCAAATATTTTTCTTCCCTTTTTTCCGGGTCTTGAATAATCTAAATGGATGGTGGTTAAACCTACCTGCTGAGATACTTTGCTACTAGGACTCGCCTGAGGCATTTTTATTTGTGAAAATGCATTCATATTAACAATTGTAAACAGCACCATTAGGCAAACAATATTCTTTGTTTTCATTGATTTTATAATTAGATTGTCTTAAAGCTCTATAAAGAAAAGGATAACCTTACAGTATGGGTTATTATTTTGTTTAAACGGTAATATCACCCTTTTGTAAAGATAGTTAATTTGTATTTAATTATTTATCTGTTCAATTTTCGCTGTTTAAATTATCCTATGACTGTATATTTTTACAGATTCTTTTGACGAGTTTTTAATTAATTAGTTTATCCAAAACCAACCAATTCTTTTCATGGCATTAGCAATTGTTGCGCCTAATAAAACTGACAATGAACTCAATTCTTGGAGAAATATTTTCCAAGAATTGGCCCCGGAAATTGACCTTCAAGTGTACCCCGAAATTAAAGATAAAGCCCTTGTAGAGGTAGTGGTATTATGGCAGCATCCCAAAAACATACTTAAAACGTTTCCTAACTTAAAGCTTATTTGCTCGATGGGTTCCGGTGTAGACCACATTATGGCGGATTACATTCCTAAAGGAGTTCCCATCACCCGGATTGTTGATCCTCGGCTTACTTTTTCCATGACCAATTATGTTGTCATGGGGATCCTCAACTTTCATCGCCAAATCAATAGATATATAGTCAATAAAAGACTTAAAAAATGGGACATGACCCAGCCCGAAATCCCCATATCCGTCGGAGTCATGGGTGTGGGAGAGCTTGGTGGTGATGTTTTGGATAAGGTCCACGGGTTGGGTATCCCGTGCTTTGGATATGGAAATTCACCCAAAACTTCTTTTCGACATCCATACTATTATGGTCCTCAACTTCAAGAATTTCTTGACAAGATAAATGCAGTGGTTTGTCTACTACCTTTAACACCCAAAACCGAGGGTTTCTTAAATGATGACTTATTTAATAAATTCAAACCCGGAACTTATCTTATCAATGTTGCCAGAGGTAAACATCTTGTTGAGGAAGATCTTATTCCAGCCATAGAATCAGGTCAGGTATCCGGGGCTTTATTGGATGTTTTTAGTAAAGAACCCTTGCCTGAAACACATCCTTTTTGGAGTAAGGATGAGATCATGGTCACTCCGCACATCGCAAGTATTACCAATTATAGAGCAGCAGCACCCCAAATCATTGCGAATTATAAAAATGCAATGGAAAAAAGACCTTTGATTAATGAGGTCAGCACTGTTCAAGGATATTAAAATTTACTGATAAAATTTATTATGAAAAAATATACCATTCTTTGTCCTACTGACTTTTCAGAATGTGCGTTGAATGCCATAGAATATGCCGCAAGGTTGGGTGAAAAATTAAATGCAGAATTGACTTTATTTCATGTTCCTGACTCAGGAGACTATAAAAAATTATTCCCGAATAAAGAATTGGAAGAAAGCCTAAATGCTGCTGTAAATAAACTTAATAGCCTGGTTAAAACGGTGGAAGAAGAAAGCCTTGGCAAAGGCTTGCATGCTTGTAAATCGTTGGTAAAAGAAGGTAAAGCAGTTAATACTATCCTTGAATATGCAGAGGAAAATAAAGTTGACCTTATAATAATGGGGACAGAAGGTGTCAATGAATTCAAAAAGAATTATATAGGTACCAAAGCTTCTAAAGTGGTTCAGCATGCAAACTGTGATGTATTTATCATTCCAAGAAAAGTATTTTTCAAACCACCCCGAAAAATGGTATATGCTACGGATTACATGGAAGAAGACAAGTTGGCCATACAAAAGGTGGTAAAAATTGCAGGTTTATTTGAATCAGAAATTGATGTTGTTCATGTAAGTTCAAAATCCAATATTATAGACAAGGCCATGCATCGGGCTTTAAAAGAAGAATTGGCACCTTTTGCTCACTATGACAAAATGAATTTTGTATTGAAATCCTACAGAGATGATGCAGCTTTGGGCTTAGAAAACTATCTGATTACCTCCAAGGGAAATATATTGTTTACCTTAAGTATGAAAAAGACTTGGTTTGAAAACCTCTTTACAAAAAACCTATCAAAGAAAATGTCTTATTTTATTAATAAACCGCTTTATGTGATCAAGAACCTTTAAATTTCTCCTTTAAAAATGACTTAAACTCCCCTCTGGTTTTTTTATCAGTAAAAATACTTGCCAAAGTTTTGAAATAGATCTTCACATTAAGCGACTTTTTTTCTGAAATAGGAGGGTTGTTTTCATTGTTTGAACTCTCCTTTATTTCCGGCATTGGAGAGGTTTTTTCTTCTGTTCTTTCAGGCGCTTTATACCCGGTTAGCTTGTCCGCTTTGGAAAAACTTTGTTGAGATTTTTCTTTGTAACCAAGTTTCTCCTCAACTATTCCTTTGTTATTGTGCGCCACCGCATCTTCCGGATCGAGTTCAATGGCTTTTTCATAATCCTCTATAGCACCTTTTAAATCACCTATCCGATCTCTAAAATAGGCTCTGCTAGAGTAGCGATAGGGATTATTTGGGTCCAGGTTTAAGGCCCGGTCAAAGGCTTCCATCGCCTCACTATTCCTGTTAAGCAAATGAAGCACCACTGCCTTGTCTGATATATAAGTGGTGTTGAAAGCGTCTGCTTTTAATAACAAGTCAAAATCGATTAATGCCTCTTCCATGGCTCCCAATCTGGATTGAACCCTAGCCCTATAATGCAAGTAAGCAGGTTGAGATCCTTCTTTTTTGATTAACCTATTGAATACTGCTAAAGCATCTTCAAATTTTCCTTCCTTATAATAAGAGATACCAGTTTCTATTGTTTCCACCTTTAATTCGATTTGTGATATTATACATACAAAAGTAATGAAGGTATTGTTTCATTCAACAGTTAATAATGCTTTATTCTTTTTATATTTGAACTGTTTTTGTTTCATTTTTAAATCAGGTATGGCCAGTAAACCGGAAAGTATTTTAAAAGAACTGGAAGCAAATAAATTTGCCCCTATTTATTTTCTTCAGGGTGAAGAACCTTATTTCATTGATAAAATTACAGATTTCATTGAAAACAATGCCCTTGCACCTCAGGATCGAAGCTTTAACCAAACGATTATGTATGGAAAAGAATCGACCATAGCCTCGATTCTTACCAATGCAAAACGTTTTCCTATGATGGCTGACAGGCAAGTGGTGATAGTAAAGGAGGCTCAAAATGTTTTTGAAATTGGAAAGGAAAATGGAGACCAACAATTGATCGCCTATATCAACAATCCACTTCCAAGTACCATTTTGGTTTTTGTCTATAAATACAAAACCTTGGATGGACGGAAAGCCCTGGCCAAAGAGTTGGATAAAAAAGCCATTCTGGTAAAATCCGACAAAGTTCCTGAATACAAACTTTCCCCATATATTGAACAATATGTGAAATCAAAGGGACATTCTATCGAAACAAAAGCTTGCCAGATTTTGGCTGAATCTATAGGCAATAATATGGAAGTGCTGACCAATGAAATAGATAAAATGATTATCAATTTTAATGAACCTGTTAAAATAAACCCCGGGCATATCCAACAGTACATTGGAATCAGTAAGGATTTTAACAATTTTGAATTGACCAAAGCCTTGAGTTATAAAGATGTCAATAAGGCAAATACCATCATTAATTACTTTGGTCAGAATATTAAATCTCATCCTTTAATCCCCATTTTAACACTTTTATACATTCATTTCTCTCGACTATTATTGGTCAAAGCCAATAAAAACCTTGGGGAAAGAGAACTTGCCGGGCTAATCAAGGTAAACCCTTATTTTGTAAAAGAATATACCATAGCAGCAAAGAATTATTCTTTAGGCAAGATTATTGATGTGGTGGGATACCTTAAAGAGGCGGATTTACGTTCCAAAGGTGTAACCACTTCAAATGCTGTAGACGATAGTCAAATATTAAAAGAGCTAATTTTTAAAATTCTTCATTGACCACTAATTTGAGAATGAGAAAAACATTTCTATTGTATGGTTTATCCTTGCTAATTTACAGTCAGGCTTATACCCAATCCAGTTTACATGACACAAGCTTGGAAGCTAAATTTCAGGACGCCCTTGAACTGTTTCAAAAAGATCAATTTTCTTCCTCTCGCGAAGCTTTTGATAGGTTGTCTTTACATCCTGATGTAAAAAACAATAGCCGAGAAGTCGCCATTGCTTATTATAGAGCATTGTCCGCCTTGCATGGTGATTTCCCTGAAGGAACTTCCTTGATGGATGCTTTTATCTTGGATTATCCCAATGAATCATTAAGAAATGAAGCGGCATGGATATTGGGTAATGATTATTTCCAGAGTAAAAATTACAAAAAAGCCATAAGCAATTTTGATTTACTAAGGAATGTCCCCCTAAGTACCGAAAGACATCCGGAGTTGTTTTTTAAAATGGGATACAGTTATTTTCAATTAAAGAATTTTAGCCAAGCAAAAGCTTATTTTGAAAGAGCAAAAACCTATCGAAGTCCCTATTTGGCTAGTGCCTATTTTTATGCAGGTTATTGTTCTTTTGAAGAAGGAAATTTTGAAGCTGCGGCCAAAGATTTCAAGGAAGCCGAAAAATCTTCTGAATACAGCTTGAAGGTGCCTTATATGTTGGCCGGAATTTATTACCGGCAAAATAAATTGGACACCTTGATTGCCTATGCAGCTCCTATAGTAAATAAAACCAACTTAGAGAGTAGTGAACAAATTCATTTGTTACTGGCAGAGGCCTATTATGAAAAACAAAATTATGCGCAAGCTGCTTTTCATTACATGGGCTTTGTATCCGCTAACAAAGGAAAGCTTTCTAGAGATCAGCAATACAAAGCTGGGGTAGCTCATTACGAAAATAAACAGTTTGCGGAAGCAAGTCAGTTTTTTAAAGAGGTAGCTTTGGTAAACGATGAGCTGGGGCATTTGGCTAGTTATTTCCTGGGATATGCCTATGTTCAACAGAAAAATTTACCTTTTGCTGCCAATAGCTTTAATGCCGCGTATAAAATGGATTTTAGGCCGGAAATTAAAGAAGAAGCCCTTTTCAATTATGCGAAGGTAAGTCTGGAATTAGGCAAATTTCAAGAAGCCATTACGGCACTTGACAATTACCTGAATGATTATCCTCAAGGCAGTCAAAAATCAGCTGCTGAAAATTTGCTAAGTGATGCCTTGGTAAATACCAATAATTACCTCCGTGCCATTGGGCATATGGAAAAGATGAACAATAAATCCAGAAGGATCCAGGAAGCTTACCAAAAAGTAACTTTCTATCAAGCCATGACTTATTATAGGGACAACAATTTGAAAGGTACCCAACAAATGCTGACAAAATCTTTGCAGTTTCCAGTAAATAAGTCCCTTCAATTTCAAGCACAATTTTGGAAAGGAGAGGCCAATGCGGCCAATAATAACACTACTGCAGCAATTCAAGCATATGAGAAATTGATTGGTATGAATCCTCCTTCTATGGATCCAAGTTTGATTAGAGCACATTATGGCTTGGGCTATGCTTACTTTAATGAGGAGCAATATGGAAAAGCTGAAACACAATTTAAAACGTATACCGATAAACTAAAAAACAGTAGTGATAAGCAGCATTATGAAGATGCTTTTGTAAGGTTGGGCGATACGTATTATATCCAAAAGAAATTCACGGACGCTGCCAATGTTTTTAGAAGAGCTGTAGCAGAGAACAATCAATACAGTGATTACGCTTATTTTAGAGGCGGAGTAGTAGCCAATTTCCAAAATAATAATAGAGAGGCTATCAGACAATTGGACATGGTGATTAACAACTATCCGAATAGTCTATACATGGAAGACGCACTGTATCAGAAGGCGCAAATTCACATGGAAGAACTTAATTACAGCCAAGCCAGAGATGTTTTTACTCAATTAATTCGAACCAAACCTAACAGTCCATTTATTCCATTTGCTCTTGAAGGAAGAGCTGTCGCCAATTATTCTTTAAAAGATTATGATCAAGCCATAGAAGATTATAAAATGATCTTAGATAATTATCCAAATTCAGAAAATGGCGAAACGGCATTGGTAGGGCTGCAAGAAAGCTTGTCCTTACAAGGAAGATCGCAAGAATTTTCCACTTATTTGTCCGGTTATAGAAAATCCAACCCTAGTAATAATAACCTCCAAAATGTGGAATTTTCAGCTGCTAAAAGCTTGGTGTTCAACCAGTCTTACAGGGATGCAATAGCCGCATTGGAAAATTATATTAGAAATTACCCAAATTCCGCGCAAGTTCCGGAAGCGAAATATTATTTAGGAGATGCCAATTTTAGATTGGGAGATAAGGCAAAAGCTTTGGCTATTTTCTATCAAATAGAGAATACAAGTGACAATAACCTTAAGAGCCGTGTTTATCAGAAAATTGGTCAGATTGAGTTTGAAAATAGTAATTTTACAAAATCAATACCTTACTATCAGTTTATTGCTAAAAATGCAAGAAGCAAAGCAGAAGAATACGAAGCCACCTATGCTTTGATGCAGGCTTATTTTGAAACGCGAAAATACAATGAAGCCATTGTTAATGCTGATAAGATTCTTGAACTAGGCAGCATTACTATTGATTCGGAACCCAATGCATTGTTGGTAAAAGCCAAGTCACTAGAAAATACAAATTCCCAGGCTCAAGCAATAGAAGTGTACAAGCAATTAATGGAAAGCCATAAAACAATACAAGGTGCTGAAGCTTTGTATAAAATGGCCTTGAATCTACATCAAAAGGGTGAATATGCTCGTTCCAATGAGTTGATTTTTGACAATTCTCAACCTTTTACACAATATGCCTATTGGTATGGAAAGCAATTTATAGTCCTTGCCCAAAACTATATTGCTATGGAAGAGAAATTTCAAGCCAAAGCAACTTTAGAGTCTATCATTGAAAATGCCACAGACGATTCGGTCAAAAAAGAGGCAGAAACTTTATTGCAAACCATCAACATAGCCAATTAATGAAAAATTTTAGAAATTTAATCACCGGGCTGTTGGTATTGGCAGGTGTTGCCCACGGATATTCTCAAGAGACAACAACAGATCCGCAAAGAGGTGAAATCAGGGATACGGAATTTATCATCCGTAAAGACAGGGTCTTAAGTTTACCTAGGCAATCAAGGGTTTTTGAAAAAAGTCCTTCCTTACCTCAGGTATCTACTTCCATAGATTATACTTATCAGGTTAAGAATTTTGCGGCAACACTTGCTCCGGTTGATGTAAATTTTAAACCTTATCAAAAACCTTTTCCACGAGCTGATAATGACCAGACCCAAGCCATTGTAAAATTGGGTTTTGGGAATTATTCTTCCCCTCTCATTCAAGCAGATTACCACAGTCTGGACAATGACGACTATACCTATGGGGCGCACATTAAGCATCAAGGTTTCTACACAGGTCCTGTAGATGGAGAAAACTCTGCAGAAGACCACACAGATATTTTGCTGAATGGCAGTCTATACAGGGATGATTTTGAAATATTTGGAAGGTTGGGCTATGAAAGGGATATGCATCATTTTTATGGATATACGCCGGATCCAGAAACCTACGTAATGCAAGACTCTATTCGTCAGGTTTTTGGAACCTTTAAAATGATGGCAGGATTAAGGCGTGTGGATAAAGCAGAGCCGTTTGATTATGAGGCCAACCTTGCCTTGAGGCTTTTCAATGATCGATTTGAAGCCAAGGAAAGTGAGGTTTTAATTCGAGCCAACGCAGGGTTTAGGGCCAATGATTTTCTAAAAGGTGGAATCAATAGCCTTCTAGCCTTTACATCACCTCAAGATATTTATTATGAGGATATCAAAAGGAACTATTTTAAGTTACAACCTTATGTACAATACACCAAGGAGTCTTTTAAGATCAAAGTAGGGGCAAATGTGATACAGGAAAATGATATTGTTCCCAATAAAACAGAAGACTTTCATATTTTTCCTATTTTAAAAATGTCTTACCATGTGCTTCCTGAACTTGGAATATATGGAGCTTATGAAGGAGATGTCATTAGGAATACTTACTATGATTTTATTCAGGAAAATCCTTTTTTAGGACCTTCAGAAAACCTAAAAAATACCATTCAGAATTTTCAAATAGATGCTGGAATATCTGGAAAAGCAAATGATCAGGTTAATTATAAAATTGGTTTTAAATATGGGGATTTCACCAATATGCATTTTTACGGAAACAATGAAATGGACAGTACCCGCTTCCAATTGATTTATGACAATAACTCCAAGGTATTGGAATATCATGCATCGATAGATTATATATTTGATGAATGGTATCAATTGGATGCTTCAGCCCATTATTACCATTACACATTGGATGAAATTAGCTTTGCTTGGCAAAGACCGGAATGGGAGTTGAAGATAAATAACACTTTTACACCTGATGATAAATGGTTAGTACATGCCAATGTAAATGCAATGGGAGGGATTAATGCTATAAATTTGATGTCTGACAATGAAAGGATACTTGGAACGCTTGTGGATCTTCACTTAGGTGCAGACTATGCTTTTACAGATAGGTTTTCTGCTTTCGCTTATGGCAACAACCTACTAAATCAAAAATACCAACGGTTTAGCAATTATCCTGTTCGCGGAATTCAATTGATAGGTGGAGTAAGCTTTAAATTTTGACAAATACGAACAATCCAATCCCGAGAGTATAGCAGAACCATAAAATATAATTTGAGGAAGAGGGGATTTATTGGTGTCAATATTGGCGATTTGCATGTTTTGCTTTAGCTTAGTGGATTAAAATAACAATTTTTAAGATGTCTGACAAAAATTCCAAGGATCAAAAAAGCCAATCCGATAATGATGAGGACTTTGGCTTGCCTCCTGTCAATGTAACACCATTGGAAGGAGCTAAAGCAGCCGGGTCAATTTCAAGCTCAGGAAAGAAAGAATCTGGGAAACCATCCAAAAATAATCCTCCTGTTGAAGAAGAAAAGAAAGACAATACGGTTGGTATCTTTTTAATCATTTTATTGTTGATATTAGGCTTAGGTTTTGGGCTTTATTATTTCGGCATTTTTGATAAACTAGATCAGCAGCAACCCAAAGATTCAGTAACAACAAATCAAGTTGAAAAGCCGGCACCTGCTACCAAAGAACAGATTCCTGAAACAGTAGTAGAGGAAGCTGAACCTGCAGAAGAAACCAGTCCACAATTGGTAGAAATTGATGGCAGAGAGACTTCACCACGTTATTTTTTAGTGGTGGGGAGCTTTATAGATGATGATCTTGCTAGAGATTATTCGGATAAACTCAATAAAGCCGGAGAGAATACGTTTTTGATACATCCTTACGGAAAGATTCATTATTACAGACTTGCCATTGGGCAGTTTGAAAATGTAGATCTGGCCTTGGAAGCTAGGGAAAGCTTTCAAGACAATTTTGAAGAAAACTTATGGGTTTTGAAATATTAATATGACTTTACTACAAACTTTGTCAACCAGTGATGGCCTTCAGGCTGTAGATTCACTTGCCCTTATGGAAGGCACAGGCTCCAATGATATTGGTCTACTAGATTTAATGATCAAAGGGGGCTATATGATGATTCCACTCTATCTACTTTTTATCTTGGCCATTTTTATTTTCGTAGAACGTATCATTACCTTAAAAAAGGCTTCTAAGACTCCTAAAGGGATGATAGATCAAGTGAAAATGATGGTTCAAAGCGGAAATATAGAACAAGCTAAAATGGTCTGTCAAGGAGAAGAAACGCCGGTAGCCCATATGATCTCCAAGGGACTGGAGAGAATAGGTAGCCCTCTTAAAAATATTGAAGTGGCCATAGAAAATGTAGGTAAAATAGAAATTTATAAGCTGGAGAAAAACCTTGGCCTATTGGCTACAGTATCCGGTGCTGCCCCCATGATTGGTTTTCTAGGTACAGTTGCTGGCATGATTCGTGCTTTTATTGGTGTAGCCCAAGAGGAAGGAATGGTATCTCCTAAATTGTTGTCTACCGGAATATATGAAGCGATGATTACAACTGCCACAGGCTTGGTAGTGGGGATTGTTGCTTATTTGGGCTACAATTATTTGGTAACCAGGGTTTCCAAATTGATCCACAATATGGAGTATACCACGATTGAATTTATCGATCTTTTACAGGATAAAAAGTAATATGGCACTTCAGTCAAAAAATAAGATAGAAACCAGTTTTAGTATGTCGTCCATGACGGATATTATATTTCTATTGCTAATATTTTTTATGCTTACCTCTTCGTTTATAACTCCTTCAGGACTTCCTGTGAATTTGCCTTCCAGCGAAAGTTCAGACATCGTTATGCAAGAGGTTACCGTTAGTATTACCAAGGATCTTCGATTCGCTGTCAATGATAAGCAGGTAAGTAGGGATCAGGTGAAAGGAGAACTTACCAATTTATTAAATGAGAACAAAGGGTATGTGGTATTGCATATAGATAAGGAAGTCCCCGTAGAATACCTGGTAGAAATTGGGGGAATTGCTGCAAGTCTGGATGCCAATGTAACCATCGCAACACAACCGTTTAAGTAAACAATGGAAATTTGGGAGGACCATAAGGCTACAGTTGAGAACAATAGAAAAGCAGTCATCATTACTTTATTAATTAATGTACTGTTATTGATTGGTTTTTATTTTATTATGGTGTGGAAACAACCTGATCCACCTATGTCTCAATTTGGGCTTGAGTTAAACCTTGGCTTTTCAGATGTAGGGGCTGACGCGAAACCTACAGAAACGCCGCCTTCTACAAGTCAGGAAACAGCTGAAGTTGCTCCGGCACCGGGTGAGCCTGCCCCGCAACCCACAGAAAACATTACACCCGTTAGCCCTCCTAAATCCAATCCTTCTCCGGCAGAAGTTAAAAAAAGCGAACCAAAAATTGAAGCTGTATCTAAAGCACCCAGTCCGGTCAAAGCTGAACCTAAGCCTGTAGAAAAAAAGGAAAGTACCAAAGAAACAACAAAGCAGGCAGAAGTCCCTGTAAAGACCGAACCTGAGCAAAAACCACAGCCGGAAAAAGTGGAAAAACCACAACCTAAAGTAGACCCAAGGGCAATTTTTGGTGCCGGTGGAACCACAGGTAGTGGCAATCAAGCGACCACTGGAAGCAGTCAAGGAAATAGTTCTCAAGCAGGAGATGAAGGTAAACCTAATGGAACAATAGACGGCCGGTCAATTTTACAATCCGGCAAAGGAAATACAGGAGACGGTGCAGGTTATGACCTGGACTTGGCAGGATGGGATTTTGCTTCCAAACCAAATATCCAAGACAGGGTTTCCAATAGAAATGGTAAAATTGTTTTTAACATTACCATCAATGATAGTGGAAGGATTGTGCAGGCAATACCTGATACTTATAATGTAAGTAATGAAGTTTTAAATTACTACCGTAAAGTAGTTAACAGCCTCACATTTAAACCACAAAGTGGAAATACAATTGCTGAATACTCCAAAGGAAAAATCACCTTTATTATCCGCGTAGATTAATCGATCCCCATGAATTATCAATCCTCCCTGGACTTTTTGTTTCAGGCCTTGCCCATGTTTCAGCGGGTTGGAGGTGCTGCTTTTAAAAAAGACCTAACCAATACCCTAAAACTTTGTGCCCATCTGGGAAACCCTCAAAATAAATTTAAGAGCATTCATATCGCCGGTACCAATGGAAAGGGCAGTACAGCTCATGCATTGGCATCTGTATTGCAGGCAGCAGGATATAACACAGGACTATATACTTCTCCTCACCTAAAATCATTTAGAGAGCGTATAAAGATAAATGGAATAGAAATTCCTGAAAATGAGGTGGTAGCTTTTGTTGAAGCCAATAAAACCTTTTTATCGGAATTAAAGCCTAGTTTTTTTGAAATGACTGTGGCGCTTTCTTTTGCTTATTTTGCTAAGAAAGGCATTGATTATGCAGTAATTGAAACAGGTATGGGAGGAAGGTTTGACAGTACCAATGTTATCCAACCTCTGCTTAGTATCATTACCAATATAGGCTTTGACCATGAACAGTTTCTGGGCGATACCTTGGATAAAATAGCTTTTGAGAAAGCAGGGATTATCAAGGACAATGTACCGGTAGTAATTGGGCAAACTCATGATAGGACGGCAAGTGTTTTCCGTTCTATAGCTGCAGACCGAAAAGCAGCAATTACCTTTGCTGACCAATCTTTGGATGTGAAATTTAACGGATACAATAGGCAATCTAAAGAAAAAAACCTAGCTCAATATACACTTTCAGGTGGCACTGCCTCAATAGAAAATATTGAATTGGATCTTCTAGGAAGTTATCAAGCAAAAAACCTCCCTGCCATCATGGTGGCCTTGGATCATTTGAAAACATTGGGTTTGCAGCTTCATACTGATCATATTAAAGAAGGCTTGTCCAATATTACTACCAATACAGGGTTGAAAGGACGTTGGCAAATTCTTTCATCAGATCCATTAACTATTTGTGATACAGGACATAATGAAGACGGGATTCAAGAAATAATAGAACAGCTTTTGGTATTAAAAGGCAAGCAAAAACTTTATATGATATTGGGTATGGTAAAAGACAAGGCCCACTATAAAGTACTAGCGAAATTGCCGAAAGATGCTTACTATTTCTTTTGTCAGGCAGATCAACCACGTTCGATGCCTGCAAATGCACTTAAAAATTTAGCCGCTGAGTTAGGTTTGCAAGGAGAAGTAATTGAGAATGTAAATGAAGCCTTACAGGCCGCAGAAAAAAAGGCAACGAAAGAGGATTTAATTTTTATTGGAGGAAGTACTTTTGTAGTTGCAGAAATAAATGATTTATAATAATGGGAAGAAATAAACTAGAGCGGTTTAGGCAAAATGAAGCAAATGCCAATGTGGTGCAACCGGGTAAAGAAAATTTTGAAAAGATCAAAGGAAATTGGAAATCAGTACAATTTAAAAGCAATGCTCCTTTGGTGGTAGAATTGGCATGTGGAAGGGGAGAGTTTACAGTTGGCCAAGCCAGGGTGGATGCCTCAAAAAATTTTGTAGGTGTAGATATCAAAGGCTCTAGAATTTGGAAAGGTAGCACCATTGCCATAGCAGAAGGTTTAGAGAATGTTGCTTTTTTAAGAACTCAAATTGAGTTGCTTGAAGATTCCTTTGAGGAAAAGGAGATTGATGAACTTTGGATTACCTTTCCTGATCCACGTCCTAAAGACAGGGACGAAAGGAAAAGGCTAACTTCGCCTAAGTTTTTAGAAATGTATAAAAAAATCATGGGCCGGGAGGGGCATGTACATTTCAAAACAGATAATACCGGACTTTATGAATACACTTTCGACTTGTTTGAAAGTAGAGAAGACATTGTCATTTATAAAAATACGCGAGACTTCTACCAATCGGAATGGAAAGACATCCATCATGGTATTATGACGCGGTATGAGAAAATGTTTATGGACAAAGGAGAAACGATTAAATACATTGAATTTGCCTTTAAAGAAGCCTAGTCTTCAATTTCCAAGGTTTCTAATATATCAGCCAATTCATCAAAATCCTTTATTCCCGGTCTGATTTCATGACCGGCTTTCATGCTGATACCTTTGATCCTGGTTTGATCCAACAGCCGTTCAATGTTCTTTTCATCAAAACCAAAACCAAGTAATAAATCACATTTCTCTGCGATATTTTTAAGTTTTTCATGGATTTCAGGAGTAATTTCCAATGCTTTGTCAGCTTCCAGGTTTAGCATTACCTTGTTTTCTTTTAAGGTGATGGCATAATCCAAGAGGTCATCCAAGTCTGCTTCTTTACTTATAGTACTTTTAAAAATTAAGCCGTAACTGGAATTTTTAAGCATGGGAAGGTGCAGTTTTTCTTCTATTTGAATAAAAGAAAATCCCTCATATTGGGTCAAAGTTTCTAATATTTGTGCAGGATGACTGTTTGAAAATTCCGCAACGTATTCCAAGCCTGATAACCAATCGGTTATTTCTTTGAATGCCGTAGGGCTGACAAAGTATTCGTTGTCATTTTCCAGAGAAAAACCCATTAGGTCTACATACATTCCTGAGCAATAACGTGCATCACTTAAGTTGTTTACATTACTTATCTTTACAAAAGTTTTTAAAGCCATTTTATTTTAGTGGATTATTTGCGTAATTTTCAATTGAATTCAAAGATAGAAAATGAAAATTTTTAATAAAAGGTATTGGTTGCTGCCCCTCCTTATTTTTATGGTTAGCTGTGCCGAGGAGACTGAAGATCCTGACTTGATTACTTCCACTTATTTTCCTTTGGAAATTGGTACTTATTGTGAATACAGTGTTGCAGAGACAGTTTATTATGGGGAAAATGACTTTGAAACGTCAAATTATTATTATAGAGATGAACTTAAAGATTTCTATTTGAATGAGATGAATGAAATGGTGTATTTGTTTCATCGGAGTAAGTCAACGGATAGAAGCGAATGGGCCAATGAAGTAGTTTATACAGCTAGCTTTAAACAAAATAGAATCATCAGAAATTATAATAATTTACAAGAAGTCATTCTCGTGTATCCTGTAAGTCTGGATTTTAGTTGGAATGGAAACAGTTACAATAATAATGGAGAAGAAAATTATTTTGTTGAAAGTATAGGTAGCTATATATTAAATGAATTTGCTTTTTCGGATGCAGTAAAGGTTAGGAAAAGTGAAGAGGATGATTTGATCACCATTCGAGACAACAGGTACGAAGTCTTTGTAAATAATATTGGAATGGTGGAAAATTACTATGAAGTATTTCAATACTGCTCTAGAAATGACTGTTTGGGTGAACAAATCATTCAAGAAGGCCGTTCTACCCATATGAGGCTTATTGACTATGGTAAAATTTAGTACAGCAATAGTTTTATTACTTTGGTTGACTGTAGTCAATGGGCTGGCACAAGATAGGTATGCTGTACACTATAAATACAAACCTAATGGCGTTTTTAGTGAAAGTTTGCTTAGCGAAAAAAGTATCACAAGAAGGAGCCGAGACAATGTATTATTGGACAGCACAGACTTACCTGTTGCTACAAAATACATAGAAGCTATCCGTCCCTATGTGAATCGCTTTATTTATCATTCCAAATGGCTGAATGCATCGATCATACAGGCTTCTGAAGAAGCCATAAAAGACATTTCCTCCTTGGATTTTGTAAATGAAGTTAATCTTGTAGCTAAGGGGGAAGGGGGAACTTTGGAAAGAAGCACCAAAAATTATAAAGCTAAAAAGAAAAAAAAGGGCAATAGCAGTGCTACAGCTCCATCAGATTTTGAATTTCAAAACAGCATACTGGGTATTTCAGCCATGCATGAGGCAGGATTCACAGGAGAGGGGGTTTTGGTGGCCATTTTTGATGCGGGATTCTTAAATGTGGACAAGATACCTGCGTTTGACCACCTGTTTACTGAACAAAAAATTTATGCCACAAAGGACTTTGTCGTGCCTGATTCAGACAATGTATATAGAGCAGATACGCATGGCACAGGTACGCTTTCTTTAATGGCTGCTTACGATCCCGAAAATCTAATTGCCGGTGCCTATGGAGCCAGTTATATTTTGTGTATAACAGAGGATGTAGATTCAGAATATAGAATTGAAGAATACAATTGGGTTAAAGCCGCTGAATATGCCGATAGTCTGGGAGTGGATTTGATCAATAGCTCATTGGGCTACAATTATTTTGATGATGAAGGGATGAATTACTCCAAGGAAGACCTCGATGGGCAGACAGCCATCATTACCAAAGGAGCCAATATGGCTGCAGAAAAAGGAATTTTAGTGGTCAGCAGTGCCGGAAATGAAGGAAACATCAGTTGGAAAACCATTACGGTACCTTCTGATGCGAAGAATATTCTCTCCGTAGGAGCCATTAATAGTAATCTTAATAAGGCAGGCTTTAGCTCAATTGGTCCGAGCGCTGATAACCGAATCAAGCCGGAGTTGGTGGCATATGGATCTGGAGTTACCCTCTGGCGACAAGAAGAGGGGACAAGTAGTTCTAGTGGTACTTCATTTTCTGCACCTCAGGTAGCAGCTTTAGCGGCAGGATTGAGAGAAGCAAATCCCAATTGGACCAATGATAAATTGAGAGAACAAATTTTATTGAGTGGATCACAGTTTTCTCAACCTGACAACGAGCTAGGATATGGAGTCCCGGATTTTACCAGGGCAATGTTTGGTAAACTCATTGAAGATGGAGAGCCGGAAGGTGAATCCACTACAAGGGTGTACCCAAATCCCCTAACCAAAGATGAGTTGCTAATTGAATTTGGGACTTCTATCAATTGTACCATGAAATTGTTTGCCAGCGATGGAAAGCTGGTAAGTGAACTTGAACTAGAAAGGAGCAAAAGTAATTTTCCTTATAGTGCCAGTATGGAAGTTTTAAATCCCGGAATCTATCTGGTTGAATTACAAGACGATTCCTCTGTCTCAACGGTGAAGTTGTGGAAGAAATAAGGAATTGAACTTAAAAATGCCTTTTTTTGTATCCTAAACAACTATTGTATCATCCTAAATACTATCCATATGAATCCATTAATAGCCCCCTCAATATTGGCTGCAGACTTTGCTAATCTCCAGCAGGAGGTTGAAATGATTAATGATTCTGTAGCAGATTACATCCATGTAGACATTATGGATGGTGTATTTGTTCCAAATATTTCTTTTGGCTTACCTGTAGTGGAAGCCATTAATCGTCATGCCAAAAAACCTTTGGATGTCCACCTGATGATTGTGGAACCTGACAAGTACCTAGAAGCTTTTCATAAAGCCGGCGCTGCTCAAATTACAGTTCACCTAGAGGCTTGTCCTCATTTGCACCGGACAGTGCAAGCCATTAAAGCATTGGATTGTAAAGTTGGGGTAGCGATAAATCCCCATACCCCTATTAGACTATTACAGGACATTGTGAAAGAGGTTGATACCGTTTTAATAATGTCAGTCAATCCAGGATTTGGTGGGCAGGAATTTATCGAAAACACTTACAAAAAAATCCATGCTTTAGGAGAACTAATCGTGGAAACCGGTTCTCATGCAAAAATTGAAATTGATGGTGGGGTTAGTTTAGCCAATGCTAAGAAACTGTTTGAAGCAGGGGCCAATGTATTGGTAGCAGGTAATTTTGTGTTTTCGTCAGAAAATCCAACTGAGACTATAAATAAGCTAAAAAGTATTGTTTAAATTCAAAAATTGTCCCTAATAAATAATTTTTAGCGCATTTTTTTGTTCATTGTTTGTTATATTGGTTGATTCTGATTTAATTCGAGGGTATAAAGCATTTTATAAATTGAGATAAAATTATGAAGAAATTATTTGGATTGGCCTTTTTATTTGTAGGTCTAATAGGTTTTAATGCACAAGCACAGGACGAAGCTGCCGAAGAAATTACCGATGAGGAAATTGCAAAATTTGCTGCAATGGAGGATTCTGTAATGGCTTTTTATGAGCAAAAGAACGCAGAGTTGGTATCTATGATCAAGGACAATGAGGTGATAGATGGAGCTGGTCGCTACAATGAAATAAAAGGTGCATGGGATGATGAAGCCAAACTTGCAGAAATTGAAATTACAGATGAGGAGAAAGTTGCTTATGAAGCCATTTTAGAATTTATGGGTTCTTTGAGTACCGAGGTTAGGGAGATGAAAATTGGCTTGATCAAAAATGATGAAGTGTTGGGAATTTCTACCTTTAATAAGGTGAATAAAGCCATGAAGGCTAATCCTGAAATTAAGGAAAAAGTGGACAGTGAAATTGCTGAATTGAAAGAAAAAAGAAGTACTGAAGAGGAAGAAAGCCCTTCTGATGCAGGATGATATTATTTATTTTCTATAGAGATAATAAAAAAACCCTCAATAATTGAGGGTTTTTTGGTTTTGATGCGTTAATAAATAAAATATTGTTTATTGTTATGGAAACTAGAGAACGTTTGTTTTGTTTTTGTGGCTTATTGCTTACCCTTCTGTTATTCAATACCTATGAAAGTAGGGCGCAGGATGATATTTTTGGGATTGAAAGAAAGATTAAGAGCAGAAAAAGCGACAATGAAGTTGGGAATGCATTTAGGAATGCAGTCAGCAATTTTTCTTTTGAATTATCTTCCGGAGCAGGTTTCCATGAATACCAACTTGATTTTTTGAGTGAGGAGCCTGAAAACTACCCCATCACTGATTTGCAAACCATGGAGGCTCCAGAATTTTCAGGCCCGGATACCACCTTGTATAGCAGCACAGGCTATGCTTATCCAGTTAATTTAGGCGTTCGCTTAAATTTATTTGACCTCATTAGTATTGGAGGTGGCTATGGAAGAGAATGGGGCAGCTTAGATAAGCTGACCGGGAATGGCAATACTTTTACTTTAGCCCAGGAAAAATACACCTATGATAAATTATACGGTACCGTAGGGTTGGTGCTTTGGGATTCCAGAAAGCGAATTTCATTTCTAAGGTGGAAGTATCGAAAATATTCTGATAACAACCTTTCTGTTCAAGCCCAACTCAGACAAAGGGCCAATTTACATTATCCTTGGAGGTTAACATTGGAAGGTGAATTTGGTTCAATGACCTTTAAAAAATCTTTAGACCCTCAACTTGCTGTGAACAAAGGGTATTATGGGGTTGGTCTTAGAATCGAGCGAGATTTGGGGGAATATTCCAAGGTTTTTATAAAACCCGCGGCAGAGTTTAGACCATATGATTATAATATGGTGGACCCCGTAGAAATTCAGGGAGTCAAACAATCTCTTTATACCGTACAACTAGGGGTAGCCATAAGTTTGCCTGGTACCAAACGCTGTAAAATCGCGGGTTGCAAGGTGGTAATGAAACATTTGCACAATGGAGTGGAATACCGGGGAAGCTCTATTTTCAAAAGGCAGAATAGAAAAGTGGGAGAGTGGTATGGCAACTGATTTTAGGCGATAGAAAGCTACTTTTCCAAATTATTTGCTGCAATTAGGAAAATTAACTCTATGAATATAAAAAGGATACCTAATTATTCAATTGTATCAAATATATTATTTTTCTAAACCTGTACTTTTTGCTATCTTGCAGGTTATTAGCGAGAAAATTTAAATATGGCTCAAGGAGAGAACGAGAACATCATCCCGATTAATATTGAGGACGAAATGCGTGGTGCTTACATCGATTATTCGATGTCAGTAATTGTTTCCAGGGCTTTGCCGGACGTAAGGGACGGTTTAAAGCCTGTACACCGCAGAATCCTTTATGGAATGCAGGAGTTGGGGGTTTCCCACAACAAGCCTTATAAAAAATCTGCAAGAATAGTTGGTGAGGTATTAGGTAAATACCATCCACATGGAGATTCGGCTGTTTATGAAACTTTGGTTAGAATGGCCCAAACATGGTCGTTGCGATACCCATTGGTAGATCCACAAGGAAACTTTGGATCAATTGATGGCGATAATCCTGCAGCCATGAGGTATACCGAAGCAAGGTTGAGGAGAATTGCTGAAGAATTGTTGACAGATATTAACAAAGAAACAGTAGATTTTCAGTTAAACTTTGACGATACCTTAAAGGAACCAATTGTACTTCCGGCTAAAATCCCTGCTTTATTATTGAATGGAGCATCCGGGATTGCTGTAGGAATGGCAACCAATATGGCTCCTCATAATTTGGGAGAAGTCATAGACGGAATTCATGCCTATATCGATAACAATGACATCACTATTCCTGAATTGATGGACCACATAATTGCTCCGGATTTTCCTACGGGAGGAATTATTTATGGCTATAATGGAGTGAAGGCTGCCTTTGAAACCGGTAGAGGCCGGGTAATTCTTAGAGGTAAAGCTACCGTTGAGACCAAGGCCTCAGGAAAGGAAATGATCATTATCAATGAAATTCCTTACCAGGTGAATAAGGCGTCAATGGTTGAGAAAACCGCTCAACTCATCAATGAAAAGAAAATTGATGGGATTTCTGCCATAAGAGACGAATCGGATAGGCAAGGAATGCGGATTGTTTATGAGCTCAAAAAAGACGCTGTACCCAATGTGGTACTCAACAATCTTTACAAGCACACCCAACTGCAAACCTCTTTTAGTGTAAACAATGTGGCCTTGGTCAATGGAAGACCATTTACATTAAATCTTAAAGAACTTATTCTTCATTATGTAGAACACAGGCATGATGTAGTTGTAAGACGTACGCAATATGAACTAAGAGAAGCTGAAAAAAGAGCACATATATTGGAAGGTTACTTGGTAGCCCTAGACAATATTGATGAAGTAATTCAGTTGATCAGAGACTCAAAAGATCCGGAAACAGCCAGAAATGGTTTGATGGAAAAATTTGATCTTACAGAGATACAGGCACGAGCCATTTTGGACATGAGGTTGCAACGCCTTACCGGAATGGAAAGGGCCAAAATTCAGCAAGAATACGATGAATTGATGAAACTTATTGAAGAATTGAAAGATATTCTGGCCAATAAGGATCGAAGAATGCAAATCATTAAGGACGAGCTGGAGGAGATTAAAAACCGCTACAATGACGAGAGAAGGACCACCATTGAACACAATGCTGAGGACTTCAATTATGAGGACATGATTCCTAATGAAGAAGTAGTAATTACTGTATCCAACCAGGGCTATATCAAAAGGACCGTTCTCACAGAATATAAATCTCAGAGTAGAGGTGGTGTAGGGTCCAGAGGTGTCAGTACCAAAGAGGACGATTATACCGTTTATCTATTTACTGCCTTAACACATAACTATTTACTGATCTTTACGGATCAAGGGAAATTATTCTGGCTTAAAACCTACGCCATTCCTGAAGGTAGTAAAACATCTAAAGGCAGACCTATACAAAACCTTATCAATATTGAAAGTACCGATAGAATTAGATCTATTATTCAAGTTAAAGATCTTGGAGATGTAGACTATATCAATAATAACAATATTGTGATGATTACCAAAAAAGGGATCATCAAGAAAACTACTTTGGAGCAATATTCCAGACCAAGGACCAATGGTATTATCGCCTTGAATATCAGGGAAGATGATCAGTTGCTAAACGTTGAACTGACCAATGGAGACGCGAATATTGTGATTGCTTCAAGTTCGGGAAGAGCAGTTCATTTTCATGAATCCAATGTGAGGCCAATGGGTCGAACTGCAACCGGGGTAAAAGCCATTAACCTAGATGGGGAAGAAAACCATGTAATTGGCATGGTTTGTGTTCAAAGAGAAGATGCAACGCTTTTAGTTGTAACTGAAAAAGGATATGGAAAGCGTTCCTTTTTGTCTGAATACAGGATAACCAATAGGGGTGGAAAAGGTGTGAAAGCCATGAACATCACAGAAAAAACCGGGGGGTTGGTAGCCATTAAAGAAGTAGTGGATACCGATGACCTGATGATTATCAATCGTTCAGGGATTACCATTAGGACTCCAGCTGAAGGAATCAGAGTGATGGGAAGAGCTACCCAAGGTGTTAGATTAATTCGATTGAATGAAAATGATGAAATTTCATCTGTAGAAAAAATCGAAAACATTGAAACCGAAGAACCCGACAGTACTGTGGAAGATGAAGGAACTGATAACACCAACGATTCCGAAAATTCTCAGACAGGGGAAAACGAAGAAAATCCTAATAAAGAATAATAATTGAAACCAATAAAGAACCGCACTAGTAACATGAAAAAATTAATTTTATCGTTGGCTGTGGTGGGCATCGCCTCGACAGTTGCCTTTGGCCAGAAAAAGGTAGTTAAATCTGCTGAAAAAAACCTTAACAGGGGAAATCTTGAAGAGGCATATACGGAAATAAAAACAGCAACTGCTGATGAGGAAACCGGCGCTCAGTCTGAAACCTATTTTATTAAAGGTAAAATAGAGACAAAGATGTTTGAAGCAGATTCATCTAATACACAGAGCACAGTGGATTTGGGTAGAGTTGCACAAGAAAGTTTTGTTAAGACTTTTGAAATGGAGAACAATGACTCTACAAGTAAAGTAAGTAAAGATTTATTCAAAGAGGTATTACCCGATATGCCCCCTAATTTTCAAGGAGAAGGTATCTACCGTTTGAAAAATGCATCTTTTAATAAGGCCATAGCCAAATATGAAGAAGAAGACATGGAACTTTCTCATGAATTCTTCGCTTTAGCTGCAGACTTAGATCCAAATGATACTTCCATCGTATTTAATGCAGGTTATACTGCTAATATGATTGGCAATACCGAAGCTGCAAAAAAATATTTTACTGAATTATTGGATGTACCGGAATACAATAAGCTCAATGCCTATTACTTTCTAATCCAAATTGCAAGTGCTGAAGACAATGATCCTGAAGAAGCTTACCGTGTAGTAACAGAAGCAAGGGAAGAATATCCTGACGATAAAGGCTTAGCTGAGTTTGAAATTCAATTGTTATTGCAGTTGGACAAAATGGATGAAGCGATGACTTCTATTGAGAAAGCTTTGGTAAATGACCCTAACAATCCGGCCATTAGGTTGAGATACGGTTACTTGAAAGAAAAATCAGGTGACATGGAAGGTGCATTGGAAGAATACAAGAAAACAGTTGAAGCTGATCCTGAATTCTTTGAAGGAAATTATTATGCCGGAGCAATCTATCTAGACAAAGCCAGAAATATAATTACAGAAGTAAACAACCTTTCTGATGATGAGTGGGAAGCTAAATCTGAAACGATGCTTAAAGAAGCGGACGGATTATATTTAGAAGCATTGCCTTATTTTACCAAAGCTTCTGAATTGAAACCTGATAATACTGATATTATGGAAATTTTATTCCAAATTCATACGAGGTTGAAAAACGAAGCGAAAGCTGAAGAATACAATCAAATACTCTCTGACAAATTGGGAGATAACTGGATAGAAAGATAAAATTCAAAAATATATAAAAAAAAAGGCCTGAGTTTATAGCTCGGGCCTTTTTTATTTGCATTACTCTAGTAGAATTTATGAAGGTAATCAGAAATTTAATTTTGGGTAGGTAGATAAGAAATAGCTTATTCTGGATAATACTGTTTCTGCAGAAATTTCATTTTTTGCCTGGGTTTAATTGTAAATGAGTTCTATATACAGAAGCTAATCACTTTTGAAGAACATCTGTAATCCCTTGCGATCAAATCAAATTATATTTTTTGTAATGTCTTTCTTAATCGTGGGGTAGATTTTAACGCGATGAGTGTAATGATATGTTTTAAAATATTCCCCTTCAATTATAATATTTTGACTTAAATTTAAATAACTTGACTAAGATTTATTGTTTATGATTGATTAACTTAAATTATTGATTTTCAATTTTTTGCGGATCCAAAAGATTTGACCTTTACTTCCATGCTGATGGATATTTATTTAAATCAAGGTCCCAAATCCACGGCAGGTAAAATAAAGCCACGATTAATATCAAAATTATTGAGAGTAGATTTAGAAATAATCCGGTTCGCATCATCACCGGTATGGTTAAATAACCGGAACCAAAAACAACTGCATTGGGAGGAGTGGCTACAGGTAACATAAAAGCACATGAAGCGGCCATTGTGGCCCCTATCATTAAAGCATAAGGATGTACCCCCATGGCCAAAGCAACTGCAGATAGGATGGGTAGAAGCATGGATGCAGTGGCTACATTGGAAGTTATTTCTGTCAGGAAATTTACAGCTGCAATAATAATGAATAAAAACAGCCAAAAGGGAACATTATTGAGCAGTACAAATTGTTCTCCAATCCAATTGGCTAAACCGGTTTCTTGAAAAGCTTTGGCCAGAGATAATCCACCCCCAAATAAGATTAAAATTCCCCAAGGAATTTTCTCAGCTACCTTCCAATCCAATAAGCGCTCATTTTTTTCATTGCCGGCAGGGATTACGAAGAGTAACAATACGCCAAAAATGGCAATAATGGTATCATTCAATACCGGAATATAGGTTTGCAAGATAAAACTTCTAAACATCCAGCAGAAACTCACCATTAAAAATACGTAAAGCACCCTACGTTCTTGCAAACTAATTGGACCCAACGCTTCCAACTGACGGTTAATTTCATCTTTACCACCTTCCAATTGTAAGCTTTTAGGAAATATAAAAGCATAATTCACCAAATAATACCAGCATACAAATAAAAGTGAACTAGCTAAAGGCAAACCGATTAACATCCATTGCGCAAAACTAATCTCCACCCCGTAAGTGCTTTTTACCACCCCTGTTAATATAATATTTGTTGGAGTTCCTATGATGGTAGCAATGCCGCCAATTGAGGCACTGTAGGCAATTCCTAACATTAAGGATTGCCCAAAAGCGTTTTCGGTTCCTTTATTGGACTGAGACATTTGAACCACCACAGCTATGGCAATGGGAAGCATCATTAAGGAAGTGGCAGTATTGGAAATCCACATGGAAAGAAAAGCTGTGGCCACCATAAATCCAAGGACTATTCTTTTTAAATCTGTACCTAAGTAAGAGATAATTTTCAGCGCTATCCTTTTGTGAAGGTTCCATTTCTCAATACTTACGGCAATCATAAAGCCCCCCATATACAGTAGTACCATCGGATCAGAATAGGGTATAGAGGTAGGTTTTAAGGCCATAATTCCAGTTAACGGAAAGATTACTAAAGGAAGTAGGGCGGTGGCTGCAATTGGAATGGCTTCTGTAATCCACCAAATGGCTATCCAAAATGTTACAGCAAGTAACGAAATACCTTCAGGAGACAATCCATCAGGCGCAATACCAAAATATATACCTAGAAATACAATGGGGCCTAGGAACAACCCGATTTTTTGAGTTTGCATACAATTAATTAAAACTTAAGATTACCGAAAATTGATCAAAATCGAAAGCATTCTTTATAGTATTGGTTGGTAGATTTAATAAGAGACCAAATTTTCTAGCTATGTGGATCCTTTTATAATTGATCTCAATTGATTTACACCAGATTTAGGAGGTTTATGTACTATTGTTAAAAATAAATGAAAAAATTTACTAATATTGAGGTCAGTCTAAAAGTGAAATCGGTAAAATTCTTTTGCTTGCGCTTAGTAAGAGGAAAAAAAAATTATGGTCAGATACAAGCCCAAATTTATGAAGCGAATTACAAGTTTAATTTTAATAGGCATTCTATCATTTTTTGCCTTTCAATGTGGTCAGGATGGTCCTAAACTTACTTTAAATAAGGGAGATCATATTATCTTGATTGGCAATAACCTGGGATCAAGAATGATGAACTATGGTCATTTTGAAACTGAAATGCATGTTCGCTACCCGGATTCCTTATTATATATAAGGAATATGAGTGATGGAGGAGATACACCGGGTTTTAGACCACATGCAGGAAGAGTTTCGCCATGGGCTTTCCCGGGTGCTGAAGAATTTCAAGACGAATTGGCTACCAATTCAGGTAGTGAAGGACATTTTGAGACCCCTGATGAATGGATCAAAAGACATGAAGCAGACATCATCATTGCCTTCTTTGGCTACAATGAGTCTTTTGAAGGTGAAGAGGGTTTGGAAATGTATAAAAATGAATTGGAAGCATTTATCAAGCATACAAAAAACACCATTTATAATGGTGAAGCCCCGCCTCAACTTGCTTTGGTTTCTCCAATCGCTTTTGAAGACCTAAGTGATGATTTTGATTTGCCAAACGGAGAAAAAGAAAACAAGAACCTTAAAATGTATACGGATGCAATGAAGGAAATTGCAGACAGGAACCAGGTCTTGTTTGTGGATGCTTTTTCACCCTCTTCATCTTGGTTCTCTTCGGCAGATGAATACCTCACCATAGATGGCTTTCAGTTGACAGAGGAAGGATATAAGAAGTTTTCAACTTTTTTGACCGATAAAGTATTCGGTACAGATAAGGCTGTAGCAGAAGACAATAGAGCTGCCATACATGCCGCTGTAAAGGAAAAGAACTGGATGTGGCACAATGATTACAAAATACCAAATGGTGTGCATGTTTTTGGTAGAAGGTATAACCCTTTTGGCCCGGACAATTATCCCTATGAATTGAAAAAAATCCGTCAAATGACGGAAAATAGGGATCAGGCCATTTGGAAAGCCAATAAAGGTGAGCAATTTGACTTGGCCAAAGCTGATGAAAGCACCATAGAGTTGCCGCCGGTGGAAACCAACTATAATCCTGAAAAAAATGGAAGCCTTGAATACCTTTATGGTCAAGATGCTTTGGATAAATTTGAAGTTGCTGAAGGTTATAAGGTAGAATTATTCGCATCTGAAAAAGAATTTCCGGATTTAGCCAACCCTGTTCAAATGACCTTTGATACCAAAGGTAGATTGTGGGTGTCCGTAATGCCAAGTTATCCGCATTACAAACCGGGAGATCCAAAACCGAATGACAAAATCTTAATTTTAGAAGATACCGATAAGGATGGCAAGGCGGACAAGCAAACAGTTTTTGCTGACAGTTTGCATTTACCTATAGGTATGGAGATCGCACCGGAAGGAGTTTACCTGTCTCAAGGCACCAATTTTATCATTTTAAAAGATGAAGATGGGGATGATTATGCCGAGAAAAGGGAAATTTTATTAAGTGGATTTGATGATCATGATACGCACCACAATATTTCTGCCTTTGTAGCAGATCCTTCAGGGGCCATTTATATGGGTGAAGGGGTATTCCTTCATACAGACGTAGAAACACCATATGGCCCTGTAAGGGCTACCAATGGTGGGTTTTACAGGTACAATCCTGCTAGAAAAAGATTGGAGAGAACTGCTCAACTTCCCATACCTAATCCTTGGGGAATCGCATTTGATGATTGGGGGCAAAATTTCTTTGCAGAAACTTCCGGACCTGATGTTCGTTGGATGATGCCGGGATCCGTAAAATCCCGCTATGGTGAAGGAAATCATAAAGGACCAAACTTAATAGAAGACGCCCACAGGGTAAGACCAACCTCAGGCTTGGAATTTGTATCCAGTAGACATTTTCCCGAAGAAGTTCAAGGAGACTTGTTGATCAACAATACCATCGGATTTTTGGGCATGAAAATGCACCGAATGGTGGAAGATGGAACAGGCTATGATAGTGAACACAGGTTGGATCTTATCAAAAGTAGCGATGGGAATTTCAGACCTGTTGACATGGAATTTGCTCCTGATGGATCCCTGTACTTCGTAGACTGGCACAATATTTTGGTAGGTCACATGCAGCACAATGCAAGAGACCCATTGAGAGACCATGTTCATGGAAGAATTTATAGAATTACTTATCCTTCAAGACCTTTGGTTACACCTCCAAGCATTGATGGAGCAACTATTGAAACTTTGTTGGACAATTTGAAATTGCCTGAGTTTAGAGCCAGGTATGCGACAAGAATAGAGCTAAGAGGTAGAGATACTGAAGAAGTTTTGTCTAAAATGAAAACATGGATAGCCGATTTGGATGAAAATGATCCGAGGTATGAACACCATTTACTAGAAGGACTATGGGTTAGCTGGGGGCTGAATGCCGTGGACCAGGACCTGCTGAAAAAATTGATGGATTCTGAAGACCATAGAGTAAGAGCAGCGGTCGCAAGAATTTTACGTTATACCGGTCATCAAGTAGCCGACCAGGTAGATTTACTTAAAAAAGCCGCTGCTGATCCCCATGGACGCGTAAGGCTGGAAGCCATAGTAGCTGCTTCTTGGTTGGATAAAGAAGATGGATTGGCCATTTTGGAAATTGCCAATGAAAATCCAATGGATGATTGGATGCAAAAACCTTTCGAAACCTCTTTGGCGCACTTGAATGATATGTCGGTCAAAAATATGGTAATCAACCCTGATGGTAGTGTGGTATTTCAGAAAGCCTCTGAGGAAGCCAAGGCATCCAATTCAAGGTTGAAAGGTGAAGAACTTACGCTATTCCAAATGGGTAAGGCCATTTATAGCAAAGAAGGCTTTTGCATTACCTGCCATCAGCCGGACGGTAAAGGATTGAGCGCTTCAGGCTTTCCACCATTGGCAGGAACCAAGTGGGTAAATGGAGACGAAGAAAGATTTATTAAGATTGTGTTGAATGGGCTTATGGGACCAATTGAAGTATTGGGCAAGGAATATCCGGGTCAGGTACCTATGACCCCATATGCCGGTATGCTTAACGACAAGGAGGTTGCTGCTGTCATCACCTACGTTAGAAATAGCTTTGGCAATGAGTCCTCAGCAGTTAGTCCGGATAAGGTGAAAGCTGTAAGGGCCGCCATCAAAGACAAAACAGGCTTCTATTCTCCCACCGAGTTGTTGCAAGAACATCCGATGGAAGAATAATTTGATAATGGTAAAGGCTGTTAAATTGAATTTCAAAGGCCTTTCACCAGTTATACAATAATTCAGAAGGCCATCCCTAATATTAGGGATGGCCTTTTTTGTTAGGGCTTTTCGGGACTAGAACCTGTCTTCGTAATACTTAGTAGGTTTTCCGGCCCTGAGCTTGTCAAAGGGCAATTAATATTCCTAAAACTAAGACTCATTTGTTAGGCGATTTTATTTTGGATTACTGCGCTTGGTGAATTACAAAAAAATAGTCAGTTGGATGGCTCATCCATTTCACAATAGGGATGCGATCAAAGAGAATTTCCTGAAGAAAATAATGCTTACCTACTTTCCAAACATTAATTGATTGTAATACTTAAATCTGTATATGGTGCCCCATTTCCACATCTTTTTAAAATCCTTTTCTCTTATTTTACCCAAAGCTCTAAGTCGGTAATAATCAACAATAGGATGATAAATGAAAGAATAAATAAAAGCAGCGATAACAAATTGACCGGTAGATAGATATCCTTCTAGCCAGGGGTACAGTATCAATATGAACGTAGCATTAGCCACTAGATGGTATATTAAATTGTTTTTCATAACTTTTTCACAATCTTGCTCAACCAAATACAAGTGTTCTTTTATTTAATATGGTGTCTATTATTAATATAATGAATTTATTCTGCAAATAAAATGTAAAATCTCGGAACCCTTTTTTTTGCTAAATAAAATCAGCGTAAGATATACTTACCGGAATAAAATGCTCATCTATTTGAACTTGGTGCCGTTCTATTTTATTAATCTTATTTTTATTGACCATAAAGGACCTATGGGTACGGATAAAATAGGAGGGGAGTAGCTTTTCCAATTCTTTAAAAGTCATCCTGCTTATTAGCTTTTCATTTTTCAATTGCAGACTAACATAATTTCCTGCGGCTTCACAGTACAATAGCTCGCCAAAATTTATTCTTTGTTGGCTATCCGTTGTTTTGACAAAAATATATTCGGGTTCACCCGAAGGTTGCAATGCCTTCCAGTCTCGGGCTTTTTGGCAAGCTTGTAAAAACCGACTCAAGGAAAATGGTTTCAACAAGTAATCCAAGGCATTGAGTTCAAAGCCTTTCACGGCGAATTCAGAATAGGCAGTAGTAAAGATGACCATGGTAGCTTCCGGAAGCATGGCCATCAGGTCAATTCCTGAAATATCAGGCATATTGATGTCCAAAAATATAAGGTCTACCGGATTGTTGCTATGGTATTCAAGTCCTTGGATGCCATCAGAAAAAGCAGCTTCTAAAGTAATAAAAGGAACCTTGGAGGCATGAGATTTGATTACCTCCAAAGCCATTCTTTCATCATCTATTGCAATTGCTTTTAGCATACTAATCGTATTTGATAATTTAATCTTTCTCTCAATCCAACTGAAGTGAGAAATGTACGAAAAATTCACTTTCATTGGAAATGGTGGAAAGACTAAACTTGCCGGAATAATAGTGCTCTAGTCGCTTTATTACATTTTCCAAGCCTATCCCGGATTCGTCTTTAGGGTCATCCGTAATTTTTTTGGGATGAATGCTATTGACCAAATCCAGGTGCACCGTTCCCTCCATGCAACGTAAGTTGATCCTTATCCAAGACTTGTTTTTGGTGCTAATGCCATGCTTAAAGGCATTCTCTACAAAAGGAATCATAAGCATGGGAGCAATTTGTCCCTCACATTCATCCTTTGGCAATTTAAAGTCAACGGACAGGTTGTCCTCATTTTCAAAGCGCAACATTTGAAGGTCCAGGTAGTTTTTTACATAGGCAATTTCTCTTTTCAAAGGAATTTTATCCTGTTGGTTTTCATGGATCATAAAGCGCATCATGTCGCCAAGTTTTTGAACGCCATCGGCCGTTTTTTCAGCATTTTCCATCAATGCAGTACCGTAAAGGGTATTCAGGGCATTGAATAAGAAATGCGGATTAATTTGAGATTTTAGAAAGCTTAAATTGGCCGTGCCTACCTCTACCTTATGACTTAGGGTTTTAATTTGACCTACCATACCGAGGTATTTTTCGAAGGAAAGATTGGAAATTGGAATAATTACCAATTGTATCATTAATCCGATGCCTAGACCTATCAAAAGTGGAATTCCTTCATTTTCAACTAAGCCAATAAAAATAAATGTACCAGGGAAGAAGAGTATTAAAGTAATATTGAACCAGTTGGCAGCCTTTCTATTGCCCGCCTGTCGATTTTTATAAATAAGGTAATAATTATAAACCAATACCAAAAGGATGGAAGGCAAAGCAAACGCCAAAATAAAGGCAATACTCCTGTGGACAAGTTGGTCAATTTGAAGTAGAAATAAAGTCAGGAAAAAGAAAATGCTACCCAAACGGATTGAGTTGTAGGATTGATAATCCTTCATTTTGGGTGGTGTCAACACCTGTTTTAAAAAAATAACCCAAACCAAATAGCCTAAATAAATGGCCATTATTTTAAAATAATATGCCGTAAAAGGAGCTTTGGTAATATTTGCTCCATCAGAAAATAAAGTAATGATGATGTATGAGAAAATGGCAATAAGAACGCTTAGAATAATCAAGCGGGCCATTTTTTTATTTTTTAGGTAATTTGGTATCAGTACTTTATGAAACAGGTAGAAGACTAGAAATAATAGGAGCGGAATTATAATTTTGGCGAAATAGCCAATTAAACCATCATTAAATGAATGATAGCCCCCATTCCCTGCACTGAGTATATTGACCAAAACAATAATCAGAAAGACTAGGGTAACGATCCACCATTCGATTTGCCGAAATGCCAAAGGTTTATTTTTCATAGTTGTTCAATTTATAAATTAAAATTTAAACCGAATATTTTGCACTCGGTTCTGAGTGGGTTTAATTGATTGGAATATTGAATGGCAGCATAAGCCAGGTAGCAATTGTATAGTAATCCTACGATGGTCAATAGGATATAGCAACGTTTGTTGGTTTTTGTCATGGTTATTCTATTGAAAGCATTCGGTTGTGGTACATGCCCATTTTGATACCTATGAATATTTACACAAGAATATCCTCTTCAGTAGATTCAATCAAAAAAATGTGACGAAATGGTGGAATTCAGGGATGGAAATGCTCCTGATCGCTACTGAAAATCCACCGATCGCCTAAACTGCTTCCCGACGGTTGAGCCTGCCTAGGGCAAATGATCGCTTTACCGGCGGTTGAGCTTGTCGAAGCCATAGGGTATGGTAAATGTTATTCCCAATTCTTTGGCTCCAATCAGGATCAGGAAGCAAAGAATTCCAATTATAAACCTTCCCAACAATCAATGAATGCAATACCGGCGGCTGAACTTGCCGAAGCCATAGGTAAATGTAAATAGTTATCACATAATATTGGGATTTGCTGGAGAAAGCCGAAACTATTTGACAAATCGTGCAAAATTTAAATCCCTTGTTTTGTCCCTTAAAGCATTTACGTCAGTATGATTTTGTCAGCATTGTTGCAGAAAAAGCGCAACAATACCGCCAAAATCAAGAATGTGTAGCTTTCCATAACCACGGGCTTCACCCGTGGCTATTATAGTTTCAGCCCTTCAGGCTTCTTCATTTTCGGTTTGGGATACCAAAACCAACGCCCGGTAATAAATTAGAAGGAAGGGATGCCCTAAAAAATAACCTAATCAATAAAAGAATGTAATACCGGCGGCTGAGCTTGTCGAAGCCATAGGTAAATGTAAATAGTTATAACACAATATTGGGATTTGCTGGAGGATGCTCAAAAGAATCACCTAATCAGAAGGTTAAATAACTAAAAAAATAAACACTACCCTATAGGTCGATCAAAATCTAAATTCATGGGACTCCCCCTTAGCGAAAGGGGCAAAGCCTGTCCCAACTTTAATCGAGAGGGGATTTGTCAGGAACCGAGATCTGTGGCTATTATAGTTTCAGCCCTTCAGGCTTCTTCATTTTCGGTTTGGGAATACCAAAACCGATGCCCGATAATAAATTAGAAGGAAGAGATGCCCAAAAAAATAACCTAATCAGTAAAAGAATGCAATACCGGTGGCTGAGCTTGTCGAAGCCATAGGTAAATGTAAAATAAAAAAATAGCTAATTTACTTAATTCGTTATGTAATTTATCTATTTCTTTAGTTTTCAAAACCTGAGTTTACGGCTTGATTTTTAATGTTTCCGGATATTCATCGATGATCTTTCCGTTTTCATTGATCATCAGGAAATGTTGGTGACTCCCTTGTAGGGTAGCGATAATGGCTGAATTTTCTTCAGCAGATTTCCTGAGGTACCAAACTTCCTCCGGACTTTTGGGCTTCTTTTTTCCTACACCCCAGGAACCATCTCCCAGGTAAACGATGCCGTTGGGGTCTATATTATCCCGGAGCAGGGGATAGCTGCGTTTATAAGTATGGTCATCATTTTCCAGGGCTACACGTACACCATATTCTTCAAATAGTGGCACCCAATGTGTGTGGACCTCCTGAGACCAAAACTGGTTGCGGTTTCCCCCGGGCTGCACACGGCCGGAAGGGTAAGCAGGCTTGTGGTAAACCGGGATGATATTGGCCATGTCTTTTCTTTCTTCCAATCGTTCATGAAGCCAATTGGTTTGACTTCCACTAATAAGATTGCTATGAGAGCTGTCCAGTATAAATAAGCTCAGGTAATTGCCAAAGTCAATCACTCCATAACCGGGCTGGCCGGGGAAAGCAAATAGTCTGTAGAAAAATGGTGCTTTTTCCAGTCGCATTTCATCCGTAGGTTCCTCCATTTCTCCACGTTTTACCTTGGCAATAAATGCAGGCATGCCTATGCCTTTGTTGATATTGCTTTCTGAAGCGGGGTAATGGTGATTGATTACATCGTGGTTGCCAATGCCAACAACAAGAGGAACCACTCTGCCATCCTCAGTAACCAGGTCACGCAAAACTCCTTCAAACCACTGGTACCAAGCGGCAATATTTTCCTTTTGGCCATTGGCATAGGCCAAATCGCCACCCCATACAATAAAATCAGGGTTATACTGCATGGCAGCCCGGTTCATTTTTTTAAACATTTCTCCCTGAGAAGTATCTCCACCTGCAGCAAAACGGATAGGTCGGTCATTGGTCTTGGGCATGGTACGGAAATAGAAAATTCGGCTAAATTCCCCTACACGAAACTCATAGTTTACATCAGGTTTTAAACCTGTCAGTTCTAAACGGTGTATTTTACGATCTGAAAAAGGAAAGTCAAAAGCAAGGGAAGTAAGGGATGTCCAGGTATCTGTTCCTTTTTCCCTGAAATGTAACAAATCAATCGCCTGATCTTCAGCCTTTGTATGCCAGTCGATGGTCATGGTGCTGGTAGGGTCATTTTGCCAGGTGAGGAATAAACCGGCCGGAGAAGTCTGGGCCAGAGTCTGAAGGACAAAAAGAAAGAATAGAATCGAAGTAAGGAGCTGGAGCCTTAAATATTTGTTCATAGTTTTGGTTATTATCAATATATTTTATCAAATATACCCTAAAATCTTAAAATGGTCTATTGGCCATAATTAAGGGATTGTTAAGGCTGATGAATTAATCAAGTAGCAAATAGAAAGGATCCCATATTATATTGGCAAGCCTGGCTTATCTTGGAGGCGGGGAGATGGTTGGGTAGGTCTAAACTTATTCTATTTAACATAATATAAATTATATAACATTTAAAATTATTTACAATTAAAAGTGGGTGTGGAATGGTTTTATTTGACTAGTAAGGAAATTGTTCCGGTCTGTTTTCAAGTACATCATTCTTAAGCCATGTACTCCGTAAATAGCCTGTTTGATGGGCTCTTTCATATCCGGTCGCTTACACTCTATGATTGTCACCGGAATACCATTGATGAACAACACAATATCCGGACGGTAATGATCCTTGGTTGTACTGCGCATCGTGCTGTATTCTTCACAAACATGAAATACGTTTTGCTCCGGATGTTGCCAATCTATGTATTGAAGGGTAAAACTCTTTTTTTCTCCGTCTATGCTTTGTTCGTGGGATTTACCTAATGTCAATAGGTTATAGACTGATTCACTTGCTGTGATATAACCCTCCTGCATTGGTGGGTTTTTCAATGCTTGAATACCTGCTTCTAAATTGTTATCACTGAAAACTGACGTTTTCGTAGAACTAACTCGAATTGAGTTGATTTCTTTCAACTGCTTTCCCAAACCATTCTCTAAGATGACATTTGTGGTTTTATTGCCACGATAGGCCAAAGCTTCATCGGGAGTCAAATAGGTGTAGCCTAGGGTTTGCAAAACCTGCAATGCTAGTATTTGACTAATATGATCTTCTTTAAATGATGGTATTTCCATAGCCTATAGTTCTATAATAAGATCCAACCTAAATTTGTATATCTCGTATATATTCGTGATATTTGTTTAACAAAAAATATTGGACCGGGGTGTCCCAGATCGGCAAAAAGCTGGAATTAATTTCAGCTTTTTGTTTTTTAAGGGAATATCTTAAGTCCATATAATTTACCCCCTCTTCTATAAATTTTAGGTTGAATCAGGTCATAGGCCGGATTGGCCCTATTCGGATCCAAAACAAATCTGGCCACCGGGTATGCGATCAAATCTGCAAGTTGTAATCCATTGATATTTTCTCTTTTTGATTTGAAACTGATGGCCATTCCGTAGTTTTTCAATCGTGTGGCATCTACATAACCCGTTCCCCTTGCCAACAATTTCTGAAAATGCTCAGCTAGCTGCCTGTCCTCCTTTTTACCTCGTTTCTCAATGAGGACTTCCAGTTTAATATCATCTATACTGAGGGAATCCAAACAAAAAATACTGCGCTCAATGATAAATGAAAGTGATATTTCATAGACATCATTGGAAAGCCTTCCGTATTTCTTAATGAACTGATCTTTTCTAATCGCCGCATTGATCACGGAATAGTCACTCTTAGCGATGCATAGGTTCAACTGCTCATAAAAGGAGCGCTTTAGCGCAGAGTCGAATAATACAACAAACTCCTTTTCGCATTTACGGATGTCACGAGAATGAAATATTGCAGTCTTATTGTTCCAAAATTGCTTTTTAATATGATTGAAGCTTCCCTTCAACTGCTCGTAGGCCTGCTCCGACATAAGTACTCCACAGAGCAGGAATACCGGAAAATCAGGATTGACATGCGTCAAGCCATGATCTCCACTTTCGTCTATAAACAGGTAGTATTTCATCTTTTACTATTTAACTTCTTCTTCCTCATCAATAACTGCTGCATCAAACCCTTTTTCTCATCCTTGAAAGCATTTAGTTTTTGATTTAGAATATCTATTTTTTTAGTGAAAGAAAACATATGTTTTGATTATACTGACAGGAATATAATTAATTTCATTTTTCTAGTGTAGCAGAATATCATCTAAGATGACATTCGTGGTTATATTCCCAAGATAAGCCAAAGATTCGTATGGAGTCAAACAGGTATAGTCTAAAGTATGCAATACCTGCAATTCTTGCATTTGGCTGTTATGACTTTTATTAGATGCCGGTGTTTCCATTCCGTATGTTAGTCTAAGGTCTGTTTTCGATTAAATCAATGTTCTCACAAACCCTGCTTATATTGCTAAGCTGGCATCAAGGCCAGCGAGTTTGAACGTGTAGTACTTCAAAATTAGACGTTATATTAAGTATCCAATAAGGACAGCGCCTCAACAAACCCTGTGCCGTGCCCTGATCCTGGCGCCTTATAATTTTTCTTTTTGTCCAACCCACAAGAGAGTTTTTCTTCAACCGCACACACAAAAGATTTCCTCATACTTTACTCTGTACAATTCTCTAGCCTGTCAAATCGCGCTAGCGAGATTCACGAGGAGTTTGTGCGGTATGCCTGTAGCGTATGAGTAAAAAACTTGTGTTTTCCCAACCCACCAGATCGTAGACCGATCAGCTCGCAAATTCGTTGATTAGTTTTCGTTCCGATTTTTGAACGGATGTATCAGTAAATAATTAATCGGATTCTTTCCAAACTGTTGAAGGAAACAAATACTTGGTTGGTCTCTCGCCATCTAAGAACAGCACCAACTTAATCCAAAGATCATCTCTTAATCCTCTTTCAAGGTCAGATTTTGAGACAAAGGCATAATTCGTTTTCTCGATATTGATCTAGCGGCATAGAATATCATGCTCTGACTCCCCTACTCGATTTATGACCTTGAAATGTGCTCCTTTATGATATAGATAACTCGGAATAACATGATGATTTTCAGAAAGTAAGAAAGCTGTTTTCTTGATGGTCTCTGCTAGCTGATCTAGCAACACCATCAATAGCTTCCTCATCTGTATGCCCGGTTGAAATCTTATGAAGATCAATCCTTTTCGATAAATTAAAGCACCTTTCGCTTGGTGCATTTATTTGTGTTTCCGGTATAATTCTTGGCATTACAATTTGTTCTTTTAAAATTTGAAACTTTACTCTTTTCTGTAACAAGGTAAGAATTTTAAGAAAGCCAAAATGATGTTCGTGCTTGCTGAGATTTGATAGATTGTTATTAAAGGTTAAAATCTTAACTATTAAAAAGGAGTTTTATCAAACTAATGTATATCAATCGCGATCTTGAAGTTTCAGAACTCGTCCATAATTCCAAAAAATAAAACAGCCACGCAAGGATTATTATTGCTAAAATCCCTACGCAGCTTTCAAAAGTCTTTTAGGCGATTATCAAGTATGGTCTGCTCTTTTCAAAACATACTGTACCAAGCTAATTCCACCGCCTACAGCCATTCCTGTGCTGATCCAGAATGTAAGTTGGCTGTTCATGTCTACTTTTAGGATGCCAAGCATGGTAATGCCTATGCCTAAACCTATGGCGATACCGATAGCGGTTCCTATGGCTACTCCGATTGTTGTTCCGATTTGAATGTTTTTGTTAGTTGTCATTGGATTATTATTTTATTGATAAATGAGTTGTACTTAATTGGTAAAGATCAATTGCTTAAAATTTCATACCTATGTAAATATTGGGCTCAAAGAGGAAATAATTTCTCCATTTGTCATCCAAGGCCTTAAAATCTTCCGGTGTATTGGTGTCCAATACCCAAAACTGGGAATGTACCTGAGGTTCAACAAAAAAGCGTTTACTTTTACCAAAACCAATATGGTAACCAAGGTGAAAAGAATTGTACAGCTTAAAGCCATTGTCAATTTTTTCATTGTTCTCATCCAGATAGGTTTTGAATTGTGGCAATACTTCTACCGTGGCAAACAATCCTTTCCATAACATGCGCTGATAGCTAAAGCCTATGCCGGTTTCTCGAACGTGTCCGGGATAAAATTCGCTTCCGGAATCTACCTTGTCCAAAAGCCCATCCCACCACAATATGCCCATAGGTTGAAACAATCTCCAGCTGGCTAGCTTTAGGGCAATGATGTTTTTATTGTCTAAGTTGCGTTTTACAAGAAGTTCTATATGCTGTGTATGGGTTTGATCGGTCCAGGAATCTTGTACCAATTGAGGTAAAATAATTCCCGGAAGGCTTACCCTATATTTGTACTTTACAGCGGAACCGATGGCTTTCTCATTGTTGGTTTGAGCAAAGCCGGAAAAAATTTGAAAACAGAAAACGAGAATAAGTAACTTTTTCATGATTAAAATTTTTAATTTTTTGAATAATATTTTTGTGATTATCAGTGGACATTTGTGCCTATTGACAGTTCAAAATTGGGAAAGAAAACAAGGTCAATCGTCCTGATATGAAATTCTGGACCCTTTGGTGTATTTCAGTACTTTTCAAATTTTGCTTTGATCCGGACCCTATCCAATGGCAAACAATGCCGTGATTATGATGATATCCTGTAAAAAGTGAATCAGCCAGGCCCAAAAGATGCCTTTGGTCTCTAGTATGGACTTGGCCAAAAACCAACCTAGAAATCCCGAGACAATGGCTCCTGTAAAACCTCCAGGGGTTCCAAAATAGTGCACCGAACCAAACAGCAATCCAGAGATAATGGCAATTTTTCCATCCTCATAGACTCCATTTAAGGCCACAATTACCCCTATTCTACAGATGCTTTCTTCCACAAATGAATTCACCAAGGCTACCAATACGGCCAAAGGAAACACTGCTGCTAATTTTGCTAATGAGGGGGTTGACTGTTCCCCGAAAAGCTGCAAATAGATCACAATTACAGTTACCAAGGAAATAACCAGGGTCCATTCAATGCCGGCTTTTTTCCAGGTTTCATTTGGTTTTGGCCTGATCCCTAAATAAGGGGCCGGTAGGAATCTATTATTAAAATCTCCCTTTTGGAAATAAGTATTGAATACTTTTTTCCTTGAGTAGCTAAAGACCATCAGCATCACCACAGCGAGCAAGAGTGTCACCAATTGATAGCTTAGCTGCTGGTTGATAACTAGGGAAAATTTTTCAGATAATTCAATCCCTCGAAGATGAAAGGCAATGGTTGGTAAGGCCAAAGTGGCCAGGATGGTTTGAAGCAATAACCAATAGTTTTTCGCGTGTTTCATAAATCTGAGGTGTTGATTTTTACGAATAGGTCTTTGCTATTGAGGGGACTAGCGTTTTTTGCATTCCATTAATACTTTTACCATCAACATTACCGCATCTTTTGAAGCCTCCAATTGATTGAGGGTACCCACCAAATACATATCCAGATCCGGACAATAATACATCGATGTGCCATTCATTCCTGAGTGTCCGATGACCTCCCAATCGGGTAAGATGGGAAAGAGTTGCTTGAAGGAGATTTTCCGTAAACCATAGCCATAGAACATGCCTTTGGTTTCTTTGACCCACTTTTGCATCTTTTTAAAAGTTTCGGCAGAGAGCAAATCTCCTTCCCTTAGGGCGATTTGAAAACGGATCAAATCTTTTCCTGTAGAAACGATGGCGCCACCGGCCCAATCTGCACTTAAGCTTTTAATAGTGCTAATTTCGTGTGTACCGGCATACATTTCAGCCATCTGAGCGGTCGGTTGAATAGAATTAGACCTTAAGTTGAGGTAGGTATGTTCCATCTTCAGGGGTGTAAAAATATGCTTAAGGAAAAAATCATGAAGCTCCATTTCACCAATGTTTTCAATGATCAAACCCAATAAAACGTATTCTGTATCAGTGTAATAATAGTCAGTGCCCGGAGTAAAAGTAGGTTTAAAATGGTCCTTTGAAAAGCCAACTAATTCTTTCGGTTTCCAGAATCGGTCCGGCTGAGATAAAATCAAATCAAGTATCCCCTGTGAACCGTCCATGGGTTCCTCAAGATAATCGGGAATTCCGGAGGTATGTTGCAGCAAATGCGAAACCTTGATTGAATCCCCATAATCTACTCCGTCCATATCATGCAATCCTTCCATTAATTCAGGAGATAAATATTTCGCAATTGGATCTTCAAAGCTAATCTTCCCCTGATCTACCAGTATCCCGATGGCAGTTGCCGTAAAGGTTTTGCCAATGCTGGCCGTATAAAAAGGATTTTGAATGCTCACTTCCCTCCCATCCTTAAATGTTCCTTTGGCCATATGCCATTCAAAATCATCTGTAGGAGAATAAAGGGACAGGAATACATTGTGTACATTTTCCTTCTTCAGTTCTTTCTCCAATAATCGATCAATCTTTTGAATTACTTTGTCCTGATTTTCTTGTGCCAGCAAGGCAATGGTACTTGTCATGCAAATTAATAATGTAGCTAACTTTTTCATTTTCTTTTGATTTTGTACGCTACAAAGGTTTCTTCAAGAGGAGGAAATATCGTCCTGAATATCTCTTCCGGTGAAATCTCGGACTTCTTCAACCTTAATAATTGAGGATAATTAATAAAATGCTTGTTAAGGGCATTCAAAACCTTTTTGTCTTCTTAAAAAGCCATGAAGTAGTCCTAAATTTCATAATCCCGTCCCAAAATACAATCTGAAACGATCCCCTTAGCAATGCCTACTACTTTTGGATCATCTTAAAATTAAAAAGTAAAATAAAATGACAACGCTAATGGGAAAATTAAAAGTAATGCTGGCGATGGCCTTCTTGATAAGTTTAGCTTCTTGTATTGAGGAGGATGCCAACCCTCCTACGGATGCTAATTCTGAGTATAATTCTGCTGCAGCTTATTTGGAAGAAATGGAATTTAGTGGAAGTGTATTGATCAGCAAAGGAGATGAATATTTATTGAAAAGGGGATTTGGCATGGCTGATCAAGCCAATAATATCCCAAATGATCCCGGGCTAATCTACCGGATTGGTTCCATTACCAAATCCTTTACCGCCGCTGCGGTGGTCAAGCTCAAAAGAGAGGGGTATATCAATAGTTTGGATCAAACTTTAAGCGAATTTTCACCGGATTTCCCTTATGGAGACCAAATTACCATCCAACATCTGATGAATCACCAGTCCGGTATTCCAGATTATGTAGGGCCGGTTGAAAACTATGCTGAAGAATACAATTATCACTTTGATACAGAGGAAATTTTTGATATTATCATTGAATCCATTGAAGAGGATGGTTTGGACTTTACCCCCGGAGAATTCTTCGCTTACTCTAACTCCAACTATTTGATTCTGGGTCTTCTTATAGAAGCGCTTACGGACCTTTCTTACCAAGAGTATTTAAGCCAAAACATTTATGCACCGCTAAACTTAAACCATATGGGCAAAGGCCCTGATACCATAAGTGGAGAAGAAAGGGCCAAAGGCTATAACAATGGGCAGGAAGTAGGTCCATATCAAATGCAGATTGCCTACAGTGCAGGTGAGATAGAAAGCAATATTGAGGACCTTGAAAAATGGGGAAAAGCATTGCTTTCCGATTTTTTTACCGAAGGTGAAAAGGAATTAATATTTGCTCCGCCACTGGAGCAAAACAATATCAATGTACCCGGAGCCGGATTTTTTACCCTAAAAATCAATGAACAGGTTGTCTACCATCATGGAGGAGATATCGACGGTTTTACCAGTCTTTTGGTACTGTTACCGGAATCAGAGGGTTTGATCATCCTGCTCAGCAACGAACAAGATAAAAGTGAAGAACGCTACCAAATCATGGAGACCATTGTCAAAAATGAATTTTAACCTGCAGGATGTAAAAGGATTTCTTGAAAATTAAAGTGGTTACTCTTTGTAACCTCTTTAATTTTCTCCAAAAATAAATTCTCGTTTATCTCTTTATGGTTTTTTTAAGTTAACCCGATGAAAATCAAAAAAGCCATTGTTTCCTCCAAACCTCTCTAAAACTTCGGTATTATCCAATTTCGTATTCTTCTCCATTTCGCAATATGCATGGTAAGAAGCATATGGATATTTTTCAACTAAAATCTACTCCCATCCCTTTACCTCACTGCTCCGGCGATTGCCTGAATCATCAACCCAATAGATGTACCAAAGTTTGGCATCTGACGGGATGCTTACTGTTCCTTTTGCTTTATCGAGTGGGATCAATTTCCATTCCCTATCCGGACTTCGTTTCTTATCCCCAGTGTAGGCCAAGTAAACTTCTTTTGAAGCATGAGAAATGGAATACTTTGCCTGATCCCCTTTTTCCTTCAATTTAATTGAACTAATAAATTCGGATTTATTTTCCAGCTTGGTACTTATAAAGTGGTAAATTTCCTCGGGTGCTGCTCCGTGAAGGTGACTGTGTTTCATTTCCGGTATAAGCGTAAACTGTGCATTCTTAGCCAGATTGGCTGTCTTTTGCCAATTCTCAACGAAATAGGCAAAGTCATTGGTGCCATTTACAAAAAGCATATCTGCGCTTGCATTTCCCACATAACTGGAAGGATTCCAAAGTTTTACCCAACGATTTGTTTTAGTTACTCCAAGGGAATCAAATTGTTTGTCCCAGGCACTGCCTTCCTGTAAAAAGCCACAGCCATACACTGGTACAGCCGCAACAAAGCGCTGGTCTACTCCTGCTACCAGATTGGTTAGGTACCCGCCCCAGCTTATGCCTGTAATGGCTGTTTGTTCCGGATTCACTTCATCAAATGACCTTATCAGGGAATGTGCTCGGATAATATTTGATACAGAATGGTATTGCCATTGTTCATTAAAACCCTCGCTTAACCGGTAAAATTTGTGCACATCGTCCTGATTAGGGCCTCCAGCCTCCATTCTTGTGCGTTTGGATCCCCAAGGGTTGTCTTGCTGTTCACTAGGTAAAGGCTGGTCTCCACCAAGATCCATGGCGATAGCAGCATATCCTCTTATTGCCCATTCCTTAACCCATATTTGAAAAGCCGTTCCTCCCCCACCATGAACTAGCACAATTCCAGGAAAGTCCCCAGATCCTACATTCTCCGCCCCAAAAGTAGCCGGACTGGCGTAGTAGGCGAATACTTTGGTTATCTTTCCTTCATATTCCTCACCGGTATAGGTCAAGGACCATACAGAATCAGATTGGTTCAGCCATTCAAAGTCAGGGGCTTGAGATAAGGTCTTTAAATCCCAGGGAATTTCTCCCTCAAGGTCTGCAGGAAGTGCCAAGCCACTTTGAGCCAGGACGATGCCTTGCAAAAGGAATAGTGATAAGCCGATTATAATCGTTTTTTTCATATCAGAAGATTTTGTAGATAAGCTCAATTTTAACTTTCAAATTGCTATGGTAAATGGGAAATATTCTTGTAATCTGAAGGTACCAACTCAGTAATATAGTCTTTTGGCAAATTAAGGTATGGTTTACACTTTAGGTATCCAAATCCATTGCAAGTTGTACATTGCCTTGTATTACTTCTATATGTTGGTGTATTGCCAGAACCATTACAAGTAGTACAGGTTGTTTTTCCTTCTTTATTACAAGACCAAGCATAAATGTATTCAGCATATGCTTTTTCTAATTTAAGGCAATCTTCCGAATTGGCCATATTAGATATTTTACATAAGCTATAATACAAATAATAAAAAGCATTATAATCTTTATCATATACAGATGTCCGTTCAAAACCTATTTTAGCTAATTGATAAGCTTTTGTTACATCTTTTTCCCTATTGTTCCCAGTTGCCAAAGCTAAAATTGTTGCAATATCTGAATTTGAATTTTCATAAAGTTCTGCTTTAAGTTCCCAAAAACTAGCCTTTTTTGAATCTCTAATATGTTGGTACGCAGAATTTCTATAAATATTGGACAATTCTCTCGCAAACTGATTATCATTTGTTGCAGCAGTCTCCATAACTTGAACCCCGGTTGTAGCTAAATTAGGATCTCCTCTTAAATAATTTATATGATAAAGATTATATCCATAGAACCAATCATCTTCATTTATTGAATGGCTGACAGTATCTTTATAAATCAAATAAGTATCAATCGCTTTTTGGGTTTGTTCCCAAGTTCTATTTATGAAAGGGCTTCTTAAAATAATATTAGAATAATCATAAAATACCTCTGAACTCATTTTTGAGGAATTACGCTCAATAGATTTACTATATATATAGCTTAAAGCACTAGAAGAGTTACCCGCTAATTCAATAAGTTTTTTCTTAACACTTACCCTGGATTTGGAATACAATAAACTTAAAAGGATATCTTGACTTATATGAAACCTGATTTTTTCATGGAATTTTTCTACTGCCTTTAAAGTATCTTTCTTAATATTATTTCCTTCAAGGTATATTTTACCTAGAGCTACTTTAGCTAGGGGTTGTATCAAACTATCTCTTAGTGATAAAATATGGTATGATCCCAAATCAATATCCTTTTCCACACCATATCCTTCATAATAACAATATCCTAGCATCTCTCTTGCTGGGTCATATCCCTTTTCCGTCAATTCCTTAAAAGCTGTAAATGCAGCTTTATAGTCCTTTGTTACGCCATGTCCAAATAAATAAAATAATCCTATATTATATTTTGATTCAAAATCCCCAAGGTTTGATGCTGCCATAAACCAAGGAAAAGAGTCCTCTTTATTTATTTTATACATTTTTTTATTACCAAAGAAAAAATCTTGATACTTGAATGAGGCTACTTTTTTTAAAAAATCAATATTTCCCTTTTTCACAAGCTTATCTAGCCTTTTTTGTTTATATCCTCTTACGTATTTAAATTTATGATCAAAAATCTTATATTCCTTTTCGGTCACTATAGGGCCTAAAATCTCAAAGGTGTAATTCTGTGCATTTGTGAGAAAGGATATAAAAATAAATAGTATAGTTAAATATAATTTAATGTTCATGTTATAAATCATTAGTTGTATTTAGATTAATTTTAAATCAAATAAACTTTAAAATACATTTAGTTTGAAACTCCAATTAACTCCTAATATTTGAACATAGCGTACTCTCCTCCATGATTAAGAAAGTTTGAGAAGTAAAAAACAAAGATTTGAAAATCTACTAGAGAATGCTTTCCATGAAGATACCTAGTAAAAACTACTAATTCTAAAAATTTTTAATTTCCTTTTTTCTCTCTACTTAAGAGTGCTATCGAGCTATCCATGGAAATTGAAATGAAGCAGTGGATGGGACCTATTCTTTCCAAAACATTATCTCTTAACTAAAAGAATTTTTGGATTGTACCTCATTTGGCTGTGAACCTGATTATTATAGCACTATTTGGGTTCCAATTCTTTAAAAAATTTATGTTTTTTTTATTTCCAGCGAGGGGTAATTTTGATTTTGTCGTCTAATAATTCAAATGAAAACGACAAACTAAATCTGAACTCCATGGTAACGATTAAAAGCCTTAATCGCATTAAATTTTTCCTTGCTATTCCTCTACTCTCTTTTGCTTGTACTGAAGACGAAGAAATTTTGCCCGACACTGTGGCTGATGAGATTTATATCAATGAAATATATGCATCCGGTGAAGACTGGATTGAACTGTATAATCCACAGGAAACAAGTGTGGACTTGGGAGGATACACTTTATCAGATGAGGGCAATGAATATGCCATTCCTTCTGGAACAAGCATTGCCTCTAAGAGTTATTTGGTTTTTTTATGTAATGATTTAGGAACAGGGCTGAACACCAATTTTAAGCTCTCCTCCTCCGGCGAATTGGTTGTATTGGAAAATGGTGTAGGAACAGTCCTTGACCAAGTGGAGTTTCCTGATTTAGATGAGGGCCAATCTTATGCGAGATTTCCGGATGGATCTGGGGACTGGGCGATAACCGGTACGGTAACTCAAGGTACTTCAAATGGTGATGGTAGTTCACCTGCCATAAATTCTATCGATCGTAACCCTTTAGTACCAGGACTTGATGAAAGTGTAGAAATTTGGGCAGAATTAATTTCAACAGCTGCTGTGGCAGAAATGAATCTGTACTACCAGCTGGATGATGGCACTTTTACAGTGGTAGAAATGACCTATGAGAGTGGTACTTCATATGTAGGAACAATTCCTGCAATTTCAACAGAGGCTGTTGTTTCCTATTATGTTGAAGTCATAGGTACTGATGGAAGCTCGTCCTACAAACCTTCAAGTGCGCCCGAAAATACAGAATCGTATGAAATCAATACAGACGTATTGCCCCAACTTTTTATAAATGAGTTTATGGCCAGTAATGAGAATTGCTGTCCGGATACAGATAGCGGTGAAGAAGAGTTTGATGATTGGATAGAAATATACAATGCCGGAACCTCAGCCATAAATATTGGAGGAATGTACGTGTCAGATGATGTGGAAGATCCATTTATGTACCAAATACCTTCAGATGATCCTGAGGCCACTACAATACCAGCGGGAGGTTATTTACTACTTTGGGCCGACGGTTCCACAGATCAGGGAACGCTACATCTTGATTTTAGCTTGAGCTCAGATGGAGAAGCTATAGGTTTGTTTTATGTTGACGGAAGGACCATAGATTCTTATTCTTTTGAGGAACAAAGTGAAGATATATCTTTTGGAAGGACTTCAGATGGTGGGGAATCCTGGAGTGCTTTAGCATCACCTTCACCGGGACAATCTAACGACTAAAAAAGGTAAATATGTTTGAATTATTTCCGGACCAGCCTGTATATGAATATCCTCAGTTGGTAAATATAACCTATGGCTTTATATGGGCCTTTATTCTATCTTCTGTGATAGCCATAACCCATAGGTTAACCTTTATAGGAACATATTATCCCAATAATTTTTTCCAATCGCTGGTGCTTGGAGCCGTAGTCACTTCATTGGTAATGATGGCCATAGGCGACAGCCTGGCTCGTGGTTTGGGAGTTTTTGGTGCCATGGCCATCATCCGGTTTCGAACCAGGGTTGATGATCCAAGAGACGTTTTATTTTTGTTTGCAGCATTAAGTACAGGATTGGCCATCGGAGTTTATGGATATACCATATCTTTTGTCGGAACAATTATCTTTTGTTTGATTGCTTTTATGCTTCATTTTTCACCTTTTCGAAGTTTTACGCATAATAGCCAGCTGACCTTTTTAATGGTGGATGCTAAGGGTATCAGGCAAATTACATCACTTCTTGCTACCTATTGCATAGAATTTAGAGAGTTGTCCATTTCTCAAAATGCAGACAAACAATATAGGTATCAATATGCAGTAACTTTAAAAAAAGATACAAATACAGCTGACCTTGCAAAAGCCCTTGAAAATATCGAAGGAGTTATTCAATTGAAATTAGCTTCCAATGAAACATTAAATAGATGATGAAAAAGACAAATTGGTTTTATGTATTTATTGGGTGCATGCTTGTAAGCATGTTGTATATCAGTGCCAAATACTTCAAAGGAAGTGGCGAAGCATCCATTGGTATTGCAGAAACTACTGAATACAAAGTAAAAACAGAAAAAACGGCGTTGGTAAGATCAGTCAATGTGGTACCTGGAATGGAAGTAGAAGCCGGGCAATTATTAGTTGAACTTAGCAGTGAGGAACTAGAAGTAGACATTGCCCGCCTTTCCAACCGTATTTCCATGGCGAAAGCCGAATTGCAAGAAAAAGCCAAACTTACCAATGCAAAAATTGCTTACATAAAGGCTGAAAATGGCATTGAAATAGAAGAGCTGGACGAAAAGGTAATGGAACTGGAAAGTGAAATGCATATGAATGAAGCCCTTACCAAACAATTTATTACGGAAAAAGCAGTTGAAGCAAGTGCTCCTATGGCCAGAAAATTAAATTCGTTAAAGGTACAAAAAGAAAGACATTTGGAAGCTCAAGCCATTAAAATTGAAGATTTACTTCAGGAAAGTGAAGCCGATCAACATATTCTGCAAAATCAAATCCAACTATTGGAGAGTGAACTTAAGATTCTTCAAACAGAAAAAGGTAAATTAAATAAATATGCAACGGCTTCCGGTGTAGTAGAAAAAGTGTATGTAAAACCAGGTGAACAGGTAGATGCTTATGCCCCATTGCTAGAAATTAATCCACTTCATCCTACCACAGTAGTAGCCTATTTGGTTGGAAAAAAAGCAAGCACTTTTGGCGTTGGCAAGGAAGTTAATGTGGCCTCCTATGACCAACAAAGAAACCTAGTAGCAGGTAGAGTCATTGGATATGGGTCAGTAAGCGAATTGCCTGAAATTTTACAAAAATCCACAGCTATAAAGGCATTTGGTCAACAGGTATTTATAGAGATTCCCGGAGAAAATGCCTTCTTCAATGGAGAAAAGGTTTTGATCAGGTAATCATGAGGTCTCTTTTAATAATATGCTTAATCTTGCCCATGTTTTCACATGCTCAGGTGTCAATGGAATCATTTTTAACAGCTGTATTGGAAGATCCTTTGATACGGACTTTTGATGAGCAAGACAGTTATCTAAATGCTTCCCCCTATAGCCTGGCACCAGTCAAAGAATTGGAACTACGTACAGAAAGTAACCAGCTTGATGGGGGGCGTCAAGAATATGCCCTACGTGTTAAGCCTTCTAACCCTTGGGAAGTAAAAAGAAATAATGAATATTTTAATACTTATCAAGAATTGCTCAGTCTGGATCGTCAGCGTGAACTAAAGAACATGTTAAAGATTCGGTATGAAACCATTATTGAGTGGACCTATTTACAAGAGCAGAAAACTTTGAAAGAAGATGACCAAAAACTTTCTGATGCATTAGTTAGTATGCTAGAAGCCCAACAGTTTTCAAGTTTCTTTGACGCCAATGAGTATGCAGAGTTAAAAATAGAGCAGATTGAAAAAACCGCCTCTTTGGAAGATTTATATTTTGAAGAAGATAAGTTAATCAATACAATAGCTAAATTGTATCCCTATGCCCAAAATCAGACCATTTCCTGGTCAATGGATGATCTAATTTCAATAGATAAGCTACAAATGATCACTGCTTTGGGAGAAATCAATACCGGAGAAGGAGAAATTGCTTATCGAGAAAAGAAAATCGCATTGGCAAAATCCGAAATGGCATTGGAAAAAACCAATATTGATATGGGCTATTTACAAGCCAAATATGAGCAATACCGAATTGAACAAGACCGAAGCCCATGGAGCATAGGATTGGGTGTAACTATCCCTATTTTCAATCCTAATAAAAACAAAATCACGCAAAGAAAATTAGAAATGATCGAAGCTGAGGGTGAGTTGAATGAGGCAAATATCCTTCAAGAGTCTGGATTTAATATGGCTTCACAAAAAATCAAGCAATTTATTATACGTTACAGAAAGTTGGAGAAACAACTAGAAAGTATGGACGTGGATGCTTTAGCAAAAAGGCTACAAGAGATGAAAAGCAGCAATCCGGTTGTAATGATCCAGTTGAAAAGGAGCATGATAAAGTCTAAAACAATTGCTGCAAGGCTAAAAAAAGAAATTTACCTAGCTTATATTGATTACCTGTCATATGCCGAAATGCTTCAGCAAAGTCCTTTTAAAAACTACCTGAGTCAAGAAATGAATTAGTTAAAGTACCCATTAACCATTTCCTTATAGGTAGAATGACCCTTTGCTATGCTTCAGCATCAAGAGCCAAATAAAAGTGAATACTTGGCAATAATAGTTTCTGCGCCTTTTAACACTTCTAATGACATTGGCGGATTAGTAGAATTTGGTTATAATATTAACCTAATTCAATTTTATAATGTTAATTTTTTTATTATTAGGAAAATTTGAAATGTTTTAAATGGTTGGCAAGTGCCCGGTTACTGGCATACACAACCCCCTGCTGGTTCATAAAGGTGGTGTCAGGAGAATTTAGGTGTAAATTATCTCCTTTACTATTGGTTACAGGCAAAGCCAATTCTTCAAAAATTAAGCGAGTGGCAGCAAAATCCCAAATGCTCCCTCCTCCTTTATCCTTTCTGGGGAATTTAAAATAGCAAGCATTTCTATGAGACAAAACGGACAATGCGTTCCGAACTGCGCCAAAACCAATATGATAGTACACATTGGTAAGATTCTGACCTTCTGCCCATTGCCTTGTCTTGGCTTTTAGTTCTTGAAAATAACTTGCATCCTGCATACTTCTGTCTATGTAAATATTTAATGAATCATCATCGGCAGATTTGGCCAGACTAAAAGATTGACCATTTCGTACAATCCCTTCTCCTTTAATCGCACTGAAACACAAATCCTCATCAGGTATATAGACCACTCCGACCATAGGATCTCCAGATCGAGAAATAAGAGCAATGGAAACCGCATATCCAGGACGCTGCTCGGTAAATGGCAGTGTCCCATCTAGAGGATCAATGCACCAGAAATAATCTTTAATTAAGCGGGATTCATCATCTGTAGCTTCCTCTGTGAGTAAACCCAGATCATGCTTGGCAATATTGGGAGCCAAATGTTTTAGTATAATGGCCTGGGCCTTGAAATCAACTTCGGTCACTACCTGAGATGCCTTTGAATATCCTCCTTGCTTTTCTTGTTGACTGTAAGATTGATCTACCTGTGATTGTATCAATTTCCCAGCTTCTATGCTTGCTTCAATGGCTTCCTTGCAAAGTTTTTCTAAATCGGTTTTTTCGAGCATTTATTCACTATTTAGTTCTTCTATTACAGCTTGTGTAAGTTGTTTACTGTAACCATGCATCTTCCAATGACCTGTACTCCAGCCATCCAGGAAGCGGTATAGGTCTGCCCAAGCATATTTATAAAGCACTGACCATTCTTGTTTAACCAATTGAAAATCAATATCCTTATCCATCGCTGATTCAAGTACATTAAAATAATGGTTTAACAGTTCCTCTTCAAACTGTTTGCAGTCTTCCTCTGCAAAACAACTGCTAATAAAGTAAGCCACATCCTTTATGCCACATCCTTTGCCCACATATTGAAAATCCACAGCTGCCACCTGGTTTTCGGGACCAAAACAGAAATTTGCTACCTTGGCATCTCCATGTATTAAGGTCTGAAACTTGGCTTCATTAAGCCTCCGATCAATGGCTGAAGCCATCTGCTTTAGAGATTTATTTTTCATTTTTGCCAACTCATCTGGCCTTGTATCCAGGTACCAATAGCTGCCTATTTCCCAAAGTCCTTTAGGTTGAACTTGCATGAATTTCCCATGGAAATTTGCCAGCCAAGTCAAGCAATTTTTGGCAGCCGAAATTGAAACGGTTTCAGGCTTCAGTCGGATAGGAAAACCTGAAGCATTAAGGTCTTCCATTATTAGCAATCGCATGTTTCCTTCAGCTTCCGCATGTAGCAATTGTGGCACACGGCAATTCGGATTGGTTAAAGGGGCATAATGTTGATACCAGTAACTTTCCACTGCATAGGATTGGACTTTTCTTTGATGGGACAAATCCGTATTCCAACCTCTGGGATGCTTACCGGTCTCGGGAAGTAAAATATGCTTCACAATTATCGACCTGTGCTTCCCTCCTTCTAATGTATAGCGTTTTATAGTGCCATAACCACTCCATAAGGTTTGCACCTGTGCAGTCTTAAGAATGGCTGTCGCTTCTGTACATTGTAGGATTTGGGATTCGATTGAGGGCATGGACTGTATAGGATTTTAAATTTATGGAGGTGTATGGTTACTAAATAAAAGGGCTGTCTTATTTACTAACTGACGCTAACTTAAAACCAAATTACCGAAATTTTCTTCTTATAGGCGAATTCTGTGTGGAATTATACATATCTGGTGATTTCTCTTCATATGGACACAAATCCCTCCTTTAAGGGGGAAAAAGGGAGATTTTAGTAAATGGCTATCTAATGTTTATTTCCTATAATTCATCGGGCTGATAAAGTTAGCAAGTGAACCGCATCCGCTAAATATAAAATGCACAAATCCACCTTTTAAGGGGGAAACAGGGGGATTTTTTTCAATTAACTCACTTTTAAAATAGATGGGTAATTACCCAACAAATTCAGATTTACAATGCATTTTAACTCTACTAAGCGGTGTAAGGAGGTAAAACCCCGCCTTTTGTAAAAGTTTCTACAAAAATGGCAAGACTGATGCGAATTTTTAGGATCAGTAAGGTTAAATTACCCCTTCAAAATGCTAACAACCTTTAAAACACTAGACAGATTATGCCCCGCTTATTTAGATTACCCAAATTTGTTTATACGAATTTTTCCGCTTGCCTTAGGTTTTGGAATTTCATCTTATTCACCGTTTTACTAATCAGCTTTTCTTGTGAAAATAAGCAAGGAATATTACCTACTGCTGATGAAGATAACGGTGGTTTAATTCTTCCGGGTGGATTTGAAGCCTTAGTGGTGATCGACAGTGCCGGTCCAACCCGACATATTGCCGTTAACGATAATGGAGACATTTATGCCAAACTGCGCTTTTCCAGAGATAAACAAGGAGGTACCATAGGCCTTCGAGATCTTAATGGAGATGGAAAAGCCGACTCCGTAGTCCGTTTTGGAGACTATGAAGATGTTGGCGGTTCTGCTGTGGGAGTTACCATTTACAATGGATACTTGTATACAAGCACTGTTAATCAAGTTTTGAGAAATAAATTAAATCCCGGAGAGTTGGTGCCTAGTAGCAGAACGGAAGTTATCCTTACAGATACCCATCCCAATGTAGCCCGGAATTGGCATACGACGAAACCTGCTGCTTTTGACGGGAAAGGAAACATGTACATTCCGTTTGGTTCCCCTTCAGATGCAGGGCAAGATATTGAGATATTTGGACCAACAGGTACTCCGGAAGGAAAAGGTTTAGATCCCAGTCCTGAACGTGAGATGAATGCAGGGGTCTGGAAGTTTGATGCCAACAGAGAAGGGCAAGTTCAATCAGATGGCGTTAAATTTGCAACCGGACTACGTAGCATTGTCGGCATGACTTGGAGTCCACTCGATGACCAACTTTATGGAGTAGTCAACGGAATAGATAATTTTCATACCCTATACCCAAAATTATATTCATCTTGGCAAGCTGCAGTATTACCATCAGAAAAATTAGTAAAAATAACTGAAGGAGCTGATTTTGGCTGGCCTTATGCCTATTATGACCATTTACAAGGTAAAAATGTTTTGTCCCCAGGTTACGGTGGTGATGGTAAGATAGTAGGCAGGGCTTCAGAATTTGATAATCCTGTAGTTGGATTCCCTGGGCATTGGGCTCCTATGGAACTATTATTTTACCAGGGAAACCAATTTCCGGAACGCTACAAACAAGGCGTTTTCATTGCATTTCATGGGTCCACCGATCGCTCCCCATACCCACAATCAGGATTTATTGTCTGCTTCGTTCCATTAGCTGATGGTATAGCAAGTGACTGGGAGGTATTTGCAGATGGTTTTGCCGGGGTAGATACGGTAGAAAATACGGGAGATGCCAAATATCGACCCATGGGTTTGGCTGAAGGTCCTGATGGATCCCTTTATATATCTGATTCCAATAAAGGTAAAATTTGGCGGGTCATGTTCAAAGGGAGTAAAGATGAGTTTGGAGATGAACAACTTAAAGAAATGGAGCGGCAAACCGCACATAAAACATATATCAAAACCCCTATTGAAGGCGTGGATAATTTGGACAAAGGTTCATTGCTTGAAGGAGGCATTCTTTACAACACTTATTGTGCTACCTGCCATCAGCGAAATGGGCAAGGGGACAATAACAGGTTCCCTCCCTTAGCCCAATCCGAGCGCGTTGTTGGGGATCCTGAAATACTTGTTGAATCAATTCTGAACGGCATACAAGGTGAGATCACAGTACGTGGAAAAACTTTCAATGGCTATATGCCTCCTCATGCTAACATTTTGGACGACCATGCTGTGGCTTCCATAACTTCTTATATTCGTAACAGATGGGGAAACAAAGCTACCGCCATAAGCCCGAGTGAAGTTTCCAAGATCAGGGCCAAGGTAGTCAAGTAAACGCACAGGTGCTCCTGAACCAAAATTTTATTAATTTACAGGTTATTAATGCTTAAACTATCAGATGAAAGTGATTTTCTCAGCGAAGCCGCCACAATATGCAAGCCCATTTAATTACGGATGGTTTTTCTTTATTCTCTTTTTGTTTTGGAGCGGAAGTTGTAGCCAAAAGAAGCGGGACAGCTATTCCAATTGGGGAGTTTATAAAGCCGACAATGAAAGTACCAGTTACTCTCATCTTGATCAGATCAACAAGGAAAACGTGTCTAAACTTGCTCTGGCGTGGATTTTTGAACCCAATGACAGCATTACAGGAGACAGGCCACAAAATAGTGAAAGCAATCCAATTATCATTGATGATGTTTTGTATACCACCTCTGCTCGGGGTCGGTTATTTGCAGTTGATGCCGCCACAGGAGAATTAAATTGGAGTTTTGATCCTTTTAATGGGGAAAGAGGAGGTGGAGTCAAACGGGGTGTAACGTACTGGGAAGACGGTTCGGACCAACGCATCCTGTTTACCGGGGGTGATAAACTTTTTGCCATTGATGCATCTACCGGAATGCCGGTCCCCTCTTTTGGAAACGAAGGTAAGGTGGACCTAAACGAAGGCATGCGTGGCGATCCGGATAAAATATCGGTAATTCCCACTTCCCCGGGCATTATTTTCGAGGATTTATTGATTTTGGGCACAGAGGTTTCAGAACTTTATGGTGCAGAACCAGGCCATGTAAGGGCTTACAATGTACGCTCAGGGGAATTGGTCTGGACCTTCCATACCATTCCTATGCCTGGACAAGTAGGGTATGATTCATGGCCCAAAGATGCCTGGAAATACAGTGGTGGTGCCAATAGTTGGGGAGGTTTTAGTTTGGATGCTTCCCGTGGCATGGTCTTTTTTGCTACCGGATCTCCTGCCTACGATTATTATGGTGCAGACCGCAAAGGCAAGAATTTGTTTGGCAACTCCGTAGTAGCTGTGAATGCTCGAACCGGAGCTTACATCTGGCACTTTCAAACTGTACATCACGACTTGTGGGATTATGATTTGCCTGCACCACCGAACTTGGTAACTGTAGAACACGAAGGCAAAAAAATTGATGCAGTTGCCCAAACTTCAAAAGTAGGTTTTCTTTATGTATTGAACAGAGAAACGGGAAAATCTTTGTTTCCCATCGAAGAAAGGCCGGTTCCATCTTCCGATATTCCCGGCGAAGAAACTTGGCCTACTCAGCCCTTTCCCACAAAACCTGCTCCCTATACCCGACAATTCTTGGACGAAAAAGACCTGGCCAACTACTCCCCTTCCTCTCGAGATTCTTTGGTGAGGTTATTTCGTTCTCTTCGGTACGAAGGAATTTTCACTCCTCCTTCCATACAAGGGACATTACAGTTTCCAGGTTCACGTGGTGGATCAAGCTGGGGTGGTGGGGCCTTCGATCCATCCACCGGTCTCTTTTATGTAAGATCAAATGATTCACCGGAAATCATGCGAATGAAAAAGGTAGAGCCTGAGAATGCCATTACTAACCTCTCGGTTTACAAGCAGGGAGAATCGATCTATTCCACCTATTGTATCAGCTGCCATGGTAGAGACAAAAATGGAGATGAACAAGGTAACCCTTCATTAGTAGGGTTAAAAGGAAGAATCAGCGAAGAAGATGTGCTTGCTAAAATTAAACAAGGAGGAGGAAAAATGCCCAGCTTCTCTAGTGTAATAACAGACAAGGCCAAGGAAGAGGCAATATTAGCCTTTCTATTTGAAAACGAAAGCAGTGGCATTCCCCAAGAAGAACAATCCTTATTGGAAGAGATCAATACTAACCAAGGAGCATCAACGGAAATCCAAAACACAGACAGCCTCAACCGTTACCTGAACCTTACAGCCTATGGATATTTCAGAGATCCGGAAGGAAGGCCGGGAATAAAACCTCCATGGGGCAAACTACATGCAATCGATCTAAATACTGGAGATTTTGCTTGGAGTGTGCCATTGGGCAATAATCGGGACCTCCAGACCGGTTCTGAGGAAACCGGCGAAAGGGGATCTGCCGGACCTATGGTTACCGCAGGAGGATTGGTTTTCATTGCAGGAACACGTGACAACCAACTTAGAGCTTTTGATAAGGTTACCGGTGAAAAACGTTGGGAAATCAAACTACCCGGATTTGCCAATGCCAACCCCAGCACCTATGAGGTAAATGGCAAGCAATATATTGTCCTTTCTGTAGGGGGAAATTCGAAAAATACTGCCGGATCGGTAATGGCATTTTCATTGCCGGATTGAGAATCTAAAAAAATCCGTTGTTAAGTTTAGCGTTTTTTATTTGAATAATGTAATAACCTGAGTTCGATTTTAAATCGTCCTGAATAAACAACTATATCGTCACCGCGAACCCTTTTAGTGGGTTTTCTGAGATGGGAAAAAATGGAAGTTTCAACTTGTTCGGAATTCTTACAGCTTTCTCCACTAAAAGTCCTCCCTAAGCCTACTGATGACAGATTTTTATTAAACTGAATTGGGTTAACGTCATATGATAAATTAATTTCCGCCTTGTAGATTTTCGGCGCTTAGAATTTTAAGTAGGGGTTGGCAAGGACACAGGCATAATTGACGTAGATATGAGCGGTAAGTACCGGAAAGGCAAGCTAAATTTCTGAAAACTGAAATGCCAGAGTCATCTAAAGGAATCTCAATTTGTGCTACACGATAGTTTTGTTTTTTCTTTTTCTACCTCTCCATATTAGAAAACCGGAGACAGGTAAAGATGAGGCTATAAGGCTGGCAAAGAAAGCGAGAAATTTACCGGGCAAACCCAAAATAGAACCTACATGAGCATTAAAATTTGCCGCTTGAATTACATCTCCAGCATTTTTATTCTTCCACAATTCTGCATCCTTAATTTCTCCATTGTATTGATCGATTTGGTAGGTGTCATGGCGGTTATAAAAACTTCCTTTATCGTAGTGAAGTTTGATTTTATAAAGGGACAGACTATCTGAAGGGTACTCAATGTAATAGGAATGTAATTTTTCATCTCTTTCCTTAATTAGTTTCACTAAAACAGCATTAATCATCTGAGAGGAATGGGTTTTGGTTATAGGGATTTTAGAGAATAGTTGTTCTTGTTTGGGGATTTGTTTCCCTCCGCTGGCTAACCAATAAATGCCTTGGTCTACCCATGCGTAAGACCATATGAGCCCGGTGATGGCTAAAAATATAGACACCCATGTCATATAAAAACCCAAAACATTGTGCAGGTCATAATTAAGTCTTTTAAATGAAGCACCCCATTTTATGGAAAACCTTTGTTTGTATCCATTTTTACTTTTTGGAAACCATAAAAATATACCTGAAATCATGAGAATAACAAAAGTCAAAGTACCTGCGGCCACTATATGATGCCCAATTCCCGGAATTAATAAAGAAGTATGTAAAACCAATACGATGGCCCAAAAAGTAATGCTATAGGGATAAGTATCAATAACCTCTCCAGTATATGGATTAAGGAGAAATGCAGTGTATTGTCTATTTGTGTCTCGTACCCAAACTATTGAAGCCCGGTCGCCACTTTCATAGGCGGTCACGTTCATTTCAGCAATCTCATGTGCAAATTCTTTTTCAATAATTGTGCGAACCTGTATGGGTGAAATTAGTTCCCGGTCTTGCACTTCCACATTTCTAAATACCCCGGACTGCAAAAACAGACTGATTTCTTCTTGAAACACATACAAACAGCCAGAAAAGCTAACCAGAAATACAATAATACCTGATCCCAACCCTAACCATAAATGAATTTTTCTTACAATTTTCTTAAAACGCATGCCTTATAACTAAAAAACTCTAGGCATATCAGTTCATTAAAGATGATTTGCCTAGAGATAAAATAATTTTTATTCTACTACCAAAACTAGTTCAGTGTCTGGAGGCGTAGGAGAATCGTTAAAATTAAACACCTCATTGATAGAATGATCCGGACTAGTGGCTGCTGTAAGCAAAGATCCACCAACGGACCATATTCCCATACCCATTTTTGAATTAATGGCTTGAATCGCTGCCGCGTTTAAGGTTACTTCCACATATTGATCGTCGTCAGCCGCACTAATCTCCACGGTACCATAAACCTCACCATCACCCAAATCAATATTAATCATATTGTTATCTGCTGCTGTCTTAAGGTCTTCACTATCAGTAGTTACTTCATTGAACTGAACAGTTTCTAAGGCGTCAGGGCTATTGTATTTGCCGGCATAAATGCGCAAGATAGCATTGGTAACTGTTCCTTCTTGACCGGCCAAGTTAAAGCTGAAATAGGGTGCATAAATAGAGATAACTTGACCGGAAATACCATATGTAATCAATTCATAATCATCAGCTCGGGCATCTCCGCCTATGACAGCCAATGCCGCATCAGTAGCAAAGGCTCCCCTACTACTATGAGTAATTGTTATTTCAGTAGATGTAGGTTCATCCTCATCTTCGATACATGCCGTAAATAATCCTAAAATGGCTACTGAAGCCATTAACATCCATTTTTGTTTTGTCATTGTAAGAATAATTTGAAAGTTAAATAATTGATTTTATGGTGATGGGTGTTTTACCACTGAATAGCCTTGGATGTTTTCTCCAGCGATGTCAATTCCCGTTTCATAGGTAATTGGTTCTTCTTGATAATTGATTTGAAGAACTTTGGTGGTTTTATTTTCTGCACTTTTAATAAATGAGATGTATTTGCCATCTCCAATCCATGGCTTTCTTGCCAACCTAATGTCTGCACGTGGCATGTCAATAACTTGGATGGTCTTATTGGGTAAATTGATTCTAGAAAAATAATAATGATCACTGTCAAGGTTTTCATAAGTGATTCCGGTATCATTGAAAAGCATACCCATAGCGAATTCACCTTCTAAATAATCCAATTGCATGATTTGCGTGGTTTCACCCAACTCTTTTGTAAGATCCAATAAGTAAGATCCATCAAAATCTGTTTCACCGGCTTTGATGCGGAATATCACTCCATGTACCTCATCACCTGAGGGTTTGCCATAAGCCCCTCTGTATCCAATTAAGTACAAATCCCCATTACTAGTTGAAGCAAAATTATTGTTGGTAAAAACACCCAATTCTGTATCCGTCATGTCTGTTGAAATCAAGTTTGGATTACTCATTTCAGGATAATCAAGTACAATGGCATGTGTGCCAGATGCATAATTGCCATCAAAATCATAATAAACTGTTCCCATAATGAACTTGTCACCATGCAATGCCCCACGTCCCAGATTTGAATTCCAATTTACTCCATCAATTTTCTCGATCGTAGGTAGAACAAAAGTTCCGTGATCCTTTATAATAAAGTCAGGTAAACTAATTGTAAACCATTTTATTTCGGGGGCTCCCCATTGCACAGGATCCATGATTAGTAAGGTATTTTCATCCACTAAATTTTGTGAATAAGCTCGGTCAGTGATATATGGTGTTACCAATAGTGCCGCTGTTTCTGTGACACTTCCATCAAAATGAAGTTCGTATTGGTAAAATTTCTTATCCGCTCTACTGAAAAAGTAAATGTAATTATCGGATTGGATGTATTCTGCTCCCGATAGCTCCACTCCGTTCCCTACAGGGCTTATAGAACCACTAGTAATGTCATCTGTAGAGAGCATGTAGTTGGTATAATCATTACCTAAAACTACCCCTAGAGAATAGAATTGGCTGTCTTCATTCCCTATTATAGGTTCATCAATATCCATATTGTCACATGAAGTAAAAGCTAAAGAGCAGATTAGGGCCAATAAAAGAACAAGAATTGATTGCGTTTTCATTTTATTTCTTTTGAATAAATGTTCTAAACTTAAGGGAAAAAGACCTGCCTGGCTTTTGAAGCAAGTAATTGTCATAGACTTGTTCATCGAAAAGGTTGTTACAAGAAAAGCTCACACTATATTTACCAGACTTGATGCCATAACTGATTCCTGCACTATTGATTAATTGATCGGGAATCGTGGCTTTATTACTATTACCCAAACTTGGCCACCTGAGGTAAAATTCATGGACATATTGAATATCCCAGTGAAAGGAAAAGTTTGAATTCAAGGAAATCCAATCATTTTTCTGCACAGTAAGACCGCCATTAGCCATAAAGTAAGGCGTATTGGGAAGAAGATCTTTATATGCAAGATTTTCAGAACCGTCAACGAATTCTTTCCCATCACGCATTTTTTGGTAAGTAGCATTTGCCCGAATATAAAGCCATTCACCTTGCTCATATTTGGCATCTAGGGAAGCACCAACTCCTAGGACTTTTTCTATATTTTGAAATTGACCGGTACCTAAGTTTTCTTGTACCCTGTATTGAATGAGGTTTGAAACATCTCGCCAAAATAAACTAGGTTCAAGAGAAAATGATCCATATTTATAAATTTGCAGCTCTTTGAGCAATAGGCTTACATTAGCATTTAAACTGCTTTCCGGCTTTAGGTTTGGGTTAACTGATACAAATAAGCCATCTCCTAATAATTCATCAGCATCCGGTATTCGTATACTTTTTTCCGCTGAAAACTTAAGTAAATGTTTGTTGTTAATTTGATATTTCATCGCCAATCCATATCCCAGTTGATTAGCAAAAGAATGGACTGGGGTAGTCACAAGTTTAAATCCTAAAGAATCATTCACATATTTTTCTGCCACAGATGAACCATTAAAACCATAATATTTTAACCAGACCATGTTTTCCAAATTTTGATCCGGTAGTTCAATTCCGTAGGCCAAAGAAGCTACTTGTTTGCTTATTTTTTGGGCTGCAACAAAAGAAGCTGTACGGGTAGATTCCATGGGGTCCTCCCCACTTCTAGAGACACGGTCAAAAGTGTAATTAAGGTTAAAATATTGATTTTGAGAAAAACTGTATTTCAAATTACCCTGATGAAATTGACTAGTTGAATGTAAACTAAGTAAAGATTTGCCATTGCGACCGGATCCCATTTCACTATTTGTAGCCTGTGTATCTATTACTTCTCCCAACCAATTGTAACGACGAGAACTAGTGTCTGAGGTAATACTTTTGAGCGTACTAATCGAACTAAAACCTGTAAAATCTAGATTTTGAAATAATATATCCTGCTTTCTATAGTACAGAGAAGGGGAAAATGTAGATTCTTCTCTAGTCGCTTCTCCATAAACTTCCGGCATGGTAGCTCCATGTTGGATTTCATTGTCATTACCAGCATATAGAAAATTAAATTTTAATAAATCAACCCAAGTTTGATTTTGCAAACCCATTTCCATTCTTCCCGAATATGAAACATATGAATCATGAAATCGTTTTGTTTTGATTTCTACAACTCGGCCTGTTTCAGGGTCACTCACTTCCACTCCTTGCCCCCAAACCTTGTAATCATTGTCAGAGTAATTATAAAATCCTTGTGCGTCTATATACCATTTTTTGTCGGAACTTACCCACCTGCTACTTAGGGCTGCACGGTGTGTATTGAATGAACCAAGGCTGTAAGATGCGTCTACAAAGCTCTCGTAGCTTGTTTTTGTAATAATATTCACAACTCCTCCTAAGGCATCACTACCAAATTCAGGCGGTACAACACCCTTGTAAAAAGCTAACCTATCAATCATGTTTATAGGAAAGTTATTAATTGAATAGGCGGTTCCTAAACGATCCATAGGTATGCCATCTACCAAAAACCTGATTGAACGACCGGACATCCCATTTAGAGAATATGTAAATTTGGACCCTAAGCCACCACTTTCTCGTACCCTTATTCCCGCAATCCTATTGCTTATTTGGTTCATGTCAATATTCAAGGATTGTAAATTTTTGGCATCCAAGACTTCTATTCCATACGCTTCTTCCTTTAGTCTTGAAGACTCGCTTTTACCTTTGATCACCACTTCCCCAAGGCTTTTTATGTCTTGCTTTAAGTTGAAATGGACTTGGTTTATTGAATTGGATTTGAAAGTAATTTTTTCTGTTAACGGCTTGTACCCCATTGCCTTGATGCTTATCCAATAAGTAGCATAGGGTAATTTTTTTACTTTAAATTCTCCATCCTCGTTGGAAAATGCCATGAATGTGGTTTCTTCAATCAATACACTTGCAAAAGGTATAGGCTTTCCCTCCTCATCCATTATCTTTCCGGTCATAGTCCCGAAATTTTGTGCCTTCAAATTGAAGGTAAATAGGAAAAACAGGATACCTATTACCATAAATTTGTTTAATACTATGGATTTGGTATTACAGAAAAGGTTTGCCTGCACTTGTAATTTCTTTATTGTAATACAATAATCTAATTGAAGTTTATTTAGATTTAATCTATTTAATGACAATATTAAAAAACAGAAAGCTATGAACCAAACTATTTAGAATCTTTAAAAATAAAAAAGGAAATAAAATAGGGAATTACTCAAATACTCTACAACAAGCATTAGTAACTCCCCATCAAAAAAAACAATTATTAAATTAAAAAATAAAATTTTTATCAATGAATCGTAAAACTTAAAATTATTTCACGGTAAAAAAATATTTTAAATTTTATTAAATACCCATTATTCAGGCACATAAATAATTTCTCCATTGTCCAATTCATAGGCAATTCCTACCCTTTTGCCTTTATTTCCTTCCGCCTTAGCTGCTTGATTGGACTTATAGCGGGTGATCTCCTCTCCTTTCTTTGTAATGATTTCCATGTTTTCCTTGCCTGGGTTTTTAACCATGGTAAAGTCTTCTTGGGTTAACATTTCTGCCATATTAAACCGAGAAACTAGGGCAACCATTAATGCTACAGCAAATACCATGGCCACATCAAAAAGATTGGCCACAGTGGAAATGGGATCATCAGCTTCTTGTTGGTCGAGAAATCTATTTTTTCTTCGTCTCATTTTCTTCTGTTATAAGGTCTGAAATATACATTAACTGAGAAAGATCTTTTGCGTACCAACGCTGGCGAACTTCAGTGAGACTGTATCCTATGGCACCTACGATTAAACCTACAACTGTAGTGGAAAAGGCTACTTGCATATTTTCTGCCATTGAGGCAATATTCCCCGAAGCTAAGCCTACCAAAGCAGGTCCCATTGGAATAAGTGTTCCCATAAGTCCTAAAACGGGTCCAAGTCTGGACATACTTTTTGTAGATCCGAGTTTTCTGTTCATTTCCAATTCAAAATCTGTAAGAATTTTTTCCCGATTTACCGGTGAATACCTAAACGTAAACAATTGTTGCAGGTATGAAAATAATAAACCTTTACCAGTAGGTATTGCTTTGGTTCCGAGGTCCTTTTCCACCGCTTCATTGAAAAAAGGATGAAGCTTTTTCTGGTCTTTCAGGCGGCTGATATAATCTCCATAGAAAGCCCCTAAAGAAGCCAAGGCCTTAAGAAACAGAAAAATTAGAACCACAATCACCGGTAACATTAAACCGGTAGCTATCCAATAGAGTATTTTATTTAAAATTTCCATTTTAATTTGATGTGTTTGGCAATCCTGGACCATAAAAAACCCAAGAGAAATAGGGTAATTACAGTACCTAGAAAGATCAATAAAGAATTTAATTCAAAACTATTATAACTGGGATGATAAGGGATTCCCTGGCAAAGGACAGTAATCACTATAGCACCAATGATTTGTCCAAAGCTTAGGATATACCTTATTTCCATTCGTAGGTAAGGTTCTGGGAGTAATGCCCGTAGACCAGGTGGAAGTAAGCTAAATACCAATAATATTATAAGAGAATATAGAATGGCTAAGGTTTCAAATTCTATCCCTGAAAACGAATAAAACCAGTTCATTTGGAAATAAAGCATGGCAACTAGCCAAAATAGCCCCGGATATAAAGCCATTGTCTTAAAATATCTAGCGACTGGTAGATTAAAAAATCTTTTAATCAATGCAAGATCAAGACTTATGAAAATAAGGGCTTCGATGACCAATATAACTGCCAACTGTTGCATTAATTCATGTTCAGCCATCCAAACTTCAAATTGCTCTCTGCTTTGTTCTAATGTCCAAGGATAAAACAGATAGGCTATCAGGGCCATAGTCACGGCACTGATTAACCTACCAGCCAATCCATGTTGGCTCCAATGTAATACAGCATTAAAAATGCCAATTCCAAATAGAAACTGTAAAACAAGTTCCATATTACTCTTGCTTCTTTCTTTTAATAATCAACAAAACAATCAGAATAAAAAGTAAGCCTACAAGACTCAAAACAATTATATTGCTGTTTATCTCGTCATTTTCTTTAGTATTACTTTCTGAAAGTTTTTCCTTTTCCAAAACCATGCTTTCTTCATTGGTAGGAATTTCCTGAACAGCTTTTAAAGCTGCTTCATATTCAAGTCGAGATTCAGGACTTAAGTTTTCAGTAATGAATGCTTGCAATTTATCATTGTCGCAAACAAAACCACTACAACCTGCTTGATGTTTGCTGATTAGCTCTGTATGCATTTCCGTAAGGGAATGAATTTGGTCTGCAGATGCTTCCCAATACCCTTTTCTGATTGTTTCAAGCATTACTGCTGTCATTTCTTGCAAAGCATATGGGTTTTCTCTCTCGAAAAAAGCTTTCACATTGAGGTCTAACTTATCATTGATATACACCTCGTGCAAGTTATTCCAAAGGGCATCATCAATTGCGTTTGGTTTCATCACATTCCAACCATAGGTATTTCTGAATGTTTCAGCAAAGGTTTCGGCAGAAGTAGCACCACCTTTCATGTACTCCTCAATGTATTTGGGATTAAGTAATGTAGATCGTGCTTCTACCCACAGGGCCTCCTCCAATCCCTGAACATTGGCCTTTACAGGATTTCTGAAATCATTGAAGTAAGCATCAGGATCATTTCCTGTAACTGACCTTACTGCCAGGCTTAGGCCACCCATAAACTCATAAACATGATCCAAACTAAGTCCTCCCCAAGTATTACTTTCTCTCGGTTGAACAACGACCTCCGTATTCTGTAAAGCAGCTTCGAAAACCCCTTTTTGAAAGGCACCCCAGTTGTTTCCCTCATCGTAAATAGCTCCCATATTGTTGAGGTAGGTATCGGCCACTTCCTGCTCATCTTCCCAACCATTACCTTTTTCTACCATCCCCATGATATTGGTGCCATAAATGCCATTTACTCCGCCAAATACCCGTTGGGTAGACCATTCTCTAGCCTGTTTAGGCGAAAGTCCTTTATCCTTCATGTAAAGTTCAGCTGCTTGAACACCTTCCTTTACATAGTTACTATCTGTATCCACAGCCTCAGTAGCCAATTTTACAGCTTTGTTAATCAAAAACATCCGGCTAGCGGCCAAGTCCCTAAATTGTCCTGCAGTTTGGACCACCACATCTATCCGTGGTCTACCCAATTCTGCTTCAGGGATCAAACGTATATCTACTACACGCTTAAAAGGATCTCTTACTGGTTCCACACCTAACAAATAAAATATCTGAGCTACCATGGCCCCTTCTGTTGCTATAAAATCTCCTGGCCAAAGGGTAAAGCTAACTTTACGAGGAAATGTTTTATGTTTTTCCCTGTGGTTGTCTAGTAAAGATTTGGCCAAGTCTACCCCTACTTTCCATGCTTCCGGTGAAGGGGTTTTCTCAGCATCGATAGAAAATAGGTTTCTACCGGTGGGAACAGTGGCAGGGTTTGTTATGGGGTCTCCTCCGGATGAAGGGGCAATGTATCCTCCTTCAAGACCGGTCATTATGGCTGTCATTTCTTTAGCTGTACTTGAGGTAAGATCCTTTTCATATTTTTTTACAGAACGGACAGCTGTGATCAGGCTCATCACAGCTTTGGAATGGGCTTCTGCTTTTCTTTCCTCGCTAAGCAATTTCAACTCAACTTCTTCAACCTTCATTTGCAATTTGCTGACAAATTCCTCTTGAGACCAATAAGGTTTCAATACCTCAGGCTTGAGTTTTTCCACCAAGCTCCAATTAATCAAATTGATTTTTAATTGACTCAATTGTTGCGCTAGACTATAAGCTGGTTTAATCCCTTCCTTTTTACCATTGAATATATAGGCGAGTAAATTGAGGTTTTCAGGTTTACTTAACTTGTCAATAGCCTCTTCTTCCGCACGCTTTTTCTCCAAAGCCATTTGTTCTGCCAAATTATCATCCTCCAACAATTCAAAGGTTAACTGCCGTAGCGATTCCTTTTGCATAAGTCTAAGGAGGGCAAAAACATCAGCCTGTTGGCCGATTTCAAGTGCTTCGGCCATTGCAGGAATGGCTTTAGCAATTGTTTTTGCTTTTTCAAGGGTTTGTGGATCCAATATTCCTGATTGTTGCTTAAATTTCTTATCAGATTTTAGGTTCATGATAAAATTCACCCTTTCAGGAAAGGGTGAGATGGCCAATACAAGTTCTTTTACCTTGTCTTTTTCCTGAATAGAAGGTCCATTATTAGGCTTTCCTGCAGAACTTTCATCAAGTTTGGCATCTCCCATACCAATAAATCCTTTTACAATATCTGCATCAGACATTCCACGGTTTTGATTTTGCCATTGCTTTGCAATTTCAATGTCTTGTTTGCTAATCAAAGATTGCAAAACAATTTCTTCAGCCTGTCCATTGTGAATGGACTGGATGGCATTTTTTGCCCTCTGGCGGTAATTTTTATCAAAATAACGGGCATTATCCAATTGTTTTTGACTTACAGTTCCTTTCAGTTTATCTAAAGCGGCCATATTGTATGCAATTGGATCTAAGGCCATCAGTTGAGTAGTATTATCTAATTGAGTGCGGTTATAGGGTATTCCCATTTTATATAGACCTCCGGAAACTTTTTCATATTTGATTTCTTCAATATGGTTGGACAATTGAAAAATTGTTTCATCATCAAAAATCCCGGTGCTATCTAAACCAAGATCCTGATCCAGATCCAAACCCAACGCCAAATCCGTAATATTTTTTCTATACTGTTCCCTTAATACACCTGTGGCGCCTACAAAAGCCGACAATTTATCTCCTAATTCTTTTAAATCCCCAGTGACCTCAGACTCCATAAAAGGAGGAGTAAGGTAACTTAAGGTGGTTGCATAACTTCTTCTTTTGGCGATGATTCCTTCCCCCACATTGCTGATGGTATAAACATAAAAATGAGGGGTAGTCCCAATCAATGCGTCTGTCCAATCTGCACCTGAAAGTGCTACCTGTTTTCCCGGAGTGAACTCTAAACTTCCATGTGTACCCCAATGGATTACTGCATCGGCTTGAAAAGCATTTTTAACCCAAAGGTAAGAAGCGATATATGGGTGCGGGGGCGCACTATTGGTCCCATGAACAATTTTAAATGTGTCTTCTCCCAAACCTGACAGTGGCTGAGGCAGTAAAACGATATTACCAAATTCAAGTCTGGCCACAGCAAGGTGGTCCTGCCCTTCAATTCGGGTAGATAAATAATCACCCGGAGCAGCTCCGTATTTGGTCTCTACTTCCAAGTAGCTTTCTTGGGTTAGGTCTTTTTTGACCCAATTTTTATAGGTAGAAGTAGGTACAAGAGCCGGACTTCCTTCTTTAAGAAAATGATCGAAAGCACCTTTGGCATAGGGCCCCAGAACAGCTCCTTGAGACTTGATCATTTCCCAAAGTTTATCAGGAGAATCAGGAAGGTTTTCAACCGTATACCCTTCCTCTTTTAATTTCACCAAGGTATTGTACAAGGAAGGGACAACTTCCATATTGGCAGCAACCATGGCATTTAATCCCGGGCCTTTGAAATAGTAAATGGCAACTTTTTTATCCTTATTGGCTTTTGTTTTTAAAGTAAGCCATTGTTCCACCATATCACCAAACTTTTGAAGCCTGTCAGGTATGGTTCTAAAAGATAAAAAGCCTTGCTCATCCTCATATTGCGCAATGATAGCATAAGGATTGATACCACCATCAAGTTCAGGCAATACCACGCTCATAGAAAGCAATGGTCCGGCAAACCCTTGAGGGTCAGTTATCCAATCATCGTAAGCTTGAAAAACACTTAATGGCATTAGTAACGGGATATTTTTCTCTTTTAACCAGTCTATTGCTTCTTTCTCTTTTCCCAAGGTCAATCTACCATGAGGCATTAATATGACCAAGTCAGGGTTCACCTGTTTTAAAAAATCCAAACGTTTGGTGGCAGCACTTATGGTATAAACGTTTAAATTTCGTTCCTCAAGCATTTGTATCAATTCATCAATATGCTCTCTGTTTGCATTAAATGGTCCGGGAACGCTTGTTAGCAAAGCTACAGAGGCTTGGTTTGGAAGATGAGCACCTTTCTTTGTTAAATATTCTTGATAGGTTTCGAAATTTTCAAAAATGGCATCCTCATCCAAATGAATAAAAACATCCCTAGGTATGGGTTTGGGAGCTTCGGCTATATCTACAAACCATTTTTTGCCATCCATTTCCTTTCGGACATAGGACAAAAGATTGGAATAATTTCTGCTTCCTCCATATTTTAAATAATCTGAAACATTATCCAGAATTTTTCCTTTAAGATTACTTACATCCATATTTGGATTGGTAGCAGCGTTAACAAAAAGATTCACTCCAGCATATCCCGCAGCTTTAAGTGTTTCCATTTGTTCATCAGACATTTGAAATCCTCGTCCAAAAATAAATACAGCGGTATAATCTCTGATCTTATCCAATTCATCTAAATCAAGGGCATCAATTTTTATCCAAGAATTAGTATTGGATTTACTGATTCTTGAAAGTTGAAACTCTTGATAATTAATAAAGGCGATTTTGGTAGGGCTTAGGTATTTTTTATAACTATAAAATCCTCCCAAAATAAAGACAATCCCTAAGACTATAAAGCCCACTTTTAAAAGCAGGTTTTTTTTAAATGGTTTCATAAATTATTATCATAAAGCCCTGACCTCATTATTCTTAGGTCAGGGCCAATTTACAAATGATACTATTCCTCTATTAGCTCATATTCAAAAGTTGGATTGCCATTTTCAGCATTTTCACCTCCCTTATATGCGAGAAAACGAACTTTATAAAAATGGCCATCTTGATCTTTGACCAGATAAGTGATAAAATCATATATTTTGTATACTCCGGAACTGTGGGGAGTTAGGATATGCAGCCATGATCTTCCAATAGCATCTCCGGAAGTGCTACTTCCAATGCTGTAAAAGTCACTCATTCCAAGTGAGTTAAAATTGCTATCTTCAATGGTTTTTAAGTTTTTCTCTGATTCCGGATCATCATTTAACTCCAAAGAAGCAAACGGGTCATCTACAGCTACTTCTACCCCATCATAATGATTGGTTAAGGCTGCTGCAGACAAACGGTAAACATCACAATTAATGCCGGGCATGGCACCGCCTCCTAAGGCAATACAAGGAGCTCCAGTTCTAACTGAAACACCAGTTAGCACAAAGTCCCAATTTTCCGGCTCAACCTCTACTGTTTCTTGAGAGATAAGAGAATAAAACGTGAAATCACCTTCGCCAAAAGTAAGGTCGGAGTTACCAAATTCAGAACCGTCCAGGTTGGCAAACTGTAATGTGGCACCTGTAGCGGTATGGGATGTAATGATGACTTTCTTTTTACCCAAAGTATTGCCATTTTGGTCTATACCCATGTCTAGAATGAACGGTACATTTACTTCCCAACCGGCCAATGCAGTATTGGACAGGTCTCCGTCCTCTGCATCATAGGTATAAACCAACTCGGCATCAGAACTTATTTCATCAAATGATTGTCCTTCAACATAAGTAACAGCCACCTTCTTGGCTGTATTGGTTTTAATGGCGTTACCATTGTTTTCAAAGGCAATTTCCCAAGTATTGACTGGAACAGAGGTTAAAATACCTTCGGATAAATTAACATATACTTGCGTAGAAAGATCTGAGCCCATAGAGGCTGTTAATGTAGCTCCGAGTTCGATTTCATCTACCTGAGGAGTTGGATCATCTTCTGTGCAATTGGTCAATAAAAAGATGGCAAAACATGCCAAAACTAGTAATTGTAAGGATTTCATTTTTTTAATTGATTAAATAGTTGATTTTAATGAATATTGTTCTTCCCCAACTGATAGGGTAAAATGCTTCTCTTCCTGTTTGCAATACCAAACCTTTAGAGCCCTCTCCTTGCAAGCTGATATCTGTTACATTGAATAGGTTTTTTGCACCTAAAGTGGTGAAAATTTTTCCATTCATTAATGGTTTGGATAAGCTCAAGTCTAAGGTTTGATAAGGATCTAAAGTCAGCACTCCAATTTCTCCATCTTGGTTTCGCGAAAACTCAGATATGGGACCATTGTATTTGTAAAAAAGATTGATTTTGGTATCCCAATTTTTTAAATAATGACTGGCATTGATATTGGCTTCAAGGCTATTGTAAAACCGGTCATCTGCTTCACTTCCTGAACGAGCAAGTAAACCCAAACCAGGGTTCAAACGGAAACCACTGGGCCAAGCAATTTCTGCAGTAAAGTTTATTCCATAAGATTTGAAATTGGGTATGTTCTCATAAACCCTGGCAACAGGCACTGTTTTAGGAACTTCATCAGGTAAATTATCCCTGCCAACAATTTGTATAAGATCAATTTTATTGTCTATTCGAGAAAAGAACAGCGATGAAGTAAGTGCTGCCTTTGCACCGTAAATCTCGGTCCTGAAAGTTCCGGAAGCGTTGAGATTGCTTCCTACCTCAGGCCTTAGGTTTTTGTTCCCAACGATATAATGATTGGCATCAATAAATTCATAGTACAATTCACGAACAGATGGTGTTCGGTAACCTTGACCATAAGATAACCTAAAATCAAAATTATCATCCCTTGTATACATGACATTTAAGGATGGAAGTAATGGCAGGTTTGCATTTAAAAAGTTTATTTCACGGGTATCATAGCTATTGCTATAAGTGTAACGTACTGAAGGTTGTACCTTAAACTTTTTACTTAAAGGAATTTCTAAAGCAGAAAACAAACCATATTCGTTGACGTTGCCCTTGGCCACGGCACTTATTCTTCCTCCTTCCGCATAATTAAGGGAAGCTTCATAGCCGGTTGTCAGATATAGTCCTTCTTTTTTATCCGTATTTCCATAGACATAGGTACCTCTGAATGTAAAAGTCTCAAAGCGGGTGGTATCATGATCTTCAGCATCCGAACTTAACCATTTGATATCATCGATGATGTCTTGAAGGTATTTCCTACTGGATTGTTCAAATGAAGAATAGCCATTGACTAAATTTAAATATCCTTTCTCTGAAATCTTTCCCTCTATTACAAAGGAGGCATTTAAGCGATCAGTATTATTGTAATTGTCGTTGGCTATGTCAGATATTTTATTGGTCCTATTATTAAAGGCTCTGGTAGCATTTCCAGGACTAGTGGAATTTTGCCATAACTTATCCACAGCTGCTACCAAATTTAAATCTTGAATTTTCGTTCTTAATTTCCCATTTGCTAGATACTGAATTCTTGGAACCCAATTTTTTTTCCTTTCGCCAGTTGATGAAAACCCATTGAATTGATTTCTAGAGCCACCTATACTTATGGAAGTGTTGTCCCAACCTTTTGCAACGGTAAAGTCAGTGTTGTATTGACCTACACTTTCATAATAAACACTGCTATTGACACTCCAATCTTCTCCGGAATGTGCTTTGGTAATAATATTAATGGTTCCGGCTAAAGCATTTGTACCGTATTGAACAGAAAGTGGCCCTTCCACAATTTCGACCCGTTCCACGTTATTCATATTGATCTGACTTAGATCAAATTCACCACCGGTACCATTCACCAGTGGAATTCCATCAATTAATATTTTTACATTGGGACCGGAAATCCCCTGCATTACAATCCTGGTTCCCAAAACATCATCTTGAATGGTTTTAAGATTTAACTGTGTTTGTAACAGGTCACTTAAGTTAACTGCTCCCCTTGCTTCGATCAGTGCGGCATCAAATTTCTTTACCTTATATAGGGAGTTTTGCATGGTGGTGGGTGCAAATGCACCTGTTACCACCACCTCATTTAAACCGAGTAAATCTTCCTCTAAAACTACAGTTATTGTTTCACCCGGATTAACAATTTTTTTAGTTCCTATAAAGCCTAAAAAACTGATGGAAATTTCAGAGGGTTTTTCTAATGGCAATACTGCAGTTCCTGAGGCGTCAGTTAACCAACCTCCGGAAAAATCCCGGTTGGACAGTTGAATGGTTGCTCCTATAATAGGTAGTTGGTCATTGGAAGCTACCACTTTTAAAGTTGTACTTTTGCCCTGACCCAAAAGGTCCAAAGGAACCATAAATAGGATAAATAAAAAGCCAGCTAAAGCCCAATGGGTAAATGGTTTATTCATTGAATGTGAAGTTGTGAGGTGGTTAAGTTCTTGGTATAAGTCTTCAGGTTTTTAGAAAATGTCAGGTAAACCATTTGAATCCCTTTAAATTGGCCAGGTATCATTATATTGTTTTCCCGAATTCAAGGCCTTTACTTCATTGTCAGTAAGCAAACAATTCCTTAAATCTGATGTAATTTGTCCCTTATCCATGTCTTGCCCTATAAACACAAGCTCAATCATCCGATCTCCCCATTGTTGGTCCCATTTTTCCATGATAAAAGCTTTGTTCTCTATAAACAATGGATTGGTTTCTCTTTCTAGTGTAGAAAGTCCTGCCCACCATCTACCATAAATCTCAGCTTTAAGCGAACCTCCTGCCTGGCTCCATAATATGGCCTTATCAGGTCGGGAAGCCATCCAGAATATTCCTTTGCTTCGGATAATACTGGTGGGAAAATCCTGACCGATGTATTGAAGAAACCTATCCGGATGAAATGGCCTGGGATCTCTAAATACAAAAGAGCCTATTCCATATTCTTCTGTTTCCGCTTGATGGGTTACCCCTTCCTTAGCTCGCTCAAGCTCAACCTGCCAACCGGCTGCCTCTTCTGCAGAATCATAATCGAAAAGCCCGGTATTGAGTATTTCTTTGGGGTCTATCTTTCCATTTGAAGTACATATAATTTTAGCAGTGGGATTAAGTTTATGCAGGGTGTTTTTCAATAATCCCAACTGACTCTCGTCAATCAAGTCTAATTTATTTATCACCAATACATTGGCAAATTCTACTTGGTCGGTGAGTAGATTGACCAGAGATCTTTGATCCTCTGGATCGTCGGTCATTTTTCGTTGAAAAATGTTTTCTGCACTGCCAAAATCTTTAAAAAAATTACAAGCGTCTACCATAGTTACCATGGTGTCTAGGTGACTGTATTTTGTAAGATCCAAAAGCTCCTCTCCACTGGCAAAAGTAAATGTTTGCGCTACCGGAATAGGCTCAGAGATACCTGTGCTTTCAATTAGTAAGTAATCAAATTTATTCATCTTGGCGAGCTTTTCTACCTCCAGCATAAGGTCTTCTCTGAGCGTACAGCAAATACAGCCATTACTCATTTCTACCAATTTTTCTTCGGTTCTGGAAAGCATTCCTGCATTTCTTATTAACTTTTCGTCAATATTCACCTCACTCATGTCATTTACTATGACAGCTACTTTTAGTCCTTCTCTATTATTAAGAACATGGTTGAGTAGCGTTGTCTTTCCTCCACCAAGAAAGCCACTAAGTACGGTGACGGGTAATTTTTTAAGTTGACTAAATCGGTTGGTCATGATTCCTTGTATGCTTGATAAAAAGGGCTTCAATAAATATTTAAGGCCATTTTACAATGTTGAGACAATTTGATATACAATGGTGATTATTATCTCTTTCCGTATTCCAAACCCAATCACAGGTGATCACAATAAGCCATAATTTGAAAATTGAATTATAGGCGACAAGTATCAAGTCCTTAGCTCTTCACTATTCTACATTCCTTATTATGCTGAGATACAAATGCATAAAGAATTCTGTATTTTCTATTGAAAAGGTATGATGAATAGCTTTCTTAATTGAAAAGCCCTTTGCAATTGAAGAAACTAAATAACACTTGAGCATGGAAACCAAATCATTCAATAAAGGAATGACTTACTCTTCTAGGGAATAATTATCCATTTTGGAAATGGTTTAGTAAGCATCCATTTTCCATTAAGAATGGAGTTCAGGAATTTGTAATTTTAAGCTGGGTTAGGGCTAAAATCAAATTTGGATGATTGGAAAGAAGTATTTTTCTAAGAAATAATCGGAGGTCCTCTTTGAAAATGGTACAGACCAGTTTCACCAATCAAATTATTGATCGTAACTGAATAGAAAAGTGAATTTGGGAGATACGTTTCCGGAAAAAATGCCGTATAAATATACGCCGTCTGACTATCATATAAATCACAAAGCGAACAATCAACTGTGGAATCTATGGTTATCGCCTCTTTCCTATCCGAAGTTTTATAATGCGAATGGCCATTGGTATAAATGCCAAACAGCAAGGGCAAAACCATAAAATAGGCTGCTAGGTATAGTGCTGCGATATGTTTGTTGATTTTCACTTTTGTAAAAGTAGGATAAATTTATTTTTAACGCAACATTATTGCATTAATAAAGTTTAGCTTTCTTTTATTAAATTTATTGTTTAACCCCACTAAAAAGTTTGTCTGCTAAAAAAGTTGTAGCTAGTATTATAGTGGCTTAACCAACGCTAAAGCAATAAAAATTGTGTAAATTCAAATTCTAAACAACTCAATCATGAAAAAGAATATTTTAATTGGAGCAGGTGTAATTGTTTTAATTTTTATTATTTGGGTAATCTATGGTTTATTTATCGCCACACCAGTAAGCCCTCCCTCTACTACAACATACAATGAAGGAGGACTGGAAATCACTGTGGATTACAGCCAGCCTTCAAAGAAAGGACGACTAATTTTTGGAAAAGAGGAAGATGATGCCTTACAGCCATATGGCCAATATTGGAGGTTAGGTGCGAATGCTGCCACAGAAATTAGTTTTAACAAAGATGTCGTATTTGGAGGAAAACCGGTAAAAGCGGGTACTTATAGAATGTATGCAGTTCCTGGACCGGATGTGTTTAAGGTTACTTTAAATAGTGAAGTTGATGTCTTCTTTGGTGTAGCAGAACCTGACCATGAACGAGATGTATTGACAGTAAATGCACCCGTAGAACAGAATTCTACCATTGTTGAGACCTTTACTATCGCTATAGAATCTTCCGGACCAGGAGCAGTGATAAACTTCAAATGGGACGATGTTACCTTTACCATCCCTGTAGCTCTTCAATAAAAAATGGCTTTCTCTAAAAAGAAATGGCTGTGGTTATCCCTTTTTACACTGCTTTTTCTGGGGTTCAGCTATTGGCTGATTGGAAAAATTCAATACCGGTTGCAGGTAATGGATGTGGAAAATTATGAACCAGTTTCAACTTTAAAGGTTCCCGAAAATCTATTAACTCGAGCTAAGTTTCCTTTTATTGATGTTCATAACCATCAATTTACTATGCCAATTCAAAATTTGGATAAATTGGTGGCCGAAATGGATGAACTCAATATGGCAGTAATGGTTAATTTAAGTGGTTTTAGAGGAAAGTACCTGGAATGGTCCCTAGAAAATGTCAACAAAAAGTACGGCAATCGATTTGTACTTTTTATGAATATTGACTTTGAAAAACTGGATGATGAAGGATGGCCTGAAAAAACCCTTGAGATAATGGAAGAAGCTGTAAGCATGGGTGCCAAAGGACTAAAGGTCTACAAAAGCTTGGGTTTGACAGATAAGGACAATGAAGGAAACCGAATTCAAGTGGATGATTCCCGCTTAGACCCCATCTGGACCAAATGCGGAGAATTGGGAATACCCGTATTGATTCATACCGGTGAGCCACCAGCTTTCTGGTTGCCAAAAGACAAAAACAATGAACGATGGCTGGAATTGAAACAATACCCCAGCAGGTACAAAGACCCCAATAGCAATCCTTCTTTTGAAGATGTAATGGCCGAACAACATAGCATTTTCAGAAGACATCCGAATACTAAATTTATTGCTGCTCATTTAGGTTGGTTTGGGAATGATTTGAATCGCTTAGGTAAAATACTGGATGAAATGCCCAATGTATATACGGAACTAGGGGCTGTTCTAGCGGAATTGGGCAGACAACCTATTTCAGCCAGGAAATGGTTAATTAAATATCAGGACAGGGTATTGATGGGTAAAGACAGCTATAAACAAGAGGAGTACCATACTTATTTTAGGGTTTTGGAAACTTATGATGAGTATTTTGATTATTACAGAAAACGACACGCCCATTGGAAAATGTATGGTCTGGGTCTACCCGATTCTGTCCTTCAAAAAATCTACTATAAAAATGCCTTACATTTGATTCCGGGAATTGATGAATCCTTGTTTGAGGTCGTCGATTAATATACCGTTTGAATCACGGATTTTTAAGAGATTAAAGGATTTCACGGATTTAAAGAACGGTGATTTTTTTCTCTTGATTCGGGGTTTACCTTTTATTCAATTTTAAAAAGTCAAGGTATAAGATCCATTAATAATATAACCCAAGCCCTGAAAGGGCATAATATCAAAACACAGGGTGAAGCCCTGTTTTAAGATTCCTCCCTTTCAGGGGTACTAACCCTCAACTTATTTTACGATGGGTGCCCCCATCCCTGGGATATACCGCCCTTCTAGGACTTAAGATATGGCTATTAGACTCTAACCTAATAACCATTGGAAAATAAGGATAAAATTCAGAAGCTTGATGAGACGATATATAAAATATTAAAACAATATCAATAATAGAAATCCTAGGCCTGAAAGAGTTTAATACATTTCTAACTACAATTAATCCTCTAAAGTACAGATTACAAATGATTTATAAGATAAACTTTAAGCACTCACATAAAGGAACACCAACTGGTAATGGTTCCGGATTTTAACTTCAATAGCTACCTATAACTAAAACTTTTGCAGGTTGATTGTTAGTCAGTAAATTTAAACGGGATTTAATTCACATGGTGTTAACCTATAATTTCCAGAAAGAATTTTCTCTACTAATGAATTAATTTCAATTCAAAATAAAGTTTCTGATATATCAGGAATTTTTGGATTCTGGTTATTATAAAATGACACCAAGAAATTATCAATGAAGAGAATTCCCATTGATAAATTCCAAAAACTTGGGTTTGTATTGGTCAGAAACTGTGATGCGTTGGTCGTTGATTAGGATTTGACTTCGCTCGATAACTTCAATATTATTTAAGGAAACAATAAATGATCGGTGTACGCGCATAAATTGATTCTCAGGTAATTCATCTTCCAAAGATTTAAGGCTCATGAGTGTTAATATGGGTTTGGGATGGTCCTTCAGCCAAATTTTTATATAATCCTTTAATCCTTCGAAGTACAACACTTCAGAAAGTTTGATTCGAACCTGCTTGTATTCAGATTTTACAAATAAAAACTCATTATTTTCAACTTTTTCCGGTGAAGTTTGTTGTTTCCCTCTTATCAAATTAAACCATGTACTCGCTTTATTTGCTGCCGCCAAAAATTCTGCATAATCAAAAGGTTTCAACAAATAGTCTAAAGCTTCTACTTTAAACCCTTCTAAGGCATACTCATCAAAAGCAGTAGTAAAAATTACCCTGATGTCTTTGGGAAGCATTTTAGAAAATTCTATACCTGTAAGATCCGGCATCTGAATGTCCAAAAACAGTAAATCCACAGGAGTGGTTTTTAAAAATTCCATGGCTTCAATAGCACTACTGCATTTACCTCTTAAATCAAGAAATGGAGTTTTCTTCGCATAACTTTCCACAAGATTTAGCGCCATTGGTTCATCATCTACTATCAGACATGAAATTTTAAAATTCTTCATTAAAATTATCCGGTTTCTATAATTAAAGTAACCAAAAACCGATCATCAATAAGTTCATGCTTAAATTGATATTTATTAGGGTATAGCAATTGCAATCGTTTTTCGAGATTTTGAAGTCCAATTCCTGAACCACTTTTATCAGCTACTTTTTTCGGAAAGTTATCATTTTCAATTTTAAAAACCACAATATCATTGTCCAATTTCATTTCAATGTCAATCAAATTTTCACTCCTTGCTGAAATGCCGTGTTTGAATGCATTTTCTATTAAAGATATAAATAATAAAGGTGCTACTGTGATGCCCGTGTTTATGGTGGGAAAATGATAATTTACCTTGGTTTTTTCAGAAACCCTAAGCTTCATCAACTCAATGTATTTCTTCATAAATTCAATTTCTTTGGATATGGGCACTTTTTCCAAATTTGTTTCATAAAGCATATACCGCATTAACTTACTAAGGCTATGGATAGATTTTTTGGCTTCCTCCGGGGAAATATCCACAAGGGAGTAAATATTGTTTAATGAGTTAAAGAAAAAATGAGGTTGCAACTGGTAATGCAGATGCTGCAACTCAGTTTTTAATTTATAGTTGGCTGCTTCTTTACTTTCTGCCTCTGTTTTCACCCATTGTTGAGTGGTCTTTATGGCAATGGCAAATATCAAGGGTGCCATATAGGAAAGCAACTGAACATAAATAAACATCTTAAAAGATGGACCATTATTGTCTCCTTCTTTATGGGGTTTTCTTGCAAGATCTGCAAAGAAGGTTGTGTCTATCCCTTCTCTTAACCACAATAAAAGCACCAACAAGATAATATTGACCCCAATAAATTCAAGCATTTTCTTTTCGAACAAGAATCGATCGATAAAAAGAAAATAATTGACATAAAAGATAATGGCATAAAATACCAAGGGGATCCAGAAATGAGCAATTACCCTAGTTAACTCCTGTTCCTGCCCATAGGACAAGACATAGGGCATGCTGAATAAAACAAACCACACCAAAAGGTGAGAAAAGGCCGTTATTTTCTTGTTATACTCCATATTTATTATTCGTATCGTAATGCTGTGATTGGATCCAATGCTGCAGCCTTTCTAGCCGGATACCATCCGAAAAAGATTCCGGTTATCGCACATACTGCAAAAGACACAACAATTGAATACAAAGCCACACTTGTGGGCCAATGTAAGAACTTTTCAATAAAAACTGTAGCTCCTAGTCCCAATACCACACCGAGCAATCCCCCGGTAATACTAATAAGTATGGCTTCAATAAGAAATTGCATCAAAATATCTGATCCCCTTCCCCCAATAGCCATGCGGAGGCCGATTTCCTTTGTCCGTTCTTTAACAGAAACATACATAATGTTCATGATACCGATCCCTCCTATTAACAGTGAAATACTTGCCACTGCTACTAAAAGTATGGTCAACATTTCTGTTGTAGAACTAAAGGTTGAAATCAATTCTTCCATAGATCGGACGCTGAAATTATCTTCCTCTGAATCGGTTAATTTATGTTGGGTTCGCATGATATCAATCACCTGATTTACTGCTTCAGGAGCATCTTCTTCACTTACCGCAGATGCCATTACCTGATTTAAATAGTCTATGGCAAGAATTCGTTTTTGTACAGTGGTGTAGGGCGCAATGACCACATCATCTTGGTCTTGTCCAAATGTATTTTCACCTTTTTCCTCAAGCACCCCAATTACTTTAAAAGGAATGTTGTTGAATCGAATCATTTGTCCCACCGGCTCAGCTCCATCAGGGAATACATTATCAACCACGGTTTGCCCGATTAATGCTACCTTAGCTGCCGATTGAACTTCAGCTTGGGTAAACATACTTCCACTCTGAAGGTCCACTACTTTGATGGCCAGGTATTCGGGATTTACACCATAGATTGTTGAAGGCCAGTTATTTGACCCGTTGATCACTTGCCCCCCTCCATTAACCATGGGGGTAATATGACTCAATAAGGTAGCCTCATCCCGGATGGCTTCATAATCCTCGAAGGTTAATGTTTGCATGTCACTTGCGCTACCTCTTACACCACCTCTTACTTCAGCTCCCGGCCTAATGGTAATGATGTTGGATCCCATGCTGGAAATACTTTCCCGAATGCTTGCTTTCGACCCTTCCCCTATGGCTAACATAGCAATTACGGATGCCACACCAATGATTATCCCTAGCATGGTTAGCAAACTTCTCATTTTATTGAGAACAATGGCTTTAAAAGCAACTTTTAATAAGTTAAATACTCTCATGATTAATGATCTTCAATGGGTAATGCTGCCAATTCTTTCTCAGCAGATAAAATATTAGTATTGAAATAATCCTTGATAATATTTCCATCCTTAAGTACAATTGTCCTGTTACTGAAAGTTGCAATATCAGGCTCATGGGTAACAAAGGTGATGGTTATACCTTTACGGTTTAATTCTTGAAACAAGGACATGATTTCATAGGAAGTTCGGGTATCAAGATTACCTGTCGCTTCATCTGCAAGAATCATAACCGGGTTGTTAACCAATGATCTTGCAATGGCTACGCGTTGCTGTTGCCCACCGGAAAGCTGGGATGGTGTATGGTGTAACCTATCTCCTAACCCTACCATTTCCAATGCTTTAATGGCCCTGGTTTTTCTTTCCTCTGAATTTACTTTCCTATTGTACAATAGGGGCAATTCTACATTCTCAATGGCAGTGGTTCTAGGGAGCAAATTGTAGGATTGAAAAATAAATCCTATTTTTTCATTCCTAATATTAGCCAGCTGGTTTTTAGATAAATCCTTAATACTCACTCCATCAATCTCATAACTACCCGAACTTGGTTGATCCAAGCAACCTAATATGTTCAATAATGTACTCTTTCCGGATCCACTTGAACCCATTATGGTAACAAATTCACCTCGCTTTATGGTAAAGGAAATTCCTTTTAGGGCGTGAACCGTTTCAGTACCCATGGTGAAGGAGCGTTTCAGCTCATTAATTTTAATGATTTCCTTGCTCATGACTTTTTTATTTTTTTCGGTCTCCACCTGGTCTTTGAGGCATAAAAGGACTTTCGCTATCTGCTACTTTAGATATTTCTTGACTTGTTTGTTTTAAACTGTAAACCAATTTATCACCCTCCTGAATACCTGATAAGATTTGTACATTTACTCCATCACTAGCCCCTATTTCTATTGCTTTAGAAGATAATGATGAGTCTTTATCTAACACCCAAACCTTGGTTTTTTCACCTTGCTGAATTGATTTAATAGGTGGTAAATTGTTTTGCATATTGTAATCATTCAGACTTTCTACATCCGGTGTAAAGTTTATGGCTTTGGCTTCAGCAGTCAGGACATCATTTAATTCCAAAGTATAAATTGAAATTGTGGCTGTGAGACCAGGTTTTAATTTTAGATCCGGATTATCTGCTCTGATTACAACAGTGTATGTCACAACATTTGAAGTAATAGTCGGGTCAAGTCTTACCTGTGTTACTTCACCTTCAAATGTTTCTCCAACGTAAGCATCAACAGTGAAGGTTACTCTTTGACCTTCTTTAACATTTCCGATATCAGCTTCATCCACATCAGCTTCCACCTGCATTTCTTTTAAATCCTGTGCAATGGTAAATAATGTGGGTGTGCTATAGCTGGCCGCAACTGTTTGTCCTTCGTCAATGTCTCGAGAAAGAACAACCCCATCGATAGGAGAATATATATTGGCATAGCCCAAATTTGTTTTAGCTGCCTGAAGATCAGATAAGCGCTGTGTTACTGTTCCTTTGGCAGTTTCGTAACTATAAAGCGCTTCATCATAATCTGACTTACTTATCACCTGATTCTCATAAAGCTTCTTTTGTCTTTCAAATATGGTTTCAGTATATCTTTTTTGACTTAAAGCATTGTCATAAGCTGCTTGGCTTTGAATAAGGGCTGCTTTAAGATTCGTCTTGTCCAACTCGGCAATAAGTTGTCCTTCTTTAACCTCACTATTGTAATCAACATATATTTTTTCTACTACCCCTGAAACCTGGGTTCCTACTTCTACCTGTGTGATGGGTTCCATGGTGCCGGTGGCGGTAACCAAGGTGGTAACATTTGCCTTTTTGGCGTTAACCGTTTTCACCTCCATTACCACAACATCCTCTCCTTTGATAAATTTGTAAGCCACTAGGGCAAGTATTACCAATAGGATACTGCCAATGATGACATTTTTTTTAGTTTTCATGTTAAAATTAATTATAGTTTAATGTCGTTTCCTTGATAAAATTGTAACAATTGGTTGTACAGGATATTTAAATACTTGGCCTGCAAGTAATTTTGCTGAGCGTTGGTGTAGGTGTTCTGACTGATTACCAAATCCGTTGTGCTCAAATCTTCAAGCTCATATTTTTTCTGTGCGAGCCTATAGGATTGTTCCGCTGCTTCCTGAGAAGATTTTGCAGCAAGCAATTGTTCTTGGGCTGAAACGGCATTTTGATAAGCAGTTTCAACATTTTTGTAGATGACTTTTTCTGTATTTTGCTTTTGTATTTGCGCTTTTTCTATATTCAAAGCGGCAGTTTTTACTGCAGATTTGGTTTGATTTCTGTTAAAAATCGGAATGGTTAAAGTTAAACCGAGTCTTTGGTTAAAGTTGGAATTGTATTGATCTGAGAAAGAAAGGTAATTGATACTGGTATAGCCGGTACCTACACTTCCGTTCAATGATAACGTTGGCTTGTAGGCACCTTTGGCGATGTCAAGTTCCTTTTCATTAATAGCAATGCTTAAATCACTTACTTCTACTTCCGGTAAAATTTGAAGAGCCTTGTAATAAATAGCAGTTTTGTTGAGTTCAAGATTTATTAAATCCAAATCCTTGTCAAGGGTTTGGATTTCAATTTCCTGCGTTGGAGAAAGTTCTAACAATTGTTTTAAGTCAATGATATATTGCTCATAAGTGTTTTTGGCTGTGATTACGTTGAACTTATTGGTGGCTGCCTGGCTTTGCGCTTCTGTATAATCAGATAAGGCTATAGTTCCTGCATCCAACCTTGCTTTGGCACGTAAAACTTCCTTTTCAGAAGCCTCCAGATTATTTTCTGCTATGGTAATGCTTTCTTTGCTGTACAGGGCACGTAAATAGGTCTCCAAAATATTTAGGGCAATGTTATTTTTCTCCACCTCTTCTTGAAAAATACTTTGCTCCATCAGCAATTTATTTTGCTCAATTTGGTTATTCAGTTGATTACCTTGGTAAAGTGTAATGGAACTGTTGATGCCTAAATTGTTACTATTGATTTTTTCAGAGACGAAATCACTTGTGATGGGATCTATACTATTTCCGCTAGTCAATGTTTGTGAAGCACTGCCAAATAAATTAGGTAATCTGGCGGACTTGGCCCTATCATAATCTACTTCTGCCAAGTCTGTATTCAGAACAGCATCCTTAACCGTGATATTATTTTCAAGGGCATAATTAATACAATCCTCCAGTGACCAAATTTCCGGGCTGGGTGCAACTTCCTGTGCATTGATTGGCTGCACAAAAAATAAGCTAAATATTAGAAGGTACCGTTTCATTTTTTAAAGTGTTTTAGATTAACACTTTAAAGGTGGGATTATATGCTATTTTATTAAAGTGCAATAGACGTTTGCCACTATTGCCTATACAAAAGCCCTGAATTTATCGATGGGGAAAATTGATGACTAACTGTTCTAATCCAAATTGGCATACATTCTGTTGAATGTTTCTATTGTAGAACAATACTATTCATTATGGATTGGAATCTGAACCTAAACTTTTTAGCAGCAATGTTGGCCATGGTAAATCCAATTGGTCTTATTCCTATATGGTATGAAATGACAGGGGATGCATCACCAAAAGTAAGAAGGAAAATTGCCCTAATGGTTACGGGTACTTCCTTCTTGACATTACTTTTATTTTTAATTTTAGGGGAGTATATTTTGGTTTTTTTTAATATTGATATTGAAGTTTTTAAGATTGCAGGAGGGTTTCTTTTGATGTTCACAGCATTGTCTATGATAAATGGATCTGCTACCAAACTAGAAGAATTAAAAGAAGAGGCAGATACCAATTTTGGGTTGGCCAAGCTGAGGTTTGAAAAAGTAATGGTTCCGCTTGTCATTCCGATGTTGGCCGGTCCCGGATCAATAACCACCGTGTTATTGTATAGTTTCCGCGCCACCGGTCCCACTACTTATGTGGGATTATCCGGTATTTTATTGCTCAGTTACTTTTTACTGTTTCTGGTTTTCAGTTTTTCCTATAAAGTGGAAAATAAGGTGGATGACATTCTGTTTGTAGGATTCACCCGATTATTTGGTTTAATAGTTGCTGCAATTGCCGTTCAATTTATGGTCGAAGGATTGGGAGAGGTTTTTCCGAATTGGATGGAAGGTGGGTCTGCTGTCGAATTAGAAGATAAATAAGGTTACTTATGACGCACTAAACATTTAGCCGATTCAATGGATAAAATGACAAGAATTGGAGTTTCATTGATCCAGATCCTTGCCTAATGGTAGTCCAGTTCCTTTCCCGCAGCTATAGGTAACCAATGATTTAATATGACATATCCTATTTTAACTTGAGATTTTTCAAAAAGGTTGTTTTTAAGGCTTAAAATTAGCTTAATTCAACCAAATACGGGTTGAATTATTTTGTTTAAATAATTTAAATATAATGCAAAATAAGTTTCCCTTTAGTCAAGAAAATAATGATAAACTTAAATTTTACCAATTAGCAAAACACCAGCACCTGAAGAAGTTTTTTCTAAGAAATCACTTCTCCCGGCACTGGTGAACATAAACAACCTAAACTTACTTATAACTATAATCGGGTATTAAATATTTAAACTTTCTATTTTTTTCTAATTATTTAGGTAACTACTTACTGCATTAGCTCTTGATGTTGCATGGGACATTAATGCGCTAACTGCATTTTGAAAGTCCCCACTGCTATTCAAAAAGGTATAACCATTGTTTTCACTGGTGGCATATTGTTCTATCAAAGCTGCATAGGTGGTGTATTTTGCTTGGACAGTACTAGTGTTAAATGCACCATTGATAACTTCCTCTACATAAGCATCATATTTTGCCTTGTAAACCTCATCAGCATATAAGTAACCAATCAATGGCCAGCTGGAGGCATTCAATCCGGAGAAATTTAATGGTAAACTTCCCTGTTGGTTTCCATTTTGAAGGGCTTCATTATGGTCCCAAGGAATCCAATTCAATTTATCAGTATCAGGATCATTGTACAGAAAATAATTATGTGTCATCCTCCCGTAAGTATCCCAATTTTGAATGATTGTATTTACGGCCAAGTACTTTAAGAAAACATCTGTGTCAAAAACTTCCTCAAGATTGGCTCTCCAAAGGGCCGGATCTGATGTTCTTGTAGCATCATGTAATACCGACAATAAACTTTCAACATCGGAGAAATCTGCCTCATCCTCATTGGTCTTCTTCACATATTCATCTTCGTCAAAAGTTCCATAGGCAAAGCTGGCAGCATCTCCATCAGGCTTGTACAAATTTCCATCGTTGTCATTGTACTGGGTATCAATAACCGTATCATCAACTTCTTCGACCAAGGTGTACAATCCAAAATAAATCGGGCCATCTCCATAGTCAACATAGACAGTATAAAAGGCAGTATGCGAAGCTACTAATCCGGCATCTCGAAACACTTCAGTCGCAACCTTTTCTCTCAGCATGGATTTGTCATTGTAGTTATTCTTCAAGCTTAACTTCTTGAAACCATAAAAGCGTTGGTTTTTTATTTGTGGATAATCATCCTCAAATTCATCAAAATCAAGTTTAAATGATAACTTTAAAATCCCTGACTGCCAACTACTTTGTAAGCTGGAATTGCCTTTGAATCGAACCCCTACTCTGTACCATTCTTTATCTTCATAAAATATTTCAGCAGGTACAAAAACAGGATCTTCATCTGAAAAATTACCGGCTCCACCCGGGCCACCACCACTCCGAGAACCAAAAGTACCGTATATATTGGTCATATCACTGATCATGGTCTGCCAGCGATCTTCTGTAATGACTATATCCAACCTTTTAACCTCCTGATCATTGAACACTTCATCAAAATCAGGATCAACATCATTGCTATGCGTTGTTGTGGTCCAATCGGTAGCTTCAAAATCAGTATCATCTATGATTACCTCAACCTCATCATCTTCCCCATCAACAACTTCTTCAACATCTTCCACACAAGAAGCTAAAGCGAAAACAAAAGGCAATAGATACAAGAATTTTGTATACCTCAATAATGATGTATTTTTCATTTTTTTCATTTTCGTCAAATTTGGGCCTTTAACCAACACCATTAATTACCAGTTGCTGATTGAAATTAGAAATTAAGACCTTTCATTAAAGATTACTTAAGGTTAATTATTCTCTGGGTCCCCTAGCAGGTCGGCTACCTCGTTCTTTCTTTTTTTCTAAATAAGTTTCCAACTGGTTTTCAGTTAAAGTAGCCTGCAATTCGGTATCCATTTTTTCCCTTGCCTCTTTGGCAGTTTTTCTAGATTTTAAGTCATCTGCATACTTTTCGTGTATGGATTTCCATTCTGTTGCCTGTTCTTCTGATAGGCCCAATTCTTTAGTGGCCATTTCAATCATTTCATCCGTTGTAGGAGGTTCGGGTCTTTTACCTTGTGCGTAAGCCATCGACGTAAAAGCAACCATTGCGAGCATTATTAATATCTTTTTCATTTTTATTTTTTATTTTCCTCTTTAGACGCAGGTGTTTTAAAAATCCCTCTCTGTCAATTAAAAAAAATTCAATTTCAGCGAAATTTATTATTGAATAGATTAGGAAATTGAGTGAAATAAACCTGTAACTAATTTATTTTATGGATGTTGTAAAATTTGTTCAGATTTAAAAAAAATTAAAAAGAATTGTAAAATAGATTAATATCCAAAATAAAAATGATTCCATTTAAGGATAATTCAGGAGCTTTTTTCCTTAAAAATTAAGGTACAAAATATTTGAAGGCCAAGCTGGTGCCGTTGATTGAATGCCCTGATGCCTCTATGCCATCTCATAAGTTTTTTGTGGTAAAAAATTCTCTCTTACTGGTCGCAAAAGGGAGAATTAGCTAGGCTACTTAATATAAAACTATATATGCCTTAATATTCATCCAAAAAATAAGCTTCCACATTTTAACCTTCTTTGCTCAACTTTTTCATCTAACAACAGAAAAGTTGGGTTAAGGTCTTAGGTCATCATTTATTTTTAGGCCTCATGGTACTAGGTATTTACCTTTTCTTTGAATTTAACTGCAGCTACTAAATCTTCAAAAATCATATAAAGACATGGAACAATTACTAAAATAATGGCTGTAGCGAATATGATCCCAAAACCTAAAGAAATGGCCATAGGAATAAGCTGGAATGCTTGACTTGAAGTCTCTAGAATTATGGGGGTCAAACCTCCAAAAGTGGTCAAAGTGGTCAAAATAATAGGCCTGAAGCGCCTTACACCTGCTTCATGAATGGCTTCGTAAGCCGAAAACGCTTTCCGATTTTTATTGGCATAATCAATCATAATTAGCGAATCATTCACCACCACTCCTGATAAAGCGATTACACCCATAAGGCTAACCAAAGATAAATCATATCCCAAGAGAATATGACCTATGACAGCACCAACAATTCCAAATGGTATGGCCAACATGATAATGATAGGCTGGGAATAGCTATTCAATGCAATGGCTAAAAGACAGAAAATCAAAAGCATAGCAATTATAAACCCTGACCATAGGGCTTCGGTAGATTCCCGCATTTGGGCTTGGCTTCCTTCATAGGTCCAAGCAATTCCGGGGAAATCAGCCCGGAGTTGAGGCAAAACTTGTTGGTTTAATGCTTTAAGCACTCTGGTTTGGGCCGCAGGAGGTTCTACGTCCATTCCTACATTCACCACTCTTTTTCCATCTCTTCTGTTAATATTGGTAAAAGTCTCTCCTTCCTTGACCCGAACCACATCCAATAATGGAACAGATACACCATTGGGAGCCTGAATGATAAAATCTTCTAGATAATGGATGTCTTTTCGCTCTTCAAGGGGTAGTTTTACCCTAACTTCAAATTCATTGATTCCTCTTAATTGTCGCATGGCCAAAGCACCAAAAAAGGCATCCCTAACTTGCTGTCCGACCATATTGGGAGTTAAGCCTAAGTTTCGGCCTTCCGGTAACAGCTCAAAGCCCAATTGGCGTTTTCCTTTGTTATAATTATCACTTACATCACGGGTTTCAGTAAAAGATTCCACACGCTCCAAAAATGCCTGACTGGCTCTTTCCAAAACGTCTATGTCTGGATGACTTAAATCTACACTAATATCTTGTCTGGCACCGCCCGGACCTCTTTCAGCCTCAAAATTAATTTGATCCACTCCTTTTATATCACCAATATTGTCTCTCCATATTGCTATCAATTCTTTGGGGCCCATGTCTCGTTGATCCGGTGGCTTCATTACAATTTCCACATCAATAAAGTCCTTACCTCGAACATTGGTTTTGACACCATAGGCTACTTCATATAGGTCATAATCCTCAAACATCTTGTGGGTATTGTTTGTAATTTCAGTAGCTACTTTAGCTGCTTGGTCGTTTGTCGTTCCTACAGGCAGTCGAACTGCAGCTTCAATTTCATCTGCTGCAACTTCCGGCATCAAGACCGTTCCCATATGATCACTGTACGCAAAACCTCCCACCAGCACCAATAGTGATATGGCAGCTGAAAAAGTAAGGTATCTGTTCCTCAGGCAGAGATCCAAAAAGGGCTTGTAATACTTGTTTATTACCCGGTTAAAACCGGTAGCGATAGAGTTTTGCCAAACCTCCAATTTTTTTACCCAAGCATGCTTCTTTTCTCTCGGTGATTTGGTTACATGAGAAGGTAAAATAAATAAGGCCTCAAATAAGGAGACGAATAAAACTACGATTACTACCACAGGAAGAGGCCACCAGTATTTACCGGTTTCTCCGGGAATAAATAATAAAGGAACAAAGGCAATAACTGTAGTAAGAATACTAATGATTACCGGTTTGGAAACATCTTTTGCTCCAAGGATGGCAGCGTCAATATAAGAATAGCCCTTTTGCCGAAATTCATAAATGTTTTCTCCTACCACTATGGCATCGTCAACCACAATTCCCAAAACAATCAAAAACCCAAACATGGAGATCATATTGATACTTAATCCAACAATGGGAAGAAAAAGCATGGCCCCAACAAAGGATACCGTCATTCCCATCATCACCCAAAATGCTAGCCTGTATTCTAGAAATAGACCCAATATAACCAATACAATCACGATGGCCATTAATCCATTTTCTGTTAACAAAGACAGTCTTTCTCGAAAATCTTCAGCCCGATTGCTCTCAATTCTAACTTTCACCCCGGGTGGCAAACTTGGCCCAAACTCCGTCAAAATACTTTTGACCTTTTCTTCGATTTCAAGGGGAGACTGATCTCCTATTCGGAAAACTTCCAGATCCACAGTGTTTTGTTGTTCAAATTGTCCATTGAAGCCAACCTCTTCAAAACCATCTCGAATGCTAGCAATGTCTCCCAATTTAATGGTTGCTCCGGAAGCTGAGGAAATAATATCTATATTAGCAAATTCTTCAGCGATAAGCTTCCTTTCTTCCATCCGAAGAAGGATTTCTCCAGACAAAGTTTCTATGGATCCGGCAGGAATATCCCTGCTGGAAGCTTCAATTAAATCCGCTATTTCCCCTAAAGTAAGGTTGTATTGTAATAGTGTATTTCTGGGAATTTCCACATGGGTCACAAAGTCCGGTACATTACCGATTTCAACCTGAGTAATTTGCTCATCACCTAGTAATCTTGTTCTTAGCCGTTCGGCCAAAATCCTAAGTGTCCATACATTTACATTGCCATAAATCCCAACTTGCATCACATCCATTTGCTGGTTCTGTAAAACAATTTGAGGCCTTTCAATGTCATCAGGAAAAGTTTGGATCCGACTTACTGCTTGGTTGATATCTTGTAAGGCTTTCATTCGGTCTGTGCCGGGAATCAACCAAATCTCTACGGTTCCTGAACCCTCATTTGCTGATGATATCAGTTCCATGATCCCTTGGACTTCACGTACTTTTTCCTCAACAGGTAGCACAATACCTTGCTCTACTTCCTCAGGAGCAGCTCCGGGATATACGACAGAAACCTCAACGATGTCCAATTGAAACTGAGGAAATACTTCTTTTTGGATAGTATACATGGTATAAATACCACCAACCAAGAAAATCACCATCAAAAGATTAGTAATGATGGGGTTCCTGGCCATAAAAGCAATAGGGCCTCTCTCTGATACCTGGTTTGATTGTTCTTTCATGGTATTTCCTTTAATCTTCCTCTAATCGAAGTGGAGAACCTTCCACCACTGTGGCTAAATCAGTGGCAACAATTTGGTCGCTGGAGGTCAAGCCCTCTCTAACGTAAGCATATTCTCCGTCTTCAAAGAGAATATCAACTTTCCTAATTTCTAATTTCCCCTCCTTTAATACCCAAACTGTATTTCCTGGTCTAATGTATTGTTTTGCCAATCTGACTACATCCTTCAGCTTTCGAGCTTCAATTTGGACTTCCACAAAGGTACCAATGATAAGGGGAGGTTTCTCAGGGTTTGGTCTTTCCCGCAAAAGTGGATCAGGAACACTTACAATAACCCTTGCAAGTCTTGATTGGTTGTCTAATGCTCCAACCAGCCTTGAAACTTTTCCTTCCCTAAATTGCCCATCTTCCCACGCTGAAGGATGAACAATTTTGACAGGGGCTCCTGAGCCTTCTTTGCCTTCCCCAATATCCAACCAATTAATTTTTGAAAGCGGAACATTGGCAATGATCCAATATTCACTGATCCCCACCAAACGACCAAGATCCGACGCCGGAGCAATCTGTGAACCAAGATTTACATTTCTTGTCAATATATGTGCATCAAATGGAGCCCGGATAGCCGTTCTTTGTAAATTCAAATTGGCCTGGCTTACAGCAGCTTCTGCAGCTTTAACATTCGCTTTTGCTGCTTCAAGTTGAGGCTTTCTCAAAACAAGATTTTGGTTTTTTGAGGATAACTCATCACCTATAAGCTCATAATCTTTAACTGCAACATCCTGACGCCCCAATTCCACTTCATAATCCGATTGGGCCAAAGCCAAGTCACTCTTTCGAAGCATTAAAGTGTTTTCATAATCTGCCGGGTTTATTTGCAAAAGCATCTCTCCTTTTTTCACATAAGCTCCGGGAAGAAATTGGGAAGCGATATGGGTCACTTCCCCTCCAACTTGGTTACTCAATGAGATATCTGTAGCAGGTTGTACAAGTCCTGTAGCAATTATCAAAGGATTAAAATCCCCTTGTTCTGCCTGTACAACATCTACCAACATTGCAGTGGTTTTTGAAGCGCCTTCCATTTCGGCTTCAGGAGCTGTCCAGAAAAAGATTAGGGCTATCAGTATGCTGCAAACCAATAATCCCAAACTTATCCCTATGGTTTTTTTTCGCGTCATTTTGTCGAGATTGTGTTTTCTTGAATGCTAAAATCTTCTTCATTTTCAATTGGGCTTTCAAATCCCCCCGCAAGTGCCCGATATAAGCTGAGTCGATATAGCAATAAATTTAATTTTTCATTTACCAACTCTCTTTTCAATTGTTGCATTTGATCTAGGGTTACTAGAACATCCAAATAGGCAATCGATCCATTCAAGTATTCAATGCGTAATTGATTAAAAGCCCGTTCCGCCAAATCCAATTGGTTTTCAAGTTTAATGATGATCTCTTTTTGAAGGCTTTCTCGAACCAATGCATCTTCTACCTCTTGAACGGCTAACAAAACTGTTTGCCCATAGGCATTGAGCTGTTGCTCACGGAAAGCTTTGGCACGATGAGTTTCCGCTTTTAACCTTCCGCCATAAAACAATGGCATCAACAAACTACCGGTAAGTGATGCAGCCTGAGATTCAACAAGATTTGTTAGGGTATTGGATCTTAAGGCGCCTGTTAAATTAAAGGTCAAACGAGGATAAGTATTACTAATGGCCACAGCCACTTCCCTATCGGCTGCTTCCAATTGATTGAAACTGCTTTGTATGTCCGGTCGTCGATTAATCAACTCCATGGGTAGTCCGGCGTTAGGTATTGGACTCAAAGTAGGAAGTTTCACCTTTTCACTGATGTTTAGCATCCCCGGAGCTTTTCCCAAAAGCACTGCAAGCCTATTTTTCAAGATTTTTATTTCCATTTGTAAGGCCAAAGCCTCTTCTTTGGTATTTTCTATCAACTGTTCTTGTCGCAAAATATCCACTCCCCTAACTTGTCCGCTAGCAAATCGCGTCTGGATAAGCGCTAATATTTGCTGATTGTATTCGGTTTGCTCTTTTATCAAGTTCATTTGTTCTCGGGAAGCCTGCAATGAAAACCAGGTCAATGCGACCTCTCCTGCGACGCTTATTCCCATGGTTTGGTAATCCAAGAATGTAGCTATCATCCTGTTTTCAGCTGCTAGCTTACTTTGTTTGACTCTTCCCCACAGGTCAACTTCATAACTTGTTCTTAAGGATAGTTGGGTATTTTCTCCCCCTACAAAATCAGGCGCAGGCCTACTGGCCCCACCTTGTAATTCCAAAAATACCTGAGGGACTCTTTGGGAAGCAATTATAGCTACATTACCGGCTTCTTGAGCGACCTGAAACCAAGAGCTTTTTAATTCTAAATTGTGAGTGATGGCACTGTCTACCAATCTATTAAGTAGGGTATCTTGAAATGAAGCCCACCAATTGGAATCCATAGGGCTGGACCCGGTAGGCAAAGAATATGCTTCCGGAAGGTCTACAGGTACATCTCGGGTGGCCACCTTATTTCCACACCCATTAGTCAAACAAATTAACGTGAGACTGAAAGTAATCGGCAGGAATAATTTTCGGATGACTTGGAGGGCTTCTAAAAGCCTAAATTTAGGGTCTATAAATTGAAACAAAGGATAGCATTTTTTTTTAAGATAAGAAAAATCAATTGGGATGCAAAGACAACTTTTTACTTTATAATTTATAACCTAACTATATCAATATTGTTTTAAATACAAAAGTTATGTTTTTCGTTCTATTTAGCAGATAATGACAAGATACGTTTAGCCCCTGTAAGGGGCCAACAAACTGTGGCAAGGCCATACCTATAAACATTTTTCCTCTTTATAATGTGTTTATTTTTAAATGAGAAAAGGAAAGATGGAATTGCTAAAATCAATAAAAATTCCTCATGGCCGGTTTGATACATAAACCAAACCTTAGCATTGAGGTGTATTGGTTGTAATCAAAGAGATTTTCGCCATAACCATTGTACCATTGCAAAAAAATGTATTGATTGGCAGATGAAATAGGTTTAAAATTCAATTCAAGAATGGTGTTTACTTTGCTAATATTATTATTGGGGTTAAGTACAAGGCTTCCCCAGAAATTATCATTAAAACTTCGATAATTTAAGGCCAACAATCCATATCCCCTGAATTTATAAAGGTCTTTGTTTTCATCGCCCAATAATCCGGCCCATACTTTGCTTTGAATAGAAATATTGGCATTGTAAAAATACACCGCTGATAAAGAAGCATAATTCCAGCTTCGGGAATAAATCGAGTCTAGACCGTTAGATTCATGCTCAAATGAAAGGGCAATTCCCCCTTTTAATTGCTGCTTGCTCAGCACAGGTCTAATCAGTGTTATTCCCGGATTGTAATTGTTATCTGCAAACGGGGAAGAGTTTTCATAAATGTCCCAAAATGATTTTTGGGTATATGTAAGCAATAAAGAAGTTTTAAATGGCAATCTGGATTTCGTTAGTCGTTGGCTAATACTTATTTGGTATTTGGCATCGGCGGTGCGCTTGTTGATTTCCTTATTGGTTGGAACCCCTGTTATAAAATAATTGTCTTTGTACATTCCAAAACTAGGTTGGGCATCATACAAACTAAAAAAATCTTCTTCTGATATTTGAAGGTATTTTATGGTACGAAAATCATATTTACTGGTATCCATTTGTTGCTTCCACAAAGATTCCAATTCCCTGATTTGAGCATGGGAAATGAGCGAAAAAGTACATAAAATAAATAGAACAAGCCACTTGTTTATAAGAGGTGTTATATTTTTTTTGAATGGGTTCAAATTTACACTGGAAATTTCGATGAGGAGGGGTTTTAAAGGGAAGGCCTAACATATCCCTGATGTCTATGGTCAAAAATAAAAAAAAGCATCTGAATTAATACCATGCAAAAGGTATTAAAAGAGCTACCTTTCCCTCAAATTCCAAATAAATAGAATCTAACCCAAAATATCCAATCCATAAAGTGCTAAAAAGGCTACAAACAGCCTGATTTTCTTTGAATTGTAAAGCCTGCCTATTCTCAGGGGGGAAAAATCATTTTACATAATCCGTGGTTAGAAGCTATAATATTAAAGTTTTCCCAGGAATAGAAATTAACTTTATAATATAATTGCAATGCTTGTTTTAGGGTTCTTGGGAATTGATGTAGCTTAATCGCTATTGTGTACCTGACTGACTTTAGGCAGGATGAAATTCAACAACAAGGATTCTGATTTTAAAGTGATCATATCGTGAAATGGAATTTTTATAGTGTAGTGTAGTAGCGTATTAATTTGCCTAATTATAAATTTTCACCAACAAAAAAGCCTTGCCATTTAAAAATGACAAGGCTTTTAAATCTGATATGTTCTTTTTTAGTTACTCCAAACTTTAGCATTTTTTGCTTTAGGTCCGGTTACTCTTGGTCTTGTTGAAACCAAGGCAGTTTCTTGGTAATTCTTGGTTTCAAGTTCCCAAGTTTTTTTATTTTTCGCGGAAGGTCCTTGTAGTTTGGTTGCAGTTTCTGAAGTATAAACCTTTATGGCAGGAGCTTTATCCTCTTGTTGCCAAGGTTTATAATTTTTTGCAGCTGGACCTTTTAAATCATTATCAGTTTGTGAAAATCCAACTGTTGCTATGGTTAAAAATGCGAATGCAAATATTAAACTTTTCATAGGAATACCTTTTTTTGTTAGTGTCTTATTTATAGTAAATTTAACGCTAAACAGTCTCTGGAGATACTCTAAGAAAATCGGTAAATTATAATAAGATGAATAACGGATGAGAAACATCCGTATAAATACGTAGGTTAAAATTATAGTAAATTTAGTTGAGCAGCTTTATTGATAAGTTCAGGGGTATTTTTCACATCCAGCTTTTTCATCATATTATTTCTATGGGTCTCAACTGTTCTGGTACTAATAAATAGTTTATGTGCTATTTCTTTCGTGGTTTGACCATCGGCAATTAATTTTAATATTTCCATTTCCTTGGGGGATAGCTTTTTAGGGCTAACTCCTTCTAAGGACATGATATTAATCATCCGCTGTGAAATATCCTGATTAAAGTATTTGTTTCCTTTTAACACCGTGTCTATTGCCAAAAGCAATTCCTCCTCATCAGTATTTTTTAATAAATATCCATAAGCCCCTCCCCTTATGGATTGCATGATATAGTTTCCATCATCATGCATGGAAATAGCAATTGCTTTGATGCTGGGATACTTTTTTTTCAATTTTACCAAAACCTCAAATCCGTTCATTTCTGGCATCGTCAAATCAAGTAAAAGTAAATCGGGATGTATCCCTTTTTTAAGCTTTTTAAAAAAATCTTTACCATTTTCTGAACTAATTACCACTTCAAAATTTTCCTGTTTTGACAATAGGGAATGTATTCCATCTCGGAATAACTGGTGATCATCAACAATTGCAATTTTGTATTTATTCATCTTTCAATGGTATTTCAACTTCCACTTCGGTACCGTTATAGTCAGAACTAATACTAAGATAGCCATTAAATATTTCAACTCTTTCCCTAATATTTCTTAGACCGGCTCCATATTTAATAGTTTTGGGGTCAAAGCCTTTTCCATCATCCAGGTAATACAATGAAATTTTATCATTAAATTCAGTCAAAGATATTGTGATTTTTTTTGCATGAGCATGTTTCAAAGTATTGTTGATCAATTCCTGACTAACCCTAAAAATACAAATATCCAAATCCATACTTAACCTTCCCGCTCTGCCTTTGGTTGCATCATCATAGACAATTTCTATTCCACTGGATTTTTTCATTCTTTCTATAAAACTAGCCAAAGCTCTACCTACCCCAAAATCAACCAATACAGATGGCATCAAATTATAGGTCATTCTCCGAATTTCATCAATAGTGCCATCCACTACTGTATTGATCTTTTTTTTATCACATGAAGATAATTCAGAGGTCTGCACCATCAACTTGAGGCTAGTAAGTAAGGGACCAACTCCATCATGCAAATCTTTAGACAATCGCTTCCTTTCATTTTCTTGTCCTTCAATTAATGATTTCTTCGCCATCAACCGACTTATCTTTTCTGCATTTTCATATTCCATTAATTTCTTCTGCATCACCATCAGAGATTTCCCCAATACATCCCCTTCCCCTGAAAGCTCGTACTTTGCTTTCATGTTCATGTTCCCAATTTCCGCAGAAAAATAAATGGCCTCTCGAATAGATTTTTGAAGCTTTTTTAATGCCACAAACATTTCTTTTATCTCCTTAGTCTGATAATCATTTTCAATATTAAAATCATAATTTCCACGGGTCATAAAATTGAGGAATAGTCTCATTTTTAATAGTGGTTTGGACAATACTACAGTAATTAAAAATGAAAACGTTAAAGCAAAAAGTAACACTAAAAATGAAATCAGGAAAAGTTTATTTCTCATTATCAAAAGTGGGGCGGTTACCTCTTTTACATCAATTTCAGATAATATGGCCCAGTCTAGATTAGCAATGTCTAGTTTATGATACGAACTGTAAACGGATATACCCCGATAATCATCAATTATACCAAAACCATTAATTCCTTGCAAAGCGTGTTTAGCTCCCAATGTGGATGCTTTTATTTGACCTGGAGGTGTATCGGGCATAAATCTGGAAAGAGAACGCATACGGAAATCTCTACCTACTAAATATGTTTCACCACTCTCTCCCATTCCTGTTCGCTCCATCAGAATTTCCTGTATCGCATCAGAATTGATACACTGAATCTGTTGAATTTTATTTCCTTCCTTTTTTATCATGGCTAGTTTTACAACCCCTCTTCTTGCACATGAAGTAATATCAAAAAAACTTTCTCCATTTGGAATTAAATTCAACTTGTCTTGCAAACACTGAATATCAACCTCTTCAGCAATTAAACTGTATGGATTTGAAATGGAATCGGCAGATCCTTGGCTCAATTGTTTTTTAAACTCATCCATTTCCGCTTGTAAAAAAGCTTCAAGTTGAATTCGCTTCAGTTTTTTTATAGAGGAAAGTTGAAGTAATACCCTTTCATCAAGAGCATTTTTAAATTCTTTATAGGAAAAAATTGAAAGGGTAACCACAACCAAAAACACTAAAGAATTGATTAATAAGATTATCCATGACCTTAAGCTTTTCATTGATTAAATAAAATTTTTCTTTTGATCGATAATAAATCTATTACTCACTTCTTTTCAAAATAGTGCTTCACTTACAAGTAGGTTAATCTAATTGCAGAATGAAAGCCCCTTCTTTATAGATTTGTACGATAAAGGATAAAATTTGAGCTTCTCCAATAGAATGATCTATTCTCAGTTTTATTTCAGTATAATTTTTAGGTGAAAATGACTCAATTAACTTATGAATTATTCAATTACCATTGAATATACTCACCCAATAACCATTAAGTTTTCCTTTATAGCAGAAAACCCATACCTTTTCGCCATTCCTAATGTTTTCCATAATAACTAAATGGTCAACAGTAGTTTTAAAGGTAAAGTTAAACTAAAAAAAATTCCCGAACCAGATGATTTTGCAATGAGATAAGAAAATCGATTTTAATTCATTGCCTCATTGCTTCAATCTTTTAAGGTTCGATTGCGGATGTAAACCTTTGAGGTCCGAGTTTAGCCTTATGACGAAGTTAGAATTTCCTCCAACTGACTTATTGACCCAATTTTTCAAGTTTCCAATCAGTGAAATTTTAGTATTCGTAGACATCAATTTTTCAACCCATCCTACACAAATTTTATCATTAAAGAGCTTGTCTTGCAAATGCTAACCCATTGGTTCCATAGGATTGAATAGCAAACAAACTTAGAATTTAAATAGGTATAGAGATGATCATTGGATTTTGACTGAAATTATAATTCTAAAAGGTATTTTACCTCTCATTGAAGTTTACCTTTTAAAGCATCTATAGGATTCATTGTAACTATCTTACGAGCAGGAATAAAGCTAACTATTGTAGCAGAAATTATTACAATAAGAGCTGAAGAAATCAAAAGTGAAAAACTAAAAGATGGATAAATCTTATCTCCCAAACCTATCCCCATGTCCGCTGTCACGGACCCGAAGGAAATCCCCTTATGAGACAGGTAGCTAAATAAAGGCGATCCAATTAGTGTACCAAGCAACATGGAAAATAAACTGTACATACAGCCTTCGAGAGTAAAAAGTCCTGCGACTTCATTCTTTGTCATTCCCAAGGCAATATAGGTCCCAATTTCTTTTTGTCTCCGAAATACAGATAACACTTGAGTATCAAAAATCGCCAACAAAGCAATGCTTAATAATATGAAATAAATAATTCTTGCACTGGCTCTTTCTACTTCAATTATGTCGTTTATGTTTTGTAATAACCCTTCTTGACTCACATAATTCCAATCCTCAAAAAGGTTATCAGGCCTGGGTAGATCAGCAATCAAAATGGTTGCTTCGTTGTGCATTGCTGTAATCTCCCATAAGTCTTCCAAAGTCATCCAAATTTGACCTTGATCCACTGAACTTATCGTGGTATTAAAAATAGCAGCCACCTTCACGTTTTCTGCATCGAAAGTGCCATTTATATCCCTCCAGCGTAAGCTTATTTCATCTCCTAAGGAAAGTTTTGCGGCCCTTGCCATTCTTTTGCCAATGGCCACGGGTATGGTTCCCTCAAGATTATTCAATTGATTGACAGGTATTTTTAGCAGTCGTTGGGCTTTGGGAAGGCCTTTTAAAGTAATGGCCATCATTCGGCCATTAGGGTAAATTGTTGCAGGTCGCATCAATAAAGGAGTTAATCCTTTCGTGTTAATTTCATCAAATTTACCATGTGCCTCTTGTAGACTAAATGGGTTATAAGGGTCATAATCCTTGTAATGAAATTGTCCGCAACCAAATTCCCAATTAATTGCATCTCTTTTTGCCTGTAAGTTCCAGCCATCCAACAAACCATTATAGAAAAGAATAACCAAAAAAGTAAATGTCAATATGCCTACGTTAAGCCAAGTTCTTAACCCGGCGCCAATTAGGTTTCTATAGGCAAGTTGAAAGGATAGTTTCATTGGAACATTATATTGACAATTTAATATTAAGGTTAAATTTCCTGATTATTTTTTTAGGGAGGCCTTTGTGAAAATATAAGGAGGGATGGTTGGATTGAATTGAATTTCTTTAATAATAAAATCCGTTCCATTACCCGACTTCAGCACATCCTTAAAATTTACTTTTCTTGGGTACCAACGACCGTCAATTTGCGAAATGTCTGACATTGTTGTTTTTTTTAGGAGTTGACCACTTTTCGCAAACAATTCCTCTTTTAGTGGAATAAATCTTTCCTGATCCACCCATATTTTTCGCTTGTAATAACTTACATTTTCTACAGAAGCTGTTAATTCCAAAATCCAAGTTTTTCTTTCACCAATATTTTCTTCGCCTACAATGACTGCATCATATATTTCCTTTAGTTTTCGATCTTCCATCATGTCTTCATAGGACAAATCAGAGCCCATAACAGATTGCCGTAGCATATGACCTGATAGCTGGATGGTCCTGTCTGTGGATGGTGAATAGATCCATAATCGATCTTCCAGTTTCAACATCTTAGTTCCTCTTTCTCGCTCTGGATAAAGGTATTCTGTAAAAGATTTTTTGTTGCCTTCAGTATAGGATTTTGAACCTATGGTTTGTACATTTCTTTTGCCCTTAATGATCATTTCAGATTCCGTTATTTCTGTTTTTGAAACCATATTTTCATCAACCTTGTCAAGGATGGTTTGAGCATCCTGCGCCCGGCTGGGCATTATCCACATTATTAAAATACCGGATAAAAAGATAATCTTTCTACTATTATAAATTCTTAACGTATGCATAAATTTAGATCTTAATTTTATACTTCCAACTCTTTAAATAAAGTGGCTGTTTCTCTTTTATATATCCCTATTCCGGAAAGCATATTGCCAAAGACCATTGCAAATACACCGGGGATAAAACCAATAAAATAGAGGTTCGGCGACACTTTAGCACGCATTACCGTCGGCATCATCATGGAGGCGTTGTCCACCATACCTGCGATGTTGATTCCATAATTTTGCAAATAAAAAGCACCAGATAAACCAATACCTGTTCCAATCATAGAGCCGATAATTCCTATAAGAGTAGCTTCCAACATTAATGAACGATAAATTCTACCTTTTGACTCTCCTAAGGCTAGTCGTATTCCAAACTCTTGGTAACGTCTAAGCCCACCTATTAGTCCGGTATTCCACAATACCACCGACATAGCTCCGACAAAAATCACCACAAAAATGGCCGACATACTGTTCGCATAATCCAGCAAGTCTCCTAAATTGTTTTGGGAGCGAAGCGTAAACATCCGGGGAGCATATTCATCCGGATTGCTCTCATATTGATTGTTGAAAGAGTTCTCCAATGCCAAAGCCGCTTTATCATTATAAACACCATTGTCAAAAAAGCCTAGTATTTCTCCGGCTCCATTTTGCATATCAAGCATTTGCCGAGCGGAAGAAATATCCAGCAAAATGGCTCCTTTATCCATGGCTGAAATACCGAAGCGAATAGTACCACTGATAGTGAGATTTTGGAATGTCATGCTGCCATTCATTGTGGTACCAAAATAGGTAACCTCATCTCCTATTGTAAGCTTTAGTTTTTTTGCAAACTCATCCCCAATTAGTGCTTCATTGGAATTTTTCGGTAATTCACCGGAGACGATGGCTTTTTTTATATTCATCCGCTCTATTTCACCACTTGCAGCATCCAACAAATTAATCGCTATTCCTGCAGCAGGGCCTTGACCCTTCGATTCACCTTCAGCATCAGGAGCATCGAGCAAGCCCCCAAAGCGTATTCTTTCAACCCATTGTAAATCCGGATAATTGGATCTTAGGTAAGTAACCAAACTGTCAACCCCAAGTAAAGCCAAATCATTGGGAAGTTGATCTTTATTTTCTGCATAAGCCCTAGACATGATTTTCACATGGCCGATTTCAAATCTTGCATTTTGATCTATCATATCCGTCATTGCACCACTTAGAAAACCACTTAACACAATGGTAAGTGATACGCCAAGAGAGATGACAACTATTGGAAGTATGCTTCTGCTTTTGTCCCGAATAATCCCTTTAAACAAAAATTTTATCATTGTAACTTTCCTTTTAAGGCTTCAACTGGATTCATATTGGCTATTTTTTTAGCAGGTAAAAAGCTAACTATTGTTGCTGAAATAATTAATAAAATCATTGTACCTGCAATTAGCTGAAGGCTAAAAACAGGGAAAATCCTTTCAGCCATGGTCACTCCCATGCCTTGCGTTACTTCCGGAAATGAAATACCATTGATGGCTAGAATGCTAAGAATAGGTATTCCTATCAGGGCTCCCATGAGCATGGCAAGAAGACTGTACATACTTCCTTCAACTGTAAACAAACCTACTACCTGCATACGTGTCATTCCTAATGCGATGTAGGTGCCAATCTCTTTTTGCCTACGAAAAACAGACAACACCTGGGTATCAAATATGGCCAATAATGCAATGGTCAAAAGCAATAAATACATTATTGAACCGGATATTTTTTTAGATGCAATTAGTTTATTTATATCCTCCAGTAGTGTCTCTTGGGGGAAAAACCTCCAGCCGTTTCTTTTTTGATGCGAATAATTACTATTGGCGACAAAATAGCTGGCTTTATCTTTTAAACCTGTCATTTCCTGAAGTTGAGCCAAAGCTATCCACATTTGTCCGGAATCAATACTACCCACATCTGAATCAAAAATTTTAACAATGGTTACTTCCAATGCATCAAACGTTCCATGTTTATCTCTCCAACGCAACAGAACTTCATCACCTTCTTCTAAATGGGCAGTTGCTGCCATTCGTTTGCCTATGATTACAGGGATTTTAGCTTGCTCAGGGCTTAAAAATGATGTGGGTAATTTCAGTAACTTTTGATCATTCGGTATCCCTTTAAGCGAAATAGAAAGCATCCTCCCATTTGGATAAATCGAGGCCTGTCGAATCAAAATGGGTGTCAGCATTTTAAATTCCTCCGGTTGATAAGATTGGTGCCCATCTTGTATGGAGAAAGGATCATAGGGATCATAGTTTGCAGCACGCAATTCACCATAACCATATTCCCATTCAATTGAAGCCCGTTTGGCCTGGTTATTCCAACCATCCAACAAACCGTTATAGAAAAGAATAAGGATAAAGGTAAAGGCTAGAATCCCAACATTCAGCCAGGTTCTCAAACCTGAACCAATAAGATTTTTATAGGCAAGTATTAAGGCCAACTTCATGATTGAAAGGTTTGGCTATTTATTACATCTGAAACAACTTTTCCATCTTTTAAAGATACCGTACGATCAAGATAAGTCATGACTTTTTCATCATGTGTGGAAAACAGGAAGGTTGTCCCCAATTCTTTGTTCAAATTTTTCATGGTTTTCAAAATGGCATGTGCATTGGCTGAGTCCAAGTTGGCTGTGGGTTCATCTGCCAGCAATATTTTTGGCTTTTTCACCATGGCCCTGGCAATGGCCACCCTTTGCCCTTCCCCACCGGATAATTTGTCAGGCTTTTTATGAGCCATCTTTTCTAAGCCAACCCATTCTAAAGCTTCCATTACTTCCTTTTTCCTTGTTTCTTTGGGTACATCCTGCAAAAGCAGAGCAAATTCTACATTTTCAAAGACCGTATATACTGGAAGAAGGTTAAAAACCTGAAAAATAAAACCAATGTGGAGATTCCTTAGATTGGCCGAAGCCTTGTGACTTAATGTAGCAATGTCTTTTCCCATTACCATTGCCTTTCCGTCTGTGGGACTATCCAAGGAGCCAATGATATTTAATAGTGTGGTTTTTCCTGAACCACTCGGGCCTACAAATCCTGCGAATTCTCCGGTTTTAAATGATAATGAAACATCATTTAAAGCGGTGAAGTAACCATCACCAACTTCAAATTTCTTGGTTACATGTTCTAATGAAATGATATTTTCCATAAATATATTTTTAATGGTTATAGACCAGCATCAACCTAATTCCGGGACCTTGAAACTGGTTGAATAATTCATTTTGTTGAATGCCGGTCTGTGTATTTTCAGGATTATAATAAGCCATTAAGTAGCCGGTTAATTTTTGAAATTGGTGAGAATAATTTAGGAAGTAACTAGTATTTTTTGAAGCCCAATCATAATAAAAAACGGTACTCAGGTTATCGAAAAAACTTATGGGATACATAAAAGTAGCAGCAGAAATGTGCATGCCATTGCTTACTGAAAATTGCTTTTCATCAAAATTGACTTGCATATGTTCGAGCACCGCATTTAATCCTGTACCTAAAGGAAAGGTATAATCAACACCAATATTTAGTAAAGTCTGGTTTGTCAAATTCTGTACATTTTTTTCCTTATGTATATAAACTCCTTCAAACCATAAGCCAATACCCAAATCCCACTTACCATCTAAGCCAATCCGGTTTTCCGGAATTTTATTTAAAGCACTTACATGACCTAAGGTTGTGGTATTTGCACTCCGGTGGTGATAAGAAAAAGCCAACTCCCCTTTTGGAACAGGGTGTTGTATCCTTCCTCCGAATTCAGGAATCGAATTATTGGTAGGAACGACATCAAACCCCCTGGCCTTTTCATTGCCATACAGTCCCCAAATCCTGATATTTGCATTGTTTAAAAAGGTATACCTTCCCATAATGCCATAGACACCATTGGTCAATTGGAGTGGATCCCTTGGGTCTATCTGATTGAACCATTGTAGAGGACGTAAAATTGTAGCGGATCCAAAATCTATTTTTTGTAACCCCACCCTTAGCTCAAATTGCTTGGAACTGTACCTTATCCATATTCGGTAAGGGTTTAAATTAAAATTAGTATTAGAGGTTTCAAAATCAGAAAAAAGGATGGTACTAGATAAATTTGCTGAAGCCAGTATGTCAAAATTTTTTACGGAATCGATTTTAGTTGTAAGCCTAAATTCGGGGATATACCTCGTTCCAAGAAAAAATGGCAAATCATTTTTAGGACTAAAACTTCCTACGACCGAAGCTTGACCATGAAAGGAAGTCTTTTGGGCATTGGATGGCCTAGTGGACACAATAATTAAAATCAATACAAAGACTAAAACCTTCATTTTATTTTTTCATGAGATACAATGCCATAAAAAAAGAAATTTACCAATTCCATGATTAAGTCCTCGATACTGTCATACATGGCAATTAATTTTTCATCCATTAATTTGATGTTAATGTCGTTCATCATATGGATAAGAAATGGGAAATGCAGGTCTTTTCTTATCCACCCCTCCTTCTGCGCCTCTTTCATATGATGAATAAATTTTTGCTGGCCTTTTTTATTGGCTTCAACCATCAGTTGTTGTAATTCCTCATACTCATTGTTGGTCACATCATGGATAAATTCCTGACTAATGCCACGAGAAAACTCATGTTCTAGTAGTATGACTTCTTTGATTTTCTGAGGAAAATCAATCTCTTTACCCATGATTTCATCATACAATTGTTCGCTTTTGGAAATAACATCTTTTAACACCAAGGTGGCGACAACTTTTTTATTGGCAAAACTTCTATAATAGGTCATTTTACTTACACCAGCTTTTGCACATATTTCCTCTACGGTAACCTTATTGATTCCGTACTTCCAGAAACAATCTTTGGCAGCTTTTAAAATCGCCAATTGGCTTTTAGTTTTCTTGGTCAAAATATATGTTACTTATTTTTTATAAAAATACATTTTTAGTAACATTAAACAAAAATAGTAACAAAAAAATAACTGTCAACGCAGCGGATTTTTTTACAAACAATTTGAATTGAGAGAATTATATTGCGAAAAAAGGATGGCATAATCTCAAAATTAGTCCATACCACTCTGTGCATTTAACCTATAGATTAAGCCGTTTTTAATCCGGATTATGTAATAGGATTTCTCCGCCTTGACAATTGTCAGGAGTGAAGCCTCTGCCATGTTTACGGGAGGTGTTGCAAGCCCAAGAAAATCTGACTGTTTAGAAATTATAGCATAGCACTGCTAGGGTGAAATTGAAAACTGCAACGAAATAGCCAATTTTGAAGGGATTTCTGTACGCAAATGATTGTCCCTTGTCTATTTTTGGTTTAACCTCAATTGACGGACGAGAAATTAGTTAATGGAAATTATATCAAACACTTAGGCTAAAAAAACGTCAATTTTGATCTTTATTAGGGTGTTAATTTAGGAGTACAATATTAACCACTGGAAATTGGCCCCACTTAATTCAAGATGCAATGAATCCATTATTCAATTAGAATACCTTGAAATACCTTACTTTTGCTTCTATTGACAAGACTACTCGTCTCAATATTGACCTTTTTCCCGTCAAAGTAAAATTTAATGGTTTCGGTGTGAGGACTTTCTATGTATTTAATTTCAATCACAAGAGTTTGGAAATCTTCCCAATGGTAACTAGAAAAGACCTTATGGGGAGCAAGCCCATTTAAGGCATTCTTGGCCTGAGAAACCAGATAAGGCTGTTTTCTTTCCGTCATTCCTGCAACCCAAACCTCTTTACCGGAACTTATGTTTTGGCTTTTTTGATCTTCAATAGAATTTATTTCCAAATTATTACCCTGAAAATCAAAGTAATATTCCATTCTTCTCCCATTATCCTCAATAGCAATGCTTTTTTCATCCAGAAATCCTTCCATCAATCTATTTTCAACGCCAATTGTAGGTTTGTGAGAAAGGTTCTCAAGGCGATTTTGTAAAGCCAAATCATCCGAAATATTACCTTCACTATCAAAAGCAGGCAGTATATGGTTCCAAACCTCACTTAGTAAGGCTTGAAGATTAGAGGTTTCGGAAGTAATGACAATAACGGCTTCCTGTTTGGGTAATATTAAGATATATTGCCCAAAAGCCCCATCTGCACGGTAAGATTCGTGGCGGCTTCTCCACATTTGGTAGCCATAACCCTGAAGCCAGTCACTATTGGCTTTATCTTCCTTACTTGCTTCAGGATTTTGAAGTATTTTCAAACTTCTAGCTTCTTTTATCCAGCTTTCCGGTAATATTTGTTGTCCGTTCCAATTCCCATTTTGCAAAAAAAGTTGTCCTAATTTGGCCATGTCCTCCGTTTTTACCCTAAGTCCATAACCTCCGGTATTGATGCCTTGGGGACTCATTTCCCAATCTACCTCTTCTATTCCCAATGGTTTAAAAAGTCTTGGTTGTAAGTACTTGCTTCCACCTTATCTAAGAACGATAATATTCCTTTAGCGTCTACTTTTTCTTTTGTAGGGCTACTGTATTGGAAATCTGTTGCATTTTCCTGTCCAAAAACCTGAAAAGAAACAAATAAGAGCAATACAAATTGATAGATGGACTTCATGAGATTGGTTATTTTGGTTGGGCGATTAGGTTTAATATCGAATGTAATTTTGATAATGATGCAAGGTTTCCTGATAATCAAACTGAAGATCTTCATGCAAACCGGAGATTAATTTCTCCATTTTCTTAACCTGTGCGGCATAAAGATTATCAATAACAGGATGATGGTATCCCAGATAACCATATCCAATTAAGTTTTCACAAAAATAAATAAGAACTTCGAGGGTTGTCACCTTGTCTTTGGTAAGTTTCAAGTTTTTATTCATCAACCTTCGGATAGCTTGAATTGATTTTTTGGCTGTGTAATAACTCCTCATATTAGCTTTCTGGAAGGCTTCTTCAAGTTCCTCCTTAACCATGTTTAAATATAATTCATGGTTATCTCCTTCAAAAAGTTGAAAGTACAAAAAAGCTTTATTGTCTCGGTTTAATTTGCTCAATTGTAAAATCAAATCTACCAATTCAGCTTCATTTCTTTGTTTGAGTTCCTTTTTTATAGTAACGAGGCTTGGAATTTTCATTATAAAAACGTGTCTTAACGGTCTTTAAGGCTAATATTTTTAAAAATAGTTTGCAATTTAACTCAAGGTTTGATCGATCCACTGCTATCACCTACTTTTTTCTATCATCACCATTACTTAACAAATAGGTAAAAGCCTTGGCATCGGGTGTTTCTCGGAGAATAACAGTGATAATGGCAATAATTGGGATAGATAAAACCATTCCTATAATTCCCCATATGGCATTACCAATGATTACCGCTAAAATAATAAAAAAGGGATGTACATTTACCTTATTGCCTAATATAATGGGTTGAAATACGTAAGAATCCAGAAATTGAACAATTAAAAAAGTGACAGTAATTCCTACCAAGGTATATACTTCACCTCCTGACAGCAAACCTATAAAAAGTGCCAAAACATATCCGGCCATGTTTCCTATAAATGGAATCAGTGAAAGAAAAGCGGCAATAAAACTAATCAGAAAGAAATCTTCCGCACCAGAAATCCACATCCCTAAACTATAAAGAACAACAAGGATCACCATTAATATCAATCGGCCATTCAGGTAATGTCTTACTACCCGAGCAGAGTCATTCATTGCTCTACTTACATTATTCTTAATGGAATCAGGAAATAACTTAATAAAAAAAGTATAAAACATATGCCTAAAGTGAATAAAGAAAAAGAGGTAGACAAACATCAATAAAAAATCGGCTGCGGTTCCCAATACTTTTCCAAGCATCAAGAATGCTTCTTCTTGTGCTACTTCCGGTGAGGTTACTTTTCCCTTAGGTCTATCAGCATCATCATTTAATCCATATGTTGTTTTGTAAGCTTCCAACTTACTCCTTTCTAAGGGAGTATGCGCCAATACAAACAGCTCAACTTTTTGTGCTACGGGGCTTAACCGCTCTTTCATCACATCTGCATCCTCTAAAAATGACCTTACTTGCAAAGATATTATACCGGAAATCCCTATAAAAGCAACAAATACTACCCCCACTACAAAAGAAGTACTTAAAAGACAGTGTAAGCCTTTTTTTTCCAAAAGTTGAGCAATGGGATATACCAACAAGGCCAATACCCAAGCGAGGACTAATGGAGCCAAAACTTTTTGGGCCGCCATTAACCCCAAAACTAAAAAGTACAAGGCTATAATAATTAGGGCAGAAAGAACTATTGGGTTAAAACGGGTATTTCTTTTTCTCATGGGTACATTTTAGAACTAAAAACTTACATACAAAATGCAATAAATGTGCTACATTTTTTTACTACAACTGATGGACCCATTTCAACCGAAAACCTTTATCCATTGTTCAAAAAATAACATACGTATTTTGAAGCCTTGGAATTAACAATACCTAATAGTTTGTCTATTTATGCTCATTTAGTTTTAACCTTTAGCAATTGGTTCTTAATGAATTATGGCGTTTATCCATCACTTTTTTTGTTATATCGGATGTATTCCTCTGATAAAACCACACTTAAACCTATTGCATGAGATGAGATTTTAACTAAATTGAAATTTTGTAAAAATATATAATTTTAAAATTTATGATTAAGTATCAAGACCACCCATTGCTTTAAGAGGCTAATCAACCTAAAACAGCAATATAGTATTTTGCATCTCAATTTATTTGTCCGAATGCTTCGAATAATCTTTTATATCGTTTGGCCAAATAGTTCGAAAAATTACAATAAATGAAATTACTCCTATTAATCTCTTGAAATAATGCCAATGAATAATTTACCCAAAAAGCCTATTATCATTATTCAAATAATTTTTGTTTTACTTTATTGTACTAAGGTATGGGCTCAGGTAGATGAGATAAGGTTAATCCGCCAAAGAATAGTCTCACAATTGAAAAGCAATCCGATAAAGGCCGAAGAAGTTTCAAGACTAATGAATAACATTCAATCGGATGGAAGTTTTAAGTATATTAATTATGGGGATTTAAGTAGAACAGCAAGTTTTCCTCAAAGAAAACACACGGCCGGATTGGTAACTTTAGCTCAAGCCCACGAGACAGAAGGGAATCCTTATTATCTTAATAAAGTTTTATTGAATAAAATCATATTGGCTACCAATTTTTGGGTAGAAAATGATTTTGTGGGGGATAACTGGCACAATAACCAAATAACAACCCCGGGAAACTTGGTTAATTTAATGCTACTTATAGGAGAAAAATTACCGGCGGAACTAGTAAATAGAGCGCAACCCATTATAAGTAGGGCCAACATGAATGCTTCCGGAGCCAGACCTAGTGGAGATCGAATTGTAATTGCCGGGATTTTAGCTAAAAACTTGCTCTTTATCGAAGACAAAGCAACTTTTGAAGAGATTATTAAAATTATAGCAAATGAGATAAAATTCAGCACAGGTGAACGTGGGATGCAACATGATTATAGTTTCCACCATAGGATTGACAGAGTTAACAATACTACTTCTTATGGTTATGGAAAATATGCCAATGCCTTTGGAGAATGGTGTGATTATGTGGCAGGTACCAAGTATGCTTTTGATAAAGATAAAATCAATCAATTGGTGGATTATTACCTGGATGGGGTTTATAAGCAGTTAGTTTTTGGAGTATACGAAGACATAAGCGTAAAGAATAGGAGCATTGCAAACAGGTCTACCTTCCAAGCTAAAGGGACTTTGGAGATAGAACGATTGCTACGAAGTACTTCTTATCGAAGTAAAGAATTAAAAGAAATTATTAAATTGAGAAAAGGGGAAGTCACTCCTACCCTATCCTTTGCCAAGTATTTTTGGCATTCTGAACACTTTGTTTTGCAAAGGCCCAATTATTACACCACTGTTCGAATGTTTTCCAGTAGAAATAAGAATATGGAAAAACCTTATAACGGGCCGGGAATAACTACCCACCACAGGGCCGATGGCACCAATTACCTGATGCTCAAAGGAGATGAATACCATAATATTTGGCCGATCTACGACTGGCAAAAAATATCCGGAACTACCATTCTACAAAAACCGGAATTACATGATGGTGAAAGTATACAAAAGGCAGGAATCATGGATTTTGTAGGTGCTGTAGAAAATGGACAAAATGGTGCGGTAGGTTTTGATTTCACCAGCCCCCATGATGGTACCAAAGCCAAAAAAGCTTGGTTCTTTTTTGACCAAAGCTATGTTTGCTTAGGAACAGGCATTAAAGGGGACAAAGGATTACCAGTGGCTACTACCATTGATCAGGTGCTGATTAGATCTCCAATAAGCACCTTGGAAACTGGAAAAAAAGCTGTACTACTACCTGATGGAAATCATAAGTTTAGACAATTGAAATGGCTGTACCATGGAAATATAGGCTATTTGTTTCCTGTAGAAAGCAGTGTACATGTAACAAACAAAGTTGAAACAGGTCGATGGTCTGATATTACAGATCAAAAAAACATATCAAACAAAATCGTCTCAAGAGAAGTATTGAAAATATGGTTTGACCATGGAGTGAATCCACAAAATGGAAGCTATATTTATATGGTTTTTCCCGGGATTTCAGAAAGTGAGTTAAAATCCCTCTATGTATCCGGAACCCCTTATTCCATATTATCCAATACAAAAGAACTTCAGGCGGTAAAGAATAAGGAAGAACAAGAAGTGCAGGCAGTATTCTATCAATCCGGGAACTTACTATTAGAAAATAAATTAAATTTGAAAATGGATAGTGCAGGTATTATTTTGCTTCAACTGAATCATGGAAAGGTGCACTCCATATCCATCTCGGACCCAACTAGAAAATTGAAAGAAATAACATTTACGCTCGATGGACTATATAAGGTATTAAATAGAAACATTAGTGCCATTAAAAACAAGCAGTCGAATACAACATTTTTTACCCTTAAAATGCCTGAAAAAGAATATGCAGGGAAAAGTATTACCTTTCAACTTAAATAGTCAATATAAATCCTGATTGTTAAAGATTAACTCATTTATAAATATGAAAAATGCACTAGTACTTTTAATTCTTATTTCTTGTTCATTAACCCTCCTAAATGCCCAAGATAAGCCAAATATTATATTGATCATGGCAGATGATTTGGGTTACGAAGCACTGGAAGCATATGGCAATGATTTTAATAAAACCCCACAAATTGATAAAATGATTGCTAAAGGCATGAAGTTTGAAAATACGTACTCTATGCCATTGTGTACTCCATCTAGGGTTCAGTTAATGACTGGAAAGTATAATTTTAGGAATTACCTGGGGTTTGGGATTTTGGATCCTAAAGAAACAACTTTTGGACATCTATTAAAAGCGGAAGGCTATGCTACTTGTATTGTTGGCAAATGGCAGCTTTATGGAAATGAGGTACAAAGAAAATTGGCCAATGGGCAAGGAGGAAGCCTACCTCTTGATGCCGGCTTTGATAAATACAGACTTTGGCAGGTCAAGGACCTTGGCTCCAGGTATAAAGATCCATTATTAGATAGCCGTGAGACAGGAGTGGAATTCTTTGAAGGAAAGTACGGTCCGGACTTGTTTGTGGATTATATGGAAGATTTTATGGAAGACCAAGGCAATAAACCATTCTTTGTATATTACCCAATGGTCTTGACTCATGATCCATTTGAGCCTGTTCCTGCATCAAATGCATTTGCCTCCTATGATCCAAAAACCCGACTAAACGATCCGGAACTATTTCCTGACATGGTAACACATATGGATCATTTGATTGGTAGAATAATAAAGAAAGTAAATGATTTAGGAATTGCTGAAAACACCCTGATTTTATTTATTGGGGACAATGGAACAGACAGAGATGTGGTGTCTACTGTGAATGGAAAGCAGTTGAGGGGAAATAAAGGTTATACAAATGATTTGGGCACACATGTACCCATGATTGCTTATTGGCCGGGAACAATTAAAGAAGGTAGTGTCAATAATAACCTTATAGATTTTACAGATTTTGTACCTACGTTAATGGATGTTGCCGGGGCTAAAAATAAAAAGTCATTTACTGATGGAATCAGTTTTTATCCACAACTCACTGGTAAGCATAATATTAGGGAGGTTCGGGAATGGGTTTTTTGCCATTATGATCCTAATTGGGGAAAATTTGCTCCAAGAACATTTGTTCACGACACCAAATATAAGTTGTATCAAAATGGAGAAATTTATAATCTTAAAGAAGATTTGTATGAAAAGGATGCCTTGAAGAAGAATGACCTAAATAAAAAAGAAAAGAAAATAATTAGCAAATTTGAAAAGGTTTTGGATGAAATGAATTTAAGTGAAGGAGATTAAGTTCAATCTCCAATTACTTTGATTTTTCAAGACAAAAAAATATATTTTTTCCCTTTTAGTTTCATTCTTATAATACCTACTTTTTTATAGGTATCAATTAATTTAAAAAAGAATTAATAAGGCCTGGAAGTTCAAATCCGGGCCCTTTCATATTTTTTAATTTTCTTATTTTCATATAAATAAAATAAGAATTGCTTGCCCCCTATTTTCCGTAAAACTATAAGAATAATATATATTGCAAATTTAGTTGGTTTTGTCTAGTTTTGATAAATTTTAAAATTTATTAAACCTAAATCAGCTTATGAATAAACTCAAATTTTTATTGCCAATGTAAAATCCATTGAATGGATTAAAGCCCAAAGGATTACTAGTTAAAACGTCTAACTTTTTATTTAAAATATCAAATAATTAGCTGGAACAAGTAAAATCCTATTAATATTACCTAAACAATTAAAAATTAAACCTAAAATTACCATGCAAAAATTATCCTTAAAATTAGGGTATTTAATCCTTTTGATTGGATTAAATACCCAATTGCTCATGGCCCAAAATGTGGAGATAAGTGGGAGAATTGTAGATGAAAATAACATGGGCATACCAGGAGCTTCTGTACTGATTAAAGGTACTTCCACCGGGGCTGCTGCTGATGTAGAAGGGAACTATAACCTTTCAGCCCCTTCCAATGCGACACTTGTGTTTTCCTTTATAGGATATTCATCCAAAGAAGTAAAAATTGAAAACCAGTCAATAGTGAATGTTCAATTAGAACCGGACATCTCCGATCTCGATGAGGTGATTGTTGTTGGTTATGGTACTACTAAAAAAAGTCAACTGACAGGTGCCATTTCTTCTGTAGGAAATAAAGAAATTTTAGAACTACCAATTACAGATGCGAGACAAGCCCTACAAGGACGTGCCACAGGGGTGGACGTCACACAGGCTGGTAGTAAACCAGGAGCTGAACCACAAGTAAGAATCAGGGGCAGACGTTCATTTAATGCCGGCAACGATCCCCTATACGTTGTCGATAACATTCCTATTGTAGGTGGAATGACTGACTTTAACCCACAGGACATTGCCTCAATGGAGGTGTTAAAAGATGCTTCAGCTACTGCCATATATGGATCGAGGGGTGCAAATGGTGTGGTTATCATTACCACCAAAAGAGGAAATGCAGGAAAGACCAGGGTCTCGGTAGATTCTTATTATGGAATCAGTAAAAGTCTTGGAAGAATCCAAAATTTTAATGGAGAAGAGTTTGCAGAATATAAAAGAGAGTCCAGAAGAGCTGTTGGAGAATATCCTGAAGGCCCTGCAACTCCGGAGGCGGACGCTTCTCTATTTGAGCCTAATGAATTAGAAAGCATAGAATTGGGAAGAAGTTTCGATTACATTGATGCTTTAACTAGAACAGGATCCATTCAAAATCACAATGTAAGTGTAGGGGGTGGTAATGAAAAAACCACTTTCTTTATTTCTGCAAATTTTTTTAAAGACATTGGCGTAGTTAAGTTACAAGATTTTACCAGACATACTTACCGGATAAATCTTGACCATAAGTTCAATGATAAATTTAGAATTGGTACTTCTACTTTAGCTACCTACAGTGAAAGAAACGGTGCTAATTTTAATCCTATCGGTGGTGCACTCCAGGAAAATCCTTTAGGAAAAACCTTCAATGATGACGGGACCATTAACTTCAAACCTACCCAGGATGGTTTAAGGACAAACCCGTTGGCTGAAATTGTACCAGGTGCTCATGAAGACTTAACCAAGAGGTACAGGATTTTTAATAGTTTTTATGCAGTTTATGACATTACACCTAGTTTAACTTACCGATTTAATTTTGGTCCTGATATAGGTATAAGTAGAAGTGGCAGATTTATAGGATCTCAAACCAATGCCAGGCGGGAAGGGGATCCTACAGGTAGTATTTCTGAAGAATTTCAATTCAACTACACAATTGAAAATATCATCAATTACACCAAAATTCTAAATGAATCCCATACTTTTCAATTTACAGGACTACAATCTTTACAAAGAGACAATAGGGAATATTCAAGTATTAATGTATTGGGAATCCCTGCAGAAAGCCAAAGTTATCACCAATTAGGCGATGCAAGTCAAATAACAGGTGCCAATACCAATTTAATTCAATGGACTTTATTGTCATTTATGGGGAGGTTAAATTACGATTACCAAGGTAAATACCTGATGACTGCTACTTTAAGAGCTGATGGTTCATCAAGGTTTGGTAAAAACAATCGTTTTGGCTATTTCCCTTCGGTAGCATTAGGCTGGAATATTGGTGATGAGCGCTTTCTACAGGAAAGCACAGTTTTAGACCAGTTAAAACTAAGGATAAGTTACGGAGCCATCGGCAATCAGGGTATTGCACCTTACCAAACTCAACCTTTGCTTGCTAGAACTTCATATGAATTTGGATCAAATGCTGCTTTTGGCTACTTACCCAACACCATTGGTAATCCGGATTTAAAATGGGAAACTTCTACTACAGCCAATGCCGGTCTTGATTTTGTTTTCTCACAGGGAAGAATTGCAGGTTCTGCAGAATATTATATTACCACCACCACTGACCTATTGGCTCCCCAACCCTTGCCTAATTCAACAGGTTTTGGAGGTTTTATTACCAATATAGGTAAAACGCAAAATAGAGGTATTGAATTGACTTTAAACACAATAAATATCGATAAAGGAAATTTTAGGTGGTCCACAGATTTTATTTTTAATAGAAACAGAGAGGAAATTCTAGAATTGGCTGATGGAGATGATGTAGGTGCAGGACGCTTTATCGGAGAACCTTTAACGGTATTCTACGATTGGAACAAGATTGGCATTTGGCAAGTAGATGAAGCAGATGAAGCTGCAGTTTATAGTGATCAACCCGGTATCATTAAAATAGAGGATGTGAATAACGACGGACAGATCAATGCAGACGACCGCCAAATTCTAGGTTCACCGGTTCCTGATTTTGCAGGAGGAATCACCAATAGGTTTTCTTACAAAGGGCTTGATTTATCCTTTTTTATTTTTGGAAGGTTTGGGTCCATGATCAGAAGTGGTTTTCATACAGGCGGGTTCAATGCACTTGCAGGTAGATACAATAATTTAAACGTGGATTATTGGACCCCGGACAATCCAACGAATGATTATCCTCGTCCAAATGTAAACCAAGAATTTCCAAAATATTCCTCTTCTTTGCAATATTTTGATGGCACCTTCCTTAAAATTAGAAATATAAATTTTGGTTACACCATGCCGGAAGGCATTGTTGAAAGACTCAAGATGGAAAGCCTTAGGGTTTATACCAGTATTCAACAACCATTTATTTTCTCAAAATACAGAAGCAGACATGCAGGAATTGATCCTGAAACCTTTATAGATGGAGAACAGGGCGTAGAAGGTGGAGTTATCAATTCTAATATTGCTCCTGCTGTTACACAGTTTACTTTTGGAATTAATGCTAAGTTTTAAAACTGAACCTAAATTTTGCTAAAAATGAAAATTAACTATAAAAATAAATTATTAAGCTATTTTAAAGCCAGCTTGATAAGTGCAGCAATTTTTGCGGCAGTAAGCTGTGAAGGTTTATTGGAAGAAAATGTTGTTTCAAACATTGGAAACGATTACTTAAACACACCCAGTGGGCTGAATGATGGGCTGCAAGCCGCTTACAGCTCTTTTAGGTCATGGTATGGAACCGAAAGGGGAAATAATTTTACCGTTTTCGGTACTGATACTTATACCAATGGATCTGATGGCTCCTTTAAATACATGAATTTTTACACTTCTGATTTTGATTCTCAAAACTCACATGTAAGAGAGGTTTGGGACCAGCTTTATCAAGGGATTAATACGGCCAATGCTGTTATTGAAAGAGCACCGGAAGTTGAAGGTCTATCAGAAGAAATTCGGCAAATTAGAATCGCAGAAGCCAAATTCATTAGAGCCCATCATTATTTTATTTTGGTGCAGCTTTTTGGTCCTATTGACTTACAGCTTTCCGAATCAGTCATTCCAAATAATGAAGTAACACGGACACCTGTTCCGGAAATTTATGCTGCAATTATTAATGATTTAGAAACAGCTATTCCTGAGCTGCCAGCAGTTTCTCAAGCGGATGATTATGGAAGAGCCACCCGACCAGCAGCAGAAAATTTATTGGGTAAAGTTTATGTTACTAAAGCTACTTCTGAGGCAGCCGCCAATGATGATTACGCCAAGGCTGAATCCCTACTACAATCTGTGATTGAAAATTACAGTTTTAGGCTTCTGGATAATTATGGGGATATACATGCCTTTGGAAATGAAGTAAACGACGAGGTAATATTTGCAACGCAATACAGCAATAACCCATTGACCAATGGAACTGGCAATAATACACATGTTTTCTTCTTAATGGAATATGATGTTCAGCCTGGAATGCGAAGGGATACAGAAAATGGTAGACCGTTTAAAAGGTACATGCCTACTGATTATACCTTAAATGTAATTTTTGCAGATAGAGAAAATGACAGCAGGTATCAACAATCTTTCAAACACACTTATTATTCTAACAATCCGGGAACTTTCAATACTAGTTTTGATCACTCCAAATCTCAAGTAAATTTTGCTGCAGGAGATACTGCTATATATGTGCCAGGTTACGAGATGTCAGAAGAAGTAAGGGCACAAAAGCCTTACCAGGTATTGGTGCCTAGTGCCTATACAGAAAGGTTGTTCCCTACTCTCAATAAACACCTCGATCCGGGGAGAGCAGACTTAACTCAGTTTCAAGGTACGAGAGACTATATCTCATTTAGGTTGGCAGATACTTACCTTCTTTTAGCTGAAGCGCAATTGAAGCAAGATAAAATTGCAGAGGCCACCGAAAATGTCAATATGGTAAGAAGAAGGGCTGCTTTTCCCGGCAAAGAAGGGGAAATGGAGATTTCTACTTCAGATATGGATATGGAAATGATTATTGAAGAAAGAGCAAGAGAACTATTGGGAGAGCAACAAAGATGGTTAGACTTGAAGCGATGGGGCATTCTTGTGGAAAGAGTCAGGGCACATAACCCTAAATCTATCGGAATAGAAGAGTTCCATGTTTTAAGACCTATACCTCAAAATCAAATAGACCGCGCCCAAGGTAATAGTGCAAATTTCCCTCAAAATCCAGGGTATTAATAGATATCGAGAGAGTCACTGGTTCTTTCTGAGCTGAAGATTTCACTGGTAGTTGAGACCAAAAGTCATATAAATTTATTCACAGACTTAAGGGTTTTTACTTATTTAGGAGATCTTCGGATGCACAAGAATTACAAGAGAATAAGTTTTAAAGTAAAAGGTCTGGATAGAATCCAGACCTTTTTTTATGACCTAACCTAAAAAGGTTATATTGATAATAAATGTTTTTAGTTCTGATGTTGGAGAAAATATTGAATTAAATCTTCTGGTTTTTTCAAGGAATTCACAATTTCCTCATTTAGCTCCATCTGGAGAACATTTTCCACATCAAAGATCAATCCATTGAGGAAAACCTTGTCAAACCCAAGATCGTCTACAAAATCAGCTTGTCTTACCTTGGCTACAGGAGATATACCATATTGTCCCATTACCTCTACAATTGCTTTTAATCTAGTGTAATTGTTCATCTTATTTGATTTAATTGTATGTAGTAAGCTAGTATTAAGCTGTTTAGGAGTAAACGGCCTAATACTAACTTTTATTTTAAATATGATTCTATTTATACATAAGCAGCTACTTCGGAATCTTCTTCGGACAATTCCGTTTCTTCTACCACAATTTCCTTTTTCTTATCCATACCAAACTTGGCCAATATCCTATCAAAAACATAATAGATAACCGGTACAATTACCATGGTCAAAAACATAGAGGAGATCAGTCCACCAATCAAAGCCCATGCAAGTCCATTTTTCCATTCAGCACCGGCACCGGAAGCAAGAGCAATAGGAAGCATACCGAAAACCATCGCAAGAGTGGTCATAAGGATCGGTCTAAACCTGATCTCAACAGCCTTAAATAAAGCTGTTTTAACTTCTATGCCTGCAGCTTTCAACTGGTTGGCAAAATCCACCAATAAAATCGCATTTTTAGCAACCAGTCCCATTAGCATAATCAATCCAAGAATACTAAATATGCTTAAAGAAGAACCTGACAATGCCAAGGCTAACAAGGCACCTATGATAGCTAGGGGAAGCGAGAACATCACCACCAAAGGATATACGTAATTGTCATAAAGAGCGACCATAATTAAATAAATTAGTAATATGGAAGCCAATAATGCAATACCCAAACTACCAAAACCTTCATCCTGCATTTTCATATCACCTTCATAAGAAATACTCACTTCATTGGGCATGTCAAGCTTTGCAATTCTATCTTTAATCTCCTGCCCTACTGTTCCTGTTGGTCGACCTGAAACCTGGGATTTAACCGAAACAGAAGTGATTCTATCTTGACGTTCAAGTTGACTTGGTCCTTCAGAAGGAATGGCAGAAGCAAATTGCTTTAGCAAAATCACTTCGCCTCTTTTGTTGACAAAAGCCAAGTTTTCTATGTCAGCAACAGATTTTCTATCAAACTCATCCAACTTAATGTTAATGTCATATTCAAAGTCACCATCCCTGTATTTTGTATCAGTATTTCCATTGAAAGCAACTTGCATGGTACCACCTACCAGTGCCATGTCAAGCCCCAAATCGGCCATTTTTGCTCTGTCTACTTGAACACTTATTTCCGGGTTTCCCTCTTCTAAGGAGGTTTGTACCTTTCTTGTACCTGGAACTTTACTAACTTCTTCCAAAACTTTATCAGAGAAAACTTTTAGTTCATCTAAATCCGGACCTGAAAGAAGGATTTGGATAGGTGCATCACTGGCTGTCCCTGTAATGGCAATGGGCACAGCAGTAAATTCAGCCCCCACAATATTTTCCTCTAAAGCAATTTCCATTTCTCTGGCAAATTCAGGAGCGGTTGTATTCCTCTCATCTGCAGGAACCATTTTAACTGTTAGTTCAGCAGCATATGGTGTGGAAGTTGCACCTGAAAAACCTCCTGTAGTTTGCCCTACTGAAGTAAAGATTCCACTTATCTCCGGGTAATTTCTTAGGAAGTGTTCTGCCTCCATGGTTTTGAAATTTGTTTCCTCTAAAGTAGCGGATTTAGGTAGTTCAATCCTCATAAGAAACTCTCCCTTATCACCTTGTCCCACAAATTCGCTCCCAATAAAACCATTGCTTACCAACATAAAGGAGGAAACAAACATTACAAAAGTCAAGATTAATGTAATGGCTTTGTTGTGGAATGCCCAGCTAAGAATACCTGTAAGCCAAGCCACAATGCTGTCAAGAATCTTTTCAAAACCGTTGATTATTTTACCAAAAATACTGTTAGCATCTACATGTTCTAATTTTGAAAATCTAGAAGTTAAGAGTGGAATTAAAGTAAATGCCACCAATAAACTGATCAAGGTAGCCACTGCCACAGTAATACTAAATTGTGTCAATATTCCTGCAATCAAACCGCCTGTTAAGGAAAGTGGAACAAATACAACAACGATTACTAGGGTAATGGAAACCACCGTACCACCTATCTCTCGAATTCCATCATAAGAAGCTTGAACAGCAGATTTTCCCTTTTCCATATGTCGGTATATATTTTCAATCACCACAATGGCATCATCGACCAGAATCCCCACTACTAGTGAAAGGGCTAACAAACTCATTAGGTTAAGTGTGAAACCTGCCAGATACATTAATGTAAATGTAGCGATGATAGAAGCAGGTACTGCTATCATTACAATCACAGCATTTCTGATACTGTGCAAAAACAATAACATGATTACTGCCACCAATACTACGGCTATAACTAAATCGTGAATCACGGCATCCGCAGCTTCTAAAGTAAAAGTTGAGCTGTCTTGAGAAACTTCAAACTTCAGGTTATTGTCTTTATAAGTATCTTCTAGGCCGGCTAATGCAAGGGTTACATTTTTGGCAACATCCACCGCATTGGCATCCGATTGTTTTTGAATGGATACTCCAATGGCAGCATTTCCATTTAGCCTACTTAAAATTTCTTCGTCTTTATTGGAATCAACTACCTCGGCAAGATCTTTTATTCTAACGATTGAAGCACCATTTTGAGCTACAACAAGATTCCTGATTTCATCAACAGAAGTGAATTTCCCCGCCAATCGAATCAATATTTGCTCGTCATCATTTATTAGCTTACCTGTTGGAAAATCTAAATTTTCTGTAGCTATGGCTTGATTCACTTGAATTGGCGAAATACCCAAAGCTTCAAGCTTATTTTGATTCAAGTTTACCTTAATTTCTCTTTCAGTTCCCCCCAATAAATTTACCTGTGCTACACCATCAATCTGAGCCAATGTAGGCTGGATTCGTTGGTCCATTAGGTCATAAAAATTGGTGGCACTCATTGTGGAGTAGGCTCCCAACTGCATGATAGGCATATCATCTAAACTAAACTTGCCTAAAGAGGGAGGGTCTACATCATCTGGAAGATCCCCTAATATGGCATCAATCTTACGCTGAGCATCCTGTAATACTACATCTACATCTACTTCATCTTTTAACTCAATGGTGATAATAGAAAAACTTTCCAAAGAGGTAGATTTCATCACATCAATCCCTTCAAGAGAGGCCAATGCATCCTCCAGTTTTCGTGTAACTGAATTTTCAACTTCCGAAGGAGCTGAACCCGGATAAAGAGTAGATACAGTAACTACATTTGGGCTGAACTTCGGCAATAGCTCATAGGACATTTGACTGTAGGAAAAAATTCCTAGAGAAGTCAATATGGTAAAGAGCACCACCACTATGGTGGATCTCTGTATGGATATTTTAGTAATTTGCATCGCTTCTACTATTGAATTTCAGTTACAGCCATTCCATCTTTAAGGTTGATCAATCCAGAGGTGATCAACTTATCCCCAATTTCTAAGCCATCAAGAAGCATCAATTTATTGTTACCTACCTGTGCAATTTTAATTTCCTTTAAATTGGCTTTGCCATCTTTGAGTACGAATACCTCTGGATTCTTTATTCCTCTGATAAGGGATGTTCTCTCAATCATTATGGCCTCTTGGGCAGGATACTCAAATGTGGCATAAGCAAACATTCCCGGTTTGATCTTTTCTGATGCCTCTTCCAAATCAATTTCTACCTTATATTTAAGGGAAGCATCGCCTTTGCTACTTGTAAATGAAACCTTACCGGTGAATTCCTGATCAGGGATTACACCTACTTTAACCTTTACTGAATCTCCAACCTGAATATTCGCAATTTCCATCTCCGATACGTTCACTACCAATTTTAATGGCATCACATTGACGATTTCAACGACATTCATACCCGGACTCATTAAGGTACCTATTTCAATAAAATCTTCATTGATAAACCCTGATATAGGTGCAGTGATTACGGTGTTGGCAAGTCTTCGGTTGATCATTTTTATTTCCGAAGCTCCCATTTTATGCGCATTCTGAATTTCCTCAAGTTGTTTTTCAGTAATTGCCTCCGTGCCCGCTAGGTTTTCATACCTGCTGAGGTCTCTGGTATATTGATTAAATTTAGTTTCTGCAATAGCTAGTTCAGCTTGTATTAGTTCATCATCTAATTTCGCTATAACTTCTCCCTTCGAAACTTGATCTCCTTTTTCTTTAAAAATCTGTGTTACTTTACCACTTCCTTCAGATTTAAGCAACAATTCTCGATTTGGAATAAAAGTACCATTAATCGTAAATGAAAGTGCATTCGAAGTTTTAGCAATCTTTTGTGTTCTCACAGGAATAGATGTACTAGTTTTCATTGCTTCTTCTGCTTTTACTTCCATTTCTTGTTTATTTTTATAAAGTGTAAAACCAATAACAGCGGCTATAAACACAAATACCAAGGGTGTGATTAATTTTTTCATAATTATTTGAAACAATTTTCTTTTTAATTTCTATTTATTTTATTCTGCTATCTTTTCAATTTGACCAATGGATTGATAAAAATCTGCTTCCGCAGTTTTAACATTGATCATTTGATTAAAATAAGCGGCACGTGCTTCTCTAAGTGCAGTTTCTGAATCCAAAACATCTGTTAGCGGAGATAAGCCTTCTCTATACAGTTGATTTGTTTGATCAAAAACGGTCTCTGATAAAACCAAATTAGATTGCTGAGCCTCTAAACTTTTTAAGCTGTTATTTATTTTCTTAACCGCATTCAAATAGTCAGCTTGTGCTTTTTGTTCTGCCAAATATTGATCATGTTTTAATTTTTCACTTTGCATCCTCGCTTGCGCAATCTTATTTTTTCGCTGATTTCCATCGAAGATTGGTATGTTTAATTGTATGCCAACTAAAGAGCCCCTATACCATTGGTGGCTACTCGATAAAAAATCAAAACTATTTGAAAATGCATTGTAATTTAGATCTGCAAAGGCAGCAATAGTGGGATAATAACCCGATTTTATATTTTTTATATTAAGCGCGTTCAACTCCTGTTGTTTGTCCAATACCTGAAGGTCATAGCGATTACTTAAGTCAACATCTTCAAGCAATATTCCCTGTTGATTGGAATGATCTTCGAAGTTATATGCAGCAAGAGACAATTCATCTGTTACCGGAATACCCATAACCAATTTCAAATAATTACTCCGTTGTTCTATAAGCGTTTCCAGGTCATCCATTTGTGTTTCTAAACTGGTAAGGTTTACCTTAACCCGATTATAATCAACTTTTCTGGCCAAATCATTCTCGTATTGGGACTTAATAATAGCTTCAAGCTTTATAAGTTTATCATGATTTGCCTCAAGATTGATCATTTGAAGTTGGGTAGAAATTACCCCGTAATAATTCATGGCAATATCATAAATGATGTCTTCGGTTGTCATTTCTGTAATAAGCCTGTAAAACTCTTCAGAAGTTTTTGCAGCCTTTAACCCTATAAGATAGGATTGACTAAATACCAATTGACTTAATTGAACGCCTCCTTTCAAACTCTGAGGAACTCCAAAGGCGATCACATCCACACCATTCGGATCAGAGTTTGGATCTAATATACCTCCCGGAATTGCTTGAGGATACACATCCAAAAAATTATTGTAGTTACCATAGGCTTCTAACTGCGGTAAACCGGTGCCGGTTATTTCTTTTCTTAAATATCCAGCTTCTTTCTCATCTAGAATTGATTTTTTAATTTCAGCATTATTTTTTAAACCCAATTCAATACATTCTTTTAAGGTATATCCTTCCTTATTTCCCTCTTGTGCATGCACCACTCCTCCAAATAAAAGGAATAAAATAAGAGGCAACCAGTTTTGTTTTTTCATTTTATTTAATTGTATTATATTTAGTAAATAATAGTTTGTTCTGTATTTTATGAACCAACCGAATCAAAAAAAAATTATTTGATCTGATTTTTATAAGTTTCAATCATTCTTGGTAACTCTGCTTTCATGAATTTCATGAAATTAGAAACCTCGATCAAATACCCATTAAACTCTTGATTCTTTTCTCCTCTAAGCACAATGATTTCTTCGATAATATCATTGAATTTAAAAACACCCTTCATGTCTTCATGAATATCTTCTTTCCAATTACGAATTTTCAGTCTAAAGTATCTTTTCCTTTCTCCCGGTTTAGTAGTATACTCAACTTTATTTTGCCCTTGTAACAAAGTTAAGGCTTGACTTACAGCACTCTTACTTACAAATAAAGCATTTTGAATATCTTCAAATGTAGCCTCTGCTTCATCAACAACCATTAGTAATCCTATGATTCTACCTAATATTGGTTGGTTTCCTTTTTTCTCAAAAAATACCCCAATCTTTTCTATAATCTGTTGTTGTTCTTTGGTAAGTGTCATAATGGTTTTTTATTGCTTTATCCAATTAACGATGCAAATATACAAAAGGTTTTTTTGGTTCATAATTTAATGAACTAAACTTTAGAATTTTTTTTAAGAACTGAAAAAATGGTTAGCATCAAATACAAGGTTGATCAATTCTATTATTCCTCATCATTAAAATACTATCAAAAATTGAATACTTCTTTATCCTTTTAAAATAGTATGGTTGGGTTTTCTTCTTGCCATTATACCTGGCTTAGTAGCGTTCTCAATATAAATAGTTGAATATTCCATAGCGCTAATTTTAATTAGATTTATTCTAAATAAATAAAGAAATTCTTTGGGAAATTAAAAGTTAGCCTATACTTTTGCCACTGTTAAGAATAATTCTAAATAATAAACTATGAAATATATTATACCATTACTATTTTGGCTAATAACAGTTCCGGCTATTGCACAAACCGGGAATTTATCAGGCTCAATTAAAAACAATAAAGGTGAACCTCTTGAATTTATCAATATACTGATAAAAGGAACCCAATTAGGAACAATAACTGACAAGGACGGGTATTATTTAATTACCGGAGTACCTATTGGAAGCCTAACGGTGATCGTAAGTTCATTAGGTTATGAAAGTCAAGAAAAAATTGTGAAAATATCCGAAAAGGAAACTTTTGTTTTGAACATCGAAATGACTGAATCTGAGTTAACATTGCAGACAGTTGAGATATTGGGAAGGTCAGAAACCTCCTATCAAAACAAATCATCTTTTATTGGAACCAAATCTGCGACGGCACTAAAAGATGTTCCACAATCGATAGGTTATGTTACCAAAGAGTTGGCTTTAGACCAAGGAGCTTTCCGGGTAAACGATGTAGTAAAAAATATCAGTGGTGTTAATCAGTTCACTTTTTACAATGATATCACCATCCGAGGTCACAGAATCCAGGGACAAAAAACTTCTGGAAATCTAGTGAATGGAATGAGGGCCATGACCAGTTTTTGGAAACAACAATTAATTCCGCATATAGAACGAGTTGAGGTAATTAAAGGACCCGCTTCAGCTTTATTTGGTAATGCCTCGGCAGGTGGAACCATTAACCGGGTAACCAAAAAACCTTTGAAGGAGTCGAGAAAGTCGGTAAGTTCTACCCTGGGTAGTTTCAATACCTTTAGAGTTTTGGGTGATTTTACCGGACCTATGACTGAGGATGAATCTTTATTGTTTCGATTAAATTTAGGATACGAAAATTCAGGGAATTTTAGAGACTTACAATATGATAAAAATTTGGTGGTAGCTCCCTCCTTTTCATTTTTACCTTCAGACAAAACTAGGTTAAACTTGGACGTTGTTTACCAACAGTCTGATGGAAGATTGGACAGAGGTCAGGCAGTATTCGGCAATGGAGATTTATTTTCAGTACCAATTACTAAATCTCTAAATGCTGTTAATGATTACCTAAAAGAAGAAAGTGTCAATGCTACTATCTCCTTAAACCACCAATTTAACTCCAATATTAGCTTTAATTCCGTTTATATGCGTTCCAACTATGCAGAAGATTTACTTGAACATAGGTCCAACAACGTCTTTGCCTTAAATGGAGATGGAAGCATAGATCCTGAAAAAGTAGGAATGCGTGTCGGTATTCGTAAGCGAAATTGGAGCAATAACAACTTTAGCAATTACTTTAACTTTGATTTTACTACCCAAAAGATTTCACATAAGTTACTTCTAGGTTATGATTATTTCCAACAAGTATTGCTTCCGGGAGGTTCTCAATTAGCGGCTAGAGGGTACTATAGTGCTGATGGACAAAGTGCCATAAATTCTTATAACCCGGAAAATAAATCGGATTATTTGCTCGACAGTAACGGCAACCCTGTTCCCATTGTTGCACATTTTGATTTGACAGACCCATTTGCCAATCAAATGAGAGACATGAGTAAGTACATTTATAGTACAAGTAATTTTGCACCTTCAAAGCTTAATTCCCATGGTTTTTATATTCAAGAACAAGCCAGTATTGGAAACCTTAAAATCCTTTTAGGTTTGAGGCAAGAATTTTATAGGGATATCTTGAATTATAAAGTAGGAACAGAAGAAGATGTAAGTCAAGACGCCCTGATTCCCAGACTTGGACTAGTATATAGCATCAGCCCTAAAATTAATGTGTATGGTACATATGTTCAAGGGTTTCAACCACAAACAGCAACGGTTATAAATAATCCGGATGCCGGAGGACCGTTTGATCCATTAACCAGTGAACTTTTAGAGATGGGGGCGAAAAGTGAATGGTTTGATGGTAAATTAAGTGGAAGTCTTGCCTTATATAATTTAAAAGAATGGGGTTCTTTATACAATGCCAATGAACCGGGTCAACCTGATCTTTTGGTACAAAATGGAGAAGAGGTTTCCAAAGGTGTAGAAATAGACTTAGCTGGAAATATTACTCCAAATTGGAGCATAACGGTTAGTTATACATTTAATGACGCCGTGATCACACAAAGTGATGATGAAAACCTGATAGGAAGACAAAAGCCCAATGCACCAAGAAACACAGGTAATATTTGGACCAAATACTTAATAAAACAAGGTAGTCTAACAGGTCTAGGATTTGGTTTTGGTGCCAATTTCGTTTCTGAACGTTTTGGTTCTTTAGGTTCTTCCGAAAATCCACCAATATTCCCTAGTTATGAACTATTCGATGCGGCAGTTTACTATAAAATGAATAGGTTTCAAATTCAAATGAATGTCAACAATCTGTTTGATAAAACCCACTGGGTAGGTGGCTATGATTACCTTCGCGCATTTCCGGGTGCACCTAGAAATGCCATGACTACTATCTCCTATATATTTTAATTAACCAAACAACCTTTCTTGAACATTTCAAGAAAGGTTGTTTACTTTAATATGAATAAAAACTTTCTCTGGAAAATTCACAATTGGCTAGGTCTTTATACCGGTATAGTTATCCTATTTCTAAGTATAACTGGTGCTGCAGCTTTATTTAGACCGGAAATTGATCTTTTGTTAAATCCAAACCTAAGGCAAGTAGAAACAAGCCCTGAAAAAGCATCTTTGACAGCAGCAGTGGACAAAGTTCTTCCCATGCATCCAGACAAATACCTTTTTGAGGTAGAAATGCCCAAGGCCTATTTAGATACTTGGATCATTAGACTTATGCCAAAAGAGAAGAGTGCATTGAATCCTATGATTTGGGAAGTTTTTATAAATCCTCATACAGGTAAAATTTTAGGAGAAAGGAATTATTTTAATACTTTCAGCTATTTTTTGAGAAACATACATGTCCGCTTTTACGAAGCGTATTTTGGAAGACAAATCGTAGGCTTAGCAGGAATCGCGCTTTTCTTATCCACCCTTACAGGTTTATTCATTTATGGCAAATTTATGAAAAAGCAGCCTTTCGGGAAAATTCGTTCTGGTAAACTAAGAATAACCCAGGCAGATTTACATAAATTTATTGGTATAAGCACACTTGCATTTAACCTGATGATTGGCATTACAGGTGCCTGGTTGGGACTCCAAGCTTATTTAATGTATGGACTAAACATCCCACAACCCAACAGTTTCAGCCGAAACGATAAGGTTTTTACAGAAATAGAGGATATGAACTACAGCTTGGATTTTGATGCCATCTATCAAAAGTCTCAGATAGAATTTCCAAACATGATTCCTTGGTTTATACGGCCTACCACCAATGGTGAAGGCATTGTGCAGGTTCTAGGAAATGTTCCAGGACAAGCCTATGAAAGGCGCTCTAATAAGCTTGTATTTGACAAGCAGAGTCAAGATCTCCTTTTTAAGTACAATATTAGTGAGCAGAACGTTGGGGCTAAATTATACTTCGTTCAGGAATCTTTTCATTTTGGAGATTTTGCCGGAATATCTTTGAAAATAGTATATTTTCTATTGGCCTTGAGTTCAGGATTTCTTTCTTTGAGTGGTTTTATTATTTATTTGGAACGCACTAGAAAATCAAAATCTAGCCTTGGAAAAACCATCCCTTTAAAATCTCAGATAAGCCGATGGACAATTGGTATTTTGGGTACAATTGTAACCATTGGCATCCTGAGTATGAATTTCGGCTTAGGTATTCCTGCCTTGCTGGTAGGGATAGCATTTTACGGATTTTTTATTGTCATAATTATTAAAAAACTCCTGTCAAAATTTAAAGGAAGTTCATTGATTAACCCGAAAATATGAGAACCAAAACAGATAGAATGACCGAGCACTACCTAATTCCCATACTGCTTTTTTTTAGCAGTATATTTTTGGTGGCAGGTATTTTTTATTGGAATGAATGGTTGAATGTGTATTCAGAAAACTACCTATCACCCTTTTACCCCCTCAGGGATCTTGGAGGCCGTAGGGACTTCTTAGCAGCCACCAGTATACATGCCCTATGTTATTTAACAATTGCAATGGTGAGTATTGGCTCAATTGCCCTTAAAAACAAAATCCTGTGTGTTTTTAGCATTTCCCTTTCCTTGATAGGCTTTTTTCTCCTATTTTATTAAATAAAACCTCTCCTTTTATTCTTTCCAATTGGTATGAAAAGCCTGATCTGCGTCTTTATCATTCCTTCGATAGGTATGAGCGCCAAAATAATCCCTTTGCGCTTGAATTAAGTTGGCGGGTGAGTTTGCGGTTGTGACTCCCAATAAGTAATTGATGGCATTGGATAATACCGGTACGGCAAAACCATTTTGTAACGCCTGACCCACTACATAGGATAAATCACCTTGGTAACTTTTTAAGGCTATTATGGCTTCATAATTAAGTAAGATATGGTTACTTTCCTTAAAAATTTCTACCAATTCTTCCATTAATTTAGAACGTATGATACAGCCGTTGGTCCAAATTCTAGCTATTTCGGAGAAATTTAAAGCCCAATTGTTTTTTTCTGAAACTTCCAGCATAAGTGAAAAACCAACTTCATGGTTGATGATTCGTGTCGCCTGGTAGGCCGCCTGTAATTTATCCAAGAAGTTGTCTACATCTTCTATTCCCGGAAATCTTTCAAGATCATAAAGGCCTGATGAAATCATCCTCAGTCCCTTTCTTGCGGAAAGATTCCTTGCCATTACAGCTTCGCCAAGCACCCCATAAGGCACCCCATATTCCAAAGCGGTATTTAAAGACCAACCACCTGTTCCTTTTTGAGCAGCTTGATCCAGTATTTTATCTATTAAAGGTTCCCCATTTTCATATTTTCTTAAAATATCAATGGTAATTTCTAACAAATAACTGCTTAAATCACTGTCCATCCATTTTTCAAAAATAGAAGCAATTTTAATAGGATCTAATTGCAAGTAATTTCGCATCATCGAATACACTTCAGCAATGGCCTGCATCTCTCCATACTCTATGCTGTTGTGCACCATCTTCACAAAATGACCGGAACCACCGGGTCCAACATAAGTAACACAAGGATTGCCTTGAAAATCCTTTGCAGCAATCTTTTCTAGAAAGCCTTCTATTTTAGAAAAACCCTCCTTATCACCCCCAGGCATAATTGAAGGACCTCTTCTTGCTCCTTCCTCACCTCCGGAAACTCCAGTACCGACAAATAATATCCCTTTCTCTTTTAATAATTCAGATCTTTGAATGGTATCCTTGTAAAATGAATTTCCCCCATCAATAATAATATCTCCTTCATTCAGTAAAGGAATCAATTCCTGTATTTGAAGATCCACTGCTTTTCCTGCAGGAATCATTAGCAATATGGATTTAGGAGAGGAAAGTGAAGCAACGAACTCCGAAATATTTTCAAAAGGTTGAATAGTAAGGTAAGCAGGATTTTCCTCCAAAACTTTTGCAGCTACGCCTTCTTCTTTTCCTTCAACATATCTATTATAAATTGATATATTCACACCATTATCAGCCAAATTTAGCGCAAGGCTTTTGCCCATCACTCCCATACCAATCACTCCAAAGTCGGATTTACTTTCCATTTTCTTAAAATTTTTGATGATGTCTTGAACAATTTTTTCAGGTGAACTATCAATGGTCACCTTTAAACCATAATCAGGAACTTCCAAAGCTTCCATTTGTGAAGCAAGTAATGCAGGATTCATAAAGTGTCCTACCCTATCTCCTAATCTTTTTTCTACAAGTGATTTTTTTCCATCAAGTAAAACCCATTCTATATTTGATGTTACTTTTAAAATGTTTCTGTATTTTTCATTCAATGCTGAACAGGCCAAAACAGCTCCTTTTTCTTTGGCAGCATCCTGCAACTTCTTGGCAACATTTCTTAGCCAAGGGATACGGTCTTCGTCATCCAAAGGTATGCCGGCATTCATTTTGGTTTTATTGGATTTGGGGTGAAAATCATCCGCGTCAAGAAAAGGTAATTCCATTTTATTTGCTAATAATTCTCCAATGGTACTTTTTCCACAGCCTGTAACCCCGTAAACAATTATAATCATAAACGAAATTATGAAATTCAACCGGATCAAACCATTTTAAATTGTAATTTTACCATTTGAACCATATCATTTATTTTTATTGTTACCTATTGAATTTGGGTTCAAGGATAATACAAATTATGTCTCAGCGTAAAAAAAGAGTAGTAGTAGGCCTTTCAGGAGGTGTGGATAGTTCGGTTACCGCTTATTTGCTAAAAGAGCAGGGCTATGAGGTAATAGGTATGTTTATGAAGAATTGGCATGATGAATCAGTAACCATTTCTAATGAATGTCCCTGGGTGGAAGACAGTACTGATGCCATGTTAGTGGCCCAAAAGTTAGGCATTCCTTTTCAAGCCATAGACCTTAGTGAAGATTACAAATCCAGAATTGTAGCTTATATGTTCTCTGAATACAAGGCAGGAAGAACACCAAATCCTGATATTCTATGTAATAGAGAAATAAAATTTGACATTTTTTTAAAGGCAGCCATGAAACTTAAAGCGGATTTTGTTGCCACCGGACACTATTGTCAAAAAGAAGAAATAAGTGTCAACGGACAACCTATGTACAAATTGATAGCAGGGGCAGATAATAATAAAGATCAAAGTTATTTCCTTTGTCAATTGGATCAAGAACAATTGAGCAAGGCTTTGTTTCCCATTGGCCACCTGCAAAAAGCAGAAGTAAGGGAGATCGCCAAAAAACAAGAATTAATAACTGCCGAGAAAAAAGACAGCCAAGGATTATGCTTCATTGGTAAGGTGAAGCTACCGGACTTTTTACAGCAACAGCTCAAACCCAACAAGGGGGATATTCTCACTGTACCTGCTGAATCCCCAATTTATGCTACTATGGGAATTCCGGCAGGTGTGGCCTTTGAAGATTTGGACACGAACCAGTTGAATGAAACCTGCTATCCATTACAGTACGAGGCAAGCATGGGTGAAAAAGTAGCCAAGCACAATGGTGCACACTATTTTACCATCGGGCAGCGAAAAGGCCTCAACGTGGGGGGTACAGGTAAACCATTATTTGTAATTGCAACAAACACCAAAGATAATATTATTTACACAGGTTTGGGAGAAGATCATCCCGGACTTTTAAGACATGGTCTTTTTGTCAAAAAGGAAGACATCCACTGGATCAGACCTGATAAAACTTTAAATGTGGGGGATTCAGCTTCCTATGTTGCAAGAATTCGGTACAGGCAACCGCTATCTAAGGCCACCCTACTAATGAAGGAAAATGGTTTATATGTTTTATTTGATCGTCCACAAAGGGGAATAGCCTCCGGACAGTTTGTGGCGTGGTATGAGGGCGAAGAAACGATTGGATCAGGAGTAATCTATTAAAATGGAACAGCTTCCGATTCTATTTGAAGACCAACACTACATTGCCATCAATAAACCATCTGGTGTTTTGGTCCACAAGACGCCCTTAGAAAAAGATCCGGAGGCTTTATTTGCGGTTCAAATGCTGGAGCATCAAGTTGGGTACAAAGTTTACCCGTTACACCGAATAGATCGGCCAACTACCGGTGTTTTGTTGTTTGGAAAAAGTGCAAAGGCTGCTTCAACCATTCAAGCTCAATTTATAGACCATAGCATAAAAAAATATTACTTAGCCATTTTAAGAGGCTATTTACCAAAAGCTCATGGAATGATTGATCATCCTTTGGCCAAAGATTTGGAATTTGTACTTCAGGAGGCAAAAACGGAATATTGGACATTGAAACAATGTGAAATTCCTTTTGCTTCTACAGGGAGGTATCCAAGTAGCAGGTATTCTCTAGCCAAGATTTATCCTCATACCGGTAGAATGCATCAAATTCGAAGACATTTTGCACATTTGAGACATTATATTATTGGTGATACCACTCATGGAGATAATCGGCAAAATAATTTTTTTTCTAGCCAATTTCAACTTGAAAATATGCTATTACATGCTTGGGAGTTGACTTTTTTCCAACCTTTTTCTAAAGAATCCATTACCATCAAAGCAGATTTACCTTTACATTTCCTTAGCATCATGAGAGAATTTAATTGGCCCGAGAAGGAATTAAGTAATCATTTAGTATAATTGTATATAAGCCTGAAAAAAAAACCATATGATAAACATAAAATACCTCCTAGCAATTGTTTTTTCATCCATGTTTTTCTTTGTAAGTTTCCAAGGAATAGCCCAAAAAGTAAAAATAGACGGAATCATTGAAAGAGCAGAAGCCTTGTCTCATTTTAAATTTTTGGCTTCAGATGAATTGAAAGGTAGAGACCCAGAACGTCCTGAAATTGATATTGCAGCTTATTATATTGCCAATCAATTTGAAAAATATGGTGCCATTCCACTTTCTTCATTAAATGCCTATTACCAATATGTACCATTTGTCGCATCCTCCCCTCCAACTGTTGGAGAATTAAAATGGAAAGGCTCCAAGTTTAAGCATGGAGAAGATTTATTGGTATTGGGAGGAAACGATTTGTCAGGAGATTTTGAAATGGTAGTTGCCGGCTATGGCTTTGAAGATGACTATGCCGATAAAAATGTTAAAGGGAAATGGGTCGTTGTAAGGGTTGGTGCACCCAATCGACTCACTCCTACCGAACTTTTTAAAGCAGGGAGAGAAAAACAAGCCCTTGCCAAGTCCAAAGGCGCCATCGGTTTAATTGAGATGTACAATGTACCGACAACCCCTTGGAGAATGTTGGTAAACTACCTTAACAAATCTCAATTAGCTTTAGATTTAGACCCTAACAAGCATGATGATTTGCCTTATCTTTGGATGAAAGACCTTAAAGGAGAGATCATTAAATCCATTGCTTCCGGTAAAAATGAGATATCAATTGATATAAAAGGTAAGAAGAATAGAAAAATTAAGGGCAGAAACGTGGTAGCTGTGATTGAAGGAACCGATCCTCAACTAAAAGATGAGTATGTGATGCTATCGGCCCATTATGATCACTTGGGTATTACCAAACCTAATGCTGAGGGAGATTCCATATACAATGGGGCAAGAGATAACGCAGTAGGAACAGCAGCATTGATCCAAGCAGCAAATTATTTTGGTGAGCACCCTCCAAAAAGGTCTATTTTATTATGTGCATGGACAGCAGAGGAAAAAGGCCTACTAGGTTCCTCCTATTTTGCCGATAATCCTCCATTACCATTAAAAGATATAGTTTTCAATCTTAATATTGACAATGGAGGCTATAATGACACCAGCTTGGTTACCATTATTGGCTTAGGCAGGTCATCGGTAGATCATCTTATTTCAGTTGCAGCAGAGGACTATGGCTTGGAAGCAATAGCAGATCCATCACCGGAACAAGGGTTATATGACCGTTCCGACAATGTAAACTTTGCCAAGAAAGGTATTCCGGCACCTACTTTTAGTTTAGGTTTTACTGCCTTCGACCAAGAAATCGGTAAGTATTACCACCAGGTATCTGATCAGGTTGATAATTTTGATTTGGATTATGCTATAAAATACTGGAAAACCTATATTCTATCTGCAGAGAATATTGCAAATAATCTTGAAAAACCAGTTTGGAAATCCGGTGATAAATATGAAGAAGCATCAAATGCCTTGTATGGTATAGGCAATTGATCTTCCCGAATTCAATAAATAGAATGGTAAGTAAAAATTGAAAATTTATTTCATCAATTCCTCAATTTTAGGATACAAGGCTTCAAACATCAATCGATGCCCTTCAGGGTTTGGGTGAAGAAAATCTGGCATCAATTCACGGTTTACCTTTCCGTCTTCGTTATAATATACATCCGATATATCCATGTAATGAATTCGAGAATTATCTTTGGGAAACTTAGCAATTAAACGGTTGGTGGTTTTATTAAGATTGTCTCTATGATTGGGTTTGTAACTGTAAGGTAAAATCCCCATCAATAAAATCTTTGTCTCCGGTAGCTTTTCTGTAATTAGGCTACAAATTTTGTGGATCCCTCCAGCTAATTCTTCCGGAGTGCTTATGCTAAGATAATGATTGCCATCTGTGTTATTTGTTCCAATCAATACGACTGCAACCTTGGGGTTAATGTGTTCTAACGAGCCATTTTCCAGCCTCCAGATAACATTTTCGGTTCTGTCCCCCGAAATTCCCATATTAATTGTTTGAAACGGATTCAAATATTTTTCCCAAACCTGATTACGGTCCTCATTATCTAAGGAGTGAAATATAGAATTGCCAACTAAAATTAATTGGGCTTCAGGAGTACGCCTTCCTAGAATTTTTTGGTGACGACTAAGCCACCCTTCATCCTCTTTTTTCTGAGCAATAGCAGCAGGATTTTCTTGACATTCAGCTATTTCATTACCATTTCTAGGATGTTTGCTTTTATTTTTGCTCGGTCCGTAAGCTATTAGGATAAGGAAAGGAATAATATAGATCAAAGGTTTTATCATGGAATATTTAGTCTTATTGAGCTTTAAAGATATTATTTATTACCAATATTTTACCACACAAACAGGACACACATTTCTTTTTTAAAGACCTCCTTAATGTATAATCATTTTCAAACCCTGATCAAATATTAGGTAATTCTACTATAAAAACAGTACCTACCTCAATATTGCTATCAACATAAATCTTCCCACCATTCAATTCAATAAATTCTTTACAAAGGGCAAGACCTATCCCTGTTCCCTCCTCATTATTAGTGCCTTTTGTTGATATTTTCTCTTCAATTTTAAATAATTTTTTTAGGTTCTCTTTAGGAATACCAATTCCATTATCCTGAACAAATACCTTTACCATTTTTCTATTGGGGGAAGATTTTATTCTCACAGTTCCTCCCGGATTGGTAAATTTAATAGCATTAGATATCAAATTTCTAAAAACCGTATCTATGGTATTTCTGTCTGCAAAAACATTTAACCTATCATCAATTTCATTGATTAATTTTATCTTTTTATTTTTCGCATTTTGGAGTTGTAAATCGAAATTAACCTTTATCAGGTCATGAATGGAAACCTTTTCCGGATTTAATGTTATCTCATTGGTTTGTGAGCGAGACCAGCTTAATAAATTTTCCAAAAGCTTAAATAGCTGAGCACTTGAATTATATATTTCCTCAAGCATATTTGTTTTCTCCTCTTCTGAAAAGGACTTTGGATTCTTCAATAACAAGTCTAACAAAACCAATAGGCCTGAAAAAGGGCTTCGTAAATCATGGGCAAGAATAGAGAAAAACTTATCTTTTGTTTTAATGTTATGTTTTAATTCTTTCGTTCTTTCTTCAACAATGAATTCCAATTCTCTCTTGTTCTCTTTTAAAAGATTTTCCTCATTTTGTCTAGCGTTCACAATAATATTGATCATGATAAAACCCATTCCAAAAAGCCCCACAATAATAAGTAGCAAAATCTTACGCATAAAGAGGTATCCTTTCAATGCCTCATTAGCGTTTATTCGAGTAGCCACTCCCATATTTAAGGTATCATCCCATACGCAAACTTCATAAATATTTTCACCCTTATAATCTTCAATTTCACTGAGCACATAACCGTTACATAAGGAAAATTTATTTTCTTGACCAACCCTAATTGAGTCTATTTCATTTTCGAGCCTATTCTCAAGATTAAATTCTTTAATTCCTTCAAATTTTTCATCAATTCGACTATTAGTAACTATTACACCTTGACTATTGAAGCCATATGATTCACCACTTTCTCCTATTCTACCCATCTCTAGAATTCTAGAGAAATCTTTTTGGGTATCTAAGCGAATAGCAAATGCAGCAATGATTTTTTCTTCTTGGAAAATTGGGGTAACCAAAAACATGGTATGCCATTTTTCTTTGGTGTATTTACTTTCCAAGGCTACATCAGACTTAATTGGAGGAACCAAGACGGTTTCACCACGCAGAAGTACTTTGTCCAATAATGATTTACTTTCTTTGGCGATTAGGTTGAAACTACCTGTGTTTGAATCCCTCATTGAGAAAACACTTATGTAATTAGGAGATATCAAGAAAACTCCTAAATCTTCATTAGTATCCAAAATGGGTTGAAAAAAAACCCTTAATTCTGAAGTTATAGGGGAAGATATCAATGAAGATGAATCCCTAGGTAGTTGTAAAATTTCGGAGGTTTTATTAACTAAAAAATCATTACTTCCTAACTTTTTAATATTGTTTTTTCGGAATTGGATCCATTGTTTAAGTGCTTCATGTGAAGATTTATTGACAGTAATCAAGGATGTTTCTGCCGATTGTATACTAAAACTTTTTAATTCTTTTAAGCTGAAAATAATTAAAACAACTGCAATAAAGAAACTTATTACTAATAATAAGTATTCATGTTTTTTTAAGGATAGTATTTTTTTCATGAAAAATATTATTTTACAAATAATCTTATCTTACCCTATACTGTGTGTGATAGGAGATGTAATTAAAGTTTAACCGGAAGTAAATCATTCTTTACTATTTGGAAAATTTCGGGTTAGTTTTAGGGATAAATCTAAAGAACTAGGTACGTAATAGGTGATTAAATGCTCTTTATGATTAGAAAAACGAAGAGTGATAAATTATTAGGTAAAAATTAACTTAACCTTCTGTGCAAGGTAACAATTTTTCATCTAAAAAACATTGAATTAATTAGAAAATCGGTACAATTAAAATGGAAAAAGAGTTTTTATTGTATTATTTTTATACATATTCTTTTAAAAGGAATAGCTACCTATGCTAACAAAAATTTCAAAAGGTAGGGATGTTAATCAAAGGCGATAGGTATAAAAACTGTATAGGATTGTTCGCCTTTTTTCACTGCCAAGCACAATGTTTTAGGTTGATTATTTTCAAAATAAACAAATGGTCTTTCCATCCTATCAGGTCGGATTAGATCTCCATTTGCCAATAGAATTTCTTTATTGAAAACTTTGAAATTAAAAGGTTTCTTCCAATTAATTCCATCATTTGAATAAACCAAACCTATGTATTCATGTGCATGAAAAACACCATAAAACTTCTGATTTTCAGAATCGTAATAAAGCGACATATCCTCTGTATCCTGGTAATCTATCACAGGATTTGGCTGCATTTGAAAGGGACCTACCGGAGAATCTGAAATGGCAATGGCTTGATTTCTAATAAAACGTTCTTCATCGGGCTTATCACCTTTTACTATTAAATAAAAACGATTATCCTTTCCCATCGCTATGGCTGGATTTACTGTTAAGGTGGTGATAGGTCCTGAAGGCTGTATGATGGGCTGATCCAGCCTTTCCCATGGTCCATCTAGTGAGGAAGAAACTGCAACACCGGTCCTTTGGTTTTCTCTCAAGGTTTTACGAATTAAACTTTGATCTAACGATTTTCCATGAGTAGCTATTAGATCATTATCACTATACTCCATCTCACCTAAATTAGTGGCAATATAATATAGGTAATATTTACCGTCAAAATACTTGATTTTTGGATTGTGTGCAGTAATAGCATCCCAATAACCTTTACCTCTACCCTTCAATACCGTTTCCCGATATTCCCAAGGTCCGTTTGAACTACTGGAAGTGGCATGTGCAATTTCAGAAAATGTCAGCCAAGCCGAAAAATCCATCTGCCACCTAGAATAAAACAAGTGATAAAGGCCATCCTCACCTTTAATTATAGATCCACCCCAGTTATAAAATTGGTGATCTTTATAAAGGTTATCTTCAGTAATTGGCTCAAATTTACCTTTGAGCAATAAAAAATCTTCTTCTTGAGTATATCCTTGGAGAAAATTCCCAATAAAAAATAAAACGAACAAACTGATTCTCATTCTTTTAATATTTTAATCAACACAATAAAAAGAATTCAATAGAAATTCTTACTGAGATTTCGGAAACAATAAAAACCAAAATTTTTCAATATTCCTAGTTTTAATATTGTATAACCTAGCATTATTTCGGTACCCATAAGTTTCGCAAATTTTCCTATCAAAAGCATAGGCTTCAACATCCTGGTTAAAAAGTATAATTAAAATTGAAAAGTTATATAATAAATAATTAAGGGCCTTTTATCCACTAAATATTTCTTATTAAATAGACGATTTTTTTTTATGATTCCAGCCTATCATCATAGCCAAGCTTACAATAGCTACCAAAATTAGGTAAAACCAATTGGCAATTCCTCATAAGGAAAGGTGCTATTATTTGATTAATTAATCAAGTCAATTTATTGGAAATTCGCCCCTTATTTAAACAAAAAATTATTCAAATATTATTAAACGATGATGATTGTTGAAATCGCTTAATCAGCTATTGCATTTGAATCTGTATTTACAATATTGCCGAAAATTTAAGCAAATGATCAAAAGTTTTCACCCGCTTTTGCCTTAAAATCATGATAAAGTATTAATAAATAAACCTTCCGAAAAACAATAATAGGCCTATGATGTAAAACCAAACAAAATGAAATAACTATTAGTTAGCGCCTGAATTAATGGCGTAAAGAGTCAAAAATTTCTATTTAAGAATTTCAAAAAAATGAAAAAACATCTACTTTGTGAAGATTTAACCGGTCTTCCCCTTAAAACCAATCAAGTATTGCGGTTGTGCTTGATTATGTTAATACTTCAAACTGCATTGTTTAAAAGTAACACTGCATTTTCTCAACAATCTCCAAACAAAACAATTACTGGCGTAGTTACAGATTCTGAGGGATTTCCGCTTATAGGGGTAGCTGTCCTCGCTAAAGGGACTACAAACGGTACCGTAACCAAGCTTGATGGAGATTATTCCATAAACGTTCCTGCCACTACAGAGGTGTTGCAGTTTTCCTACATTGGTTACCAAGCACAAGAAATAACTATCGGATCACAATCTATTATTGATGTAACCCTTACTGATGCAGTGGTAGGACTAAACGAAGTGGTCATTACAGCCTTAGGTATTTCGCGTGAAAAAGAATCCTTAGGCTATTCCGTTGGAACCGTTGATGGGGAGGAATTAAATAAAACACCACAGGCTAGTGTACTAAGCTCTATGCAAGGAAAAATAGCAGGTGTTCAGATTTCTCAGACTTACGGGGTGAAAGGTTCATCAATGAATATGGTAATCAGAGGAGCTTCCTCTTTAAACTCAGACAATCAACCTTTGTTTGTTATAGACGGAGTGCCCGTTTACAACACTACGGATAACCTATTCAATCAGGCTGACCTTGGTAATGCTATCTCAGACATTAATCCGGAAGATATAGAATCAATGTCTGTATTAAAAGGACCTAGTGCAGCAGCTCTCTACGGGTCACGTGCAGCAAATGGAGTAGTACTTATTACGACCAAATCAGGTACAGGTGAGAAAAAAGGTTTAGGGGTGGATTTTAATTCATCATTTATTGTCGACAATCCATACGAATATCTTCCTGTGCAAACTGAGTTTGCTTCAGGCCAAGAAGGGGCTTTTGTATTTGAAAATGATGCTTATGAATTTTGGGGTCCTAAGCTAGACAATGGTTTTATTGCCCAACAAAGAAACCAGGATAGTCCAAGTGAATTGGTTTCTCATGAGAACAATATCAACCGTCAAAAAGATTTTTACCAAAACGGCTGGACACAGGTAAACAATGTGGGCGTTAGCGGTAACTATGACAAAGCCAATTTCCGCGTTTCTTTGGGTAATTACCTTAACAAGGGTATTATGCCGAATGTAGATTTGAAAAAGAATAATATCAGCATCAATGGAACGATGAACCTGACTGATAATTTGGAGGTAACAGTAATGACCTCTTTGAATGAGTCAAGTTCAGGCAATAGACCAAATACCAATGATGGTTTTCTTACGCCAACAAGGGCAATTTTAACTGTAGGACCACAGGTTGACATGTCTTTGTATAGTAATCCTGAAACATGGTGGATGCCCAACCAAGAAGGTATCGTTCAAACCCGTTGGAAAGAAAGGTGGAACAATCCTTACCTGATGCAAGAGTTGGCCACAACAAGTTTTGATAGAGTTCAGGCCATGACTAAAGTACAAGTAGGTTGGGAGTTTGCCAAGGACCTGCGCTTTACAGGAAGGTATTTGCGAAGTCAATTGAACCAAAGAGCAGTTAACCAAAGACCGTGGGATACAAATAGTGCCCCCAAGGGAAATTATGATATTCAGAATTCCAGTTTTAGGGAACAAAACTGGGAAGGTCTTTTCTCCTATAACAAAACATTTGGAGATTTTGACCTACAGGCCAATGCAGGTGGAAACCTAAGGTACAACTACCAGGAAAACATTCACAATTCAACCACTAATCTGGTTATTCCCGGTTTGTATACCATTAGTAATGGAGGTCCCGGTTCTGTAATATATAATAACTTCTTGAGTAAAAAGAAAGTAAACAGTCTTTTCGGCCAAACTTCCATTGGCTATAAAAACATGGTTTACCTAGACCTTACGGCTAGGAATGATTGGTCTAGTACATTGCCCAAAGAGAATCGCTCGTATTTTTACCCTTCAGCTTCTTTAAGTGTGCTGGTAAATGAAATGTTTGATATGCCGGCTTGGGTTAGCCTTGCCAAGGTTCGTGCAGGTTATGCTCAGGTAGGTAATGATGTAGATCCTTATCAGCTTCAAAGGTATTATAATTTTGGTGCAGATTGGGGAGATACCAAAAGGGCCAGTATTGCCAAAGTTGCTAAAAATTCTCAACTAAAACCTGAAATAGCTACATCCAAAGAAGTGGGTATTGACCTTTCTTTGTTTAACAACAGACTAACACTAGATGCCACCTACTATACCATGGACAATAAAAACCAGGTACTTGGCATTAGCACTCCAATTACTTCAGGGGCAAACAGCAAACTGATCAATGCAGGTTTGGTAAGAAGTAATGGTTGGGACATTACCCTAGGTACTTCTGTAATCAGACAAAAAGATCTTTCATTTGATTTAGGATTAAATTTCACTAGAAATAGAACTACCATTGTGGAGCTAGCTGATGGAGTTGAATACTTTGGTTACAGCCAAGGGTATGCTTATTTCTATACCTATCCGGGAGATCAGGTAGGAGATATTTACCAAGCACCATACTTTAAAGTAGAAGATCCAAATTCTGAGTACTATGGTCATGCCATTATTTATAGCAATGGTAAGCCTGAAAGAGATCGAAATCCTGAGAATTTAGAAAAAATTGGTAACTATAACCCTGATTTCATATTGGGTATTAACCCAAATGTGCAATATAAAAACTTTAGTTTTTCAGCAGTTATTGATTGGAGGTCAGGCGGTCAATTCTATTCAGAGACTTTGAGGCAAGGTAAGAATGATGGTAGATTTCCTGAATATATCAATGGTAGTGTAGATTATGACCCCAATGTAGACATCGTTCAGCAAATCAAAGATAACCCTGAGAAGTTTTCACACGAATGGGTTGGTGGACGTGATTCTGAATATGGTGGTTTTGTATGGCAAGACGAGGAACAAAGAGAAGCCAGAAGCTATATTAATGCGGATGGGGAAAAAGTTTATGTAAACGATGCCAGTTTTGATGTAGGTGTTAGAGAAGATGGCCAAGGTGGATACATAGAGAATTTTGGAGGACCGGGTACAATTTGGCTTAGTCCGTATAATGCTCAAAAAGGAGCGGATAGATACTTGGCCTCAGCTAACCTGTACAGTGCAACTTATGTGAAATTAAGAGAAGTATCAATTACTTATAGGTTCCCTAAGGCTATCGTAAATAAATTTAACCTTCAAAACATGTCTTTATCGCTACTGGGTCAAAATTTGTTTATGTGGACAAAGCACAATGTATTTATCGATCCTGAAACTGCCTATACCGCTGTAGGAAACAGGAATGAACCTGGTTATGAGTTTTACAATGTGATTCCACGAACCCGCAGTTTCGGTATGAAATTAAATGTTGGGTTTTAATTATAATATATATTGATCATGAAGAAAATTATAATAATAATATTATCTATTGCATTCATTCCAATTTTAAACTCCTGTAGCGATTTTGATAAATTGAATGTAAGCCCCAATGATGTAAACGAAGTTGATCCAAACTTCCTCTTAACGACAAGTACCTATAATTTTGCCAGTACCTATAGTGAATTTGGCTATTGGGGTTCAAGAATTCCTTCCTTATTGCAGTATTACCAAGTGGGTGATGGTTATAAATCTGAGGAATTTAACGCCCTGTATTGGACACCGGGACAAAGTAGTCCGTGGGGAACGATCTACTCTAATTTAGTAGATGTTCAAGCGATGTCCGACCTTAGTGTTGAGCAAGAAAACACTTTCACAGAGGCTGTAGCTTTAGTATATCAAGCCGGACTTATAGATCTAGCTACAAAGATTTATGGTGATGTGCCCTTTTCAGAAACCAATCAGCTGGAAGAAGGAATTGTATTCCCTAAATATGATCAGCAGAAAGAGATTTATGAAACCTTGCTGATTAATTTAAAAACAGCAAAAAATATGATTGAAGCCCTTCCGGGGGAGGAAGTCCCCGTGTGGGATGGCTATGATCTATTGTACAATGGAGATAAAGACAAATGGATAAAGTTTGTTAATTCTCTCAGAATCAGGATGTGTTTGTTGTTGAACAACAAAAAAAATGAATTAAGTATTGATTTAGATGCTGAGTTCCAAGATGCTGCACAAAATGTATTCACCAGTACAGATGACAATGCTGTTCTAGATTACATAGGAAATTCTGCAACTACTTCTTTTCGAGGTGGGTCATTTAGGGCTTCAGAACTTACTTATGCGAGAAGAATGGGCTTAGGTTTTCTTAATTCTTTAAGGGATCAAAATGATCCGAGATTGTACAGATGGTTAAGGCCTGTAGAAAAGAAATGGGACAAGGATATTGCTACCGCAACAACGATTCAATATACGGATCCATTGGGACAAACCTTCCCTGTAGAAGTGTTGCCCTACCCTAGTGGGTATGATGACCTGGATACTAGCCTGTACGTTGGATTACCTGTAGGTAGCCAAGCTTCATGGACAGCTTATAATGCAGGTCCCCAAGCAACATCTGTTGAGCCCAAAACTACTCCGTTTAATAGTCGTCTCAGTGAGATATATTTTCAAAATGCCAATCAATATGTTGGCATGAACATTATTACCTATTCAGAAGTGGAATTTATTTTGGCAGAAGCTGCGGCCATTGGGGCATTTGGTGCCAGTGATGCAGAAGGTCATTACAAAAAGGCGATTGAAGCTTCTATGGATGAATGGGGTATATACGGTGACTATGTAGGAGGATTTGATTTTGAAGAATTTTACAGCCAGGAAGAAATAGACTTAAGTCAAGCAACGAATGTGCATGAACGCATTATGACTCAAAAATACATATCCATGTTTTTCAGACCTGAGCCTTGGTTTGACTGGCGTAGAACAGGTTATCCGGATTTTGTACCTCCTGTAGATGGTGCACAACCTGCCATTCCAATAAGGTATCATTATGATACACCTACCCCTCCGGATCCTCAGAATGTTGAAAAATACAATGACGCTGTAGAGAGATTGGAGAAATCTGAATTTGTTCAGGTGCCAACGTATGATGATACCCGCTCACGTATGTGGTTATTGCAAGGAACCAATATTCCTTACTAAAATTATAAAATAGGAACCAGTTTTATAAGCACTAATTCTTTTCTGAAGGTTTACTGAGAGCAATTTCGGTAAACCTTCTTTTATTTGGTTGGGTCAATAAGACTAGCCTCATAAACTTAAAAAGCGATATATTTTGCAAACCGGAGTACCATACTTCCTAAAACCAGATTATTTAATAGGTAATATTTATTATTTCCAAATTTTATTTGTTTAGCTTTTCCGCATAGAGATTCATAATTTATCACTTTCGCCTTTTCATTTTTATAAATAATATTTACTACCCGTAATCAAATTGCATCCCTAATAGGATTATTCTAACCCTTAGCCTAATTGAGACTGAAAAATAAATTATTCCGAATTTTATTATTTAATATGTCATACATTTGTATTTTATTTAAATTTGCATAATATTTAAAACTGTTTTGTGCCCAAAGCCTGAGCATAGACCAGTTTGATTAACAATAAACCAACTATTTTTAGGTAGGTGTTAAACCTACAAAATTACTATATCCACCTGACTTCCAATATTTATTGAGATGTCGGGATGGTAGGCAATACTATTTTGAATTGCACTACTAACAAAGTATTTTCTTTCAATTGTTAAATTTATTACTGCTACCACTTATCTTGTTTTAGCCTCCATTATCACCCAATAATGCCCGCTAATAATAAGAAAAAGTGATAAAGAACTTTGGCTTTAAATCAAAGATGGAACACCCATTTAATACTGTATTTAAAATATTACTTAATCAAATTTTAACCCCATAAGGTCTGCCTATGAAATAAACCAAAACAAACGATCAAAAAGTAATGACAACCGAGAATTACTAAAACAAGCTCGGTTCAATTGAATTTTATTTAAAATCGAAAAAGATGAAAGAAAAATTATTTAAAAGAGATTTTGTGAATCTCCCACGTAAAACAAAGCGGATTTGGCAGTTGGGTCTGTCTTTGTTGGTGTTCAGTGCTTCAATGCTCCATAATACAATTACTTATTCCCAAAATACAGGCATTAATCAATCTCAAAGTAATACAATTACAGGAGTAGTATCAGATTCAGAAGGTTTTCCACTAGTAGGTGTCGCAGTATTAGCCAAAGGGACTACAAACGGTACCGTAACCAAGCTTGATGGAGATTATTCCATAAACGTTCCTGCCAACACTGAAGTGTTGCAGTTTTCTTATATAGGGTATCAGACGCAAGAGGTGGCTATTGGATCCAGGTCCATAATTAATGTTACTTTGGAAGAAGACCTTGTAGGATTAAACGAAGTGGTCATTACAGCCTTAGGCATTTCGCGTGAAAAAGAATCCTTAGGCTATTCCGTTGGAACAGTTGGTGGGGAGGAATTAAATAGAACACCACAGGCTAGTGTACTAAGCTCTATGCAAGGAAAAATAGCAGGTGTTCAGATTTCTCAGACTTACGGGGTGAAAGGTTCATCAATGAATATGGTAATCAGAGGAGCATCTTCTTTAAACTCAGACAATCAACCTTTGTTCGTAATTGATGGCGTTCCGGTTTACAACACTACGGATAACCTATTCAATCAGGCTGACCTTGGAAATGCTATCTCAGACATTAACCCGGAAGATATAGAATCAATGTCAGTTTTAAAAGGACCTAGTGCTGCGGCCCTTTATGGTTCACGGGCAGCGAATGGTGTCGTGCTTATTACAACCAAATCAGGTTCAGATCAGAAAAAAGGGCTAGGTGTAGATTTCAATTCATCATTCATTATGGATACTCCATATGCCTATCTTCCTATTCAAACTGAGTATGCTTCAGGCCAAGAAGGAGCTTTTGTATTTGAAAATGATGCTTATGAATTCTGGGGACCTAAGTTAGACAATGGTTTTATCGCCCAACAAAGAAACCAGGATAGTCCAAGCGAATTGATTTCTTATGAAAACAATATAAATCGTCAGCAGGATTTTTATCAAAACGGCTGGACTCAGGCAAATAATGTAGGTGTTACCGGAAACTATGACAAGGCTAACTTTCGCGTTTCTATGGGTAATTACCTTAATAAAGGCATTATGCCAAATGTGGACTTAAAAAAGAACAACATCAGCATCAATGGAACCATGCACTTAACGGATAAATTGGAAGTGACTGTAATGACCTCTTTGAATGAGTCAAGTTCAGGCAATAGGCCAAATACCAATGATGGTTTTCTTACCCCAACAAGAGCCATTTTAACTGTTGGACCACAAGTGGACATGTCACTTTATAGCAATCCGGACACCTGGTGGATGCCAAACCAAGAAGGTATCGTTCAAACCCGCTGGAAGGAAAGGTGGAACAACCCTTATCTGATGCAAGAGTTGGCCACAACCAGTTTTGATCGCGTTCAGGCCATGACTAAAATACAAGTGGGTTATGAGTTCGCTAAGGACTTGCGTTTTACAGCTAGGTACTTAAGAAGTCAATTGAACCAAAGAGCAGTAAATCAAAGGCCTTGGGACACAAATAGTATGCCTAAGGGAAACTACGATATTCAAAATTCCAGTTTTAGGGAACAAAACTGGGAAGGTCTTTTCTCCTATAACAAAACATTTGGAGATTTTGATCTACAAGCCAATGCCGGTGGAAACCTAAGGTACAACTACCAGGAAAATATTCATAATTCAACAACTAATCTGGTTATTCCCGGCTTGTATACCATTAGTAATGGAGGCCCTGGTTCTGTAATATATAATAACTTTTTGAGTAAAAAGAAAGTGAACAGCCTTTTTGCTCAAACCTCTATTGGCTATAAAAATACGGTATATCTTGATCTTACGGCTAGAAATGACTGGTCAAGTACATTGCCCAAAGAAAACCGCTCCTATTTCTACCCTTCAGCTTCTTTAAGTGTGCTAGTAAATGAAATGTTTGACATGCCGGCTTGGGTTAGCCTTGCCAAGGTTCGTGCAGGTTATGCTCAGGTAGGTAACGATGTAGACCCTTATCAGCTTCAAAGGTATTATAATTTTGGTGTAGATTGGGGAGATACTAAACGGGCCAGTATTGACAAGGTTGCTAAAAATGCTCAGCTAAAACCTGAAATAGCTACCTCCAAAGAAGTTGGTATTGACTTGTCACTTTTCGATAACAGAATATCGTTAGATGCGACCTACTATACCATGGATAATGAAAATCAGGTTCTTGGAATTAATACGCCTATTACTTCAGGGGCAAATAGCAAACTAATCAATGCAGGTTTGGTAAGAAGTAATGGCTGGGATATCACGCTAGGTAGCTCTATTGTTAGAAAAAAGGATTTTTCGTTTGATTTAGGAATAAATTTCACTAGAAATAGAACTACCATTGTAGAGCTAGCTGATGGGGTTGAATATTTTGGTTATAGCCAAGGATACGCTTATTTCTATACTTATCCGGGAGATCAGGTAGGAGATATTTATCAAGCGCCTTATTTTAAAGTGGAAGATCCAAATTCTGAATATTATGGTCATGCCATTATATACAGCAATGGTAAGCCTGAAAGAGATCAAAATCCTGAGAATTTTGAGAAAATAGGTAACTACAACCCTGATTTTGTATTGGGTATTAACCCAACTGTACAATACAAAAACTTTACCCTTGCTGCAGTTTTTGACTGGAGATCAGGAGGTCAGTTTTATTCAGAAACTTTGAGGCAAGGTAAGAATGATGGTAGATTTCCTGAATATATTAATGGTAGTGTAGATTATGATCCTAACATAGATATCGTACAGCAAATCAAAGATAACCCTGAGAAATTTTCACATGAATGGGTTGGAGGTCGAGATGCTGAACTGGGAGGTTTTCCTTGGCCAACAGAGGAACAAAGAGAAGCCAGAAGTTATATAAATGCTGATGGGGTAAAAGTTTATGTAGAAGATGCCAGTTTTGATGTAGGCGTAAGAGAAGATGGTGAAGGTGGTTATATCGAGAATTTTGGTGGTCCGGGAACAATATGGTTAAGTCCGTATAATGCACAAAAAGGCGCTGATAGATATTTAGCATCAGCTAACTTGTACAGTTCAACTTATGTGAAGTTAAGAGAGTTATCCATTACTTATAGGTTTCCAAAAGCTGTAGTAAATAAGATGAAACTTCAAAACATGTCTTTGTCTTTGTTAGGTCAAAATGTATTCATGTGGACAAAACACAATGTATTCATCGATCCTGAAACTGCTTACACCGCCGTAGGAAATAGAAATGAACCTGGGTATGAGTTTTACTCGGTGATTCCACGTACCCGTAGCATAGGTTTGAAATTAAATGTTGGGTTTTAATTGTAATAAATATTGATCATGAAGAAATTTATAATAATAATATTATCCATTGCATTCATTCCAATCCTAAACTCATGTAGTGATTTTGATAAATTGAATGTAAGTCCTAACGATGTAAACGAAGTTGATCCAAACTTTCTATTAACTACAAACACTTATAATTTGGCTAGTACTTATAGCGGGCTGGGTTATTGGGGTTCAAGGATCCCTTCCTTATTGCAGTATTACCAGGTTGGTGATGGTTATAAATCGGAGGAATTAAATGCACTTTATTGGACGCCGGGACAAAGTAGTCCTTGGGCAAGTATTTATTCTAATTTAGTGGATGTTCAAGCCATGTCTGACCTCAGCAAAGAGCAAGGAAACGTTTTTACTGAGGCAGTAGCTTTGGTATATAGGGCTGCATTAACCGACCTAGTTACGAAGATATATGGAGATGCTCCCTTTTCAGAAACGAATCAGCTGGAGGAAGGAATTGTTTTCCCAAAGTATGATCAGCAGAAAGAGATTTATGAAACCCTTTTGATGGATTTGAAAACAGCAAAAAATATGATTGAAGGAATTTCCGGCAATGAAGTGCCGGTTTTGGATGGATATGATTTGCTTTACAATGGAGATAAAGATAAATGGATAAAGTTTATTAACTCCCTTAGAATCAGAATGTGTTTGTTGTTGAACAATAAAAAAGGAGAGTTAAGTGTTGATATAGATGCTGAATTTCAGGATGCTGCTCAAAATGTTTTTACTAGTAGTGAAGACAATGCTGTTCTAGATTATATTGGAAATTCTGCGGCTACTTCTTTTCAAGGGGGCCCATTCAGGGCTTCTGAACTAACTTATGCTAGAAGAATGGGCTTAGGTTTTCTTAATTCTTTAAGAGACCAAAACGATCCCAGGTTGTATAGGTGGTTAAGGCCTGTTGAAAAGAAATGGGATATGGATATTGCTACAGCAACAACAATCCAATATACGGATCCTCTTGGACAGACTTTCCCTGTTGAAGTTTTGCCCTACCCTAGTGGGTATGATGACCTGGATACTAGTCTGTATGTTGGATTACCGGTTGGTAGTCAGGCCTCATGGACAGCCTATAATGCGGGTCCTCAAGCTACATCAGTAGAGCCCAAAACTACTCCATTTAATAGTCGTCTTAGCGATATTTATTTCCAAAATGCTAATGAATATGTGGGTATGGATATTATTACCTATTCTGAAGTTGAATTTATATTGGCAGAAGCTGCAGAAATTGGGGCATTTGGCGTCAGTGATGCAGAAGGTCATTATAAGAAGGCTATTGAAGCTTCCATGGATGAATGGGGAATATTTGGTGACTATGTAGGAGGTTTTGATTTTAATGAATTTTACAGTCAGGAAGATGTTGACTTGAATCAGGCAACCAATAAACATGAGCGCATCATGACTCAAAAATACATATCTATGTTTTTTAGGCCCGAGCCTTGGTTTGATTGGAGAAGAACAGGTTATCCGGATTTTGTACCACCATATGATGCAGCACAGCCTGCTATTCCAATTAGGTACCATTATGATTCACCCAACCCTCCCGATCCTCAGTATGTTGAGAAATACAATGAAGCGGTAGAGAGACTGGAGAAATCTGAATTTGTTCAGGTACCATCAAATGATGATACCCGCTCAAGAATGTGGTTATTGCAAGGAACAGGCTTACCTTATTAAACACCTATTAACCAACAACTAAATTAAAAAGGTTTACTGAAAGTAATTTCGGTAAACCTTTTTTTAGTTTCGGTATATACGCTTAAAGGGATAAAGTCAAAAACAACAATTAAGATTAACTTAGTCACTGCAAAAAAAACACCTTGGAAGATGATCTTCTCAAGGTGTTTGCGGTGATACTAAACAATAATAATCTCCCTATTCAATTAAATCTTCATTCCTATTTCCGGGATTATCTTTGTACCAATCCTCATAGGCAGTTCCTCCAGATTCCGCCCAAGCTCCAAAGAAATTATAAGCTGAAGTAATATCCACTTTCTCTTTGGGAACTTTAAAATCATGAATAATGCTTATTGCCCATGGGTAGCCATTTTCAGAGATAAAATTCCCATCGATGTCTTTGTTATCCCCCGTGAATACATAGCTTTGATTGCCCAAGCTGGTAATGCTTTTATAAGGTAGATGTACTTCTTTTTCCCTCTCCTTGTTTATGATTATAAACGGATTAAAAGGTGCTACACCGAGTTCAGAGGTACTAATAGGTTCAACAAAACTAATCGTTATTGTGGTTTCGTTCAATAAATTGTCGACATCATCGGCTAAAATAATAACGGTATTCTCTTGGTCAGCCTCGGTACCATTGTCATTGGTGGTAATATAACCTTGATTCAATACTGTACCTGTAACACTCGCCACTTTAGAAGGATTAAGACCTTCTATTTCAAAGCCTATGCCATTGGTATAGCCCGCCCCATTGGCTTTTATATTACAAATAAGCTCCAACCTAACTGCTAGATTGTCTGAATTTAAAATTGCGATGGCTTGATAACTCAATGCAGCATCATTAAAATCGTAATCACCGGAAGAAGGCCATAAATCTTCAAAAGCAATGGTACCTCTACCATACTTACTCGGAGTAAAAGACTCAAAGGCAGCATCTGCATCATCTGGAAAAGCATCATCAGAATCTTTAATGCCATCACCATCCGAATCCGTTTCATCAACCACATCGGAATACACCCTAAATGTAGTTAGGTCATTTAACTTCCTTCCATAACTTGTACCATTATTGGCCCTTGCACCATATTTGTATTCCCATCCACCTGTTTCTGTGTCCATTATAATCAAATCTGCACTTGAGGAGGCTTCAGCCAACCATAATTCTTTGTTAGAATCAAAGGTCATTGAGGTTGGGGTAAATGGTAAATTATCGGTACTGATTCTAGTACTTGAATAATCTCCATCATCATTTAATTCCAACTCATATAAACCAGAAAATGTACAAATGAAAAGTGTTCCATCTTCTGCAAATGCTAAATCCCCACCAGTAGTATTGTGAAGTCCTAGAATACTCTTTTTATCTAAATTTTCGCCGGTAGCAGGATCAAATACAAAAAGGTTGGCGCTGTTATCAGAAAAATACAACAAACCGTCTTTAGTGTTAAAATCCAATCTAGGACCTCCCATACCAAGGTTGGCTACCGTTTCCCAACTATTATCCACTATCGAATACTTCATTAATGGGTAGGGTTTAGATTTACCAATCGAATACAGCACCTTATTTTCTTGGTCTATGGCACAGGTGTAACTTCCCATAGGCATAGCTGACAAATCTGTTAAATCACCTGTTAACGGGTCAACTTGAAACAATTGTCCACTACCATTCACGCAGTATAAATAATCGGTAACATCCCCTTCCGCCAAAGTTCTTTCATTTGAATTTGAATTGTTAAATGAAAAATTTACCTTTTGGTCCACAATCTCCTCTATAGTTGAAAAGTAATTTAAATTCTCATTTCTGCGGATATATACTTTATCATAAAATTTAGGCAAATTAATTGTTTGCTCCAACACACCATCATTAGGGACACCGGTAAAAAGTAGCTTTTCCATAACTTCAGATTTGTAGATGGTTTCTGTGACTGTTTCACCAAACTCATCCTCAAATGTTTCAGTGCCTGCATCATATAAATCTTCTGTATAAGCAAAAATTTCATATTTCGCATAGTTGCCATCGTCTTCTATATTGATGGTCACATCATGATATGTACTGAAATCAAACCCTGATGGAATGCTCAAGGATAACAAATCGCCATCTGTATCTACCTTGTCTTCGGGAGAGAAAAGATTACAACCATTTAATAGCGATAAAACTATAATCGTTAATAAATTTAATTTAATTTTTTTCATAATATTAGGGCTGTTATAATTAAATGATATAAAAAAATTACTCTTTATTTTTCTATGTATTAATTTATATAATTTAGGATGTGTAGTAAAATAGTTTATTTATAATAATAAAATTCAACTACTAGAGCATTACCTAAATGGGAGAAAGCATGTAAGCATCCGAGGAACCCATATAGATTAATTTGGAGTTGTTGGAT
>TARA_R110002167_G_scaffold6277_1_pt1 | contig 207150 bp, 190 predicted proteins | sample TARA_R110002167 | Tara Oceans TARA_R110002167 (sample SAMEA4398238) | marine metagenome | biome: Polar Biome; feature: [MES] marine water layer (ENVO:01000295) within the mesopelagic zone...; material: water (ENVO:00002006), including particulate matter (ENVO:01000060) such... | reverse complement strand
GGCAGCATCGAAGAAGCTGTCGCCAAAGCGAAGAAGCTGTAATCGTACTAAGCACTTAAAGAGAAAGACGAAATGGCTATGACTATGCACTGCGACATCGTAAGCGCTGAGGAGAAAATCTTCAGCGGACTAGTCGAGATACTGGTCGCTACAGGCACCCTAGGTGATTTGGGCATCGCGCCAGGTCACGCGCCACTACTCACGGCCCTTATTCCTGGGCCGGTACGAGTCGTGCTGCAAGACAGTTCCGAGCAGATCTACTACGTCTCTGGCGGCTTTTTGGAAGTGCAAAGCGGTGTTGTAACGGTTCTTGCCGATACTGCATTGCGCGCCGACGACGTTAATGAGGCCGCGGCCTTAAAGGCGATCGAAGATGCGAACGAGGCCATCACTAATAAGACTAGTGAGTTTGAGTACTCTCGCGCTGCTACACAGTTGGCCGAGGCGGCAGCACAGCTGCGTGCGCTGCGACAACTGCGCAAGTAACACGACAGTAGCAAGCTGGAAGTAAAAAAGGGTAGCGAGAGCTGCCCTTTTTTGTTTGTTTAGATTCTTGATGCCACAAAACCCCCTGATTCTCGGTTAAACTACGCCACTGACCCCAATAAGAAGCGTTTTCAACATGAGCTCACAATCAGCAGATCTTCTCGAAGTGATTATTCTAGCCGCCGGTAAAGGGACTCGCATGTACTCGAGTACTCCCAAGGTTCTGCATCGCATTGGGGGACATCCTCTACTGGGTCATGTGATTAACAGCGCTACACAACTCGGCGCCGACAAGATACACGTAGTGATAGGTTATGAGGGAGAGGCGGTACAAGCGCACTTCGCTGACGCCGATATTAGCTGGGCCACACAAACAGAACAGCTTGGCACTGGCCACGCCGTCGCGCAGGCATTGCCAAATATCCCTGATGATCGCACTGTGCTCGTGCTTTACGGTGATGTGCCTCTAATCCAGCCAGAAACCCTCAAGGCTTTGACCGAAGCTTGTGGTAAAGACTCTATCTCCGTCCTCACTGTTTTAAGCACGGACCCAACTGGTCTTGGCAGAATTGTGCGAGATGAGAATGGTCGCGCTGTCGCTATAGTTGAAGAGAAAGACGCCAACCCAGAGCAGAAGCTCATTCAAGAAACTAATAGCGGCATTCTTGCCGCACCTGCTGGTCGATTGCGAGGCTGGCTCGCTGCACTTTCCCCTAAAAACGCGCAGGGGGAATATTATCTCACTGACATCATCGCGTCCGCCGTTGCGGATAATTGCGAAGTAGCCACCTTGATTCTCGAGGACGAGCTGGAAGTACTTGGCGTTAATAACAAATTTCAGCTCGCGCAATTAGAGCGACATTACCAGGGCAGAATTGCAGAACAGCTTATGTTCGCAGGTGTTGGTTTGGCTGACCCCGCACGCATCGATGTGCGCGGTACTTTGCAATGCGGCCGCGATGTTGAGATAGATATCAATGCCATATTCGAGGGGCAAGTGACGCTAGGCAATGGGGTCCATATCGGTCCCAACGTTGTGATCAAGAATAGTGATATTGGCGACGGCACACATATCTACGCAAATAGTCATATCGAAGAATCGAGTATCGCTGCAAACTGTGCGATAGGGCCCTTTGCTAGGTTACGAACCGGCACTAATCTGGCCGACGGCGCCAAGATCGGAAACTTCGTAGAGACCAAGAAAGCGATTGTTGGCAAAGGCTCCAAGATTAACCATTTAAGTTATGTAGGCGATGCCGTTGTCGGCGAGATGGCCAATATAGGTGCGGGCACAATTACCTGCAACTACGACGGCGTGAACAAACACCAAACGATAATCAAAGATGCAGTATTCGTCGGCTCCAATTCCGTATTAGTAGCGCCAGTTATGATTGGCAAAAACGCGTTCGTCGCGGCAGGCTCGACAATCACTCGCAATATAGATGACGACGAGTTGGGAGTTGCCCGAGGTCGTCAACGCAATATCGATGGCTGGAAGCGACCTAGCAAAAAATAAATTGAGAAGCGAGTGGGTAGAACCCCCTATCGCCCTAAGGAGATTTCTATGTGTGGAATAGTAGGCGCGGTTGCGCAAAGGGATGTGTCCGGAATTCTCCTAGAGGGACTCAAGCGGCTAGAATATAGAGGCTATGATTCAGCAGGTATGGCGTTGATAAGCGCGCAGACCTCTGAAATTGATTGCATTAGGGCTTTAGGAAAAGTCGAGAAACTCGAAGAGGCGATGAGCAAACGCCCATTCGTAGGCCAGATAGGGATCGCGCACACGCGCTGGGCAACCCATGGGGAGCCGAGTGAAAAGAACGCTCATCCCCATATTTCACAGTCAGAGATCGCGCTTGTACATAACGGTATCATCGAGAATTACTCGACTTTCCGCGCAGAACTTACCGACGCTGGTTATAAGTTTGAGTCTGAGACTGATACTGAGGTAATCGTTCATTTAATCCACAAGACTATTAAAGAGAAAGGCCTTAGCCTGCTCGATGCCGTAAAAGAAACTGTGCGCAGACTACACGGAGCCTATGGTCTCTGTGTCATCAACCGTAACGAGCCGGATCGGATTATCGTCGCACGTAGTGGCAGCCCACTCGTTATTGGAGTTGGCATCGGCGAGAACTTCGTGGCCTCGGATGCCTTGGCCCTTGGTCAGGTAACTGACCGTTTCATGTATCTTGAGGAGGGTGACATAGCGGAGCTCACTCTCAAAACGATAAAGATCTGGAACGGCGACAAAAAAGTAAGCCGCCCTATCACGCATATCACGAGCGAAGCGGGGGATGTAGAGAAGGGCGAATATAGTCACTTTATGCTCAAGGAAATCTATGAGCAGGCTAAGGTTATCAAGGATACTCTTAGTGGCAGAATCAGCGACACCCATGTGCTTGAAGAAGCCTTCGGTGTTAAAGCCAAGGCTATCTTCGACAAAGTAAAGAGTGTGCAGATTGTCGCCTGCGGCACGAGTTTTCATGCTGCGATGATTACCAAGTACTGGTTAGAGAATATCGCGAAAATGACCTGCTCGGTCGATATAGCTAGCGACTATCGCTACCGGAATATTATTGCGCAACCAGGCACCTTATTCGTAAGCATTTCGCAATCCGGTGAAACCGCAGACACCATGGCCGCACTGCGCTACGCGAAAGAACTTAATTATGTTGGTACTCTCGCGATCTGCAATGTAGCGACGAGCTCTCTAGTGCGCGAATCCGATTTCTGCCTATTGACTACGGCGGGTCGTGAGATCGGCGTAGCCTCAACGAAGGCCTTTACTACACAACTATGCGTTCTATTACTCCTAACTTTGGTGTTAGCACGACGCACGGGTATGGCCGACGAGCTAGAGAGACAGTATGTCAGTGACCTCAACAAACTGCCTGCTCTAGTTAATTTGACCCTCGAGTTAGATAACGATATTCGCAATATCTCAAAAAACCTCATGGATAAGAATCACGCATTATTCCTAGGCCGTGGCATTCAATATCCTGTAGCGAAGGAGGGCGCGTTGAAGCTTAAAGAGATCTCCTATATTCACGCGGAAGCCTATCCAGCCGGCGAACTGAAACACGGGCCCTTGGCCCTAGTGGATGACAAGATGCCCGTCATCGCGGTTGCTCCGAACGATGAACTGCTCGGCAAACTGAAGGGTAATCTTGCAGAGGTGAGTGCCCGTGGCGGTAAGCTATTCGTGTTTGCCGACGAGAGTGCTGGGTTCGAGAACGATAGCGGTTGTAAGGTCGTCAACATCCCCTCTGTGCCTGATATTCTTGCCCCGATTATCTATACGATTCCATTGCAGCTATTGGCTTACCACGTTGCTATTTTCAAGGGTACAGATGTCGATCACCCTCGCAATCTTGCAAAATCTGTGACGGTCGAATAACGCAATTGCTGCGGATATAAAAAAACCAGAGAAAGGTTTTCCTTTCTCTGGTTCGATGTTTTACCCGAGCTCCTAGGAGCCGTTATTCTCTTACGTTAACCGTTAGATACTGATCCGTGAAAAGACCACCATCATCCGCTCGTCCCCAAAGCACATAGGTGCCTGGCTCGTCGAAAGTAACGCTTACTTCAATTATTCCATCTTCAGGCAACTTTGGTGGCAACCACAACCAACTCCACGGAGAGTTAGCCGATGGTCGGGTATCTTCCCATGGCTTAACTTGCGGTGGATAAAAATGCACAGTGTCCTGTACGTTGGTCAGGCCTTCCGGTGCACGGTAGACATTCCAAGACAGATATAAGCCGTTATTTTTGGCTACCGTTGGCTTCGGTGGCGGCATCTTCATCATCATGTCGCGAACCATTTCAGGCGTTGTAAAAGCCGCTGCCGCGCCGCCCAGAAGCCTGACGCGTCGCATAGGATCGAAGGGCTCTGGTACGCCATCGTCGCTTAATTGAGTCTGGAAAGTGAGCGTCTCACCCACACTGACGGTTCGAAACCCGTCACCGATTAACTCTGAAGACGGAGGGATATTGGCCCTAGTCGCTTCATCGGACGTGCCTGCACCCAGCGAACCGGTTTCAGACATAATGGTGACGTTGTTTATCTTGTAGTCCGCACGAAGAGTGCCATAGGCTGCGCGAGTCACTCCATTCGGAGAAGTTAGCTCCCAAACCAGTTCTTTATCTCCGAAGTCTTCGGGCACGATGACCTCAAAGGTGAAGCGGTTACGACGGGGTAGGAAATGGGTCGGCTGACCTCGGTCTGGCTCGCCTGTAGTGAAGCGATTGTTCTCGCCAATTGGAATATCGAGCTCTTCTTCCCAGTTGTGGTTGAAGTAGCCAAAGGTCATGGTTATCGTGCCGTCTTCGTTTGCTTCCCAGCCCTCATAAGCCACTTCAGCATGCTGACCGCTCAAATATGTGTGCTTCGCGTACTCGTAATCCTGCTGTGCAAACACAGTGGTCGACGTGAGCGCCAGTCCACTGATCAATATAACAAGTGCTGATTTCGATAAATCTTTGAACTTAATTTTCATATCTAGTTTCTTGCCTTTCCAGCAAGATCTCCGATAAGTGAACATTTTAGGGCACAGAGAGGCTCGATATCGAGCCTCTCTTGTTCATTGCATAAACGAGGGGTAGTTAATCTAACTAGCGTTAGTTTCCAGCTACCTTGTCATCCAGTTGCTCGTTAGCATTGGCTGAGTCTGACTCGAGAGGCCATACCAGTGGTGCTAGACATAGAGGACAACCAATAACATGGTCGTTTGGACCTAGGTTCAGATTGTTACGGCGCGTCTCCATCTCTTCCTTGAACTGTTCGTCAGTCATGGTTACGCGGATGCCCAAGTCGATAAACATATTGGTTACCGAGCGGTTACCTGAACCCTGCCAGTTGCGTGGATCAGGCACATTGGGGTTGGCCTTGGTATTGTCGAAATAGCCAGTGATGTGAAGAATGGTGCCCTTAGGCAGCAGTGGCGTGTAGTTATCTTCGAAACCGTATCCTCTCACCCAGTTGTGGTCATAGCCGACGCAGGAAATGGTCTCCACAGAATAACCCCAGATAGCCTCAAGACACATACGCTCGCCTGGGGCGTGCAGGTGGGGCTCAAAGGTGATGACCTTGGTATTTTGCGTTAGTACTTGATAGGCGTGTAATTCCTGATCCTTAGCATCACCTTCAACGCTGATATCCACGCCATTGCCTAGGATACTAATGGAAGACTTGTACTTGGGCTCATAGCCTTTCGGGTGGAAGCGGAAACCAATCTCCAAGTGACCAACCGTATCACGCCCATTTGAGTGCATATGCACCGAGTCGGTGAAGAAAGCGGAATTCGCTGCCAGTAAGGGGCCTGCTTCCGGGTCGAAGACATCGCCATTGCGACCCACTTCGTGAACTGGGAAAGAAACAGACTGACCAGGAATTATTTTGCCATTCTCGTCTACTACTTCTGTACGCCAGATCATGTGGTGGAATATATACAAACCACCCACAGTATCAGACGCAGCGACACCTTCATTCACGTCGTTTACTTCAATGATTTCAACGGACTTCACGTAGCGGTCTTCCGTCATGCCAGTGCTCACACTGGGAAGCTCGCCCCACCAGTCGGGTCGCCCACCTTCCATTAGGAAGTCTTTGAGTTGCACAATCTTATCAGGCTCGCCTAGCTTCCACTTGGCATTATTATCAAAGACCAGCGGCGCCGGAGCGTCGGCCGCATCGCCTTTTGGTGCGCCTGAACGTGCCCAAGTTGAAATCGCGGCAAGCTCCGCATCAGACAATGAAGGGTCATCCTTGATGTGTTGAATGCCTATATTTTTCTCTGCATAGAAAGGCGGCATAGCGCCGGCGCGGTCGCGTAGACTAGTCTTATACTCAATAAGCCCGGCGAATGGAGCCGTCTCGTCATAGCTTACCAATGGCATTGGAGCCACGCCGCCATCCCGGTGACAAGTCTGACAACTACGTTGTAGTATCGGCTCGATATCTTTATGGAAAGTCACTTCCTGAGCACTCAATACTGGCGAAATTGCCAGACCCGAAAATGCTAGCAGCAAGCCTCTGTTTATAAATGACGAAAGTCGCATGTAATTCTCCTCCAATCTGCTTGTCGCAGGGGTTTTATTTCAGACTGACCGTGCAAAATACACAGAAAGCTGAATAATCGTATTCTGAACGCCAGAGTAACGTATTCCCAGCTAGAAATACTTCCTGATTAGTTGCTAATACTGAGCGTTTTCTGGGATTTGGCACTTTTTCAAAGATTAGCTACTGAATATACGTATCATTGCCTAGGCCACGGAACGAAATGCCCTACACTCGAAATCACAATTAGCGTTATTGACGTAGACGGATCTAAATACCTCTATGGATGATCTAAATATCCTTTTATCAGGTCTCGCCATTTCGCAGCTGCTCCTTCTCGGCAGTTACACCTATTCTCGGTCTCAAGGCCAACACTTAGCCCGGTTTCTGATATTTTTTACCATCTGCCTCGCCTCTTTCCTATTTGGCGCTCTTCCGGTGATCGACACAATCGCTCCGCTCGATTTCTTGCTCTCGCGCCTAGCGATACTAACACCCGCCGCGCTCTGGCTTTTCTCGGTCACATTCTTCAACGATGAGAAGAGAATTCCCGCTTATGGGCTGTGGCTGACAGTGGTCTATTTCAGCCTGCAAACGTTCTTTTCTGTACTGGATTATCTAAATGTTTATATAGGGTTGACGGCTTACTATCTAGGCGTGTTGATTCCACTGTTGATTATGGTTGGGCTCAGCTTTGACGTGATTTACATGGGTGTCAAAGGACGCAGGGGGGATCTACTGGAAGAAAGGCGAAGATTACGACTTCCGTTCGTATTTAGCATGAGTCTTGTTATCGTTTTTACGCTGTCAGTCGATGCACTACTACCTCTGTTGCAATCGATGCTGCCTCTGGACAGCAATATCTCTATTATCGGCATAGCGAGTCCATTGATCTACGGTGCGGTTTTCTTGTGGACCTTAGCTCTGAACTTCGCCATCTTCACATTCGATAGGGATCCGGAGTTATTGCTACAGAACGCCCCCTTCATTGATACCAATACTTCTAATGCCAAGATTGGGGAAAAGGTTTCTAATAAGGAAGAGAAGCTGAAACTAAGAATCGATGAGCTGATGAATGTGCAAAAATCCTATAAAGAAACTGGCTTAACTCTTAGTAAGCTCAGCGATACACTGTCTGCCTCAGAACAGAGGCTGCGCACTACAATCAATCAGACTATGGGCTATCGGAATTTCAACCAGTTTCTAAATTACTACCGCATAAATGAAGCAACCCAGTTGATTGCCACTTCAAGTGATCCCATTGCGAACATTGCGATGGATGTGGGTTTCAACTCGCTCTCCGCATTCAATAAGGCGTTTAAAGAGATCCATGGCATTACTCCCCGGGCGTTTAGGGCCAGCGCTCCGTGAGCAAATAGAAATGCAGTGACTCTGCAATATTCTCTGTACTGGTGGCTCAACCACGTAGCAGAGCTCTTTCCCCCTAAAAGCTAATTAAATCAAACCAGTAGAGCTTACAGAATGCGTATTACAGAGGTTTAATTTGAGACTTTATTGTCAGTCAGGTAAATGTAATGTCAGTTTTTAACACTTTCAGGTTCAGCTTTAATATTTCGCCTACGTTCAATAGAAAACTAATTTCTATATTGTCGAATATGTTGCCGGAGACCTTCACGAACATTGCCTTCGATAAACTGACTAATCCGCAGCTAATCAAGTTACGCGATAGCGAGCAAGGCGTGCTGGATTTAGCGCAGCAGTCCGACATTGCGTTTCGTGAGTTTCGTATTCGCACCTATCATTGGTCAGGGGAGGGGGAATCCGTCTTACTCATTCATGGTTGGGAAGGACAGGCTGGTAATTTCTCGGATTTGATTGAGAAACTCATTGCGAAGGGTTTTAACATCCACGCATTTGATGCCCCCGCTCATGGCTATAGTAGTAAGGGGACGACTAATCCAATTGAGTTTTCCGATCTTGTCGCAAAGTTGCTGCACGAGTTGCAGGTAGATTCCATTATTAGCCACTCTTTCGGTGGCGTAGCAGTGAGCTATGCGCTGTTTCAAAACCCCTTGTTGTCTCTCAAGAAGGCGGTGTTGGTCACCACACCAGACCGATTCGTGGATCGAATAAGTGACGTAGCGCAGCGAGTTGGTGTCTCAGACAAAGTTCAGCAGCGACTAATCGAGCGCCTACAGGCGGAGAATATTGACGTTGAAGCCTTCAATGTTAGCGACTTCGTTAAGTCAATTAAGGTCGAGAGCGCTCTTATATTGCACGACAAAGACGATAGGGTAATTCCAATTCACCAGTCAAAAAACGTGCACTTAAGCTGGCCACAAGCTCAGTTTGTCGAGATAGAGGGCACGGGGCATTTCCGCATCCTGCGAACACCCGAAGTGCTAGACCGTATAGTCGCATTCATTCATCCCGACGCAGCCCCCTAGTATTAAAGGGCCTACAGCAATCAAAGCGGTTGAGGGGTCTCTGGGCGATGGTGTAGTATTGGTTTCCTTGATTTTTGGAGTGCATCACCCCCCTGTATGAGTTTGCTCATCGCGTTTGTCCTGATTTCCGTCTCGATCTCTTTTCTATGTTCCTTGCTAGAGGCAGCACTGCTAAGCATAACGCCCAGCTTTATTGCACATCTTAAGGAAGAAGGCTCGCCTCGTTATGAGAGCCTTAGGCAATTAAAAGATCGAATTGACCAGCCCTTAGCGGCGATTCTTACCCTTAATACCATCGCCCACACAGGCGGGGCTGCCGGCGTGGGTGCGCAGGTGACGGTACTTATGGGCGATGGCTACCTCGGCATTGCCTCCGCCGTGATGACCCTGATTATTCTAATTTTCTCCGAAATCATCCCTAAAACACTCGGCGCACGCTATTGGCGTGGGTTTGCAGCCTATCTACCGGCTATCTTGAATCCGATGATACTGATCCTGAAGCCTTTCATTTGGCTATCGGATCACATCAACTCGTGGATGGGTGAGCGCAAGCCAGTTTCAAATCTGCGCGCAGAGATCAAGGCCATGACGAGTCTTGGCCGTGAGCTAGATGAGCTAGACCAAGACGAGCAGCGTGTTATAGCGAATATCCTCGATCTGCATGATATCAAGGCGCGGGACATCATGACGCCCCGCACTGTTTGTGAGTATGTCTCGACCACCACGACTGTGGCGGAGTTGATCGAGCAGTCCCGTAAGGATCAGTTTTCTCGCTACCCGGTCCTAGATGAAGAGGGGCACCCTCACGGCGTCGTGTTCCGTTCCGATCTAGTGGAGGCGGAGCCGACACAGCTAGTCAGTGAGCTGATGAAGCCTCTTAAGGTTATAACCGATAACGAGAGTGCAGAGAATGTGCTGACTAGCCTGCTCAAGGAGCATCAGCATATGAGCCTAGTCTATGATGACTATGGCACTTGGCTTGGGCTGCTAACGATGGAAGACATCATCGAGACGATACTCGGCCAACCGATTATGGACGAGACCGACGACATCCCGAATATGCGCCGCTTCGCGCGTCGCCGCTGGGAACACCGCATGAAGAATATGTAGGAGCGCCTGTCCTAACGATTAGCTCTTATAGGTTCGCAGCGTCCTCAGATTCTTATTCATCCGCTTCAGGTGATCCTTCAGTAGGGCCTTGCGATAGCGCGCCACTCCCATCGCAAGCACGTCAATTACTAGGAGGTGAGCGATTCGAGACGACACCGGGGTAAACTCGTGTTGGTCTTCCTCGACGTTCACATGGATGGCGATGCTACACAGCTCGCTCAAGGGAGTGTTAGCCGGGGCAAGCCCAATTACCGTCGCCCCTGCCTCCATCGCGAGATTCACACTTTGGATCAAGGCCTTAGTGCGGCCCGACTGCGAGATAGCGACGACCACATCTTTCTCTCCCAAAGAGATCGCCGACATCAGCTGAATATGAGGGTCGGTATAGGCCGCTGTGGAGACTTGTAGGCGGAAGAACTTGTGTTGCGCATCGGCCGCCACCGAACCGGAGGCCCCAAAGCCATAGAACTCTACTCTGTTGGCGTGGCTAAGCTTGTTAATAGCCGTTTCTAGCACCGTGGCGTCGAGCTGGTCTCGCACCGTGAGTAGCGAGCCGATAGTCGAGTCGAACACTTTATTGCAGAGGTCTGCGGCGGTATCTGCGTCGTCGACGGAGAACTGCGAATAACTACTGTTGGTGCCAAGGTGTTGGGCCAGTTGCAGTTTAAAGGATTGGAAACCGTCGTAGCCAAGTGCGCGGCAGAAGCGCAACACGGTTGGCTCACTGACTTGAGCGCTTGAGGCAACATCTACAATCCGCATATTGATCAACGCGGCACTGTTGTCCAGAATGAAGTCGGCAACCTTGCGCTCAGATTTGCGCAGAGCGTCTCGGTGTTCCTTGATTTTATTGATCGGGTTTAGCGATTCCACGCGATATCCTTTGGCACGAATCAGCCCGCAATATAGCAGGAAATACAGGCATCTAACTACCACGAACGCGTCTTGAGGACGCTAGGGAATCGCTTTGGCAGTAAGCTTAGAATTTCGCTTTCACCCGCGTATAGCCGATATCCCGAGTGGAACATGGAATGCGCTGGTCGATAACGCCAGCCCGTTTCTACAACATGAATTTCTTCTCGCTTTAGAGAGTAGTGGTAGCGTTAGCGCGCGCACCGGCTGGCAGCCTCATCATTTGCTAGTTCTGCACGGCCACAAGGCCGTTGCCGCACTGCCTCTATATATCAAGGACCACTCCTACGGTGAGTATGTATTCGACTGGTCTTGGGCAGATGCTTACAGGCAGAACGGTCGACACTACTATCCTAAATTACTCAGCGCTGTGCCGTTTACACCAAGTTATGCCACTAGGCTCCTTATCGCCCCCGACGAGGACTTTGATGTTATCGCCAAGGCCATCAGCATGGCTGTGATCGAAGAGGCGAAGCGTCTCGGTATGAGCAGCTGGCACGTCCTATTTCCCACTAAGGCCGAGAGTGAACTGCTCGCCACGCAAGGCGCTCATCAGCGCATCGCCACGCAGTTCCATTGGTTTAATCGGGCTTACACATCCTTCGAGCACTATTTAGAGTCCTTCAATTCGCGCAAGCGCAAGAACCTGCGTAAGGAACGACGCGCCGTGCAGGAGGCGAATATCCAGTTTGAACGCTATTCGGGCGCGCAAATCAGTGAGTCTATGTGGAGGGTTTTCTATCAGTTCTATCAGAACACCTATCATGTGCGCGGACAGCAGGCCTATCTCGACTTATCCTTCTTCACAACTTTAGGGGAAACGCTGCCAGAGCACTTATTGCTTGTACTTGCGTTGCACGAAGGTCAGCCCATTGCCGCTGCCCTGAGCCTTCGAGATGAAAACAAACTGTATGGCCGTTATTGGGGTTGCCAGCAGGAGTATCAATTTCTACACTTCGAGACTTGTTACTATCAGGGCATCGAGTATTGCATCGATAATGGCTTGAAGTCCTTCGACTCGGGAGCCCAGGGCGAGCACAAGATCCAGAGAGGCTTCGAGCCGATTACGACCTATTCCAATCACTGGATAGCCGATCCGCAGTTCGATGTCGCAATTGCTAATTACTTAGAAGAAGAGCGCGATTATATCCATCAGTACCGTGACCAAGCCAGTACGATGCTGCCCTTCAAGGCGCCCTAGGGGGAATTGAGCAATTTAGGCCTCGACACTCATTTTACTTATGTCTTCAGGCCAGAGGATTGCGGGGCTCGAAAGTCAGAGAGCAAATTTTTCCAACACGCACTCGACTAATTGGGCCTAGCAGCACAAGACTGTGTCATGATTGGCGACAGCTTAGAGGCGAACATAGAACCAGCTATGGCACTAGGATTAAGAGTTTTCCATGTAGATTCCCTGCAGCAGGGCAAGTCTATCCGTGACGCGTTAAGTGTCACACTAAACGACACATTCACACACTGAACATCTAATCGAAAGAGGAAAGCATGAACGTTATTGTGATCGAGCCTTATACGTCCCACTACCCGAACCCTATTAAATTCAAGAAAGGTGAAGCTATAGAGTTAGGGGAGATGGATACCGAATATCCTGGCTGGATTCTCGCTAAAGCCAAAGATGGTAAAGAGGGTTGGGCGCCAGTGCAGTATTTCGATCGTGAAGAAAACAGCAGCACCGGAGTGGCCAATATGGATTACAACGCCTTCGAATTAAGCACGACTATGGGGCAGAAGCTCAAAGTCATACGCGAGCTAAATGAATGGTATCTATTGGAGACCAGCGAGGGTCAACTTGGCTGGGTGCCTGCTAAGACTGTTAATTTCGGCGCGAAAATATAAGCGCAGTAGCAGGGAGGGGGAGAGTAATGGCAAAGACCGTCATGATTACCGGTGCTTCGTCTGGTTTCGGGCAGGCCGCTGCACGCAGGTTTGCCAAAGAGCAATGCGCGTTGGTTCTTGCCGCGCGTAGTCTCGATAAGTTACAAGATTTAGCGCAGGAGCTGAGCCCACTCTGCCCGGTGTATTACGCGGCAATGGATGTGAGCAGCGCAGACTCTGTCGCTTCGTTCTTCGCAGATCTCCCGGAACAGTTTCAACAGATCGACGTACTAGTGAATAGTGCCGGTCTCGCTCTAGGTGTAGAGCCTGCCTATGAAGCAGATTTCGCGAACTGGGAAACCATGATCGATACCAATATCACTGGCCTGCTACGAGTCACTCGTGCCGTACTGCCATCGATGGTCGAACGCGATACCGGTCATATCATCAACATCGGCTCTACCGCGGGAAACTGGCCCTATCCTGGTGGCAATACCTATGGTGCAAGCAAGGCCTTCGTGCAGAATTTTTCTCGCGCATTGCGGGCTGATTTACTTGGCAAACATGTGCGAGTGAGCAATATCGAACCTGGCATGGCGCAAACTAATTTCTCCAATGTGCGTTTCAAAGGCGATGCTGAGCGAGCGGACAAAGTTTATGCTGGCACCAAACCTATGACGGCGGAGGATATCGCCGACATTATTTATTGGGTCACTTCAGTGCCTTCCCACGTCAATGTGAACACGCTAGAGGTTATGCCAGTATGCCAAGCGTGGAGTGCTTTGACCGTGAATCGAGATATGGAGAATGACTAGTCCACGAATTTTAAACCGCAACATCTAACAGCAATCACAAGATCGACTCTATGATACCCATCGACTCCTTGATTACCTTTCTAATCGCAGCGGTACTGCTTAGCCTCGCGCCCGGTCCTGACAATGTGTTTGTACTTACCCAGTCAGCCTTGTACGGGCGCATATCTGGTCTACTTGTCACATTAGGACTTTGTACAGGCTTGCTCGTCCATACCGCAGCGGTCGCATTAGGAATCGCGGTGATTTTTCAGACCTCTGCAGTGGCTTTCACGGTCTTAAAGCTAGTTGGTGCGGGCTATCTGCTTTATCTTGCTTGGCTAGCATGGCGTGCAGCACCAGCTTCGTTGAGCGACGTAACAAGCACTACTCGCTCCTATGGGGCGCTATACCGCCGCGGCATTTATATGAATATCACTAACCCAAAGGTTTCGATTTTCTTTCTAGCGTTTCTCCCGCAGTTTGCGTCTCCGGACCGAGGCTCTGTCGTTATACAAATGATGATTCTCGGCGCACTATTTATTTGCGCAACACTAGTAGTGTTTGCTGCAATCGCTGCACTCGCTGGGACCTTAGGGGAGCGGTTAAGTCGCTCAGAAACTGCTCAACGCAATCTAAACCGAGTCGCGAGCGTGGTGTTCGCCACATTGGCCATTAAACTGCTAAGTACACAACAATAAGCGTCAAACTAAACGGATGTACTATATGCCGGAACCCATTAATCTCATTCCCTTCTTCATTGCCGCTGTGGTCCTAGCCTTCACGCCTGGGCCGAGTATTCTATACGTCATGGCGCGTACTGTGGCAGGGGGCAGAGTCGACGGCATCGCCTCGACACTAGGGGCGGCAACGGGAGGCCTTGTACATGTGGCGATATCGGCCATTGGTCTCTCAGCCCTATTGTTGGCCTCGGCAGAGGCGTTTACATTGATCAAGTATTTAGGTGCCGCGTATCTTGTTTATCTTGGGGTGCGTACATTGCAGCAGGCAAAGTTTTCTATGCGTCAACTTCCTGTGCAGACCTCAGGGGGCAGACGAGTGTTCTTGGAGGGCGCCTTTACTGAGATCTTCAATGTGAAGACGGCTCTGTTCTTTCTAGCCTTCATTCCGCAATTTGTGGATCAGAACGCAGCGTTAATGCCGCAATTTCTACTGTTGGGCTTGATCTGTGTGCTATTCAATATGCTGGCAGATTTCACTGTAGTGTTCGGTACTACGCGCCTGTTGCCATTTCTAGACAATAGCCCTCGAGCCGCCCGCAATATGAATAGAGGCGCAGGGGGCATTATGATCGGCCTCGGAGCTTTTGTTGCGTTCGATCAGGCCCGCTAATCTTCAGTTAATGCAGGAATTTAGCTAAGCGCGAAAGCGTTAGTGGAGAGAACAAATGATTAAGGTATACGGAGATATCCTGTCCGGGAATTGCTACAAGATTAAACTTCTATTGGAATTTTTGGGCACCGAATATGAATGGCTCCACGTGAATATTCTTGCGAAGGAAACCCATACCGAGGCATTCAAACGGTTGAATCCAAACGCGCGTATTCCTGTGCTGGATTTTGGAGATGGCAAGACACTATGGGAGTCTAATGCGATTCTCAACTACCTAGCCGATGGCACGTCGTTTGTACCGCAATCGCGCTGGGACAGGGCTAAGGTATTGCAATGGATGTTCTTTGAACAGTATAGCCACGAACCCTATATTGCTACGGCCCGCTATATCAAAAAATACCTAGGCCTGCCAAAGGAGCGTGAGGCGGAGTACCACGGCAAGCAAGAAGGCGGTCATAAGGCCCTAGCGATCATGAATGAACAGCTATCTCGGCAGAACTATCTTGTCGGTGAGAACATTACAATCGCAGATATCGCACTCTATGCCTATACACAGGTAGCGCATGAGGGTGGCTTCGACCTCGCAGGCTACCCTCATATATTGCGTTGGTTTAAGGACATAGAGAAGCTCCCATCCTATGTGGAGATGCCAACGCAGAGTGAATAACACGATGGATAAATACATCGCGTTGCTGCGAGGCATTAACGTCGGTGGCAAGAATATACTGCCAATGAAAGAGCTCGTATCCATAATAGAGTCTATGGGAGCGCGCGATGTAAACACGTATATTCAAAGCGGCAATGTGGTTTTCACAAGCGCAATTGCGCAAAGACAGGATTGGTGTGAAAAGCTCACGCAAAAGGTTCAGGAGTTGAAGGGATTTTCGCCGCAGCTGTTGTTGCTGAGTAAGGCGGACTTGAATAGGGCAATAGACAATAACCCATTTCCTGTGGACGATCCTAAAAGCATACATTTTTTCTTTCTTGCGCAAGATCCAGAAAAGGACAAATTAGTAGAGCTAGCGAAAATTAAAACAGATTCGGAGCAGTATCATTTAAAGGAACGTATATTCTATTTGTATGCTCCAGATGGATTTGGGAGATCAAAACTGGCTGCGCGTGTGGAGAAAATACTTGGAGTGCCCACGACAGCGCGTAACTGGAATACTATTTTTAAATTGGCGCAACTAAGTGACACCTGATTCGGCAATGAAGAGAAATACTTCTATGGACAAGCTAACAGAGACTGTCAATACATTCGACAAATACGCCAAGCCTTATCAAGAAAAATTCGCAGCGTATGAGCCCTATGCGAAGACCTACGAGAAAATCAGCGCATTAATCGAAGATGGAGCGAGCATTCTTGATGTGGCCTGCGGGCCAGCAACTATTAGCCACTATTTGCTCGGCCGTCATTTGAAGCTTCGAGTCCATGGTACAGATCTGGCCCCTTCTATGCTGGCCCTTGCGCGAGCAGCTATTCCTTCGGGTGTTTTCGAACTTCGCGATAGCCGCGACATCGTATCGATAGGCAAACACTTCGACGCGGTCATCGCGGGCTTCTGTGTGGCCTATCTAGACAAAACCGAAGTAGAAAAATTTGTAAGTGATGCGCGCTCCATGTTGCGAGCCGGCGGTATTCTATATCTCAGTACTATGGCAGGAGACTATGCGGACTCTGGCTACCAAGATCCAGAGCGCGAAGATCGCGTGTACACCTATTTCTACAACGAAGAATTTCTGCAAGACCTTCTAAATAAAAATGGTTTTGAAATACTAGCGCTTGAACGCAAAGCCTACCCTCAAAATGATAGGGCAGACACGATCGACCTGTTCTTCTACGCCAGAGTGGTTTAGCAATGAGCTATCTGCAACTAGCCTATGTCCATCTGGCCACTATCGTTCCGGCCTTCCTGATTGGCACGTTCCTGTTGATAAAGCGCAAGGGTTCGCCTCTGCACAGGGCGCTGGGCAAGGTCTACATGTTGTTGATGCTGTTTACGGCCTTTGTAACTCTTTTTATGACCGCAGAGGTTGGTCCCCAGCTCTTCGGGCACTTCGGCTTCATTCACCTGTTCAGTGTTCTAGTGTTGATAAGTGTCCCTAGAGCCTATTTCGCCGCACGCAGTGGCAATATAAAGCTACATCGCGGCAATATGATCGGCCTCTATGTAGGGGGGATACTGATCGCAGGCTCATTCACTTTCGCTCCAGGGCGCCTATTACACAGCTGGCTGTTCCTATAGGCAGTAATTCGATCCTAATAATATAAGTGATCATGATGGACCAACCTATACTGCATAGCCCGCGACTACTTCTTCGGCCCTTCACTCTGGACGATGCTAAGCGTGTACAGATGCTCGCTGGCGACAAACGAATCGCAGATATGACGGCGGCTTTGCCCCACCCCTACCTCGATGGCATGGCTGAGGAATGGATCGGCGGCCATGTCGCGGCATGGAACGCGCGAATATCGGTCTCCTATGCGATTGTCCTGAGAGAGACACAGTCACTCATTGGCGCTATTAGCTATGTTGCCATGCGCGATGATGGGGCAGAGTTCGGCTACTGGATAGGTGTGCCCTACTGGGGCTGTGGCTACTGTACTGAGGCTGTAGCGACACTAATCGACTTCGGCTTCAACACACTCGGCCTTGCGATGCAGCATGCTAGGCATTTGCCGGACAATACAGCCTCATCCCGTGTGATCATCAAGAATAGCCTTCATTATATTGGGGATGTGACAATGTCCTTAAGAGGTCATAATAGAGTCCTGAAACACTATGAGCTTAGCGCACAGGAGTATTTCGCTAAACAGCCCTGAACGCAGATGGCAATCAGATATTGGTCGATCAGCATCGCTAGCACACGACGCAAAGTGGAGTAGACAAGTTCTATGAAGGACACGCTAAGAAAACTATTCGCCCCAATTCTTAATCTCTTCGAAGGCGGAGACGAGCCGTTTAATTATCGACCGTCCCATCGCAATATTTTGCTGGCGGTGGGCTCTCTTTTCCTATTCCTCTGTATCATCTCCCTGTATTTCGGCAGTGTGGCTGGCGGTGCAGGTGCCTATATTCCGACCGTAGTCTTTGCCTTGGTTAGCATCTTCTGCCTCGTAGTTGGAGTCTTAGGCAGCGACCGAGCGGTAGCCAAAATCTGGGGCAGTAAATAGCCCTTGCAAACACCGAGTTTGAGAAAATCTATGAGTCAAAAATACGCCAAATTTCTTGAGAAACTACACACCATCACGGATGTAGAAAAATCCATAGCGGTACTGGGCTGGGATCGCGAGACCTATATGCCGATTGAGGGCAATGCGGGGCGTACGGCGCAAGTGGCAACTCTCAGCGCGATCGCCCATGAGCTTTCCACTAGCGATGAGCTGGGTGACTTACTAGCCGCGGCCGAACAAGAGCAGGCGGGTGCGGACTATGACAGTACGCCCGCGAGCATGCTGCGTTCCGTGCGCCGTACATATGACGAGCAACGTCGCTTTAGCTCAGAGTTCGTGAAGCGTAGTAGTGCGATTACAGGGGCTGCCGGGGCGGCATGGGCGAAGGCTCGACAGGACAACGACTTCGCAAGCTATCAGCCCCATCTAGAGGCAGCCGTGTCTTTGGCGCAAGAGTTCGCCGAGATTTTGGGTTACGAGGATGAGAAATACGACGCGCTATTGAGTCAGCATGAGCGCGGCTTGAAGACGGCGGATGTGCGCCGTGTATTCGCGACGCTAAAGAGTGAGACAGTGCCCTTAGTAATGGCTATCGGCGATAAACTCGATGCAGTCGATGATCGCATGTTGAAGCAAGATTTTCCCATCGAAGCGCAACGAGCTATGTGCCACTACGCAGCGGAGTCAGTGGGTTACGACTTTAAGCGCGGCCATTTAGGTGAAGTACATCACCCGTTCAGCACGAGTTTCGGTCGTAACGACGTGCGTATCACCACTCGTTTCGCACCGGAGTTTGCGGTCTCCTCTATTTTCGCTGTTTTGCATGAAGCTGGTCATGCGATGTATGAACAAGGCGTCGCCGAAGACCTCGATCGCACGCCACTGGGGCGGGGCACTTCCTCGGGCATACACGAGAGTCAGTCGCGCCTTATTGAGAATCAAGTAGGTCGTAGCCTAGGTTATTGGCAGGTGCATTTTCCTGAGCTGACACGCCACTTTCCCAAGCAACTTGCGGGCGCAAGCGTTGAGCAGTTCTACCGCGCCATCAACAAAGTTCAACCCTCTCTTATTCGTGTTGAGGCAGACGAGCTCACTTACAATATGCATATTATGCTGCGCTTCGAATTAGAGCAGTCCTTAATCAACGGCGAGCTACGAGTAGCGGACCTGCCAGAGGCATGGCGCGCCAAGATGCAAGAGCTGCTAGGCGTGGCACCGAAAACCGACACAGAGGGCGTATTGCAAGACGTGCATTGGTCGCAGGCGGCATTTGGCTATTTCCCCACCTACACACTGGGCAATCTTTACTCGGCTCAGTTTGTCGCGGCCGCGAAGCAACAGGACCCCTTGATCGAGGCTGATCTCGCAAAGGGAGACAGCACGCGCCTATTAGCTTGGCTGCATAAGAACGTGCACCAACATGGCAGTAAGTTCGACCCCGCTGCGCTCTGCGAGCGCGCCACTGGCAGCACGCTGACGGCGCAACCGTTTGTAGACTATGTGCGGGAGAAATACGGCGCTATCTATTCTCTATAGCGCTCACGATTATGCCGACCACTCCCTTTCAAGCCTTGCGTTGCCCCATAGATGGCAGTGCCCTGACGCGTCACGATAAGAGTTGGCGTTGCGAAGCTGGGCATAGCTATGATGTGGCCCGCGAGGGCTACGTGCATCTACTACCAGTGCAGAACAAGCGCTCCAAGGACCCGGGCGATAGTAAAGAGATGGTCGCGGCAAGGCGCCGCTTTCTGCACGCGGGATACTATAAGCCCATCGCCCATGCCTTGGGTCAGTCGTTACTGCGCCATGGCCAATCCTCTATGAGCTGTCTGGATGCGGGCTGCGGTGAGGGCTATTATCTGCGCGAACTACAAAGCATGGGAGTACCATTGTCCATCCTTGGGCTAGATATCTCGAAATGGGCAGTGCAGGCCGCGGCAAAGTTGGACAAATCATCTACTTGGGTGGTGGGCAGCAATGCGAACCTCCCGGTAGTCTCTGCATCCGTCGATAGTGTGCTGTGTCTATTTGGCTTTCCGGTCTATACCGAGTTCGCACGTGTCTTAAAGCCAGGTGGACTGCTACTACAAGTGGATACAGGCGAGCAGCATCTGCGTGAACTGCGCGAAGTCATCTATCCTAGTCTAAAACCTCCTCGTGACTCAGAACCGCAAGTACCGGAGGGTTTTAGCCTGCTCGAACAGAGCACTGTGTGCTTCGCCATAGAGCTAGAGTCTCGCGAGGCGATAGTCGATTTGCTCGCGATGACGCCCCATCTCTACCGCGCAAGCCAGGCCGGCCGCGAAAATGCGGCAGCGCTAGAGCGACTCAGTCTTAGCATCGATGTGCGCATTAAGTGTTTGCGGCGCGCCTTAGACTAGGCTTAAGCTTTCATAAGCGGTATATCTGTGGCAGATTAAGCACAATGTATCGACAATAATAATTAGGCAAGCGTCATGTCTCTATCTACTCGTCATCCTCTAAGCGTTCTTTTCGCAACTGTCCTTTTTGCCTTGTTGGGTGCGCGATCCCTCGCGCAAGATCTGCCAGACCCAACTCGCTTCGAGCAAGCTATTTTGGCCTTCGAGGCGCAAGATAAGGTCTCGCCTGCGCCAAGTAATGGCATCGTTTTAACAGGCAGCTCCAGCATCATGTTATGGAATGAAGATGCCCCAAAGGATCTTGCGCCTCTTACAGTCATTCCGCGCGGCTTCGGCGGCAGTGTAATGAATGATGCATTGCATTACCTCGATCGTGTCGCACTGACCTATAAGCCCCGCGCTATACTGCTTTATGAGGGCGATAACGATACTGGCCGCAATAATATTCCTACGGCAACCATCATCAATCAGCTTGAAGAGATCATCGCGCGCGTTCATGGGCAGTTACCAGACGCCCGTATCTATTTGCTAGCGGTGAAGCCTAGCGTCGCAAGAGAGGCAACCTGGCCAGCGGCACTTGCTGTAAACAAGCGCTATCAAGAGGTAGCGGCAGCGGACCCTCTGATTCATTACATCGATGTTGCCACGCCATTCATGAAAGCCGATGGCACTGTGATGACCGACATATTTCGTGATGATGATTTGCATCTGAATGCGAAAGGTTACGAGATTTGGGCGGCGGCTATTAAAGAAGTATTGATGGAGCACGAGGCCCAATACGAACACGGCGCTCACTAGTCTACAAAAAAGCTAGGGATTCAGCGCACGCTTCATCTGTTGGTAAGTAGAATCGTTGCGAAACATCTGATCTCGCACCGCGCTCGCACGAGCATCTCCAGAGGTATTTCTCTGCTGAGAGTTAACGTCAAACCCCTCGATGTAGCGATCTATATCGCTCTGTGACATTCCGGACTCGCGCAGACTATTGGCGACGCGCCGGTTCCTTGCCTGGCTTGCGGCAAAATCCGTATTCACAGGATTGGCGGCGAAAAACCCGCTGCCCGCATCGCTTAGAGCATTATCGAATGCGGTGGATGCCTCATCAGCGCAGAGCAACATAGGATTGAGTTTCTGTAGGGGTGTACATACTCGAATAACAGCTTGCTGCTCCTCCTCACTACGCAATCGCTCCACCATCTGCCGAACCGAAAGGCGTGTAGGGGCAGGTGAGTCCGGGGTGGGCAATGGCGCAGGGGTAGGGTCGACAGCGACGAGCGTCTCGGGCTGCAGAGGTAGATCGACAAGAGGCGGCGGGAGCGATGGCGGCTCAGGAGGTCGGGGTGCAGAGTTAATGGTTTCCCGCGCTCCTTCATTTACGGCCGGGACCGACGGGCTTGGCTCGGGACTGCGTGCCTGCGTCGGCGGCGAAAGCTGCATAGTGATCACGACACGCTCTGCGCTCGCCTGTTTCGGCTCCTCTATGCGGAACTCGACTAAGGCGTAGAGTCCGATAGCATGTAGTAATGCGCTCACTAGAATCGGGCCAGCCGCGTATCGACGCGATGAGGCCTGCGTGGACTCGCTCGACACCTCTGGAAAAATCATGTCTCCCATTAAGGGTAGTGAGCTGTCTGCTAAGTTTTCGGTGAAATCATCCATCTTTCACATCGATTCGAGTCTGCATTATTAGTTGTTGTGCTTTGACTGCGTATCGAGGTGTGGGTTCCCTAAAATCGTCTCACTAGGACTTGGTCCAAACCAATAGCTGATTGTTCGCGGGCATCGGGTTGTCTTCCAACAAACTCAGGCCTGCCTCTTCGGCCAGTAACTGCACTGTCTCAAAATCTCGTATTCCGCTTGCAGAGTTTCTTCCCTTTAACCAGTTATCAAACTCGGCATTACTTGAAGTAGTGAATTCGCCTTTGTATTTGAATGGTCCATACACACAGAGTACGCCGGAACTAGCAAGTAGGTAGCGCATGTGTCGAAAGAAATGGGTCACCGCATCCGCCGGCATAATATGCAGGCTGTTTGCACTAAAAATATAGTCCAGGGGGCTGTGGGCGAGCTTGTCTTGGGTAACATCGAAGGGTCGCGCGCTTGGCAGGTTAGACAGACCGGCGGCCTCTAAGCGTAGGTTGAGCGTCTCGACATTCTCAGGCACGTCCGTGCTCTGCCAATGCAAATGGGGCATGTGTTGGGCGAAATACTCAGCGTGTTGTCCTGTTCCGCCAGCTATCTCCAATACTCTTCCGAAAGGCTTGGTGAAGTGCCTGCGTAGCTGCGCCAGAATATAGTCTTTATTATTTTCACATGACTGGCTAAATGGCAGGGACATTAACTGGCTTCCTTACGTAAGAATACTGGTGCATGGGGTTTGGAGTCTTTCTCGCTGTATCGATAACCTTCTACATCGAAACTTAAGAGATCCTCCGCCTTCTTTAAGCGGTTCTTAATGATATAGGCGCTCATCAAGCCGCGCGCTTTCTTAGCAAAGAAGCTGACAATTTTGTACTGTCCGTTACTGAAGTCTTTGAATACGGGCGAGACTATCTGTGCGCGCAGCTGGGCCGGCTTCACTGCCTTAAAGTATTCGTTAGAGGCTAAGTTCACGAGTATGGGACTCTTCTGCGCAGACATCTCCTGGTTCAGCGCTTCCGTAATCTTATTGCCCCAGAATTGGTACAGAGATGCTCCTTTGTCATTCTTAAGAGAAGTGCCCATCTCGAGGCGATAGGGTTGCACTAGATCGAGTGGGCGTAGCAAGCCGTACAAGCCAGATAAGATGCGTAGATGATTCTGCGCGAAACTAATATCGGCACTCGACAGTGCATAGGCATCCAGACCTATATAGACATCGCCCTTAAAAGCAAACAGCGCTTGTCGCGCATTGTCCTTTGTAAAAGGAGTGTGCCATTGGTTGAAACGTTCTTGATTGAGTTCGCCGAGTTTTGGGCTAATGGACATTAGAGAGGAGACTTGTGCGGGCGATAAACCTTTGAGCTGGGAAATCAACTGCGCCGAGTCTTCAAGAAAGTCTGCTTGTGTGAACTTGCGAATTTTTACGGGCGTCTCATAGTCGAGAGACTTGGCTGGAGATATCACCACTAACATGTACATGCCTCAAAAAGGGATTCAATATCGGGTATTCACACTGGCGCAAGAAACTCTTGCCACCAGTCTAACGGAGTAACGCCATCGGCGGGATCGTATACGTTGCCATAGTACCAGAGCGTTCCGGCAAATTGTCCGCTGATACGATCTAGTAATATCTCTATCGCTTGAAAACCGATAGAGACATGGATGCTGTAAACCAGCAATCTTGGCGTCTCTATGTCTAGGATGCCGTCCAGTAACTCTATCTCTGGCGTCAGCGCTAGTAAGACATCGTCTATGTTACTCTTGCTTAACACTCGCAGGCACAGGTTTCCGCTGCGTTGAATCAGCTCATAACCCTCCTTTGTATCGGCGGGAAAGCGGATTTTGTCGCCAGCCGCTAATCCCCGCACAAAAGCGGGCGAGCGCACAAGGCGATACTGGGCAGCGAGAGTGTTGCTAGACTTGGATTTCTCGTCAGCGCCCAGTGCTGTTACCTCGACCTGCTCGACGATACCCTCGCCATCTGGCCGATAGCCAGCGATCAAGGGGATGTGGAGCTTAGGCGCATCGTTATCTGCAGCACTAGCGTGTGAGTCTTCGAATGGGGTCATGCTCATGCGCGTTTCCAGTCAATTTTTAGTTCAAGTATTTTAACCCGCAGCGCGGCTCAATGCGAAACGCAGAATACCTATGTTAGATAAGCTACAGAAAATCGCTCTCGCACTAAGGCCTCTTAGCCGAGTCTTTCTCATCGTGGCGCTATTGGCACTAGCCTACGGAATCTATGTTTTGCTCGTCTCTAGCTCACAGGCGGACGATCTGGGGCTAATTCCAGCCCTAATCCTGTTTACATGGGCTACGATGGCGCGCTCCTTCATAAGCCTGTTCGCCCAGGTTCCAGTCCGAGCGCAGAGCGAGATGAAATTTGTGACGAGGGTAAAAACGCGCTTGTCGCGATTCGTCTATTATTGTTTCTTACTCCTGTTCGTCATCGCTACGGGTTTTCTCCTGCTGACGAGCTGGCAGTTATCCAGCGCTTGGCGAATGATGTATTGATTTCAAGCAACTGTGCTAGTCTGTGCAATAGTGAATTCTACCGCGAGATTTTAAAGAGGACTGTGTAAATGGCATTGAAGAAGGACGACGTAGATCTCGAGCCTCAACCCGTGGGTGAACTGGCACTGCAAACTCTCGCGATGCCGCGCGACACGAATGCCAATGGCGACATCTTTGGAGGTTGGCTGGTCTCGCAGATGGACCTTGCTGCAGGAATCGCAACGAAGCAAGTGACCCGAGGACGTAGTGCCACTGTCGCCATAAAAAACGTGTCCTTCCTTTTCCCGGTAAGTGTCGGTTCAATCGTTAGCTGCTACGCAGACATCGTTGAGATAGGGCGCAGCTCTATGCATATTAATATCGAGGTGTGGATTTCTAATTCTATTACCCAACATGGTCAACGCAAGGTTGCAGAGGGACACTTCGTCTTCGTCGCAATCGATGATAACGGGCGCACGCGTCGAATAGATCTTCCGAACAAATAGAAGACACTCTAATGCTCTATTCCGTTACCGAGCTGCGTAGCGCTTTGGTGCGGCCACGTTGCACCTTTTTATCGACGCGTTTTCGCTTTGCGGACTTACTTGGTTTGGTAGGCCTGCGCGTTTTGAGCACGACGGCAGCAGCGCGAATCAAATCCTTCAAACGCTTTAGCGCATCCTCGCGGTTCTGCTCTTGATTCCTAAATTGCTGGGCCTTAATGACTACTACGCCTTCCTTCGTGATCCGAGAGTCGCTCAGATTCAAAAGTCTATGCTTGTAAAAATAGGGTAGTGAAGAGGCTTTGATGTCGAAGCGTAAGTGGATGGCGGATGAGACCTTATTGACGTTCTGTCCGCCAGCACCTTGGGCACGAATCGCGCTCAGTTCGATCTCTTCATCGGGAATGGACACATTCAGCGATATTTCCAACATGTTCACTTCCTTCTAGAGCGCGTGCACAAATAGTATTGCAAACTCCTTTGCGCTTCTAGCTCTGGCGGTAGATAGCGAGGGTTTGTCGCTGCACGGTGAGCCTGAGCTAGCTCGCCTACAATACTTCGAGCTTCGCATAGGACAGCACTAACCACTTACTGCCACAGTCGTAGAAATTCACCTGCACTCGGGCATTAGCGCCATGTCCCTCGCAATTGAGTACAACTCCTTCGCCAAACTTACCATGGCGAACTCGGGAACCAAGCGCGATATTGGTATCGGGAATATCTTCTTGGATGAGGCTAGCTGCAGGGCGGCCATAGTAGGCGCTCGGGCGAGAAATGCTCGACTTAATGCGGACGTGTTCTATGAGTTCCGCGGGTATTTCCCGAATGAATCGAGAGGGTCGCGTAATATTGACTTCGCCATGCAAGCGTCGTGACTCCGCATGGGTGAGGTAGAGTTTCGTCATTGCACGGGTGATGCCGACGTAGCAAAGCCTGCGCTCCTCCTCTAAACCCGCCAGGCCATCCATCGACATCTTGTGGGGGAAAAGGCCTTCCTCCATGCCGGCTAGAAAAACCTGTTTGAACTCCAAGCCCTTGGCGGAATGTAGTGTCATCAACTGCACGGCATCATCGGATTCGCTCGCCTGTCCCTCACCCGCATCTAGAGACGCTTGATCTAGGAATGCAGCAAGGAAGTCACGGGACTCCACATCCATGGCCTCGGCATCTGGGTCTAGTTCATCGAAGCTGCCAGCGGCATTGACGAGTTCCTGAAGGTTCTCGATGCGCGCTGCTGCCTTCTCGCCGCCTTCCTTCTCGTGATGGGGTACAAGGCCGCTATTGCTGATGATGTGTTCCACTTTCTTGGCTAAGGCCAGAGCCTCGCAACCCTCGTCCAGAGTGTCGATGAGTTCCACGAAACGTGTCACGGCCGTGGCGGCCCTAGAGGCCATGAGCCCGTGGCTAAGGCATTTCTGCGCGGCGGCCCATAGGGAGATTTCCTCGGTGCGAGCAACGCCGCGCAAGATCTCAAGTGTCTGGTCGCCGATGCCACGGGTTGGCACATTGATAACGCGCTCAACTGCGGTGTCGTCGTTGCGGTTTAGCATCAAGCGCAAATAGGCCAATGCGTTCTTGATTTCGAGGCGCTCGTAGAAACGGTGTCCACCATAGATGCGGTAGGGCAGGCCGACTCGTAATAAGGCATCTTCCATCTCACGGGATTGGGCGTTAGAGCGATAAAGGATCGCGGAATCGCTCAGGCGATTACCGGTGTTAAGCCAATTTTGTAGGCGCTCGACAATGAAACGTGCCTCGTCTTGTTCATTGAAGGCCTCATAGAGGGAGATCGCCTCGCCTTCGCTGTCCTGGGTCCATAACTCCTTGCCAAGTCTGCCTTGATTGTTTGAGATCAACTTATTGGCGGCCTTCAAGATGGTCGAGGTCGAGCGATAGTTTTGCTCGAGTTTCACCATGTCTGCGCCGGGGAAGTCTTGGTTGAAGCGTTGGATATTCTCGATCTTTGCCCCGCGCCAGCCATAGATAGACTGGTCGTCGTCGCCTACCACCATTAGGTGGTTATTGGGTCCGGCCAAGACTTGCAACCAGGCGTATTGCACAGTGTTGGTGTCTTGGAACTCGTCGACTAAGATGTGTTGGAAACGGCGTTGATAGTGATCGAGTATCTGCGGATTATTGAGCCATAGCTCGTGTGCCCGGAGCAGTATTTCACCGAAGTCGACCATGCCACCTCTGTTGCAGGCCTCTTCATAGGCGGTGTAGAGGCTGACCATATTGCGGGTATATTCGTCCCCGAAGTGTTCGATGTTGGCGGCGCGCAACCCCTCGTCCTTCTGAGAGTTGATATACCACTGACACTGTCTAGGTGGCCAACGCTCGTCATCTAGCCCTAGGTTCTTGCACAGCCGTTTGATAAGGCGCAGCTGATCGTCGCTGTCTAAGATGTGGAAGTTTTCCGGTAGATTCGCCTCGCGCCAATGGGTACGCAGTAGGCGATGTGCAAGTCCGTGAAAGGTGCCGACCCACATGCCGCCAATGGCCTGACCCAGCAAGTCCTCGATGCGATGCCGCATCTCGCGAGCAGCCTTGTTCGTAAAGGTTACGGCGAGGATGCTAAATGCCGATGCGCCTTCGCATTGCATAAGCCAGGCGATACGGTGCACCAGCACGCGTGTCTTGCCACTACCGGCGCCGGCGAGCACGAGAACATTGTTAGCGGGTGCCGCAACGGCTTGGCGTTGTGGCTCATTGAGTGAATCGAGAAGATAAGAGACGTCCATGGCGCGGTATTCTAGCCTGAATAAATAACCAGTACACCCTTAAATCCGCGCTAATGCCTAGGCGGATAAACATAAACGCCGCTTTTTAAAAACACTGCATGTTGATAAGATGAGGCTACATACTGAACGATCGCTCTATGTGGCCCCTCCGTACCTCGTTTGTAGGCGGCTGAGCACATGGAGTCCACCGCCGAAAAACCTAAGGAGTTCCCTATGTCTGCAAGTTCAGACTCTGCCAAATTCAGTTGGCAGGACCCGTTCCTCATGAATGAAATGTTGAGCGAAGAAGAGCGCCTCGTGCGCGACACCGCGCGGCAATATGCGCAAGAGAAACTCCTGCCACGAGTACGCGATGCTTATCGCCGGGAATATACCGATCCGGAGATATTCCGAGAGATGGGAGCACTTGGCCTGCTGGGTTCCACAATCGAAGGCTATGGCTGCGCGGGTGTGAACTACGTCTGCTATGGGCTAGCTGCCCGTGAAGTGGAGGCCGTGGACTCCGGTTATCGCTCCATGATGAGTGTGCAGTCAAGTCTCGTGATGCATCCTATCTATGCCTTCGGCACAGAGGAGCAAAGGCAAAAATATCTACCTAAGCTTGCTTCCGGCGAGTGGATCGGCTGCTTCGGCCTTACAGAGCCAGACCATGGCTCAGACCCCGGCGGCATGTTGACACGAGCTCGCTCTGTAGAGGGTGGCTTCAGCATTAGTGGCGCGAAGAACTGGATCAGTAACTCGCCCATCGCGGATGTTTTCGTAGTATGGGGTAAAGACGACGAAGGCTTGATTCGCGGCTTCATTCTCGAGAAGGGCATGAAGGGCCTAAGTGCTCCTAAGATCGAAGGCAAGTTAGCCTTGCGCGCCTCAATCACAGGCGAGATCGTGATGGACGAGGTGTTCGTGCCCGCCGAGAACATGCTACCGAACGTTCAGGGCTTGAAGGGACCGTTCAGCTGTCTAAACTCCGCTCGCCTAGGCATCGCCTGGGGTGCGCTAGGGGCAGCGGAAACCTGTTGGAAAGCGGCCTTGGATTACACCATGGATCGCAAACAGTTTGGCCGTCCGCTAGCGGCAAATCAGATTATTCAGAAGAAGCTGGCGATTATGCAGACGGATATTTCGATCGGCCTGCTTGGCTGTCTGCAAGGCTCACGCCTACGCGACGAGAACAAGCTAGCGCCACCGCTGATCTCATTGCTCAAGCGCAACTCCTGTCTCAAAGCCTTGGACACTGCGCGCGAGGCGCGAGACATGTTAGGAGGCAATGGCATCTCCGATGAGTATCCCGTAATGCGTCATTTGCAGAACTTAGAGGTGGTGAACACTTATGAGGGTACGCAAGATATTCACGCTCTTATCTTAGGTCGAGCGCAAACTGGTATTCAGGCGTTCAGTTAAGTAGAAAGTGCATGAGGATGCCGGCGAACACCGCAGCACCAACCCGATGATTGTTGAGAAAGGCTTTAAAACAATCTTCGGGGCTGCGGGTCTTGGTAATCTGCCATTGCCAAACAAAAAGACCGAGCGCAACTGCTAGTCCTAGATAAACCCATACCCCTAGCTGAAACTGTGCAGCCGCCAGCAACATGGCGAGCAAGTACATCCCCTGTAGCGTCGCGATAATTACGCGGTCAGCGCTGCCAAATAGGATTGCGGTCGACTTGACCCCAATCCTCAAATCATACTCGCGATCCACCATCGCATACTGAGTATCGTAGGCAACAGTCCACAAGCAGTTCGCGACGAAGAGCAGCCAGGCCTCGGCGGGTAACTCGCCACGCGCCGCCGTAAAAGCCATCAAAATTCCACAGGAAAACGCGATGCCCAACACCAGTTGAGGAAGATGTGTGTAGCGTTTCATGAAGGGATAAAGCGCCGCTACGAAAACAGCGAAGAAGGACATCTGAATGGTGAGCAGGTTCGTGAACAATAATAGAACGAACCCCAATGCACTCAGTAGCAGGAAAGTGAGCAAGGCCTCTTTGCGCGAGATTTTTCCTGTGACGATTGGCCTAGCCTCGGTGCGCAGCACGTCGCCATCGAAATCTGCATCCGCATAGTCGTTGATTGCGCAGCCCGCCGAACGCATTAGCCAAGTGCCGAGCAGGAAAATTATAAATAATTTGAAGCCGGGAAAGCCTTGCGCTGCTATCCACAACGCGCCGAGAGTTGGCCATAGCAACAAGAACACTCCGATCGGTTTATCGAGTCTTGTCAGTTGCACGAAAGCAGGGGCGCGTTGATGAAGCGTGGGTGTGTACTCACGCAAGTAGTTATCGCACTTACTAGTGATGTATCGCAGAAATCTCAAGACGACCTCAAGTTTTGAAGTTGGCTGCTATCTGTTTCAGCTCTTCGTCGGAGGCCACAATATTCTGCACCACCTCTAAAACTTCAATAGGGTTAAGATCAAGGCGTTGGTAGATCTCGATTGGCACTTCCACGGGTGGGGCATCGCCGATGCCGTGCTGGCGCAGTTCGCGCATTGCGATGAGTACCAAGTTCGCATACACGCTATGTTCGCCTTGGTAGTTCGGCTCGTGCTGGAAGCGAATACCAACGCAAACTTCTTTTGGCATATTCCAAAGCTGCAAGAGCCAAGCGCTGATCTGTTCACGCGTTACTCCGAGCAGGTGATGGTCGATAGCCACGTGACTGATGGCAGGATTCGCCTCAACGTGGCGGCAAATTGCTGAGAAGTGAGGCGGAAAGATATGGGCAAGAACCAAGTAGCCAAAGTTATGAAGCAGTCCGGCTAGGCAGGCCAAACCTTGGCTCGGTCTCTTCTCTTGGGGAATCAGCTTTACGATCGCTTCGACAACGGTAGAGCAATACACTGACTGTAGCCAGTAGGGCGTAAAACCATCCGGAAAATCTTTAGGCAGCGACAAGGTATTGCCTAGAGCCATTCCCACCGCCAAATTGCTCACCAGCTCAAAACCTAACACTCGTGAGATGGCATCGTTCACGGAACGTATTTTGGCCGGTGCTGCGTAATAGGGTGAAGACGCCCAGCTCACTATCTGCGCGGCCAAGCTCGCATCCATCTCTACGATCTCGGCAAGGTCGCTAACATTCGCGTTTGGATTGGAACGAAGCGCCAGAATTTTATGGGCAGTTTGTGGCAGCGGAGGGATCTCTAGGGTTTCTTCCAGTCTTTGCTTAATTCGCAGCGTAGTGAAATTGCGGATGGAGTTGAAAATCAAGTCTAGGTCAGCGCTATCGTTCGGCGAGCCTTGATAAAGCTTCTCGGCGGGAATTGTGCAGCTTATAGCTCGAACGCGGTAATTTGATTCGCGCAAACTGGCGCGCAATTCAGCTAAGTCGATCTTCTCTAGTTCCATGCCATCGACATTCAGAATCTCGATATGGCAATGCTGAGCGGATGCGATGTTCTCGTCGATGATAGTCGGCAACAGGAAGAAAGCGGGAGCAGACTCGATCTGCACTAGCTTGTTCTTGGCAGTAAGATCGGCGATCTCCGCTTGTGGGATTGGAATAAGATTACGCTCTACTAGAGAGTTAAGCGCCTTCAAATCTAACAAGGAATCGTTGGCAAGAAGGATCTGCCCTTTGCCTTTGCCATCTTGCAAGAGTACTACTCTTACAAGATCGTCTATTCCTGTGACTGCTGGTCCTGAGTCGACTCTTTGCATGATGTCCCTGCATTGCAATGCACTGCTTTTGTGCGCATGACGTGTTCTTTGAATAAACCCATTCGATGGGCCGTAGTATATCGGTTGTTGCTCGGTGGGACTATCTCCCATATGGCCAGCCTTGCCCGTTAAACATTGCCATAGAGTTCGCGGTCGCCCAGCCACCGTCGAATGAGCGGGTCTACGTGCGCCGGGTAGCGTGACTGAATCAGCTCCGCTTGTTCCTTAACTTGATCTAACATTCCCGCATCGCGACTGATGTCGGCGATACGAAAGCTCATAAGGCCCGTCTGCTCAGTGCCCAATACCTGCCCTGGCCCGCGAATGGCGAGATCTTGCTCCGCTATGAAGAAGCCATCGTTACTATCGCGCATGATGCCAAGGCGCTCTTGCGCCACTTTGCTAAGTGGCCCCTGATAGAGCAGCACGCAGTGGCTAGCGACGGCACCTCTGCCGACTCTACCTCGTAACTGATGGAGCTGCGCCAAGCCAAGGCGCTCTGGGTTTTCGATCACCATAAGACTTGCGTTGGGAACGTCGACGCCAACCTCGATCACGGTGGTTGCGACCAAAAGCTGAAGCTCCCCACGCTTGAACGCATCCATCACCTGTGATTTTTCGGCGGCCTTCATGCGGCCATGAATCAGGCCGATGGCGAGGTCCGGAAGCTGTGTGCGCAATGCCTCGGCGCTTACCTGCGCGGCCTGACACTGCAACGCCTCGGACTCTTCGATCAGAGTGCATACCCAATAGGCCTGGCTACCTTTGTTACAGGCGTGATGGATACGCTCGATCACATCTGCGCGCCTGTTATTGGAGATGATGAGGGTGCTGACAGCGGTGCGGCCAGGAGGCAGCTCGTCGATAATGCTGCAGTCTAAATCGGCATAGGCGCTCATCGCTAAGGTGCGTGGAATAGGGGTGGCGGTCATGACGAGTTGATGCGGAATATGCGCTGCTGTGGCGCCTTTTTCGCGCAGCGCGAGGCGTTGATGCACGCCGAAGCGGTGTTGCTCGTCGATTACGATCAGGCCGAGCTTGGAGAAAGTGACGCCGTCTTGAAACAGCGCGTGAGTGCCCACGATGACTTGCGCACTGCCGTCCAGAATGGTCTGCAACTGGGCTTCGCGCTTCTTGCCTTTAACCTTGCCGCTGAGCCAGCCCACGCTTAAGCCTAGGGGTTCTAGCCACTTCGAAAAGTTCAAGAAATGTTGCTCGGCAAGGATCTCAGTCGGGGCCATAACTGCAGCCTGAAAGCCGTTCTCCACCGCCTGCAGCGCCGCTAGCGCCGCGACGATTGTCTTGCCCGAGCCGACGTCGCCTTGCAGTAGGCGCAACATCGGTGATGCTTGTGCCAAGTCCTTCGCGATCTCTTGGCCAACGCGAGCCTGCGCCGCGGTTAACTGAAACGGGAGCTCATTAAGAAAGGCCGTGCGCAGCTTGCCCGTGGGCCGCAGGGCTGGGGCCCGCAATTGTTCCGCTTGCGCCCGCAGGCGTCGTAGGCAGAGGCGGTGACTGAGTAGTTCTTCGAAGGCTAGGCGTCTCTGGCTAGGGTGTTGACCGAGAGCAAGGGCCTGCAAATTGCTATACAAGGCCTCGCCCACCGGTGGCCGGTGTAGGTAACGTATCGAGTCATTGAGAGGGCGAAAGCCGAGGGCTCTGCACATCGATTCAGGAAGCCAATCCGTGAGTATTATTTGGGTATCGAGCAGTTCTAATGCTTGCGCGATGAGGCCTCTGAGCCGCGTTTGCTGCATACCTTCGGTGCTAGGGTAGATGGGAGTTAGTGTTGCGGCGAGGTCTTGGGGGTGCGCAGTATTCAGGAACTGATACTCGGGGTGGTAGAGCTCGAGGCCGGTCTTGCCGCCTCGCACCTCCCCATAGCAACGAATATGGGTGCCGACTTGTAGGGCATTTTTCTGTGCAGCACTAAAGTGAAAGAAGCGCAGGCTAATGATGCCGCTATGATCTTTGATGCGGCAAATAAGACTGCGGCGCCGACCGAATGCCACCTCCGTTGCCAAAACTTCGCCTTCGATCTGCAACTCCGCGCCGATGCGGCAAGAGGCAATAGGGCTGATTCGAGTTCTGTCTTGGTAGCGCAGGGGCAAATGAAATAGCAGGTCTTGGACAGAGTTAAGCTGCATTGTCGCTAGGCGCGCGGCGACACTCGGGCCTACGCCTTTGAGCACCGTCAGTGGAGTTTGCTCAGGCAGCATTGGCCGACTCAGGCTTGTGGAGGGAGCGCGAGGGTCGCCTCAATCTCAATATTCGCACCCTTAGGGAGCGCGGATACCTGCACTGTGGAGCGTGCGGGGTAGGGGGCGTCGAAATACCGCTTCATGGTCTCGTTCACTATGCCGAAATCCGCGAGATCGGTAAGGAAGATGGTCAGCTTCACTGCATCCTGTAATTGCGCACCAGCGGCCTCTGCGACTGCGCGCATATTGTCTAAAACGCGCACAGCTTGTGCCTCAATGCCACCGCTGACGATCTCCATGGTCGTAGGATCAAGCGGGATTTGGCCTGAGCAAAACACGAAGCTGCCGACTTGTACGGCTTGAGAGTAAGGACCGATTGCGGCCGGTGCAGCGGCAGTGCTGATAATTTTCTTATTAGTCACAAAGACATCCTCATGCTGCGCGGGCGGAGCGATGAGCTGGCCAGCGCAGTTCGTTAATTTGATTTTATACTTTGAGCGTTTTGACGATCTTACGGCTCTTCACGCGAGTAACCTTGCTGACCGGCTTTATAAGTCTGATGCGCTTCATCACTCTAGCCAAGTGTATGCGATTACGCACATTCAGGGAGAGGTTCACGATGCTGAAACGCGCGTCGCGCTCCACCGTGCTGATTTTCTCGATATTCGCTTCCGCACCGGTAATGGTGGTTGCTAGCTTGGCGATAATACCGCGCTCGTTCTCTAGCTCTACGCGGATCTCGACGGAGAATTCGCCCTCGACATTGGGGTCCCAGCGTACTGAAATGCACTTGTCGGGATTGTCGCGAATCTCGGCGATGTTATTGCAACTCTCGGTATGGATAACCATGCCGCGGCCACTGCTGATATGGCCGATGATCGGGTCCCCTGGTATCGGGTGGCAGCAACGAGCGAAATTCATGACCATGCCCTCGGAGCCGCGAATCGCCAGCGACGAGCTCTTGCTCTCTTTGCCTACCTCGGGCAATAGGTCCGCATCGTCATGGCCGGGCATCATCAGGCGGGCCACAACATGGGACATGCGATTGCCTAGGCCGATATCCTCGAGCACGTTGTCTAGCTCTGGGCTGTTGAGGTGCTGCAAGGTCTGTTGAATCTGCTCTGGCGTAATTTTCTCGAGCTGTGTGCCGAAACTGCCCAGTACTTTGTTGAGCAGGCGGCGGCCTAGTGCTACAGATTCTGAGTGGCGCTGATTCTTGAGGAAGTGACGAATATTACTGCGCGCTTTACCGGTGACCGCGAAGCTGAGCCATGCCGGGTTGGGCTGAGTGCCCGGGGCGGTGATGATCTCTACGGTCTGACCACTCTCCAAGGTTTCGCTCAATGGCGCCAAGCGGCGACTAATTCGACAGGCCACACAGGAGTTGCCGACATCGGTGTGCACGGCATAGGCGAAGTCCACCGCGGTCGACCCTGCCGGCAGCTCCATGATGGTGCCCTTGGGCGTGAATACGTAGATCTCGTCTGGGAACAGGTCGATCTTCACGTTCTCGATGAACTCTAAAGAATTGCCGGCATGCTGCTGCATCTCGAGTAGGCCGTTGACCCATTGTCGTGCGCGGATGTGAGCGTTGCTGGGGGTGTCGTCGTGAGACTTATAGAGCCAGTGGGCGGCGATGCCGTTATTGGCCATCGCTTCCATCTCTTCGGTGCGAATCTGAATTTCGATGGGTACGCCGTGCATTCCGAATAGTGTGGTATGCAGCGACTGATAGCCATTGGCCTTGGGGATGGCGATATAATCTTTAAAACGCCCAGGAACAGGCTTGTAAAGGTTGTGAACGGCGCCTAACACGCGGTAACAAGTGTCGACCTTGTCCACGACAATGCGGAAGGCGTACACGTCCATGATCTCGGAGAAGGATCTGCGTTTAGCGCGCATCTTCTCGTAGATACTGAATAGGTGCTTCTCGCGACCAAAGATGCGGCCGGGCATGCCCTCGCGCTGCAGGCAGGCCTCTAGGGAACCTTGAATCTGCTTTACGATCTCTTTGCGGTTGCCACGAATGCTCTTCACAGCTGCATTGATGCGGCGCGCACGCATAGGATATAGCGCGTCGAAACCCAGTTCTTCGAACTCGATGCGAATCGCATTCATGCCTAGGCGATTGGCGATAGGGGCGTAGATATCGAGCGTTTCGCGGGCTACGCGGCGGCGCTTCTCGGGGCTCAAAACGTCCAGCGTGCGCATATTGTGCAGGCGGTCCGCTAGCTTAACGAGGATCACGCGGATGTCTTTGGCCATGGCCAGGGCCATCTTCTGGAAATTCTCGGCCTGGGCTTCCGCGTGGCTGCTGAAGGTAATCTTGTTGAGTTTGCTGACCCCGTCTACCATCTCGGCGATCGCGTCGCCGAACTGACTCTTCACCGCGGCCTTGCTGATGCCGGTGTCTTCGATCACGTCGTGCAACATGGCGGCCACCAGAGACTGGGGGTCCATATGCATTTCGCTAAGAATGCCGGCAACGGCGAGGGGGTGTGTCACATAAGGGTCGCCGCTGCGTCGGAACTGGCCATCATGGGCCTGTTCCGCGTAGTAGTAGGCGCGTCGGACGAGATTAATCTGATCGCCTTCCAAGTAGCTTGAAAGGCTGGTGGCTAGAGAGTCGATTGTAGGCACAAGCCGACTCCTTCCTCTACTAGAGGTCTTCGCCGAAAGATTCGTCGTCGTCCCCTTGGTTTGCGGGAGGCGGCGTCTTCAGTTCGTCACGGGACAGCATCACCACCGGATTGGCGCTGCGGGCTGTCAGAATGCTGGAATCCACAAGGCCAGCGGCGATTTCACGCAAGGCAATTACAGTGGGTTTATCGTTATCAGCAGGGACCAATGGGTCTTTGCCGCCAGTTTGAATTTGGCGAGCACGCTTGCTGGAGATCATCACCAACTGGAAGCGATTGTCTACTTTGTCTAGACAATCTTCGACGGTAATTCGGGCCATAAAAACACCTGTTTATAAAGCTGTACTGTTGAGGAGACCGGCGATTCTACTAAATACGCGCCCCAATGCCTAATTTATTCTCGCTTAAGCCTTTATTTATAGGCATTTAGGGTCTCTTTCAAGGGTTTTCCAGTAGCGCTTGCAACAAAGCCGTGTTGTTTTCGAATTGCTGCCGACGTTCTAAGCGGGAGGCGCGAATGATCGCGCGCAGGTCCTCGAGTGCGGAATCGAAGTTGTCATTGATGACCAGATAGTCCGCAGCCTCGTAGTGAGATATCTCGTCCTTTGCCTCGCGCATGCGTCGGTTGATGGTGTCTACATCGTCTTGCGCGCGATTGGTCAGCCGCTCTAATAGGCACTGTAGTGAGGGAGGAAGTATGAAGATGCTCTTGTTGGGAGTTATACGGCCGCGTACTTGCTCCGCACCCTGCCAGTCTATCTCTAGGATGACGTCGATGCCCTGGTCTAGTTGGGTCTGCACCCAATCCTGAGAGGTCCCGTAGAGATTGCCGAACACCTCTGCCGATTCGAGGAACTTGTTCTGCGCCTGCATCGCCGTGAAGACGTCTTTGCTCACAAAATGATAATTCACGCCATCGACCTCACCCGGGCGCCGAGGGCGCGTAGTATGAGATACGGATACGCATAGCAAAGGGTCCTGCTTGTCTTTCAACAATGCGTGGACCAAGCTGGTCTTGCCCGCGCCCGATGGCGCGGAAATGGTGTAGAGGGTCCCTCTGGCCATAGTTCAAATTCCTAGTCGAAAACCGTGCTTACTATATCATCATCCCTCGCCTCTACGTTGCTTGAGTCCATGAGCTAGCTGCCTTTTTTCTTCGCCCGTGCGCTGGCTGGCGCGCTGAGTGGATCATCCGGCCAGGGGTGGCGCGGGTAGCGACCCTTTAGATCCTTGCGAACCTCGAAATAGGAGCCTTTCCAGAAGCCGGCGAGGTCCCGTGTGACCTGCACTGGACGCCGTGCCGGAGACAGGAGATGGAGTAACACGGTGGCTTTGCCATCCACGACGGTAGGTGTGTGAGTCTGACCGAAGAGCTCTTGAAGCTTTACCGCTAAAACTGGCTCTTCTGCGCTGTAGTCGAGCCGAACTCTACTTCCGCTAGGCACATCCAAGTGAGTGGGCGCCAACTTCGATAAAGATTGTTGGAGCGACCAGTCCAGCGACTCCACAAAGATTTGTGCTAAAGAGAGGCGGTCTATCTGCTCAAGCCGATTGATGCCATCTAGTCTTGGCGCCAACCATTGCTCGAGGGACTCCATTAACGCTGGATCACTAACTTGAGGCCACGGCTGGCCGAGGCAGCGCTGCAGGAGGCGTAATCTACCGAGTATCTGCTGGTCCTCATCCGTCCAGCGAAACCCCCGCTGGCGAAGGCCCGCTATCATCCCAGTGCGTATCGCTTCGGCTGGCAGCTTCGCCATGGGGCGGCGCTCCAATACCACGGCTCCTAGTCCACGGGTTTCCTCTCCACTAAGCCGTCCTGTTGCCTCAATCCAGCGAATCTCTTGACGCCATTGGCTCGTCTCGTCGAAGAGCTTTTCGAGAGTCACTTGGCTTATGGCCAGTGCCTTATAGACTCGCGCCCCTGTGTTAGCCCCGTCTAGATCGACGGCTACCAAGAAGTCCTTCTGGCTGAGAGCATCTTGTGCCGTCAGCAATGCCTGGCCTCCGCCGGGCAGCTTAAAGCGTGCCTGATTGCGGTCATTGGCTAGCCTCAGGTTTTGGGCAATCCGGTCGGGGAAGGCGGTTGCCATGAGCGCGGGGAGTTGCTCTAGGTCCACCGGCTCTAGTTTAACTCCTAGGCGCTTCGCCCATTGCTGCGCCCCATGCCACCAGCGGCCCTGAGTCTTGTCTGCGCGTTGAGGACGTTTGCTAAAGATCTTGGCGATATCAACTTCCGCATCTTGGGTCGCCTCTTCAAGCCATGCGAGGCACCAGCAGGCTAAAGTCTGGGTGTTGTCCTGCACTGCGCGGGCTAGCAAAGCCGCGAAGCGAGGGTGGGTGGGCCAGCGCGTGCAGCGTCGCCCTAGGTCCGTGAGCATGCCGGTGTCTTGAACAATGCCGAGTCGCTGCAGTAGCGCTACGCCTGCTGTGTAGGCCGCAACCGGTGGGGGTGTCACCCAACTAAGTTGGTTTGGGTCCTTGACGCCCCAGCGCAGCAGTTCGAAGGCGAGCACAGCTAGGTCCGATTGCAGGATCTCGGGCTCTCGGTGAGCGGCCAGCATCTGCTCCTCTGGCCATAGTCGATAGCAAAACCCTTCAGCCTCGCGTCCCGCACGGCCGCGTCGTTGGTCTGCGCTAGCCCGATTAACGCGTCTAGTTTCAAGGCTGCTCATGCCGTTGCGGGCCTGAAAGATTGGGGTCCGCTCTAGTCCCGCATCTACCACGATGCGCACGCCTGGCACGGTGATGCTGGACTCCGCAATCGAAGTGGCCAGTATTACCCGTCGTCGCTGACTCTCGGGCATTCTTAACACAGCCTGTTGTTGTGCTAGGGGTAATTGCCCGTGCAGATCGCAAATCTCGATGTCGCTGGAGAGCACGTCTTGCAACATCCCGTGAAGCCTTCGGATCTCGGCTTGGCCGGGCAGGAAGGCTAGGAGGTTACCTTCATGGGCGAGCAGGGCCTCGCGGATAACGCTGGCCTGATGGCGCTCCGCCCGTTCGCGCAGAAGTGCGCTGCGATAATAAGTTTGCACCGGCCAGGCTCGCCCCGGGCAGTCGATTACCGGGGTGTCCGAACCCAAGACTCCTAGCAGCGAATTGACGTCGAGAGTCGCGGACATCACTAATATGCGCAGGTCTTCCCGCAGACCTTTCTGGGCATCTAGGGCTAGGGCAAGACCAAGATCGGCATCTAAGCTGCGTTCATGAAATTCGTCGAAAATTATGCCTGCAACACCATCTAGGGAGGGGTCGTCCTGCAACATGCGTGTCAATATGCCCTGAGTTACTACTTCTAGGCGAGTATTCGGACCTATCTTGGATTCGCCGCGCACTCGAAAACCGACGGTTTGGCCTATGGATTCGCCGAGTGTTTGCGCCATGTAGGACGCGGCTAGGCGTGCCGCGACACGGCGAGGCTCCAGCAGCAACCAACGACCAGCATGGGGCGGGAAATGCTCAAGCAGCGCAAGCGGAGCTCGTGTGGTCTTGCCGGCGCCTGGTTGGGCGACTAATAAGGAGCGAGGTTGTTGTTTTAGCGTCTCCACAAGGAGTTCTAAGACGCTATCTATCGGGAGTGCGGTGGTTGATGTGGGGAGAAGTGTAGACAAAAGATAGTCTCGGCGATGTCGGCTAAAGGGTATTGCAATGGTGGAAAATGGGCATAAAGTTAACAAAAATTAATAGTTTTCCGAGGGAGGACATCGTAATGCCTCATTCGATCCAACGATTGTTTGCTCTCGTAAACATCGCAATATTCAGTCTTTCGGCCTGTACAGTATTTGAACAGGATACTCCCCAGCTCCCTATTGTTGCTCTAACTAGTCTTGTTAGCCCGTTTGGCCCCAAGCCAGTAATGGTCTCACCGCAAGAGCTTCACTATATTAATCCCGCACAGGCACAGGATTTTCTAAACTATTTTGAGAGTCCAGCACACGCGCAAACGCCGGATTATCTAAGGCTAGCGGACTATATTGTGCAGCGAGTAGAGAGTTTCGAGTATAACGCGGACACCTTAACCGCAGAACAGGTCCTGCAAAGCAATAGCGGCAATTGTCTTTCCTTAGCCATCATGACAACCGCGCTCGCCCGCCTAGTTGGGGTGAGGATGAACTATCAGCTTATGGATGATGAGCCAGTCTTCGAGTTCAATGGTAGCACTGTCGTTAAAGGAGTACATGTTAGAAGCAAGCTGATGAACTCCGCGTGGAACCAAGCGAAAGCACCTATGAACTCACATAGGGGTATATCGATAGACTACTTCCCAACTGGTCGAGCGCGCTTTATCTCTAACCTAGGGGAGCAGGACTACTATGCAATGTACTATCGCAATCTTGCAGTGGAATCTCTACAAGATAAGGACTTCAACTCCGCTTATTGGCTGAGCATGGAATCTCTCAAATATGCACCAGAACACTCCGATGCCCTGAACATGTTAGCCGTAATACATAGGCGTATAGGGCGGATCGAGGCAGCAGAGCAGGTCTACCTCTACGCAATAGCGCAAGCAAAGGACAAACTCGCTCTATTGAAGAACTATCGATTGTTGTTGCTTAGCCAGAACAGGCTAGAGGAAGCGCAGATCATTGCTTCACGCTTAGCAACAATGGAAGACCCAAGCCCCTTCAATTGGTATCATTTGGCTCGTGACTCCTATGAAGAGGGTGCCTATGATCGCGCAATATCCTACTATAACAAAGCGCTTGAGCTGGCTCCGTACCTGCACGAGGCGAGACTCGGCATAGCGCTGTGCCATTATGCAATGGGCAGAGTTGACAAAGCGGATACTGAACTACTGGCAGCGATTGAGAACGCCAACAGCAATCGTTCAAGACAACGCTATAAAGAGAAGCTATACGCGCTTAGAGATGAAGTAATTAAAACAACTCACTGATGATTGGAGATATCTTTTGCGTTATATCATTGCGATTTTTCTGCCACCCTTGGCAGTGTTCTTGTGTGCGAAGCCATTTCAAGCGTTGATCAATATATTGCTGACACTTTGTTTTTGGGTGCCAGGTGTTATTCATGCGCTTATTGTTGTGCATAACCATCTTGCGGATAAGCGCACTGATCGCGTAGTGGATGCGATAAAAAGGAATAACAAATGAGACAAGTATTATTTTCTGCGTTCGTGATTCTACTTTTCACCGCGTGCGAATCTGCCTACTACGGCACGATGGAACAGCTTGGCGTGCACAAGCGCGAGATACTCGTAGATCGCATCGGCGAGGCGCAAAGTGCTCAGCAGGAAGGTCAGGAGCAATTTCGGGATGCGTTAGAGCAGTTTCGTAGTGTAGTGAACTTCGATGGCGGTGAACTGCAACAAGTCTATGATCGCCTGAACGCCGAGTTCGAAGACACCGAGGATTCGGCAGAGCGTATACGAGACCGGATAAAAGCGGTGGAGTCTGTGGCCGATGCGCTGTTCGATGAATGGTCAGACGAGCTCGACTTATACACTAACCAAACGCTACGCCGTGACAGCGAACAACAACTGCGTGCAACTCGAACGCGCTACACACGGCTCATTGGCGCAATGCAGCGCGCCGAGGCTACGCTTGACCCGGTGCTGAATAGCTTGCGCGACAACGTGCTGTACCTGAAGCACAATCTTAACGCACGGGCAGTGGCATCTTTGCGCGGTGAGCTCGATACCATCAATACCGACGTAGATCGTCTGATCGATGCAATGGAAGTAGCGATTGCCGAGTCGGACCGTTTCATCGCTGAAATGCAGCAACAGTAGTTCTCCCACTTCGAGGCGTGTTCCACGTCTCGCGTCCATAAAATTTCCTACAGCGATTTCTAACTTCGATAAAATGCCGCAATGGCCTTGTTGTGGAGTTTCTTTAGAGTTTGCGATAAGCATCACAGTTCTCCCCGACTAAGTAATCTCCTTGTTAACAATTTGCTGCAAGTTGTTTTTATCTGTGTGATAACAAAGCGCGTGATGGCTAGGGCGAGATTCTCGTCGAGAAAACGTCAGCATTGGCTCTCAATAATTCGTAAAGCCAAATCACGTTTCAAACCCCTAAAACAATAAGGAGTCAATAAAACCTGTTTAATCCACACTATGGAGATATTGCTATGAAAAAAGGACAATTCTTTAGAAAATCACTTATCACCTGCGCGCTTGTAATGCCGCTTTCCGCCTACGCTGCCGAAGGAATAAGCTACTCCTTCATCGAGGCAGACTACCTAATTCAGAACATTGACTACTATGAAGACAATGATTTCTTCGACAATTTTGCCGAGGATTTCGACGACGGTGATGGCTACAATATTCGCGCTTCTTTCGACTTGAGCGATAGCCTGTTCACATTCGGTTCCTACGGCAGTACGGATTCAGAGTTTTCTTACTTCGATGACAATGGTGGACTCGTCAGCCAGAGTGACGATGTGAAGACCTTGAAGTTAGGCTTGGGTTTCCACACCCCATTGTCGGACTCATTCGATCTAGTGGTGTCGGGTGGTTACATTGACGTCGATCTAGGGGACTTCAGCCTCGGCAGAGATAAGAACGATGATCTCAATAGCGGCGACGATATTCAGAACGCGTTCGATGATCTGAACGAAGACGATAGCGATGGCTATTTCCTAGACTTGGGTGGACGTGCCCAGCTGACTTCGTGGCTTGAGTTCGGTGCCGGTGTGCGATACACGGACCTTGACTATGGCGACAACACCTCTTTGTTTGGCAACTTATTGTTTGAATTATCGGATAACTTAGGCGTTAATCTAGGCGGCGACTTCGGTGACGAACTCTCTACCTATTCGCTAGGTTTGCGCTACTCTTTCTAAGAAAGGCGCTGTAAGTAAATGTTCTCCATGTGGCATTAGCACTCGTATTTTGTTAGTGCCCCATGGAAGACATAATACAAATAAAGCCTAAATTTTAGTTTACACAAGTTTAAAATTGCCCTGCACATGTTTCACATGCTCGCAGATAGCGTCCCACAAGGAAGTGGGTTTAATTACGGTCACCGCAATTGGCATTTGTACTAGCCAGCGCGCGAACCAATCTAAACTATCTGTACTCGTTTCCATAAGTAAACCTTCATCGCTTTTCTGCAGTATTCCCTCTAAGCCATGAAGATAATAAGAAGCCGACGCCATATCAGTATGTAATAAGACGCGGACAGGATGTTGACGTGGCACGTTCTGCATACTCTGATTGAGATAAGTCGCCGCATCGAACTGTGCGGGTCGCAAGAAGCTGTGCTTCAGAAGCTCCACCTTACAAAGCCGATCTAAGCGGAAGGTACGCAGCGCTTCACGTAGGTGACAATGCCCTACCAAATACCAATGACCACGCCGGAACACGATACCATAGGGGTCGACATCGCGAAGCTGCGCAACATTGTTCTCTGCCTCATATACGAAGCGCACGCGTTGCTGCCCATGGGCGGCATCGGTCAGCAATAGTAAATCGTCCTTATTTTCTGCGCCGTGAGCCTTAGGCAATATGAGGCTTGCGCTCTGACTAATAGCTCGAACGCGGCGCTTTAGGTTCTTTGGCATTACTCGCTCAAGCTTTGCCTGTACGCTTGCAATAGAGGGCGTGGTTTCGGCGAGGCCAAGTTGATTGGCGGCAAGAAGGCCGAGTGATATGGCAAGCGTTTCCTCCTCGGTAAACATCATCGGCGGCAGCTTAAAACCGGCAACTAAGCGATAGCCTCCATGGCGCCCTTGTTCTGTCAGAACTGGAATCCCTAGCTCCTCTAGTGCGGCGATATAGCGACGCACGGTGCGAATGTCTACGTCCAGTCGACTAGCGATCTGTGCGCCGGACAACAGTCCATGTGTCTGCAGCAGCTCTAGCAGCGACAGTACACGAGTAAGTGGTTTCGACATGATGATGTCCTAGTGGCTCTTGATAGCGTATAGGCGAGCGAAAATATGATGCTACAAAGCAAACAGGACATAAAATGTCCTATATATTTTGTATTGTGCCTGCGTCGACAAAAACACACCACTAATACCAAAAAAGAGCAAAGGATCTGAACATGAGAACACTAACTTTGTATTCGAACCCTCAGTCACGCGGTCGAATAGTACGTTGGATGCTTGAAGAGATAGGCGTGGATTACGAGATTGAAGTCATGGAGTTCGGCGAACACATTAAGTCCGAGCAGTTTCTGGCCATTAATCCTATGGGGAAAGTTCCGGCGATTAAGCATCGCGACACGATTGTGACCGAAGTGGCAGCGATCTGTGCCTACCTAGCAGATCAATTTCCTGAAGAGAATCTCGCCCCCGGCCGCAATGATCCGCTACGTGGCGATTACTATCGCTGGCTGTTCTTCTGCGCAGGCCCGCTAGAGATGGCGATGAGCGCTATAAGCAATAATTGGAAGGTCGACCAAGATAATGCGATGTCGCTGGGGTGTGGCAATATTGCAGACACCATAAACGTTTTGGAGTCTGCTCTTCGGAAAGGAGCCTATATTTGCGGTGAGCAATTCACTGCGGCCGACATACTACTCGCTAGTACTCTTGGATGGGCAATGTTCCAGAAGACCTTCGAAGCAAGGCCGGTGTTCATGGAATACGTGAACCGCTGCGAGGCTAGGCCCGCAGCTAAGCGAGCCAATGAACTCGATGACGCGCTGATGAACAAGAAAGCAGGTTAAGCACAGCCTTAAACAAGGGGTCATGAGTATTACTCTGGCCCCTCTATTTAAGATAGTACTCTACCGTTACGACTACACGGACGTTTTTGATATGGGGATTGTTGCGGTCGCGGTCGCTAATACTAAATTGGCCTTGAGAGGCCTTGCGGATATTGCCTAGTGTACTCTGTGAGTCTGTCGCAAATTTTTGCGCAGCTGTGCGAGCCTCACGCGTTGCCTCCTCGATCATGGCCGGCTTGATATCATTTAGGCGATTGAAAATATATTCCGGCTGCAGATTGTATTCGCTACCTGAGAAAACAATGCCCTCCCTGCCGAGTTCAGACATAGAACTCATCAATTCTCTCACTCCTGCGATGTCGGAAGAGTACACCGTCAGATTTTGTTGAGCGCTATAGCGCAGCTCAATCGGAGCGCTGTTGCCATAGAGTTGCGCTAGTCTATCTGTGATTGCCGGAGGAGCCAGAGTGACGGACGACGCCGCAATTCCGTTGGCTTGCAGGAACGAGAGAATCTTATTGTTGCTACTATCGATGAGGCTATACAAGGCTTCGAGTTCGTTCCCGGCTAGGGTGAATTGAATCGGCCAGATTACTATGTCCGCGTCTACTTCACGTTCTGCCAAACCGCGCACGTTGACGGTACGCTCATATTCTTTTACGGCGATTGCGTAGCTACCCAGCAGATACCCTAGAGCCGCCAAGCCGATAATAAGAGATAAACCCAGCACAAGTGCACTGAACTTTTGCTTGCCCATCATGATGAATCCTCCGTGCACACTCTGAGAATCGGGTTGGTGGCATGTAGCCACGCAGCGAGTGTGTCTGAAGGTAAATTTAGACTAGTACAGCTTACTGTCAGCTGAACGGGGGAGGGAATGGTAAAGCCTAAGTGTTCTCACTTAGGCGTGGGTCAACATAGCTTCCTCTTGCATTGGGCATAAGAAAACTAGAGGAGCGAGATCAAGTAAATATCACTCGATATTCTGAATCTGCTCCCGCATCTGCTCGATCAACACCTTCAGGTCTACCGCATTGTGGGTGGTTTCCGACACGATGGACTTGGAGGAGAGCGTGTTGGCCTCTCGGTTGAGCTCCTGCATCAGGAAGTCGAGACGACGCCCAGAGGGCTCATTCAATTCCAGCACGCGTTCCACTTCGTTCAGATGAGCCTCAAGGCGGTCTAACTCCTCGTCGATATCCCATTTCTGCGCATACATTACGATCTCTTGCTCTAGGCGGGTGCCGTCCAGTTCGATCTTGAGGGCTTCGAGACGGTCGCGCAGCGCCTGTTGCTGTGCGGCAATGATCTCGGGCATGCGTGTCTTAAGTGAGCTGACAATTTCGCGGATGCCGGCGAGGCGCTTGCTGACGAAACCGTATAGCTCCTCCCCTTCGCGTTTACGAGTATCGACGAGCTCTTTAAGGGTCTGCTTGAATAGGGCTAGTGCGTGAGTCTCCAAGTCCTCGGGTAAGGCTTGGCTTTCAAGTAGTACTCCAGGCCATTTGAGAATCTCATGCACCGTCAGTGCGTTGCCGCCACCGGTAAGGTGCAGCACCTCGCCGCTGGCGTTATTGAGCCTTACGACAAGCGCCTCGTCGATCTTCAAATTATTCTCTTGTGCGCCTTCGGTCTCGATGCGCAGCTGGCAATCTACTTTGCCGCGGGCAAGGGTTTTACGCAGCGCATCGCGAACCGCGGGCTCCAAGGAGCGCAGTGCTTCGGGAAAGCGAAAACCGGTTTCGAGGTAGCGGTGATTGACGGAACGAATCTCCCAAACGAGGAGTGTTTGCCCGATACTACTTTGCTTTCTTGCGAAAGCAGTCATGCTTAAGACCATAGTGTGCTCTGCTTAAAAACGTCAAGAATTTCAACAGCTTCACTTCTAAGCTGTTAGCTCGAACCCGTATCTTACTCCAATATTGCCCTTCTTACTCGCCATCAAAGAGCAGATCAAGGATAATCGCGGGTCAATTATCAGTGACCCTAAGTGAGGCAGTATGCAAGACACCATCCGACCCAGTAAGCGCCAGAACGATCAACTCCGCGATATTCGTATCACCCGTCACTATACCAAACACGCTGAAGGCTCAGTTTTGGTGGAGTTTGGCGACACCAAAGTGATCTGCACCGCGAGTGTTGAAGAGTCTGTGCCGCGCTTTCTGAAGGGTTCCGGTAACGGTTGGGTCACCGCAGAGTACGGCATGTTGCCACGCTCCACAGGGTCGCGGATGGATCGCGAATCAGTGCGTGGCAAGCAGGGCGGACGCACCATGGAGATCTCGCGCCTGATCGGTCGTTCTCTGCGTGCGGCTCTGGACATGAAACTGCTTGGTGAGAACACCATCAAGATCGACTGCGACGTTATCCAGGCCGACGGTGGCACTCGCACCGCATCCATTACGGGTGCCTGTGTGGCCTTGCACGATGCGATTGGCGTGCTGCTCAAGAACGGCCGTGTGAAGAAGAACCCGATGAAGCAACTTATCGCCTCTGTGTCGGTTGGCATCTACAAGGGCGTGCCAGTTCTCGACTTAGACTATGCCGAGGACTCCAATGCCGAGACCGATATGAACGTTGTGATGACTGAACAGCTGCGCTTCATCGAGCTGCAAGGCACCGGCGAGGAGAACGATTTCGACAACGCTGAGTTACAGTCGATGATCGCACTCGCAGAGAAGGGCATCGCGGAACTTCTGGAGAAACAGAAGCAAGCGCTAGAAATCTAAATCTCAAGGACTTAGCTAAAGGGGAGTGATATGCAGAAGTTTCAGCAGGCGTTTATCGAATTTGTTATCGAACAAGAAATCTTGCGCTTTGGTAGTTTTAAGCTGAAATCTGGCCGTACCAGTCCCTACTTTTTCAACGCAGGCCTGTTCAATACCGGGGCCGCTTTGGACTTCATCGGTGGCACCTATGCGGCCGCACTTGCCACAGCGGATATCGACTATGACCTATTATTTGGTCCAGCCTATAAGGGCATACCTCTAGTCTCCGTTACAGCAGCAGCTCTGCACAATCGTCATGGTATCAACAAGCCCTATTGTTTCAATCGCAAAGAAGCTAAAGATCATGGCGAGGGTGGGTTAACTGTTGGCGCGCCGCTGCAAGGGCGCGCGCTAATAGTTGATGATGTAATTACTGCGGGCACAGCGGTGCGGGAGGTTATGGACTTGTTCGAGCGCACCGGTACTAAGCCTGCGGGCATCATCGTTGCGCTGGATAGGCAGGAGCGTGGCACGGGCAGTAAGTCTGCCATTCAGGAGATCGAAGAGCAGTATCAAATTCCAGTGCTAAGCATTGTCTCCCTAGCCCAGATTATTGAGTATTTGTCTCGCCAAGATGACCCGAAATTGGCGTCGAATCTGGAGGCTGTAAAACGCTATAGAGACGAATACGGCGTTAGCTCAGACTAGGCCGAGGCAACGCCATTAACTCGCTTTGTTAGTTCGATTCCTGACCGAATGGTACGAGCATATCCCGTGACAAGAATTGCCACTGTTCTTCCCAATGTGCGGTGGGCAATTTCTTAAACTCGCTACGCACGAATTGCATTAGCCGACCCTCTGCACTGGACATCAAAAGATTCGATAAAATGCTGGGAGAGACTACGCAGCGCAGGTTTTCGCGTATCTGTGCCTCGCGCAATATCTGCTTTAACTGCGCCTCTAAGCGGTCGAAGAGTTGGCTGATGCGCACGCGTAGTCGCTCGGTCTCGCCTGCAAGAGCATCGCCGGTCATTAGGCGCGTCATGCCTGGGTTTTTCTCTGCGAAAGTTAGCACCAAGGTGAGGATTTTTTCGCAACGTTTCTGTGCGGATGGTTCATCATCAAGGATGCGGGTAATGCGCGAGAACAGCGTCTCTTCTATGAAAACGATAAGCCCTTCAAACATCTTCGCCTTACTGGGAAAGTGTCTGTATAGCGCGGCCTCGGACACGCCTACCTCCTTAGCAAGGGCGGCGGTCGTGATGCGTTCTCCGGGGCCAGTCTCGAGCATGCGCGCTAGACATTGTAGGATGTGTTCTTTACGGGAAATTTTTGCTTCTGACGGCATGCTGCAGTCTTCCTTTTCTATAAGCTTGGTTTTACTCGTCGTCTACGCTGCGAGTATTGCTAATGAGTGTGCCTACACCAGTGTTGGTAAAAATCTCTAGCAATACTGCATGCTCAACACGGCCATCGATGATGTGTGCACTGCGCACTCCGCTATTGACGGCGTCCAACGCGCACTCGATCTTCGGTAGCATACCGCCGTGAATTGTTCCGTCGGCGATCATCGCGTCAACCTGTGCGGTGCTAAGGCCGGTAACTACTTTGCCCGACTTGTCCATCACACCTGCTATATTGGTCAACAGCATCAATTTCTCTGCATCTAGTACTTTCGCGATCTCGCCTGCGACTGTGTCGGCATTAATATTGTACGTGGCGCCTGTTCGATCTGTGCCGATAGGGGCGATGACAGGAATAAAATTACTATCCTTTAGAATATCGAGCACTTCGCGATTGATCTTCTCGATGCTGCCCACTTGGCCCATATCCATCATCTTAGCGCCAATGAGGCTCTTCTTGAGGAGCTTCTTCGCTTGAATCAAGTTGCCGTCTTTGCCAGTAATCCCGATCGCTTTGCCCTGGTTCTTGTTAAGAAGGCTTACGATCTCCTTATTGACCAGGCCGCCTAACACCATCTCGACTACGTCCATGGTCTTGCTGTCAGTCACGCGTATGCCGTCAATGAACTCGGATTGAATATTAAGCTGCGTAAGCAAGGAACCGATCTGGGGTCCGCCGCCGTGCACGACTACGGGGTTCATGCCCACGAGCTTCATCAGCACGATATCGCGAGCGAAGCTATTCTTGAGCACTTCATCGGTCATCGCGTTGCCGCCGTATTTGACGACGATAGTGCTGCCGGTGAATTTCTGGATGTAGGGAAGTGCCTCGGTAAGCACGTTGGCGATATTCTTCGCAGCTGCAAAATCTAATGGCATAAGAAATCCGCTATGGTTAATTTGGGTTTGTAGCGCCAGCTGTAAATGACAAGCCGCGCAATGCTGGCGCAAAGTATACTCTGCTGGGCCGGGTTTTTCATAAATGCTCGCGCTTGACTGGCATCGCTTCTAGAGGTCGAAGACAAGGCGCTTGTCTACTTCCCGCAGTAGCTCGCTAAATAGCGCTTGGATTATCTGCAAAGACTCTTGGCTTTTGGCCTCAAACCGAAGCAATAGGGCGGGCGTAGTGTTGGACGCTCGAATCAGCCCCCATCCATCTGGAAAGTCCACCCTTATGCCGTCCAAGATGTTGATCTTGCCCTGGGGAAATCTTGCCAGAGTCTTGATGCGCTCCATCAGAGGAAACTTACGCTCGTCATCCACATCGATACGTAGTTCGGGTGTTACCACGCTCTGAGGTAGGCTTTGCAGAAGGTCCTCGACGCTCGCAGATTGCTTGCTAAGCAGCTCTAAGAAACGAGAGGCAGCATATATGCCATCGTCGTAGCCATACCAGCGATCCTTGATAAAGATGTGGGCGGAGAGTTCGGCGCCCACTACTGCGTCGCTACGCTGCATGGTCTCTTTCATGAAGGAGTGGCCGCTGCGGCTCATAATCGGCTTGCCACCGTAATCTACTATGAGTTGGCTCAATAGAGCGCTGCATTTGACATCGAATACGACATTGGGCTGCTCATAACGAGGCAAGATGTCTTTGATGAACAGCATTAGCAAGCGATCGGTGTCGATAATATTGCCCTTGTTAGTGACTATCACTACGCGGTCGCCATCGCCGTCGAAGGCGATGCCAAGGTCTGCTTCACTGGCATGAATCTGTGCGATTAGGGCCTGCAGATTTGCGGCGATAGTCGGGTCTGGCGGGTGGTGTGGGAAGCTCCCATCCAGTTCGCAGAATAATGGGATAACGGTGCAGCCTAATCTCTCGAATAAGGCGGGCGCGAATAGCGCGGGTACGGCGTTAGCGCAATCGACCACGACTTTGAGGGGGCGCGCCAGTGCAATATCGTGTTGAAGGCGTGTTAGGTAGGCATCGCGAAAGTCTCTTTGGACTAAGCTGCCAGCACCCTGACGGAACTCACCGAGCTCTGCGCGTTGGCGAATCTGCTGAATCTGTTCCGGAGTAAGACAGGTGCGTTGGCGCACGATCTTGATGCCGTTATAGCTGGCGGGGTTGTGGCTGGCGGTAAGCATAAGCCCCGAGCGCCACTCCGAGTTATAGGTCGCGAAGTACAATAATGGCGTTGGAATAGTGCCCATATCGACGACGTTCATGCCAGTTGAAAGTATGCCGCGCAAAAGGGGGGCACGTAATACTGGGCTAGAAAGACGGGCATCGCAGCCGAACAAGACGGTACGCTCGCCGGCCTCTAAGGCTAAGCTCGCTAGGGCCTTGCCGATGAGCTCTATGCGCGGTTCATCCAACTGCTCGTCGACGATGCCGCGAATATCGTAGGCCCTGAATATGGCGGGCTCTAGCGCTAAGGAAGAGCAATTAATATTGTTATTGCTTACAGGGGTCATTATGCAGCTTCTGTCATATTTCCATGCGTTAGGAGTATCCAACACAAGCCCCAGTCTTGGCTATGCTTAAATTCTGCTTCGGTGCGCAGCCCAGCTAGCTCTGCGGCTTAGGCTTGGCCGTTCTTCAAATCGTATTGTTGGCGCAACAGTTCCAACATCTGCACTGCGACGCGCCGTTTCGATGCCGGGCCTAGTGATAGGGAGCCTTGTGGCCACAGCGCTGTGGCGCTGGTGTTGTCGCTGCCCAGCGTCTCGTTTGCGTCGTTCGCGAATAACAGGTCTAGGCGCTTGCGTTGCAATTTCTCTGCTCCGTGACGCTCTACATCGATGGTCTCGGCGGCAAAGCCCACCGTGAAAGGGCGCTTATCCAGCGCCGCGACTGTGGCAATGATATCGGGATTTTTCACCAGTTCGAGCGTCATAGTCGCGGCGCCCTTCTTAATCTTCTGTGTCTCGATCTGCGCAGGGCGATAGTCGGCAACTGCGGCCACGCCGATGAAAATGTCACATTGCGCCGCTGCGTCGAGGCTGGCTGCTAGCATCTGCTGCGCGCTGACAACATCGATGCGCTTGACGCGTTCGGGAGTCGCGAGTGCTACGGGGCCGCTGATAAGCGTAACCTGGGCACCGGCCGCCGCGGCTTCGATAGCCAAGGCATAGGCCATTTTCCCAGAGCTGCGATTGCTGATATAGCGGACGGGATCGATAGCCTCTTGTGTAGGGCCGGCGGTGATGGCGATGCGCAGGCCCGCTAAAAGCCCTGCATCGAACATACCAGCACTTAGTGCAGCGATCTCCGACGGTTCCAGCATTCGGCCAAGGCCGACGTCGCCACAGGCTTGCTCGCCAGAGGCCGGGCCGAAGATTTTCATGCCCCGTGCGGCGAGTACGCCAAGATTTTGTTGAGTCGCCGCGTTTGCCCACATCCCTTGGTTCATAGCCGGTGCTATAGCGATAGGGGCCTTAGTGGCTAGTACGAGAGTGCTGAGGATGTCGTCAGCTTTGCCATCGGCAAGTTTGGCAATGAAATTGGCACTACTCGGGGCGATGAGGATGAGGTCCGGCCAGCGCGCTAGCTCGATATGCCCCATCCCAGCCTCTGCCTCGGCGTCCAACAACTCGGTGTGCACTCGGTTCCCCGACAGTGCTTGCAGCGTCAGTGCTGTGATGAACTGGGTGGCTGCATGGGTCATTACCACTCGGACTTCGGCACCTGCCTTAACTAGCAAACGAGTGAGCTCGGCGCTTTTATAAGCGGCAATGCCACCGGTGATACCTAGAAGGACGCGTCGATTACTAAGGCTATTCATGTAGGGCCTAGACGCGTTAGCGTCAGCAAGGAATATAGGGGGCAAAGACTAGCAGCAAGCCCGCGGCGATTCAATTTGCGCACACCGAGCGCTTCCAAGATCCTTTGCTACTATCAATGCAGCCGCTGTCGCGGCGAAGATCATAGCAATGGGCCAAGGAGGGTGTATGCGAATCAAGGATTGGCCCGAGGGGGAGCGCCCTCGGGAGAAATTGCTACGCTTAGGGGCTAGTAAATTATCGGATGCGGAGCTGCTTGCGCTAATCGTGCGTGCCGGGGGCAAGGGGCGCTCTGCGTTAGATATCGCAAGGGGCTTGCTACTTAAGTTTGGCAACCTGAACCTGATACTCTCCGCGAATGAAGAGGATTTCTGCAGTAGCGCAGGCTTAGGCCAAGTGAGTTTTGTCCAGCTACAAGCGATGCTAGAGTTATCGCAGCGGCATATGTATGAGCAGCTAGAGGAGCGCGATGCACTGACGAGCTCGGAGCTAACGCGGCAGTACCTGCGTGCTCGACTACGCCATTACGAGCACGAGGTGTTCGCCTGTCTCTACCTAGACAACCAGCATCGCGTGGTCAAGCTCGAGGAGCTGTTCAGCGGCACTATCGATGGCGCTGCCGTCTATCCTCGGGAAGTCGTCAAGCGTTGCCTGCACAATAACGCTGCGGCCGTAATCTTCGCCCACAACCACCCTTCGGGTATCGCGGAGCCGAGTCAGGCCGACATCGGCATCACTGCCCGGCTCAAGGCGGCCCTGAATACTATCGATGTACGAGTGCTCGACCATATTGTAGTGGGTCGCTGTGAGGCGGTGAGTTTTGCTGAGAGAGGGCTTCTATAAGAGAAACGGGGCTAGAAGCGCAGCACTTTTAGGTCGGCGCTGCTTTTTTGTTGCTATTGATTGGCCATTTTGGTATAAAACGCAGCTCTTTTTTTGGCAAGACAGCAGTGATATTCAGGTTAAAGCCCCAGCAGCGGTCTTTTGCCAAATAATCCGGGTTCTGTAACGAGGCAAGGCAATGGCTAACGTATGTATCGTAACCGGTAAAAAACCGATTACAGGCAATAATGTTTCTCACGCGAACAACAAAACCAGACGCCGTTTTTCACCGAACATCCATACCCATCGTTTTTGGGTGGAGTCTGAAAATCGGTTCGTGAAACTGAAAGTTTCTACAAAAGGTATGCGTATCATCGACAAGAACGGCATTGATGCCGTACTTTCTGATATCCGTGCCAATGGTGGCAAAGTCTAATATCTAAATCCTGATTCAGGTGGTGAGCAGCAATGCGCGATAAAATTAAATTAGTGTCCTCAGCAGCAACGGGCCATTTCTACACAACAGACAAGAACAAGCGAACGATGCCTGACAAAATGGAGATCAAGAAGTTTGATCCCGTTGTCCGTAAGCACGTGATCTATAAAGAAGCCAAGATTAAGTAATTTGCTGAGCCTTAGGGCTCTGGCATGCCTCGATCTGCCGAATATAGCGAGTCGCTAAACCAAAACGCCGCCTCCTTCTTAGAAAGAGACGGCGTTTTTGGTTTTGGACACAGTTATGAGCTGTTATTTCTCTTTGCTAAGGGACTTCATTAGCTTATTGGTCGTACTGAGCAGTTTTGGATCTTCCAAGAACTCCTTCTTAAGCTTTCCTACCGTGGTGGACACCGTGCCGTAGCGCTTAAGCTTGAATAGCTTGGCGATGGCCTGCAGTGTTACGGCGGAAAGCTCCTGACACAGGTACATCGCTACCCAGCGCGGCACATTCTTCGAGCCTGGCCCTCGCGCTGCCGTGTAAATGCTCTCCTCGCTAACCTTGAACTGTTTCGCGACCGCAGAGATGATGTCCTTGCAGGAAGGGCGCCATTTGGCGTGAGCGCCACGTGAGACGCCCCGCACCTTCGACGCGCTGCGCTTAGTTTTAGCGGCTTTCTTGAACTTTTCATCCCCCATGATAGAGGACAGGTTCTTCTTGCCATAGAAATGGGCTAGTTCTTCGTCTACCCCCGCGGCCACGTACTGCTTAATCTGCGCGGTGCGCTTGGCGCCCGTTAAGCCTGTTTGCTCGAAAACACCGTCTCGATTCAGCCAAGCGGGTGCTTTAGCTTTGTTGATATAGGCTGGGTAGCTTGACCACTGCCAAGTCTCCAGATCGGCCTTGCGAACCCCCAAATGGATATAGCGTGCTAAGGGGAGCAGGTATTTGTCAGCCTGCACCAGCACTGCCTTGTAACGTCCTTTGAACAAGGAGCCTTCAGACTTCTTGAGGCGCTGATAATGCTGTGTATAAAGGCCGTCTACCTGACGCATGAAACGACTTAGGTTCGCCTCTGGCGTCTTGATCAGAAGGTGATACTGATCCTTTTGCAGGCAATAGGCGTGAACCTGTACGTTGAGACGAAAACAAGTTTCTTCTAAACCGGCTAAAAAGGCTTCGTAATATTTGGGGGAGGGGAAGATCTTTTGTTTGTCTAAACCAACGTTAGAAACGTGATAGAAGGCGTCTGGGTATTCTATGCGCAATGGTCTGGCCATTTTTTATTGTCCCGGTTTGTGTTTTTAGTTTTATTATACAACTGGTTATTGAGTTAGAGATGACCCTAAAACTGTTCTTATAGTGATAACTGAAATAGAAGTTGCAGTCAACCTAAAAGCTCAGACAGTTGGCGATTGGAGCTAGATCAAACAGGATTGTGCGCTGCAAAGCCGCGACGCAAGGGCTAGGGCTACACCAACGCAGATAGGGTTTGTTATATAGCCTTGTTCTTTACTGCTTATTCCATTGGCCACTTAAAGCTAGCCGGGGCACCTTCGCCTCGCCGCTCCTAGCGTTTCGTGGCAACGAATACGGCTCGTTTGGGGGCTGGCAAGCCTTCAACGGTAAGTGTTTTGTCCGCCGGATCGAGGCTGTCGTTGAGAGACTGGAAGCGCATCCAATCCGTGCTACGCTGCTCGTCGGTCGAGGTAACGCTCACGTCAATGACGCGGCAGTCCACAAAGCCGCAACGCTCTAGCCAGCGCAGTGTAGTAGCGCAGGAGGGAATGAACCAAACGTTGGGCATACGACTATAACGGTCTTCGGGGGTTAAGCAAAAACCTTGATCTCCATCAACTATAAGTGTCTCTAACACTAACTCACCACCGGAGCGCAGGCAGTCCTGTAGTTGCAGCAGATGATCTATGGGGGAGCGGCGGTGATAGAGCACCCCCATTGAGAACACTGTATCGAATGCTTCGGGCTTATCCTCTAGCATCGACAGTGCGCTTTCAAAGGTATTAGGTAGCACGAATACCGGAGCCTGTGGGCAATAGCGCTTAATCGCCTGAAACTGCATCGAATAGGCAAGCTGCGCATCTATCCCAATTGCTAGGCGCGCGCCTTCACCCGCCATGCGGAAGCAGTGATAGCCATTGCCGCAGCCAACGTCGAGTATTGTACGGTCGCGCAGTGAACTGATCTGAGTGCGCAGTCGCTCCCATTTCCAATCGGACCGCCATTCCGTATCGATATCTATCCCGAAGAGTGAAAACGGGCCCTTACGCCATGGGATCAATACCTGCAGTGCCTCCCGAAGTTGCGCCTGATTCGCGCCCGTGCAGTCTTGAGAAGTGCCTATGCGCACAGCTTCACTAAGGTCGATACTGCTCGGGCTTAACTCGGGCATGGCATCGAGTGCGCGGCGCCATTTTGCGTAGTCACCATTATTGCGGCTGTCGAACCATGCTCGTTCACTAAGGCGAAGCCATGGCTCGAGGACTGTTCCCTTGAGGAAGGCGGGAAAATTGGAATAAGGCATAGGGCTCACTACTTAAAGGCGATCATGGAGGCAAAATTAAAGCACTGGAACCACGAGTCTACGCTCGCAAAACCTGCATCCAAAAGTCGGGTTTTGTGCTGGGCAATAGTTTCGGGAATTAAGACGTTCTCTAAAGCTGAACGTTTCTGGCTGATCTCCAGTTCTGAGTAGCCTTGAGCTTGCTTGAACTGATGGTACATGTCGATTAGCAGGGCGTTGAGATCTGCGTCGGCGAGTTTGATTTTCTCGGACAAGATTAGAATGCCGCCGGGTTTCATTCCTGAGTAGATTCTTCTCATCAATTGCTCACGGCGCTCCTGCGCAATGAACTGCAATGTGAAGTTCAGTACCACTACGGAGGCGTCACGAATCTCCACATCTGCAATGTCTGCACAAAGGAGTTCGATCTGTTGTTTCTTTGCGCTACTCTCCAGAGATTTTTCGAAACGACTGATCATAGCCTCGGAGTTGTCGACCGCGACAATTTTGTAATCTTGCCGCTCGATGTGATGGGCCATAGACATGGTGGCTCCACCCAAGGAGCAGCCAAGATCATAGATTGTAGATCCCGGGGAGCAGTAGCGATTGGCAAGCACCCCAATCATCGAGATGATCGTCGCGTAGCCTGGCACTGACCGGTTGATCATGTCTGTGAACACGTCGGCAACGCTCGCGTCGAATACAAAATCCTGACGGGGTCGCGTACTAGCGTATATCTTGTCCTGCTTGCTGTTATCCATATTATGGCTCTAGGGCTCTGCCACAAAAAGGGAGCCTAGTGGGTAATGTTGATGGCGGAAGGAGGAATCCTTGCGAAGGTATCGGCCTGAACGGGTTTTGCGTATTATGCGTCAATTCATGACACATTCAAATAATACAGCCATCGCCCTTCAGGCACACCCCGACACGGCTAGTGCCAAAATCGCTGCTATTGCCCCTCCGTTCGAGTATGAGGTGTTGCGCAGCAAGCGTAAGACCATGGTGGTGCATGTGCGCCATCTGCAGGTACAGGTGCGCGCACCGAAATTTGTAAGCGATAAGGACATCCGTGAGTTTGTGGTCACTCACCAGAAATGGATTCTAGCCAAACTGGAGCAGAAAGCAGGACAAGATGCTCAGCGCTTAGACCTAAGCGACGGTGGCCGAATTTTCTACAAGGGTCGTTCGCTGCGGGTTAGCATCGTGCAATCCGCGGTAGAGTCGATTGTCGCAACGGACACAGAGTTTCGAATCTCCACACGCATCGCCAGTGAAGAAAGTGCAATAAAGACCCTGCAGCGATGGCTGATTACTCAAGCCAAGGCAGTCCTGCCAGCGCGCACCCATGCCTTGGCGGCGCACTTCAAAGTAGATTCGCGTCTAAAAGAGGTGGTGTTTCGTAAGACTAAGACTAAGTGGGGGCATTGTACGTCCTCAGGCCGTATTCAATATAACTGGCTGATCATGCTGGCCCCCGATGCAATTATTGATTACATGATCTGTCATGAAGTGAGCCATTTGCTGGTCATGAATCATTCTGCGAAGTTTTGGTCGCTAGTTGAAACAGTTTGTCCGGATTACCGTAGCTATGTGAAGTGGCTGCGCAAACACGAACATCGATTATGGCTATAGGTTCATCATGAGGATGAGCCTTATCTGGAGAAAGGCTATGGGTCTGCGCCCCTTAATTCTAATGCTAAGCACTACTTTCACCGCTATACCTGCATTCGCGCAGGATTTTCCTCGAGTTAGCCCAGACAGCGTAGGGCTTTCTAGTGCTGGGCTCGCAGAGGTGACTCAGAATTTACAAAAGCATGTCGATGCAGGGCACATCGCTGGGGCAGTTGCTGCAGTACTGCGAGATGGCAAACTAGTGTACCTAGAGTCGGTCGGTAAGCGCGATCTTGTGACGGATAGCCCGATGCAAGACGATGCCTTGTTTCGCATTTATTCGATGACGCGCCCGGTGACGAGTCTTGCAGCAATGATTCTATGGGAGGAGGGCAAATTCCAGCTCGATGATCCTATCTCCAAATATCTGCCTCAATTTGCGCAGCAGCGCGTATTTACCGACGGCTCCGCACCGGACATGGAGCAGACTAGAGAGCGTCGTGGCGATATCAAAGTAGCAGACCTCATGCGCCATACCTCCGGTCTCGGTAGTCGTAGCTCGCGAGTCTACGTCGAACAAGGCGTGCGCCTGCGCACGATTAGTCTAGAACAGCTCACCGATAATGCTGCACGGGTGCCATTGTTCGAAGACCCCGGTACGAATTTTCGTTATGGCCTATCGGCCACTATTCTTGGGCGCTTGATCGAGGTCTGGTCGGGGCAGCCCCTCGATGAGTTCATGGAGGAGCGAGTCTTCCAGCCATTGGGTATGGTGGACACGGTGTTCTGGGTCGACCCAAGCCGCCGCGCACGCTTGGCCACAGTCTATCGGCCCAGCGCAGATGGCAGCCTGCACGAATTCGCGATGGAGGAGATCGACTTTACGGAGCAAGTCCCTTTGATAGAGGGTGGCGTTGGCTTGGTATCGTCTACGCTGGATTTCGCGCGTTTCTCCCAGCTCTATCTCAATGGCGGTGAGCTATTTGGGCAGCGTCTTCTGCAAGCGGACACCATTGCACTGATGCTGGAGAACAGTATCGCAGATGCATTAATGCCTATAGGAGGAGGCGGCTATATGGCGGCCTCGGGCTGGACGATTGGCGGATTCGCCTATGCCCTAAACCCTGCAGGCTATGACCACACCGTTAGTCCTGGCGAGGTGTGGTGGGATGGTTCTGCTGGTACTCGTTTCTGGATAGATCCGGAGCAAGGCATCGTCACTGTGATCATGGCGCAAATCTCCCCGTCCGGCGGACAGGGGTTTCGCGAAGAGTTTAAGAACGGCGTGTACTCCGCCATTACTGAGCGTCGATAAGCTAAGTGAGCTCAGGCCAACGTCGGTTTGCGCCTGAGCATCACGCTAATGCCTATAGCACAAACGGCGATTAAGAAAGCCGAGAGTGCGAGCCACCATTGGTTCAAACCTAGTATCCCGCCGCCAGGAATCGCGAACACTAAGCCTGCTATCACCAGTAGCGCCCTCACCAATAATCCCGCCGCGCCATTTCCCAATAATCCAAAGCCTATCAAATAGCCCTGTAATGCTCCCGAAACTAGGGTGACCCCAATGACGGCGGTCACGAGCACTGGAGCTATTTCCATGAAGCTGCCTTGCAGCAGCATGGCGGGGTTGAAGACGAAGAAGAACGGAATGAAGTAAATGATAGCGCCCAGACGCATCGATTCAACGCCTACTCGCATAGGAGATGTCTGCGCGACTGTGGCTGCCGCGAACGCTGAAAGCGCAACCGGAGGCGTAATGAAACTGAGCATGCCCCAGTACATAATGAACATATGGGAGGCGAGTGGATCGAGCCCCGCATTTATCAAGGCGGGGGCCAGTATGATGGCGAGGAAGATATACGCGGCGGTGACTGTCATGCCGATACCGAGCACGAAGCTCGTAACAGCACCCATAATCAATAGGACCACGGTATTATCGCCGGCTATATATACTAGGTCATTCGCTAAGGTGCCCGCCATCCCAGTTACAGCAAGTGCGCCGACGATCAGCCCGATTGCTGCCAAAATCCCCGCCAGCTCCGCCATCAACTTGCCCGTCGAAGCGACTAATAGTAAAGCCTTGTCGAGGTTAAGCTTGTGTGGCGTAAACTGATTGATGATTAGTAATAAGGCAGTCGCATAAAACGGAGCCGTGGCCTCTTGTTGCAAGTACACCAGCATCCACAGCAATAAGAAGAATACCGCGAGGAAATACCAGCCCTCTCGAAACACCTGTCCAACTTTCGGCAACTCTTCCTTGGGTAGTCCTTTAAGTTCATGCTTTGCGGCATAGGCGTCGATCTGCACAAACAGCCCAAAGAAATACAATAAGGAGGGCACAATCGCGGCAACGGCGACGGTGACATAGCTGACCCCCAAGAAGCTGGCCATGACGAATGCAGTAGCGCCCATGATCGGAGGCATCAAGACCCCACCTGTGGATGCGCAGGCCTCTACGCCTGCCGCATAGTGCCGACTAAAACCTGTGCGGCGCATCGCGGGAATCGTTAAGGGGCCGGTGGTCAAAACATTGGTAACCGGGCCTCCGCTCATTGAGCCGAGTAGGCCGCTAGAGAAGATTGCGACCTTCGCCGGTCCGCCGCGCATGTGTCCAAGCAAGGCGAAGGCGAAGTTGATAAAGAAGGGGCCGCCACCGGTAAACTGCAGTGCCACACCGAACAGCAAGAAGCCAAATACGAGCATTGCGAAAGCCTGCATAGGCAGGCCGAAGAGACTCTCTTCGCCGAGGATATGGAAAATGGCGACGTCGTCGATTGGTAGGCCTATGCCGGCAACAACATCGGGCAGGAGATGGGAGTACATCGGGTAAAATGACAGGACCGTCACGATAATAAAGATCGGCCAGCCGCCTGCGCGGCGACCCGCTTCTAGGATAATCATCCAAGTAATGAGTGCCAGTGCAACCCCTATAGGCGGAGCCACAAACTCCCAGGCCTCTAGTACTATGCGCTCTGCATTCCAGGCGAAATAGCTGAAGATCACTACAATTACTAAGATGATTGCAATGTCGTACCAAGGCACAGTATCCCTATTGGAACGATTGGCAGGGAACGTGATGAAAACCATCGACAGCATGATGCCGGTAATGAGATAGAGATAGCGGCTATCGAGCATGACGCTGCCGACGAAGAAACCGAAGGCGAAGATCTGATTAATAGCTAGCAGTGTCGCAGCACCAGTCGATAGCGCCATGATGGTGCGCCAACGCGAGCTCAATTCTCTGTAGCGACCTATAATGGGTGCATCGTTTTCACTATCGGCTAACGGCTTACTTAGATCAACACTCATGTGGATTCTTCTTATTCAAGTTACGACGAGGCACTAAGCCGGTTTAGATGTTCTCAGCTAATGTTAGAAGGCCTTCATCCGCCAACGCTTTAGCTCTTGCGGCAAGCCAGCCAGCCTCAAACTCTTGTGGGTCTTTTGGCGCTATTGTGCTGTAAGCCTGCCAGGCATCGTGGAGCACTTTCTGTCGAAACAGGTTCGCCTGTTGGTTCACCTCGGCCGCGTCCGTCCACACCCCAATTTCCTTGAAATAGCGAATTGCTGCTGGGTGGTAGGGAATGAACGCAGACTCGAATTTCTGACGCGTGATAAGCCAGCCACCTGCACCGGGCGCTGCGTCCTTATAGTCATCGTATTGCTCATGCATGACCTTAACTAGGTTATAGACCAGAGTGTCGTCGGCGCTATCCATGCCTACGAGTAGCGGATAGGCAGAGGTGAACACTTCGATACCCTCAGGAGGAAGAGTAGGACCTTCGGTAGCGATGTGAGTGACATACCATGGCAATAGCGAACGGGTTCTCTGCACGGCTTCTAGGTCGGAGTGGGGGAAAGTGAGAAACTTTAAACCCCTCGGTGAGGCTTCGAGACGCAAGAAGGGGGGCGAGTTACAGGCACCTCCCACGACGTCGGCGCGGTTATTGATGACCGCCTCGATGGAGGCATTGTAGCCGCCAACTTCCACTCGCTCCACGTCGTCCCATGTTAGGTTGCCGTAGGCTAGTAAAGCAGTCAGTGCATTGTTCAGTGAGGGGGAGCCCTGCACCCAAGTGACGCGCTTGCCGCGGATGTCCGCAATTTTATCGATATTAGCGTCGGCTGCAGTTGCTAGGGTGAAGGAGCAACTCTCGGAAAAATTAGAAAGCAGCGCTCGTAAAGGCTGTGGCCCCCAGATGCGCGAGGAAAAATTAAGGACCGCTTCTTGGGCATAAACCGCTTCAGAGCCACCGGCGGAGAAGTGTACTCGTCCAGTTAGAAGTGTGGCGAGGCGCGAAACGTCGTTGCGGCCAGGTATTACACGAAGATTGACGCCATATTCGCGGCGCATGATGCTGCCGATGGCAACGGCCTGGCTATAGCCACCAGTACCAGTGGGGTAGGCGGACCAAGCGATAGTGCGGGGCAGACCGGGATTTTCGGCTGCGGTTAATGAAACGCCAATGCCCACAGCCAAGCTCAGTGCTAGTGCAGTCTTACTTAGCGTTCGGCCCAAGGCCAGCGCTCTCGAAATCATCCTATCCCCCCGGACTCTGAAGTGAGTCTCAAGAGCATACCCCAGCTATCTAGCCATTGCTATCCAGACTCGGAACGCTCGTTCGATAGGAGTGTAGTGCTTTAGGATTCGCGCACAAAGATCAAATCGTTCACTACATGGCCTAGGCGCTGACCACGTTTTTCAAACTTAGTGAGGGGGCGTTCGTTGGCGCTGCTATATTGACCCGGGCCGGCTGCGTTGCGAAACCTTGGGGCGGCGCTCATGACTTCCATCATGTGTTCGGCGTAGGGCACCCAGTCGGTAGCCATGTGTAAGGTACCGCCTATCTTTAGTTTTGGTCGCAGCTGTTCAACGAATTCACTTTGCACGAGGCGGCGCTTATTGTGGCGCTTCTTATGCCACGGATCTGGGAAAAAAATCTGGATGCAGTCGAGCGCGCCATCAGCGATACAGTCGCGCAGGATCTCTTTGGCATCGTGGCGATAGATGCGAAGATTGCTCAGCTCCTTCTCCGCGATTTCATGCAGAAGGCGCCCGACACCGGGCTTGTGTACCTCGACTCCTATGAAGTCACGCTCCGCGTTATCGCTTGCCATGGTGAGCAAGGAGTCGCCCATGCCGAAGCCAATTTCCATGACTAAGGGGGCGTGTCTACCAAATACCTTTACTGGGTCGAGTAGCCCATCTTCTGCATCCAAACCGAAATGAGGCCACTGCGTTGCGAGTGCATTTTCTTGGGAGCTGGTAAGCCTGCCGCCGCGAATCACATAACTGCGAATATTGCGTGGGTGCTCCGCCGTTTCCTTATCGGAAGGCGCGGGTGTCGTTTTATTCTCGGACATAGGGGATGCAATCGCTTTGTTAGATTAGAAAAAGGTGCCATCGATAGGGGAAGACGCACTGGCGTAGAGGCGTCGTGGCATGCGCCCAGCGAGAAAGGCCTCGCGACCGCTCTCAACCGCCTTCTTCATGGCGGAGGCCATGAGAATAGGATTCTTTGCCTCGGCGATCGCCGTGTTCATCAATACGCCATCGCAACCTAACTCCATTGCAATAGCGGCATCCGAAGCTGTGCCAACGCCTGCATCCACGATGATGGGGACCTTAGCGTTCTCCAGAATCATGCGGATATTGTAGGGGTTGCGGATTCCTAAGCCAGAGCCGATGGGCGCACCCAAGGGCATCACGGCCACACAGCCCATCTCTTCGAGTCGCTTGGCGATCAGGGGATCGTCGCTGGTGTAGACCATCACATCGAAACCGTCGTCAACGAGCTCCTGAGCGGCAATCAAAGTCTCGGTAACGTTGGGATAAAGGGTCTTCTGATCACCCAGAACTTCCAACTTTACGAGCTTGTGGCCATCGAGTAACTCTCTGGCCATACGACAAGTACGGACTGCGTCGGCGGCGTTATAGCAGCCTGCTGTGTTCGGTAGGATGGTGTATTGCTGTGGAGAGATCACCTCGAGCAGGCTAGGCTCGCCTTTGTTCTGACCGAGATTAACGCGACGAATGGCCACGGTAATCATCTCGGCGCCACTGGCGACTAAGGCCTCACGGTTCTGCTCAAAACTCTGGTATTTGCCGCTGCCTACTATCAGGCGAGATTGATATTGTTTGCCCGCAATAGTAAGCGGTGTTTCCGTAGCTGTCATAACATACCTGTTTGGGTTATTTGCGGTGAAGAAGAGCGCGTAGTTGGCACAAACTAACCGCCGCCGATAGCGTGTACGATCTCAACTTGATCCTGCTCGGCTAGGCCTTGTTGTGCATGCTGGCTGCGCGGAACGATACTTTGGTTCAGTTCGATAGCGACTTTAGCGTCTCGCAGTGACAAGTGTTCTAAGAGGTCGATTAGTGTGGCGCCTTCTCTTAGTTCGACCGAATCACCATTTACGAATATTTGCATATTAGCCTCACGCGCGCAGCATCGACCAAGCTAGGAGTGCCCACGCAGCCAGAAAAGCGACACCGCCAAGGGGGGTTATGGCGCCTAGCCATCGAATTCCACTGAGAGCCAAAACGTAGAGGCTGCCAGAGAACAGGACGATCCCGAGTAAGAAAAGATAGCCCGCAGTCTTAAGAAGGGTTTGATTTGGAAATTGGAGAGTTAAAAGGCCAATGCCAAATAGCGCTAGCGCGTGATACATATGATATTGCACGCCAGTTTGAAAAGTCTGCAGTAAGTCTGCGCTAAGTATGTTCTTAAGGCCGTGCGCCGCGAATGCGCCCAGTGCCACCGCGATAAAGCCATTAATGCCAGCGGCTACCAGAAACAAATTTTGCATGGGGTTCTCTCCTGCCAGCGATTGGCGAATGCTAAGTCCTGGCCGGCAAGTGTTTGTGAATTTTGCTGGCCCAAATAAAAAAGCCGCCAAAGTGATTCACTTAGCGGCTTCTTCGAACGCGACGCGTTTACGCCTGAATCATGCCTTTTACTTTTTCCATGGCATTCTTCTCTAGCTGACGAATACGCTCTGCCGATACCTGATACTTAGCGGCTAACTCATGCAGCGTTGCCTTCTCGTCGCTGAGCCAGCGGCTCTTGATGATGTCCTTGCTGCGCTCGTCGAGGCCGTCCATTGCAAGGTAGAGGCTATCGTTCTTGCTCTCTTCCCACTCTTCGGCTTCGATCGACGCTGCCATATCGGAAGAAGCATCTTGTAAATAATACGCAGGAGAGCGATAGGCGACATCGTCGTCCGCATCGGTATCTGCATCGAAGGCCATATCATAATTGCTCATGCGGCCTTCCATCTGTCGAACGACTTTAGCGTCTACGCCCAAGTCTACGGCCATCGCCTCGGCCTCATCGTTGCTTAGCCATCCGAGCGACTTCTTGGAGCTGCGCAGATTAAAGAACAGCTTGCGCTGGGCCTTAGTGGTCGCGATCTTCACGATGCGCCAGTTGCGCAGGATGAACTCGTGCATCTCGGCTTTAATCCAATGCACGGCAAAAGAGACTAGGCGAACACCCACTTCTGGATTGAAGCGCTTAACGGCTTTCATGAGCCCGACATTGCCTTCTTGGATAAGATCGGCTTGAGACAGGCCGTAGCCTGAATAGCTTTTTGCTAGGTGCACGACGAAACGTAGGTGCGCGAGTACTAATTGGCGCGCGGCGTCCACGTTATCTTCGTAGTAATACTGATTGGCTAATTCCTTTTCTTGCTCTGGCGTTAACACAGCGATGCTGTTGACCGAGGCAATGTAAGCCGTCAAATCACGACCCGGAACTATGGGGCCATTAACTTGTAAACTTGTTCCGATACTCATAATCAGCCTTTAAAACTCTTTATCTTGCTTGTTGATAGGTATTCGATAATCGCGCTAAGGCACTAATTAATCACCCTTTCAATCTAGACAGCACCATTCTAACACCGCTCATTTCATCATGCTACGGATCGCAAACGCCGTATCGCTGTAGGTTCGGAGTGTAATTGAGGCGCAATATTGCTATTTCAAGGGTTAATGTGCGCTTTTTTTGTATATGTCTCCATTTGTTTCTTTAAATGGATGTCATGCACAAAAACAATGGCGATAAGAGGAACTTCTTAGCGTGGCTCTATCGCCGCCAAATGCTGGCGCACAGAGATAAACGCCCCGAGCCAACCCAGAAGGCTGCCAAGGACAAATAGGACGAGGCTATTGGCGGCGCCGAGACCCTGCAATTGGTAATCGCTGCTGTACAGCGCCAGCAATTCGTTGGCGGGCCCGCGTAAGCTAAGCAAGATTATCGACAGCAACAACCAGGCTAATATGCTGCCACCCAAGCCATAGAGGGCGCCAGCATAGAGGAATGGCCTCGCGACATAGCTATTGGTGCCCCCGACGAGTTTTATGACCACTATTTCGGCCCTTCTGCCCTCGATAGCTAAGCGAATGGTATTGCCCACCACGAACAGCACGGCGAGGGCCAATATCAGCATCAAGCCGGTGGAGGCGCGCTGCGCAAGCTGCAGGAATGCCTGCAGGCGCTCTACCCACTGCAGGTCTAATTGCGCTGATTGCACCTCGGGCAGGCTGCCGAGCTCCTCGAGCAGCGCGCTGGCCGCGGTGCTGTCGATGCTGCTGGGGCTAAGCACTATAACGCCAGGTAGTGGATTGCTCTCGAGTGCATCGATGACGTCTCCAAGGCCAGAATGGGCGTTGAACTCTGCCGCCGCCTGTGCGGGTGAAATGTACTCGGCAGAGGCTATCTGTTCGCGCTGAAGTAGTTGCTCGCTAACCTGTAAACCTTCTTCATTCGTAACATCTTCGTTTAAGTATAGGCTGATCTGGCTTCCGACATTGATACCGCCACTCAGTGCTTGAAGATTATTCATACTGACGTAAAGAGCGCTTGGCAGGAGTAAGGCGATGCCAATTACGGCAATGGTCATCAGCGTTGCGGCCGGAGTGCCCAGCAGACGAAAAAGACTCTCGCGGGCGGTCTTCAGATGCTGTTGCCAGTGTGATTGCAGTGCCCCGCGAGCAGTCCTTTGACTCTGCTTTGCGCCGGACGCGCGCTTGCGCGTATTCATCGACCCACTCCCGGTTGCGGTGGCATTGCGGTGTGATAGGCGTCTTGGATTAGGCGACCCTTGTCTAGGGTCAATATGCGGTGCTTGAGCCGAGTGATCAGGGAAAGGTCGTGGCTGGCAATCAGCATGCTCACGCCAACTTGATTGAACTGTTCGAACAAATGCATGATTTCCGCGGCTAGTTCTGGGTCGAGATTCCCCGTAGGCTCGTCGGCAAGAAGAATTTTAGGACGATTGACTACGGCTCTGGCGATGCCGATGCGCTGCTGTTCTCCGCCCGATAGCGTGATGGGCAGCATTTTTTCCTTCTTTAAGAGGCCGACTTTGTCTAGTGCAGCACGCACTCGACGGTCCGCCTCGTGCTTGGGATAGCCCTCAATCTGCAGTGGTAAGGCGACATTGTCGAAGACATTACGATCGAATAACAGTTGGTGGTCTTGAAACACAACCCCTATGCGGCGACGGTAGAAAGGGATCTGCGCGGCATCCATGCGATTGAGATTTTTACCATTGACGAAGACTTGCCCCTGCTGCGCCTTCTCCATCAGCATAATGAGCTTCAGCAGCGTGCTTTTACCTGCGCCAGACCTGCCAGTGAGAAACGCCATCTCGCCGTCAACTAACTCGAAATTGACTTGGCTAAGTGCTTGGTGACCACCTGGATAGCGTTTGCTGACGTTATCGAATTTAATCATCGCGAGACCTTAATGAATGTGTCGCGCTCTAGCCCTGAGCGAACAGGGCGTCGACAAATTGCTGCGCGGCGAAAGGTCGTAGGTCATCGACCTGCTCGCCTACGCCGATGAAGCGGATAGGCAGGCCTAACTCCTTCGCCATCGCGAACACCATGCCTCCTTTCGCGGTGCCATCTAATTTTGTAAGTGCGACGCCGGTAACTTGAACAGACTTGTGGAAGCTGCGCGCCTGATTGAGCGAATTCTGGCCGGTCGTTGAATCCAGCACCAATAGAGTCTCTTGGGGCACCGCCGGGTTGAGCTTCTTGAGTACACGAACGATCTTCTCTAGTTCCTGCATTAGGTTGTCTTTGTTATGCAGTCTTCCTGCGGTATCGGCAATCAACACATCGATGCCTTTAGCTTGCGCGGATTGGTAGGCATCGAAAATAACCGAGGCGCTATCGGAGCCAGTAGGCTGTGCGACAACTGGCACTGCATTGCGCTCACCCCACACCTGCAGTTGCTCAACGGCCGCGGCGCGGAAGGTATCTCCAGCAGCAAGCATTATTTTATGCCCGTCCTGCTGAAGCCGTTTCGCCAGCTTGCCGATGGTAGTGGTCTTGCCGGCCCCGTTCACACCGACTACTAGGATGACATAGGGTTTGCTGCTGGTATCGATCACCAAGGGCACATCGCAGGGCTCCAGCAAGGCAATTAGTTCGGCCTTTAGGCTATCCAACAAAGCCTGTGGGTCTGCCAATTGCTTGCGCCCCAACTTCTTGGTGAGTGCTTGGATAATGTGGTCTGTCGCCTCGATGCCTACATCGGAAGTTAGTAGTTGGGTCTCGATGTCGTCTAGCAAGCCCTGATCGATAGTCTTGCGGCCAAGGATTAGTGTGCTAAGAGAGTCCGAAAGAGCGGTGCGGGTCTTGCTCAGGCTCTGCTTCAGCCGCGCAAATAGGCTAGCACCTGCGGAGTTCTCGGCATTGTCTTCGGCGACAATAGCTGGCTGCTCTTCAGGCGCAACTGCTGGCTCGACGGGGGCGGTCTCTTTTGGCTTTTTCTTGATGAAACTGAACATGAATGGGAATCTTCCGAGGCACTGTCTAAGCTCGCTATGCTACCATTTCCCGCGTCCGTAAGACATCAACCCCGCGTCCAAAACGACAACGCGCATCCTCGGTAGTCCATAATGAAACAAGCTAAGGGCAAGTCAACGAATAGCCTACGCATTATTGCGGGTAAATGGCGTAGCCGGAAACTTAGCTTTCCCGACCTAGACGGCCTGCGACCCACGGCGGATCGGGTTCGCGAGACTCTTTTTAATTGGCTGCAAGAACGAAACGTACGGGCGGACTGTCTGGATCTATTCGCTGGCAGTGGAGCCTGTGGCATCGAGGCTCTTTCCCGCGGCGCTCGACACGTAACATTTGTCGACCTATCGCCGCTCGCGATAGGGGCGATAAGAAGCAATCTAGCGCTGCTCCAAGCCAGTGAGTTTGAACTAGTATGCAAGGACTCGCTAACTTGGATTGGCTCTAATGAAAAGCCTGGTGAGCCGCGTTTTGACATTGTGTTCATTGACCCTCCATTCGCCTCTGATTTATTAGTGCGCGCCATTACGATGCTAGAGCGCAGCGGCTTACTGCGCGAAGATGCCTTGATCTATCTCGAGTCTGCTCAGGAGGTCGCAACGGCATACGTGCCTGAGAATTGGCAGCTACGCAAATCCAAACGCGCTGGCGCGGTGTACTACTATCTCTATCAACGCCATGCCCAGCTGAGTGAAGCGCAATGACAAGGCTAGACCCTAAAATTGGCTCCTATCGATCGCCTTGGTGGCTGCCCGAAGGGCATTCACAGACCCTTTGGCGCCGTTTCGCACCCCCAGCCCCAGTTCGGCAACGCCGTCAGAGGGTCGAATTGAGTGACGGCGACTTCGTCGATGTTGACTGGGTAGACGTCGCAGAGACTGACGCCAAGCCAGAGCAGCCGATTGTATTGCTACTGCACGGCCTGTGCGGCAGTGCTCTCTCACCCTATATTCAATCCTTACAAAGACTGCTCCAGCAGCGCGGCATTACTAGTGCCGCCATGAACTTCAGAGGGTGCAGCGGTGAGATAAACCGCAGGGCGCGCGCCTACCATTCTGGGTGTACGGAGGATGTGGAGGAGGTGTTTCAGTGCCTGCGCGCGGAGCACCCACAGCGCAATTTCGTATTCGCCGGATACTCTCTTGGGGGCAATGTATTGCTTAAATGGCTCGCCGAGATCGGTCGGCGCGAGGGCGTGCTTGGAGGCGTAGCTGTGTCTACGCCTTTCTCCTTGAGCTACTGTTCGCAAGCTTTGAATTCAGGCATGAGCAAGCTCTATGGGCATTATTTTCGGCGCCGCCTTATAGAGGATGTAGAGCGCAAGCGGACATTTTTCCGCGAGCAAGCCCGCCACACAGGCTGGCAAGACGATTTGGCTAGGCTCGAAGCGCTAGGAGACTTGCGTCGCCTAAAGACCCTTTGGGAGTTTGACGACCAGGTCACGGCGCCCCTGCATGGTTTCTGCGATGCCGAAGATTACTATGGTCGGTGCAGTAGCGGGCCGCTTCTGCAGGACATTCAGAGTCAGGTAGCGCTAATTCAGAGTGCGAACGATCCAATAATTCCTGTGGCTTCGCTGCCCAATATGGCCACGTTGCCACCTCATATAAGCCTAAACCTAGAGGCAGCAGGGGGGCACGTGGGTTTTACTTGTGCCGGCGACCCCAACTGGCTCGAAGAGCGCGTTTTCACAGCTTTGAGCAAGATGAATGAGCCGACACATGCTTCGTACATTGAGGTGCGCAGGCGCTTTGATTAGAATGGCCGCGACTCCAGCGATTCGCGGCATTATTCGCGCCACTGGCGACACGTCACGACAACGCTAATAACCCAGGCCGATGGCCATGCGGGAGAGTACATGAGAACCGCTGTTTATCCAGGCACTTTCAACCCCATTACCAATGGGCATACCGACCTTGTGGAAAGAGCCTCGCGCCTATTCGACCACATCATCGTCGCAGTAGGGGTAAATCGACAGAAGTCGACAGACCTATCGGCGCAAGTTCGCGTAGACCTCGCCTCCGAGGTGTTAGGGCATTTGCCGAATGTTGAAGTTTGCTCTTTCGACACGTTATTGACCGAGTACGTGAAAGAGCGCGGCGCCAACATCATTCTACGCGGGCTGCGCACTGTTGCCGACTTCGAGTATGAGTTCCAATTGGTAGGCATGAACCGCGTATTAGAGCCCAGTATCGAGACGGTATTCCTAGCACCGGCAGAACACCTTTCCTATATCTCCTCTACCTTAGTGCGTGAGATCGCCTCTTACGGCGGGGACATCTCAAAGTTTGTCCATCCAGTGGTGGCGAAAGCGATGATGAAGGATGGTGGTAGGGGTCTGTAAGTCGACGCCGCTATTTCTGACATTGCACACAATAGACACTGCTGCGCTGCGCTAGGCGAAGCTCCCGTAGGGGCTTGCCACAGGCAAGGCAAGGCTCGCCAGCTCGCCCATACACCAATAGCGACTGCTTGAAATAGCCGGGCTTACCGTCGCCCCCCACAAAATCGCGCAAGGTGGTACCGCCTTGCGTAATGGCACGCTGTAAGATCTCTTTGGTGCACTCCACTAATTTTTCATAACGCTTAGCCGAGATTGTGCCCGCTGCGCGATCCGGCTTGATCCCCGCCATATATAAGGCTTCGTTCGCGTAGATGTTGCCGACCCCAACGACCACATGACTGTCCATGATAAAGGTCTTGATAGGCACCCGTCGCCCGCGTGACAAGGCATGCAATGCTCGACCGCTAAAGTGCTCAGTCAGTGGTTCGGGTCCGAGTTGCTTGAGAAGAGGGTGTAGCAGGGGAGACTCTTTAAGCCACAGCATGCAGCCGAAGCGACGAGGGTCGGAGTAGCGCAATATCGGCCCATTTTCGAACTCGATATCGATGTGGTCGTGTTTAAGAATTGGCTCGTCGATAGTGGTGATGCGAAGGCTGCCGGACATGCCAAGGTGGATAAGAACGCAGCTATCGCCCGCGAACACGAGCAGATATTTGCCGCGCCGCTCAACGCGATCGATTTGCCTAGAGGGCAGTTCTTGCGCCAAAGATTCTGGAACAGGCCAACGCAATTGGCCGTTGCGTACCCGCACCTTTTTGACTTTCTGGCCTACGATGTGACTTTGAATTCCTAGTCGGGTCGTTTCTACTTCTGGTAATTCGGGCATTCAGAAACTCTCTTATAACGGGAAAAATAGCGTAATCATTGAGCTAGCACTGTGATGGGCCGTGTTTACAGCACGCTTGGCCGGGTGTATAAGAGTTGATGTCACTCATAAAAATGAGTGCCTTGTCGCCCGGGATTGTAAGTCCAAAATTGTAAGGCATAGTAAGCGTTAGCGCCCGACGTTTCGTTCAAGCTCTGAAAGCTGTTGTGCATTCGCAGGTCTACTCTTAGGTGACCATAAAAACCGCGTAGTAAAACCACTCGCCCAGCGAGGGCGTATATTGGGAAGTAAGACTATCGAGAACCAACAAATACTCCATTGAAACTTCGGGATCGACTCGTGAAACTTGCAGCGAAAGAGAAAGCGCTATTCATCGTCAGCCTGATGTGTGTGTTTCATCTGACTTATGCGCAGAGCGCCGACACCACATCCTCAGAAGAAGCGGCATTAGCCGAAGACGTCAACATTCAAGAAGAACGCGCAGATGAGACTGAGTATCAGTACACGCGCATCTTACACATCGAACCGCCGATCCCCCTTGCTGCGATAGAGAACGCAGAAGCCGTGGATTTCAGCGCGCAGTTTGCCTCTGCAGAGCAGCAAGCCATAGAGCCCGAAGAGAGCGTTTTCTCAGACCTGAGCCCTGCGCAACAGGACTATCTGCAACGGCTAGAAGAGATAGGCGATTTCGATCAGATCCTAGAAGAGCTCGAGATCGAGGGCGGCGCGTGGAGTGTGCAGATCGCCCAGGAGCTCGCGGAACTTGGTGAGTTATTACAGGCGCAAGGCAAGTTTGCAGAATCCATAGACGTGCTCGATCGTGCGGTTCATATCAACCGCGTCAACAGCGGACTTTTCAGCCCCAATCAGGTGCCTCTGATCAGCAAGGTTGTAGATGCACATGTTGCTCTCGGGCAATGGAGTGAGGCTGATGATCGGCAGCAGTATGCGTTCTATGTGCAGACAAGAGCCTACAGCATTAGCGACCCACGCATGATCGACGTTTTCGATAATTTGGCGCGCTGGAATATTACGACTTTCTATCGTGGTATCGATGAAGACCCAAATCCGCGGCTAGTTCAAACCTATATGTTGTATCGCGCCGCTACCGAATCGGTAGCTACCCATTTTGGTACGCAAGACCCTCGCTATTTGCCATTGCTGCACAAAGTAGCGGGTGCTGCTGACTTGATGGGGCGCTATTCGCTGCCTGGTGAGTCGATTGGTTCGTATATCAATCCAAACCTGCGTATGACGACCCAGTTTGCGGGTGGCTCAATGCGGCCGCAGGGTCGTGGCGACAGCGGTATCGATGCGTTAGAGGCCATCGTTGCCTATTACAACGATCCTAAATTGCCTAAAACCGAAGAGAATCTAGTGGCGAGAGCTCGCGCGATTGCGGAGCTTGGCGATTGGTATTTGCTACGCGACCGACGGCAAGCGGCAACACGCACGTATGAACAAGCATACGAGCAACTCCTGAGTGTGGAAAATAGTGCCGAACTACTGTCACAAGTCTTTGGTGAAATAGTCTTTTTGCCTACCTTTACCGCATTCGATGAGCAGCGTAAGGAGGCCTTTGGGATTGGGCCGGACTCCGGGGCGCGTATGGGCTACGTAGATTTAGCCTTCGATGTTAATCAGTACGGTAGGCTCAGTAACTTCGAGGTGCTTGCAATACAGCCAGAGGATATGACCCGCGCCGACATTCAAGTCATCTCCTCTATGCGCTCTAAACTTGTGCGGCCTAGGATCGGTGAGAATGGCGCGCAGAGCTCGGAGCTAGAGCGTTATCGATTTAATTTCTGGTATTAATAAATCTTTCGATTCTACGGTCTAACAGACATACTAATCGACCGCATCTTTATCGAGGTCGACGCAAGGCCTAGCACCAAATTAGTGCGATTTTAAGTAAGAGGATGAAGCCAAATGAAAAAGTCACCAGTCACAAATATGCTCCTGATAGGTGCGGCATCTTTGCTTTTGGCAGCCTGTGAGTCTACTAGCCAACAATCTTCACAGAGCTCTATGCCCTCGATGCCGTCTAGCTCTTCATCATCTTCGAGTTCTAGTTCGCCTTCTAGCCCTAGTTCATCTTCGAGCTCGCCCTCATCTCCGAGCCCATCTAATCCTTCAAGTTCGTCCTCTTCTAGTTCCTCGCCTAGCTCTTCGTCGAGCTCCTCTAGTTCGAGTAGTGGGGATAGTAGTTCTACGGCGTCTGCTTCGAGTAGTTCTAGATCGTCATCGTCCCCTGGCGCCCCGGCGCCGCAGTCTGGTCGAGATAGTGCCAGCGGCACTCAGAGCGGTCAGGCACAAAGCAGTTCCGCAGGGTCGCAGTCAGCAAGCGGAGCGTCTGCCAGCGGCACTGGACAAGATGCTGGCACGAGCGGCGCCAGCGCCGCGCAGGGTAGTGGCACGCGCAGCTCAGGTACCGGCACAGCACAAGCTGGCAGCAGCCAAGCCGGAGGCGCGGCCGGATCAGGTAATTACAGTCTCGATAACCTCCCTGGTGGTCTAGGCGATGGCGGCACGGGCCCGCAAACTACAGCCGAACGTACGGCTGTTCTCAATGGCGCCTTGACGCGGGGATATGAAGATTTCGATGGCGTAATTCTGGCCGAACGCGCACGAGCTCAGGCTCAAGCAAATGCGGCGCGTAATACAGAGATTCCTGGTGATTCCGGCGGTGGCGCGTCTTCGGGCAGCGGCAATGGCGGGCAGCCAATTATTATTTCTAGCCGTGCCAACGGCCCAGCTGGAGCGCAGCAAGGCTCTCCTGGCGTAGGCGGCGGGGCTTCATCCAGACAAGAAGAACAAACATTTCCACCACCTGAGGACATCCCTAGCGGCCGAGACGACGACATTGTTGCCCGTCAGTTACGCGAAGCCGCTATGCGTGAGCCGGACCCAGAGCTGCGTGAGGCGCTTTGGGATGAATATCGCAAATATACAGGTACAGGCAATTAATTATGTTTCTTAAAGCAGTGAAAATAGCGCTAGTTTCAGGGCTGAGCATCACCATGCTGGCCTGCGCGACAACTTCCGTTAAGTCGACTGAGTATGTACAGATCGTGCAAGATACAACGCCAATCTCCGAAGATCTCTTGATGGACTTGGGCGTCACTGTATTCGATCCGGGTATCGATGAGATCGGCCGCAAAGAAGAGGAGCGTGTAAGTCCAGAGATCCGTAACGCTGAGGCGCGGTATGCGCCCTTTATGCTCGCCGAGACTCTGCAGCGATCGGGCAATTGGGGAGTGGTGCGGGTGCTGCCAAACGAGACCAGCACGATGGATGTCTACTTGCATGGGCAGATACTGCAGTCTGACGGCGAAGGCATGATCATCAAGGTCACGGTGCGCGACTCAACGGGTTTGCTCTGGTACACAAAAGAGTATGAGGAGCACATCAGCAAGTTCAGCTATGAGGCGACACAGCGACAAGCCAACGACCCATTCCAGGTCATCTACAACAATATTGCGAACGATTTGTTGGCATGGCGTAAGGCCAATCTGTCCGATCAGAGAATTGCGCGTATCCGTGCAATCTCCGAGCTGCAGTTCGCGCGAAATTTTGCCCCAGAGATATTCAATGAATATTTACGCGTCAATAATCGAGGTATCACCGAGATTGTAAGATTACCTGCGGATAATGACCCTTCTCTAACGCGTATACGCGAGATACGACAGCGCGACAATCTGTTCGTGGATACCGTGCAGGAGTACTACGCCAACTACGCTCGCCAGATGCGGGTGCCCTACGACTCGTGGCGTGAGCAAAGCTATGAGGCCACTATGGAGTTGGACCAACTCGAAGCCTCAGCGCGTCGCCGCATGTTAGCGGGTACTATGGCTATCGTCGGTGGCATCGCTGCAGCGACCAGTAACAATGGCGCAGTGCGTGCAGGCAGTCTGGTTGGGGTAGGCGCCGGTGCCTATATGATAAAGAGTGGTTTTGATAAGCGCGCTGAGGCCGAGATCCACATCGCGGCCCTTCAGGAACTTGGCGAATCGCTAGAATCCGAAGTTGCACCCAAAATGATCGACCTTGACGACCGTACCGTTATGCTTACGGGAACGGTTGAGGAGCAATACAGCCAATGGCGTGAGATTCTCGTCGAATTGTATGAGGAAGAAACTGGCGGCATCTGATTGAGGGTAGGGGGGGCAAGCTCGCGCGGCCCTTTAGTAGAAACCTTCGATGCTGAGGTAGGAGTTATGGACGAGAACGAATTGAAACGAAAGGACCAGTCTCCATTAGAGTCTTGGTCATCGCAAACTAATCCTAGTAATAAGGCGGTAGCGGTCCGTACCGGTCCTTCACCGGTGGTATGGCTCATGCTTGGGGTTTTAGGCCTCATTGCCCTCGCGGTGATTTTCGTGCTCCCCGGCGTCGTCGAGGACTACGAATTACCCTTTACTCCTCGCGCAGAAGTTATCGAAACCAATACCCCAAATTCGGGAAGACTTCCTACAACAGCCGCAATCTCCCCTTTCGAAGAGGCACAACGTGCGAAGCAACGCCAAGAGGCGCAAGCCGTGTTGTCGAGCTTGCTGGAGCGACAGGCGGCGCTAGAAGAGTTGGAAGTTGCAGCGTGGGCAGAGCAGGAATATTCCGAGGCTTTGGAGTTCGCAAAGCTAGGCGATGAATCCTATCGCGGCCAAGCCTTCCTTGAGGCGACAGCGCAGTATGAGAATGCCGATCGCTCACTCGAGCAGCTTCAGGCAATGGCTCCGGAGGTGTTTGCAACTGCGCTTGCACAAGGGCAGCAAGCGCTAGTCGATGGCGACGCTGAGCTCGCAACGGAACGATTTACTCTGGCGCTTATACTAGAGCCTGAGGATGCTGGCGCGCGCACCGGCCTGCGCCGTGCAGGAAACTTGGAAGAGGTGGAGCGCCTGCTAAGCGAGACCGAAGACTTACGAGACGCGAACCGTCTCGATGAGGCTCTGGCAAGTGCACAGCGTGCGGTAGCGCTCGATGGCGCACATGAACAGGCACGCTCAGTAGTGAGCAGTATCCGCACACAAATTGCTGACAATGCCTTCACGCGCGTAATGTCGGACGGCTTTAGTGCTTTGCAAGCAGGCGAATCCGAGTCTGCGATTGCCGCCTTCGAACGCGCTTTGGCGATGCGCCCTAATTCTACGCAGGCGCAAGAGGCCATTACCCAAACTAAGGATCAACTGGCAGTCATGCAGATCAATCTGCATCGCGGTGCCGCAGAGCGCTATGAGGCACAGGAACAATGGGCGGCAGCGGTACGCGAATATGAGCAAGCGCTAAGCATCGACGCCAATCTCGTCTTCGCCATCGAAGGTAAAGACTACGCGCAGAAACGTGCGCAATTGGACAGTCTCTTGAGCAGTGCGATTGAGCAACCCGAGCGATTAGCGGATACCGCAGTGTATGAGCAGGTCGTGCAGGTCTATTACACCGGCCGCAATATAGGTGTAGAAGGTGCGCGACTGGAAGAGCAATTGAATGAGCTGGAAGCGTTGCTGGACAAGGCACAGGTGCCAGTGCAGGTGCAATTAGTCTCTGATAACCAAACTATCGTAACGCTCTATCAAGTCGGGGAGCTCGGCAAATTCACTCAGCAGGTGCTTAGTCTTAAGCCGGGCAAGTATGTAGCTGTAGGCACTCGGCCTGGTTATCGCGACGTGCGAGAAGAGTTTGAAGTAGGGTTCGGTAATAGCAGCGCTCCCGTCACGGTCGCGTGTACGGACGAAATTGTTGCAGTGAACAGGCGCTGAGCTCATGCAGGAAAAAAAGTCAGAGAATACCCCGGAACATGGCGAGACTATCTCCGCCAGCACACAGTTCGACCCGATAATTCCTATCGATTTCTCGCCCCCAGACGCGCAGCAGAAAAGGGCTGGGTTTAAACCGCGCTGGCCGCACTTCCTAATCGCGGCCTTCTTGCTAGTAGCAGGCATGTCTGGCTGGTTCGTCCTAACAGCCAAGTCGGTGTCAATCCAAGCGAGTCCGATTAGCGCCACTATCGAGGTGCTCTCAGGCTTTCACGTTCGGCTGGGCCAGCGCTATCTTATGCGTCCCGGCGAGTTCGAAATTCGCGTCAGTCAAGAAGGGTACTATGACGACGCCCGCACTCTGTTGGTCACTGACGTCCAGGCTCAGGACTTTCCCATCGAATTGCAGGAATTGCCCGGCATAGTGAGCTTCTCCATCACGGGTGCTGCGGGCGAGTTGAGCGGTGCCATGGTGAGCTTGGGCGATGTCGCGCTCGGGCGCACACCACTGAGGGATATCGAGATAGAACCGGGTGAGTACGTGCTCAACGTATCGGCCGATCGCTATCAACCCAGCTCCCAGAACATTAGCGTTGCGGGCCGACAAGTCGAAACCGAGTTCGAGGTCAACCTTGCGCCAGCATGGGCGCAGATCAGCTTTAATAGCACGCCACCGGGGGCCGAAATTATGGTCGATGGGCAGGTGCTAGGGCTAACCCCTTATACTGCAGAAGTGCTTGAGGGTGAGCACGAACTAACCTTGAAGCTTGCCTCCCATAAGGCATGGCAGGATGATCTACTTGTAGTGGCCGGGCGCGACATGCAAATCCCATCGGTAGCCCTAGAGCGGGCAGACGGACTTGTGTTCATTCGCTCGCAGCCCAGTGGCGCCAATGTCACGATTAATGGAGAGTTTCGCGGGCAGACTCCTGTCGAGGTGGCATTGCCCCCAGGGCGTGCTCACGAGCTAAGCTTATTCCGTAGTGGCTATAACGCTGCTAGTCGGCGCATCGAGACGCGCCCGAACGAGGAGCAGGATATTACGGTGCCGCTGGTTCCGATTACGTCCACGGTGAGGATCATCGCCTCTCCGAGTGATGCGGAGCTCTATGTCGACGGCGAGTTCAAGGGTGTTGCTAACCAAACCCTGGAATTGATTGCGGCTAGCCAAATCATCGAGATTCGGCAAGAGGGCTACGTGCCCTATACCGGCAGCTTTACCTCGAGGCCAGGCTTGGAGCAGGAGCTTCGTATCGATCTACAATCATTGGAAGCGGCGCGCTTAGAGGCGATACAGCCTGTGATCACGACGGTGGCTGGTCAGTCACTCACTCTGCTTTATCCTGGCCAGTTCACTATGGGTGCCTCGCGCCGTGAACCTGGTCGTCGTGCAAACGAAGATCTGCGAGAAGTGCGTTTAGAGCGACCTTTCTACCTCTCTGCAAATGAAGTTACTAACGCCCAATTCAAGCGTTTCCGTCCCGATCACTCCTCGGGCGTTCTGCAGGGACGGACCTTAGATCTAGATAATCAGCCGGTCATTCAAGTGACCTGGACCGATGCAGCGCTGTACAGCAATTGGTTGAGTGCACAGGAAGGGCTACCACTATTCTATGAGTTTGAAGGTGACGAGGTGGTGGGCTTTAACCCCGAGTCGACAGGTTACCGCATGCCGACCGAGGCGGAATGGGAGTGGGCTGCGCGCACCGACGGCAATGGCAATACTTTGCGTTATCCATGGGGCGAGCAGATGCCGCCTCCTGCAGGCGCCGGTAATTTCGCGGACAACTCTGTGCGTGGCTTCATGGGGGCGTTTATTTCAGGATACGACGACAGCTTTATGGGAACAGCTCCAGTGGGCCAGTTCCCCGTGAACAGTCATGGCATGTACGACATGGCGGGCAATGTTTCGGAGTGGGTGCATGACTATTACGGCACAATGATTACACTTGGCACTTCGGTAGAGATAGATCCTATGGGAACTGAGTCGGGTGCCTATCACACCATTAAGGGCTCTAGTTGGGCCCATAGCGGAATAACGGAGCTGCGACTCTCCTATCGTGATTTCGGTGATACCGCTCGCAACGATCTCGGTTTCCGCATTGCGCGTTACCTCGAGGAATAACACGATGAACAAACTACTCACTGCACTGCGTACAACACTTATACTTTCGATCTTCAGCACATTAGCCATCGCGCAGTCGACCAACGACGCTGCTCAGGGGCAAGGCGCCGTTAATGAGGCCGCTTCCGGTGAGGAGCAAGAAGAACTCGCAGACGCTGCGCAGGCGCAACAGGACTCTTCAAGCCAAGATGTTGCGCAAGTCGAGGCAGAAGAGGAAGACTCAACAGGTCGCTTTATCCCTACCGAGCAATTGTCGCAAGATTTAGGGGCATCGTTTCCAGTCGATATTTAAACGTGCCGTGAACACCTTTTTAGAAAAAATAAGGGCCAATGAATGAAGCAGAACTACCTCTCCGAAGTCATTTATCAGATTTTTGCCTTGATCGTAGTCGTGATTCTAGTGCACGCGACCTATGTCGCCGTCATTAGGCCGAATGCTGATTTCATTCAGCAGCAACAAACGGCATTGCAGGAGGTGGATGAGAGCTATGTCGCCGAGCGCTCTATGTACATTATTCTGCGAGATATAGAACAAGAGACCTGTATCATTCTGATGCTATGGGCTTTGACGCTGATCGGCATGAAGACGCGGCGCACTCTTCAAGAACGCGCACTTCTGGACCGCGAGTTACTGCAGGTGTCCGACGGCATTAGTATTCTGCCCGATGATGCGCGGCATTTCGCTAGGCCGGTGCAAGCCCTGCCCGAAAACGAGAGATACTATCTTCTACCGCGCGCCTTACTGGCCGGGCTGCACCGCTTCGGCAGCACCCGCAGCATTCAGGATGCCTCCGATACCATCAAGGATATCTGCAACGGCGAGTCGGATCGACTCGACAGCGAGTTGAGTATCGTGCGCTACATCGCTTGGGCGATTCCCTCGATTGGCTTCATCGGCACTGTGCGTGGTATCGGTGCTGCACTTAGTCAGGCACACCAAGCCGTGAGTGGCGATATTCTCGGCGTCACAGTGAGCCTAGGTGTCGCATTCAATTCGACCTTCGTGGCGCTTGTTACCAGCATTCTCTTAATGTTCTTGTTGCATCAATTGTTGTTATTGCAGGACCGCTTAGTATTGGATACGCAGGCTTATTGCGATGAGCACCTGCTGCGCTACCTACAAGTCCCAGAGAAGGATGCGCTGGAATGAGCTTGCACGTTCTCGAATTCAACGATGCTGGGCTACGTCTTAGTGACGCGAGTGGCATACTCTTAAGTAGCCCAGGTTATGCCTATGTGAATGCGAAAGAGATCGAGTTCGGTGAGAGCGCACGCAAGCGCAGTAAGGTTTATCCTCTTAGTAGCTACAATCAGTTTTGGCATAAGCTGAGTCTTGACCCCTTTTCCAAGCCTGTCGGGAATTTCCGCCACAATGCGGATATCGCTTTCTCCCATCTGCAGGATATTGCCCGCAGCGCCGAGCTAGAAGGCGAGGTCGTGCTAGCGGTCCCAGGTAGTTTTAGTCGCGAGCAGATGGCCATACTCCTGGGTCTATTAAAGCAAAGTCCAATGCGCCCAGTTGGGCTCGTTGATGCGGCCCTTATGGCGAGCATTGATCACGCACATCATGAGTCAGTGATTCACATCGACCTGCAACTACACCAAGTGGTGCTATCGAAGATGCAGCGTGTGGGCTCAGAGCTTAAACGCGAAAGCGTAGTACTGGTACCGGGCGCAGGTTGGATGAATATTAGCGATAACCTGATGCATCTGTTCACGAGTGCGTTCATCCAGCAGTGTCGTTTCAACCCACAGCACAACGCAGCTTCAGAGCAGATGCTCTTGGATAATTTGCCGCAGTGGTTAAGTGAGGAGGGCATCGAGGATTCAACTGACGATGCTAACCTGCAGGAGAATCGCAGCAGCTTGCAAGTTAGGCTGACTCAGAACAACACCGTGCATCAAGCGAGTCTGCCGCGCAGCGCTTTACATAGTCGATTGCTGCCCTTCTTCCAGAAGATTGTGCAACAGCTCGCAGTCATCGATCCACAAGGCAATTGCCCTATTTTAGTTTCCGACTATATGCAGTGTTTGCCAGGCTTCGATACGGTGCTAAGCAGTTCGCTAGAGGGTGACTCGCGCTCAGCACTGCTGTTGAACGAGCGCAGCGTGGCACAGGCCTGTTTTGATTATCGGGACGCGTTGCTAGGCACTTCAGAGGCACTTCACTTCGTTAGCAAGGTCAGCGCTAGGCAAAGTGAAGCACCAGCCAGTGCGGCTAGCGAAGCTCAAGCTCAAGTGGCGCCAACCCACCTTCTTATGCGCCATCAAGCGCGACGACTCTCCGATGGAATATTGATCTGCGTGGGAACGCAAGACGGGCAGCGCGGTGTGCACTTATTGCAAGCCAAGCAGGTAGCAGGCCTTGCCGACGTGCAGGTAGTAGGAGAGATCCTAGCCAAAAACGGCGAGTTTATTTTGCAGAGTAAGAGTTTGTTGATCAATGCTAATGCGCTAGACGGTCCGCAAGTACTTAAGCTTGGTGACACGCTTAGTTCGGCAGAGCTCGATTTAACAACTATCGAATTAATTTGCGTGCAGGAAAGTAATGAGTAGGAAACGTCGAGGAGCATTCAATCCGATGAGTCTAGCCTTTCTGGACGTAATGTCCTGTGGCTTCGGCGCTGTCGTGCTCATTTTCTTGATTCTCGACCACCAGGTTTCGGTACGCAACGAGGTTGGAGACCCCAATCTTCAGGCCGAGGCGCGTTTGCTCGAAGAGGAGATTCTAGAGGGCGAAGACAATCTGGTGCGCATTCGCAACACACGCGACGAGGTGAGCCTCGAGGTCGTGGAGGCGCAGGGCTTAGCCTCCCGAATAGAGGAACAGATTAATAGCTTCCTGCAACAACTCGCAGCATTGGAGAACACCACCGTTGCGAGCGACGAAAGCCTCGAGCAATTGCGTGCGGATATACAATCACTCGAAGAAGAATTACTGCGCTTGCAATCCAGTGCTATCGAGCAAACCGGGTCCAATGCGCGTGCCTTTGTTGGCGAAGGGGATCGGCAATACCTCACGGGCATGTTCCTGGGTGGCAATCGCGTTTTGATTCTAGTCGACACCTCGGCGAGTATGCTGGACGAGACCCTAGTCAATATCATTCGTACCCGGAATATGTCTGACCCGAATAAACGCGCTGCGCAGAAATGGCAGCGCGCGGTGCGCACTGTCGAGTGGATTAGCAGTCAACTCCCTGTGGCTAGTCAGTATCAGATTTACGGTTTCAATAGTGGCGTCACCGCCGCGCTCGAAGGGAGTGATGGCGATTGGTTAGAAGTGGCGGATCGTGATCAACTCAATGCGGCAGTTGCGAGTGTGAAGCAGATGATTCCTCAGAACGGCACCAACCTAGCGCGGGTGTTTCAGGCGGCGGCACAACTTTCGCCACCCCCAGACAATATCTATCTGATCACTGACGGCTTGCCCACACTCTCCTCAGTGGCCTCGAATGCTAGGCTTATCACGCCTGCGAAAAGGCTTGAACTTTTCGATGACGCGGTGGAGTATCTGCCAGGTAGAACGCCCGTCAATATTATACTTTTTCCTTTGGAGGGCGACCCCAACGCCTCGGCTGCATACTGGCAGTTGGCGCAAATTACACGGGGCTCCTTCTTAAGCCCAGCGAAGGATTGGCCATAATGCGTAAACGACGTGGCGACTCAGAATCCTCTAGCATTGCGTTTCTCGACGTAATCTCCTGCGGTTTTGGCGCTATGATTCTATTGCTGTTGATTACGGAGAGTTCGCCACCAATTACTTTGGAGGCCTCCGCGGTACAGCTACAGATGCCCATTACGGATCTTCAGGAGCAGTTGTTCGAGATTCGTGGCGAGACGCGTATCGTTAATGCCGATTTGAATGCGAAGCGTGAACAACTCTCCGCGTTCCAACAGCGCATCGCCAACTTGCGTAGCCAGTTGTTTTCCGTGCAAGGTCGCTTCAATAGCTCTAATAGCATCGCCGACGAACGCATCATTGAGGCACAGAATCTAGCTAGCTCAAAGCAGTCTTTAACCGAAGAGATGGAGCGATTGTTAGGCCAAGACTTTGAACGTCGCAACAATCTGGTGGGCGGCATACCGGTAGATAGCGAGTACATAATCTTCGTGATCGATACCTCCGGCAGTATGTTTCAGAATGCTTGGCCACGCCTGATTGACGTGATCGTCGATACACTAGACGTCTATCCGAACGTCAAGGGTATCCAAATCATGAATGACATGGGCGACTATATGTTCGACTCCTTCCGCGGCCAGTGGATTCCAGACACTCCCGCACGACGCACGACTATCATTAACACGCTGCGCAACTGGAGCCCCTATAGTAATAGTAGTCCGGTGGAGGGCGTAACGGCCGCGATCAACACTTATTACGCGCCAGACAAGAAGATCAGCATTTATGTGATGGGCGATGACTTCCAGCCCGGTGGGTCGATTACTCAGGTGCTACGCACTGTGGATAGGCTTAATGCGAAGGATGCCAACGGCAATCCGATGGTAAGAATCCACGCCGTCGGTTTCCCCGTAATCTTTGCTTTAGAGCCTCGTTATAGACAGAGCGCCTATCGATTTGCGAACTTAATGCGGGAATTGACGCAAAGAAATGGCGGGACTTTTGTAGGACTCAACAGTTTTGAATGAAAAAGGTGTATTGTTTAGAGATAGAGGGCAGCGTAGGCGAGCCTGAAACCATAGACCCTAAGGCGGAGAGAAGATTGGTGGGATATCGAAAAACGCTTAAACGACTCGCGCTGCCGTGCTTAGCGCTCTTACTTAGCGCCTGTGGCGCCAGTTCACTCGTAGTTCAGGGTAGCTACCCAAGTCCGAATGTTCGCCAGATACCGCTAACCTTGGGTGTTTACTATGATGCGGAACTGCGGGATTTTCTTTATGTCGAATATAGTGAGACAGGAAAGGAAGAATACCGAATCGCCAGCGGTCAGACTCATATGCAGCTATTCGGGTCCGTTTTGCCTGCTATGTTCGAAAAGGTGGTGGTACTAGAAAGCCTAGAGTCCGCTACTGCCCAAGGGGTTGATGCAGTCTTCGCCCCTAGCATTGAGGAGTTCCAACTCGCTTTGCCGCAGAAGACCCGTCTCGACTCCTACGAAGTATGGATAAAATACAATATGCGTCTGCTTGGCCCCGGTGGCGAGTACATCGCCGACTGGGTGGTAACCTCCTATGGGAAAACCCCGCAAGAGACTTTGCGCTCGGTCGACGCGGGCATCAACGATGCCACTGTAGGGGCGCTCAGAGACCTAGGGTCCAATTTCACGCTAAGCTTCAGCTCAGTGCCCGAGGTACGTGATTGGTTAGCGAGCAAGCAATAGAGGCGCAATACGTAACACAGTCCCTGTACTAGGGCAGAAGTATCAACACGAGGCACTTATGAGTTCCGTAAATAGAAACATGAAAGGAACAGGTCGAGTCGCCATACACGCGTGCATGGTCATAATGTGTGGCTTAGTCATAGCTTCCTGCACCACCACAACCGTGGATGAGTTCCGCCAAGGCGCTACCGGTATAGAGTCCCACGAATCCATCGTTATTCTCGGGCGACGACAAGGCAGCAACTACGAGACTCGCGAAGAGTTCGTAGATTGCGTCGGCGATAGAGTGGCTCGCGGGTCCCGTGCTATTCGTGTTATTCCCGAGAAAGAATTCATCGACTCTCTGTTTCCTTGGTTTGAGCCCCGCACAGCGCCACTGCGCACCTCTGACCTGCAGGCGCTTATGGAGGAGAGCCTAGTGTCGGATAAGATCGCGGAATACGGCATTCGCTATATCGTCTGGCTCGACGGCCAGACCGAGACTACTAGCCGCAGTGGCTCCATATCCTGCGCGGTAGGCCCTGGTGGTGGTGGCTGTTTCGGTTTCGGCTCTTGGGAAGATGATTCCAATTTCGATGCGCGAGTCTGGGATGTCTCCTCCTTTGTCAATGTCGGCACTATAAGCACCGACGCGACAGGTCAGTCTTATGTGCCCGCAGTCGTTGTGCCAATCCCCTTACTCGCCCGCGTTGAAGCCAACGCCTGTAACAGCTTAGCTAGCCAGCTACAGCAGTTTGTGAACGGCGACTAGAGAGACCTGAATACTATGAGTAGCTTGTTGCCCTCGCGTCATCTTCCACTAATTATCTTATTTTTAGGCTGTGCCTTGGGGCTTAGTGCCTGTGCCATTAACCCGGCCACCGGGCAGGCCAATATCGTCACGATGAGTGAAAAGCGTGAGCTAGAGATTGGCGCAGAAGAACATGCGAAGGTTATGCAGTCTATGGCTCTGCTGACAGACGACGAGCTCAACGCCTACGTCAATGAAGTTGGGCAGCGCTTAGCGCTCGTCAGTGATCGACCCGATTTGGATTTCAAATTCACCATCATCGATAGCCCCGAAATTAACGCCTTCGCCTTGCCCGGCGGCTATGTCTATATAAACCGGGGCCTGCTCGCCTATCTCAATTCCGAGGCGGAGCTAGCAGCGGTACTCGGTCATGAAATTGGTCATATTACCGCCCGTCACGCGGTGCAGCAGCAGTCTCGCGGCAGCCTTGCGAGAGTGGCCTCTGGAGTGGGGGGAGTCGTGGCGGCTGTCGCCACAGGTAGTGGCTATATCGGTTCTCAGATCATGGATGTGGGCTCGCTATGGGCGCAGGCGGGTTTGAGCGGTTTTGGACGTGAACATGAATTGGAAGCGGATACGCTTGGCGCCGAATATCTGCTACGGGCGGGCTATAATCCGCAGGCTGTCATCACTGTCGTTACGGTGCTGAAGAACCAAGAAGATTTCAATACCAAGGTCGCCAATCAGCAGCCGAGCTACCATGGACTATTCGCGACGCACCCGCGCAATGACACGCGACTTCAGCAGGCTATTTCCAGCGTCGGGGCCTTGCCGGCTAGTCAGGCAACCTTGGTCGACAATCAGAAGTTTCGCGATGAAATGGAAGGCTTGGTAGTAGGCGAGAGTCAACGTACTACGGGTACGGCGGCACGCAATCGTTATTATCAGACTCTTCTAGGCTATACGATGGTGTTTCCAGATAACTGGACGGTTAACGAAACACCCACTACTGTCTCGGCGAGTAATTCTTCCGGGGATGTTGGCTTGAAGGTCGAGGTGCAGCGCATGCAAGAGGCCATCGAGCCGCGCTTGTTTATACGCGATAAGCTCGGCATTCAGAACCTTCAGAAATCCGAGGCCTTAGAACAGTTTCGGCTGATTGGCTATACAGGCACTACTGTTAGCGCTGGCAAGTCGCAACGCATCGCCGTCATCTATTTGGGGCCGCGTGTCTTTATATTTACTGGTGACATCAAGGAAGGTGAAGGCGCAGGCGATTCAGACCAGATGCTTCTTGCCTCCATCCGTACCTTCCGCGCGATTCAGTCGAACGAGCGCTTCGCAGGAAACGAGAGCCGTATTCATTACGTTCAAGTTGCTGAAGGCTTCACTTTCTCGGAGCTGGCCCGCATAAGTCCCGTAGGAAATTATCCCGAAGAGACCCTGCGGTTGATCAATGGCTACTATCCAACTGGCACGCCAAACCCAGGCGACTGGATCAAGATAGTCGAGTAATTATTCCAACAAACTTTCCCAGCGAGCATAAAGCGCTTCGAGCTCTTTCTGTTGCTTAGCAAGCTGCGCCAGTGCCGTGTCGATCTCCGGTTGAGCCTGCTTATAGAAGTCCGCGTCCGCGATCTTTAGAGCTAACTCGGCTATTTTGGTCTCGTAAGTTTCTATTTGTTTGGGCAGTTGGTCTAGTTCACGCTGCTCTTTGTAGGAGAGTTTTGTTGCGGGCGCCTTTGCAGGTTCAGCCTTTTTCTGTGTCTGCGTACTGCTCGGCTTCGCGTTTTCCTTACTCTGTTTTTCCTTCTCTTGATCGGCGAAGGAAATCAATTTTCCACCCTGTGCGATCCAATCCTGATAGCCGCCGACATACTCACGTACTTGGCCATCGCCCTCGAACACGATGCTGCTCGTCACGACATTGTCGAGGAAGCGTCGATCGTGACTCACTAGCAGGATAGTGCCGTTGAACTCCAATAGGATTTCTTCGAGTAGTTCGAGAGTCTCCATATCGAGATCGTTGGTCGGCTCATCGAGAACGATGAGATTCGCAGGCTTGCTAAATAACTTAGCAAGGATCAGTCGATTCTGTTCGCCACCGGAGAGCGACTTTACCGGTTGCCGCGTGCGTGCTGGAGCAAAGAGGAAGTCCTGCAGATAGCTGATCACGTGGCGCTGTTTGCCATTGATCTCGATGAACTCGCGTCCTTCGCAAAGATTGTCGATAACGGTCTTGTCCAGCTCCAACTGATTGCGCAATTGGTCGAAGTAAAGCAGCTCGAGATTGGTGCCAATCTTCACATCGCCGGAGTCAGGTTGCAGGCTACCGAGTAGTATCTTGAGTAGGGTAGTCTTGCCGCTGCCGTTGACGCCGATAAAACCGATGCGATCCCCGCGCATAACGCGCGTGGAGAAATTGCTGATCAGTTGCGTGCCACCATAGCCGTGACTGATGTTGCTCGCCTCGATGACGATCTTCCCAGAGGCATTAGCCGACTCTAGTTCGAAACGAGCTTTGCCAGTGAGTTCGCGTCTTTGCTGGCGCTCTTCGCGCATCTTCTCCAGAGCGCGTACGCGCCCCTCGTTACGAGTGCGGCGGGCCTTGATGCCTTGCCGGATCCATGTCTCTTCCTCGGCAAGACGCTTGTCAAACTCGCTATTGAACTTATCCTCGGCGTCTAGCTGCTGCTCGCGGAAAATAAGGAAACTCTCGTAGTCGTAGTCCCAGCAGCGTAATTTGCCCCGATCGACCTCGATGATGCGATTGGTAATGCGTTGCAAGAATTGCCTGTCGTGGCTAATTACTAAGACCGCGCCATTGAAAGTGTTGAGAAATTTCTCCAGCCACTCGATGGTGGGAATATCGAGGTGGTTGGTGGGCTCGTCCAGAAGGAGCATATCCGGCTGCGAGACCAGTGCGCGGCCAAGTGCCGCGCGGCGGCGGCTACCCCCCGAAAGATGGCGCATCAGGGAGTCCGCGGGCAGTTTGAGGCTATCGATAATGCTATCGATACGGTGCTGGAAGGCCCAGCCATCGCGGGCCTCGATCTCCTTCTGCAGTCGCCCCATTTCCTCTAGCTGACGTGGGTCCTCCCAGTCGATTTCGTCTGCCTCGCTATGGGTCATGGCGTGGTAGCGTCGCAGCAGCTCACCTAGCTTCTCTAAGCCGCCTGCTACGTAGTCATAGACGGTCTCATCACTTAGCTCCGGGAGGTTCTGATCTAGGTAGGCAACCTTCAAGTCAGCCTCCCGCCATAGCTCACCGCCGTCCTGCAGGGCCTGGCCGCAGAGCAGTTTCATGAAACTGGACTTGCCGGCGCCGTTCTGCCCGAGAATACCGATGCGTTCGCCCTTGTGAATGGTCAGGTCTACGCCATCGAGTAGTGGCTTGTCACCATAGGCTAGAGAAACATTGGACAGTCGGTAAAGCAGCATAGAGTTTCCATCAGTTGATTCAGGTGCAGAATTGGCATTCGGGGCGCTAAGCTACCCTAAGGCGGCCTAAGTCGTTGTAATTGGTGGCGCGCAGTATAAACTTGTTGGCAATCATAGGACAGCGTTGGACCGCCCACAGGAGATTTCGGATGAGCTTGGCTAAAGGCTCGACTATACAGGATGGCGCGACGGGAAAGCCGATAGAACTGGCTAGTTTCGTGCGCGCGCTTCTCGAGGCAGGACGCCTAAGCGAGCAAGACGCAGATACCGTGTTAGCACTGCGACGCGATAGAGATGATGTCAAGAAACCTCTGTTGGCATGGCTAGCGGAGCGCGATCTGGTGGATCAGGGGCCAGGCAATCGCGCGCTCGACATCGAAGCACTTACTAAATTTCTAGCGGAGCAGTCCGGCCAAGAATATTTCCGCATCGACCCCCTCAAGATAGACGTAGCGCAAGTGACACAGGTCATGTCCTATGCCTTCACTCAGCGGCATAACATTCTTGCTGTGGAGGTGCGCCCGCTAGAGGTTCTAATCGCCAGTACCGAGCCCTTTATCAACTCTTGGGAGGTGGACTTAGAACACGTCTTGCAAAAGCGTATTCGCCGTGTAGTCGCCAACCCAATTGAGATCAAGCGTCTGACCACTGAGTTTTATAGCCTCGCTAACTCTATCAGTCATGCGACTAAAAGCTCGACACGCAGCATAAATGGTTTGAGCAATCTAGAGCAGATGCTTGAGCTGGGCAATATCAAAGACCCCGAGGCCAACGATCAGCACATCGTCAGCATCGTCGATTGGTTACTGCAGTATGCCTTCGATCAACGCGCAAGTGATATTCACATCGAGCCGCGCCGAGAGAAAGGCAATGTGCGTTTTAGAATAGACGGTGTTCTATATACGGTCTATGCGTTACCCATGCAGGTAATGAATGCCGTGACCAGTCGCATCAAGATTCTCGGACGTATGAACGTCGCCGAAAAGCGTCGACCTCAAGATGGAAGGTTGAAGACCAAGAGCCCTAGTGGCGAAGAAATAGAACTGCGCCTCTCTACGCTGCCCACCGCCTTCGGCGAGAAATTGGTAATGCGTATCTTCGACCCCGAGGTATTGCTGCGGCCATTCGAAAGCCTTGGCCTTTTAGGCGAAGACTTGCAGCGCTGGAAGACTATTATTGGGCATAATCATGGCATCGTTATTATCACCGGACCAACGGGAAGTGGTAAGACGACAACGCTGTATTCGACGCTCAAGATGTTAGCCACCGATGAGGTCAATGTCTGCACCATCGAAGACCCTATCGAGATGGTGGAGCCGCGCTTCAATCAGATGCAGGTGCAAGATAATATCGATCTCGATTTCGCCAGTGGGGTAAAGGCGCTGCTAAGACAAGATCCCGATATCATCATGATCGGCGAGGTGCGCGATCTCGACACAGCCGAGATGGCAATTCAGGCGGCTCTCACAGGCCACCTCGTTTTTACCACTCTACACACTAATGATGCGCCGTCCGCGATTACGCGGCTCTTGGAGCTCGGCGTGCCTTCCTACTTAATCAAAGCCACGGTAGTTGGCGTTGTGGCGCAACGACTCGTGCGCGTGCTGTGCCCACACTGCAAAACCGAGACGACCATCTCCGAAGCGGAATGGAAGATCATCACTAATCCTTTCAAGATGCGTGTACCCAAGGCCGTGGCTCAGAGCGTCGGTTGTCTCGAGTGTCGCGAGACCGGTTTCAAAGGCAGGCAGGGTATTTACGAAGTAATGCCGATGAGCGAAGCGCTGCAACTCTTTGTGGACGATAAGTCAGATCTTCCTAAGCTGCGTCAAGAAGCCTACAAAGAGGGTATGCATAGCCTGCGCTTGAGTGGCGCCTTAAAGGTTGCCTCAGGAATTACTACAATCAATGAAGTGCTAAGAGTGACTCCCGAACAAAGTAAATAGAGATTGTAGAGTCGCATTGCCGATTCGTCACTCATGAGAATTAAACAAAAGAGAAAGAGAAACAGACTGTATGTTGGAAACCCAAGATCTTCCCTGCGCCGTTCGTGAAATTGTCGAGCGGTACTGGCTGCGCCTTGTACAGAGCGAGCAAGATAATGCCATAGCCGATGCAGATAAACTGACGACACTTGTTACTGACAATGCGCAGTTCGCGCAGGAACTCTGTGCGGTGTGGAGCGCTAGCGACTATGTGGCGCAACTGTGCATAAAGCGCCCGGGACTTTTGGTCGATCTAGTGCGCAGTGGTGAGCTCGAGCGCAGCAATAAACAAGACTACAAGGGCGAGTTGACTCAAGCGCTGGGTGAATTGAAGACTCTTGGCGAGGCGGAACAAGAGACCGGCCTAAAGAGGGTGTTGCGGCATTTTCATCAGAAACAGATGCTGCGGATAATCTGGCGAGATGTCTGCAATAAGGCGCAAGTCTTAGAGATTTGCGCGGATATCTCCGCGCTAGCGGATGCTGCGCTTGACTGTGCGTTGAGTGTGCTACATGCCACTTTGTCGAATAAGTGGGGAGAGCCGATAGGCGAGCGATCTGGAAAGAGCATGCAGATGGTTGTCATCGGTATGGGTAAGCTAGGGGCGAATGAACTCAATCTATCCTCCGATATCGATCTCATGTTTGCCTATCCAGAGAGCGGCGAAACTCGACCCGCGCAGGGCGAGCCTATCGCCAATCAGCAGTTCTTTATGCGCTTAGGCCAAGCCCTTATCGATGCGCTCGATACTGTGACACCCGATGGCTTCGTGTTCAGAGTGGATATGCGACTGCGACCCTATGGTAGCGAAGGGGCGCTGGTATGCAGCTTCGACTCGATGGAAACCTATTATCAGAATCAGGGGCGAGACTGGGAACGCTATGCCTTAATCAAAGGGCGCATAGTGGCCGGAGATTTGAAAGAAGGGCGGGGCTTGCTCGGTCAGCTTCGACCCTTCGTCTATAGGCGTTACTTAGATTTTTCAGCTTTCGACGCCCTGCGTAGCATGAAGATGCAGATTAATAAGCAGGTGCGACGCAAGGGTTTGAATAGGGATATTAAGCTAGGCTCCGGTGGAATTCGCGAAGTTGAGTTCATCGTGCAAGCATTGCAATTAGTACATGGTGGTCGTGACAAGCGCTTACAAGAGCCCTCTCTCTACAAGGCCATGGCTGTATTGCAGGCGAATGATTATTTGCCGGAGGAAACGGTCAATGAGCTGCGCGAGGCCTATGCGTTTCTGCGTAGCCTAGAGCACAAACTGCAGGGCTTGGCGAATAAACAAACGCAGACTCTGGTATCCGATGCAATCGACCAGCAGCGTGTCGCATTGGCGATGCGCTACGCAGACTGGGATGCCTTGATCGTTGCGCTTGAGCAACATCGTTATAGGGTTGCCCAACACTTCTCCGATGTTATTCGCACCGACGACGATGATACGCAGGCGGTAAGCGATGCGCAGGAACGGGAGTGGAGCCAGCTGTGGCGACAAGAGATGACAGAGAGTGCAGCGCAGAGTTTTCTTGAAGAGAAGGGCTTCGAGGATGCGCCCGCAAGCACGAAACTAATTCACGATTTCCGCAAGGACCGCAACTTTGTGGTATTGGAGGGTGAGAGCCGCGAGCGTTTCACGCGCTTCATGCCGGTGCTGCTCGATGCGGTGTCCCAGGTGGAGACTCCGAGTCTCGCCCTAGCCCGCGTGATGATGCTGATAAGTGCCGTTAGTCGGCGCACCGCCTATCTCGTGTTGATGCTCGAGAATCGCAATGTGTTGAGCGCAGTGGTGCGGCTGTGCACCGCCAGCCCTTTCGTCAGCGAGTTCCTCAGTCAGCACCCAGTGTTATTGGATGAATTGCTCGGCGGTATCGATGAGCCGCCGGGCAAGGTGGTGTTGCAGGAAGAGTTGGCGCAGCAATTGTTGCGAATCGATCCTGAGAATTTCGAAGACCAGATGGAGACGCTACGCTATTTCAAGCAGTCCCATACTTTGCAGGTTGCAGCCGCCCAGATCTCCGGCCGACTTACAGTGATGAAGGTCAGTGACTATTTGAGCTTTACCGCCGAGGCGGTGCTGGAGCAGGTCCTCGCCCTAAGCTGGGATTATCTCACTCGCAAATTTGGTTATCCGGTAAACAGCTCCGGTGAGCACGGCGAGATGGACTTCGTAGTGCTTGGCTTCGGCAAGCTTGGTGGCATCGAGCTTAGTTATGTTTCCGATCTCGACCTCGTGTTTCTGCACAACGGAGCGTTGGTGGAGGATACCGTAGTGACCGATGGTCAACGCAGTATCAATAGCCGCGAACTCTATACACGTTTGGCGCAGCGCGTGATTATGATGCTGGGTACTCAGACCCTGTCGGGAAGGCTCTATGAGATCGATATGCGTCTGCGTCCGTCGGGAGAGTCCGGGTTGCTCGTCAGTTCGATGGAGGCGTTCGAGAGCTATGAACGCAAAGACGCTTGGACTTGGGAGCATCAGGCGCTGGTGAGGGCCCGAGCTGTCGCCGGTAGCGCCAAGCTGCAAGGGGAGTTTGACACGCTACGCGCCAATATACTGAGCTCTCCACGCGATCCCGCCGAGTTGATCAAGGATGTCAGCAGCATGCGCACGCGAATGCGCAGTGAATTCGCTAAGAAACCTTCAAACGAGCGCAGTAAGCTCTCTTTCATCATCAAGCATTCCGAGGGCGGCATCGTCGACATCGAGTTCATGGTGCAGTATCTAGTCTTAGCCAATTGTGCCGCTCACCCGGAGCTACTCAATTATCCGGATAACGTGCGCATTCTAGAGGCCGCGCGGGCGGCAGAGCTACTCGATGCAGAGGAGCACGATCTATTGACTCAAGCCTATCTGGGCCTGCGTTCGGCCTTGCATCGATTCGCATTGGCGCAGATGGAGCAGGGAGAACTGCCCGAGGAGCTCGCGCAGCTACAAGCGGGCGTCGGACGAGTGTGGCAACGCCTCTTCCCAAGTACGGAAGCATCGTGATGCGGAAGATTCTTATTGTTGGCCCTTCCTGGGTGGGAGACATGGTGATGGCCCAGGCTTTATTCATAAGCCTGCAGGACGACGCCCGTGCACTAGGTCAAACCCTGACTATCGACGTTCTAGCCCCTGTGTGGAGTCGACCATTACTGGAGCGTATGCCAGAGGTGAACAGCGCCATCGACCTACCGTTTCAACATGGCGAGCTGAACCTGCGTGGGCGCTTTCGTCTCGGTCGTTCTCTACGTAAGGAGGGGTACGATCAGGTTATCGTGTTGCCAAACTCCTTCAAATCGGCGCTTCTGCCTATGTTCGCACGAGTGCCACAGCGCACCGGCTGGCGCGGAGAGGCACGGGGACTGCTGCTGAACGACGTGCGGGACCTAGACAAAGAGGCTCTACCACTGATGGTGCAGCGTTTTGTCGCATTGGGACGAGCAGACGGCGAGGCCCTGCCTAGTACCCTGCCACGACCACGCCTAGTGACAAACGCACAGTCAGTAGAGAGTGCCGTCCAAGCCCTAGAGCTGCAGGTCGAACGACCAATCCTCGCGATCTGTCCAGGAGCCGAGTTTGGGGATGCCAAGCAATGGCCTGCACAGCACTACGCCAGTGTTAGCTCCCAGTTGATCGGGAAAGGCTGGCAGGTCTGGATCATGGGCTCTGGGAAAGACAATGATGTTGCGAGCCATATTCTACGGGAGCTTGTGGAGTCCGAACGCGAACACTGCTATGACCTCACGGGGAAGACCTCGCTGGCCCAAGCGATCGATTTAATGTCGGTGGCCAAAGCGGTGGTAAGCAATGACTCTGGTCTGATGCATGTCGCAGCGGCGCTAGGCCGTCCCGTCGTCGCAATGTATGGCTCAAGCTCGGCGGATTTTACTCCTCCGCTGACAGATCAAGTACAATTGCTGTCTATCGATATCGACTGCCGCCCCTGTTTCGAGCGCGTCTGTCCTCTCGGGCACAAGCGCTGCCTAGTGGACTTAAGCCCCGAGCTGGCACTTAGTGCATTGGCGCGGCTGGTGAACATCGAACAATCAACACAAGAGGGCTCGTCCGCGGCGGATGAATCCTCGGCAGGGGAGCACGGCACGTTTTGCGAGTCTTAATAGTGAAGGTCTCTTCGCTCGGGGATGTGATACACACACTCCCCGCTGTGACGGATGCGAAGAGAGCGAATCGCCGCCTGCAATTCGACTGGGTCGTCGAGGAGAATTTCGTCGAGATTCCCTCTTGGCATCCCGCGGTGGATAGGGTGATTCCGGTGGCGTTCAGGCGCTGGCGTAAAGATATTATCGGCACACTTCGCAATGGCGAGTTTGCGGCCTTTAAGAAAGACCTCAAGCGGGATCACTACGATCTCGTGATCGATGCGCAAGGCCTTATCAAGAGTGGCTTCATTAGTCGTCTGTCCAAGGGGCTCACCATCGGCTTGAGCGATAGCACCATCAAGGAGCCAATGGCGACCCTGTTCTATAACAAGGTGTTCTCAGTGCCCCGGGACGAGCATGCGGTGCAAAGGGTCCGTGAATTATTCTCGCGGGCGCTGAATTACTCGCTCTCGGCAGAGGAGATCGCACATATCGACTACGGCCTCGACTACGAACGTATAGGGCTAACACACAAGACCTCGTCGAACTCTACACTACTGTTTTTACATGGCACCACTTGGCAGAGTAAACACTGGCCCGTGCCCTATTGGCGCGAGCTTGCTTTGCTCGCCACTGCGCGTGGCTATAGCGTGCGCCTTCCATGGGGCAATGAAGCAGAGCACGTGCGTGCCCAAGCTATCGCCGAGCACATTCCCGGAGTGACGGTATTAGAGCGACACAATCTCACCGGCATGGCGCGCCAAATCGCCTCTGCCGATGGCGTCGTGTCAGTCGATACCGGCCTCGGTCATTTAGCCGCCGCGCTCGCTGTCCCCGCAGTGTCACTCTATGGTCCAACCAATCCCGGGCTCTCGGGCACATTTGGGCAGAATCAACTGCAGCTGTCATCGTCCATCGCCTGCGCACCGTGCATGAGCAAGACGTGCCACTATCAAGGCGAACCTGTGCAGGCGATCTCAGAAGGGCAGCCCTTCATAGTTGATCCGCCCTGCTATAGCAGTCACGCGCCGTCGCAAGTGCTGGCGGCCCTCGAGGGTTTGATCGCCGCGCGCGAGCGCACTGCGGAGCTGTCATGACTCTGGCCTTCCTCATCTACAGCTATTTCCCCTACGGTGGGCAGCAACGCGACTTCTTAAAAGTTGCTAATGCCTGTTTAGCGCGCGGCCATAAAGTCGTGGTGTATACCATGAAGTGGCAAGGTGATATGCCGGAAGATTTGGAGGTCGTGTTAGTCGAAGTTAAGGCTTGGAGCCGGCATGCTCTTTATCAGCGGTTCACGACTCAAGTCACGGAGGCCTTGCAGGCAAACCCCGTCGATGCCGTCATCGGCTTCAATAAAATGCCCGGCTTAGATCTCTATTTTGCCGCCGACCCCTGTTTCGCCGAGCGTGCCCATAAACAGCGCGGTTTCTACTATCGATTCACCCCGCGCTACCGCCACTTCATGGACTATGAAGATGCAGTATTCGGAGCCGATGCCAAAACTACCGTTTTGCTATTGTCTCCGTTGCAAAGGGGCCAGTTCGAACAATATTACCCGCATAGCGTGCAGCGCTTCCACGATATCCCGCCAGGTATTTCTCGGGATCGACAATTGCCGGAGAATGCAGACGAGATTCGTGCACGCTTTCGCCAGCAATTTCGCATTGCGGAGCACGAGTTGGCGATCGTGCAAATCGGTTCCGGTTTTGTCGTAAAGGGAGTCGACCGCTCTTTACGTGCGATTGCGTCGCTTCCCGCTAGCCTGCGTCACAACGTCCGTTATTTCGTCGTGGGGCAGGATAAATCGGATCGCTTTCGCCGGCTTGCGAAACGGCTCGGTATCGCGGAGCGCTGTGAGTTTCTTGGTGGTCGTGATGACGTGCCACGCTTTCTATTAGGCGCCGACCTAATGTTGCATCCGGCCTATAGTGAGAGCGCTGGTTACACATTACTCGAGGCCACTATCGCGGGCCTTCCGGTCCTGACTACCGCCACTTGCGGCTACGCCTTTCATATCGAACGCGCCGGGGTGGGCATAGTCTCTGCCTCGCCATTCGATCAACAGCTCTTGAATAAACAGCTCTTGGAGATGTTAACCTCGCCGGAGCGCGAGCAATGGCGAGCGAACGGCATTGCCTATGGCCGTACTCAGGACCTCTATAGCATGCCCGAGACGGTAGCGAGTTTGATTGAGGATTTCGTCAAGGAAAATGCGCAGGGGGGTAGTGCATGATTGTGAATCTGCGTGACGATTTCGCAAATGCATGGGCAGGGCAGGACCCTTTCAGTAAGGTGTCAGAACTGCATGGAGACGTTTACCGTGATGTGAAGGGAAGGCGCACTCTGCGCTTCGAGTTCGAACACCGGCGTTTCTTCGTGAAGAATCACATGGGCGTCGGCTGGGGCGAGATTGTAAAGAACCTGCTGACCTTTAAAATGCCGGTACTAGGTGCAGAGAACGAGTGGTGCGCGATTGCGAAACTGCGTAGCCTCGGTCTAGCGACGATGACAGCCGTTGGTTTCGGTAGCCGAGGTTGGAATCCAGCAACTCGTCAGTCTTTCATTCTGACTGAGGCTTTAGAAGACACCATTAGTCTCGAGGACTACTGCGAGAGATGGCCACAGCGTGCACCCTCTCTTGCGGTCAAGTTGCGTTTGATCGCGGAGCTCGCCCGCATCAGCAAAGTGATGCATGGTAATGGCGTCTGTCATCGCGACTATTACCTATGTCATTTCCTGCTGCATGACGAGGCATCATTTAGCGCAGAGCAGATCACTACACCGCAGCTGTCTTTGATTGACCTGCATCGAGCATTGATTCGACGCAAGCTGCCAATCCGATGGGTAGTCAAGGACGTGGCGGGCTTATATTTCTCCGCCTTACATATCGGCTTAAATCGACACGATTTCCTACGCTTTGTACGCCTGTATTCGGGTAAGAGTCTGCGTGAGTGCTTTAGTGAAGACGCGCAATTCTGGCAACAAGTTCAGCACCGGGCACTGCAATTGGATAAGAAGATTAACTCAGCATGATGTATATAGATGCAAGCCATTAACACTTCGACATTGCTCTTAGGCGGACGCCGACTCGAGTTCCCTGCGAGTGTAGAGTTGCGCCTAGATAATAGTGTCGGCGAAGGCACTCAGACTCTTGAACTAGTCGAATTATTTCGTGTGTTGCCGAAGAAACGGGTAGTGGTCTTAGCACGCTGGCAAGGGTCCTTAGTGGTGGCGAAACTGTTCTTTGCGCGAGGGCGTTGGGAGCAACATCTGCAGCGAGAGATTCAAGGCGTCAACGCACTCGACAGCGCGGGGATCAAGACGGCCGAACTGCTGGGAAGCGGTACACTCACCGATGGTCGCTGCGGATTCCTGCTGCTGCGCTATATCGAAGGTGGGCAGAGCCTTGGTCAGCATTGGGACCGGGCCGCAACACAAGAGCGCGTGACGTTGTTGCAAAGGGTGGTGTCTCTCATCGCCGATTGCCACGAACGTGGGCTACTGCAGAATGATATCCATCTTGACAATTTTCTCCTAAAGGACGGTACTGTATATCTGCTCGATGCGGGTGACCTAGAGCGCTACCCCCATAATCCCGACGGCGTCGACGGCGTGAACTCATTGCGCAATCTCGCATTGTTCCTCGCCCAGTTTCCCGTGAGCAATGACAGTTTGGCCGCAGGCCTGTATGAGTATTATCGCCAGCAGCGACCTAGCGCCGACTTAAGTGAGGATATCGCGGTATTCGCCGCCTTGTTGAGAAAGAAGCGGGCGTTACGTCTTAAGCTCGTGTTGAAGAAGTTGTACCGGGAAACCAGTGCGAACGCGTACCGGCGTGACTGGAATCACTACATTGTTTACGATCGCAGCTTAGAGTCGGCACAACTACAAGACTTCCTTCGCGCGCCAGACGCCTACATCGAGCGCGGTAAGATTATCAAGGCGGGGCGTAGTGCAACGGTTGCGATTGTCGAAATAGACGCCAAGCAGTACGTTCTAAAACGCTACAATATAAAGAGCCTGTGGCACCGGATCAGACGCCAATTTAGACCGAGCCGAGCATGGGTGTGTTGGCGCAATGCCCATATGCTGGAAATGTTGGGAGTCACCACTGCCAAACCATTGCTGATGATGGAGTGGCGCTTCGGCTCATTGCGCCGTGAGGCCTATTTCCTTTGCGAATACCTACCGGGAGAGGATGCCTTGCATTTGCTGAAAAAAGAGCCTATAAACTCGCCCGCCTGGAGCCACGCGCTTAATCAATTCAAGGCGCTTTTTGCCACCTTGCGTGACTACAGCATCGTACACGGCGACATGAAGGCGACGAATTTTCTAGTCACTGACAAAGGCTTGGCAGTGCTTGATCTAGATGGCATGTATCAGGAGTTTGACACGGGTCATTTCGCAAAAGCCCGTGCGAAAGATTTACAGCGTTTCGCTAAAAACTGGGAAGATGATCCGGCACGTGCGCAGATGGTGCAGACCATGCTTACGCAACTGCAGGAAGAATCCGATTACTTTACGAAAGGGTCATAATGTCACTTATCACGCTGGGGCTATCCGGTGCACTTGGGCATGATGCGGCCGCCGCATTATTTGTCGATGGCGATCTCGTCGCTGCCGTTGAGGAAGAGCGCTTAGTCAGGCGCAAGCACGCTAAAGGCTGCATGCCACGAGAGGCAGCTAAGTTCTGTATTCGCTCGGCGAAGATCAAGCCGCGAGACATCAATACAGTTGCGGTCTCCTACGCCCCGATCTCGATCTTTAGTCGTGCGCGCTGGCATTACGCGCGGCGCTACTGGTATGCGCCAGAGCGCGGCGTAGACGCCCTGTTCAATGGCAACCGGCGCTATCGTCGCTATATGCACGAGGTAAAACAGCTACTCGACGAGTTGAAGATTCCTTGGCATAAGGTACGCTTCGTTCCAGTTCAGCATCAGTTGGCCCATGCGAGTAGCGCCTACCATATGAGTGGCTTTGCTGAGAAGACCGCCATCTTAACTATCGACATGAAGGGCGAGTATGCCTCTATGTTTCTTGGCTATGGTGAGCATGGGCGTATTCATCGCATCAAAGAATTTTACGACCCCGATTCACTGTCAGGTATGTTCGGAGCGATCACTGATTATCTGGGCTTCGACATGCTCGACGGCGACGCCAAGGTAATGGGCATGGCGACTTACGGAGACCCGAATAAGTATGATCTCTCCGCGCTGGCCAATTTTGACGGCAAACATTTTAAGGTCAATACCAAGTTGATTAGTACGGTGGGCTTGCGACGTTTTAAGGATAAATCGAGGGGCCACTTTTTCAGCAAAAAACTCGTAGACCTACTCGGACCACGCCGTGCCGGGGAGTTATTCCAAGACCCCTATGTGCACTATGCCGCGAGCATTCAGAAGCTCTATGAAGATGCGGCGGTGGCATTGGTTGAGCATTACTTGGGGCCAGTGCTTAAGGAGACCGGCAAGCTGGCGTTTGCAGGCACCGGCGCGCTCAATGTGAAGCTAAATCAGCGCCTAGCCGCCATGCCTTTAGTGAAAGAGTTATTCGTGCCACCCGCAGCGGGCGATGCTGGCACCGCTATCGGGGCGGCTGCATATACGCTTTCGACTCAGAATGTGCCCATTAAAGGAATCAGTGATGCGTTCCTCGGGCCCCGTTATACGACCGAGCGCTGCCTACGGGCCTGTGAACAACATCGCGATAAACCGATCTTTGAAGTTCTGGAGAATCCCGCGGCTCGTGCCGCCCAGCTGCTTGGGCAGGGCCATCTTGTGGGGTGGTTCCAGAGCCGCATGGAGTTTGGCTCTCGTGCCTTGGGTAATCGCTGTATATTGGCCAATCCTATGCAGGCCGCCGCGGTAGATTCCGTTAATAAGAAGATTAAGTTCCGTGAGAGTTGGCGCTCATTCTCGCCGAGCATCATCGATACTCTGGCTGAGGAAGTGCTCGGCTCCAAGCATCCCGCAGACTATATGACCATGAGCTTCGATGTGGCGCCGCAGTGGCGCGAGAAGCTTCCAGGCTTGGTCTATAAGGACGGTACGTCCCGCGCTCACGTGGTGAAGAAAGAGGCGAATCCGCGTTTCTATCGATTGCTCAAAGAGTTCGAAGCAGTTAGTGGATTCGGAGTGTTGTTGAACTCCTCCCTTAATCGTCCGGGAGAGGCGATGGTCTGCTCGCCAGAGGATGCGCTGAACCTATTTTTCGGTTCAGACCTAGAGTACTTGATAATGCAGGATCTGTTGGTGACTAAGCGGCCCGAGCCGGACTGGGATAACTAGAGTTATTCAAAGGTTCCCTAGTTCGCGGTGCGCCTAAAGATCACGAGATCGGGATCGTCTTGATCCGGGAAGGCCGCGAGTAATTCGATCTGCTGGAGCGCAGTGCTGCGCTCTATCTCGGCATTGATGCTGCGGCTTGTCGTGAGTATCACGATTGTGCCAACGGAGGTGTTGCTGATGTCCTCGGCGCTGATGTAGCGATTGATCAGATCGTAGTCTTGAACACTTCCGCTATAGTAGGCCACGTAATTACTATTGGTGAAGACATTGTCTGCTTGCGTAGAGTTGTCGCTCAACCACTGCACTGCCTCGTCTAAAGAACGGCCCGAGTCGCCGAAACTAATATGCGCGTCGACCGCGGAGAACAGCATAAGGGTGGCGAGCACTCCCTGCATTAATTTTCGTCTCGCACTTTGCTGCATTGGGTCAATAAACCTATCGACGGTTAACACCAGTAACGGCAGTGTGGCGAGGCAAAACATGAGTGTATAGCGTGTTGCAATGAAACGCGTTAGTGCGAGGAAGGCGAGTAAGATGATGAATGCGATGATCATATAGGCGATCGTAATTCGCAGGGCCGGATCGCGAAACGCCAAGGAGTCCTTCTTATAGCCGTACAAGAACAGCAATAGACTTGGCACTCCGAAGCCAGTGACCAATTTAATAAGAAGTATCGTGCTAAGCCCTGCCAACATAAATGCCCACAGATACTGCCCAGAGAAGTTTGCTGCATACTCCCCAAAAATAGCGATACCCAAAGGCGAGTTCTGTGCGCTCAAAGCCTCGATGGAGTCAGTTAAGAACGGCAAATAGACTAGCAATATTCTCTGCAATGCCTCTAAGACATCCGCGCCTGCGAATGTCAGTGCAGTGAATGCTAAAAGCGCTAATGCTAGTAAGGTGCCCTCGATCTTCAGCAAGGCGCGCAGATTATAAGCCCCGTTATTCGCACGAAAACTTAGCAAAGCTAGCGGCGCTAAAGGTAAATAGATAAGGGCTTCGGTGCGAAATAACGCGGCCAATAAGGTCCACACGATGAAGCCGAACCCGTGCCTAGTCCTCTGGTGTTTTTGGTAGCGGGTAAGTTCAATAGCGCCAAGTAGCATTAATGCGAGAAAGCCAATATCGCGAATGAGATAGTAGCGATACTCGTTCACGCTCGGGAAGACCAGTATCACGATCGCAGCGATCAGGGCAACGCGTGGGGTCTTGCGCAGCTCCAGGGCGAGCGTAATAAATGCGTAGACGAGCACGGCAAACAGAGCAGCGTTAATCAATTGGCCTGCGAGTATCAGGTCAACCCCTGTCAATTGATTCAACATACCGATCAAGACTGGGTAGCTCGCGGATGGATACCATTGGAACGCCGCAGCGATGCCTTGATCCAAATAGACATGGGCAGTGCGCACGTAAACGAAAGCGTCGGTGTTGGGGACGGGATTGACGAGGATGTGCCAAATCGAGAGCACTAGGCTGATGAGGATCGCCGCATTGCGGATATCGATGTCACGCCATTGTCTACTCATTGCGTCTCTCATTGGGCTGGTCGTTTCTGCTTGTTTTTCTTATAGGGGCTCAACAGGCCCTCTGGCTGTGTCTTGAAGCGCTTGTGAAGCCATAGGTATTGTTCAGGGTGCTTGCGAATGGCAGTCTCAATCACATCGTTAATGCGCTGAGCGTCGATAGTCTCGTCGCCGCACGGATAATTCTCTAAGGCTGGGCTGAAGTCTAAATGATAGCCCGAGTCATCCGCATTACGGTAATGGCTAAAAAATATGACTGATGAATCGTTGAAAGAGGCGAAGCGACTGGTGGCAGTAATGGTAGCGGCCTCGACGCCAAAAAACTTTGCGAATACTGAGTGCTTGCGGCCGTAGTCTTGGTCTGGTGCATACCAGAGTGTGTGTCCGTGTTGCAGACTACGCAGTGCCGCCCGCACATCGCCGCGCTCGATGACTGCGCCATACCAACGCTGGCGAGCTCGGAACATCAAGGACTCGAACAAGGGATTCTTGTGAGGGCGGTAGGTTACATCCATCTCATGGAACAGGCTGAGTAAACTTCCTGCGAACTCCAACGTGGTGAAGTGAGCACAGACGAGCAACACTCCTTTGCCGTCTGCGGCGGCACGCTGCAGATTCTCCAAGCCAGTAACGCTAACTCGCTTGCGGAACGATTGTGGTTTGCGGCACCAGGCCAGTCCAACCTCCATGACGCCGATCCCGTTCGAGGTAAAGGTTTCACGAACAAGACGCGCTTGTTGCTCCCGGGATAATTCGGGAAAACAGAGAGCGATATTGGTCTCACAGATATGGCGGCGCTCCCGCGCTAAGTAGAAACTCAGCCAGCCCAAGGCTTTGCCTATCTGCATCTGCGCCGGGAAGGGTAGTTGGGCAGCCAGCCAGATCACACCATAGCCTAGCCAGGTCGGCCAATAGCGGGGGCTGAGGAAGTCACTAAGGCGCTCGGATTTTAAGGATTTCTTACTCACAGGTTTCCGGTTCGTAGCGGCCGCATGCGGCGAAGGTGGGGATTGTAGCAAGGTTCACTCATCCGCATCGTCCTCCTCGTCTCTGCGCACCTTATTTAAGGCAGAAGCGAGTAGACCGGCGGGGATCGCGACAATACCTATGCCGATGATCAGAATGATGAAGGTAAAGATTCGGCCGCCTACGGTAATAGGGTACATATCCCCGTAGCCTACGGTGGTTAATGTAACCACGGCCCACCACATGCTATGGAATATGCTGGCGAATAATTCCGGCTGGGCTTCGTGCTCGAAGTAGTAGATGCCGGTTGCGGAGAGGTACAACATGATTATGGTGACCATCGCAAAGATGATGATCTCTTCCCGCGCAATGGTGAAGGCGTTCACAAACCTGTCGATGGCTCGATTATAGCGTGCCAGTTTGAATAGCCGAAACAAACGCAATAGGCGCAGAGCCCGCAGGGTGCGCATGTCTACTCCTAGAGCGAGATAGAAGGGCAGGATGGCGAGGAGGTCCACAATGCCGTAGAAGCTGAAGATATACCCGGTCTTTCGGTCGGCAACGTAAACACGCAGTGCGTATTCGATGGTAAACAAGAAGACGATGATCACCTCGGCGATATTTAAGTGGGTCTGGGACCTTTCGCTAAGATTGGGTAGGGTCTCGAGGGAGAACGTGAACAGGGAGATGATGATCAGGACTTGAATAACAGAGTCGAAAATCTTCCCCTCTGGCGTATCGTGTTCTTCCACCAGCGATTTAAGGTCCATATTGACACTTCTCTTTGCGAGCCATAGCGGGATCAGCAGCGCGGGCGGCGATCGGTCTCGGCCAAGCCTAAATCACAACTACGCCATCAATCAACTTCAATGAGCCCTTGTGCTAAGATTGCCGCCTCTTTAAAGACTTTAGGACGCAGTAATGAAGCTCGATATGCCCCCTTTTCAGCAGGCGCGTGTTCTCGTGGTTGGCGATGTAATGCTCGACCGCTATTGGCATGGTAAGGCGACGCGAATCTCTCCCGAGGCTCCGGTACCCGTGGTACGGGTCGGCAATCAGGAAGATCGGCCAGGCGGCGCGGGTAATGTCGCATTGAACATTGCTGCCCTTGGTGCGGCAGCGTCATTGGTTGGTATAGTCGGCGCCGACGAGGCGGGCACTGAACTGCGCAGTCGCCTAGAAGCCGCGGGCGTCTATTGTGACTTCGCAACCTGCCAAGAGGCTCCGACTATCACCAAGCTACGCGTAATCAGCCAGCATCAACAGCTACTACGGGTGGATTTCGAACAAGACTTTACGTCCAATGCTGTCGCCTCTTTCCAGAGTCAGGCGCTGGCCTTACTCGAACAGACTCAAGTCTTGGTCTTATCCGACTATAGCAAAGGGGCGCTGCAGCAGACGCAGGCTCTTATTCAGGCTGCCAAGAAATTGGGGGTGCCGGTCGTGGTCGACCCCAAGGGCAATGATTTCAGCAAGTATAGGGGCGCAACCGTGATCACCCCTAACTTGAGCGAATTTGAAAGCATAGTCGGACACTGTGCCTCGGAAGAAGAGCTCGCTAGCAAGGGGCTGCAATTACTAGAGGATCTAGACCTCCAAGCCCTTCTTATTACCCGTGGCGAGAATGGCATGACGCTTCTGCGTCCCGACCTCCCGGAGCTGCATATGCCCACCCGCGCCCAAGAGGTCTTCGATGTGACCGGGGCCGGAGATACCGTGGTAGCAGTCCTCGCCGCCGCGCTAGCCGCTGGTAGTGCTTTAGACATTGGCACTGCGCTCGCGAACCTCGCGGCCGGGCTTGCCGTGGGCAAACTGGGTACTGCGGCGATTAGTGGTCCAGAGCTGCGTCGCGCCATTGCGCGCGAGGAAGGCACTGGACGTGGCGTGATGAGTGCCGACCAGTTGGCCTTGGCCGTACTGGATGCCCGCGCCCATGGTGAGAAGGTGGTCTTCACCAATGGCTGTTTTGATATTATCCATGCCGGGCACGTTGGCTATCTCGCGGAGGCTCGCAAGCTAGGTCAACGCCTCATCGTCGCCATCAATGACGACGCGTCGGTGAAGCGGCTCAAGGGCTCTGGGCGACCCATCAATCCAGTCGAGCGACGCATGACGGTACTCGCGGGCTTGGAGGCAGTAGATTGGGTAGTATCTTTCCCCGAGGACACGCCAGAAGCACTCTTAGAGATGTTAAAGCCCGACATCGTAGTGAAGGGTGGCGACTATAGCGTCGACGAGGTAGTCGGCGGAGAATATGTATTGAGCTATGGAGGACAGGTCAAGGTGCTCGCCTTCCTAGACAATTGCTCTACCTCCGCGATCGTTGCAAAGCTCAAAGGCTAGAGAGATGCAAGAGACCCCTGTAGCTAAGGCAGTCAGCTTCCGCGAGGCGCTCGCAGTGTGGTGGCAGATCGGCATATTGAGCTTCGGGGGGCCAGCAGGGCAGATTGCCCTAATGCACCGTATCATCGTAGACGAGAAGCGCTGGCTCGATGAGTCCCGTTTTCTACACGCACTAAACTACTGCATGTTACTGCCCGGGCCAGAGGCTCAACAGTTAGCTACCTATGTAGGCTGGCTGCTGCACGGTGTACGTGGCGGTCTTGTAGCGGGTTTGTTGTTTATTCTGCCCGGCGCCTTGGCGATCTTGGCACTATCTTGGATATACGTCCTCTTCGGCGATGTGAGTCTGGTTACAGGGCTGTTCTTCGGGATGAAGGCCGCAGTGTTGGCGATCGTATGTCAGGCTATGGCAAGAATTGCCCAGCGGGCATTGAAGGGGAGATTTCACATAGCGCTCGCGCTGGCCGGTTTCGTCGGATTATTCGTCTTCGCGCTGCCCTTCCCGCTAGTTATTTTCTGTGCAGGATTGCTTGCCTATCTAAAAGCTCGCGTCGAGCCGACGCAAAGTGCGGTTCCGCAAGGTCAGCCCGTACTGTTGCATGTACGCCCAGGTACTGGTCTCGCAGCTCTGACTTGCCTAGGCCTATGGCTAGGCACCGTATTGCTGTTGCATCTCGTGCTCGGTAGCGACAACGCCTTTACTCAGATCGCAGATTTCTTCTCGCGTATGGCGGTTGTGACTTTCGGTGGTGCCTATGCCGTGCTCAGCTATGTCGCGCAGCAGGCAGTAGAGCAGTATCAATGGCTGGCTCCGGGCGAGATGCTCGATGGCCTAGGCTTGGCAGAAACGACCCCTGGGCCGCTCATTCTGGTAACTCAGTTTGTCGGCTTCTTAGGCGCGTGGCGCGAGGCAGGGCAAGGCTCTTCGCTACTACTAGCAAGCGCGGGGGCATTGCTCACCACCTGGGTAACTTTCCTGCCATGCTTTCTGTGGATTTTCGCAGGCGCCCCCTATGTAGAGAAACTGCGTAGCCATAAAGCCCTTGCGGCCGCGCTAAGTGCAATTACGGCGGTTGTAGTAGGCGTGATCGCGAATTTGGCTCTTTGGTTCGGGTTCAACTTTTTGTTTACACAGACCGAGAGAGTGCAGTCCTTCGGGATGGACATGTTGCTGCCGACATTGAGCAGTATTGCATTGCCTAACCTATTCCTGACCCTGACCGCTTTCGCGATGTTGTTCGTACTACGACTACACATGCTGGTGATTCTGGGATCTTGTGCTTTACTTGGGATGCTTAGCGCACTTTCTAATTCAATTTAAGGCGATGGTTGGTATATGTCACAAGGCTCTTTTATAGGACGTTTTTTCCGCTTCCTCGGCAGAAGCATCGATGCGCTTAGAATATTTCTCGGGCGCCTAATCTTCCTTGTCATTCTTCTCTTGCTGGCCATTTTAATATTCAGCGGCCCGGAGCAGATCGATGTGCCGGACAACTCCCTCGTAGTGCTCGCGCCTAAAGGAAATATTGTAGAGCAGCCGAGTATGCTCGACGCCTCGAGTCTATTGTTAGGGGCTCAGGAAATCGTCGACACTCCACTAAGAGAGGTATTGGATACCTTAGCGCGTGCTAGGCAAGACGACCGCGTGCGCGGTGTGGTCCTCGATCTACGCGAGATGGGCAGTGTCAGTCCGGCCAATCTCGAGCGTATAGGCAGCGCGTTGGAAGACTTCAAAGGACAGGGCAAAGCCTTAGTTGCCCACGGGGACTTCTTCACGCAAGCACAATATTTCTTGGCCTCTTATGCCGAGACAATATACCTTCACCCGATGGGTCAACTGGTGCTACAGGGCTATGGTGGCAATCAGCTTTACTATGTAGAGCTACTCGAAAAGTTAGGGGTAAAGGTGCACGTGTTTAGGGTCGGTACTCATAAGGCCGCAGTCGAACCGTATCTTCTAACTGGCATGTCGGACCTGTCGCGCGAGAACAATCAATCTGTTGTTGATGAGCTTTGGCAGCGCTTTGTTAATCAAGTGGCCACCAATCGTGCCTTAAGCGCGGAAGAGGTTCGTGACTACGCCAATAACTATCCCCAACATTTACTCGAAGTGAACGGCGACACGGCGCAACTCGCTATGCGATTTGATCTAGTCGACGAACTTGTCACTCCCGCACAATTACAAGCACGACTTAGTGTGCTTGCCGCTAGCGCATCGGGTCGGCCTCGGACAATCGACTACAGGCGCTACTTAGCTGCTACAAATTCATCGCCAGAATCCCGCGAAAATCAAATTGGTGTAATAGTGGCACAAGGCACTATTGATATAGGCGAACAGCCACGGGGTACCATCGGCGCTCAGTCCTTGAACGAATTGATTCGTGAGGCACGGCGCGACGATGCGATAAAGGCGGTAGTGCTGCGGGTAGATTCTCCCGGTGGCTCGGCATTTGCCTCGGAGCTCATACGACAGGAATTAGTAGAGCTGCAACGCGCGGGCAAACCACTGATCGTCTCAATGGGAGGAACTGCGGCATCAGGAGGATACTGGATCGCGACAGCTGCGGATGAAATATGGGCGTCTCCTGCTACCGTTACGGGCTCTATTGGAGTCTTCAGCATCGTGCCAACATTCGAAACTAGCCTAGAGAAAATCGGCGTCTATACCGATGGGGTCGGCACTACGCCACTGAGTCGCTCTGACGTGTTAAGCCCATTGAACGAGGCGATTTCTACCGTTCTGCAGAGCAGTGTAGAGCATCAGTATCGCAATTTCTTGCAACTCGTGGCGGATGCCCGTGGCATGGATATAGAAGAGGTGGATCTCGTTGCGCAAGGTCAGGTGTGGACGGGAAGCCAGGCGATCAATCGAGGTTTGATCGACAATCTAGGAACTATGGACGATGCCATTGAGGCGGCAGCACGTTTAGCCAGCATCGATAATTACACATGGCGCTATATAGAGAAGCCACTAAGTCCCGGCGAGCAGGTCTTGCAAGGCATGATTGAGAATTTCGGCATGGCCGCTAGTATGTCGCAGCTTGCTGAATCGGCTGGGCTTAGCGCTTCGGTTCGCGCGCCGCTGGCGCTTTGGGGCTCGATGTTAAAGACAGTTGCGCCACCTATGAATCTTAATGATCCAGGCGATCTGTACACCTTGTGCGAGTTCTGCGTTTTGCTGCGCTAGGAGGCCGCGCGTATTGCGCAGTCTATATTGTGTTGCAGGTGTTGGGGTGTAATGCTGCCGATAATGACTGCTCCGACACCGGCATTGGCAAAGATGAAATCTAGAGAGTTCTGCACTGTGTCTTGGGCTTGCTGCTCCGCCTCATCGAGCCCGGCCACGACATGACCACTGTTAAGAGCCTTCTTGATCAGAACGCCCTTGCCTTGTTTATGAGCTGCCTCGACCACCACACGATCATCCGCGGCACCCGGGTTTAGTGTCACCATCACTATGTCGGCATGCACAACGGTAAGCAGGCCACCCGCGACAGTCTTAGTAGACATGCCGTAGGCCCGAATCAAACCATCCTCGCGCGCTCTTTGCAGCGCTTCCAAACAATCGCTGTGATGAATGATCGCCTCATCGCTGCCGTCCGAGTGCACAAGCACTATGTCTAGGTAGTCGGTTCGCAGGCGCTTCAGGCTACGCTCAATACTCTTCCGGGTATGGCTCGCGCTGAAATCGAAATGGGATGCGCCCTTCTCGAACTCCTCGCCCACCTTTGAGCAAATTACCCACTGCTGTCTATTCTCGAGTAACTGACCCAGGCGTTTTTCGCTATTGCCGTAGGCGGGGGCGGTATCAATAAGATTCATTCCGCGTGCGGCGCATTGCTGCAAGATGTTCTGGACACTGCGATCATCTGGCAGGTCAAAATTCCGAGGATATTTAACGCCTTCATTGCGTCCAAATTTTACGGTGCCAAGACCAAGACAGGACACATCGATGCCCGTACTACCTAGGGTGCGTTTCGGTAGAAGAGTTGTTGCGTTCATCGCAGCAGATCCTCCCAACGTGGTGTTGCGATTGGAGGCGTTGCAAAGTGTTTTGATAGCTTATCGCTTACTCCAGAACTCTTCTCAATGGGCAAGGGCTGTAGTCCTTGCTCCTTGAATAGGTTCACGACACTTTTGCCGAGTTCGGGAGTCAGGGTTAGCTTGGTTGGCCATGCCACTACAGTGTTGGCGACGCTATGAATATAGGCCGTATCGGGCCTCTGCAAATTAGCCAGCTTGGGTTCCGCACGATTGATAAAGAAGCTTGCCCATTGCGAACCCGAGAAGTCTACCCAGGGGAACATGTGCTGTAGCTGAGTTTTACCTTCCTCGATCTGCTCTTGCGCGCTGCGCTTCGTTCCCGCCTCAGCAATCTCGCCGCCGATATACCAATCCCAGCAACCATCTAGGCCTGGATGTGAGGTGATGGTCAGACGAGGCGTCATGCCAAAACTGTCCCCTATGCAGTGCAGGTATACGGGATGTGGATGACGACTGCGCACGGCCAACATATGCAGCGGACGGGTCTGCATCTGCGGATTATCCATGCCCAGCTGGGCTAGCAAGTCGCCGTTGCCCTCTCCGGCCCCCAGAACTAGCCGCTGAGCTTGAAGAGTTAGCGAGCCATCCGCCGTGTCCAATTGCAGCGATGTCATCCCTTGCTCGGCATTGCCACGCAGGTGCAGTTGCTCGGGAGCAATCTGAAAAATGCGATCTCGATGAGGAGCGGCAAGTACTTCCACTAGAGAAGGGGTGTCGACTACGAAATCCGTGAGCTGATAGAGCATGCCCGAGAGGGTCTGTGCCCTTAGAAAGTCTGGATAGGCGGAGGGACTAAGCGCGTCGATGCGACCGCGAAGTGCCTTGCTGCCCAGAAAAGTCTTTAGCCTCGATCGGTAACCGCCGCTAGACCACATGAAGTAATTGGGTGAGAGTACCTTGCAGGCGCGCAGATCGACGTCGCCTTGGCCGCGCAGACAGCGACGCCAGAGCTCTGGCATAGCGGCAATGGCGCTACTGGCAGGGCTCAGCACGCCGCTAAGGGCATACTTCAGTCCGCCATGAATGATGCCCTGTGAGGCCAAAGTTTGCCCTGCACCTAGGGCCGATTTCTCGATGAGAACAACGTCATAGCCTTCTTGGCGGAGGCGGTTAAGAAGCCAGAGCCCGGCGATACCACCGCCTAGAATGACTATGTCGGTCTGTAGTGCTTGTGTCATACGTGCTCACTTGGGATCGTGTGGCCAGTATCTTGCTGCGGCCCTACTAACTGTGTCCGATGAAAGTTTGTTAAAGTGCGGCAACATCGAGTGCCGTTACGCAAATGGGCGCCAATGGTAGCATGCAACCGCCGTGGAGCAGACTAACCGTTTTGAATAGACTCACCTATAACATCTTATTTACGCTGATTCTGCCATTGATCATCGTGCGCCTCCTGTGGCGCTCCCTCAAAGCCCCTGCCTACGCTAGACGTTGGGCGGAGCGCTTTGGCCTGGCTACACTCGACAAGACGCAGCGCGACCAGAAGGGGCGCTGGCTGTGGATCCACGCTGTCTCCGTTGGGGAGTCCATCGCCGCCGCGCCTTTGATACGCAAACTGCGCGCAGAGCATCCCGAGTTGCCTATCGTCGTAACGACAATGACGCCCACCGGTTCGGAGCGTGTGCGTGAGATGTTCGGCAGTGACGTCTGTCACGTCTATGCGCCCTACGATCATCCCTTTGCTGTGACTAATTTTCTGCGTCGCTTCCAGCCCCATACGCTAGTGATAATGGAGACGGAGCTGTGGCCCAATATTATCCACTATACGAAGGCAGCGGGTGGTCGAGTGATAGTAGCCAATGCTCGACTCTCGGAGAAATCGGCGCGTGGCTATGAGAAATTCCCTAAACTTGGCAGGCCCATGCTGCAGCAGATCGACTGCATCGCCGCGCAGGCCGAGAACGATGCGCTGCGCTTCCAGCGTTTGGGTGTGGGGCAGGAGCAACTGCGGGTTACCGGCAGTATTAAATTCGAGATAGATGTGCCAGGAGAGCTTCAGAATCAACGCGCTGTGTTGGCCGATCTCATAGAGGGCGAGCGACCTGTCTTGATAGCGGCGAGTACACGCGAGGGTGAGGAAGAGAAAGTCCTCCTCGCCTATAAGGCCTGTCTGCGCAAGATGCCCGATTTACTACTAGTATTGGTGCCACGTCACCCCGAAAGATTTCGTGCAGTCGCGAAACTAGTTCAGGAGCACGGCTTAACTTTGGTAAAGCGAAGTGATAACACGCCGGTGTCAGAGCTGTGCAATGTCTTCCTTGGTGATTCGATGGGCGAGATGCTTAGCTATTTTAGTATTAGTGATGTCGCCTTCGTGGGTGGCAGCCTAGTTCCCACTGGCTGCCACAATGTACTGGAGCCTGCTGCGCTCGGGCTGCCTGTTTTAGTGGGACCTTCGCAGTTCAATTTTCAGACGATCTGCGAGCAGTTAGAAGAGGCTGGAGCCTTAAGTAGTGTGCCCGATGCCGATGGCTTAGCCAGCGCAGTCTTGCAGTTATTCGACGATCCTGACCTGCGGAATAGAATGGGCGCGGCAGGGCGAGGAGTTATTCTTGAGAATCGCGGTGCATTGCAGCGCAGCTATGAGATCGTATGGGATTATTGCGAGAATGCATTGTCCGCGCTTACGCTAAATAATTTTGATGCAAAAAAATAGTGAAGAGAGAATGATATGAAAATGACACAGACGATGAATACAAAGTTGCTGAAGGGTTTAATTTTTTGCGTCAGCTTCGCTTTTGCCGGAATAGCGAGCGCAAGTCTCGATAGTGAGCAAGCACAGGCTATCGTCGCTGGTCTGAGCGAATCTGAACCCGCGAGCTTCGATGATTTCTTGGGTGATGTGCAAGCGCTATCCGCCCTACAAGGGGCAGGGGTCTCCGCGTTGCATGAAGCATATCAAAGCGGCGCAGAACTCGACGCGGAACAAGACGCGATGCTGCTGCGTCTTCTGGGGCTCTATGCGCGAGTTAAATACACCGATGCCGCGCTACAAACCTTAAGAGAACTAGTGGCGATCCCAACCTTTAATGTTGAGGGTGTTGCACAACACGAGAACCCAGAATTCTTACGTTTCGCCGTTAAGCTGCAAAGTGTAGCCGAGAGCTTCGGGTTGAGCTTCCGCAATTTTGGCGATCGAATCTATGAGATATCCCTAGGCGAAGAGGTCGGGGAGCGCATCGGCGTACACGCCCACGCGGATGTAGTGCCAGTGAATCCAGCGCTATGGGTGTTAGAAGATGGCACGCAGCTAGATCCCTTCGTAGTGACTCAGATCGGCGATCGCATGTATGGCCGCGGTACTCAAGACGATAAGAATGGCATCGTGGTGTCGATGTATGCGATGCGTGTCGTGCAGGACGAAAAACTACCGCTGCTACGCCACTTTAAGTTACTGGTGGATACACGCGAGGAAACCGGTGGTGATGCGATGCCCTATTACTTCGAGCGTAATCCAATTCCCGACTACAATATCGCGCTGGACGGCAGCTACCCGGTAATCATCGCGGAGAAGGGGTATGGCACAGTGATGGCGAGTTTCCCATCTCGTGTTGCCACGGGAGAGGGTGCGCAGATCGTTGAACTTACTGGCGGGCTCGCAACGAATCAGATTCCCGCAAGCTCTACAGTGTTTATTCGTAGCGAACGTACCGAGGCGTTAGTGAGAACATTGAATGAAGAGGGTGCTATTTTTGCCGCGCGCAATGGGAGTAACTTCGCGATACGGGCAGCGCAAGACGGTGCTCGGATTCGGCTTGATGTATTGGGTGTGTCTGCACATTCCTCCGAGCCCGAGTCTGGCGTCAATCCGGTCTCGCGTATGTTCGCGTTCATTGATCAGTTGGCTAGTCAGGGCGTGTTCCAGAGCAATCATTTTACCGACGCAGCACGGTACGCGACGGCTAATTGGGGCATGGACTATCTGGGTACTAATTTGCAGATCGGTTACGAAGATTCCTTCATGGGCCCACTGACTGCCGCCCAAACTTTCGTAGCCATCGATGCTAGTCAACTGCGCACAGCAGTGAATCTGCGCTTGCCCGTGGGGCGCGAGCCTGCAGCCTTGGTTGATCAGCTGCGCAATACGCTCAATGCGTGGGCAAGCGAGAATGAAATTACGATGCAACTCGATATCAGTGCTAGTGATCCGATGTATCGTAATCCCGAGGGAGCGTGGGTAAATGCCCTGCTGGATATCGCGGTCGAGAATCTTAATATTCCGCGGGAGTTCGGCTCTTCTGCCGGCGGCACCTCGATTCACGACTTGCCCAATGGAGTGCAATTTGGATTGGCATTGGCGACCGAGAAGTACACCGGACACAATGCCAACGAATTTAAAACCGTTGAGCAATTCCTATTGGACCTGCAGATAGCCACGGAGATGTTTGCCAAGCTCGGAACCATGCCGGCTTTGCAATGAGTTATGGGGTTTGGCGCGCGTTAGATCGAAACGCGCGTTAGGTTCTCGACACCCGTGTCCGTCACCAACACATTGTCCTCGATCCGTATGCCGCCAAGGGGGCTGAGTGTGTCCACAAGATCCCAGTTAATGAGTCTGCCGCGCGCCGAGCCGCGCTCTGGGTTCAGCAGCACAGGAATGAAATACAAGCCTGGCTCTATCGTAAAGACCTGTCCGACCTCCGTCATACGAGTGGTGCGCAGGCTCGGATAGTCACTATGTGGCGCTAGCGTCTCTCCGGCGATATTCTTCATGCGGCCACCCACATCATGTACTTGTATGCCAAGCAAATGCCCGACACCATGGGGCATGAACAGCGTGCTGACTTTCTCTGCCAATAAGGAATCGCGGCTACCGTTGCAAATGCCCGAGCCGAGCAAGATATTCGTGATGCCCTCGTGGGCAGCACTATGAATATCGGGATAGGGGATGCCGCTTCTTACGCTGCGTACTAAATGGGTCTGCAGGGCCTCCATTGCCTCTACGAGGTCGCAGAACAGTGGCAAGGTATGCTCTCGGGTCGAAGTTCTCGTGATGTCCGAGCAATAGGAGTTCACTCGGCAACCCGCATCGATCAACAGAACCTGACTGTGCTCACCGGAACTGCGCCTTTTATTCTGGTAATGGAGTATCGCCGCCTTTTCGTCCAGTGCCACGATATTGGTATAGGGAGTTTCCTCCTCTAATATCTCGCAGGCTTGCAAATAGGCCATGTGAATCTCGTATTCGCTGCCACCGGCTTCGAAGGCTTTGCGTGCCGCGGTGTGCCCGATCATCGCGAGCCGGTTGGCCTTGCGAATACTTGCGACTTCGTAGTCGGTCTTACAGGCTCTGTGGAAGTCTAAATGGCTAACGAGTTTGTTCGGGTTCTGCGCCTCTTGCGCAATGCCGATCGCGCTGGCGAATGTGCAGTTCTCACCGATGAATGCGATGCGTGAAAGGTTTAAACCCTTGCGTACCTGCAAGGCCGCGAGCTGATCGCTTACTTCTCTGCTACTTGTTAATGCTTCTAGTTGAAATTGCTCAAGTACCCAGTCAGGTAGTGAAATATGCTGTTCATACCAAAAGTCAGGAGGAATAACCTGAAAATACACTGGCCTCTCACCCGGTATTACTAGCACCATTTGCTCGGGTCGGTTCAGGGGCAACCAATGATTGAAATGCCCATTGGCGCGAAACGGTGGGTGTTGATCATCCGCGAAATAGACATGCTCAGAGCCGCTGTGCAGCAGCACGGCATCGAAGGCACCGCTAGCGCTTAGCGCAGTTTCGTAAATTGATTCTAAATGAGCGATATGCTCGGCATAGTGTTGCGCGAAGGGCATGAGTTCTACCTCGTTTGGAAAGCGTAAGTGCCCATGCACAATAGCATAATTGCGTCATTTCAGCCTATGTTCACATAAGGGCTGGCATTAGGCCCTTGGCTTTGTTGAAGTTACTTAGCCCTTGGCGATATGATGAGAGTTCACTTTCACTCAAACATAGTGACTTAGTACGGAACGAACTGGGTGCGGAACGAACTTGGAAATATGTTGAAAATAAAACGTGCCACCTGCCACAAACTAGCAAGTATTTGCGTTGTTGCAGGCGAAGTGCGAGCCTCGATAAAACCACTAACAATAAAACGTGAGGATCACCATGAGTCGCGCCACCGGCCCCCATAATATCGCCACAACCTATGCCCGGCTTAAACCCGATGCCTCAGCCGAGGCCATACCGGTAAGTGAATCGTTCTGGCAGGATCTCGGTGCCGGTAAATTTGGAAGTTTCGAGAACGAGTTTTTAGTGACCACGCAGAGTTTCGCGCAGAACTGGCCAGTATGGGAAATGCACCCCAAAGGCGAGGAGATCGTCATCCTACTAACGGGGGATATGGATTTGATCTTAGAGAAAAAAACCGGCAACAAAATCGTGCATTTGCAACAGCAAGGCGATTGGTTGATGGTGCCCAAGGGGCAGTGGCACACAGCTCGGGTCAATGCTCCAAGTACCGTCATATTCATTACCGCCGGCGAAGGTACACTGCACCGCCAAGTGGATCTATAAGGGAGCTACATCTTGTTAATATTGTACATCGCAAATAAAAATTACTCGTCGTGGTCCTTGCGACCCTGGGTGTTGATGCGTGCGCTGGATATTCCTTTCGAAGAAAGACTCGTGCCCTTCATTCCAGGCTCCAATTGGGAGGCGTTTCGCAGTTTCTCCCCTAGCGGAACAGTGCCTGCCTTGATCACCGACCAAGGCAGCGTATGGGATTCGTTAGCGATTATCGAATTTCTAGCCGAGCAGTATAATTCTGTTTGGCCCGTAGATCAGGAGGCGCGAACATGGTCGCGCTGTGCGGCGGCGGAGATGCATTCTGGTTTCGCTGCGCTGCGCGACGTCTGTTCGATGAGTTGTGGCGTGCGCATCAAGCTGCGCGAGTCCAATCCCGCCTTGCAGAAGAATATCGCTCGTATCGACGAGCTTTGGTGTGAGGGCTTGGATCGTTTCGGCGGTCCATTTCTGGCTGGCGAAAGCTTCAGTGCGGTAGACGCGTTTTATGCGCCCGTGGTATTTCGTATGCAAACTTACGGGCTCACATTAAGCAAAAAGGCCCAAGCTTATGCCGAAATGATGCTCGAATTCCCCGCAATGAAGAGCTGGTACGAGCAGGCCTTGCAGGAAGTATGGCGCGACGTGCCTCACGACGAAATGTGTCTCGAACTTGGAGATGTTGTCGAAGACTATCGCGCTTGATCTTCTCGCGCTATGGCTTCGGTTCGCGCATACGAATCAGGCCTTCTTGGGCAACCGATACTAATAGCTCACCCGTGCGGCTGAATATGCTGCCTCGGCTAAAGCCGCGTGCGGCGGAGCTCGATGGGCTATCTTGCACATACAGCAACCATTCATCCATGCGCATAGGGCGATGAAACCACATTGAGTGATCAAGGCTGGCTATCTGTAGGTTCGGGGTAAACATACTCACGCCGTGCGGACGCAAGCTGGTTTCCAATAGTGTCATGTCCGAGGCGTAGGCGAGCATGTGGATATGCCATGGATAGTCCTTAGGCAAGGTCTCATTCAAGCGTATCCATACCATCCTGTTGGGTGCACGCTTTTCAGCCTGTATGAAATTCTCAGGCTCTACCGGACGCATGTCGATCGCGAAGGGGCGTGCTGCGCGCTTAAGCATCTCGGCGGGCATGGAGTCTTTGTATTTCTCTGCCAACTGCGCGCGAGTCAAACAATCCTCTGGTGCCTGTACTTCGGGCATAGCGATCTGATGGCTCAAGCCTGGCTCGCTTACTTGGAACGAGGTCGCGAGGTTCAGAATAGCGGCTCCGTGCTGCATTGCCGTAACTCGACGAGTGTTAAAGCTCTTGCCATCGCGTAGTCGATCCACCTGAAAGCTGATCTTTTCCTTCATGTCCCCTGGTCGCAAGAAGTAGGCATGCAGGGAGTGCGGTTGGCGTTCGCTAGGCACTGTTCGGCTGGCGGCAAGTAGCGCTTGCGCGAGCACTTGGCCGCCGAAGATCTGACGCCAGCCTTCGTTCTGGTGTTTGGTCTCAAAGGTATTCTCGTCTATTGTTGCCAGATCGAGATGGTTGTGGAGTTGCTGCAATTGTTCGTTCATACCTGTTCCTGAATATCACCGCAGTGATTTGTCGTACGTTGGCCGCAATTGTATCAGCTTGCGTGTTACTCCACATAACACAGTGCTAAGCCACTTGCTTTACCCGTTCTGGGTGCCCGCGTATGATCATCAGACGTTGGCCTGTGCCATTTTAATTTCCACCGTTGTTCCATTCCCTAGGTCAAAGTTTGTAAATCGTGATCTAAGAAGCCTATAGGTCATGCAAACAGTACAAAAGCATGTGGAATAATTATGATTAATAGTTCTACAAAGTGAGCATTCATGCGTAATTTAATCCGCTTTGCCAGTGTTTTATTCGTGTTCTCGTCGGCTATCTTATGGGTCGTCATAAATAATAGGAATGCCGATACTAATGGTCTAGATACCGTAGAGCTGCAGTTCGCTGGAAATTACGAGCTGCATAGTTTCGTCTCCTTCCCCCCAGAGGGCGGGGAGGTCCTGAATAATTATGCTGGCCGAATCACCTATGATGGCCACGGTCATATGTCGGCGATTGGCGTGCCTGCACGCGCCGTTGGCCCCGCTGATAATGGGAGCTCAGGGTTCAGCTACTTCGGCAACGTTAGCTGGGATGTCGAGAAACAAACCGTCACGCACCACGTGACTGGCTCGCCAATTAACGGCGCGATGGTTGGGGTGGATATGGTTCGGTATTACGAGTGGGTCGATGGTCTACTTGTACTCGCTACGAAAGACTCCGAGGGGCGTGTTATCGCCAAATTTTCCTGGCGCAAGTTTGAGTAAGCCGTTGGCGCGCAGAGTCCTGCTAAAGGACTGCGGACATGCTAGGCGATAGGGTATTATCCCTATAACAAACATGTCGTGCTCTTCCACTCACCCTAGAGAGGGCTGACGTTCTTGCAGGCAAGGGAAACAGTTTGATAAATCGCACTACAGCAGCCTCGCGCTTCGAAGCGCTATGGCTTGCAGAGACCATTCGCTTGCAGGAGCTAGAGAGTCATTCCGGTCAGTATCCGCGCTCTGTCTCTGAGCAACTGCCCGCTTCATTGCAAGACGCGGACCTTGAGCAATGGCTCTTAGACAGGGCGCAGCAGCAAACTCAGGCGCAGGGCTTGCGCGAGCGAATGCAGGCTTGGACCCACAGCGCTCGTCTCCTGTTATTCATCCTGCTGACTATCTCTATCATCAGTGGCGCTGGCGCAGCGTTTGGTTTCTTCGGAAGTGATATTCGCTCCGTAAATGTAATCTGGACCCTCATTGGCTTGATCGGTGTGCATTTCTTGGCATTGCTGCTGTGGTTGTTTGGGGGGCGGCTCAGCGGTGGCATTCTGGGACGCCTGTGGTTCTGGGGGATCGCGCATTGGCCGCGTGGCCGGCAGCAGCGTGATTTCGGTATCGAGGGTAAGCTCGCTAAGACCTTGGCGAAGTTGATGCAAGCTAATGGCCTTGGGCAATGGACTCTCAGTAGCATTACCCATAGCGCTTGGCTACTGGCATTGTTGGCCTCTCTTGGCACTATGCTTTTGGCGCTAAGCCTGCGCAGCTATAGCTTCGTTCTTGAAACCACGATATTGAGTGAGGCTGTGTTCAGCGATTTCGTTGTGGGTTTCGGATATCTGCCCTCATTACTTGGCTTCGCTATTCCGGACCCCGCGATGATCGCCTCGGCTCTATCCGGGGATGCACTTGCTCAGCCTGAGTTAGCGCGACGAGCCTGGGCGTCCTGGCTCAGTGGCGGGCTGATCGTCTACGCCATCCTGCCCCGGTTTCTCGTTTGGGCAATATCACTACTACGTTTTTTCGTGCTGCGTGCTCGACTACATCTCGACCTCAGCGAGCCCGGTTTTGCCGAATTCGCCCGCAGCGATACTCACTCTCGTGGCGTTGTCGATGCGGCTAACACGCCGCCTCCGACTCTGCAGATCGCCGCGCAACATCAGGTGCAGGGTCAGGGCAGTGCATTGCTGGGTTTGGAATTAGGCACTCCTCTACAATGGCCGCCGCAAGGCTTGGTTCCGGGCTCTGTAGAACAGCTTTTCACAGAGATAGTCGAGAGTCGGGAGCAGCGTCGAGCCGCATTGCAAGCGCTCCGCGAACGCCCACCGCGAGCCTTGTTAGTGGCTTGTGATGCGCGCCTGTCACCCGATCGCGGGAGCCTGCATTACCTAGTCGAGCTATCCAATAGCGCCGGCGAGCTGCGCATCTGGCTACTACAAGTGAAGGGACAAGAGGCTTCGGTACGTTTAGCGCTCTGGCAAGAGAGCCTCGCAAGAATTGGTCTGCCCCCCGCTGGAGTAATGACAGAGGAGGCCGATGCGTTGGCATGGGTGACTCAAAATGCCTAAGGCAGATATAAAGCGAGCACTGCAGGTCGCGATCGTTGGGCATACCAACACGGGCAAGACTTCCTTGCTACGCACCTTGACCCGCAACAAACATTTCGGTGAGGTATCGGCCGCGCCCAGCACCACCCGCCACGTCGAGGCCGCGAGCCTTGGGCTCGGGCGCGATACAGTTCTAGAGCTTTATGACACGCCTGGGCTGGAGGACGCGATTGCATTACTGGAGACAATCGACGCGCAGGCCGATAGTGCTCGTGCCGATGGTCCAGCGCGTATTAATGCCTTTCTGCAGTCTGGGCCCGCTTCGCAGCGTTTCGAGCAAGAGGCCAAGGTGCTTCGGCAAATGTTGCAGTGTGATGCTGCCTGCTACGTCATCGATGCCCGTGATCCGGTCTTGGCTAAACATCGCGACGAGTTAGCCATACTGAACAGTTGTGGCATCCCTCTGCTGCCTCTGCTGAATTTTGTCAGCGCGCCACAGGCTCAAGAGAGTGCATGGCGCGATGCCTTAGCGAGGTTGGGCCTCCATGTGGTGGTGAGTTTCGACACGGTGGCGCCGGAGCGCGATGGCGAACGGGTCTTCTATGCAAAGTTGGCTACGCTATTGGACGCGCGCGGTACAGTGCTTGAAAAACTCTCCTCCAGTCACGAGCAAGACTCCCTAAGTAGGCGCAAGGCAGGTGCCGGCCTGCTAGCAGCGCTATTCATCGACGTCGCCTCGTATCGTGCGCAGGTTCAAAGTTCGGAGTCCGGCAATATCGATAAGAAGGACCTCGCACAGTTCAATCGTGTGGTGCGTGAAAGGGAGCAGGCCTGTGTCGACGGGCTTCTAAACCTCTATCGCTTCACCAGAGAAGATGTCGAAGCCAGCAACCTGCCCTTCAGCGAAGGGCGTTGGCAAAATGACCTCTTCGACCCGGAAACCCTGACCGCCATGGGCATTAATCTAGGTGGCGGTGCGGCCGCTGGCGCCGCAGCGGGTCTCGGTGTCGATATGATGTTGGGGGGCGCGTCTTTAGGTGCCGGGGCAGCCATTGGCGCATTGCTTGGTGGCGGTGCGCAAACCCTGCGTCGCTACGGTCGTCGTATCGGTCAGAGCTTGCTAGGTAGCTTAACCGGCAGCCGTTATCTGCGCATCGACGACACGGTGCTGCAGGTACTGGTCACGCGTCAGCTGGTATTGCTGCAGGCGTTGGAGGGGCGAGGCCATGCCGCGATAGAGCAGATTCGTCTCGGCGACACAGCGCTGGCGGCGCTTTGGGAGGAGGGCTTATCTCGGTATTTGCTTGAGATCAGAGAGCATCCTGCATGGTCTTCGATGAGTCAGTCACAATCTTGGGATGGCGAGCGTCAGGCTATGCTAGAGCGCATCGCTGCCAAATTGCAGGAATTACTTAAGCGCGAGACCGCAACTAGCGGCGCTAAGCAGCGTTAGCCAATTGATTCTTCTTAGCAGGTAGTTTACTTTCCCGACACCGTATTCCTATTTGACTCAAACGCCGTGCGTCCTCGCGCCCCTCAATTCGCTTTGAAGGTAAACACCTATGCCTGTTGCCAATAATAATAAGAAGCACCCGTACAATCGTGTAGTCGATCTTCTATCGGCTCTCCCTCAATTATGCTTGGTCCTAGTTCTGACCTTGGCGAGCATTGGCACGGTGCAAGGGCAGAGTGCCGCTGGGCTCAATTGGGTTAGCACCTGGTCGGCGAGTCCTAGTTCCTTGCCGCCGGGCTTGCTCCCGCCGGATCAGGTCACTGACGCATTCACTAATCAGACGCTGCGAATGATCGCCCATACCAGCATTGGCGGCGATGTGGTGCGTATTCGCATTTCCAATACGCACGGCAATAAACGGCTAGTGATTGGCGCGGCGAGCATCGCACTACAGGCACAGGGCAGTGAGATCGTACCTGCGACTCTGACCAAGCTCACTTTCGGGGGGCAGGACAGCATTACAATTTCCCGCGGGGGACTAGTGTTCAGTGACCCCGTTGCGTTTACAGCTCCTGCTTTAAGTAATCTGAGTGTGAGTCTCTACCTGCCCGAGCCAAGCGGCACCGTCACAACACACTTGGCAGCGGCGCAAACGAATTATGTTTCCGAGCCAGGAGACTTCTCGGCTAGTTCCAGTTTCGGCAGCGCGCAGGAGATTCCCGTATGGAATTACCTCACCGCGATCGACGTGGGTCGGCGCGACGCGATCACCGCGATAGTCACTCTGGGAGATTCCATCACAGACGGAGTGGGTTCGACCGCGAACAGTAATAATCGCTGGCCGAATTATCTAGCTAGGCGCCTATTGAATGATCCGAATGAGCCCGATTTTGCCGTCGTCAACGCCGGTATCAGCGGTAATCGAGTGTTACAGGAGAATTCCCCACGTTTCGGTGAGAACTTGCAGATGCGTTTCGAACGCGATGTCTTGGCCTTAAGTGGCGTGAGCCATATCGTCCTGCTCGAGGGTATTAATGATATCGGCATGGCACGGATGTTTGCAGGAGAAGACGTGAGCCCAGAGGAAATCATTTCGGGCTATCGACAGATCATCACACGTGCCCATGCGCGCGGCATCAAGATTATTGGCGCCACATTAACTCCTTTCGAAGACGCAGCTTACTACTCCGAAGATGGCGAGCAGAAACGCCTAGCGGTTAATGCCTGGATTCGAGAAAGTGGCGAGTTCGATGGCATCATCGATTTCGAAATTCCGGTTCGTGACCCAAGCAATAGCAATCACTTAATCCCAGATTTTACAGCAGACAATCTGCATCCTAACGATGCGGGCTATAAAGCGATGGCCGAAGCAATAGATCTCAATCTGTTTCGTTAAATCGCGACTATAGAGATCCGCTAAGGCGTCTATCGACGTACTGTGTGGGTCTCGATTATCAATTTAAGGAATGACATGAAATACCAAGGTAGTCCCGAATTTTCCCATCAGCAGGCGGATAAGATCGGGGTATTGATCACCAATCTAGGCACGCCAGACGCCCCCACTCCCAAAGCGCTCCATCGCTATCTGAAAGAGTTTCTATGGGACCCTCGGGTGGTCGAGGTGCCAAGACTCATTTGGTGGTTCGCATTGAATGGAGTAATCCTGCGAATTCGCCCGCGACGCTCGGCTAAGTCTTATGCCACGGTGTTCACAGATGAGGGTTCGCCACTACTATTCCACACCAAGGCACAGGCAGAGTCTTTAGAGTCTCACTTGCAAGGCCTAGGTCATGACAACTTGGTAGTCGACTTCGCGATGCGCTATGGCAATCCTTCCATATCGAGCGTGTTGGAATCCATGTTCAAGAAGGGTGTGCGCAAACTCTTAGTGCTGCCACTATATCCACAATACTCTGGCTCTACTGCCGCGTCGACATTCGATGCGATATCGCAAGACTTTGGCAAGCGTCGCTGGCTGCCGGATTTTCGCTTCGTATCTCACTACCACGATTTCAACCCATTCATCGAGGCGGCGGCGAAACGCATCGAGACTTATTGGGCTGAGCACGAGCGTGCGGATAAGTTGATGTTCTCCTTCCACGGAGTGCCGAAGAGTTATCTCGATAAAGGGGATCCCTACCATTGCGAGTGCCATAAGACTTCAAGATTGATTGCGCAAAGATTAGGCCTGGGCGCGGACGAATACGTGACGACGTTTCAATCGCGCTTTGGGCGCGAGGAATGGTTAAAGCCCTATACGGACGCAACGCTTAAAGCATTCCCAGGGCAGGGCGTTAAGTCGGTGCAAGTCTTCTGCCCGGGCTTCTCAGCTGACTGCCTTGAAACAATCGAGGAGATCGGCGAGGAGAATAAGCATTACTTCTTAGAGGCCGGTGGTGAGCGCTACGAATACATAAGCGCGCTAAACGCGCGGCCCGAACACATAGAGGCACTAGCGGCGCTAGTCCTAGAGAACCTACAAGGCTGGAACATCACCGCGGAGCCCCAACGCCAAGCCCGTGCGACCGCAATCGGCGCTAAGCTGTAGTTTGGAGGTTTCGAAAAAATCAGTCTCTTGCTCCCACATTCAGCAAGCTATATCAGTTTGGTGGTAGAACCACTGACTGTAGGAGCGCTTGCCCTAGCATGGGGGCTTGCCCGCGAATGGGGCCGATTGATGACAATCCACAAAAAAGGCGCCTACTCGAACAAGTAGGCGCCTTTTTAATGTGCGTGAAACTTTAGCTTATTGGGCTGTAGCAGACTCGGTCTCTAGCCACTCGTTCAGCTCGAGGATGTCCTGAGGTGTCAGCAGGCCAGTGATCTGCTTCAACGTCAACGTATCCACGACGTAGTTGTAACGCGCATCGGAATAGTTACGTAGCGCCACGAATAGCTGCTGTCTTGCCTGTAGTACGTCTACGATATTGCGCGTGCCCACTTCGTAGCCAACCTCGATCGCCTCTAATGCACTGCGTGCCGACGTGATTGCCTGCTGACGCTGCGCGATCACGAGTGCGTCTGTATTCACTCGACGGAATGCATTGCGCACATTCTGTGTGGTCTGACGACGCGTTAGGCTTACCGCTTCCTGCTGCGCCATAAGGTCATATTCAGCCGCTCGACGACGTGCAGATGTGCCGCCACCAGAGAACAGAGGAATGTTGATCTGCAAAGCCAAAGACGTACCGTCGATCGCGCCAACGCCGCGCGATGAGCCGTCTGCCGACTGACTGCCACCGATCACGTTGTGGTTGAACGCAGCGGTCGCCGATATGGTCGGCAAATGATCTGATTTACGAGCCTTCAGATTCTCCTGCTGCGCCTCTAGATTGTAGCGCGCCGCGATAAGTGCCAAATTGCTATTCAAGGCCTGTTGAGTCCATGACTCAACAGTGCCATCGACACTAACAACTGGGAAATCTTCACGCAGTACGTCGATATTCGGATGTGGCTGCCCGGTAATCGCTTCCAGAGCCTCGTAGGCTGTCGCTAGGGTGTCTTCGGCGATGATGGTGTTGTTGCGGGAAAGATCGTAAGCGGCCTGGCTCTCGTAGACCTCGGTGATGGCGATTAGGCCTACTTCCTCACGTTGTTGAGTCTGTTCGAACTGACGCTGGGAAGACTCTTCTTCCTGGCGTCGGGTCTCTAGGTCGTCTAGCGCTCGCAGCACATTGAAATAGCTGCTGGCTACACGAATAATCAGGTCTTGTTCTTGCGCGGCGTAGCCAATTTCGGCTGCCTTGTCCTGCATCTTAGCTCCCTCGTAACTATACCAAGCTGTCAGGTTGAATATTGCCTGGGTGAGGTTGAGGCGATAGCCGTGGGAGTTCTGGCCGGGCTTGTAGCTCATTTCACCGGCTGGGCCCGAGGTCTGGCGCGTAGTAGAGCCTTGCAATGCCAAGGTAGGCAGTAGTGCGGCTCGGCCTTGATCGAGCAGCGTATGGCGAGATTCATACTGTGCTTCTGCTTGGCGCAGCGTTGGGTCGTTGCGCATAGCGAGATCGAGAATGGACACTAGATCGTCTGCCATGACTGGAGTAGCGCCGATAGACACGCAGATAGCGAGCCCAAGACTTTGCGTAATTCGTCCCATAATGAAAAACCTTCGCTGAAAACAATATCAATATAGATGAGGATAGGTTCTGCTGCGTTCTTGATTAGAAGAAGCAGTTTTCCCTCGAGTGCCGAGGCAGCGCTATCGTGTGTGGTTCTTCGGCTATGCGGCATTCTACACAGTGTCACTATTGGTGACAAACCAAGCAACCCGCTGGTACCTCATTTGGTCTTTTTACGAACGGGCTTCAGCTTATACGCTGAAGTCGTGGTATTCGGTTTCAATCTGCTCAATTTCTTCGCGCTGCGTGGCGTGGGGCTTGTGACACTCTTGCTCGATTGAGGCATAATGCAGGCCAGCCCGAAAACCCTCAGCGCCCGGCCCGCGCCTAGAGCCCTTGGCGTCATTCTCAGCAGCCTGGCACCGGTAATATAGGAAGTTCCAATGAGCACTAATTCAGAACAATTTCTCGACAAGATCACCCGTCTGGATGACAGCACCAAGTACCAGTTCACCAATTCCAGCAAGGTCTATGTGCAGGGAAGCCGTTCGGATCTGCTCGTCCCTATGCGGGAGATCAAGCTTTCCGACACCTTAACGGACAAAGGCAATGAGCCCAATGCGCCATTGCGAGTCTATGATACCTCTGGTCATTATTCGGATAAATCCGCCAAGGTAGACCTGCGCGCGGGGCTGCCGGCAATCCGTGCCGCTTGGATCGAGGAGCGAGATGACACCGAAGTGTTGCCCGGTGTCAGCTCAACCTTCGGCAAGCAGCGTCAGGCCGATCTGCGCACCGAGCATCTGCGGTTCGAGCATCTGCGCGCGCCGCGCCGTGCCAAAGCCGGTCGCAATGTCACTCAATTGCATTATGCGCGTCAGGGCATCATTACACCTGAAATGGAATTCATCGCCATCCGCGAGAACATGAGCTATATGCAGGCCCGTGAACAGGCCGAGTTGAGTGGTCAGCACCCGGGCGAGTCTTTCGGTGCCTCCCTTCCTAAGGAGATCACGCCCGAGTTTGTGCGCTCAGAAGTTGCGCGTGGGCGAGCCATTATCCCCATGAATATCAACCACCCCGAGATCGAACCGATGATCATCGGACGTAACTTCTTGGTGAAGATCAATGCCAATATCGGCAATTCTGCTCTCACATCATCTATAGACGAGGAAGTCGAGAAGCTGACTTGGTCAGCTCATTGGGGCGCTGATACGGTTATGGATCTGTCCACGGGCAAGAATATTCATGAGACCCGTGAGTGGATCATTCGTAACTCCATGCTGCCGATCGGGACGGTGCCAATCTATCAGGCGCTCGAGAAGGTCGACGGCGTTGCGGAGGACCTCACTTGGGAGATATTCCGTGACACTTTGATCGAGCAGGCCGAGCAGGGCGTGGATTATTTCACGATACATGCCGGCGTGTTACTGCGCTACGTGCCCATGACCGCGAAACGCGTTACGGGCATCGTTTCCCGTGGTGGTTCGATCATGGCGAAGTGGTGTCTAGCACATCACAAAGAGAACTTCCTCTATACCCATTTCGAAGATATCTGCGAGATCATGAAAGCCTATGACGTGTCTTTCTCTCTCGGCGATGGTCTGCGCCCAGGTTCGATTGCAGATGCCAACGATGCGGCTCAGTTCGGCGAACTCGAAACCCTAGGTGAGCTAACTAAGATCGCATGGAAGCACGATGTGCAATGCATGATCGAAGGGCCTGGTCACGTGCCTATGCACATGATCAAAGAGAATATGGACCTCCAACTCGAAGTGTGTGGTGAGGCGCCATTCTACACCCTAGGGCCTTTGACCACGGACATCGCGCCTGGCTACGACCACATCACATCTGGTATCGGAGCCGCAATGATCGGCTGGTTCGGTTGTGCAATGCTGTGCTATGTAACGCCGAAGGAACATTTGGGTCTGCCCAATAAACAAGACGTTAAAGATGGCCTCATCGCCTATAAGATCGCCGCGCATGCAGCGGATCTTGCGAAAGGGCATCCCGGTGCGCAGCTGCGTGATAATGCGCTCTCGAAGGCTCGTTTCGAATTCCGTTGGGACGACCAGTTCAATCTTGCCTTGGACCCAGATACAGCACGCAGCTTCCATGACGAAACTCTACCTAAGCAATCTGGCAAGGTCGCACACTTCTGTTCGATGTGCGGGCCTAAGTTCTGCTCGATGAAAATTAGTCAGGAAGTGCGCGAGTATGCGGCTGCGAAAGAGATCGCCGACATCGATAAAGCACTGACCTCTGGCATGGAAGAGATGGCGGACACGTATAATAAAACCGGTCGAGAATTGTATCGAAAAGTCTAACTTCGCGATTCGAAGGTCCCTAGGGCCCGTTCACAGTAACGAGAGAAAATGATGTCGAACACTAGCATAGATGATTTAAACATCGCCTCCATTGAGGCTTTGATGACGCCGGAACAATTGAAGAAGCAATTGCCTCTAGAGGGAGCAGCCTTAGAGTCGGTTCAAGATGCGCGGCAGACTATCTTCAATATTCTCGACCGTAAAGACACGCGTCTTTTCGTCGTGATTGGGCCCTGTTCAATCCACGATGTGGATGCGGCAATGGAATATGCGGGTAGGCTCAAGAAGCTCGCCGAGAAAGTACAAGACACGCTGTACTTAGTTATGCGGGTGTATTTCGAGAAGCCACGTACATCAGTAGGTTGGAAGGGTTTGATCAATGATCCCTATATGGACGATACGTTCAAAATAGAAGAGGGTTTGTTCAAGGGGCGTAAGCTATTGTTGGATATCGCATCCCTGGGGTTGCCAACTTCTACAGAGGCGCTGGATCCTATTTCTCCGCAGTATCTACAGGATATAATCGCTTGGTCGGCAATCGGTGCGCGCACTACTGAATCACAGACTCACCGTGAGATGTCAAGTGGCCTATCGTCTGCGGTAGGTTTCAAGAACGGCACGGATGGCGGTTTAACTGTAGCGATTAATGCGATGCAATCAGTGACTAGCCCGCACCGATTCTTGGGTATCAATGGCCAGGGGCAGGTGTCTGTAGTCACGACGAAGGGCAATCCTTACGCGCACGTGGTTTTACGTGGAGGGTCTTCTGGCCCAAACTACGATTCGGTGCATGTGGCTCAGTGTGAGGCTGCGCTGCAAAAAGGCAAGGTCAGCAGCAACATCATGATCGATTGCAGCCATGCGAATTCAAACAAGGATCCGACGATACAGTCGCTAGTGCTGAAGGATGTTTCGCACCAGATACTGGAAGGAAACGAGTCTATTATCGGGGTGATGCTAGAGAGCAATATCAATTTCGGTAATCAGAGTATCCCTAAAGACTTATCACAATTGAAGTATGGCGTGTCTGTGACTGATGCGTGTATCGATTGGGAAGAGACTGAGAAGAGCATCGTAGAGATGGCAAACAAGCTGCGCGCTGTGTTGCCTACGCGATAAGCGTCAGCGCTCCATTGTTAGGCAGGTTCGATTTTTCCCAGCCCTGCTAGAACCCACTGATTGTAGGAGCTTGCTTGCAAGCGAATGGGTACGATTGATGAAGATCTGTGGAAGATTTAGGCCTATCGCCTGCAGGGCAGGCTCCTACAGTCAGAAACCTATTCCAATAAAAGTGGTAGAACCACTGATTGTAGGAGCTTGCTTGCAAGCGAATGGGTACGATTGACGAAGATCTGTGGAAGATTCTGGCCTATCGCCTGCAGGGCAGGCTCCTACAGTCAGAAACCTATTCCAATAAAAGTGGTAGAACCACTGATTGTAGGAGCTTGCTTGCAAGCGAATGGGTACGATTGACGAAGATCTGTGGAAGATTCTGGCCTATCGCCTGCAGGGCAGGCTCCTACAGTCAGAAATCTATTCCAATATAGTGGTAGAAACCACTGACTGTAGGGGCTCGCCACAGGTGATTTCGCTGACAGATTGGCGTTGCGATCGAGGAGTGTGGTGTGCGGTGGGGAATGAGGAGAGTGTTAGCGGCATGGTCGATGAACCGCTCCTGCGTTCTCGACACGCCCGCCATCCATGGCGGTCGGATGCGCGTTTACCCTCGTAAGGGGGCGCCAAGCCTACAAGGATGTATTCACGGCGTCTCTCAGCAGTCCCTACCGCGCAGCGCGCTCCCGCACTGAACTATTACCACTGAACTAATTCCACCAAACTCAAACCGCCAATCTAAAAATCTGCGGTTGCAGCGCGCTAATTAATTTTGCAGAACTAGGTCAATCGTCAAAACATATTGCTGACGTTGCTCATTGAGACGGATTCTTCTTCTGCGCGCCCTTGTTTCATCCAGTCTTGAATGTGTGGGTTGGCTAGTAAGGTGTTGGCATAGCGTTGGGCTTCCATGCTCAGTTTTGCGCCGTAGGATTGGAAGCAGATCGCCATTGGGGCGAACATGCAGTCTGCAATTGAAAATTTCCCGAACAGATAGTCGCCACCTGCACCGTATTTGCGACGGCAGCAGCTCCAGATCGCGTCGATCCGGGCGATCTCTTCTTCCAGTTTCTCGGACACGAATAGATCTACCGAGGCTTTGCAGTTCATTGGCCACTCTTTCTTTAGGTTTGGAAACTCTGCATGCATTTCTGCGCAAACCGAACGTGCGCTAGCGCGCTTCTTCGGATTGATTGGCCAACCACGTCCTTCCAAGAGTTGCTCTGAAACATATTCGCAGATTGCGAGAGAGTCCCACACTGTGGTTTCGCTGTGGAGGAATGCGGGCACTTTCAGCGATGGCGAGTAAGGGCCTAGTTTTTCTGCCGTGTTGTCTTGATACAACGCGATATTGATCTCGTCGAACGGGACATCGAAGGCTTTAAGCAGCAGCCAAGGCCGCATAGACCAAGAGGAATAGTTCTTATTTCCGATGACTAGTTTTGCGTGACTCATGAGAAACTCTCCGCTGAATAAACAACTACGCGTGAAGAGGGGGCCTCTTCTGTGTTCCTTCTTGATTTAGTGAAGTATTTTTGAAGAAAGTTCCGAGACATCCTTGTTGAAACAGCCACTGTTCATTAAACAGATTGGATACAAGGATTAAACACCGTCTTTATTACGTTCAGAGGCGTGAATTGGGGCTAGACGCTGACCGAATATGGCAGAATTGGGGCAGAGGGTTTGTGCGGTCCTCGGCCGCCTTGGGCCGTTCACGTTTATGCTCTAAATACTGTATAGTTCCGGTGTCTTAGCGCCGCGTGGCGTGGGGTTTTCGTGTCACGGCTTGGCCACCAGAGATGAGTAAAGAAGATTATGGCGAGACGAATTGCGATAGTAGAGGACGAGGCGGCAATCCGCGAAAATTACGCAGATGTCTTGCGCAAGCAGGGCTATGAGGTGCAAACCTTCTCCAATCGCAAGGATGCCATGCGCTCCTTCGATATACGCCTGCCTAATCTGGCGATTATCGACATAGGCTTGGAGAACGAGATCGATGGGGGCTTTACGCTCTGTCAGTCGCTGCGCTCGATGTCAGAGACGCTTCCAATTATCTTTCTAACTGCACGAGACAATGATTTCGATACCGTCAGTGGCCTGCGCATGGGCGCCGATGACTATCTCACCAAGGACATTAGTCTACCCCATCTCTCGGCACGCATTGCTGCGCTGTTTCGCCGCCTAGACGTGCTAGATCAGCCTACCTCGCCAGAGAATTTACTGCAGCGCGATAAACTGACCCTCGATATTGGCCGCCTGACGATTCAGTGGGACAGTATCCCGGTGCCTCTGACCGTAACCGAATTCTGGATGGTGCATGCATTGGTCAAGTTCCCAGGTCATGTGAAGAGCCGGCAAGTCTTGATGCAAGAGTCCAAGATCTTTGTAGATGGCAGCACCATCACGTCCCATGTGAAGCGTATCCGCAAGAAGTTCATGATGGTCGACGAGTCTTTCGATTGTATCGAGACTGTCTATGGCATGGGTTACCGTTGGAACACCCAGAACAATGCAGGCGCCACTGACACATAATGAATCGGTATTTGAAAAACCCCTTCGGCATCCGCTTCAAACTGGTGTTTCTGTCCAGTTTCCTTCTTGTTATCCCTTGGCTCGGTTATCAATACATCTTAGAGATGGAAGAGTATCTGCGTCGGGGGCAAGAAGAGACGGTGCTGGGTACCGCTCGCGCGCTCGCGACAGCCTTGAACGAGCGACCAGAGTTGTTCGATGAAGGTAGCTACAGTCCTGCGCGCCAGACCAATGATCTTTATGTTTACCCTGTGTTCTATCCGCTAGCTCTGGACGACAACACGTTGGTGGATTGGCAGGATTATCAGCGCTATGAGCTCTCCTACGGCAAAGACGACACCATAGGCACAGAGCTCAACCCCCACAGCCCTTTCGCGCGTTATTACCACTACGATGACTCGCTGAACTTCAAGCTGCTGGTTGGGGAGTACAACCGCTTCCTCTACGCATACGTCAAAGTGGTCGACGACAAGACCATTTATCGTAGTGCCGACAGCCTGAGCGTTAACCGTAGTGATTTCCTGCAAATCTCTTTGGTAACTCGCGAGGGAGAATTCAAGCGCTATGTGGTCGCTCCTCGCGGGCCTGAGTTTCTCTATGCGTACGAGGTCGGCGACGATCTTCGTGATGTCGCCGCCCTGCGGCACGAAGAGCGCATTGCGGGGCAATGGTATGAGGCACCCGATGGTTATGAGATTGAGCTACGTCTGCCCTTGACCATGTTGGGCGACCAGATTGGTTTTGCGCTGTACGATGTCGATGACCCGGAGGACCGTGAGGTGTCCTCAGTGGTGGCTACCTCCGATGTAAACGATCGCGAGCGTCTGGGCTTTCTGCGGCGCCCGACGCCAGAGATCGATCGCATCGTAGAGGGTATGGGGCACACTAACTCCCGTATTCAGGTCATCGACCGCGCGGGCCGAATCTTGCTCAGTGTTGGGGACATTCAGTCGGCAACTGGCCTAGCGTTAAGTGCAGACCCATTAAGCTCGCCCGTAAATAAGTATTGGCTGTTTTTTGAAGACAATGTTCTACATCCCCTGTACTACAGGTTGCTCACGAAACCCTCTAATGACTTCATCGATGAGCTCTATGCGGGCGGCACCGCGGAGGGCTCCCACATCGACTCGGCCTTGGCGGGCGCGCCACAGACACAGTTTCGTACTATTCCCGATTCCCAGACTCGTATTCTCGAGGCGGCACACCCAATCGTGGCAGATGACGAGGTAATGGGAGCGGTAATTGTCGACCAGAACATGAATGGAATAAGGACTTTCCGCAACCAAGCGCTGGAGACTTTGTTCAATACCATACTCGGAGTCATGCTGGTGATATCGTTCGGGCTTTTCGCTTTTGCCTCGCGAATCTCCACGCGAATCCGCGATCTGCGTAATCAGGCCGAGAATATTATTGATGACAATGGCAGGTTAAGGAATAACTTAGTCGCGAGCACGAACTCGGACGAGATTGGCGATCTATCGCGTAGCTTCTCGAGCATAGTAGAGCGACTATCTCAGTACACCACTTACCTAGAGCACATGTCCTCGCGTTTGTCCCATGAGCTACGCACGCCTGTTACCGTTGTGCGCTCATCGCTCGAGAATCTGGGCATGGTGTCCCAAGGCAAAGAATCCGAGATTTATATTCAGCGCGCAGAAGAGGGGATCAATCGCCTCAATCTGATTCTCACGAATATGAGTGAGGCGACGCGCCTTGAGCAGATGCTGCAAAGCTCCGAGAAAGAACGTATGGATCTTGCTAAGGTCATCAATGGCTGCGTCGAGGGCTACAGATTAGCCTACCCAGAGGTCACCATCACTGCCGATATCGAAGGCCCAGTGATCATCTCGGGCGTTCCTGAATATATCGCGCAGCTGATGGATAAGTTGATTGCGAACGCGGTGGAGTTTACTTATGCGGACAAACCCATCTTAGTGTTTTGCAAAATAGTACGGGATACGGCGGTAGTCAGGGTCTCTAACAATGGGCCCTATCTGCCTGAGGAGATGAAGGGCCGGCTGTTCGACTCTATGATCTCAGTACGCCCGCATGAGAAACAGAAACAGCCTCACCTCGGTATCGGCTTGCACATCGCGCGCCTCGTGGCAGAGTTTCATCAAGGTCAGATTCGCGCTGAGAATCTGCGCGACGCAGAGGGTGTCGCCATTACCATGGCGATTCCTCTACTTGAAGAGTAGCGCGCTATTTGCCGGTATAATAAGCGGGGACGTTTGCTTTAACTACCGGCGAGTCATCGGCCCAGGCGTGGCAGGTATTAAGGACGACGGGCTTCTTGCCCAGATGACTCGTGTCAGAGTCTGGCCGATTACTACGATGTTTGCGCAACGGGCTAATGGTCTGTATCGCTACAGTCGCCATCGAGTAGAGTAGTTCGGTGATATGCGTACACCCCGCAATGCCTCCCACGCGTTCCCGTATACCTTCTCGCCAACCGCGGCCCATCTTCAATCCGACAAGCGCAGCGTAATTGGGCGTAATATCCGGACACATCTGAAACGGACTATTCTCTGTACTAGCCTCTACCTGTTGCACCACAAACTGAGCGTCGACTGTGACCCGCACAAGCATCTCATGTAGTGCCTCGCCAGGCTTGATCTGTCCACGCCAATCATTGCCAAAGGTGTAGGATTTGGTATCGGTCATGTGGGCTTCAATATCGAACAAGCCATCTTCACGCTCGTAGCCAGTAAAACTAATGGCGCGCGTATGAATGTGCGCCCGTGGCGCGGGTGCTGAAAGGGGCATAGCGTAAACCTCAAATCGCAGTACCGAGTCCTTGGAGCTGCAGATTACAATACCGTGGCAGTGTGCCGTATCTAACGATCACACACAGGAGCCGCAGATTATATCGCGGTTTTACAGGCAGGGGTAATTTAAGGGCGCTTAGCTGGCCGTATTGGCGTACTGATAGCGGATCAGCACGTTCTGGGATTCGCCATTCTCATCGAGAAGATTGCTGATGCCGCGATACATCATCAGCCTTTGCGAGCCTTGTTCATAGGCCAGATAGAGAGGCTCTACCAGCCAGCCTACAAGACGCAGAATGCCGGCTGGTCGTACCACCAGACAAAGCGTAGAGGAGGTTATGGCAGCGCATTGCTCATCATCGGTTTTGCGAATACTGATTTTCACGGTATCTAAGCGGGCAGGAACAAAGAACTCGGCACGAATGGTCTCTCCCGCCGAAAGGGCCTCCCAATGGGCGCGCACATAGGGATCGAAGCCGGCGTCGACAACGAGTCGTTCTTCCTTCTCTATGCGCTTGCTCTCAGAGTTCTGGCCGCCGCGCTGATAGCGAACGTCTAGGCTGTTGCCGTTGTCAGAAACAGAGAATCGAGTACCGCTGCGTAGGTCATTCTGTTCGACCTCCGGGGTTATGAAGGAGCGAGCGCCATTGAGACTCTTCTCCACTAATACCTCACCAGTGGGGGCTACATACTCCACTCGGTCACTAAGTAATGCCGATGCATCGCTGCGGTAATGCTTTTCCTGGTAGAGTAGCTCGCCACTGTCAACCGATGCGGCGTCGCCAACGATCCATGGCTGTGCATGCAAAGGCATTGCGATGAGTGCAGATAGTGCAACAAGCAATTGCGTGGCGCAGTAAGCAAAGTTGCTCTTGCTAAGCATCACAGTCTGCCTCGTTGGCCGCAGGCAAACCGATTCTGGGAGTTTCGCGAAACAAGGGCTTCGCAATCAAGAATTGGGAAGTATGTATCACCCGTTCCATAAAGCCGCCCTGGCAGTAGGCGAGATAATAATCCCACATGCGTACAAAGTCGCCAGACAGACCTTGTGCAAGATAGTCTTGGCTTTGTGCAAGAAAACGCTCTCGCCAATGGGATAATGTAAGCGCGTAGTCGCGTGTAATATCCTCTAGCCCTATGATTTGCATGTCGGTGTCTTCAGCCACGTGCTTAGCGACTATCTGATTGCTCGGCAGGCAACCGCCCGGGAAAATATAGCGCTGGATAAAATCCACAGAGTTTTTCGCTTGCTCATAGCGCTGGTCGGAGATGGTGATAGCCTGTATTAGCATCAGCCCATCGTCATTCAACAGGCTCGCACATTTCTCAAAATAGTTTGCGTAGAATTCGTGGCCTACAGCCTCTATCATTTCAATAGAAACGAGTTTGTCGTAGCTGCCCTCGAGGTCTCTGTAGTCGCGTAGCAGAAGTTCAATGCGATCCTCTAGGCCAGCCTCGCGAATGCGCTCCTGTGCAAAATCGAATTGCTGTTGAGACAAAGTGGTAGTCGTAACGCGGCAGCCATAGTGTTGTGCTGCGTGAATGGCCAGAGAGCCCCAGCCAGTGCCGATCTCTAGCAGATGGTCTTCGGCGCGAAGCTGTAGGCGTTCGCAAATATGAGAAAGTTTGTGCAGTGAGGCTTCGTGTAAACTGCTTTTCTCGTGGGGGAAAATAGCAGAGGAATACATCATGCTTGGATCTAGAAAACTAACAAAAAAATCGTTGCTAAGATCGTAATGCGCAGAGATATTGCGACGCGAGCCTTCTGGATTATTAGCATTCATACGATGCAAAAAGCGCGTGGCAAGCCGCCGAATCCACGACTGGCCACGATCTACACCGTCTAGAATATGCAAGTTGAGCACGATCACGCGCACTAGCGTTACCAGATCATTGGACGTCCAGTGGTGCCACATATAGGATTCGCCGCAGCCTATGCTGCCGCCTCGAATCAGATCCACATAGAAGTCTTGATTCAATACTTTGATGTGCGCAGTAAGGGCGTTTTCGTCACGCTCGCCATAGACAATACTGTTCTCGCCATCCTCCAAAATGATGCGACCCTTATTGAGCTTTCCCAAGACATTCAGCACGAAGGTTTTTGCCCAGCGATCTACGAATTTTCGACCTGGCGCACGAGCACTTCGTTTCGCAACAAGACTGTTCGATTTCAAGATGACGGATTTCATGAGTGTTTTCCTACTCCTATCAGTGTTTATTACTTATTAATTCACTATGCCCAAACAGCGGCATACGTTTGAAAAATAATTTAAGTGCCTGCCAATAGATTGCGAGCGCGACTTTCAAGGTCATAAAGGGGTAGCGCAGTAAACTATTGCGCAATGAGGATGGCGTTATTTCGACGCGGCGCAGTGCAACGGTGGCGTTGAAAGCTTCTTTGCCGTTGCACCAGTTCTGCAAATGAATGCTAAGTGAACGACTGGGGGTACGGCTGCGCCAGTGGTAGGTCATGTTCATGGGCATAAAGGGCGATACGTGCATGCGTTTAGCGAATCGATGGGATTGATGGCTCGAGTCACAGGGAATGACGTATTGCACGCGTTCGCGCCATGGCGTGCTTGTGACCTCGGCGACGATATAGCGCAATTGTTCTTGTTGATCGAAGCAGTAGTAGCAGCTAATTGGATTAATCAAAAAACCGAAGTAGCGCATATTACTAAGAAGGCGGATTGGGCCTAGGGGGCGCTCTCCAGTCTCACGCATAACAAGATCGCGTACCGCTTCATCTAGCGGTTGTTCTTCAGGGCCTAGGAAATCGCTGCGTCGAAATCTCGCAAGCGCGGGCTTGTTAACGGACCAGAAAGGAGAGAGCGCAAACACTTGCTGGAGTTCATCAAGATCGAGATACATCATGAAGACTTGATAGGTAAACTCGTGTGGCTTAGGCAAGATGCGGCGATGACGTACGAGCCCCTCATATATTCCACTGTGCAGCATACCCGGGGTTGGTTCATGCCCTATGTTGTCGATTCCGTGACTATCCAATGTTCAGTGCTCCGCTTTGGCGACTAGGGGCGAACCCGGCTATTGACGAAACGTATGATGGTGCCTAAAACAGGTATGTGTTGGTAGAGCATCGCTCCTAGATCGTAGAAGTCTTCTTGGTAGTAGATACGATCTGTGAAGCGAATCTGAGTTATGCCGCGCAGCGTAATCATCTTGCCGCCCGCGAGAGCCGAGTTGCTGAATTTCATATGCCACGTGATAGTGGCGGAGTTCTCGCCACGCTGCTCATCGGTGTACTCGAACTGTATGCCATCAGAGCTGGCGTATAGATTCTTAACATAGCTCTTCAAAGCCAGAATACCCAGAATCGTGTGCAGGGGGTCGCGAAACTCAACATCTTGGGTATAGAGCCTATCCATCCGCTCAATGTTTGAGCTATTTGCTTCTTGGTAAAAGGCTTTAAAGTCCTGAAGCAGTGTGTTCTTTTGCTTATCAGGCATATAGAGGCTCTCTTTCACAATAATGTACCTTCGCCTTGTCGATCTAATTCCTGCGGTTTTTGAATCTGCTTAGCGTTGAATTCGCCTTGCAACTTGCATAGATTACGTAGCACTAGTTTGTTCAGATCAAAGCGCAGCCAAAGGCCATTAGTTTTGTGCTTTTTTAGTTGGATCGATTGATCTAGGCTTGTTGTGGCACCGTAAAACCCTTCAGAACAACATAATTCACGGTAGCGCAGCCCCAAAACGGGCTGAGAAAAATTCGAAAAAGGAGTCACGTGGGTAGCAGCGACGAGACAAACGGAAAGAAGCCGGCCCAGTCATGGGCGGCTCAGGTCGGCAACGATCCATGGGAAGGCGAGCTGCGCAAAGTCGCGCAGAGCGCAGATCGTTTGGCCTTCAAGAAACTGTTCGAGCATTTCGCACCGCAGATCAAGGCCTTCTTAATGAAGGGCATTGGCTCTTACGGCGATCGCTCTCAGGCCGAGGAAATGACCCAGGAGGTCATGATAAAGGTGTGGAATAAGGCCGCTTCCTTTAACAGCAGCAAGGCTAGCTTGAACACTTGGATATTCACTATCGCTCGTAACACGCGTATCGACTTCATCCGCCGCAACAGTCGGGCGGAGCGCAAGATCGACATCGAGGATATCTGGCACGAGGCGGATTCCCCCGAGCCTATAGTCGATTTGCAGCAGCGCCGGGTGGAGACGCAAGTGCGTAATGCGTTGTCGACCCTGCCAGATGAGCAGGCGCTAGTTTTAGAGAAAGCATTTATGGAGAGCAAGTCTCACAACGAGATCGCGCAGGAGCTGGGGCTACCCCTAGGCACCGTGAAATCTCGAATTAGGCTGGCGTTAAGTAAGCTCCAGATACTCATTGATCGATAAAGTTAAAGGTAACAGAATGATTTCTTATCATCCCGATTCAAGATATTTGACAGATTTCGCTTCAGCTAATTTGTCTCTGGCAGAGGCCGTTTGTGTATCTGCTCATCTTGAGTTCTGCGGCAAGTGTCGCGGGCATGTGCAACAACTCAAGGATGTCGGTGCACACTTACTGACCCAGCTCGAACCAGAGGAGTTGGAAGCGGATAGCTTCACACGGCTCATGTCGAAGATCGGCAGTGCCGATGCTGCTGCCTCTAGCCCTAGCACTCCCACGGAGCCGGCACTTTCCCTGAATGAGTGTGAGCAAAACGAGGCCGCCCGTAGTAAGGAGTTGCCACGTTCCTTGGTCGACGTGTTCCTGCCTCGCTCTGTGCGCAGCCTCTCTAGAGGTGGCTTGCAGAATCTAAGCTGGGCGCAGCTGGGTAAGGCCCTTCGTGTAGCCCCATTGCCGATATTTGGCGAATCCCGTGAGACCGCGATATACGATATTAAGGCGGGTGGCCGCATGCCCGAGCACGAGCACCGTGGTGAGGAAATTACAGTGTTGCTAAAAGGCAGCTTCTCGGATGCCGACGGCAGCTACTCGCGTGGCGACTTCGTGGTTCGCAATGCAGGGGAGGTCCACCAGCCCACCGCCACACAAGATACCGACTGTATCTGCCTTGTCTGCCTAGAGCGGCCTGTGCGTCCACGGGGCCTGTTTTATCGCTTATTGGAGCCTTTCGTACAGTATCGCCTGAACAAGTTGAACCGTGGTCCAGCCTTCTAGGCAGGGTTCCCGACGATGTTCTCGTTAACGTGACGCTCCCTATATTGGGTAAGCCGCTTTTGAAGGGGTGTTTGGTTCGATTTACGAACACTCCTCGGGCATAATACGGGTTCACCAATATAGGAGTTATTCTATGGCAGCTGCCACCGCAAGACACATACTCGTAGACACAGAAGCCCAATGCCTAGAGCTAAAAGAGCGCATTAACAAGGGCGAAGACTTCGCAGACATCGCAAAACAGTTCTCTTCTTGCCCTTCCCGCGCTAACGGCGGCGATCTCGGTAGCTTCGGTCCTGGCCAAATGGTGAAGGAATTCGATCAAGTCGTGTTCAGCGCCGAGCCCAATACCGTGCAAGGCCCTGTAAAGACTCAGTTCGGCTACCATCTGCTCGAAGTCACCAGTCGCACAGCCTAGTTTCTGAGGCATCGCCAATGAACAAGTCCCTTCCCGAATTCGGTGCACAAGACCTCGAGGTCGTGCAACGAACGCTAGGCTATAGGGGCTTTTTTGCGATAGATAAAGTGTTATTAAAGCACCGCCTCTATGCAGGTGGCTGGAGCCCCTCCTTTACTCGCGAGTTGTTCCTGCGTGACCCGGCGGCAGGGGTTTTGCTCTATGACCCCGATAGAGATCAACTGGTAATGGTCGAGCAGTTCCGTATTGGGGTGCTGCCTGATGCCGAGAGTCGGGGCACGAGCCCGTGGATGTTGGAGATTGTCGCCGGCATTTTGGCGGCCAATGAGAATGCGGAGGATTTGTCGCGACGCGAAGCCAAGGAAGAGGCCGGCTGCGACATTCAGGACTTGGTCCATATCACCGACTATTACAACAGCCCGGGTGGCAGCAACGAGCATATCAGTTTGTTTTGCGGACGCGTAGATGCCAGCAACGCTGGAGGAATTCACGGTCTGGAAGAAGAGAATGAGGATATTCGTGCGCTTGTGCTATCTTTCGAAGAGGCATGGTTTGCACTACAGGAAGGGCGTATGAATAACGCGATGGCGATAATTGCGATGCAATGGCTCTATATCAATAGAGATTTGCTCCGGCAGAAATGGCGTAGCCAGGGGCCTTGCGCAGCATGAAAGCACCACGCTACAACATAGATCTAGTGCGGCAAATGGCGGATTGTGATGCGAATTTTATTCGTTTACTAAAGCTAATGCCTGAACTAGAATCCTTTAGAGAGGCCTTCTTGCTAGACGCTCAAGGGCTTGCTTGCGCAGGCCGTGAAGAGCCAGTTCTGCAGCGCTTTCCCCAATGTGAGAACGCGCCACTGCAGGTTGGCGAGGCTGGATTACAGTATGCAAGGGAATTTGTAATCAGCTCAACTGCTTCAGAAGAAGTGCGAGTACGCATTAGCGTATTAGAAGTGTTCCCATATACCAGCACGTTAGCAATTAATCAGCTAACGCGTGTTAGCCAGTGGATCGACCCTCCAGGCATACTTGTGCGGGTTTACCATGATGCCACCACGGCGGAAGCGGTCGCCTATCAGGGCCATAAAGCCTTCCTTGCTAAGTACGCGATTCCGAACCCAACGATGTATCACCAGGACGAGAAAAGACAGATTAATGAATTCCTGGGCGAGTGGTTAAGTCTGTGTTTACAGGCGGGCCACAGTCTCAAACCACCGTCGTTTATCTGTGCTGCGTAAATTATGACTAGAGAAACCGCGGGCGCGCCCGTCAGAGTCGTACAGATTACGGACACTCATTTGTTTCGTGATCCTCGAGCCGCTCTGCTAAAACTCAATACTCAATATAGCTTTGAGAAGGTTGTCGAGTTAATGGCCGCCAAAGAGGCGAATATCGACTTGATCCTAGCCACTGGCGATATTGCGCAGGACGCTTCAGTAGAGGCCTATTTGCGCTTTGGCGACGCTATGCAGTCTTTTCAGGCACCATTTTATTGGATTCCAGGCAACCATGACCGTCGCCGAGTCATGGAGAGCCTCGACCAGTACCAAGACGCATTCACGAATCTTGTCAGTCTTTCCAATTGGCAGGTCATCATGCTCGACTCCAGCGTTGTTGGCGAGGTACACGGCCTTCTGAGTGAGCGAGAACTTATACATCTGGAGCAGAGCCTACAGGCTGCACAGAGCAATCCGCAGATAGAACACTGCCTGGTTTGCTTGCACCACAATCCAGTACCAGGTAGTGCGCAGTGGATGGAAGGCATAGGGCTTCACAATGACAAAGCCTTTTTAGCGATCATTGACCGTTTCGAGTTCGTGCGTGCGGTGGTGTACGGGCATATTCATCAGGAGCTCGACTTCACGCGCAATGATGTCCGCTTTTTTTGCACGCCATCGACCTGCATCCAGTTTAAGCCAGAAGTCACAGAGTTTTCGCTCGACGACGTAAGCCCCGCCTATCGATGGCTAAACCTGTTCGAAGATGGGCGCATCGAAAGCGAGATTGAACGAGTGACTGGATATGAGTTTGAAGTCGACCATACCTCTAAGGGTTATTGATGATTAGGGCGCTTTTGTGAGTCAGCGAGGCACTGTAATACGTTCAGGGCGCGGAGACTTCATGAGCACACCCAATTTCTATCTGCTGTATCTGCACGGTTTCAACAGCTCCCCTCTCTCTTCTAAGGCTAGAGTCACTTTTGATTATTGTGCGCGTCTAGGTATTGCGGATCGCATTGCGGTTCCCGAACTGCCCCATGTTCCTGAGCTGGCGATCGCGCAGATGTGCGAGATCATAGAGGCGCAAACTCTCCCGGTGGTTTTGATGGGGAGCTCCTTGGGGGGGTTTTACGCCACTTACCTAGCGGAGCGCTATGGTTTGAAGGCCGCTCTTATAAACCCAGCCGTCAATCCCGCCGATCTATGGCATGAGCATTTAGGGGAGAACCGCAATTACTATTCGGGTCGCCGCTATACGATTACCGAAGAGCATGTACAGCAATTGCGAGACATCGACACGCAGCAATTGCGCCACGCCCACAATTATCTGCTATTGGTTCAAACCGGCGATGAAACCTTGGATTACCGGCTTGCTGTAGACAAGTACAAGTCGTCAACGAGTATAATTCAGGAAGGTGGCAACCATAGTTTCGAAAACTACGAAGCGATGTTGCCCGAAATATTTCAGTTTTTAGCAGCCCCATAAATTAGTGGGCCGCCCCAACGCTAGCACCTGCTTACGCGAACTAGAATTAAGAGAAGTCCATTGAATGAGTAATATTTATAACGCAGATGCCATCGAAGTCCTTACAGGGCTAGACCCGGTTCGAAAACGTCCGGGCATGTATACCGACACTAGTCGCCCTAATCACTTGGTGCAGGAGGTCATCGACAATAGTGTCGACGAGGCCTTGGCGGGGCACGCAAAGACAATCACCGTTGTCATGCAAAAAGACGGCTATGTAGAGGTCAGCGACGATGGTCGTGGTATGCCGGTCGATATCCACCAAGAAGAGAAAGTCAGCGGTGTGGAATTGATCTTGACGCGACTACACGCCGGAGGCAAGTTCTCTGGCAAGAACTATCAATACTCTGGCGGCCTGCATGGTGTTGGTGTTTCGGTAGTGAACGCTCTGTCCAAACATCTCGAGGTGCTCGTGCGCCGAGATGGCACCGTATTCCAAATGAAATTTAGCGACGGCGAAAAAGTATCAGAGCTGACGCCTATTTCGACTGCACCAAAGCGCATGACGGGCACCACCGTGCGCTTTCTACCGGACGAGAAATATTTCGACTCGAGCAAAATTTCGATCAGCCGCTTGAAGCACGTGCTGCGTGCGAAAGCCGTACTCTGTTCCGGTCTACGTGTAGTGTTCGTCGACAATACTGTCGATGCCGAAAAGAGCCAGAGTGAAGAGTGGATATTCGAAGATGGTCTTACAGATTACCTTACTCAATCGACTCGCGACTGGCCGGTGCTGCCTGAGCAACCCTTTGTAGGTTCAATGCAAGGCAATGCCGAAGCAGTGGACTGGGCGGTGCAATGGCTGCCAGAGGGCGGTGAGATTACTGCAGAGAGTTACGTTAACCTAATTCCTACTGCGCAGGGCGGTACACACGTGAATGGTCTGCGTACGGGCCTTCTCGATGCATTGCGGGAATTTTGTGAGTTCCGTAATTTATTGCCGCGTGGCATCAAGCTAACTCCTGAGGATGTGTGGGACCGGTGTTGCTTCGTATTGTCCGCAAAAATAGTTGAGCCGCAATTCTCTGGCCAGACTAAGGAACGTCTTTCTTCCAGGCAGTGCGCGGTGTTTATCTCGGGCGTAGTAAAAGACTCGTTTAGTCTCTGGCTCAATCAGCATACCGCAGAGGCGGAGCTGCTCGCAGAGTTGTGTATAAATAACGCCCAGAGCCGCCTCAAGGCGAGCAAGAAAGTTGAGCGTAAGAAGGTAACAGCAGGCCCGGCTTTACCAGGTAAATTGGCCGATTGTTCCACTCAGGATGTCATGGCTGGCGAGTTATTCTTGGTAGAGGGTGACTCCGCTGGCGGTTCGGCAAAGCAAGCGCGCGACCGCGAGACGCAAGCGATAATGCCACTGCGCGGCAAAATCCTGAACACGTGGGAAGTAGACTCGAATGAAATACTGGGCTCACAGGAGGTGCATGACATCGCCGTCGCTCTCGGTGTAGATCCTGGCTCTGATAACTTAGAGGGCTTGCGTTACGGCAAGATCTGCATTCTGGCCGATGCTGATTCCGATGGGCTTCACATCGCGACGCTATTATGCGCCTTGTTCCTGCGCCATTTCCGACCCTTGGTTGTCGCCGGGCACATCTATGTGGCCATGCCGCCACTGTATCGTATCGATGTTGGCAAAGAGGTTTTTTATGCCCTGGATGAACAAGATAAAGATGGCATTCTTGATCGTTTAGTTGCTGAGAAGAAAAATGCCAAGCCCAATGTGCAGCGCTTCAAGGGCCTAGGTGAAATGAACCCTCTACAGTTGCGCGAAACCACGATGAATCGCGATACCAGAAGACTGGTGCAATTGACTCTGGATGATGCGCACCACGCGCGGGAAACAGACGAGATGCTCGATATGCTCCTCGCCAAGAAGCGTGCGCCGGATAGAAAAGTTTGGCTCGAAGAGAACGGCAATCTTGCCGACCTAGCCGAGTAATAGCGCAGGACAAGATTGCGCCGCAACCCAAATTCACCGAATCGAAAGCAGAACGAAGCAATGACTCAAAATATTACAGTGAACGAAGATGGTGTAGAACAAATCGCCCTGAGTAGTTACTCGCAACAGGCGTATTTGAACTACTCCATGTATGTCATCAACGACCGTGCCTTGCCCCATATCGGCGATGGTTTGAAGCCAGTGCAGCGCCGCATTATCTATGCGATGTCCGAGCTAAGCCTCAAGTCGACTGCGAAGTTTAAAAAATCCGCGCGTACGATAGGCGACGTGATAGGCAAGTTTCACCCACATGGTGATTCGGCCTGTTATGAGGCCATGGTGCTAATGGCTCAGCCCTTTAGTTATCGTTACCCGCTCGTCGATGGACAAGGCAACTGGGGCTCGCCCGACGACCCTAAATCCTTTGCGGCGATGCGTTATACCGAATCGAAACTGCGTAAATATGCCGACATACTGCTCTCGGAACTAGAGCAAGGCACCGTGGAGTGGAAACTCAATTTCGATGGCACCTTGCAAGAGCCACAGATTCTGCCGGCGCGACTACCTAATGTCCTACTCAATGGTGGTAGCGGCATCGCAGTTGGTATGGCCACAGATATCCCGCCGCACAATTTACGCGAAGTTGCGAGTGCCTGTATCCACCTCTTGGAGAGCCCTAGCGCCACGGTTGCGGATTTGATGACCCATATTCAGGGGCCAGACTATCCAACCGCCGCTGAGATCATTAGTCCGCGAGAGGACATCGTTTCGCTGTACGAAACCGGGAAGGGTTCCATAAGATCCCGTGCGGTTTATCACATCGAGAGCGGCGATATCGTGGTTACGGCATTGCCCTATCAGGTCTCCGGAGCGAAAGTCCTAGAGCAGATTGCGGCACAGATGCAGAAGAAGAAACTACCCATGGTGGTGGACCTTCGCGACGAGTCCGATCATGAGAATCCAACGCGAATCGTGATTGTGCCACGCTCTAATCGAGTCGATACCGACTCGTTAATGTTGCACCTGTTTGCCTCGACCGATCTTGAGCGCACCTACCGTGTCAATTTCAACATAATTGGCACCAATGGTCGCCCGCAAGTGAAGAATCTGCGTTCACTTTTGAAGGAATGGCTAGAGTTCCGCACCGATACGGTGAAGCGACGCCTACAGAATCGTCTCGACCGCATTCTGCAACGACTGCATATTCTGGAAGGCCTCTTGGTTGCCTTTCTCAATATCGACGAGGTGATTCACATCATTCGCACTGAGGAGAAGCCTCGGCCGGTGCTAATGGAGCGTTTCGCGATTTCGGAGATCCAGGCCGAAGCGATTCTAGAGCTCAAATTAAGACACCTTGCTAAGCTCGAGGAAGTAAAGATCCGTGGCGAGCAAAACGAGCTAGATGCGGAGCGCGAGCGCTTGGAGTTGATCCTCGGGTCGGCAACGCGGCTCAAGACACTCATTCGCAAAGAGATTACGCAAGATGCTGAGGACTTCGGCGACGACCGTTGCTGCCCGATAGTCTCTCGTACTGAAGCACAGGCATTTAGCGAGACTGAGTTGATGTCTACTGAGCCTATAACCGTTGTACTCTCCGAGCGCGGCTGGGCGAGATCGGCGAAAGGGCATGAAGTTGAGCCAGAAGCACTGCAATACAAATCTGGTGATGGATTCAAATTTGCTGCCCTTGGGCGCAGCAATCAGAACGCGATCTTCATCGATTCTACCGGCCGTACTTACTCGCTTCCCTCCCATACCCTGCCTTCGGCACGTGGACAGGGTGAACCTCTGACTGGTCGTCTAACTCCAGAGTCCGGAGCTAGTTTCGAAGGCGTGTTGATGGGTGACGAGAAACAAAGGGTCTTATTGGCGAGCGATGGCGGCTATGGTTTCGTCGCTAAGATCGAGGATTTACAGAGTAAGAATAAATCTGGAAAGAGCGTCCTCAAACTACCTAAAGGCAGCAAGGTAATGCCGCCGTTGATAGTTAAAGACTATGCAAGCGATGTGGTCGTCGCGATTACTAACGAAGGCCGTATGTTGAGCTTCGCTTTGTCCGAGTTGCCGGAATTATCTCGTGGCAAGGGCAATAAAATCATCAGCATACCAAGCGCACGTGCGAGCGAGCGCGTGGAGTTCGTTGTCGCCTTATGTGTGCTCGGCGCTGGTGAGACTCTTGCCGTTCACGCAGGTAGGCGCCACCTGAATATGAAAGCTTCTGATCTGGAGCACTACAAAGGAGAGCGGGGTCGTCGTGGTAATAAATTGCCTCGCGGCTTCCAAAATGTTGATCGAGTCGAAGTAATAGGCGTTTCTTGACGTTCGCAAGCCCAAAATAGCTTCTATAAGGCTGGCGAGTAGCGCTAGCAAGTTGCTATTCTCTCTACTTATGTCGAAATCTCGACTATGAGAAGTGGAACTAGGGAGGGCCGCTTGCAAGTTAGAAGTCTCACTTTAATAGTCACATTGTTTTTGACACTGTGCTTGCCTGCATCACTGCAGGCACAGAGCGACGAGGAGGTTGTGCTCCAATTGAAGTGGGAGCACGAGTTTCAGTTTGCAGGCTATTACGCCGCATTATGGCAGGGCTTCTATCAGCAAGCGGGCCTTAACGTAGATATCCGCTCCGCTATTACCGAAGACGGTCGTTTTCTCGCACCAGACGCAGAGCTGATAAGTGGCAATGCAGACTTCGCCATAGGTGGTATAGACACGCTTGTTAAACGCGGGCTTGGTGAGAAATTCGTAGTCTTAAGCCCGATCTTTCAGAGTTCGCCAGTTGCGGTGTTTAGCCTCAGCGACCGTCCTCTCGACAATTTGCAGCAGCTTAGTCAGCTCCGTATTGCAGCGGTAAAAGATGATTATCTGCTGACCCAGATCCAAGCGATGTTTCTTGCCGAAGGCGTCGATCCAGAAAGCATTACATTCCTAGACGAAGATGTAACGGTAGAGAGCCTTGTCGATGGGCGTGCCGACGCCATCGCCACTTATGATGCTTCTGCACTATATGAGGCTAGGGAGTTGGGGGTGGAGTTAAATTCTCTCTACCCCGCGGACTATGGAATTAACTTCTATGGCGACGTCCTGTATACCACCGAGGCGGTGATAGAGCGTGATCCTGAGCTAGTAAAGCGATTTGTAGAGGCCAGTATCGAAGGCTGGCGTTATGCCTTGGAGTATAAATTCGAAATTGCAGACCGTATATCTGCTGAAATGCCCCGCTATCGATATTTGTATAACAACACCTTCGACTATAACCGTTTCTTCGCGGAGCGCATCGACCAGTATCTACTATTCCCATTGATTCCCCTTGGGCACAATCAATTTGAGCGCTGGCAGAGTGCCTATTCTCTGCTTTTACAACTCGGTTTAATAGAACAGCCCTTTCCGATCGAGGAGTTGCTCAGCCCGGTGGAGCTGCCACCAGCGCAGGAGCAGGACCTAGGCGACTGGTTGCTTATCGTGATCTCTCTGGCGGTCTTAGTTAGCATAGGGCTATTCGTGCGTGTCCCCCATCTGCGCCTTTTGCTTGCAGTCCCTTTCTTTTTCCTCATCCTGCAACAATTCATCGAACTCCGTTACCGGGTTCTGTTAGTTGATGAGGAACGTTTACATGTGTCCGAACAGCTCAGTACGGTGCGTTACCAATTAGAAAGTAGATTACTGAATAATCTTTCTTTGATTAATGGCCTTGCCGCATTTATCGCCTCAAAACCCGATTTTACCCAACAAGAGTTTGATACCTACGCGTCCACTATTCTTACGAGTGAGCCCGCGCTGATAAATCTTGCCGCAGCTCCCGATCTAGTCATTGAGTATATTTATCCTCTCGAGGGCAACGAGTCAGCACTCGGTCTGAATTACCTAAACACTCCGCTGCAGATGTTTGCGATCCAGCGCACAATCCAAACAGGTTCTATGGTGATTGCGGGTCCCCTCGAATTAGTGCAAGGCGGCACTGCCTTTGTAGGTCGTGCACCCGTGTACATATATAGCGAAGATGGCAATCGTAATTTTTGGGGGGTAGTCTCGGCACCGATTTCCACAGCAAGCATCTATGCTGAGACTGATTTGTTCGACCCTAGTATTGGTTTGGAAATCGCCATACGCGGTCGAGATGGACTCGGAGAGGATGGAGAGGTTTTCTTTGGCTCAGCGAGCGTGTTTGACAACCCCAATGCGGTCAAGATGCCGGTGGCGCTGGGCGGCGGCACATGGCAGTTAGCCGCCTATTCGCTGCAGGATACTAGTGAGACCGACCCGGGTATTTTGCTGTTACGAAGTGTCGCCGCCATCCTCTGTGCACTGTTCGTTATTGGCATCTTCTTACGTTACCGAGCCAAGATCAAAGAAGAGGCATACGAGCGGCTGATCTTTCGCAACGAGCAATTCCTACGTGAAGTAGAGAAGGTGTCAAAAGTAGGCGGGTGGCGTTTAGATAGCAATGGCGTGTTCTCAGAGGTCTCTGAACAGTGTATGCAGATATTCGGAGTCAGCAATGGCGCTGGCGTGTTGAGTCTGGATGAGGTCTGCGCCCAGTACTCAGAGGAAACCGGGAAAATGCTACGCAGCCTCCTAGACCGAGCGAAACAGCGGGGTGACAGTTTCGATACGGAGTTGCGTCTGGAGCGCAATGGAGAAGGTGAGAGCTGGCTGCATATCCGCGGCGAGATGATATTGCTTCCCAGTGCTAGGCGCGAATTAGTGGGTGCCATCCAGGATGTCAGTAAGGCCAAAGCGGCAGATAAATTGATCGAGTATCAGGCCAATTACGATGCACTGACAGGTTTAGCGAACAGAAGCCTTCTGAGGGATCGGCTCGATAGTGCGCTGGCGATGTCTAAGCGTGCAAGCACTAAACTCGCAGTGTTATTTATCGACTTAGATAATTTCAAATCGGTCAATGACAACCTCGGCCACGATGTAGGCGATGAGGTCTTGGTAGAGACTGCAAAGCGGATTAAGAGTTGTGTGCGCGAGGTCGATACAGTTGCCCGTTACAGTGGAGATGAGTTCATAGTCGTGTTACGCGATGTATTCTCAGAGTCTGCAGTATGCCGAATTGTGGACGAGATCGTGACTGCTGTAGGAGAGCCCTTTAAGCTTGATGTTAATCAAGTCTACTGTGGCGCAAGCATAGGTATTTCTTTCTTCCCAGACGACGCCCTGGACTCGGAGACGCTAATCATTAAGGCCGACCAGGCAATGTATGAAGTGAAGAAATCGGGTAGGAATGGCTGGCAGTTCTATACACAGGAGATGCAGCGCAAGTCCGAGAAGCGCCATAGTTTATTCAACGAGCTCGTAGCCGCGCTCAAGAATAACGATTTAAGTGTGTATTATCAGCCTATCTATAGTTTCGCTGAGAACCGAATAGTAGGGTGCGAGGCTTTGGTGCGTTGGCAGAAGGCCGATGGCAGCTTCGTTCCTCCAGACTTGTTTATCCCATTGGCCGAGGAGAGCGGCCTCGTGATTCGCATCGACCATCTTGTGCTCACGTCCGCACGTAATTTCATTAGTGAGTTAAATAGTGCCCATGGGCTCAATATAGGTCTGTCGGTAAATGTTTCGACACGCCTTCTGTATATGCGTGACGAGTCGTCACAGGCATGGTTCCAAGATATTAAACTCCCTATCAATGTCCCGATCATTGTGGAGATTACCGAAAGGGTTTTGGTTGAGGATGCCACCCGCGCCTTGCAAGTGCTCAACGACTTGAATAAGGCCGGCATTAGTATCTCCATCGATGATTTTGGTACTGGCTATTCTGGCCTCAGCTACCTTTCGCGCTTTCCAGTCGATGGGCTAAAAATCGATCGCTCATTCGTCGCGAGAATCGGTGAGCTCAAAACCGAAGAGGCTCTGATCGAGACGATGCTGTTGATGGCGAAGAAATTGCAGATTCGCGCCGTCGCGGAGGGCGTGGAAACGCGCGAACAATTGGCCTTCTTACGTAATCTAAATTGTGATTTTGCGCAGGGTTACTATATAGCGCGACCGATGCCTAAGGATCAATTTACGGCCTTCCTTCTTAAGAGCAATTCAGAGGGTTTAGACTTGTAACAATTTTGTAGGAACATTTGTAGGAACAATGAAAAGGCTCATTATTTATTTGGACATGATCGGTCAATAATAAAAAAATGTAGCTGCCCCTTATTCTCTCTTTCCTCACTTCAATCGTTGAATATCATTTGCTCTCCACTATAAGCTGGACGAAGTTTACTCAAGACTCTGCGATTATTCGCACGACTTTGAGATAACAATTTCGTCCTATAGGGTCCATCACGCGCGTAATTCTGCGCCCGCACTGCGACCCATTTACCTAAAGCTTGTATTAGAGGAAATATCATGACTGCACAAACTGCGATAAGCACAGTAGTAACTTCGCATCCCTTACCGATCCCTTTGCATAAACCAAAGCGTCTCGCTAAGGTCCAGCCGCGCTCGTCCACCCCTATGTTGAATGAAACACTGAAGGAGAAGTTGGGCGAAGAGTATCAGTTGAAAACCTTTTTCGGCGACGAGGTGATGAGTATGGGGGAGAGCACCCTCAACGATCTCGCCGAGTGTTATATGACAGTCTTTAACGAAAGTTGGGGCGAGTCTTGGACGATCAGTTCTGCCAAGAGCGAGATTACCCACAGTCTTCGCAATGACCCAGAGCGGATACCATTGATCTCTTTACTCTACAAAGAGGACAAGATCATTGGTTTCTGCTGGGTGTTACTGATGGACAAGAACGCCATGAGCAAGGAACACGACATGCCTTGGGAGCTTTCCGACGTGGAGAAAGAGTCCGGTATGACGATCTCCAAGTACTGGCTCAAAGAGGTAGTGAAGAAGGAGCGCATCATGTTTATCAAGGAGCTGGGTGTCCTCAAGGAGTATCGCCAAGTAGTTTCACCCTTCCTATCTATTCCTATTTTGGAGCGATCCGCCCAGATGGGCTATGATGTTGGGTTCTTATGGACAAATGTGAACAGTAAGGCTTTCAAATGGGGCCTAGGCGTTGGTTATTCACCGGTTCACTTCTTCATAACCAATAATCTGCTGCTCATGTACGGCAGCGTGCAAGGCTCCTTGAAAGCGATGCGAAACGTAGTAGAGGCCTCGTTTAGTAAGCAGAGCCAGTACTATATGATTAACAACATCAATAAATACCTGTTGAAGGGGGAGGCAAGAAACTGAAAACATTCCAGCCCAAAAGCTGCGTCTTGCCACTTTGTGGTAGGGGCACACTGCTGCGAGCATATGCTCGCAGCAGGCTTGAGCTGAATGCTGTTTTGCAAAGTCAGGGGATAGAATGAACTATATATTCATCCCCAATGCGATCGCCCTGTTGATTCTAGGCCTCTTTACGGCGCGTCAGAATCCAGGGAGGTTGTCTAATACCTATTTGCTAACCAACGTCTCCGTCGCTATATGGGCGTTGTGCTTTATGTTGTTGCATGAGTTCCAAACACGAGTGCCAGTGAACCTCGTTTCGCAGATACAGCTGGTTTCGGCCCTGGTGTTCGCAAACGGGCACCTCGACATCAGCCTGCGCTATCCAGACCCCCAGCGGTTGCCTGGGCCCCTGCTGCGCTGGTTTAACTACATAGTGTTCACCACGCTATGTGTTTTAACCCTATTCACTGACGTGGTGTCTAGGGCCGTCCTAGAAGAGCAGGCAGTAGTGTTTGTAGATGGGCCTGGATATGCCGTCTTCGCCTTGTACTTAGCAGTGGTTGGGGTGCTGGTTATCAGCAATCTCATCATTAGCTATCGGCGCTACCCGGAGTATCGTACGCGCTTAGCCTATATGCTGACGGGTTTAGGGCTATTCATCGTGTTCGGGATCGTCTTCGATCTCGTTCTAGTGGTGATGGGCAATTATGACTGGTTAGTGCTCGGGCATTTAGGGTCGGTGTTTCCTTCGATTTTCTTCGCCTATGCTTTCAGTAAGCACGATTTGTTGGATATAAGTATGGCGGTTGACCGGTATACGGCCAAGATTATTGTGGCAGTCCTCGCGATACTTAGTCTGTACCTCGCCTTCCAACTTTCCTTCAACTACCCCGCGGCCAGCCTAGCGCTCATATGTTTAATTGCGCTGTTGTGGGCCTTCAATGCTTATAGATTAGAGCTATTCTTGGTTAGTACAGCGCGGCGGCGCTTTGTGCGCAACTGGTACGAGCCCGAGGATATCCTCAATAGATTGGCGGAGAAGCTAGAGGATATTAAGAATCGTGCAGATATATTCGAGACTTTGACCAAAGAGATCGATGAGGTATTCGAGTTAGAGAATATTCAACGCATCGTTGCAATACGAGATGAGCAAGAGAATCTTCAGGCCTACCAAGTATTTACTGGTGCCCAGCAGAGACCGAATGACACGCTGCTTGTAGAGGACCCTTTCATCCTAGCTTGCAATGCCTGCGAAGAGCCCTTGAATCTAAGCGAGTTTGCGACGCCAATCCAGCAAGGCTTCGCCGCTAGTGGCTTTAACGATGCAGAGAAGACGCTTGTCATCCCGTTCTTCTCTCCTGAATATCTCGAGGGCGTCTTAATACTAGGTGAGCGCAGTAGCCAAGAGGAGTTCAGCAAGAAAGATAGGCAATTCTTACTAAGATTGCTGCGCTATGTTGCTGCAATACTGTATAGATTGACGCCTTTCGAGAAACTCGAGAAATCATACTTCGAGAACCAGCGCCGACAGCATCAGGCAGAGATTCAAGTGGTGCGCAGCGACAAGACACTGGCGATAGCGCACGCAACGCGACAGGCCCACCACGAGATTAGGACGCCATTGAATATCATTCGCATGGCTGCTCACCGCATCAAGAGTACCGAAACAATCGCGAAGTATCGGCAGATCATAGATGAGCAGATCGAGAGAGCGATGGAGATCGTCGATGAGACGCTCGTCATCACCGATGGTGGAGGCGATGATGAGGCGCGCTTCCAGAGAATTGATATCAACCTGTTATTGCAGCGATGCGTGAAGTTGCAGGCCGAAGGACCCCAGAAGCGAATTCTCGATCTCGATGAGGTTGCGCCCCAAGTTTTAGGGATTCCTGGAGAGATTCAGGTGCTATTTAGCAATCTAATCAAGAACGCTCTGGAGTCTATGCCTGATGGTGGAACTCTGCATATTCGCAGCAATATCGAACTACAGGAGTTAGTCGTTAGTGTTAGCGATACTGGAATTGGTATTGCACCCGAGCTGCGCGAGAAAATCTGGGAGCCCTACTTCAGTGGCAAAGTAACATCGGCTGGAAATCTCACTGCGGGGCGGGGGTGGGGCTTAACAATCTGCAATAGAATAGTAACTGAGCACAAGGGCAGTATTCAGTGTGAGAGCGCACTAGGACAGGGTAGTAAGTTTACGGTGCGTATGCCAATAAACTAATCTTGTTCGCGGCGTTGACTTGCGCGGTCCAACTCACGCGCCCAGCGCTGATCGCGCTCGATTAGAATTTCGCGCAGGATCTCGGCTTCCTTGTGTACCACGATGCGTTCGAGTAGACCCAATAATTCTTCCTCTTCGAACGGCTTGAGAATATACCCAGAGGCGAGCCCTAGCGTTGGGTCTTTCGCTAAGGCTTGGCGTTCTTTGTCGTTATACGCAGTAAATATCACAATTGGAATATGGCGTTTAAAAGGGCTGCTGCCCTCTTCGTTGCGCAAGGTCTTCAGGAAAAGCTCGCCATTCATCTTAGGCATTTGCCAGTCGAGCAAGATGCACTCGATCTTGTTGCTTAGGAAGTTAAATCCGCGTTGATGGGATTTGAGAATCTGCAACGCCTCTTCTCCGTCGTAGGCGGGGATGGCGTGATAGCGCTGAGTTTCGTTGATAACCTCTATGACAAGGTCCGACTGCTGTCGATCATCCTCGACCACAAGAATGCGTGGTTTGCTCTTCATGATGGCGATTTCACTGCGATTGTAGGCCAATTCCTGAGCTGCGCGTTGCAACGCGTTGCTGCCAGATTTGCGTAAAGACAAAACTCGGACCATTGAATGCGCCGCTTAGCAATGCGAAAGGAAGATACAGTAAGGCAAGCAGTGTGTTGCACATGATAACGAGATAGGGGAAGGGCGCGCGTGTATATTGCTGAGTGATCTGATTGCGGGTAACCGGCAAGGTCGACCACGCTTTATCGCCCATGCGTCCAATTAATATCGCCGTAGTAAATTGTTGGTAGTGTCGTGTAGGGTAGCGCTTCCATTGTCTGATATGATGTCGGTTTGACATCAACCACATCTCGTAAACAGATAGTAGTTTAAAAAACAGGCCGCCAATTACGCCGTAAAATAAACTCCAAACAAGCACCGCGGGCAGTAATATCACTGACTTCGATCTGCTCATATCTAACGCGTCCTGTAATTCTAGAGAGTGTTTGGCAACTTTGGCCGAGTTTCTTTGACTGATTTTAGCTTTACTTGTCGCTAGTATACACTAGCAAACTCTTAAAAATAGCGGCTTTAGTTCACGCTTATTCACATCGATAGATTTTTTCTCAACAACTCGTACTTTCGAAACCGTAGACACTATATGCAGAAATCGATCTATTTAGCCAAGAGCCTGCTTATATTGAGCTACTCACTTCTGTTTCTGTTGATAGTGTCCATCCTCTCTATTTCAGTTTGGGAACCCTTGTTCCAAGCTTCATTCTTCATTCTATTTATTGCCCTGATAGGGCTCAGCTATGAGTCTCTGTATTCAGCTTTCCTACAAGCCTTGGGCAGTTCGAGAGTGGACTCTGCACTACGCCGAATTGGAGGGGTTGCAGATATTATCGACAATCTTCATGAATATACCGATCTCGATGCATTGCTGCGTTATACCCAGTCTAGCCTCGCGGCACTGTTGGGCGGAGGAAGCGCGAAGTTGTTGCTTGCGCGCAACTACCTCGAAGCAGACGATTCTGGCAGCGCCGAGTTCTTGCTGTGGGGGTCAAAAAATACTCAGATTTTGAATGCGAAGTGTGCGGCACTAAATTATGCGATCAATGCGCCGGAAGGGTTTCTCGTAAGGGATTGCCCGAAAGACGTGGCTGCTGAGTTGCAGAGTTTCGACGCGGATTTCGTTATCCCCATTTTCTGCCGAGCAAAGATGCAGGCTCTGTTGCTTATTAGCGACTCCACAGGCGTGTTTGCCGAGTTGCGTACCATACTGGCATTCTTTGCGCGTCAATTTGGTATCGCCTTGGAGCGGATAGTAAATGAGCAGGGGCGTCGCGCCCGTCAAGAACACGCATTTGCGGAGAAAACAGCGGCTTTGGCAATGCTTAGCGCGACGATTGCCCATGAGATGAGAACCCCCTTGTCCGGGGTACGCGCGAGCATTGGTGGAGTTGACTCTTATCTCCCCGAATTAATTAGCGCCTACGAGTTTGCCCACGAACAAGATGCGGACCGATTCCCTATGATTCGCAAAGACTTGTTGGAGACGCTTACTGATACAGGGCCCCGTATAAGGTCTATGGTGGATCAGGCGAATCACGTGATCGATCTACTATTGATCAATCTGAACGATAAGCGCCTAGATAGCGCGAACCACTCTACGTGTTCAGTGCGTGATTGTGTAGAGGAGGCGATTGCTCAATATCCGTTTAGGCGTTTCGAGCGGGAGAAAGTACACGTCAAGATTGATAAGGATTTCGAGTTTCAAGGCGTTAGTTCATTGCTCGTCTATGTTTTGTTCAATCTGCTGAAAAACGCATTGTATAGTCTAGAGTCTGCAGGCAAAGGCGTGATTCACTTAGACGTGGAGAAGGGTGAACATAGGAATTATTTAATCTTTGAGGATACCGGGCTGGGTATAGCAGAAGACGTATTGCCTTTGATTTTCGACGGTTTCTTCACGACCCGCAGTAATGGTACTGGAGCAGGGCTAGCTTTCTGCAAGCGCACCCTGCGCAGTTTCGGTGGTGATATTCGCGTGAGTTCAAAACTCGGCCAATTTACGCGTTTTACGCTCGAGTTCCCACTCGACTAAATCAGTGTAAGAACTTCGTATCGGAAGCTGTCGTCTCTATGTGGGACCGGTAGGATTGAATGGCCTCGGGTCTATACTTACGTAGTATGCGGCTGGCATCCTCGTGCTGAATGAGCGCACAATAATAGGGCGCCTGTGCACAGACTTTCTTGGCGGGGACGTAATATTTTTTCCAATCGTCTGTCAGTATCTTCTTGATGTGCTCATTGTCGTCAGAAACATTGAATAGGGGCACGAGCTCGCCTTTGCGTAGCGCCGCAAGTAACTGTGCCGGTGCGCCTACCGTGGTGCATTGCCGTATATGCTCTTCTAAGCCTGTCTCTGTCAGTATCAACAGGATCGACAGCTCACCCTTCGCATTTAATAGGGCGAAACCAGAATAGGGTTCGTCAATCAGATAGTATTCAATAAACTTATTTCGGTTTCGCAACGAGTTGAAATAGGCAATGAAATCAGCATTATTGACAAAACGACTTTGGCTATTCGCGATCACAGGGTCTGTAATTAGCTTGAAGCTCTTGCTGAAATACTGTTGCTGCAGGGTAGCGATAGAGCGCTTTAGTTTCGCTTCTAGGTCTTGGTCTTTCTTGCTAATGAACTGGTCAATTAAACCAGCGTTGAAAGCCTGTACCGCTAGTTCGGTATCTGCTTGCCCCGTCAGCAGAATGCGCTTTACGTACGGGTTGGTAAGGCTAGCGCAAAGTTCAAGGCCGTTCATCGAGGGCATCGAGTAATCGATGACCACTACACTTGGAGTGCTGAAACGTTGGGCGTTATAAATTTCTTTATAGAGCTCGTTGATTTCTATATGTGTAAGGGTGTCGGAATCGAATGGTCCAGTTTTGTAAGATGAATAAACGCGCCGAATAAGTTCCGCGTGCTGCTGAGCATCGTTAATATAGGTCAGAGCTTGGCGTGCGGACTGAAAGAGTCGATAGTTAAGATCGCGCGGTAATATCAAACTGACAGCATCGAGAAAGTCCGGGTCGTCATCGACCAGTACCACCTGTGTGGGGTAATAGAAAAGATGACAAACTGGAAAAGTAAAATCCAAAGCGTACTCCTTGTGTGACCTTGAGTTTCAGGGCGCGTGAAGATAGCTTACTGACATCTTAGCAATCAAGCAAAGGCTGCGTTAGAGCGATACTTCCTGAGCCAATAGATGTTCTACCTGTCGATCGAGTAAGGCCTTGTAGTTGACCATAGGTTCGTCGACTAGCCAGGTCTTGATGAATTCCCCATTCTGATTGTCGACGATGTCACTGAACTCTTCTGTTATAAGCCTGCTATCTGCATCCGCTAAAACGTATGCAGCCTCACTAATAATCAAGGTATCGATAGGAGCCTCTTCACAAATTTGGCGGGTCAAGGCGAGATTCTCTCCTGCGACCGTATAGGTGTTCTGCTCGAGGGATGAGAGCACTCCAGTGAGAAGGTCACCGCAGTGTAGGCCCGCTTTAAACTGCAGAGTGGGTAGGCCGTTGGCCTCCAGTTCCCGCGCTAAGGCAGCAGTAATCTCTAGGAATAATAGCGCCGCACATACTGCATGGAAGCAGTGCTCATCGTCTACTTGCGCGGCTCCGAAGGTGATTAGTATCTCGTCGCCTGCGCATTTTTCGATATTGCCATTATACAGCTGAGTGACTTTGTGAACGTAGAAGTAGTAGGTATTGAGCAGCTCAATGGTTTCCTGCGCCTCGTGTTGGTGAAGTGCGAGACGGTAATTGCTGATGTTAATATTCAAGATACTTACGAACGCACTGCCGGGGCGGCGATATAAGGCAGCGGCCTGCTCACTAGGACTGAGTATTTTCTCAGGTCCAAACATCGCGTGGCGACTTTCATCGTCACTTAACTCGTAAATTAGGCGGTTGTACTGGCGAATCACTGCCCCTATCTCGTCGCCCCGTTCGCCGAAAGGGCACGGTTCACCCTCACCGCGTCTGACGCTTTGAATGGAGGCAGATAACAAGCGTAATGGAAAGGTGATGACATGTTGGGTAAGCGCGACTATTACACTAACGCCAGTGAGTAGGAGTAGGAGTAGTGCGGCGAGCATGAACAGGAAGTTACGTGTGACCCCTTGCTCGATATAGCGCTGATCAAGATTGACGCGGACGTAGCCCGCTAAAGAGTCCTGTAGGGCGATGGGCGCTAAATAGCTGCCAAACAGATCGCTACGCTGTAGCGATTCGCTACCGGCGGGAGATACCGAAGATCCTGATATGGCAATGACACGGTCGTCAATGCTGAGAACGGCGACTTGTGCGATTGCCTCTTCTCGTGTCAGTTGGTTTAGCAAGACATTCATGCTGACCATATCATTGGCCAAAACAAGTTCAGTCACCAAGATTGCTGTTTGTCGTGCGAGTGTATTGCCTAAGCTGTCAGACTGTTGCCGAAGTATGTTCTCTGTAGTTTGATTGGTCACCAACCAGAAGACGCACATAGATAGAATTAGAAGTACTGCAGTACTAAAGGCAAATTTTTGACCAAGTTTCATGCGTGTAGTGGTGGTTCTATGTGGCGTTGAATCGCCGGGTGCTTGTGCTGTTATTCTTTCTTGTGACACGCGAGACTCTCTTATAACTAGGCTTAGATTACTGGAATGAGTCCAGCGTTAGTTCTTCATCATGGACGAAACTGAAATCGAGATTGGCGCTGGGCTCCTGTAAACAGTTGCCTTGAACGAAATTAACATTCGCCTGCCAAAGCAGGGGTAGTAAATCGATCGAGTCGATCATAGGCGCTACAACGAGTAGCCCGCGCGCGTGCAGACTGTTCACAGTGGAATTGAGTTTCTCGCGTTGTTCTGAGCTCTTATCTATATCGTCAAGTAATGATCTGTCGAGCTTAATAAAAGTCGCCTCCTCCAATGGCAGAGAATTGAGTGAAGTGTAAGTGCTGCCGAAATGCGTGATGGACAGGGTGAAACCTAAGGTTCTGACTTGATCGCAGAAACGCTTTACTTGTTTTGGCGAGCTCACGATATCTAGCTCACTAATCTGTAGGCCAATTTGATCTGCAGAAATATGCTCTTGTTGTAACTGAGTGCGCAACCAAGGTAGAAACTCAGTGCTTACGATCGAATTATGGGTGAGGTTGATCGTAAGCTTGAGTGCGGGGTTATTACGCGCCGCGAGCAAGCTAAGAGAGTGTTCGCACACCCAGCGGTCGATCTTTTCGCCAAGTCCATGTTGATTCGCGAGCTCCAAGAAGCGAGGAGGGTAGATCAAGTTCTCGTGATCTTGTAATCGAATTCGGACCTCATAGCGCTCCACGCCATCTTCTTTGAGATTGACGATTGGTTGAAAGACGAGCACAAAATCTTCCTGTTCGAATGCTTGCTCCAATCTTTTGAACATTTTCGCAGCAGTGCCATAGGCATCGCTCTCGTCGACTACTTTGTTACTATTTTGATTACTGCGAACGGTGAGATTGTGTCGAGCGCGATCGATGATCACACTTGCTGAGGGAGTGAGCTCATTCACGATTGCGATGCCAGCATTGAACTGCAATTTGCTGCCTTGGGGTGAAATAGTCTGTAACTGCGTATTGAGATTTGCACAGAGTTCGCCGAGGAATTGTTCTTGTGCGTACTCTGTCTCCTTACTCAGTAAGATGATGAACTCCGCGTCGCCAATATGGCCGACTGTGGCGTCTCCAGGAGTGTTGTCGCCTACTAGTTTAGCTACGTCGGCTAACAGCAAATTACTTGCTGACTTGCCGCTGAGTAAGGTGAAGTCTTGAAACTGCTCAAGCTTTAACAAGACCGCCGCGCTATTGACTTGATCATAAACGCCGTTGGCAATCGCCTGGTCGATCTTGGCGAGTATGGCGCTGCGATTGAGTAGGTTTGTCAGAAGATCGAGGCTCTCTTGATTCTTGAGTCTCTGTTGCTGCGCAATATTGCCTGCAACCGGGCGGATGATGACTTGAATGCTAGGTTCATCTTCGAAGACCGATTGCGCACATTCCAGACTTAGGCGGGTCAATGAATTAGGTGCAGTATTGGCAAGAAATACACAGCGCGATTCAGTATGAGAAGTGGTCTCGTTGAGAAACTTGCGTACGCGCTCGACATCTTGCTCGTCAACGAGATCGAGAAAAGTATGCTTCTTGAGCTGTGCCTCAGACTCGAAACCGAACAGGTCTAGATATGCCTGGTTGGCATACTGAAACAAGCCTTCGTGTAGATAGGCCACTGCGTCGGATGCGCTCATCAGAAGTAACTGATAACGCTCACGCAGTTCGTTCAATGCTGTATTGGTCTTGCGCAGCTCGCGCCGGGCGTTCAAATTGCTCAGTTCATGACGAACAGTTCGCAACAGCTCTGCGGCCTCTTTAGACTTGTTTAGATCATGCTTGCTGCAAGCCACACCATTGCTAGGTAACTCGAGTAGCTCCCCTTCTTCGTCGTAAAGCTTGCCCAGTGCAATAAAACATATGTCTTGTGCTACTTCGTTCATCAGCACTATAAGGCGCGCTACTGGCAGCACCTGCGGGCCAGGGAACAGGAATAGGAGATCCCAGCGCATGCTAAGCAGGCGCTCACGTAGGTGGGCCTCGTCAGCTACTGATTCGGCATGGACGTTATAGCCGTCCTTGCGTAGTGCGCTCACCAATAGCGCACCGTCGGAAACCAGTTCCGATGCGATAAGTACGTTAATTGTTGAATTCTGTTCCATCTGAATCCTTACGCTACAGGGGATAGGCGCAGCGCTAGTTTGGGCGCAAGCGCGATACGTGGCGTTGACCCAATGTCTGTTTGCGCTGAGTTTAGCATACAAAATTCGCGGTCCGGACGCAGCAAGAGCCTAGTTTGCGGGGCTAATTCACAAGAATTCAGCAAAATAGCAACTTTGGCCTCAAAATCCTCTAGGGCAACGTGTAAACTCTCGATTAACAGCACATTTGTGCAAAAAATTCACAGTGAAGTCTTTTTTAAGTGAGTCGTATGGATCAGGGTAGCAAGACAGCGCAAGATGAAGAGCTGCGCAAGCAGAAGCGTTTAAAAGAGCTTAGACGAGCCAGAAATCGACTCTTTGTGTGTTTTTGGACCTTTCCCGTTTATGTGCTCGCAGTGATGCAGGTGTTAGAGACTGGCAACGAAACCACTCTAATCATGTTCGCCTATATGGCCCTCTATGCAGGTTTCGGAGCGAATCTGGCCACGAAACGCTGCCCTCAATGTCACGAGCAATATTTTGTGAAATCCTTCTTCCTGAACCCCTTCAGGTCGCAATGTGCTCACTGTGCCCTAGCCCTCAAGCAGGAAGAAACCCTAGGCGCTTAAGCTCTAGCACCGAAGATTGCAGACCCAACACGCACGATGGTGGAGCCTTCGGCGATGGCCGCCTCATAGTCTGCACTCATGCCTATAGACAGGCTATCTAAATGCTCAAAACGCCCCTGCAACTCCCTAAACAATAGCGCAAGTGGAGCAAATACTTCGCGTTGCTGCTCATGCCCTGCGCAAGGTGCGGGGATAGCCATGAGCCCGCGCAGCCTAAGGCTCGGAAGTTTTGCGATCTGTTCACACAAATCCGCGGCGTCCTCTAGCGCTACTCCTGACTTGCTGTCCTCGGAAGAGAGATTGACTTGTACACAGATATTCAGAGGTGCGAGCCCCTCGGGGCGTTGCTTACTTAGTCGACTGGCGATCTTGAGGCGATCGACGCTATGGACCCAGTCGAAATGTGCGGCGATATCCCCTGTCTTATTAGATTGAATAGGTCCGATGAAGTGCCAGACAAGGTCGGGCAAGTCGAGTATTCGTATCTTGTCGAGTGCCTCTTGTACGTAATTCTCGCCAAATTCGCGTTGACCTGCCGCATAGGCCTCACGCAGCTTCTCTGGTGTTTGGGTTTTCGTCACCGCGAGCAGAGTGACGCTGTCCGCAGTACGTCCGCTACGTGTTGCCGCTTTTGTGATCTGATCTCGAACAGTGGAAATATTTTCTGCTATGCTTGCCATGGTTTCACCGAGTTGACGCTCTACTCACAAGTGCCGCGTCGGCGCGGCCTGCAAGCAATTCTTGGCGGCACTATAGCATAGCCCAGTGCTCCGCGAAGGCGAGCGTTGTGACAAGGCAAAACCCTATCTAAGTAGACGCTGTGCGCTGACACGGTAAACATTCTCGAACATAAGCAGGTATCACAATGGATATCACGGAATTACTCGGTTTTAGTGTTAAACAAGGCGCATCTGACTTGCACCTCACAGCGGGCATGCCACCATTGATTCGTGTAGATGGGGATATTCGTAAGATCAATATTCCCGCGATGGACCACAAGGAAGTCCATAGCCTTGTCTACGAGATCATGACGGACAAGCAACGCAAGGACTATGAGCAATTCCTAGAAACGGATTTCTCTTTCGAAGTGCCTGGGCTGGCGCGTTTCAGGGTTAACGCCTTCAACCAGAATCGTGGTGCTGCTGCGGTGTTCCGGACCATCCCAAGCAAAGTGCTTTCGATGGAGGAGCTAGGCATGGGGGCTGTCTTCAGGCAGGTCTCCGACCTTGCCAGAGGTTTGGTAGTCGTGACGGGCCCGACAGGGTCGGGTAAAAGTACGACCCTCGCGGCCATGATGGACTATGTGAACAATACCCGTTACGAGCATATTCTCACTATCGAAGACCCAATCGAATTCGTACACGAGAGCAAGAAATGTTTGGTTAATCAGCGCGAGGTGCATCGCGATACTCTCGGCTTCGCCGAAGCACTACGTTCGGCACTGCGCGAAGACCCCGATATTATTCTCGTGGGCGAATTACGTGACTTGGAGACCATTCGTCTAGCCTTGACCGCAGCGGAAACGGGCCACTTAGTATTCGGCACTCTGCACACCACCTCTGCCGCAAAGACGATCGACCGTATTATCGATGTGTTCCCCGCCGCAGAGAAATCAATGGTGCGTTCGATGCTCTCCGAATCGCTACAGGCTGTTGTCTCGCAAGCCCTACTTAAGAAGACTGGGGGTGGTCGAATTGCAGCGCACGAAATCATGATTGGCACGCCGGCTATTCGTAACTTGATAAGGGAAGATAAAGTCGCGCAAATGTACTCTGCGATTCAGACGGGTTCGTCCGTGGGGATGAAGACACTGGATCAGTGTTTGAAAGAGCTCCTCCAGAAAGGCTTGATCACGAAAGAAGCAGCAAAGGCTAAGGCAAAGACTCCTGATTCTTTCTAGAAGGGCTGTGTTCCATACAGTCATCCTAGGCAGCTTCCTAAGGAAGCTGCTCTGGAAATTTCTCCGCCAGACACTGTAGCCATGTCTCCAGAATCAATTGCGCGGCTAGGCAATCTAGCTGCGCAGAAGACTCACCGCGCATGATTTGTCCACGGGCCTCGAAAGAGCTTAAGCGCTCGTCTATTCCATAGCAGGGTTTGTGGTAACGGCCATTGAGGCGATTGCCAAACTTGCGCGCGCGAATAAGTAGCTCACTCTCGCTGTCGTCCATATTGTAGGGCAGTCCTACGACGAAGGCGTCCGGTTGCCATTTCGTAACTAAGGCGTCGAGTATCTCCCAATTCGGAATGCCATCGCGCGCTGGAATAGCGTTGAGGGCGGTGGCGCGGTGAGTGATGCTCTGTCCAACTGCCGAGCCGATGCGTTTCGTTCCGAAGTCGAAGCCTAGTAAAGACAAGTCCTTTGGTTTCTTCTCCGGGAAGCTATCCATTGAATATTGCCTCAGTGTTCGCTTCGCGAAAAACCTTCCTCATGAATGCCCCGCTGTTGAAGAGAGCTGATCTAGGCTGATGCCGAGTATCGAAGCGGCTGCTTCCGCTTTCTTGGAATGATCGCTAGAGAAGATTAACTCGGTCACTGCCGGGACTGTTAACCATACGTTGTCGCTAATTTCCTGTTCGAGCTGGCCAGCCTCCCAGCCTGCACAGCCTAGCGCGACTAGATAGCGTTCCGGACCAGTCCCTAAGGCGATATCCGCTAGAATGTCTTTGGACATCGACAGGCTTAGCTCCGGAGTAATAGGAAGAGTGTATTCCCACTCACGGCCACTGTTATGCAGAATAAAACCCTTGTTTCTCTCGACGGGGCCGCCTGTCATAACACGCTGGCTATGGAAATCGATGTCGCCCTTACGTTGTTCAAAACTGATTTTTAGTTCTTCTAAGAGTTCCGCTAAGCGCATATTGGATGGCTTATTGATGACGATACCTAAGGCGCCTTCATCGTTATGGCGCCATAGATAGGTAACGGTTTGGTTAAACCAAGGATCTTCAAGATGGGGCATCGCGATCAAAAACTGATTCGCGAGAGAACCTGGAGTGGCCTCATACTGTGAGGCTGTTGAGCTGTTCTGCGTCATGTCGCTCCACGCTATAGCGAGTGATTAGATTACTGGCTAGTAAAAGAGTTGCCTTGATGGAAGCGCCAGGTGCGAATGATCTCGAGAATATCGACATCGCTTAGCATCTCTGGTGGGAATGGGTCGAATGGGGCAGCCAGTCGCACGATGTTGATGGCCGCTTCGTCTAAAACTCGATGCCCGGAACTTTGCAGGATGCGAATCTCTTGCACCGAACCATTGGGTCGTAGGGCCACGAGCATGCGCAGGCTGCCATACAGCTGCTGCGAGCGTGCCTGTTCGGGATAATTGATGTTGCCCACTACCTCGATGCGCTTGCGCCAAGAATCCAGGTACTGGGCGTCATGGCGCTTCTGAGTAGACGCTGAAGAAATAGTGTATGTGCGAGGACGCTTCGCATAGGCCTGCTGCTGCATGTCTAGCTGAGCCTGTAGGCTGGCGATCGCGAGACTTAATTCTTCCGGGGTGGCCTGTTCCGAGAGTTGCGTGTCTGTCTCAGGCGCTTCGTCTTCCAATTGCTGCTCTAGGCTCTGCTCGGAGTTTATCGAGCTGAGTATGGCTAGATCGCTTGGGTCGGTTTGGCGATTCGGCGCCGGCGCTTGAGGAATGGGATCGACCTGTTGTATCACTTCGTCGTGAAAAGGCGCTTCGAATGGTGTGCTCGGGGCTGCGGCCTCATCGAGAGTGCCACTGCCGGTCTGATTCTCTTGGGCGATAAAATCCGCTTCGTCGGGCGCCACATCACTTCGATATTGAGCAAGAGTGATCTCGATGGCGGGGGCGCTGTTACTTTCTTCGAGGTAGCTAAAGCCCACCCCCGCTATGAGCATAATGTGTAAGCAAGCGGATAGGAAAATTGTGAATCCGAAACGCTCTTTAGATAGATCGGTGTTTGCTGTCATAGGCCCTGAGTTAAGCTGGCCCGCTGTGTCTAAACGCGGGCGGCTAGCTTGCTTTCGATGCATCGCATTAAGTCGCCAGCGATGTCGAGATTATACGCGTTATTGAGTTCGCGAACACAGGTAGGGCTGGTGACATTGATTTCGGTCAGATAGTCGCCAATCACATCGAGTCCAACGAACAATAGGCCCTTTGCCTTCACTGCCTCTTTAACTTGGGCGCAGATCCATAGATCACGCTCGGTTAGTAGCTGTGGGACACCACTGCCGCCTGCGGCTAGATTGCCGCGCGTCTCACCCTGCGCGGGGACTCGAGCGAGGGCGTAGGGAATGGGCTCCCCGTCAACTAAGAGGATACGCTTGTCTCCATTAACGATCTCCGGGATAAAGCGCTGCGCCATGATCGGTGTTTTGCCGTGATTGGTCAGGGTTTCGATGATCACACTGACGTTCGAGTCGCCTTTCCTGAGCCTGAATATTGAGGCGCCACCCATGCCGTCTAGAGGCTTGAAGATTACGTCTTCGTGAACTTGGTGAAAGGCCTTGAGCACTGAGGCCTTGCTGCTGACGACCAAAGGAGGGCAGCATTGCGGGAACGCAGTCGCGAAGAGCTTCTCGTTGCAATCGCGTAGGCTCTGGGGCTTGTTGACGACGATCGTGCCAGCGCTTTCAGCCTGCTCAAGCATATAGGTCGAGTAGATGTACTCGTTGTCGAAGGGTGGATCCTTGCGCATCAGAATGCTGTCTAGATTGCTCAAGGGTTCCTCACTCGCGGCTCCTAGGCTGTACCAGTTCTTCTCGTCCCAAGCGACAGTCAGCTCGCGCATCAGGCCCATCGCTACGCCGTCTTTGAGGTATAGGTCGGACTGCTCCATATAGGAGATAGACCAGCCACGCTCCTGCGCGGCCATGAGCATAGCCAAACTAGTATCTTTCTTGTAGCTGATGGATTGGATGGGGTCCATGACGATGCCGAGTCGAATACTCATTATTAAATCTGCCTAAAATCAGTGTGGAATAACCAGGCCAACGCGTCGCGATGGCTCCTCGCTGCGCAGATAATAGCGCATGTCGCAGCCGGTATCGACGCAGCTTCCTAAGCGCATTGCGCAAATCTGTGCTAAATCTCAAATACACCTACAAAAAGGAGAGCAGCATGGAAGCGGAAACTCTCGAAAACAGCCACGCCCTGCAAATTTTATTGGTCGACGACAGCCGTAGCACGCGTGAGAACGCGCTAGACCTCCTAGATCAGCGCCAATATCAGATCCAAGTCGCTGAAAATGGCTTCGACGCCTTGTGCAAACTGGTAGCGCAGCCCCCTGATATCGTATTCATGGACAGTGCTATGCCCGAGTTAGATGGTTATGCATCCTGTGCGTTAATCACCGCTAGCCCTGCTTATGCCCATATCCCTGTAGTCATAATGAGTAGCAACGATAGTCCTCTAGAGCGAGCTCGTGCCGCTTTAGCGGGCGCGCAGCGTCTGATTGGCAAACCCTTTCGCAAGCGTGATCTGTTAGACGCCCTTGAAGCCCTAGTGCCTGCGCTAGAAGTGAGCGAGGAGGCTGCCCATGCCCACTGTGCTGATCATTGACGACTCGCCTACACAAGTAGCGTGCATTCAAGAGCTGCTGGGAGACATGCGGGTTTTGCATCGCAACAGCGCTTCGCTTGGCGAAAGTCGGCGGTTAGCGGAGCAAGCAGATCTGGTGTTGATCGCCCTGATCCTAAGGGGCAGCAACGGTTTCGAATGTGGTTTGCAGCTACGCGAACTCGGTTTTCTCAATATCTTGCTGTATAGCGACTGCCCGGAAGATACAGACGCGGATTGGGCGCGTGCGATAGGGCTGCAAGGTCTGCTGCAATTGCCTGCTCCTGCACACTCGCTGTTGCAGCAAATCAAACAGAATATGAGTCGTACTGTGAATGGGCAGGAAGATGGCCAGCGCTGGGCTTCCTAGCTTTGTGTTATGGCAGGGCATGAAGAGCCGCGCTAGCGGCCTCCCAATGCTCATGCAAGATGCCATTTCAGACGATTCTTTACTGGCAAGTGAACGCGTAAAGGCTAGCCTGCGCCAACTCGCGGCATTGGCCAATATTGTTCAGGCCACACAGCTTGCGTTGTACTGTCGCGAGTGTAATAAGTTGCTGGCGCTATATGTTCAGCAGAGAAATCGCCGTACTACCCTCGAGCCTTTGCTGTTGGGCGCGGCAGTGCGTGTGCTGCTATCGCTCGCGAGCCCGTTGCAGTGTTTCATCGACAGCGGCAACCTCAACGAGTTGCGTCGGGCCAGAGGGGCTAGTGTCGTCGACCACATCAACAGAAGTAAGAATCCTATGTGGGCGGAACCAAGTCTGAAGTCCCTGTTGCGTAAGCAGCTCCTGAGTGCGCATTACGTACTTGGGGATAGTGCCAATTACTCCGAGCCCTGTGATGCGCCAGCGCAGTCGAATAGCTTCCGCAGCTTAAATCGAGTCGCTGCACTTTGTCTTGGCAGGACCTTGTTAGAGAATGTTGAGAACGCGCGCAGTAATCAGCAGACTTGCGTTCAAATTCTGCGTTTGGAACTGTGTTGCCACCCAGTGCGTGTGAGCGAGCCACCGAAGACGTTGAAGGACATGCGCAAGCTGCACCTAGAAACGGCAACAGCGCACTTATTACGAGTTCTGCGTCGTAAAATGCGCGAGCTAATCGTGCAGGCAGAACAGAGAGAAGGGGTCAATCTAGAGTTAAGTCTGTGGATTTTCCAGAGGACCAATGTGTGTTGTGCGTTGCTAAAACCTAGTCACGCGCAGGCCATCGTTAAGATATGTGTTAGCGCGCAACATCTCGCATTGCATCTTCGTTGTTGGGCGAGTAAAGAGTGTGAAGCGCACACTCTACTGTACTTATGCGCGCTGGCTCTCGAGCGACATCTCGACATCGAAATTGCGGTGCAGCAAGGGCAGCGCCCGTGTGAGCGCACGGATATCCGCCTATGCCGCAAGGTTCAACATTTTCTACGCACTCACAGGAGGCGGCTGCGTTCGGTTTACTCAGCGCCGTTTAGTAACGTCAGAGTAATTGCCTGTAAAGAAGTGCAAGGCATTCATCAGCAACTTCGAGAAAGCTCTAAGCTTCACAAGAAAACGCGAACTACAATGTCTGTAGATGATGAGCTTTTCTATAGCGTAATTCGTTGTAAGGCAATCGCTCTTTATATGGGAGAAATGGCTCTATATGAACTGCTCTTTAGCATCCGCGAGCTGGTAGTCTTAGCAATCGAGCGAAGACTCATGCTCACTAAGATCGTGTTCAGCTTGTTGCCGAGACTCACTGCGTATTGCTTGCGTTCTCTACAAAAAGGCGGCCGAGTGTTGGGCTATGATACGCGCTTGATCTCCTCACTAAGCGAGTCGCTGCGCGCGTATCGGCAGGTGGCGTTGTCGAAAATCACAAATCGTGACAGCAGGATAAGTCTGCCAGTTGCTCTGGGGCAGGGTAAGAACCGAGATAAGCGCACAATTGCGACTACACAGTTGCCGAGTTTTCTCGCGAGGAATATTCGTTACGTGATCGCGGACCCAGTGGCATTTTGCGGCTGCCAATCAACACAAGAATTTGCGAAGCTAAGTAGAGAAGTAGTCTTAGAGCTGACTGTCTTGGCGCGAGGCGCCCGCGCATTGCAAGTCGACCGTGTGGCGGCCCTAAGTGAGGTGCTGTTGGAGACCTATCGCTCCCTCAATGCCTTGGCAGTGTTGCCCGCAGAAAAGGATCTTCAAGAAAATCTGCAGGGGGCGCATCGCTGCCTTCGCCTTGCCTTGAACCAGGCTGCAGCAAGACAAGCCGTTTGCGAGGTGCGTCCCACTATAGTCAGCCTCTACCGCTTTGTAGAGTTTCTGCATCGTGCCCCCGCCCATGCTCCAGATTCCATACAAGCGGCGCTAAGTGCCGTAAATTCTCTGGCAGCGGATATGCGTGTGTTTGCCGATGTCTTCACGAGCGCTATAGCTCATGGTCGAGCTGCGCGTATTCACCTAGCGCAGGATCAGTTGCGGGCATTGCTAGCCGCAACGTCTCGCTTGCAGGAAGACCTGTGTTCGAACGGGATGATCGCAGTTGCCCGTTGGGGTCCGGCATTCAATTATACCGTGGGGCGTTATAGCAATGAGCGGGGTAAGCCCGCTCGTCTCGCGCTCTTGATCGACGGGATAGAAGCTCCGCGCACACTGGTACAAGGGCTGCAGTCGCCGCTCCAAACCCTGCTATGCCTAATGATCGAACACAGCGTCGAGCTAGTGACGCAGCGTCGTGCTGCTGGGAAGCCGGATAGTGCGCAACTGCGTTTTCTAGCTACTCGTTCCGGCACCCAGTTACGGCTTTGCCTGCAGGACGATGGTAGTGGTTTGACGGGTAGTGAGCTCAACAGTGTTAGTCAGGAGTTGGAGGCGCTTGGAGGCTCTTTATCCCTAGAAGGTAAAGAGGGCGGTGGTAGCATGATAAGCGTGCTTGTCGACTGTGCAAGCGTGCGTTGGGATATTGCGTCGAAGCCGCTATAATGCCGCCTTCGTAATCTATTCGGGTAAGCAAGACTTTGAAAACATTAGGGTTCGCGTGGGGTGTTGGGGGTGTAGTATTGATTCTGCTTTTTGCAGTGCTGCGCCTATCCCCAATGGCCTTGGAGTTGTCTTCCTATAATCTAGAGCAAGTTCACTGGTTCATGCTCGCCGTTAGTATCCTCTATATGGCCTACGCCGAAGGATATAAGGGCTTTCATCTAGCCTTTGCCCCGCGAGTTGTGGCACGGGCAAGTTATTTGGGCGCCAACCCTCGCTTGCTACATATTCTGTTTGCTCCCATTTTCTGCATGGGTTATATCCACGCGACTCGCCGCCGTAAGCTGCTCTCTTTCGGGCTAACTAGCATGATAATTTGCTTCGTGCTTATCGTGCGCATGCTGCCGCAGCCATGGCGAGGCATTGTGGATGCAGGTGTCGTCACCGGTCTCATCTTGGGCATCGCCTCGATTGGTTTTTTCTTATTGCAGCGCCTGCGCTTCCCCGACCGCCTACAAGTGGCGATCGATTTGCCGGAGTAATGCAGGGCTAAACTCTTCAAGCTTAAGGGCGACTAGAATGTTCAAGCAAGCCAATCAGAGTAGCCCCTGCGCCATCATCGTAAGCTTCGAACCTGACATCGCTGTATTGCTTGCCCTCGTAGAGCAGGTCGGTGCACAGGCGGATTTCATACTTGTAGATAATGCCTCTAGCACCGCCAGCGACTTTATAGCGCATGTGCAAGCCGCGCCGCGCTGTCTAGGCGTCCATAGCTTGGAGTGCAACATCGGTCTTGCCGCGGCAATGAACATTGGGCTAGGCGAGGCCACTGCGGCAGGATATGGCTTTGCTGTGTTATTCGATCAGGACAGCCAGGTCCCGGTATCTTTCTTTGCCGATATGCAAGCCAGTTACGAAGAGGCCACGCTTGTTTGCAGTGCGCCAGTCGCGGCAGTGGGGCCGCGCATTGTGAGCCCGCGTAATAGCAAGGCAATGCCCTTCAAATTATTCAGCCGCGTGTTTAAGCGCAGCGACGTTGAAATACCGGGCAGCACGCAGCTTTTCTATGCGGAATTTTTAATCTCCTCTGGCTGCCTGATTGATCTTGGCCATTTGTCGAGAATTGGACCCATGCGTGAATCTTATTTTATCGACAATATCGACCTTGAGTGGTGTTTCCGTGCGATTGCAAAAGGGTATGTCGTGGTGGGTTCGGGGAAGGCGGTGTTGGAGCATAGTATCGGAGTAGAGGACGACAGCGCCTGGGTTAAAGCGGGGCTGATCGTGAGTCATAGTCCACTACGTAGTTATTATTCGACTCGCAACCGCTTTGCACTGTATCGGGAGTCATACGCGCCTCTAGGGTGGAAGCTGCGGGACTTTCCACGGTTCTTACTCAAGACACTCTGGTTGCTAGTGTTTAGCTCACGGCGTGCGGAGTACTTACAAAATATTCGCCGCGGGTTTGCGGACGCTGCGAGGCTGAATAAGTGAGTAAGTCACAGACAACATTGCCTAAGATTGCCATAGTACTTGCCACCTATAATGGCGAGAAGTTTATTAAGCAGCAGCTCGACTCTTTATTGGCCCAAGAATATACAGACTTTATAATTGTTGTGCGGGACGATGCTTCGCTGGATGCAACCCCCAGCATTTTGCAACACTATGCCAGCATGCAACCGGAAAAATTTCGACTGGTTGAGGGCGGTGAGAATCTCGGTGCTAGCGCAAGCTTCTCGGCACTCATAGAGTACGTGCTTGCACAGAAGGACGCATTGGGTTTAGAGCAGGCCTATATGATGTGCTGCGACCAAGACGACGTGTGGCACTCAGATAAGATTGGCAAATCCGTGCAGGCAATGCTCGCCTTGGAGGCCAAACATCCCTACCGAGCCTGTTTGGTGCACAGCGACTTGCGTGTCATCGATGAGCAGGGGCAAGAGCTCGCGCCGTCTTTCTTTTCCTATCAGGGCATTCGTCCCCACAAGCATAGCTTCGCGCGCTTGCTAGTCAGCAATTCGGTTACGGGCTGCACCGCTATGATCAATGAGAAACTCGCTCATCTAGCCTGCCCGATTCCTGCGCAGGCGATAATGCATGACTGGTGGTTGGCTCTGGTGACTTCCTCAATTGGCCATATTCAGCCTATCGATGAGCCCTTAATGGACTACCGGCAGCATCAGAACAACACCCTTGGTGCGGTGCCGATCACTCGCACTGGCTTTGCGATGCGCAAGCTGCGCAGACTCAATGACCCACGATACGATAAGTTCAATGTGCAACTCGCCAAGCAAGCTGCGAACTTCGCGGGGCGTCATTACGCCAACTTGAGCAATCGCAACACCTTTGTTCTCAGTGTTGCGCTGTGGCTGAGTAGTCGCTATCGATGGATACGCAATGGAGTGTACTTAGGCTTCATTTGGCTTTTCGCCTAAGTCACTCGGTTCTTTCGAATCGCCGCTAAGCGCTTACGCATCATCTCGCCTACAACTAGTGGTGAGAACTCCGACTCGATTGTTGCCTTCGCTTTGCGTCCTAACTTATTCGTCAATTCCCGGTCATTGGCGAGGGTGTGCATCGCTTCGGCAGCCTGCTCTACATTGGGCTCCGCCCATATCTGTCCCTTCTTGTAAGGTCCGAAGTCTTCCTCGATGCTAACTAATTTATAATCGATCGGCATGCAATTGTCGGGGCGCATATAATCGGTATTGCCTGACCAGTTTGTCGCGAGGATCGCTTTACCTAGCGCCATCGCCTCGGCTGGGCCAAAGCCGAAGCCTTCGGAACGGTGCAGGGACACAAAACAATCGGTATTAGAGATTAGCGCGTTAACTTGCGCGCGCGAATACACCTTATCTAGAATCAGGATGTTTTGATGTTCGCCGATGGCGTCCTTGATGCTACGAATAGCCTCGTCGGTAGGATTATTCACCTTTAAGACAAGACGTGTGTTGAGATCGTCCGCGGCAAAGGCGCGTCGGAAAGCGTCGATTGCACCGAAGGGGTTCTTGCGGGCGGGCATGCTATAGGTATCGAACATGGCCAGGAACAAGAAGGGTTCCTCTGGCAGTTGGAAGTCAGCGCGTTTTAGACTTGTGTCCACCTTCACTTCGACTGCGTGTGGAATGCGGATCACCGGAATTGGCGAGCGCATCGCTACTGCGTCCTGCACGAAATTGGAGGGAACCCAAATCTCATCGAAGTGTACGAAAGTCTCAACCCAAGCCTCTGGTATCTCTGGTAGTTCCCAGGCCCAATAGCCAATGCGGTAGTGGCCGTTGAAATACTCTGAGGGTAACTCTGTGATCGCCTGAAAGGCGTGGTCTGGATTGATGTGCAGTAGAGTCACGTCATAAGGTGCCGACTCTATTTCTTTATGCTGCCAGCTCAAATCCGTCATACGCGAAGGGTTGCCAGACTGGAAGCAGATAATGCCGAAAGCCTCGTTGGCAGCGTCCAATGCCTTGGCGTCGCTGCGTGCTCCCTCGCCGATACCCATCTCTGCGCGAGTATAGCCAATCAGATTCACGCCGAATTGCAAGCCGTCACGAGCTTGCGCCGCCTCATCATTGCTAGCAGGGATAAGGCTCGCCTGTGCCACGCTATTGACCAGTAGCGTGAAGTCGCCCTTCTCTGCAGACAAGTTAGGATTGTAGTACTCGTCGCCAGCCATGAAGCGCTTGCTCCAACGCTGCCACATGGCCTTCTCATTTTCTTTAGGCACGCTGGTCTTGCGGCTTATGCTCTCGTGGTGGATCAGCTTGGAATAAGGAGTCCACAGATTACGGTAACCTTTGTCAAGCAAGCGCAGGCATAGATCGACATCGTTACCGACTACCGCTAGCTCTTCGTCGAAGCCGCCTATCTGTTCGAACTTCTCACGACTGACCATTAAACAGGCGCCAGTATTTGCGGAGACCTCGCGAGTGGTTTCATGGATGTGGCGATAGATAGTATCGCTAGGCATGCGCTTATGTAGCAGGTGTATGCCGCCGCCGCCATAATTGACCAACAGCACACCGGTGTGTTGTAAGGCACCATTGGGGTAATATAGTAGAGCCCCAACCGCGCCGACTTGCGGGCGCATCGCCTCGCGCACTAGCACTTCTAACCAGTCGGGGTCGATGATCTCGATATCGTCGTTGAGGAATAAGTATAGCTCGCCGCTGGCATTGCGCACGCCAATGTTATTCAAACGCGCCCAGTTGAATGGCTCGTTACATTCGACTACCTTGAAATTCTTACTGCGCAGATATTCTATGCCCTCGGGATATTTTCCGCGGCCATTATCGAGAATAATGACTTCGTAATTTTTGTAAGCGGTTACGCTTAAAAGTGATTCCATGCAGGGTTTTACTAGATCGAGTCTACCCATAGTAGGGATGATGATCGATACTTTTGGTTCGCTGGCCAAAGGCCAGCAGACTTGCCGGATTCCGTGGTGGTGCGTTCTGACTTCGGCTTTGTGAGTACCTAGGTGATCGACGACTACTTGTGTTTCGGCGGCGATAATTACCGCGTCGTCGAGTTTGTCGCTCGCGCTCCACAACATCTTAGGGATGCGAGTGATAGCCGGTGCGTTGTCGACGATCGCCAATAGTGCAGCGAAGCGCCAAGCTGGAGTGTCGAGGCGAATATGTTGAACCGACGCGAGGAGAGGATTCTCGACTGCGAATAGCTGTCCCACATAGTTGCTGGCAAGCAAGTGATCGGGGGACCATTTCGGCGTAAAACAAGGCTCAGAATGTTCGCCCGTTAAAGAGGACTTGTCGTGGTCAGAATACAAAAGCTGCGCGTCGCCACTCGCTAAGCTCTGGTTCATTTCCCAAAGCGCGTGGGGCGCAAGTGTTTCGCCGGCCTCGAGAAACAGCGACCAACCCTCGCGATCTACGAGGTCTTGTAGTGCTACGGCGATAGAGGTTTCGAAATTCACCTGTGTCGAAGCGCCGAGTCCTGCGTGGCTTACGGCGTCCTCTAGAACAGTGCCTTTATCACCGATTAGGTGCACCATCCAGCGCGTACTCGCCTGCTCGGCGATGCTGGCGAGGGTATGCAGTAAGGCCTCCTCATCACCATTGGGGCTAACGATCAGATGGAAGAGAACTGCATTTTCATCGTGCAGAGACTGTTCGCGAAGCCTCTCAATTTCTTCTGGCTCTGGCATATTGCGCCAATACCAAGTGTTATAGAGATCACTGTTTTTAAACAGTCGAAAAGTCTGCGTGATAGTGCGAACGTGTTGGTCCTTATCGGTCAAGGTTAAGACGAGTTCATGCTCACCGGCACCTAACTCTGGCAATGGGATCTCTTGATAGAAGCCCGCCGTGAAAGCGTCCTTAATCTCGGGGTACTGCTCGGCGATATCGGGTCGGCTAATGCCAGTGTTGAAACTCAGGCAGAGCTTGCCGTCTACGTGTGCGTCAATCCGCGCCATGTCGGCTTCGCTGCACGCCCAACCCTGAAGTGTCAGTTGCTCCGGAAACTCGTTCTGCGCAGCACTTGGAATATCGAGATTACAGTGTATGAACTCCGGCTGAGCAGGCGTTGTTTGCTGCTCCTGCTTCTCTTGAATGTGTTGCTTGGCGCGGCCAGCGCCAAGCGCGAGCAGTTTGCGTTTTACGAAGCGAATAGGCTTGGTGACCTTCCACGAAAAGGAATTGAGCAGCAGCTGATTATCTAGGCTCAGTCGATTGGCATGCATCTTGGCATCGTTCAATTCCGCCGTGCGGCGATTGATGGTCTGGCTGAACTTATTGAGCTTGTGGTTCAGGCTGCGTAACTCGCTATTGAGACGGCCCTCGGTCTCTTGCAGCTGGCGCCCCAGTTTGCGTTTCTCATTCTCAGCTTCCACGGCGTGTTCGTTGAGTCGCTTGATGTCGCCGTGCAGGCTCTCTACGAGCGTGGTCTCGTCGAGGCTCCCTAGGGTTTGGTTCAATTGCTCGCCGGTCCAAAGCGGCAACCATTTCGAGAAAACGCGGACGCGAGCCTCGGCAATAGTATCCCCGCTGCGATAACGGCTACTAGGGTCCGTAGATGCGGTGTTGGATTCGCCACCCTGGCGATAGAATGCTGTGATCTCGTCGACATGGAGGAAAGGCACGAGTTGAGCAATTTGCAACCAGAAATCCCAGTCCTCGAAGATGTCCAGATTCTCATCGAACAGGCAGCCGCGCGTCACTAGTGAGCGGCGAAACAGCGCGGAATGTATGGGAATGAAATTGTCTCGACGCAGTCGTGCTGGGTCGAAGGGGATCCGAAATGTGGAGTTGCTAAGATTGCCGGCGGGCGTCGTTTTCTGGGTACTGCTATAGGCCACGCCCAGAGTTTTATCTCGCTCCAAACACTCCACCAACATCTCAATATGTCGCGGCGCAATCCAGTCGTCCTCATCCAAGAAGATGAGGTAGCTACCTTGTGCCTCACGCAGAGCAATATTCGCTGCGGCAGGGCGGTTCAGAGGCACGCCCTCGCTGACTTCTCGCAGAGCAGTTTGGAGAGCAAGTGACTTATGGCGATCGAGGCCCTTGCCTGTGGCATCCACTAGAATAATTTCGATGTTGCTGTAGGTCTGTTTCTCCACAGACAACAAGGCCTCCGCGAGTTCGGCGCGGTTCATGCTACGGCAAAGCACGGAGACTAGAGGGGCGTCTTCGAAAGCGAGTTTCGGTGCGGCATTGGTGTTAGTCGTGGCGTTACTAATGTTGTGATCCTCGCAACAGTTTCTTCAAAGCGGAAAAGATGCCGGTGCCTGCGTTGTCGCTGCGATAGGCGCTCGGCATTGGCACGTCAGTAAGTTGCAGGCGTTCCTGCCGCATCAGTTCAGCTTCGCTGAGTAAATGGGGTTGGCGCAAAAGCTCAGGAGTTAGCAGGCAGAAGGCTTCTGCATACTTCACCTGAGGTGGCAGTGTATAGGTCCGAAAATGGTTCAACGCGAATATGTATTCGTCGTAGGGAGATATGTTTAGCTGTGAGTGGTAGACCGCGATCGCTGCACGCTTCTTTGCCTCGAAGGCGGTAATGTCGATCAAGATGTCGACGCGCGCTAGGGGGGCCCCAACCTCATACATGGCAATGCGCAAATCCCTCCCTTCATTGACAAGGCGCCTAGTGGCCTCTATTACGAGCCATGCGGTGGCGCGATGATCGGGGTGAATCTCATTGAACGAGGTGGTTAGTATTAAGTCTGCGCCGCTATTGACGATGGCTAAGCGCGCAGCCTCGATTGAGCGCTCATCGCAGCGCACGCTACGATCTTTCTCTTGCCAGAAATCGACGCTCTCGACTCCTAGGATTTTTACAGCAGCCCGTGTCTCCTGCTCACGCACGGCGCTGCCTTGCTTGCCATGCTCGCCGAAATCCCCCGAGGTTACTAGTATTGCTTGAGTGGGAATATGTGCTTCCTGATACGCCGCTAGTAGGCCGCCGCAACCCAATGTTTCGTCATCGGGATGGGGGGCAAATACGAGCGCCTTCTGGCAGGGTATTGTGGCGCTGGCTTGATAGGGCGTTAATCGCGATTCCATCGGTTAACTCTCAGTTTATTTTGCGAATAATGATCGACTCGAGCACCTCGCCGATGAAGTCCAGAAAGAGAGTGTCTAAATCAGGATGGAAATAGTCTTGGGCTTTGTTGCCAATCGCCAACACGCCTAGCATGCGCTCGCGTCCAATAGGGCATAGCGCTACTGAACGAATGCCGCCACCGCGATGGGGAAAGAGGAAGGTGGCTGTGTCTTTGTCGATACTCTTGCAGATAGTCTTACGATCGCGCAGTAGCGTTGGGAAGCTCTCTTGCAGGAAGTCGACAGACTCGAGCCTGGTGTTCTCGACATTGTTGAGGTGGTTGGTGTCGAACAGGATGACGCTACTAACGTCTATGCCGGGCTGAGTATTAAGGTTGGCCTCTGTGGCACTGGCTATCTGGGAGACATCGTCTTCGATCAGTAGTGCCAGAATGAGTGCCCGAGTGACGCTGAAAAGTTGATCGTTATACTTGGCAGTTTCCATCAATGTGTTGAGCGTGTGGCGCGACTCGATGCTGCGCTCGCGCAAGATCTTTACCTGACGCTCCAGTAGAGAGATTGCTTTGCCGCTCTCATGGGGAAGCGTGATCTCCTCCAATAAGCTGTCTCGATTTATGAAAAAATCGGGATGTTTTTGCAGGTAGTGAGCGACTTGGTCGGCGCTCACATCATTCTTGTCGGTGCCTTGCTTTGCAGAGGTGTCGCTATTCATACGCTCTCTTCACTTTTCGTCACGATGATTATGAAACGGTGTCTAATTCGATGCTGCCTTCGAACACGCTAGTAGCAGGTCCGCGCATGATTATAGGGCTGGAAGGTCCCTCCCAGCTCAGGCGTAGATCGCCGCCGTTAAGGTGTGCAAGTACGTCGTTATCAAGCAAGCCCGCCGCATGACCGCATACCAGTGCCGCGCAGGCGCCAGTACCGCAGGCTTGCGTTTCACCCACGCCCCGTTCGAATACGCGCAGTTTAATTTGCCCGCGTGCAATGACTTGCATGAAACCAATATTGACCCCTTGCGGGAAATCCGGGTGTGCCCCTAGTGCGGCACCTATATCACTTACAGCCGTGCTGGCAACATCGTCTACGACTAGAACGGCGTGCGGATTGCCTACAGAGACCGCATAGAAGTGCAGTGTCTGGGAGTGACCATGCAAGGTAATTTCTCGCTGGTAGCTAGCCGCCTGCGTGGCATTAAAAGGTAAGGCGCTTGGGGTGAAGTCGGGCTGACCCATGTCGACCGTCACGAAGCCGTCCTCTTCCACATGCAAAACGATGATGCCGCGACTGGTCTTGACGCGAATCGTATTGAGTGTAGTCAGGCCCTTGTCTAATACAAAGCGGGCAAAACAGCGCGCGCCATTCCCGCAGTGTTCAACCTCGGTGCCATCGCAATTGAAGATACGATAATTGAAATCGACGTCGGGTTGCGTGGGGGCTTCGATCAACAATAGCTGGTCGAAGCCGATGCCGAAGTGTCGATCGGCAAGCTTCTGAACTTGAGTGGCGCTGAGTTTGACTGGGTGGGAGATAAGATCCAGCACCATGAAGTCATTGCCTAGGCCGTGCATTTTCGTAAAAGGTAAAATCATATTCTCTCGATCGAATTGCGTGTGACTACAGCGTTCGCTCTAGTGCTAGCTGGTAATCTAATGTCTCGCGCTCGCGCACAACTGTTGCCGTGTCGCCGTCGACCATGATCTCCGCAGCGCGATTGCGGGTGTTGTAATTGGAACTCATTACGAAGCCGTAGGCGCCGGCGGTGCGCACAGCCAGCAAATCTCCCTGGGCTAGGGCCAAGGGACGATCCTTGCCTAAGAAGTCTGCCGATTCACACACTGGTCCAACGACATCGAAACTCAATAGTGGCCTGTTGGCACCCGCTTTATTTACGGGCACTATTTCTTGCCATGCGCTATACAGCGCGGGTCTTAGCAGGTCATTCATAGCACCGTCCACAATAGCAAAATTCTTATGTGAGGTGTGCTTTAAATACTCTACCTTGGTCACGAACACGCCGGCATTGGCGCAGATCGAACGGCCAGGCTCGAGGAATAGGGCGAGGCCACGGCCTTCTATTTTAGCCAGCACTGCCGCGATGAAGTCCGCGGTCGCTGGAGGGGTTTCATCGCGATAATTCACACCCAGGCCGCCGCCGATGTCGAAATGCTTGATGTGTATGCCATGGCTGTTTAACTCGTCCAATAGCATCAACAAACGGTCGATGGCATCGAGGTAGGGAGCTATCGTGGTGAGCTGCGAGCCGATATGGCAGTCGATGCCGACGATGTCGATGTTGCTCATCGCTGCGGCACGCAGATAGACCTCGGTCGCGCTTTCGATGGCGATGCCGAACTTGTTCTCCTTTAAGCCCGTGGAGATATAGGGATGAGTGCCAGCATCGACATCGGGATTGACGCGCAGAGAGATTGGCGCACGCATTCCGAGCTGGGCTGCCACGCTATTAATGCGGTCTAGTTCTGGCTCGGATTCGATGTTGAAGCAGCGAATGCCTAATTCTAAGGCCTTGGCGATCTCGCTCTCGGTCTTGCCTAGTCCGGAGAAAATCACTTTGTGCGGGTCTCCGCCCGCCCTGATTACTCGCTCTAGCTCTCCGCCCGAGACGATGTCGAAGCCAGCGCCAAGGCGCGCAAGAACACCGAGCACTGCTAAATTGGAGTTGGCTTTGACTGCGAAGCAGGTTAGGTGGTCCACGCCTTCGAGAGCCTGTTCGTAGGCGAGTAAATTATGCTCCAAAGCGGCGCGAGAGTAGATGAAGCAAGGCGTGCCGTGCTCTTTCGCGATAGACGCGATGGGCAGATTCTCGGCAAATAAAGCATTATCTCGGTAGAGGAAGGGTTCCATGATTTAACCTGAGTCGAAAGGGTTAGGGTGCTGCCTAGGCGGCAGTCACCAATGAAGCGGTCTGGTCCGGCCGCTGGAGAGGGCCCTTTTGACCGCAGCACAGTAGGCTGCAGCTTAGGAGAAGAATCAGGATCAGTCGCATGAAAACAGTCACTTATAGTCGAATTGTTGAGTTTCGCAGTGCGGCGATTATACCTGCACTAGACGCGCAAAAGCCACGGCGCAGGCGCGGGGATTGCTAAGATCCGTCCTTGAAAAACGCAGTGCTCAGCCCTATAGTTCTCCCTCGACTTTTTGGCGACACTTTAGGGTGCAGTCACTAGACATGCGCTTCTTAGAGTAACAGTGCTCGTTATCAGCAAATCTTGATTTTCGTGCCTATGCATTCGGAAAAGTAAATATGATTGAAATTAGTCACTTAACGAAAAAGTTCGACAATTTTACCGCAGTAGATGATCTAAGTTTCAAGGTGGTAGAAGGAGAGGTATTAGGTTTTCTAGGCCCTAATGGCGCCGGCAAGTCTACGACCATGAAGGTGATCACGGGTTTCCTCTCGGCAAGCCAAGGCAGCGTTACCGTCGATGGCCATGATATCGCCACCGACCCGATGGCCGTCAAAGCACTGATTGGCTACCTACCCGAAGGCGCGCCGAGTTACCCCGATATGACGACGCTAGAGTTTCTCGACTTTATCGCGGAGATTCGCGGCTATAGCGGCGAAGAAAAGCGGCGACGCATCGAGAAGGTCATCAATGACGTTGAGCTGCGCTCCGTCTGCCACAAGACGATCGATACGCTGTCCAAAGGCTTCAAGCGCAGAGTAGGCTTGGCCCAAGCAATTCTTCACGATCCTAAGGTGTTGATTCTCGACGAACCCACCGACGGTCTAGACCCGAATCAGAAGCATCATGTCCGCAAGCTAATCCGCAATCTCGCGAAGGACAAGATCGTCATCATCTCCACCCATATCCTCGAAGAAGTCAGCGCCGTGTGTACCCGCGCGATCATCATCGCTGGTGGGCGTATCTTGGCGGATGGGACTCCCAAAGAGCTGGAAGGACGCTCCGCCTATGCCGGCGCAATTAGTGTGCAGTTGACCCAAGACTTCGATCTGCAGGCAGCACTTGCTGGCGACCAGGACATTCGCGCTGTAGAGCAAGCCGAAGACAATGCCCGTCACTACATTCTGTTGCCCAGCGCGAATAAGCAAATTTTCGGCAAGGTATCAGAGAAGGCGCAGAGTGGTCATTGGCCAGTGGCGGAGTATCACTTGGTCGAGGGTTTGCTGGAAGACTACTTCCGCAGCGTCACACATGATTCCGCATTGGCGAGCCGCGATGCCCAAAACGCAGCCTCCGCCACCACGACACAGCAACAGGTTTGAAGTCATGAATAAAATGCTCATTATTTTTCAGCGCGAGTTAGCGGGCTATTTCGCCACGCCACTGGCCTATGTGTTTATTGTGATCTTCCTCGTGATGTCAGGTATCTTTACCTTCGACATGGGCTCTTTCTACGAGCGCGGTCAGGCCGACTTGATGCCCTTCTTCGATTTTCACCCCTGGTTATATTTGTTCATGATCCCTGCAATCGCGATGGGCTTGTGGGCGGATGAGCGCAAAACCGGAACTATAGAATTGCTCATGACCCTACCGGTAAAACTGGCCGATGTCGTGTTCGGTAAGTTTCTGGCGGCTTGGGTTCTATGTGTACTTGCACTCGGGCTTACCTTTCCGATTTGGCTAACCGTGAATTATTTAGGAAACCCAGACAACGGCGTTATCTTCGCTGCCTATCTGGGTAGTGCCTTGATGGCCGGCGGCTTTCTCTCGATTGGTTCCTGCATGTCTGCAATGACGCGCAACTCGATCGTGGCCTTTATCCTAACCGTTTCCATCTGCTTCGTATTCGTGGCCTGTGGCACTGAGATAGTTCTAGATACTGTCTCATGGGCGCCGCAGTTTATTGTTGACGCGATTGCGGGACTAAGCTTCTTGACGCATTTCGACTCCATCAGTAAGGGCGTACTTGATGTGCGTGATGTGTTGTTCTTCGTGGTGTTTATCGCCTCATGGTTGTTCGCCTCGGCGATCGTTATCGAAATTAAGAAAGCGAACTAAAGGGGTCTGATGATGAATAGCAAGACTTTATTCTCTGCGACAGGCCTAGTGTTAACCGGTCTGTTCCTTATAGTGAGCGTAGCGGTAATCAGTTTGATTCCGCGCATGCGTATCGATCTCACGGAAGATAATCTCTACACGCTGGCGCAAGGTACTCGCAACATCGTGAGTAACTTAGAGCGACCAGTGGAGTTATTATTCTTCTACTCTGAAGAGGCGACGGCCGATGTGCCGCAGCTGCGCGGTTATGGCATCCGTGTGCAGGAATTGCTTGAAGAGATGGTGATCGCCAGCGCTGGCCAATTGAGCCTGCGGGTTATCGACCCCGTGCCCTTCTCCGAAGAGGAAGATGAGGCGGTGGAGTATGGCGTACAGCGTGTTCCTCTAAGCCAAGGCGGTGATCAAGTATTCTTTGGGCTCGTGGCCTTGGATACCACTACGTTGCCAGCTGAAGGAGAAGAGGCCGGCGCGGCGAGCGTTTTCAAAACGATCGGTTTGATTCGCCCCGACCAGGAAGAGTTTCTGGAGTATGAGTTCTCCAAGCTTATTACTCAGGTTGCCAATCCAGAGCCGCCAGTGCTTGGCTTTTTGTCGCGCCTACCAATCGATGGCGGCGTGAACACGCAGACAATGCAGCCAACATCGCCTTGGATGATCATGGATTCGATTCGACAGCTCTATGATGTGCGTCGAGTAAATCCAGAGATCGAGTTGATCGATGAAGAGATAGACATTCTTCTATTGGTGCATCCGCAGAATTTAAGCGAACAGACGCTATATGCTGTGGATCAATTCGTATTGCGTGGCGGCAAGGCTTTAGTCTTCGTCGATCCGAATGCGGACACTCAGGCTCAGCCTGGTCCAGACGGCGTGCCGGTGCCGCGTGAGAATCAAGCCTCCGACCTCGCCGCGATGTTTAGCGCATGGGGGGTGGACTATGATCCAGAGCGAGTAGTCGCGGATCGCCAGTTCGCACTTATGGTGAACGTCGGTGACGCGACGCGTCCGGTACAGCACTACGGCATGGTCGGTGTGCAGCGCGAAGGCTTTGCTAATGACATCATCAGCAATGGCCTGCAGGTCATGAACTTCTCCTCCGTTGGTGCGCTATCAAAGAAAGAGGGTGCCACGACGAACTTTGAGCCTCTGGTACAATCCAGCGCCGATTCGATGTTGATGGAGGGTGGCTTTTTCAAGGCGCTTACGGATCCAACTATTCTCTTAGACGAGTTTGCCCCTACGGACATGCGCTATACGATCGCTGCCCGTGTCTCGGGTAATGTACGCACTGCTTTCCCAGACGGTCCTCCGCCTGCAGCACCGACAGAGGAGCCTGCTGATGAGCCAGCGGCGGCGCCTGTCGTGTTGCCTGCACACTTAAGCGAGTCGACGGGCACTGTGAATATGGTGATAGTGGCCGATACGGATATGCTGGGTGACCGTCTGTGGGTGCAGATCCAAAACTTCCTGGGTCAGCGCATACCACAGCCCTTCGCTAGCAATGGCGACTTCATCATGAACGCGCTCGATAACCTCGCGGGTAATTCCGAATTGGTGACGATCCGTAGTCGCGGCCGCTATGCGCGACCCTTCTTAGCAGTAATCGAATTGCAGCGTGATGCAGATGATCGACTACGTCAGGAAGAAACTGAATTGCTGGCTAATCTGCGTCAAACCGAGCAGCAGATCACTGCATTGAATGCTAGCCGCGAGGGCAGTGGGCCGTCCCCGGAGCAACAAGCTGAAATCGACCGCTTCTATGATCAGCAGTTGGAAACACGCCGTCGCTTGCGCGAGGTACAACTGACCCTTAATCGTGAGATCGAGAGCTTAGGAGCCACGTTGAAGTTCGTCAACACGGCTCTAGTGCCAATCCTATTGATATTGTTTGTATTGGCGATGAGCTATCTGCGTAGGCGTCGCCGCGAGAGCCAATTCGCATAGACCTTGAGGAGTTAGGCCCCTACAGGCAGTGGCGTTTTCAAAGGTGAAGAGAATGCTCTGAATGTAGGAGCCTGCCCTGCAGGCGAATGACTTAAATCTTGCACAGATATGCACCAATCAAGCCCGATCGCCTGCAAGGCAGGCTCCTACAGTCAGTGGTGTTTATTAGGATAAGCCCCCTGTCTGTCTTCTATTCGCCTTCTCGTTGTTCCTGCTGTTCCTGCTCATAAGGCAGGTAGACCTTCACATGGGTGCCAACCCCTATCTCGCTACTTATCTCCAAGCGCCCGCCATGGGCCTGCGCGATCAATTGACACAAATATAAGCCTAGGCCGAAACCGCCAGTATTGCGCTGTCTTGCGCTGTCGGCGCGATAGAAGGGCTCGCTTAGGTGCTGCATATGCTCTGCGGAAATTCCCTCGCCTTGATCTTCCACCTCGAGTAGAACGTGAGTATTCGAAAAGGAGACTCTGACGGTGATTGGCTTGTCGCGGCCATGTCGAATCGCGTTGTTTACGATATTGGTCAAGAGTAAACGCGTGCGCAGTTTATCTATGGAGACGGAGGCATCCTGCTCGGGGGGTTCGAAGATTACGCCGCCTTTGTAGTCGTGATAGGCCTGCAGGACTAAGCTTATATAGTCGGCGAAATCGACATGCTCAGCCAGTAGGGCTTGGTGCTGATTGCTCAGCCTTTCGGCCTCGATTAGATCGGTGATCAGCAGATCGATCTCGTTAATATCGTCGCCTAAGGCTTCTTTGACCATGCCGTCGTCGAGGAACTCGAGCTGCAACTTCGCGCGCGTAATAGGAGTACGCAATTCGTGGCTAATGGCGAGTAAAAGCTGGCGCTTAGCCTCCAGCATCGACTGCAGGGAGTCCGCCATGTGGTTCACGCTGTCGGTGAGCTCGCCGAGTTCATCCGTTCGAGTAGATTTTACGCGGTAGCTCAAGTCGCCGTCACAGATGCGCTCGGCACCCTCACGTAATTGCTGCACTGGCGCCAAGAGGCGTCGTACTAGCCAGAAATTCAGCAACAGGACTAATGCGGCCATCGCGAGACCGAGATAGACGACCACGTAGTCGTATTCACTAAGGGTCGGCACGCGCCTATTCAGATAGTACTCATAGCCGCCGCGAGAGACACGAATCACATCCTCGGCGCCTACCTCCATCATTTGGGCTTCGTCGGACAGGCGGCGCACGAACTCGGCTTCGGAGATATCTAGGTCGTTCTGATCATCGCTTTGCCAGTTAATATGCGGGCTGCGAATGATGATGGTTAGCGACAACTCTTGAGAAAGCTGCGAGGCGCGTTCGAGATCGGGTGGTACGCCGATGTTGTCGACGATCAGCGTGATGTTGTCGAGATAGAAGTCGGGAAGGGGGCTTAGGCGCTCTGAGCGCCAATTACGGTCGATCTGTCGAATAGAGAACGTAATGATGATGAAGAATACTATGACGGTTGCACTGAAGATCAGGAACAAACGCAGGAATAGCGAATTATTGATGCGGTTGACGAGAGTCATAGGCCTGCTTGCGTCCTTAGTCGTGCCGCTTTAGCTAGCGCGGTTGCCAATCAAGCGGAGGGCTAGACGGGTTCGCCAACGAAGGTATAGCCACGCCCCCACACGGTCTTAATGAAACGTGGGGTCTTCGAGGTGTCATTCAGCTTGTGCCGCAGGCGCGAGACAAGAGTATCTACTGCGCGTGAGAACAGCTCGGCATCGATGCCTCGCAGCCTATTCATCAGCTCATCGCGTGTGAAGGTCTTATTCGGCGACTGCATGAATAGAATTAAGAGTTCGTACTCCATAGTGGTTAACTCGATCAGCTCGTCATCGAGTTTCACAGTGCGGCGCACAGTGTCCACGTCTAGGCCTTGTATCTTCGGGACCTCTTGCTGACTACGTGCCTCGTCACTGGTGCGACGCAGGATATTGCTAATGCGGGCGACCAGCTCGCGAGGCTCGAATGGCTTGGGCAGATAGTCGTCGGCACCAAGCTCTAGGCCAACAATGCGGTCGGTCACCTCGCCGTGGGCTGTCAGCATAAGAATAGGCAATTGCCCGTAGATAGATGATTTAGCGCGAATCTCACGGCAAATCTCGAACCCGTCTTTCTCAGGCAACATCACGTCTAGGATGAGGAGGTCGGGCTTATTGCGCTTCAGGTGTTCGAAACCTTTCGACGGAGTATGTGCCGCCGTGACGGTCATGTCGTAGCGCTCTAAGTACTGGGTCAGCAATTGACCTAGTTTTTCATCATCGTCGATCAGGAGAATTTGTTTCATAAGGTCTTGCTAGCGCATCCCTAAAAAAGGCCTATAAAAGGTGGATTGAGTTTACGAATTCGAGCCGTGGAAATCAATCGCCACGACACCTGAGCCATAATCCACAAATGGGGACTCTAAAGAGAGGCTGCGGACAAGAGTGCTCGGATCAGATAGTGCAGTATGCCCAGTAGCGATAGTATCATGGCGCCCGAACCATCCGGTACGACCCATATTGAGCGAACGTCATGATTTCCTTGAGTAATGCCACGCTGATGCGTGGCGAGCTAGTATTACTGAATAATACCAACCTGAGTATCCACAATGGCCAGAAGATCGGGGTCATTGGGCGCAATGGGAGTGGTAAATCGAGCCTTTTCGCGGCCCTTCTGGGGCAACTGGCGCTCGATCAAGGCGAGTTATCTATGCCGGATGGGACGCGCTGCGCCCATATGCGCCAGGAAACTGAAGCTTCGTCCGCCAGTGCGTTGGACTTCGTTATCGATGGCGACAAGCAGTTTCGTCATATCGAAACGCAACTGGGAGAGGCGGAGCGCGCAGAGGATGGGGCAAGTATCGCGCAATGGCATAGTGAGATGGACAAGATCGGTGGCTATGACATTCGTTTCCGTGCGATGCAATTACTCTCCGGTTTGGGTTTTAGCGCAGACCAGTTCGAGCGACCGGTGGGTAGCTTCTCCGGCGGCTGGCGTATCCGGCTCAATCTCGCCGCTGCCCTGATGGCGCCTTCGGACCTTCTCCTGCTTGATGAGCCTACCAACCACCTCGACTTGGAGGCAACGCTCTGGTTGGAGCAATGGCTTAATCGTTACCAAGGCACTCTGCTCATCATCTCCCACGACCGCAGCTTTCTCGATCATGTGATTGCTTATGTGGTCAGTGTAGAGCAGCAGAAGCTGACTCTTTATCGGGGCAACTATAGTAGCTTCGAGACGCAGCGAGCGGAGCGTTTAGCGCAAGAGCAAGCCATGCTGGAAAAGCAGCAGCGTCGAGTGGCAGAGATCGAAGACTTCGTGAGACGATTTCGCGCTAAGGCAACTAAGGCGAGACAGGCTCAGAGTCGTTTGAAAGAATTGGATCGTATGCAGCTGATCGCGCCTGCACATATAGACTCACCATTCTATTTCGAGTTTCCAAAACCTGAACGTTTGCCCACTGAGCTGATTGCTTTCGATAAGGTCAATGTTGGCTATGACCATCCCTTGGTGAGTAATATTCGACTCACTATTCGTGACACAACGCGCATTGGCTTGCTTGGCTTCAACGGCTGCGGCAAGTCGACACTACTGCGCACAATTGCGGGTGATTTGGCCCCTTTAGGTGGTGAGATTCGTAACTCGAAATTCCTACAGGTGGGATATTTCGCTCAGCACCAGGTGGACGTGCTTGATCAAACTGCAAGTCCGATGTTATTGATCCAGCGCATGGACCCCACTGCCCGCGAGCAGAGTGTTAGAGATTTCCTCGGTGGTTTCGATTTTCGTGGGGACAGGATTACCGAGACAATCGCAAACTTCTCCGGGGGTGAGAAGGCGCGCCTCGCGCTGGCGATAGTGGTGTGGCAGAAACCCAATCTACTTCTACTTGACGAGCCCACCAACCATCTCGATTTAGAGATGCGACACGCGTTAACGGTAGCGCTACAGGGCTTCGAAGGCGCCTTGGTAGTCGTTTCACACGATCGCCACTTATTGAGCAATACAGTGGACGAGTTTTACTCTATTCACAACGGGCGCTGCCAAGAATTCGAGGGCGACTTGCATGATTATGAGAAGTGGATGCAGGAGAATAGTAAGTCCTCAACGGGAACGGTTGCTGCGCCGTCCGACGAGAAAAAAGGGGATAGAAAAGAGCAAAGGCAGCAGGCAGCAGCACAGCGCCAACAGCTCGCACCACTGCGCAATGAAATTAAGAAACTCGAACAGCAAATGGAGAAGGCTCACAAGCAACTTGCAGAGGTCGAGGAGTCGCTGGCGGATGCAACGCTCTATGATGATGCTCATAAAGCACAGCTTGCTGAGCTGTTATTGAAGCAGGCGAAGCTGAAGGCTAGCAGTGATGCTCTAGAAGAGCAGTGGCTCGAGAAGAGCGAGGCCTTCGAAGAGTTGAGTCAGTAGAGTTTCGGCCCCGAATCAAAGCCAAAAGAGGGAGTAAGCATGATACTTGAAGTTGCACATCTACAAGTCATCCCTGGGCAGGAGATTGAGTTCGAGGCCGCTTTTAAAAAAGCGCAGGCAATTATCGCCGCAATGGACGGCTATCTATCCCATGAACTGCAGTGTTGTATCGAGGACGCGTCCCATTACCTATTACTAGTGCGCTGGACTACTCTAGAGGCCCACACTGTTGGTTTTAGAACATCTAAGCAGTATCAGCAATGGCGAGCCTTGCTGCACCATTTCTACGATCCATTCCCACAAGTCCTCCATTTCGAAGCCGTTTCCCTCACCTAAGCCGCGAAGTGTTGTCTTGGCGCAAGGTAAAGTGAGCTTGCGGGGGCGTAGACTTAAGTATGCGCAGTCTTGCGAGCCGATCTTATTTCACCAATGCAGCAACCGGTTCCTCCTGCGCCTACGTAATAGCATTATCTAACGTAACCGGAGAACACTATGACACGCTCAATTTTTGCTTTACTAATAACTATGTTTATCGCTCTCGGCGCGCAGTTCGCCTATGCCCAGCCGGGGCGTGGAATGGAGATGGACCCAGAGCAACAGCTTGTAGAGTTGATCGCTGCCTTGGACATTACTGCCGAGCAAGAGCCCGCATTTCGCGAAGCGATGATGAAGGTTAATGAGATGCGCATGGAAGAGATGGGTCAGATGCGCGGTATGCGAGGGGGACAGGGCCAAGGTCGTGGGCAAGGTCAAGGTCAAGGTCGTGGACAGGACGCAGATGCCACGCATGATGGGCATGATGCCGGAGGGGATCAGGCCAGCATAGATGCAGGAGAGGCGGCGGGTCGTGGCATGGAGATGATGGCCCAGCGACGTGCGGAGATGGAAGCGAAGACTCAGGCGATACTCGAGCCGGTACTTAATGGCGCACAGATGACTAAGTACCACGAGCTAGAGGCAGCGCGAATGGAACAAATGATGTCTCGCATGCGACGTCAATAGATCTCCAGGCGCGGCCGTATAGGTCGCGAGGGAAATGGATATACAGTTTTGGGGGTGGGCGAGAGCCTGCCCCTTTTTTTTGCATAGCGAATACTTGTGCTAACCTAAGTCTTCGGAGACAGTGTCATTACAAGGAGGATTGCAACGATGATGACGACTAACCATATAAATTACATAGAATTTGCCGCTGCGGACTTGGATTCGACCAAAAAGTTTTTTGAAGACGTGTTCGACTGGGAGTTTCAGGACTATGGCCCCGACTATATAGCGTTCAACAATGCGGGAGTTGAGGGTGGTTTCTTTCGTGCGAATCTCGCCTCCACGACACAGAGCGGCGGCGCATTGATTGTCTTATTCACCGACTCGATAGAGGCATCTGTCGCAAAAGTGCAGGAGTGTGGCGGTACAATCACGAAAGCCATTTTCGAGTTTCCCGGTGGGCGCCGTTTTCACTTTACAGAGCCTAGTGGCAATGAGCTGGCTGTGTGGACGAATATTCTCGACGATGCTAGCTAGAGAATAAGCGCGAGTCACCCTAGGGCTTAGTGCCGGTGGGCTTGTTCATAGTATTGCAGTTGGCGGCTGATAGAAGTTTCGCCTTCAGTGCGAAGCCGTTAGTATGAGCGAGCCCAAACAAGGGTCCCCATGGTTTTTGAGCACATTAAAAGAATAAAAGAGGCTGAAATGACCCAAGAAGCGCCAAATAGCTCGCCATCCTATACCGGTTTAGTGGTCGGGGGGCTCCTGATTTCTCTCTGTGTCTTTGCCGTAGCAGGGTTTATCTTATACTCGTCCATATGCCCTTGCGATCGCACGCCAGGGGGTTTTTTGTTTGGTGAGCGAGTGGAGGCTCCCGTCAGCGATTGGTCGTTCGCGAACGAGGTGCCGTTGTGTCAAATACAGATATGGGCGGGCATTCGTCCACATTCGATCAATCTCAATTGCATGGCGGCCCCGGATGGCAAACTCTATTTGAGCTGCTCCTTCTGCGCTAGCAAGTATTGGGCGGGCAATGTAGGTCCAGACGAGAAGGGCCAGCTGCGTCTCAACGAGCTCGTGTACCCAGTACTATTTAAGCGAGTAATGGACGATGCAGAGCTCGACCGGGCATGGGCAGCACGGGTGGCTAAGCTGCAACTTGTAGCTGACGAGCTCAACCCGGCACCCCCAGAGGATGCCCAGCGTCCCGACGACTGGTGGTCCTTCAATATCGTCTCTGCGCAACTTTGAATCAACTAAGTTAGGAAGACATTGTGGTGAAGAAGCTAAAGCAGGAGCTAAACAAGCGGCCTTGGTGGTTAAGTCTAATCTGGATTTTCTGCATCTATATGACGTTTATCTATATGCCATTCGATATGTTCACTAAGCCCTATGCCAGCTGGGAAGAGGTATGGTTTGGCTATAGGTTGACAGGCTGGCCTGCAAAACTGACAGAGCCTTTACATTGGCTAATTTACGGCGCAGGAAGTTATGGCATCTGGAAAATGAAGGCATGGATGTGGCCTTGGGGTGCGGTGTATTGCGCCCAGATTGTGATTGCCATGCTGGTATATGGTTTCTTGGAGGGTGACGGTACTCCGTCGTATCTAGGAATTCTAGTTAGCCTGCTATTCATTATTCCAACAGTTGCTCTATGGCGAGCGCGACCTTTATTTAAAGCCTAGGCGCGAGCAAAGCATTTAATGTGTCGAGATTGACGAGGTGTAATAGGCGCGATGGAATTTTGGTTGAAAGCGGTACAGTTGGAAGGAGAGTCGGTGCGTCTACGTCCATTGCAGAGCACTGATCGCGAGGCTTTGCTCAAGGCCGCAGGAGATGGTGAGCTCTGGAGACTTTGGTTCACTAGTGTACCGTCGACGAAAACGGTCGATCAATATATCGCTACCGCATTGAATGACCAGGCTCTTGGGCTCGCGCTACCTTTTGTGGTGGAGCATAAGGGTAGCGGCGAGATCATCGGCTCGACGCGGTATTGCAATGCTGTAGCTCAGCATCGTCGAGTAGAGATTGGCTACACTTGGTATAGCAAGTCATTCCAGAGAACGAGCATCAACACGCAGTGTAAACAGCTGCTCTTGGAGCATGCTTTTTCTAATCTGCGCGCAATTGCGGTAGAGTTTCGTACACACTGGCACAATCAGGCGTCGCGCGCTGCTATCGCTCGCTTGGGTGCTAAACAAGATGGAGTGTTGCGTAATCACAGCATCGAGCCCGATGGTGCGTATCGCGACACCGTAGTCTTCTCGATTCTGGAAAGCGAATGGCCGAGTGTCCGTAAAGGCCTGCTCTATAAACTTGCGCAGCAACAATCGGTGGCCTGATGTTAGAGAACTTCGCTACCCAAAGTGGGCGCCGGCAACACAATGAATGAGCTTTTGCTCTTGTTCTTGCTAACACTAGGCGCTGGGCTTGCGATGCCTTTCGGGGCTCTGGTCGGCAGCGTTGGTCGGAGTGCCGATCGCCTTGTCGAGAAAGAATTCAGCCACACGGTAATGGCTTTTGGTGGTGGCGCCTTACTCTCTGCTGTTGCGCTAGTATTGGTGCCAGATGGCATGGATACTCTAGACCCATTCACAGCGGCCGCCTGTTTTTTGCTGGGAGGGCTCGTTTTCATGGGGCTCGATATCTTAATGGTGCGATCCTCGACACCCGCGAGTCAGCTTGCTGCGATGTTATTGGATTTTGTTCCCGAGTCTCTGGCCTTAGGTGCGGCATTCGCAATTGGCAATAGCACGGCATTTCTTTTAGCGGCGCTCATTGCGCTGCAAAATATTCCCGAGGGTTTTAATGCCTTTCGTGAACTTTCTAGTTCTGCGAACTACCGCGCTCGCACCATCATCTTGAGTTTTACTGCGATGGCATTTCTTGGTCCGTTGTCCGCAGTAGGTGGTTACTATTGGTTCAGCGATCACAAAACAGTTCTAGCGATGACGGTGATGACAGCCGCTGGCGGTATTCTTTACTCTGTATTCCAAGATATCGCACCAAAAGTAAAATTAGAAAGACATTGGGGTCCTCCTATGGGAGCTGTGCTAGGCTTTATGCTTGGCATGGTAGGTGAGATGCTACTGAATTGAACCACCGTTTCTGATCGTCAATATAGTGTAGACCTTTGCTATGATGGGTTTATGCCCTAGCCCCGTAGAGAAGTGTATGAAGACTAGGTCCAACGAAGAGATCATTGTATTAATTCTAAGTATTATCTGCATGCTAGGCCTATTTCCCTTCGCGATATTGCGTTTCGTGCGCGGCGATTTCCTGGTGGCCGCAATAGATGCCGGTGGATTTATTGCCGCGAGCTCAGTATTCATTTACGTATATCGCACGGCCAAGACGGTCTTTGCAGGGCAGCTACTGGCTAGCTTGGCCTTGAGTGGTATGGTAGTGAATGTTTTCGTTCTAGGGCCGGCCGATCTCTATTTCTTATACCCAGTCATAATCGCAACTTTCTTCCTAGCATCCTCTCGTCTGGCCTTGGGTTTCACACTCGTCTCACTGTTTGCAGTCTCCATTGCGCTTATCCAGTTCGTGAATCTATTCGAATTTACTAAACTATTCCTATCACTACTCGCCTGCATATTGTTCGCTTATGTTTTCGCCAATCAACGCAATAAGCAGCGCGACGAATTGATAAAACTCTCTTCCGAAGATCCCTTGACCGGTGCGGGCAATCGACGCGCCTTGTTCAAACGCATCGAGCATTTGATCTCCAGCCATAAGCGCACTGGCGAGCCGATGTCGGCCATTTTGCTAGACCTTGATAATTTCAAAGATGTGAATGATCAACTAGGTCATATCGCAGGCGATACGGTGTTGAAGCGCGTCGTCACAGCAACCGCAGCGCGTATTCGTGCTACAGACGATCTTTATCGCTACGGTGGCGATGAGTTTATTGTCCTCGCAATGAGTTCTACAGAACACAAAGCCCGTAAATTGGCAGACGATATTCGCGAGTTGGTGGCGTTGGAGCTGTCAGGTTTCGCCGAGTCGATTACGGTGTCAATTGGTGTGGCGCAGTTCGTTCAGGACGAGACCGCCAAGCAATGGTTAGAGCGTGCTGATCGAGCGATGTATGACGCGAAGAGGGCTGGAAAGAATAGTGTGAGCGTCCAAGCACTAGGGTAAGCGCTGCTCGGAAGCAACGCTAAATACAGCCTCACGCTTTACAATTTTCGTGCAAGTAAGGCTGAACATAAAACGAAAACAGCGGAGCCGAATAGGCAGGCGGCGAGCCCCCATTGTTGATATATCAAACCCGAAAGAATCGTAGCAACGAGGCGACCGGCGGCGTTCGCCATATAATAGAAACCCACATCCAATGACACCCCATCCTGTCTTGCCCAAGCGACGATGAGGTAGGAGTGTACCGAAGAGTTAATTGCAAAGACGGCGCCGAAGATGAGCAGCCCAAGTACCAACACCGTTTGTATATGCCATTCGAACAGAAGTGCTAAACCAATAGCGGTTGGTAATAATGTGAGTATGGCTGCCCAGATATAGGCACTACTTCCGTCGGGCTTCGATCCTGTAATGCGGGGTGCAAGCGCCTGTATCGCGCCATAGGCGATCATCCAGCCTGCCAGCAGGCTACCAACGGCGAGATAGGTCCAGCCGAGCTGGCTTTGCAGGTATACAGGCAGGGCAACGACAAACCATATATCGCGTGATGCAAACAAGAAGAAGCGTGCCGCGGAGAGACGGTTGATAGCCGCGCTCTTCGAGAAAATATCGAGAAACTTAGGCTTGAAGCTAGCGACGCCTGCGCGTTGTTCTAAGAGGATGGCGCTGAGCACAAATGCCGTTATCAGGAGTATTAGCAGTGTAGTGATTGCGCCGCGAAACCCCCAAGCTGCGAGCAGCGCTCCGCCTAGAAAAAAGCCCGCTCCTTTCAATGTGTTCTTGGAGCCAGTGAGCAGTGCCACCCAGCGGTAAAGGCCGCCATCGTCTTTAACTAATGCCTTGATGCTGCTCTTAGCGCTCATCTTATTCAGGTCTTTCGCGATACCGGACAAAGCCTGAGCGAGCATAACGTAGGGTATCGTCAGCATACTTGGTTCTGCTAAAAGCATTGCCAGCGCTGCGATCTGCAGAAAAAGCCCTGCACTCATTGTCATGTTCAAGCCGATTCGGCTCGCCAGCCAGCCACCAAACAGATTGGTGACCATGCCGAAGAATTCGTAGAGTATGAACAGCGAGGCGACTTCGAGCGGGCTATAGCCTAGCTCATGAAAGAACAGCACCACGAGCATGCGCAATGCGCCGTCACTAAGGGTGAAAGCCCAATAGCTCGCAGTGACAACGATATATTGGGTGACTGGGTTATGCCGCAGCGTCGGACTCACTAATACCTTCCTATGCTAAAGATTGTCCTACCAAGCGGGCGAGTTCCATCATGCGATGCACATAGCCGATCTCGTTGTCATACCAAGCAAGAATCTTCACCTGTGTGCCATTAGTCACGCGCGTAGAGAGAGCATCGATAATGCTGGAGCGGGGGTCGTTCAGATAGTCGACTGAAACTAGTGGTCGTTCCTCATAGCCTAAGATGCCCTGTAGGCGGCCCTGCGCAGCGCTTTGCAATGCCTGGTTCACCTGCTCGACGGTCACAGCGCGCTCGAGTTCGAACACGCAGTCAGTTAGGGAGGCATTGCTAATGGGCACGCGTACGGCTATTCCGTCCAAGCGTCCCGTTAGCTCAGGGAAAATCTCGGTGATTGCGGTGGCAGACCCGGTGCTAGTTGGAATCAAGGAGATACCGCAGGCACGCGCACGGCGTAGATCCTTGTGATACTCGTCTAGCACGCTTTGGGTATTGGTAATGTCATGGATGGTAGTAATGCTGCCATGCCGAATGCCGAACTCCTTGTGGATGACATCGACCACGGGAGCGAGGCAATTGGTGGTGCAGGACGCGGCAGTGACGATGTCGTGACACTGCGGGTCATACAGGTGCTGATTCACCCCCATGACGATATTGAGGCTGCCATCTTTTAAGGGGGCGGATACGACGACCTTGGCGATGCCCTGCTCGAAGTAGGGGGCTAGCGCTGCGGCGCTCTTAAAGGCGCCGGTGCACTCGACTACTACTTGTGCGCCGCTGCTTGCCCAGTCTGTAGCGGCAATCTCGCGATTGCGGGTGAACTGGATGCGTTTGGCTCCGATGATGATTGCATCATCGCTGGCCTCTACTTGCTCGGGCCAGGTGCCATGCTGGGAGTCGAACTTGAGCAGGTGGGCCGCGCTCTGCGCGCTGCCAGCACACTCATTGATGTGAACAATCTCTAATTCCGGCCATTGCCAGGCCGCACGAAGGGCTAAGCGGCCCATGCGGCCAAACCCATTTATCGCTATTTTGATGCTCATGTGGGGTCCCTAGAAATAATTGGAGAGTATTATAGGGTGCCAATATGACAAATGCCCGAATTCATGGCGCTGTGCCTTGAATAATGGGCGAAGGCTTACCACATAAGAGAACAGTCAATCGATTTGGAGTCTGGATACATGAAGTACGCGCGCCCCCTGTTTACGCTATTTACTATGGCTTTGCTTCAATTTGTTGCTGCTATTGCAGTGGCACAACCGTCTTATGAGAACTTCAAGACGAACGATGAGGCTAATAACATCGAGATATTCAAGCAGGCGAGCCCTTCGGTGGTCTATATCACCAATTCCCGCCTCGTGCGGCGCTCCTTTTATTCCTTGAATCCGCAAGAGATCCCTCAGGGTAGTGGCTCTGGGTTCATTTGGAGCCGCGACGGCTATGTCGTGACAAATTTCCACGTGATCCAACAGGCTTCACGCTTAACTGTTACTTTGCAAGATGGAACGTCCTATGACGCCGAGGTAGTGGGAGTAGAGCCAGACAAAGATGTCGCGGTCCTGCGCATTGAGGCGCCGCGCGAGAAGCTGGCGCCACTCGCGATCGGAGATTCATCGTTATTAGAAGTTGGCCGCAAAGTTATCGCAATTGGCAACCCGTTTGGCTTAGATACGACTCTTACAGTAGGAGTAGTTAGTGCGCTTGGGCGCGAGATCGACTCGGTAAGCCGTCGCAAGATACGCGATGTTATTCAAACCGATGCCGCGATAAACCCCGGCAACTCCGGCGGCCCGCTTCTGAACTCCTTGGGTCAACTCGTCGGGGTTAACACTGCCATCTACAGTCCGTCTGGTGCTAGCTCTGGTATCGGCTTTGCCATTCCGGTGAATATCGTGAAGAAGATCGTCCCCGAGCTGATCACCTACGGCAAGGTCCAGACCCCGACCCTTGGCATTGCGCTGTTGCCGCCACAATACGCTGACTATTATCGACGAAGCTCGCGCATAGAGGGCGTGATCGTCATGGACGTTATCGAGGGCGGTAGCCCAGAGCGCGAAGGTATGCGTGGGCTGCGAGAATCCGCGCGGGGTATCATGTTAGGGGATGTTATCGTCGCAATCGACGAAGAACCGGTGCTGAACGAGGACGATCTGCTGAATGCGTTAGAGAATCACCGCGCTGGAGATACTGTCACTGTTAGCACGCTGCGCGAGAACGAGAAGCGCAGCTATCGCATCGAGCTACAGGCCTCTAATTCGCCAGCACGCTAGCTTAGGCCGGGCTCACGCCCGGCGAGCCTCTCAACGCGCAGCCATTGCCACACGGCGGTTGGCGACTGCAGCCCGCACCTGGTCAGGAGCTGTGCCGCCGATGTGGTTGCGAGACTGTACAGAGCCCTCTAGTGTCAGCACTTTGAATACATCTTCGCCGATTTGATCGGAAAATTGCTGTAACTCCCTCAGAGTCAGCTCGCTAAGGTCCTTTTTCTGCTCAATGCCATAGGCCACCGACTTGCCCACTATCTCGTGTGCGTCGCGGAATGCGATGCCCTTGCGCACCAGATAGTCCGCGAGGTCTGTGGCGGTCGCGTAGCCCTTGCTAGCTGCCTTGTAGAGATTGTCCTTCTTGGGCTTGATGGCAGGCATCATATCCGCATAGGCCTTGAGGCAATCTCGCAAGGTATCGATTATGTCGAATAGGGGTTCTTTGTCTTCCTGATTGTCTTTGTTATAGGCCAGCGGCTGTGACTTCATCAGGGTCAGTAGTGATACTAAGTGACCGTTTACGCGGCCCGTCTTGCCGCGTACCAACTCCGGCACATCGGGGTTTTTCTTCTGCGGCATAATGGAGGAGCCAGTGCAGAAGCGATCGGGCAACTCGACGAAGTCGAATTGAGCCGAGGTCCACAGGACCAACTCCTCTGAGAAGCGTGATAGATGAGTCATGATTAAGCTGCCGGCGGCCGCCAGCTCGATCGCGAAGTCGCGGTCACTCACCGAGTCCAGCGAATTGCGTGTGGGGCCGTCGAAGCCTAGCAGCTGCGCTGTGTACTCGCGCTGGATTGGGTAACTAGTGCCAGCTAGAGCCGCAGCTCCTAGTGGGCAGGCATTCAAGCGCGTGCGACAGTCTTGAAGGCGGCTATAGTCGCGCTCCAACATTTCGTACCACGCCATCATATGGTGGCCAAAGGTAATGGGCTGAGCACTCTGCAGGTGAGTGAAGCCAGGCATGATCGTGTCCGCTTCGCGCTCTGCGAGATCGAGCAAGGCTTCCTGCAGGCGAGTAAGAGTGCCACATAATGACTCGATCTCGTCGCGCACGTAGAGACGAATGTCGGTTGCGACCTGGTCGTTTCTTGAGCGCCCGGTGTGCAGCTTCTTGCCCGTCATGCCGATGCGCTTGGTAAGCTCGGCTTCGATGTTCATGTGCACGTCTTCAAGCGCTACGGACCATTCGAAACGCCCTGCCACGATGTCTTCACGAATTGCTTCGAGGCCTGCTACGATGGCCTGAACTTCGGTCTCGGTAAGAATGCCGGCTTTACCAAGCATGCTGGCGTGGGCAACAGAGCCGTTGATGTCATGGTGGTAAAGCCGCTTGTCGAAGGTGACTGATGCGGTGAATCGCTCCACGAACGCATCGGTGGGTTCGCTGAAACGTCCGCCCCAGGGCTTAATGGCATCGGGTGTCTTGTCGCTCATAGTGGCTCTTCCGTTGTTTCGTCTGGCTGTTCAGGGCCGGCGATTATAGCAATATAATTCAGTGCCCTAATACTGTTGTCCCTACTCACGGCGCAGAACAGGAAATCTTAGTCCGTTTCACGTAGAATTCCCGCCTCAATACTAGCTAAGCAAGAGACCCTTTATGCCAGTCGATTTGATCCGTATAGCAACCCGTGAAAGCCCATTAGCCTTATGGCAGGCAGAGTTCGTCAAGGCAGAGATATTGCGCCGTCACCCCGAAATCACGATCGAGCTGGTGGGCATGACAACGAAGGGCGACATCATTTTGGACACCCCCTTAGCGAAAATCGGCGGCAAGGCACTATTTGTCAAAGAGCTCGAGGTGGCAATGTTGGAGAACCGCGCCGATATCGCGGTGCACTCCATGAAAGATGTGCCGATGGAGTTTCCCCAAGGTCTAGGGCTCGTCGTTATATGCGAGCGCGAAGACCCCACCGATGCCTTCGTCTCTAATAACTATGGCAGTGTCGATGAATTGCCTCGCGGTGCACGCGTGGGTACTTCCAGTCTCAGGCGTCAATGCCAGCTGCGTAGCTTGCGCCCCGATCTTGAGATTGGCGACCTGCGTGGCAACGTTGGGACACGCCTTTCTAAGCTGGATCGCGGCGAATTCGACGCGATCATTCTCGCCACGGCTGGTCTACTGCGGCTAGAGCTGTCTTCGCGTATTCAGCAGCGCATGAGCCCCCTAGTATCCTTGCCCGCCGGCGGGCAGGGCGCAGTTGGCATAGAGTGTCGCAACGGCGACACAGATCTGATTGCTCTGCTGCAAGAGCTTCATCATCCCGATACCGCGGACCGTGTAGTCGCCGAGCGCGCCGTAAACACGCGTTTGAATGGTGGCTGCCAAGTGCCGATCGCCTGTTACGCCGAGTTAGAAGGCGAGCAACTGTTTTTGCGCGCACTGGTAGGCGAGCCCGATGGTACGCGCCTGTTGCGCTGCGAGATGCGTGGCGCGCGAACCGAAGCCGAGCAGTTGGGCATTGCGGTGGCGGAGAACCTGCTCGCGCAAGGTGCGGACGAAATACTTAGCGCTCTTTATGAGTAAACGCGATGAGTGCTGAAGGCAAACTATCGTCTACTAAGCCAGCACATTCCCTCGAAGGCGTGAATGTATTACTTACACGTCCCGCATTACAGGCGGTAAGGCTAAGTAAGCGCATAGAAGGCTTAGGGGGTACTGTGTTGAGCGTGCCTCTTTTAGAGATCGATCCCGTACTGGACAAGCCAAGTGTAGAGCGCGTTAAAAGCAAGATTATGGCGCTAGATCAATACGATATCGCGCTGTTTATTAGCACCAATGCCGCGAGCTTGGGCATGGAATGGATTAGTCGGTATTGGCCACAACTTCCGGTGGGGCTAGACGCTTATGCGGTAGGTCCTAGTACCGCAGAGGTGCTTCAGCAGTTTCCTTGGTCTGTGCATTTCTCTTCGACGGGTATTACGAGCGAGCATCTACTCGAGCTGCCTGGCTTGCAGGATATTGCTGGCAAGCGTGTCGCGTTGTTCCGTGGCCAAGGTGGCCGTGAACTTCTAGCTGAAACGCTAAGAGCGCGTGGTGCGCGGGTGGACTACATCGAGCTCTATCAGCGCCGAGAGCCACGCTATGATCGCGAGGAAACTCTTGCGCAAATGCAGGACCTTCGAATCAACATAGCCGTACTCACAAGCCAACAGAGTCTTGAGAGTTTCCTGCGTCTACTTGGCTTGCCTCTCCATGGGGAAACGGCGCCACAAGAGTCGCGGGACAAGTTAGATGAGGCTCTGCTAAGCTTGCTGCAATCCTTGTGGATAGTAGTGCCCTCTGCCCGCGTGCAAGATGTAGCGAAAGCGGCGGGTTTCAGACGAGTAATTCAGGCTAGCGGTGCGGATGATGAATCGATACTCGATAGTCTCGCTCGCAGCGGTGTGCAAGCGGAGGATGTGTGACGGACCCTAATGCTCAACAGCCCAATGTAGAGGCGAGCAGCAATGTTCGGGGCGATACATCGAAAGTGTTGGAAGAGTTAAGTAGAAGTAATTCCGCCAAGGTACGCCCTAGACGTAGCGGGCTGCGCCGTTTTCTTATCCTTATCGTTCTATTGCTTCCAGTGATCGTCGCGATCTCGTTTCTCCTCTATGAGCAGTCTCGTACCGACGCCATCTTGGCTGAGCTTCAAAGTAGGGACACTGCGCTGGAACAGGCGCTCGCACAAGTCCCGACCCTTATCCCCGAGCCAGTAGCCCCTCCTGAATTGAGTCTGCCCGATAATCTTGCCGACACCGGTATGCTCGATGAGCTAAGCGCAAGCTTAGACTCGCGCATCAACGCCTTGGCGCGCAACGCTGCCAACATGCAGGAGCGTATCGGCGCTTTGCCACAGGCACGCGCGAATGACGACTTGATGTGGGCAGAGGCCGAGTATCTTCTGCGTTTGGCAAATCAAAAACTACAGCTAGAAGGCGATGGCGATTCGGCCCTCCTAATTCTTAGCGCCGTGGATGAAATGCTTCGGGACTCTGAGGAGATTTCGGTGCTAGGCGTGCGCGATATTCTCGGCAGTGAAATGCTAGCCTTGCGCAGCATGGACTACGTCGACATCAGTGGTCTTTACATGCGCATCAATAATCTTATACCAATGATCGATCAGCTATCCCTACGTGACGCGATGATCGATAACTACAATGCGCAGCTAGCACAGACACGTGATGAGATTGAGCAAAGCGATGCGGGAATTTTCGATAGCGCATTCGCGATGCTGCAATCTATATTCGTTTGGCAAAATTGGGATGTAGCGCCGGAGGCTCTTTTGCCGCCGCCACAGGAAGCGGTGTTGAAACAGAACCTGCGTTTAATGTTAGAGCAGGCACAATTATCGCTATTGATGGCAGAGGCGCAAGTATATACCGACAGTCTCGCTAAGGGCACACAGTGGATCGATCGTTACTTCGCGATCGATACTGGAGCTGGTCGCACTCTAAAGGAAGAAATAGAAAAACTCGCCGCGACACAGATCACTGTGAATCGTCCTAACATCTCTGGTTCTTTAGAATTACTGAGGCAGGTAAATGCCGGCCGTAATCAATCGCTCTCGAACGATGGCCGTTGAGCATGATTAAATTTTTTATCTACACTTTGTTCGTCATAATAGTTGGCCTTCTAACGACGTTGTTCCTTGCGCGTGAGCCTGGTTATCTACTGGTATCATTCGCGGACTTCACCTTCGAGACGAGCCTGTTCGCTCTTTTCGTCGCGACCATAGCGCTGCTAATTTTGCTGCGTCTGCTCATTTTAATTTTTGATTGGATCAACCCGCTGCGACTTTTTAGCGCTGGCCGCAATTGGTCGCGCGCTCGCGCACTACCTGCGAACGAGCAGCACTTGAGAGACGAACTATACGCAGAACTAGCGGCGCAGCTTGCAGATGAAAATAACAAAGCACTCACCTCTACAGATCTGCGCAAGGCTTGGAAGAAACGCGTCAAGCAGATCACCCCAGACGACAAGCTAATCAGCATCTATGTGGATGCATTGTTGCATTGTGGTGCGTTAAGCGAGGCAGTGAAGGTTTTGGAAGACGCACTACAGAAAGCTTCTAGTGATATTCTGCTGCGCCAATATAGTTTGTTAGGGCTGCGACTTAGCGAAGCCGATGCCGCTGCACAATTGCAAATGGCAGAGGCATGGTTGAAAGGACGTCCGAAGGATGCACCGCTACTTCTAGCGCTTGGCAGGATATCGCTGCGTAATCAGTTGTGGGGGAAGGCGCGGGAGTATTTTGAGCGCAGCTTGCGCGAGCAAGCCAGTACCGAGGCGTTTGCAGAGATAGCGCGACTACTTCATAGCCTAAAAGAACAGCAGCGCAGCGCGCAATTTCTGGAAGAAGAGACTAGATTGATTAGCGAGTCTCTGCCGAATTTTCCGCAACCAGGTTAACTACTCGCCAATCCCAAGTTCTTCCCAAATTTCGTCGACGCGCTTCTGCACGCTCTCGTCCATGGCGATTGGTGTGCCCCATTCGCGCGTTGTCTCGCCGGGCCATTTGCTGGTCGCATCCATGCCCATCTTCGAGCCGAGACCCGATACTGGCGAGGCGAAATCGAGGTAGTCGATCGGGGTGTTCTCTATCATCACGGTATCCCGCGCTGGGTCCATGCGTGTCGTCATCGCCCAGATCACATCGTTCCAATCTCGGCAATTAACATCATCGTCGACAATCACCACGAATTTCGTATACATGAACTGCCGCAAGAATGACCACGCGCCCATCATGATGCGTTTAGCATGCCCAGGATATTGCTTCTTGATGCTGATGATCGCCATGCGATAGGAGCACCCTTCGGGAGGAAGATAGAAGTCGACGATCTCCGGATACTGTTTCTGAATAAGGGGAATGAACACCTCATTAAGCGCCACACCAAGCATCGCGGGTTCGTCAGGTGGGCGACCCGTATAGGTGCTGTGATAGATCGGGTCTTTACGATGAGTCATCTTCTTCACCGTAAAGACGGGGAAGCGTTCCACCTCATTGTAATAGCCCGTGTGGTCGCCGTAGGGACCTTCGTCGGCCATCTCGCCTGTCTCGATCACGCCTTCGAGTACATACTCTGCGCTAGCGGGAACCTGCAGATCGTTTGTTAGGCACTTGATCACTTCCGTTTTAGACCCGCGCAGCAATCCCGCGAAGGCATATTCGGATAGAGTGTCTGGAATCGGGGTGACGGTAGCCAGGATTGTGGCTGGGTCTGCGCCGATCGCAATTGCGACGGGGAAGGGCTCGCCAGGGTGCTTAAGTTGCCACTCGCGAAAGTCCAGAGCGCCGCCGCGATGGGATAACCAGCGCATAATGAGTTTATTAGGGCCAAGCAACTGCATGCGGTAGATGCCGAGATTCTGACGTTCTTTCTCGGGACCTTTAGTGATTACGAGCGGCCATGTAACGAGTGGGGCTGCATCACCCGGCCAGCAGGTTTGTATAGGCAGTTTGCGCAGGTCGATGTCAGCCTCGTCGATGATGACATCTCGACAGGGGGCATTCTTTTTTACGTCAGGAGCGATATTGAGCACTTGCTTGTAGGCAGGAAGATTCTGCCACAGCTCTTTCCAGCCTTTAGGTGGCGTTGGCTCCTTGAGGAATGCTAGCAAGTGGCCAACATCGCGAAGGCCTTGCAGATCTTTCTGTCCCATAGCCAAGGCTACTCGGCGTGGATGGCCGAAGAGGTTCGCTAGCATGGGAGTCGTGGAGCCTTTCAAGTTCTCGAATAGCAACGCTGGGCCACCGGCTCGCAATGTGCGATCGCTGATCTCAGTGACTTCGAGGTTGGGGTCGACTTCCACTGTGATTCGTTTTAGATCGCCTTCCTTCTCTAGGAGTGCGATGAATTCACGTAGGTCTTTGCACGGCATGGGTCAAGCTCCGCAGGGTGGGGACCATTGAGTCTTGCGTATGGTGAGAGCATGGGCACTCACCATACGCAGGCAACGCTTACTTGCGTTTCATCGAATTGAAGAATTCGTCGTTGGTCTTCGTGTCCTTGAGCTTGTCGAGGATGAATTCTGTTGCTTGAACGTCTTCCATAGAGCTGAGAATTTTACGCAGAATCCACATGCGTTGTAGCTCTTCTTCGGTGGTCAACAATTCTTCGCGACGTGTGCCGGAACGACGCACATTGATAGCAGGGTAAATGCGCTTCTCGGCGATCTTGCGGTCGAGATGCAATTCCATGTTACCGGTACCCTTGAACTCTTCGTAGATCACTTCGTCCATCTTGGAACCAGTTTCTACAAGGGCTGTGGCGATAATGGTGAGGCTGCCGCCTTCCTCAAGATTACGTGCTGCACCGAAGAAACGTTTCGGGCGCTCAAGGGCGTGCGCATCCACACCGCCGGTCAGTACTTTGCCTGACGAGGGTACGATGGTGTTATAGGCACGGGCTAGGCGAGTGATCGAGTCGAGCAGAATCACAACGTCTTCTTTATGTTCAACAAGGCGCTTGGCCTTCTCGATAACCATCTCTGCCACTTGTACGTGGCGAGCAGGTGGTTCGTCGAATGTACTGGCAACCACTTCGCCGCGCACGGAGCGCTGCATCTCGGTTACTTCCTCTGGACGCTCGTCGATAAGCAAAACGATGAGGCGACACTCTGGATTATTCTTGGCGATCGATTGTGCGATGTTCTGCAGAATAAATGTCTTACCCGCCTTAGGAGGGGAGACGATCAAGCCACGTTGTCCTTTTCCGATTGGTGCACATAGATCGATTGTGCGCGCACTCAAATCCTCGGTGCTGCCGTTGCCAATCTGCAGGTGCAAGCGCTCGGTTGGGAACAGTGGAGTGAGGTTTTCGAAGAGGATTTTTTGCTTGGAATTTTCGGGCTTGGAGAAGTTTACTTCGGAGATCTTTAGCAGTGCGAAGTAGCGCTCGCCGTCCTTAGGGGGTCTGATCTTACCTTCGATCGTATCGCCGGTACGCAGATTAAAGCGTCGAATCTGACTGGGGGAAACATAGATATCATCGGGGCCTGCGAGGTAGGAGGAGTCGGCTGATCTTAGGAAGCCGAAACCGTCCTGGAGTATCTCCAGCACGCCGTCACCGGAGATATCTTCTCCATTTTTAGCGTGTTTTTTCAGGATTGCGAAGATGATGTCTTGTTTGCGAGTTCTTGACAGATTCTCGAGCCCCATTTCCTGGGCCATGTTCAAGAGTTCGGCGATAGGTTGTTTCTTTAAGTCGGTTAGATTCATGATGATTTAATACGTAGG